>Ga0080006_1148801_pt1 | contig 377940 bp, 343 predicted proteins | sample RS3BMetagenome_FD_69209 | JGI IMG/M metagenome (GOLD analysis project Ga0080006, IMG submission 69209) | Ferric oxide microbial mat and aquatic microbial communities from Rainbow Spring, Yellowstone National Park, USA - RS3B (SPADES... ... | reverse complement strand
GGAGCGCGCCATTACACGCTTCCTGGACCACTGGAACCAAAGCGCTAAGCCCTTCCTCTGGACCAAGACCACTCAGCAGATCAAACGAAGCATCTTGAATGCTAAACTTATTTCCGAACCGCGACACTAGCAGGTCGCGCCGGCAGGTCGCGATCGGCCGGTCAGGGACATCGGTTAAGTGGTGGCACGCTTCCGTATAGCTGCTGGGTCAGGAATACCGGCACACCCGCCGGCGCACCGACATAGATCTGCGAGCCGTTGCGTTTGCTGGCCGTGATCCGATTGCAGTTCTGAAAAAACGACTGCTGGCATGGGTATGGACCTACGATCTGATAGCCGGTTGTCGCCGTTGCCGGATCTGCCAGCGTGAGCGGACAGGAACAGATGATTTGGTTGCCAGCCAATGGACTACCGAAACCCGGAAACGATTGTCCTTGGGTGCTGGTGAAGCACAACCCGCCGTCACACTGCGCGTAGGCCCCGGTAGAAGTGCTGGCTGGGCAAGTGTAAAGCGCCTGGTTGCCGTTGGGCGCCACGACCGAGTCCGGCAAGCTGTACGTGCTCGCCATATAGCCGTTGCCTACCCCCTGAGCGTTGACCGTGCAGATGTTCTGGCCGTCGAAGGCGTCGGTCAAGCTTATACTGTTGCCCGATTCCACCTGGCATTTGCAGTAGGCCACGCCGTCGAGCACGAAGCAGCTCGCGGTGGCGCATAGCGCGTAAGTCTGATTGGTGCAGATCGTGAAGACCGGTGTAGGCGTGGCGCTCGGAACCGGAGAAGGGGTTGAGGAGGGCGTCGCGGTCGGGATCGGCGTCGCGGTCGAACTGGTGCCGCAGCCGGCGAGTCCCCACGAGCCAAGCGCCACTGCCGTAAGCAGCGCCATGAGCGGCCGAAGCAGCGATAACAACCTGAATCGCGGCTGGCCCGGACCCTCGACGCCATGTTCTGTCCCTGCTTCGTAAGGGTGCTCCACGTTGTTCTCCTCGATCCGCCAGCCCCCAGTCTCAATTGAGAAGTACCGAGGATGGTGAAGTGATGCTTCTGCTAGTGCTGATCGCTACGCCGCTCCTATTCATCGGCGCTCTGCTCTTCAAGGGCCGCCAGGCCGTCGAACAGCGCCAGGCTCGGGCCGAGCAGGCAGCCCTCGATCACCTGCAACACGCCCTGGTCAACTCCGATGGCCAGCAGTTCCACGTCGCTATCAATCTCGACTTCCCCACCTCGATCCAATTCCCGCTCTCCTCGACCATCTCGGATTCCAAGGGCGTTACCGAACACTTCACCGTCGATCGCTCCGGCGCCGTCACCCCGGAAAAGCCGCAGTAGCAGTAGAGGAAGGCGAGTTTAAAACAGGGGGCCCCACGTCCGCACGTACCTGCATCTCTCACCCAGGCTCAGGATCTCCCCCGGGCGGGGGCCGCCACCGACTACCTGACCAGCGGCCCGGTCCCCGCAATGTAGCATTCCGCGCCGCGATAACGACCGCCCGTCACCTTGACTCTCGTAAACGAATGCTACCAGTCCGGCGGCTGGTCCATCTCGAGCCATCGAACCCGCGTGCCGGCTGGAAGCCGCACCAGCCGACCGTCGCGCTCAAGCTTGGCGAGGTCAGCGCTCGGGCCTTGGTAGAGATACTGAGTTGTTACCGCGCACACCTCGGGCTTGACCAGCCGGCCTGACCAGCGGCCCGGCGGCGGCCCCAGGATCGTCGCCCCCAGCGCCACTAGCCCCAGCGGGATCACTGTTCCGCTGATTAAAATCCTATGTGGCATCGCTCTCGTCGCTCATCCGAGCTTCGGCCGGAAGCGTCGCTCGGATGGTCGTCGTAAGCTTACTGCCCGCTTCATTCAGTTGGGACTCGTCCCAAATCACGGTAACGCAGTGGTTTGCGTCGAAGTGTGGCTTCGTTTCGGGATTCTCGAAGAACGATTTCTGGCAGGTATAGATTACCGGCTTGCCCAGCCCCTCGGCGTATCCTGCTTCCCAGTACGCCCCGGGATTTCGTCCAGTCAGTTCTGAGATTAGAAACCGGGACTTTCTGATCGCAACCCGAAGTTGATCGTCGATTACGCCCGCCGGTTGCTTGTCGATGATCCGGCGAAGATCAAAGCCAGCCCTACGAACTGCCGGAGCGAGACAATCCGTAAAAACGCACTCTAGGAGTTGGTTATTAAATGGCATTGCCATGAAGGCAATAGGACCCTCGGCATGGGATTTCTGCAGATCCTCGTAATGGTCCCATCCGTCAAATGTCAACCAGATGTCTCGCGCTCGGGGCATGGTCACAACGTTCGTGAGCCCTGACTTTTGCAGCCAAGAGATGACATAGTTGAGCCCTTCAACGTCGAGTGCGCCAATAATGCCTGCCAAATGATCGGGGGACCCAATTGGTAGCCGTCGCCCCGGCGGTTCCCTCAACGAGTCTCCGAGCCAGCGAATCAGATTATCCGCTTGCTCTCGGGGTGGCGGCAAAGGAACCGTAACAATTCGCTCGAACAGTTGGGCGGTAAGCTCAACCGGTTGGCTGAGGTCGGTCCGACTCCACAGCCAATGACGCAAGCGCCACGTAAATTGAGGATTTTGCGAAAGGCGGCTCGAAAGCGTCTTCAGGAACACTTCGTCGATTTTGAGCGTCCCGCAAGATTTGCATTTTGCTCTCACGGCGTCCGGCATTGGATCCAACTGCCAAGCTGAGCCGCAAATCGGGCAGTTCTCGTTCGTCATCTTGCTCCTGGCTTTCTCGGTCTCGCGGTCCAGTCATGTAACGCACCGTCGAGCAAACCCGCGCTTATCTAAGTTCAGCCCGGCGCCCCAGCGGAGCGAATAGTCGAGCCTAATCCAGACGCGAAGTTGCAAGCAAAGGCGGGGGCCCCTGTTCGCCTCGGCCAATCGCCAGAATTCAGATCCTCCCCCCATCCCCAAGGGCGCCCGGGCGCGTACGCCCGCGGGCCGGCGGCACCATGTACCCGGCCGAGGTACCCCGCTCCGGAGTCCTTGAACCCGTAACCGACGGCCCGGCGGCCACGCCCTGGCGGACCTGGACCACGGCTAAGGAGCCGCCAACGCGGCACGGAACCGGCCGCTTGTTCGCGGTTCCGGGTACATAGCGGATGGGCGCCAGCGGCACGCTTCCGCAGTTATCCGAAAAGTCTTTTATTTTATTGGAGATTTGCTGGAGCGGGTGATCGGTTTCGAACCGACGACCTTGTGCTTGGCAATCGTGGAAGTAGGGGTTTCAGCATTGCTCACTGGGTATCACTCCGTAGCGCTCAACATGCGTCAAGTGCAACGCCGCCTAGGGCTTTCTGCACTGAGTACCAACAGGCCGCCCGGCGCTCGAATGCTACCGAGTGATACCGATGCGGAGTAAGACTCCCCACAAAATCCCCCACAGCACACGTTGTGCGGATTGTGCTACTTTCTGTCGTCCAAGGACCGCGCTGGCTGAGTGGTCGAGCCCCCCGGGCGGCCTGCCCGAGCTGCTCTGGACGGGTCTGGTGCGTACATACAAAAGCTGTCAACGTTGAAACGCCACGGCGCGATTTGTGCTTAGGGGGCGACGAATGATGAAAACAACATTCTTTGGCGTACTCATCCTGGCGGGGGCGGCGCTAACGCAGAGGGCGTGGGCGCAAGGGTATCAGGCGCCCGCTTATGTAAATCCTATGCCGGGTGGCGGGTACGTAATCACACGCCCGGGCGCGCAGCCTTATGAGCCGCCAACGTACCTGAATCCGATGCCGGGCGGCGGGTACGTCGCAACCCAACCCGGCGCGCAACCCTATCAGGCGCCGACCTACATCAATCCCATGCCGGGCGGAGGATTCACGGTTACGCAACCTGGGGGCGGGACTATCCCGCAGGGTTGGTGATTAAAGGGATTAATGCAAGTGCAAACAGCAGGCGCGCGGTTAGGGCGATTCCCTTCCTGATGCTCAACACGCTATCGCCCCATAAGGCGCGGATCGTCCGCCGCGATGCAGAGCGAGCCGTCCAGCGCCTTTAGATAGATCTGGTATGGGATAGGGTCGCGTCCCTGCTGTTGCATTTTGGACTGCTTTGCCTGATACCGTGCGGCTACCGGCGGCGCGTTAAGCAGGTTAATACTCGCGTTGCGGTAGCTCTCGCATTGTGCAGCACTGTCAAACGAGGCACGCTGTTTCCATTGCCAAAGCGGCGCATCTTCGCCAAGTAACCGATGATTACCGAGCGGCACCATCAGATACCAGCCGAGTAAGGCGAGGCATGCCGCGTGCTGAGTTTTCAAGGTGCCATAGTTCCTGAGCTTCATGGAGTTTGTCCTAGCCTCTGCGAAGCGAAAGGCGCAGCGAAATGGTGTAGTAAGCCAGCGCTGATACAATACCAGCCGCTGCAGAGTAGAAATATGCGGGAAGAGGCCTATTGTTGCGGCCTGTGCGGGAAGCCCATTTATCCACCTAAGCTGCGCTGGTGTTCGAGGCGGTGCGGCACCCTGGATCGCAACCGCAGGTATCAGCGGGGCAGGTCACGGGCTGCGGAATATCGGGAGAAGCGGCGGCTGCGAGCGCGGGAGTGGGGCCGCCAGATACATGCCGACGATCCTGAAATTCGGCGAAGGGCGGCGCGGTCCCTACGCAGTCGCGGTGGCGGAGTGGTGGCCTATCGGAAGCATGGCCCGCGGCCGACTGAATGGCACAGCCTAATCGGGCGCCTGGGCTGGGCGCGGAAGCGAGGCGACCTCCTAGCGGTGGGCGCTATCGAGCGGGAGTTGCAGGACTGGCGCTTGCGAGAGATATAGAGGCATGACCATACGCACGGCTTCCCTGCTCGCGCTTGCTCTGTTCGCGGCGGCTTGCGCCGCCGCTACGCCGCCGCCTACCGAGGGTCAGCAAATGGTGGCCGCCTTTCAACAGCGCCCCGATTTCGTGGCTTGTTTGGCGGCCAGCGGCATCGATCCTGACCAATTCACCACTTGCGTTACGCAAGCCAATGGCGATCCTTCGGGATCGTGCAACTATATTTTGAACGGGTCTGAGGAACGGCGCCTGATTTCACAAAAATGCGCGGCGCTGTCTCGCTTGGAAGCCCAAAGAGAGCAAAGCGCGTACACTAACGCCCACCCAACGGTGGTGTGTAACCATGTCCTTTTCATGGGCGTTAGATGCCAAAGCTACTGACATTGCGGGGGTGACGGGGAACCGTGCTCAGGGCATCCCCCGTTTGTCTAGCTCAGCGCGTTCATGAACGGCGTCAGGCTCCCAGCGTTCGATCCGACATTGAAAGGCATCGTCAGGCCCGCCAGTCCGAGTTGTTGCGCCATGCTCTGCTCCTTGAGCATCGAAGGCGCCAGCGCTTGCCCCAAGGCGTACTGGGTCATCATCGGCGAAGTCGCGAGTCCCTGCCCCCCAATTGAGCATTCACCGGCCCGAGGATTTGATTGATGAGGTCCGCCGAAAGGGGCTGTTGCACGCCTTGGATCTGAGCAGCCAACCGATCCGGACTCATTCCGATGTTGGATGCGTTCTGTTGCTGGCCGAAGGTCCACTGGTTCTCGTTCATCATGTTCTGGAACTGGGGAACCAGAAGGCTTGAGGTTAGGGCCGCCGTCAGCAGATTGATCAGGTTGCCGCTCGCGGCCGGCCCGTTGAAGGCATTGCCCGACCCAAACCCGAGACTGCTTAGAAGTCCCCGGAGACTCCCGCCTAAACCGCCTAGAGCGCCGCTCAAAGCGCCGGTGCTCGCCGCTGGCGTTCCTGTCGTGCTCGCTGCTGGTGGTGTAAGTGCCATTATCAGTTACCTCGTTCCTCGACGCGGCTTCTCTCCGCGAGGCATTGGGTAAGGGCGCAGGCGGCCTGCATGAACAGATCCGCCAATAGGGTACTGGTGCGGCCTGGAGTGCTGCCGGGTTCCTCAAGCTCAGTGAGTATCCGCTTGATACGCATTGTGTGGACGGCGAGCGGCTGGATTAGCGCCGGCTGACTGGTAGCGGCTCGCGCCAGTGCGCCGACGATGGCTTGGATTGCCGCAGGGTCAGGCGTGGTTGTCATCATTGTTGCCTCGCTCGGAACTGTGCTGTTCGGACCATCACCACGGCCATCATCGCTCTTGCAGCTCCAGCGCCATCAGCAGCCGGCAGACCGCGTGCGCTAGGTGGTCTTCGTTGTTATCGCCGGCCGCCAGCGCTTCCAGGTGGGCGCGAGCGTGGGCCAGATGCTCCGCAACCGGGCGGGCTTGCCAATCGTCGCTGGGGTGGGTCAGCCGGCCGCGGTCCATAACAGCCACGATCCGGCAAAGCGCTTTGCGCAGCAGGTAGCAGCTCGCGAAGATGGCAGCCTCGAAGTCGGTCAGCATGGCAGCTTGGCGGCGCGCGTAGCGGCGCGATATGCTGGGTAGGTAAGCGGACGGGAGCGGACCATCATGGATATTGTGATTCGAGCGTTTTGGGATAGCGAAGCTGGGGTTTGGGTGGCGGAAAGCGAGCAAGTGCCGGGATTGGTGGCGGAAGCGGCCACGCCGCGCGAGCTAGAAGCCAAGCTCAGGGATCTAGTCCCTGAATTGCTCGAATTGAACCTGCCTTCGTCGGCTGGGGAGACTCGCTCGGTCGTCGCGCGCTTCGAGCATGAAGCACGGATCGCGCTTGCCGCGGCCTGATGGCGAGCTACACCGGGCAGCTCAAGGGTATCTTGCGCGAGCACGGCTGCCGATTCGATCGCCAGGGCAAGGGCGACCATGAAATCTGGTTCAGCCCGATAACCCGCCGCTACTTCCCAGTGGACAGCAACATTCTTTCGCGCCATACGGCCAACGCGGTTCTCAAACAAGCCGGAATCCCAAAAGCGTTCTGAACGGTTGGCGGTCAGCATGGCAGCTTGCGGACCTCGACCAGTTGGGCGCCGGGGTCCAGGGCGCGGTCGATCGCGGCGGCTAGCTCGGGGTCATACCGGCCGCCCGCGGCGATCAGCTCGGATTCGACCGCTTGTAGGTGGGCCAGGGCTTGAGCGGGGTCCAACTCCGGGCCCGCGAGCAGCGGGCGCAGGCGCTCGGCAAGCGCGCGAGCGGCGGCCATGCGGCCGTCGGGCAAGGTGAAGCCACGAAGGCGGCCCAGCAACGCCAGGGCGTCGTCGGTGGGGTCGGCGGCCGGCGCGGACGAAAGCAGGTTCATCAGCTCGGGTTTGCAGGCGCGGATGGCTTGGCAATCTTCCTCGCTCAGCAGATCGCCGGGTTCGGCTATCAGCTTGGGCGGGCGCGCGGTCAAGCGGACACCGCGCCGGGTCAGGGTGGCCAGTAGAGCAGTAGCATCTATCATCGCTAAAACTCCCGTTTGCTGGCGATCCGGCCAAGCGCGATCTGGCCAGCGTGGGGCGAGTTTGGCCAGATCGGCGAACCTATTGGGGCAGAAGGACTTTGCCGATCTGGCCAAGTTTCTCCAGGGTTGGCCACTTCGGCGTTGGCCAGATCGGCGGCCGACCAGATCCAGCCGCCGCCGAAGGTGGGCTTGTAAGCGCGGATGCCCAGCAGCGCGCGGGCGCGGCGCACAGTACGCAAGCTGATGCCACGCTCGCCAGCCGCGGCCTCGATCGCCTTAGCCGGCCGCGGGCCGGCAGCCAGCATCTCGCGTAGCAGCTCGCAGGCGGCCTCCAGTCGGTCGCCCCGCTCGTTACGGCCATCGGCCAGCTCGCGCATGACCTCGCGGGCGGTCAGCTCGACCGGCTCGGGCTCCCACGCGACAGCGGCGCGGCCCTCTTCGTCGCCGGCCAACGCGAAGGCCAGCCCGGTAGCCTCGCGCGCCAGGTTGTTTTTTAGGGAAAGTAGCAGTCGGCGCTCGGGCTGCTCGGGGTCTTTCGCGACAAGCCAGACGGCGCGCGCCGCCGCACCAAACGCGATTGAGCCGGATAGCCGGCTCAGCGGGTCGCGCTCGCTCTTGCTCAGATGCGTGATAGCCAGGATCGCGATCTTGTGCTTGCTCGCCATCGTCGCAAGCGGCGCCAGTACGGCGCGAACATCGGTATTCTTGTGACTGTCGATCCCACCCAGGTAGGCGCTGATGGGGTCGATCACCACCAGGCGTACGCCCAGATCAGCGAGCTTAGCCTCCAGCGCCGCCATGTCGGCGGTGAGGGAAAAGCAGCGCACGCGACTCTGCTTGTCCCGTATGGCGTCGAAGATGTAGACGCGCTCCAGGTCGGCGCCGGCCGCCTCCAGGCGCGGACGGATGGTATCTGCCGCATCATCCTCAGCGCTCAGCAGGATCACGCTGCCGCGCTCGCAGGCGTCCGCGCCGTCGGGCCAAGCGCGGCCGGTGGTGACTCGCGCCGATATGTCCAACGAGCAGTACGACTTACCCAGTCCGGGGTCGCCCGCCAGGAGGGTCACCTTGCCGCGCGCGATGCGGCCGGGCCAAAGCCACGCGATCGGCTCAGCGGCTACGTCGGCCAGTCGCCGCATGATGGCGCCGGGCGGCCCAGCGGCAGACTCAGCCGCGGGCGCTGGCGCCGGATGGTCAGCGCGGTACGCACCCGCGACGATCTCCGCGTCGGCCTCGCTCGCGCCGTCGGCGACTAGCTGGCGCGACAGATCGTCGGGAGTAAGCACCATCCCTTGGGCGCGCCAGGCGGCGTCGATCTCACCCGCCCTCTCGTAAAGCAGCGAGAGTCTGCGCAAGTCGTCGTCGCTTGCAGCCAGGGTCGCAGCGCTCATCGCCCGGCGCGCCCCGGGCGTGCTGGCACAACGCCCGCGTCGATAAACTGCTGCAGGTCAGACTCGCGGATCTTGATCCGGCGCCCCAAACGTCACCCAAAGCGTTTCATCGCAACGCTATAAATTGCAGAGCGCTGGGCGCAAAGCGTTGCGCGAAGGCGGCTGGAGTCAGCCGGGGGATCTCACTCAGTTCATAAAGCTTGCGAACCTGGTCTGGGATGAAAGCAGCTTACCTTCCCTCGACGTGCTTTCTCCCGTCCTCCACGGCAAGTTGCTCCAGCGCCTCAGCGAACGCTTCCAGCAGGAATTTCAGCCGAAACCTGAAGGGGATGCGCACGGCCGGCCGGCCAGCCAAGCCGCACGGCTTCCACTAAGAGAGCAAACCATCAAACGCAAAAATGTACAGGGCGAACGGATCAGAGACACCACGGTCCGTGACTGGTCCGGCGACAGACCGGAAGTCCTATACGGGATTTGCTATGCCGTCCGCTATGCCCTTGAGGCAATCGTGAGCGCCCGCGAAACGCGCTTCTCCGGCTGGTTTCCGCTGCCACCTTCGCCTTACCGCGTTCCTAAGCTCCTGCTTGACATGTCCTTCGCTGGTCACGAGGGAGAAGTCTCTCAGCAACGGGATCCGTATCTCCAGAATTTCCTTCCCGAGCTCGAGAAGCACGATATGACTCGGCTTCGGCGTTGCGGTGTGTGCTCAAGGTTCTTTTGGGCTACGCGGCTCGGAAAGAAATTCTGCTCGGCCGGTTGCGGATCCACCGCGCGCATCAGGCGCAAAAGGGAAAACGAGCGCAAATACGAGGAAAACCGAAAGCGATATCGGAAACAGGGATTCAAGGCAAAAGAAAGCCTTCAGCTCAGAGCGAGCCTGCGCCGGGCCGAGAAAGAAGCGTCGAAAAGGGAAAGAGGCTAGTGCTTCAGTGCTGGCGCCCCGTAAAACCGAAATCCAACAAAGGGAAGGTGAAGTGATGAAACAACCGAACAGGGAAGCCGAAACAGGGACGCGCGCAACAGCCAAGCTGGCACTGGAGGCGGCTCACGCCGTGGAAGCCGTGACGCGCAAGGCCGTCGCGACCGAGCGCCTGGCGTCTCGGATGCATGACCGCCTGAAGCGGCGCGCTCTGCGTGATGTCGATCGGCAGGTGCGGGCGCGCTTTGGCGACTTCAAAGCGGCGCGGGAGCGCGCCTTACAGCGTCTCCTGGAGCAGTTTGTCGGCATCGACTGGCTCCAGTTTGCGGTCGATCGACTGGGCGGCCCGGACAAAGTAGCCGAAAGATTCATCGACGCCAAGCTAAACAAGTGGCAGCGCGGCCGGCTGCGGAACCAGCTCCGGGCATCCGATGAGTCTCGCCTTCCGGTTGGCCTCCTGGCCAACATCTTCCGAGCGGCGGGCTTGAATTTGGTTTGGACTGCGCTGTTGCGGCCCGACAACCCGGCCGCCAACACGCCAACTACGAGCGCGATCGGCCGGAAACGGGCCACCACGGCGCGGCGCGCGCCAAAACGGATCAATGACCGGGTTCGCGGCAAACGGGCCGCCAGCGACCGCTAGGCGCCAAAGGGAGGCGAAATCATGGGCACGTTTAAGCGTGGCGGGGTTTGGTGGTACGAGTTTTCCTTCCAAGGCCAGCGCATCCGCGAGTCTTCGCGCTCCGCGTCCCGAACCATCGCGAAGCAGGCCGAGCAGGTCCGCCGGCGCGAGTTGGAGACGGGCATCAACCGGATCGAGCGGCGCGAGCGTATGCCGCTCTTCAAGCTCGCGGCCGAGGAATGGCTGGCCACCAAGCGCAACCTGAGCCGCTTCACCGGCCTTCACTATCGGGAGTATGTGGCGAGCCTGAGCGCCGAATTTGCCGACCGGCTGGTCTGCGACATCCGGGTTGGAGATATCGCTAAGCTCCAGCAAAAGCGCCAAGCCCAAGGGTTGGGCAACCGCGCCGTCAATGCCGAGATTCAGGTTCTCCGGCAGATCCTCAAGCACTTCAGCCTATGGGCGAGCCTGCAAGGGCGCGTCCGCTTTCTGCGCGAGCCCAAGGACACCGGCCGCGCCGTCAGCCATGCCGACGAAGCGCGCTTGCTGGAGGCCGCCGGCCAAAGCCGCTCCCCCGCCCTGCTCCCGCGGCTTGTGCTGGCTATAGATACCGGCCTTCGCGCCAACGAGATCCGTCAGCTTCGCCATCGTGACTTGAACCTCGCATGGAAGGACGGCGCGATCGAACGTGGCTGGCTCACCGTCTCGCGCTCCAAGACCGAAGGCGGCCAGGGCCGTACCATCCCGCTTACGCGCCAGACTTGCGCGGCCCTTACGCTCTGGCTGAGCCGCTTCCCAGCCGCGCCGCCCGACGGCTTCCTATTTCCGCACCACCGGGTAGGCTTCGCGGGCGACAAGCGCGAGCCGTTCCTATACGAAGTTGATTTCAACCGGCCGGGCGCGGAATGGAAAAGCGCCTGGCGCGCCGCCTGCCGCGGCGCCGGGGTCCACTATCGCTGGCACGACTTGCGCCATACCTTTGTTTCCCGGCTGGCCGAAAACCCGGCCGTCTCGGAGCAAACCATCATGGCGCTGGCCGGCCACGTCTCGAAGTCCATGCTGGCGCGCTACAGCCATATCCGAAGCCAAGCCAAGCAGGCCGCTATCGAAGCGCTGGAGGCTGACCGGGCGGCCGTCAGCCAGACTTCGTCCAATTCGGCGGATTTTGGGGACGCCTCCCCACAAAATCCCCCACAGTCGCCGGCAGACTCGCACGAACCGCGCTTCGAGAATCCCGAAAAGGCCTTGAATTGATTGGAAAATTTACTGGAGCGGGTGATCGGTTTCGAACCGACGACCTTGTGCTTGGCAAGCACACGCTCTACCAACTGAGCTACACCCGCCCCGCGTCCGGGAGCTATACCGTTTAACCGCCGAAACGGCGCTTGTCAAATCGGCTTCCGCTCAAGCCAGCGGAGAGGCGAAAGCCGCTGAGCAGGATCAAAAGATAGTCGAAGCCCGACCACAGGCTAACAATCATCGCCAGCCACAGCAGGAACATTCCGGCGGCGGCAAAGTCCAGATGGAAGTAGCGAAAATGGATGAGCAGAGCCTGGACCGCCATCGCCTGCAACGTCATCTTGTATTTGCCCAGCTCTTCGGCCGCCAGCACTACACCCTGCGCCGCCGCCATCGCGCGCAACGCCGTCACCGCGACCTCGCGCCCCACAATCACTACTACCATCCAGGCCGGCACGCGCCTCAATCCCACCAGCATGATCAGAGCCGAACAGACGACAAGCTTGTCCGCCATCGGATCGAGGAACTTGCCCAACAGGCTTACCGAGCCGTAATTGCGTGCGATGTAACCGTCGAGATAGTCGCTGAGAGTGGCAAGCAGAAAGGCGCCGCCGGCACAGGCCGAGGCCACCGGGCCGCTGAAGGTAAGCAACCACACCAGGACCGGCACCATCGCGATCCGGCACAACGTCAATACGTTGGGGGTGGTCAAAGTCACCGCCGACTCCAGAGGCTTCCAAGTCAGCATACGGCAGTGACGAATACCGAGCAACGAGGGCTAGCCCAAGATAAGCTGGGTTCACTCTCGATTGGCTATCTTGTCGACTTAGCTACGATCCCCAGGCTTTCAGTTGCGGGCCGATTCGCTCGGCGCGGGCTGCGGCAGCCCTTGGATCGGCACCTCGGCGGGGAGCTGATCGTAGCGAAATTCCAGCTTGTCCTGAGCTACATCGACCTCGACCAGCCCGCCGCCGAATAGCTTGCCGAAGAGGATCTCGTCGGCCAGCACGCGGGCGATCTCGGTCTCGATCAGCCGCGCCATCGGGCGGGCGCCGAAGCGTGGATCGTAGCCATGGCTGGCCAGCCATTGACGGGCCGCCGGGGTGAGCTGAATTTCAACCTTCTGCTCGGTCAGCCGCTGAGCCAGCTCGGCGATGAACTTGTCCACCACCCGTTCCATCACAGCGGGTGGGAGCTGATTGAACTCAACGATAGCGGAGAGGCGGTTGCGAAATTCGGGGCTGAACATCCGTTCGATCGCCCCCTTGGGATCGCCAGCGCGAAAATCGGTGCCGAAGCCTATCAGCGCGCGCGACAGCTCGCCGGCTCCTGCATTGGTGGTCATCACCAGAATGACGTTGCGAAAATCGGCTTTGCGCCCATTGTTGTCGGTCAGGCCGGCGTGATCCATCACCTGCAGCAGGATGTTGAACAGGTCCGGATGGGCCTTTTCGATCTCGTCCAGGAGCAGGACACAATGGGGGGTGCGATTGATGGCATCGGTTAACAAGCCGCCTTGATCGAAGCCGACATAGCCCGGCGGCGCGCCGATAAGGCGCGAGACGGTGTGGCGCTCCATGTATTCGCTCATATCGAAGCGCAGGAATTCCACCCCCAGGACACGCGCCAGTTGGCGGGCCACTTCAGTCTTGCCCACCCCGGTCGGACCGGCAAACATGAAGGCGCCCACCGGACGGTCGGGATGACCCAGACCGCTGCGCGCCAGTCGGATAGCGCGCGCCACCATCGCGATGGCGTGGTCCTGGCCATAAACCACCTGGCGCAAATCGGCCTCGAGGTTTTCCAGCTTGACCCGATCGTTGGCGGAGACCGTGCGCTCGGGAATCTTGGCCATGCGAGCCACCACGCGCTCGACCTCGCGCACGCCCACCGCCGCGGTCTCGCCTTCGGCGGCGCCCAAGCGCGCGGCTACTCCCGCCTCGTCCATGACATCGATCGCCTTGTCGGGCAGAAAGCGGTCGTTGATATAACGGGCCGAGAGATCCACGGCCAATCCCAAGGCCTCGTCACCATAGGTGACATTGTGATGCTTCTCGTAATAGCTCTTGATGCCGGCCAGGATCTGGCGCGCTTCCTCGCGGCTGGGCTCCAGCACCTCGATGCGCTGGAAGCGGCGGGCCAGCGCCTTGTCGCGCTCGAAGGATCGTTTGTACTCCTGGTAGGTGGTCGACCCGATACAACGTAATTCGCCCGAAGCAAGCGCGGGCTTGAGCAGATTGGAAGCGTCCATGGTGCTGCCCGAGGCCGCTCCGGCTCCAACCACGGTGTGGATTTCGTCGATGAACAGGATCTTGTGCGGATCGCCCACCACCGCCTTGAGCACGCCCTTGAGACGCTGCTCGAAGTCGCCGCGAAAGCGAGTGCCGGCCAGCAGCGCACCCATGTCCAAGGCAAAAATTTCGGCGGAGCGCAGCGCGGGCGGGACGTCGCCGCGATGAACCGCCAGCGCCAACCCCTCGACAATCGCGGTCTTACCCACGCCGGCTTCGCCCACGAACAGCGGATTGTTCTTGCGCCGGCGTAAAAGCACATGGATCGCGCGCTCCAGCTCGGGCTGGCGACCGACCAACGGATCGATCATGCCCTTGGCGGCTTTTTCGGTCAGGTTGGTGGCGTAGTTGCGCAGCGCTCGCGCCGGTGCCAGCTTTTTGGGCTCGCCCTCTTCACCCTCCTCTTCTTCATCCTCTTCAGCCTGATGCGGACTGGCACTCGGCTCGGCCGGCTCGGCCCCGATCTTGGAGACTCCGTGCGAGATGAAATTGACTACGTCGAAGCGGGTCACCTGTTCTTCCTGCAGGAAGAACAAGGCGTAGGAATTCTGTTCCGCGAACAAGGCCACGAGCACGTTGCCGCCGGTAATTTCGCGCCGGCCAGCCGACTGCACGTGGGCGGCCGCGCGCTGGAGCACGCGCTGGACCCCGACCGCGTAATGGGGGGTGGTCTCCGCCCCCGCCGGCAGGCGTTCGATCTTTTCGTCCAGATAGCGCCCCAGCCGCTTGCGCAGGCGCTGCAGGTCGGCGCCGCAATGATGAAGCACGTTGCTGGCAGTGGCGTCATGCAACATGGCGTAGAGCAAATGCTCCAGGCAGACATATTCATGGCGCCGATTGGCGGCTTCGGAAATGGCGAGCTGCAAAGTGACCTGCAACTCGCGGCTGATCATCATACCCGAGGCTGGCATAACTACTTGGCCGCGGCCTACTCCTTTTCCATCACGCATTTGAGCGGGAACTGATGCTCGCGTGACAATTCTTCAACGGTTTTGACCTTGGTCTCGGCCACCTCGAACGGATAGACCCCCGCCACCCCCATTCCGTTCTGATGGACGTGCAGCATGATCTGGGTCGCTTCCGGATGCGGCTTATGGAACACTACCTTGAGCAATTCGACCACAAACTCCATCGGGGTGTAGTCGTCGTTGAGCAGGATGACCTTGTACATCGAAGGCTTTCGGGTGCGGGTTTCGGTCTCCCGTTGGGTCAGAATCTCGCCCTGCCCCACCCCCTCGTCGCCCTTGGTGCGCTGTCCCCGTGCCATTGGAACCTCGCTCTCCACTTCGGATGGATCCAACAATAGCAGATGATCCTCGCAGGCTGTAGATCGGCGCGCCGACGGTGAAAAGCGAACTGGTCACCGCCATCTCGGCCGTCGCGCGGGCGCAGTGGAATGGACTGCTGGAACCCGAGGATTCACCTTTTGTCGACTGGGATTGGCTCTATGCGCTGGAAAAGTCGGGCTGCGCCAGTGCCGAGACCGGCTGGGCTCCCCATCATGTTCTGATTCGAGCCAACGGCGGCGAATTGGTCGGCGCGTGCCCGCTTTATGTGAAGACCCACAGCATGGGAGAATTCGTCTTCGATCACGGCTGGGCGCAGGCTGCCGCACGGGCCGGCCTGGAGTATTTTCCCAAGCTGCTGGTCGGCGTACCCTTCACCCCGCATACGGGACGGCGATTGCTGGTGCGCCCGGGCGCCGACCCGGAGGAGGTGGGCCGCCTGCTGGGGCGGGCGCTACTGACCCTGCGCGAGCGCAACCGGTTGTCCTCGGTCCACGTCAATTTCTGTTTGCCGCAAGAAGCCCGGCTACTGCTGGAGATGGGTTTTTTGGAACGGCTGGGCTACCAATACCATTGGCACAACGAGGAGTTCCGCAGCTTCGAGGATTACCTGGGCGCGCTCAAACACAAACGGCGCCATGCTATCCGCAAAGAGCAGGCCGAGTTGCGAGCGCAGGCGATCGACATCCGGATCGCGGCCGGAGCCCAAATCGACGACGGCCTGCTGCGCGCCATGTTCGACATCTATCGAAGCACGATCGACAAGCTTTATTGGGGCCGGCAATACCTCAACCCTTCCTTTTTCAAACTGATGCGCGACTTCAAGCGCAACCTTGTACTGGTCTGCGCCTATGAGAACAACGAACTGATCGCCGGCACTTTCAATGTTCAGCATGCCGGGGTGATGTACGGGCGATACTGGGGCTGCTTTCGCGAGCGTAACTTCCTGCATTTCAACGTCTGCTACTACGCCGCCATCGAGCATTGCATCCGCACCGGTTTGCGCCGCTTCGAGCCGGGCGCCGGCGGCGAGTACAAATGGCTGCGCGGCTTCGATCCCGCCCTGACCCGCAGCGTCCATTACCTGGCCCATCCCGGGCTGGCCCGCGCCGTGGGCGATTTTCTACGCCGTGAGCGGCAAGAGGTCGAAAGTTGGATAACCGTCGGGCAACAGCACGGCGCCAAGAAAGCGCCGCCGCCTTCCAACCGCGAGCCCGACTGATTGCCGCCCTTACCCTTTCGTTCACTGATAAGGTGACAAAGCCTGCGCTCACCGGCTGGATATGACTGACCTGTTCAAGCGCGATTGCGTCCTGATCACCCTGGGACCGGGAGGGGTCGGCAAGACCACAATCGCCGCTGCCCTGGGGGTGGCCGCGGCGCGGGCCAAGCTGACCACTGCCTTGATCACGGTCGATCCGGCGCCACGCCTGCGTGACGCTCTGGGGCTGGCTAATCTCGGTGGGAAACCCACCTATCTGGGGCGCCAACGACTGCTCGCCGCCGGCCTGGACCAAAGCCTGCGCCTGGCGGCGATGATGCTCGACGTAAGCGCGGCCTGGGACGGATTGATCGACCGCTTCGCCACTCCCTCGGCGCGCGATCGTATCCTGAACAATCTCTTCTATCGCCAACTCACCGAGCAATTTGCCGGTTCGGAAGCTTATGCGGCGCTGGCCGCGCTTTATGACTTGCATGGCGCCGAGGAATTTCAAGCGCTCGTGGTCGATACCCCGCCGGCGGCCGACGCATTTGATTTTCTGCGCGCGCCTGCCCACCTGACCCGCCTGCTCGATCTGCGCGCGGCGCGATGGCTATTCACTCCGCCGCTGTCGGCCGGGCGGGTTGCGATGCGTTTGGTCAGTCGGGCCGCGCGCTTTGTCTTTCGCGAGCTGGAACATTTTGCCGGCGCCGGAGCGCTGGCCTCGGCCTCCGATTTCTTTGTTGCCGCTCAGCGCACGCTCGAACAGATCACGGAGCAGATGCACAAGACCGAAGCGTTGCTCCATTCGGGCGCCGTCAGCTTCGTGTTGGTTTCCACCGCCGAGGAGGAGCGGCTGCGCCAGACACGCCAGCTAATCGACCAGATGAAGGCCGAGGGATTGGTGCCGGCCGCGCTGGTAATCAATCGCTTCGGCGACGCGCAGCTCTGGGAGCATCTGATGAGCGAACCCGGAGCGCCGATGGCGCCCTGGCTGGAGGCGATCGCCGGCTTGCGGCCGGCGCTGGCCAAAAGCCTGGCCCGTGCGCCCGGTCTGGAGGCGTTGGTGCACGAGCTGGAAAGCTATCGTCTTGCTCGCCATGGCGAGTTTGAACGGGTGGCGCGCCTAGCCAATCACCTGCCACCCACGCTACCGGTGTTCGTGGTCCCCGAGATCTGGGCTGACGTGCGCGGTCTGCGCCAAGTCGCGCGGGTTGCCGATTATCTGATGGCGCCGCGCTTGCGCCTGGCGCAACTGGCGCGAAAGGCGCGTGCCGCACAGGCCGGAGTCAGCCTGTAAGCCGGGTTCTGTCCCCGCTGGCGCGGGGGGCGGTCATTCCTCTGGACCGACACTTGCGCGCCGGTTCTAGCGACCGTACCCGAGGGTCGAGGCGGGCCACCTACCCTCCTATTTGGTCTTGCTCCGGATGGGGTTTAGCATGCGCGCGCGATCGCTCGCGCGCCGGTGGGCTCTTACCCCGCCGTTTCACCCTTACCCATAATGGGCGGTTTGTTTTCTGTGCCACTTTCCGCGGATCGCTCCGCGCCGCCGTTAACGGCCATCCTGCCCTATGGAGCCCGGACTTTCCTCCCCGTGACCAAGCACGAGGCGACCGCCCGGCCAGCTCCGGCCGAGCAGATTATAGCGCGAATCGCAGCGCCAAAAGAGCGGCCCTGGTTTAAGCGTGGCTCAGGGGTCGTAGTACAGCACGCGCTGGCAGTTGGGACAGTAGTGGATCACCTCGTGGCGCTGGATCTGATTGAAGAGTTGCGGCGGCAGCCTCATCCGGCAACCTTGGCAGGTGCCCGCTTTAGCCGCCACTACGGCCTGACCACCGCGACGCTCGAACAGCATCTCATAGCGCTGCACCAGCACGGGATCGAGCTGGCCCAACAGCCGTTCGCGCTCGCGCCGCTGGCGCCCAATAGCCTCGCGCTGCTCCTCGATCTGCCCAGCCACGGCACGCTCGGCCTCTTGAAGCTCGGCCAAGCCCTGTTCCAGACTTTCGGCCAACTCGCTGATACGCTGCGGGCGGCCATCGGCCAGCTCCAGCTTGGCCAGCAACTCGGACTCCAGACGCTGGTTGCCTTCTTTAAGGCTCTCGACTTCATGCCCCAAGGCCTGCAGCTCGCGTTCGTTCTTAATCTGGCTGAGCCGCATGCGCTTGTTGCGGATCTCGACTTCGCCGGCCGCCAGCGCCCGCTCCAGCTCGCGGCGGGATAATTCGGCCTGCTGCTCATCGGCGCGAAGACGTTCCAGCTCGATGGCCGACTGCTCGTTGCGCGCGCGCAACTCGTCCACACGCGCGGTGATTTTGCTCAATGCCTGTTCCTGCGCACGCAACTGCTGATCCAGCGCCTGCAGGCTGGTCAGCCGGCTTATCTCCTCAAGCAATGCACTCCTCCGCTGGGAAACACGAGATTAAAAAGCGACGTGTAAATCTTCATTTTGCCCGCACGGGCGCTTGCAATATGGGCCCACCAGGATTTGAACCTGGGACCAGCCGGTTATGAGCCGGCAGCTCTGGACCGAACTGAGCTATGGGCCCCCGTCTTCAATTCGCCAGTGTACCAGTTTCGCGTCTGCTTTTTAAGACGCCAAACTGTGTGTTCAGGAGGGTTTCCCTTCCCCCCGTCGATGCAGGATTACCGCTTGAGCCGCAGCCGGATTTGGATCCTCGCGGGCTTCCAGGCGCAGCCGGCGCAATCGCTGTTGTGCTTCCCAGCGCGCCAGAGCCTGCAAATATTCTTGCATCAAGCGACGGGCGGCGGCCAGATCAACCTCCGCCAGCTCAACCATGTGCTGGCTCAGGCGCCCCTGCTCCGTGCTATCCAGATGCTGGGTCAGGTACGCTTCGGCCTGCGCCTGACTCAGCTCGCTGGCGGACAAATCAATCAACAGGCGGGTGCGCTTGGACTCGCCCATCTCCAGCCCCGCCAATCCGGCTGCGATTTGCCCGCGCAGCTCCGGGTAACTGGTTGCCAGAGCCAGCAACGCCCATTGCGCCGTCGTCCGCATCTCCTCGGCTGGCTCCTCTCGCGGCGCCGTCTCGACCTGCGCCGGCGCCGCCGCACGCGCCGTCGCAGGTCGGCCGCGGCGCGCCTGCTGGCGCAACAACTCCTCGCGCACGCCCAGAATTTCAGCCGCACGCCGGGTCAGCAGATCGAATTCGAACGGATTTGCGATCAAGCCCAAAGTTTGCGCCACCCGTCCCGCGGCTTGAGCGCGACCGCCGGGACCATTGGCGGCAGCCTGCTCGCCCTCGCGGCGCACATAGTATTCCACCAGCCATTGGGCTCGCTCGATAAGCTGGCCGAAAGCCGGCGCGCCGCGTTCGCGCACCAAGGTATCGGGATCGTAGCCTGGCGGAATGAAGATCGCGCGGCCCAGCAGTTGGGCCTCCAGAAAGACGCGCAAGGCGCGCAGCGAGGCGCGCTGGCCGGCGCTGTCGCCGTCGAAGCAGGCCAGGATATTGGGAGTGTAGCGCGCCAACAGGCGCAACTGTTCCACGGTCAAGGAAGTACCCAGAGTCGCGACCGTCTCTCGAAAGCCCGCCTGCCACAACGCGATGGCGTCCAGATAGCCCTCCACCACGATGACGCGCTCGCGCTGTCCGATAGCCGCGCGCGCCTCGTACAGCCCATAAACCGCGCGCGCCTTGGAGTAGAGCGTCGATTCGGGGGAATTGATGTACTTGGGCAAGCGCTGATCGAGCACCCGGCCGCCAAACCCGATCACCCTTCCGGCGCTGTCGCGGATAGGAAAAATCAGGCGTCCGCCGAAGAGGTCGCGCAACTGAGAGCCGCTTTGTCGCAGCAGCCCGATCGCGATCGCCCCCGCGCGCAAGCCGCGTCGCTCCAAGGCTCGCACCAGCGAAGAGGAATCGCCTGGGGCAAAGCCCAGGTTGAAGGTCTGCGCGGTTTCCCGCGTGATGGCGCGCCGCTCCAGATACTCGCGCGCACGCGCGCCGGTGGAAGTGCGCCAGAGCACGTGGGCATAGAATTCGGAAGCGATTTGAGCGGCGCGCATCGCGCTTTCGCGCGCCGAAGGGTCGGCGCGCGGCGCGCCCTGCTGTTCGCGCAGGGTGACACCATAGCGGGTGGCCAGGGCCTGCACCGCTTCGGCAAAGCTCAGGCCCTCCATCCGCATCAGAAAGTTGAACACCGTGCCCCCGGCGCCGCAGCCAAAACAATGAAAGAAGCCGCGCTCGCGGCTGACCGTGAAGGAGGGCGTCTTTTCGTTATGGAACGGACATAGGCCGATATGGTTGCGACCCGCCTGGCGCAGCCGCACGTGCGTGCCGATGACCTCGACCAGATCGGCGCGCGCGCGAATTTCCTCCAACTGGCTGTCGTCGAACATCAGCGCTCCGCCGCGACGGCCAGCGCCGCCATCCGAGCCGGATAGTTGGTCATGATGCCATCGACGCCCCGGCTCTTGAGCCGCGCGGCGGTCGCCGGCGAATCCACCGTCCACGCATACACCGCCAAGCCGTGCGCATGAGCGCGTGCGCATAGCGCGGCGCCAGCCAGCGGATACCTGGGATGAATCGCGGTGGCCCTCAGGCTGAGCGCCACCGACAGCATCGCCGCTGGTGCGCGATCGGCCAATAGTCCGATTGCGAGATCAGGTTCCAGCCGGCGCGCCGCTTCCAACACCGGCCACTCGAAGCTGGAAATAAGCCCACGCTCAAGCATCCCGCCCGCGCGCATCGCGGCGCAGGTCGGACCTATCGCGCCGGCGGCCTTGATTTCGACATTGAGGGCGCAGCGCCCGGCGCATAGTTCGATTACCTCCTCCAGGCGGGGCACGCGGGTACCGGCAAAGCGCGGGGCAAAGCGCACTCCGGCATCCAGCGCGCGAATCTCGGCCAGGGTCAGCTCGCCGATCGAACCACGACCGTCAGTGGTGCGATCCACGCGCCGGTCATGGATAACTATCGGCACACCGTCGCGGCTCAGATGCACGTCGAGCTCGCACATCGCGGCCCCGGCCGCAATCGCGCCGGCAAAGGCGGGCAGAGTATTTTCGGGAAAATCGCCGCTGGCGCCCCGATGAGCGATGATCAGCAACTCACAGTTCCGGCGGGCGCGAATCCCGCCCCTCCGCATCCTCGGCCCACTTCATAAGCAGCATTCGATTTTAGCGCCATAGGCACGCGCGCTGGCAAGTGAATGGAGCTTGCTTGTGCACAGGGCGGGCGTGGCGGCCGCGCGCGCACTCGATTTCAAGAATTTGGTCGCCATTATCACGTCAACGCGCTTGCCGTATGCTAGCCGCACCCATGTCAGTTGCCCAGAAACTCGCCTCATCCACCTATTACCGAGTCGCGCTTGAGGTTCCGGCCGCAGTCGCCGACGAACTGGGCGGTATTCTGATCGGATTTGGCGCCATTGGCAGCGCGACCAAATGGAGCCGCCGGATAGCGCGCGCGGGTCGCAAAACCGTCACCCTGGAAAGCTACTTCCGCCGCCTGTCGGCCGCGCGTTGGACCACGATCGTACGCCGTTTGAAACGCGCCGGACTGATCGAGCGAGAGCTGGAGGTCGCACCGCCCGAACCGATCGTCGATCCGGGCTGGGCCGCGATGTGGAAAGAGCGCTTCCAGCCGCTGCCTGTCGGCCGTCGTCTGCTCCTGCTGCCGCCTTGGGAGACCGGGCGAGGTGACGGTAAGCGGTGCGAGATAGTTATCGATCCGGGGCAGGGTTTCGGCACCGGCCATCATCCCAGCACCCGCGGCACCCTGCTGGCGATCGAGCATGAGCTCGGGCGCGGTACAATCGGCTCAGCTTTGGATCTTGGAAGCGGCTCGGGCGTGCTGGCGATCGCGATGCGACGGCTAGGGGTGGCCAAGGTATGCGCGGTGGAGATCGATCCGGCGGCGCGGGCCAACGCTCGCCACAACGCCCGCCTCAACCACATGGGTCGCGATCTACGTTTCAGCGCCGAGCTGCCGCCAGACGAGCGCTTTGAGCTGATCGCCGCCAATATTCTGGCGTCGACCCTGATCGAGCTGGCGCCCACGCTGATTAAGCGGCTGGCGCCAGGCGGCCGACTCATCCTGTCCGGTATCCTGGAGCGCGAAGCGCCCACGGTACTGGCCCGCTATCGGCCCGACCTGCGTTTGCGCCGCTCCTACCGTGAGCGTGGGTGGATTACACTGACCTTGGGAGCGGCTTAAGGCGACGGCTCGCCTAGCCAGGCTAGCGAAGATGCGCCTTGTTCAGGCGCCCTCGAGCACGTATAAGACGCTGAACTTCCCGCGGGATTGGAATTTTGCCCCGACCATCGCACAAATCGCCGCTCTTTAGCGTGGGCGCCGGCGCCATCAGCGGCAACCGCGCCTGCCTCAGCAACGCCGAACTCCATCATTTGCGCGACGTCTTGCGTCTGCGGCCGGGCGATCATTTGACTTTGGTCGAAAGCAGCGGACGGCGCTTGAGCGCCGTGATCGAGTCTATTCAGTCCAGTGGCGCATCGGCTCGAATCCTCGCTGAATTGCCCGCACCGCGCCTGAAGCCACTTATCCTGGCGATCGGTTTGATCAAGGCTCCGCGCATGGATTTCCTGGTGGAAAAGGCCAGCGAACTGGGTACCAGCGAGATTTGGCCCCTGCTGACCGAGCGCTCCCTGAGCGATTATCCCGGCCAAGCCCGCCTGTCCCGTTGGCAGCGGCTGGCGACCGCTGCGCTCAAGCAAAGCGGCGGGACGGCGGTCGTGGTCCGCGCGCCGATGGATTTCGCCACCTTTCTTGCCGCGCGGCCGCGTGAGATGGTGGCTCTGATCGGTCAGCCCGACGGCGTCCCGGCGGGCACATTGCTAAAATCGGCCAGTAGTGCCGGGGTGATCGTGGCGATCGGACCCGAAGGAGACTTTACGCCGCGCGAGCGCGCCGATGCTTTGGCTGGCGGTTTCGTGGCCGCGCGCTTGGGGCCTTACCGCTTGCGCAGCGAAACCGCGGCAATTGCCGCGCTCAGCTTGGCCGCTGCGGCGCTGGATCAGAGGGAAGAATGAGCTTGAATTTGGCTTTTATCATGGATCCGCTGGAGCAGGTGTTGGTGGATAAGGACACCACCTTCGTCTTCATGCTCGAGGCCCAGCGCCGTGGCCATCGCCTGGCCGTGATGGGACTGGCCGATCTGTTCGCGCGCGGTCCACGGGTCTGGGGACGGGCGCGGCGATGCGAGGTGGCGCGCGCCACGCCGCATTATCACTATCTGGATCAGGGGGAAGAAAAGCCGCTGGAACATTTCGACGCCATCCTGATGCGCAAGGATCCGCCCGCCGACGCCAATTACCTGTACGCGACCATGCTCCTGAGTCTGGTCGACGCCAACCGCACCTTCGTGCTCAACCGGCCCGACGGCCTGCGCACCGCCAATGAAAAGCTCTACGCCTTGAACTTTCCTGCCGCGATTCCGCCCACGCTGGTGACCTATCAGATCGCGCGGCTCAAGGCCTTCATGGAGGAGCAAGGGGGCGAGATGGTCGTCAAACCGCTGGACGGCCACGGCGGCGAGGGCGTCTTCGTGCTCACCCGTAACGATCGCAACCTCAACGCCATCCTGGAAGCCTCGACCCAAGGTGAACAGCGGCCGGTGATGGCTCAGCGCTATTTGCCCGAGGTCCGCGCCGGCGATAAGCGGCTTATCGTGCTTGACGGCGCGCCGCTGGGCGCGACCCTGCGGGTCCCGCTGGCAGGCGAGAACCGCGGCAACATCCATGTCGGAGGGACCTGCGTACAGGCGGCGGTGTCGGCGCGCGACCGCGAAATCTGTCGCATCCTCAAGCCCTGGTTGCAAAACGACGGGCTTTATTTCGTAGGGCTGGATATAATCGGCGACTATCTCACCGAGGTGAACGTGACTAGTCCCACCGGGGTCCAGGAGATAAACCGCCTGGACGGGGTCGCGTTGGAGCGCCAGGTGTTGGACTTCGTCGAGGCCAGGGTCGCGGCCCTGCCTCGCTACGCGCACTGAACCGGCGCACGCCCCGGGTCGCTAGTATGAAAACGACCGGCGTGCTAAACGAGCCTGAACTCGCGCTGGGACGAGAGGCAGGGAGGGGACGGGCGGGCCCGCTTTTTGGCCGGCATTGTCGAAACGGTAAGCCAAAGTGTCATTTGCAGCGCTTTTTTTTACATCGGTGATCGCTGGCTTCGTCGGCGCGATGGCGGGAATGGGCGGGGGCGTGGTCCTGATTCCGGTCCTGACCTTCTTTGGCCTGCCAATCAAGGAAATCATCGCGATCAGCATCGTATCCGTCATTGCCACCTCCAGCGGTGCCGCTTCGGCCTACGTGCGCGATCACATCACCAATCTGAAGGTTGGGATGTTCCTGGAGATGTTTACGATGAGTGGGGCGATCATCGGCGCGATGATCACCGTGGCCACTCGCCAGCAATATCTTTACATCGTTTTTGGCCTGGTCCTGCTCATTTCGTGGGCCACGATGTGGTTTCAGAGCTATCAGAAATGGCACCCGGTGACTGAGCAGGACGGCTTCTCGCGCTGGCTGGAATTGCGCGGCAGCTACTACGACCACGCTGCGGGAAAGACGATCGAGTATTCGGCGCGGCGCGCCTACCTGGGTGGGCCGATGATGTTTTGCGCGGGGCTGGTAGCGGGTTTGCTGGGAATCGGCGCGGGCGCTCTCAAGGTGCTGGTGATGGATCTGGTGATGGGCCTGCCGGCCAAGGTTTCCACCACCACCAGCAACCTGATCATAGGGGTTACCGGACTGGCGGGCGCCAGCGTCTATATGGCAGCCGGGCTGATCCACCCCGGGCTGGCCACGCCCATAATCATCGGTATCGTAAGCGGGGCCTTTTTGGGTACCAGAGTCCTGGTGCGACTGCAAAATCGCACCATCCATATGTTTTTTCTCTTCATCCTGGCGCTGCTGGCGATTGAAATGCTCTACAAAGGCATCAAAGGACTCTAGCCATGCCCTCGCAGCCTTCCTCCCCTCATGCTCCCACTGCCTCCAAGTTCAACATGGATCTCCTGGTCGGCTGGATTCTGCTGATCGGCGTCCTGCTTAGCTTGACTCTGCTGCTATGCGGCGCCCTGTGGCATCGCCTGGCCGTAGGCACTCTGACCGACGATTTTCACCTGGGCGGCACCAATCTACTGGAGTTCGTAATAGCGGAAGCGCACAGCCTGGTTGGTGGCGCCTTGCGCCCGCGTATTCTGATCAGCGGCGGTATCGCCGTGCTCATGATCACTCCCTATATCCGGGTGCTGGCCTCGATGCTCTACTTTCTGATCGAAGAGCGAAACCTGAAATACACCATCTTCACTCTGTTCGTGCTGAGCGTGCTGAGCTACAGCCTGATGCTCCATTAGCAGGCGTTTCAATCAGCTTTCTCTCTTTCATCTCCTTTGCGAGGAAGGAAGCGGCAGCCATTGTACTGGCGGCGCAACTCACCGCTGATGGCCAGCGCGTCGCGGCTCAGCAAGCTGCCGTTTTCGATCTCCGGTGCGATGAAAGTACGGCCACCGCTTTCACCTGATAGGCTGCGCGGGGAATCAACATCAACCTCGCGCGGTATCGCCCACTCCATTGTTGGCGCAGCGGGGCGCGTCAATTACAGCAGAATTAAACAACCCAAGCGTCGTTGCGAGCCATTCACAAGATCCGAGCTGGCAAGCTCTTGACTGCCGAGCGGGACTCCGGCGCCTTGCGCTTCGCACCGCCAGCAGCGATGGTTAAGGCCAGCAAGCGGAGGTCGCACCATCATGCTCGACTTCGAGTTCAGCGCGGAACAGATCGCGATCAGGGATCTGGCCCGCCGGTTCGCACGCGAAGAAATAGTTCCGCGAGCCAGCGAGTGCGACGAGCGGGAATTTTTCGCCATCGATTTGTATGAGCGCGCTTTTAACGCTGGATTGATGAACTTGGAGATTCCGGAGCCTTTGGGTGGTCCCGGCCTGGGTTGCGTGGACGTCTGCCTGGTGACGGAGGAACTCAATTACGGCTGCGCCGGAATCAGCAACGGGATCGGCACTAACAGCCTGGCGGCGCTGCCTCTGCTGATCGCCGGCAATGACGCCCAGCAGCATCACTATCTTGCCGCTTTGACCCGTGCCCCTATCTTTTGCGCCTTTGCCCTGACCGAACCGGGCGCCGGGTCCGACGTTGCAGGAATCGCCAGCACATATCGGCGCGATGGCGATGGTTTCGTGCTCAACGGCACCAAGCACTTCATCTCCAACGGTTCCCACGCGCAGTGGCTTGTGACGTTCGCCAGTGCCGACCGAAGCCTGCGTCATCGCGGCCTGTCCTGCTTCGTGCTGCCTGCCGACTTGCCGGGAATCTCGCGCACCCGGATGCACGGTAAGTTGGGGCAGCGCGCCGCCGACACCGCCGAGATCGTGTTCGAGGACGTGCGCCTGTCAGCCGACGCATTGGTGGGCGAGGAAGGGCGCGGTTTCGAATATGCGATGCGCAGCTTTGATCGCTCCCGGCCCCATATCGGCGCGATTGCCGCGGGTATCAGTCAACGAGCGCTGGACGAAGCGCTGCGCTACGCCGGCGAGCGCAGCGCCTTTGGCCGGCCGATCGCCCAGTTTCAGGCCATCCAGTTCATGCTGGCCGATATGGCGATCGCACTGGAAGCGATGCGGCTTTTAACCTACAAGGCGGCCTGGTGGGTCGATCGCGGGCGTGGCCGTAACCCGATCGCCAGCTACGCCAAGGCCTTCGCCGCAGACGCTTGCATGAAGATCACCACCGATGCGGTCCAGATCTTCGGCGGCTACGGCTACATGAAGGCTTACCCAGTGGAAAAATTGATGCGTGACGCCAAATTGTTGCAGATTTACGAAGGAACCTCGCAGGTCCAGCGTCTGGTGATCGCGCGCGATCTGATGCGGACCTGAACTGCGCTCAAGCCGAGAGCAGCCGCAATTGTTGGCGAAAATGCTCCACCGTGCGACTTAATCCCTCGCGCAGTGCGATCTTTGGCTCCCATCCCAGATGATGGCGGGCCAGGCTGATATCAGGCTGACGGCGGCCAGGGTCATCGGGTCGCGGCGGCTGAAATTGGGTGCGCGATGAGCTGCGCGCCAACTCGATGGTCAGTGCCGCCAACTCCAGCATCGTGAACTCGTTGGGGTTGCCGAGATTAACCGGGCCGATCGTGCTTTCACAATCCATCATGCGCACCAGACCGTCGATCAAGTCATCGACATAAGCGAAGGAACGGGTCTGACGGCCATCGCCGTAAACTACCAAGTCGCGTCCGCGCAACGCGGCGATGCAGAAATTGGAGACCACCCTGCCGTCGTCCACCGCCATCCGAGGCCCGTAAGTGTTGAAAATCCGCACGATTCGGACATCGACCTGATTTTGCCGATGGTAGTCCATCATGAGGCACTCGGCGACTCGCTTACCTTCGTCGTAGCACGAGCGCACGCCGATAGGATTGACGTGCCCCCAATAATCTTCCCGTTGCGGATGGATCTCCGGATCGCCGTACACCTCGCTGGTGGAGGCGAGCAGGATGCGCGCTTTAACCCGCTTGGCCAGCCCCAGCATGTTGATGGTTCCCATCACGTTGGTCTTGGTGGTCTTGACCGGATTGTACTGGTAATGCACCGGCGAGGCCGGGCAGGCCAGGTGAAAAATACGATCGACCTCCAGCAAAATTGGCTCGACCACGTCGTGACGAATCAACTCGAACCTGGAGTTATCATGCAGGTGGGCAAGGTTGGCCCGGCTGCCGCTGTAAAAGTTGTCCAGGCAGATGACTTCATTGCCCATCACCAGCAAGCGCTCGCATAGATGGGAGCCGATGAAGCCCGCACCCCCTGTTACCAAAATCCGCACGATTTTCCCGCTTTTTCCTGAGCCTGAATTTTTCCAGCCTTGGCGTGCCCCGACCGCAGCTGCCGCGAAGTATAAGATATGCTCGGCGGCAGCGGCAAGTTATCGCGTTGCTCCAGCCCGGCACGGACCTTTCCTGTCGGATCGGGAAGAGTCAACGAGCCTTCGACCCGGGCCATATCGAAATATTGACAGTATGCTGAATATCAGTAAGCTGAGCTTTTTCCGCGCAGGAGGCTTAAGATGAAATTCGGCGTGCAGTTCTTTCCCGACGTCAAACCGCAAGAGAAATCGGCGGCTGAGTATTTTCGCGAATCGCTGGCTATCGTGGAAGCCGCCGAACCGCTGGGCTACGCGCACGTGCGCACGGTCGAGCATCATCTGCATTTCTACGGCGGCTACAGCCCAAATCCAATCGTCTTTCTGGCCGCCGCTTCGCAGCGCACCAAACAGGCACGCCTGATAACCGGCGCGATCATTCCGGCCTGGAATCATCCGTTGAAGATAGCCGGCGAGATTGCGATGCTCGACGGGATCTCGGGCGGACGGCTGGAGGTGGGTTTCGCCCGCGCCTTTCTGCCCCACGAGTTCACCGCCTTTGGCATCTCCCCCGATGATTCGATCGCCCGTTTTCGCGAAGGAATGGAACAGGTGGACTTGCTGCTGCGCGAGGAGAACGTCACCCATCACGGCCGCTTTTACAGCTTCGACAACGTCACCGTGCTGCCTCGCCCGACCCAACGTCCGCGGCCCAAGTTTTTCGTCGCTGCCACCACCACCCCGGAATCCTTCCAGTGGGCCGGAAGGATGGGCTATTCGCTGATGTCCAATCCGGCGGCCGGACAAACGATGCGCGAGCTGATTGGCACCTATCGCCAAGCCTGGCGCGAGGCGGGCCATCCGGGCAACGGCGAAGTGATGCTGGCCTTTCACATGTTCGTCGATCGCGACGGCGCGCGCGCCCGCCAGATCGCCAAACCGCATGTCGAGGCCTACTTCGAGGGGATCTATGACGCCACCCGCAAATGGAGCGAGGGCTTGAGCTCCAAGGATTATCGCGGCTATGGCGAAAAATCGCAGCGAATGCGTACCACCAGTTTCGAATCGATGGTGGAATCGGGCAACCTCTTCATCGGTTCGCCGGCCGAGGTCCGCGACACCATCGCCCGCTTCAACGAAAGCGTGGGCGGATTCGAACACGCCTCGCTGCAAATCAATTTTCACACCCTGCCGGCGGCCGACGCGATGCGCTCGCTGGAACTGTTCGCCAAGGACGTGATCCCGGCGCTGTCTTAAGCGATGATCGAGGCCTTGTACCGCTCGGCCGGCCATTTGATTCGCCGTGCCCATCAGCTTCACGACACGGTCTTCGGCGAGGTGGTCGCGCGCTTCGATATCACGTCGCCGCAATATGCCGCGCTGCTGGCGATCGCCGAGTTCCCGGGCCTGGAGCAGGGCGCCCTGTCCGAGCTGATCGCCTACGATCGCTCCACGATCGGCGGCCTGATCGACCGCCTGGAGGGCAAAGACTTGGTGCGGCGTACCATCGGTGCTCGCGATCGGCGTACCCGACTGCTGAGTCTGACGCCCGCCGGAGCGACGATGCTGCGCAAGCTGCGCCAACAGACGCCCCTGGTACAGCAACGTCTATTATCGCCGCTTTCTCCTTCGGAGCGCGAGCTGTTCCTTGAGATGCTGGGGCGGGTGGTCAACATCAGCCGCTCCCTGGAGCGTTTGCCGGGATCCGCGGGCGGCGCGGACCGGCCATCGGATCCCCTTGGCCCAGCGGCCGAGGAAAATCAGGACAACGGTCAGCCCTCGCGCCGCCGCGCGGGATAGTTCGCCACTACTCGACGTCCGGATTGCGCCGCGCCCCGCCACGCCGCGATTCCCACCACAAGCCGGTCGCGCTCAGCGAGCCAACCAGCGCCATCAACAGACCGAGGTAGAACCCCGGACTGCGGTAGACCAGTTCCAGGGTTTGCCGACCGGGTTGGAGCTGCACCGCAAGCAGGCCAGCAACTTGCACGACTTGGCCACGACCACGCCGCAGACGCCATCCCGGGGAGTAGTTCTGATTGATCAGCAGCAGCTCGGAGCCGGCCGGGGCGACGGCAAAAGTCAGGGCGTCAGGCGACCAGCGCAGCAAGCGCAAACTGCCACCGCGCCCGGTCAACTGGTATTCGCCGCCGTAACCAGCCTGGTTATAGGCGGTAACGTGCGAGGCGAAGGCAGTGTATTCGTAGCAGTTGGCCGCGCCCAGGTTAGCCCAATTAAGCGGTAGCATCAGTTTGGAAGCGGGCGTCGCACCTTGTCGAAACTGGGCGTCGATCACAGCGGTCGGCCGCGGCGCTGGCCGATCGAAAATGTGAAAGAAGTTGGCGCCGCTGACCAGGCAATCGTCAAACAGCATCAGAAGCAGCAACAGTGGTAGCAGCCCGCGCGCGCCGCACCCCGCCAACCGTTGCGCGCCGCATCCGGCAACCATCCCCACAGCCAAGGTGAACGGGATTAAGAAGCGCGGCGCCACCATCTCGGAAGACAGCACCGGCAAGTAGTGGATAAGCACCCATGGCGCCCAGCGGGCGAACGAACCCATGGCCAGGCTGAACAAGACGGCTGCAATCGCCAGCCACAGCGCGCTGCGTCGCCAGGCCCCGAGTAGCCCCGCGAGGAACAGAATCAGGGCGGGCAGGCCGACGTAGGCGCCATACTCGTGAAAGCCCCAGCCCAGCGCGGGGCGATACAAATCCTGGTCACGGGAAAAAATCCCGCCTAGCAGTTGATAGGCGGAATAAACCTCGCTTCCAATCGAAGGACGGGGATGGCGCGTCATCAAATCGATGGCGGGGAGCAGCTTGGGAGCGGCGAACAGGGTCGCGAACAGCAGCATCAAGATCAGCATTCCCAGTGGTTTGAAGCTGCGCGTGGTAGCCGCGGCCGCCAACGCCATCAGGCCGGCGGTTACCACGGCCAAGGTGATGGGATGGACCCCGCCTTCGCCGAGCATCAGGGCCAGCAGCACCGCCGCCCCGATTGCCCCCATCAAGCGCCCACGCAGGCAGGCCGACCACAGCGCCGCCAACACCCAGGGCATATAGGCAAAGGGTAGAAAGACCACATGCCCGGCGGCCAGGTGAAGCGCGAACCAGGAGCTGCCCGCGTACACCAGCCCGGCGCTGATACCACCCCAGACCCCCAGCCCATACACCCGGGCCAGCAGGTAGGCCCCAGCTATCGCGAGCGCAAGATGCAGCGGAATCGCCAGGTGCGCGCCGGCGACCGGACCGAAGAGCAGATCGAGCGCGACAAAGGGGGTGAGGAAGGTTGATTCGGGATTGCCCAGAAGCGGCATTCCACCGCATTTGTAGGGTGTCCAGAAGGGAAACTGATGGTATCTGGTCAGGGCCTGATAGATAGCCCAGTGCTGCTCCAGAAAGCGATCCCAATCCAGGGTCAGGCCGACCTGATGGAGCCGGCCCCACAGCGGATAGCAGTAAAGAGCGGCGAACGCGAAGCTGCCCACGCCAACCGAGATGATTTCCAGGCCGCGAGGATAGCGACTGCGCAGCGGCGCGAGCCGGGTCAGCGCGCGGTCGAGGAGATCGCTGGAATAAGCGCACGCCGCGCGCAGGTCGGCCAATACAACATCGGGCGTATCGAGCGGCTTGGATGGTCCGCGTGCTTGCGCCGATAACCCTGGCCCCTCCACCCGCCAAAGCGCCCAAGCCAGGAGGGCGGTCAGGAAGGTGATCGCGGCGCCAAGCAGGAAGTCGGAGCTCAGGTAACGCAAAACGACGGTCTGGCGGCCACGCGTTATCTCAACCGCCAGTAAACCTTGCAGATCGATCACGTTGCCACGTCCCTGCCAAAGCCGCCAGCCGCGATCGTAATTCTGGTTGATTACCAGAATGGCGTGGCCGAGCGCGTCGACACGATAACTGAGCGCGTTGGGACTCCAGCGCAGCAGTCGCACCTGTCCGGGTCCCAGGAGATATTGTTCACCGCGGTAGCCCCGCTGATTAAGACCGAGCGCTTCGGTGGTAAACCACGTGTACTCATAGCAGCTCACCGCGCCCATATTGGCGCGGCCGATTGGGAACATGCTGTAGGTCGAGGCCTGGTACTGGCGGAAGACTGGAGAAGATTTAAGCGGTGGATCCTGTGCGTCGTAGATGTGAGCCAGATCGTACGACCCCACCATCCAGGCGTCAGCGATCCCGGCCACGATCAGGCAGCCAGCCAACAGGCGTCCGAGACGCCAGCGTGCGAGCGCGTCCACGCCATAGGCAGCGAGCACGGCTATCGCCAACGTAAACGGCATCGCGAAACGCGACGGCACGCGCTCGGAGGAGTAAATCGGCAAGCGATGGAGCAGACTCCACGGCGAATAAGGCACAAAATCGCCCAGCATCATGAGAAATATGATCAGCGCGACACACCACCAGATCCTGACGCCGCGCCGGCGCCACGCCGCGACACTGGCCAGCGCCAGAAACGGAAACAGGCTTAAATAGGCGCCGTATTCATGAAATCCCCAAGGCTCGGCCCAGGGCCGGTAATTGTCCTGATTGCGAGAAAAAAGCGCGATTAGCAGAGTCCGTATGCTATTGGCGTCATAGCTCTCCCACGGGCGCGGATGGCCCAGCATCGTGTGCGCGGCCGGGAGCAGCTTGATGGCGGAAAAGCCCGTGGTAAACAGCCCGATCGCGAGCAAACTCAGCAGCGGTGCCAGCCGCCGCTCCAGCAGCGCCATCGGCAGCAACATCACCCCTACCATCACGCCTGCCTGACTGAGCGAATAGATGCCTCCCTCGCCCAGGATCAAGGCGCATAGCGCCCCGGCCACCATCGCCGGGGTCAGCCGATCGGTGCGCGCTGAGCGCCAGGCACAGGCCATCACCCAGGGGAAATAGGCGGCGGGCAAAAAGACGGCGTGTCCTTCGGACAGATGGAGATAGAGCCACGAGCTGCCGGGAAACACGGATCCAAGCGTCAGCGCTGCCAACCAGCCCAGCCCCAGGGTGCGGGCCAGGAAATAACCACCCACCCAAGCCACCGCGATATGCAAGGGAATTTCCAAGTGCAGGCCAGCGACCGGACCGACCAGAAGCTGAAGCAGGAAGAACGGGGTCAAAAAGCCCGACTGCGGGTTACCCAGCATCGCCATCCCGCCGCATTTGTAAGGATTCCAGAGCGGGAACTGATGGAAATGGAGCACTTCGTAATAAGGCACCCAGTGCAGTTCGAGGAAGAAATCCCAATCGAAAGCGGCGCCAGGGGTAAACAGCCGGCCAAAAAGTTCGTGGCTGAAAACGGCGCCAAAAGCGAGGGCGGTCAGCGTCACCAGCGAGTATTCCCGCAGCAGTTTTTTTCCGGAGCTAGTCACGCCGAACAACGCCACCGCGCGGACGCGCGGCTATCGGCTACAAGTAGAAGGTCTGCGCTCTCGGGAAAGTAAAAAATTTACCTTCGGACTGGACTTCGCCGATGCTCTTGCGCGCGCCTGCGCAGGCTGTCGGTTAGCGTGCCCGGTAAGCCAGTTCGCCGAGCACAACGCTTTTGAAGGCGACGGCCCTCCGAAAATTGGCCTTGATTAAGTGGCTGAGCTGATTTCAGAGCGCGAGCAGGCCGCGGGCGTAAGCGAGCACTTCCTCGAGCTTTTGAGTACGGCCGATCAATTCCAGCCGTTGCGAGCCGCGCACCCGCGCCATTCGCGATTGGGCCAGGGTCAGGTTGAGCTCGATCAGCTCGACTGCCCGTGCCAGGGCTTGGCGCTCGTGCTCCGCGGCGCGCCGCTGGCGGGCGCGGCGGACTTCGGCCAGATCGATCAGTTTGCCCATCGCTCGCCTCTCACCGCATTCAGCGAATAGCTCGGCCGGCGCGCTGCTTGCGCTCGACCGTCTCGCGACCGCCGCGGGCGAACCAATCGATCTGGCGGGCGATGCCCGACAGGATAGCGACCTCGCGCGAGCTCAGCCCGGCGCGACCGAACAGCGCGCGCAAGCTGGCCATGATGTGCTCGGGGTTGTCGGCGGGCAGGAATCCAATCGAGATCAGCGCCCGCTCCAGCCGCGCCAACATCGCGGCGTTATCGGGCCACGGAGCCAACGCTACCTGCGTCCTCGATGCGCCGGCGTCTGCCCGCGCCATGAACAGTTCCCAGGCGGTAACCATCACGGCTTGCGCCAGGTTTAGCGAGGGATAGTCAGGCGCGGTCGGAATAACGATCAGACGCTGGCAGAAGCTGAGCTCGTGATTGCTCAGGCCATGATCCTCGGGGCCAAAGATGATCGCGACCCGCTCGGCGGCAAGCCCGCTCAACTCGACCGCGACTTGGCGCAGCGGTCCGGCGGGGGCGCGATCACCTCCAAAACGGCAAGTCGTGCCCAGCGCCAGGGTGCGGTCTGCCAGCGCCGCCCCCAGATCCGAATAGCGTCGCGCACGCTCCAGGATATCGCGGCCGTGAACTGCCATCTCCGAGGCTACCCGATCCTCGCCCGCCGCGGGCGCAACCAGGCGCAGGTCGGCAAAGCCCATGTTCTTGAGCGCCCGAGCGGCGGCGCCGATATTGCCGGCGCTTTTGGTCCGCACCAGGACGAAGGCTATCTGCTCTGCCTCGATCATCGGGGCTATTATATATGCATTAGGATCGAGTTGAGAGCGACCCCATTCTCGCAGGGCGATAGGCAGACGCGATGAAGATAATCTCCTTCGGCGATATTCACATGGCAACCCGCAACCTGGATCGAATGCATGCGCAGATGGCCGACACCGAGCTGATTATAATTTCGGGCGACCTGACCAATTTCGGCGGTCCCAGCGAAGCCGCCAGCGTACTGGAGGCCGCCCGGCGTGCCTGTCCGCGTCTGCTGGCGGTGCCCGGCAACTTGGATCGGCCCGAGGTCATCGCCTATCTCGAGCAGCAGGGAGTGGCGCTGCATGGGCATGGACGAGTAATCGAGGGTTTGGGGATCTTCGGCTGCGGCGGCTCCAACCTCACTCCCTTCCACACCCCGACCGAACTGAGCGAGGAGGAGATTTACGACACCTTGATGCGCGGCTGGAAAGAGCTGCGCGACCATCGCCCGGCCTTGATGGTTTGCCACACCCCACCCTACGCCACCAAGTGCGATCGGTTGAGCACTGGCACCGCGGTGGGGAGCAGCGCCGCGCGTCGTTTTATCGAGCAGTTCCAGCCCGAGCTCTGCATCTCGGGCCATATCCACGAATCGGCCGGAGTTGACTCGATCGGTGCCACCAAGGTGCTCAATGCCGGCCCTTTCAAAGGCGGCGGCTATATTGTGGTGCAGAGTCGGGACGGTCGGCTGGACGCTCGTTTGGAGTTCCTTTAAGGTGCCGGCAGTGTCGCTGGCGCGGCAATCGATCCAGGTTTATGCAGGCAAAATCCGCCACGGCCGCTGGTTTATCCTACGCAGCCTGTGGCCGCTGACCCGCCGCTTCATCCTGCGCCGCGTCGAGGGGAAGTACTGACGATGCTCAAGGTGGTTTTTTTCGACGCCGCGGGAACTCTATTCGATGCGCGCCGGGCGGTGGGCGAAAGTTATGCCGCGATCGCGCGCGAGTTCGGTGCCCACGCCAGCGGACGCGAGGTCAGCGCGGCCTTCCGCAAGGTCTTCGCCCAGGCGCCGCCCCTGTGCTTCAACCCTCACATTTCGCCGGCTCGACTGCGCGAACTGGAACGTCAATGGTGGCGCGAGCGGGTGAGCGAAACTTTTGCCGGCTTGGCGCAGTTCAATAATTTCGAGGCCTACTTCGAGGCTCTCTTTGCTTACTTCGCCGATTATCGCAACTGGATGGTTCAGCCGGACGCGCTTGAAACCCTGCGAGGGTTGCGCGAGCAGGGTTTGGAATTGGGCGTGGTGTCGAACTTCGATTCGCGCCTGTATGCGATCCTGGAGGGGCTCGGTCTGGCCGAGTACTTTCATTCGATGACCATCTCTTCGGCCACGGGCGCGGCCAAGCCCGACCCGGGGATATTTCGTGCCGCGCTGGCGGTTCATCAGGCCGGACCTGACCAGGCGATCCATGTTGGCGATTCACTGGCGCTGGATATCGTTGGGGCCAAGGCCGCAGGCCTGGAGGCGATTTTGTTCGCACCCGAGGCGCCTCATACCGCGACGCGGCTGGTCCAGTATCGACCCGACTTCCAGGTCCGCGCTCTGTCGGAAGTGATGCATTACGTGCGCCGGCGCGACCGAAAAATTCGCTTCGGGAGCCCGACGCCGTGAATCCCGACCGCTCGCCTCGCACTACCGCCGATTCCGAGCGCGCCGCGATTAAACGCATCCATCATGTGGGCCTGGTGGTTGCCGATTTGGAACAGGCCTATCGCTTCTGGCGCGGCGCGCTGGGGCTGGAGCTGATTTGCGAGGCTGTGCTCGAGGAACAAGGCGTCAGGGCAGCCCTGTTGCGCCTGGGAAGCAGCCAGATAGAGCTGCTCCAGCCGCTTTCGAACTCAGGATCGGTGGCCCGCTTTCTTGCCCGCAGCGGTGGCGGATTGCATCATATATGCCTGGAAACCGGCGAGATCGAGGCTGCGATGGCACGGGCGCGCGAACTTGAGCTTCCCTTGATCGATTCAAGTCCGCGCGCAGGATTGGCAGGACGCATCTGTTTCCTGCACCCGAGCGCCACTCACGGCGTCCTTATCGAGTACGTGGAACCGCGCAAGGAGTGAGAACGATGCCGATTTACGAGTATCGATGCCGCGAATGCGAGCGCGAATTCGAAGCCTTCATCATGGCCAGCGCGCCCGCGGCCGCATGCCCCGATTGCGGCAGCGCACAACTGACGCGCGAGCTTTCCTCTTTCGCTTCGCGCGCGGGACAGAGCAGCAGCGGCGATGACAGTGGCGGCCCGGTCAGCGGCGGCGGATGCTGCGGCGGAGCCTGCGGCTGCGGCCATTAGTCGCGGCCAGCATCATCTATTTCTGTTAGTGGGGCGGGCCGCCGTGCCCGCCCACCGCCAGCCATCCCACAGCACCGGCCTGAGGCCACACCCATTCATCTTGCGCGTACCCAGCGCCGCTGTCAGGGTAATGGGCCTGCGCGATGTGCACTCTGGCGATCTATTTTCAGGTTTTTCCGGACCGGCCGGTGGTGGTAGCCGCCAATCGGGACGAGGTCGTGGACCGACCCGCGCTGCCTCCCACGCTGCTTACCCAGGCGCCGGCTATCGCCGGTGGCAAGGATCTGAAGGCGGGGGGAACCTGGCTGGCGATAAACCAGTTCGGAGTTGTCGCCGGGCTGCTCAATCGGCGCTCTCCTGCTCCGGCCGACCCCACCCTGCGCTCGCGCGGCCAGCTCTGCTTGCAGGCGTTGCATTATCCCAGCGTGGAGCAGTCGGTCGGCTTTGTGACGCGCCAGGATGGCGCCGCCTATAATCCCTTCAACCTGCTGATAGCCTCACCGCACGCCGCGGTGGTGGCCGACAACCGTGGTGGGCGTATCCGGACGACGCGGCTTGCGCCGGGGCTGCACCTGCTGACCAACCTGGATGTCGATGACTTCGAATGCCCGCGGATAAGTGCGGCCTTCGATCGCTTTCGCGCGCTCTGCGATGAACCTGCCCTAGGCGATCGCGGCCCCGAGCTGCGCGCGCGACTAGGGCGGATACTCGCCGACCATTCCACTCAGCTCGATCCGCGCTCCAATCGACCCAACGCGCTGTGCGTTCACGGCGATAAATTCGGCACACGCTCCTCCAGCCTGATTTCGATTGGACCGGCCGGGGGTAGCGAGCATTTTTTTGCCCCGGGACCGCCCTGCGTGAGCGCCTACGCTCGCGCCGCGATTCGCGAACTACCTGCGCTCGATTCGCCTGAGGCCGGTTAGGCGAGCAACGTACCGCCGTCAACAGTCAAGGTGGCGCCGGTAACAAAGTCGCTACCCTCGCAGAAGAAGAGCACACCGTTGACCACGTCCCGAGGCGCACCCAGCCGCTTGAGCAAAGTGCCGGCGGCCAAGCTGGCCAGGACCGGCGGTGGAAAATCCTCGGGCGGCAGCACCGGCCCCAAAGCCAGGCAATTGACCTGAACCTGGGGCGCCAAGGCCTTGGCCAGCGCGCGGGTCAGACCCACCAGTGCGCTCTTGGAAACGCTGTAGGGGAGATAGTTGGGATAGGGGCGAACCGCGGCCAGATCGCCCAGGTTGACGATTTTGCCCGCGCCCGCCCGGCGCATCAGCGGCGCGGCAAACTGGGCGGCGAAGAACGGCGCCTTGAGATTGACGTTGAAGTTGCCATCCCAGTCGCGCTCGCTAATTTCCTCCAACGGCTTGCGGTTGAAAACGGAGGCAGAATTGATCAGCAAATCGAGGCCGCCCATCTCGGCGTCGACTCGCGCCACCATAGCACGGATCTCCTCGACCTGCTCAAAGTCGGCCTGCAGCGCGAGCGCGCGCCCGCCGGCGGAATTTATCGCCGCGACCGTAGCCTGCGCTTCTGCCGCCGAGCGATTGTAATGCAGCGCCAGATGAGCGCCGCGCGCGGCCAGCGCCAGGGCGATTTCCTTGCCCAGCCGGCGTCCGCCGCCGGTAACCAGCGCGACCTTGTTCCGGAGATCCATCGCCGCGCCCGGTGAAGGTTCCTAGAGCGTTTCCTGCAAGCGGCGCAAGAGGGCGAGGTTATCGGAATGGCCGGTCTTGCTGGCGATCACATGAGCGACGATCGGCCGTCCCAAAAGATAGAGATCGCCTATCAGATCAAGCACCTTATGACGGGCGAATTCTTCCGGAAAACGCAGCTCTGTATTCACCACCCGCTCGTCGTCAACCAAGATCACGTTATCCAGCCGCCCGCCATTAGCCAGTCCCATCGCCGACAGCTTGCGCATCTCGGCCACGAAGCCGAAGGTACGCGCGGGCGCGACCTCGCGCACGTAATCCTGGGGCTCGTGCAGTTCGAAATGAGCGTGCTGGGTGCCGACCGGCGGCGGGTAGACCAGGGTGTAGTCGACGATGAGATGGTCGGCGGGTTCTAGCCGGATATATTCCCGGCCCGCCCCTTCGCGTCCCACCGTAATCGGCCGTTTGATCGTGATAGGCTCGATCGCCGCGGCCTGCTCCTTGATTCCCGCCTCGCCCAGCAAGCGGCAGAATTCCTGCGCCGAACCGTCCAGGGCCGGGACTTCGCCTTGCGCCTTGACCAGCAGATTGGTGATGCCCAAGCCGTGGAGGGCCGACATCAGATGCTCGATCGTGCGGACCACGAAATCCCCGCGCGACAAGGTGGTGTTGTAGCCGGTATCGCTGACGTGCTCCAAGCGGGCCGGAATAGTCACGTCACCCGAGAGCGAGGTAAAGGCCACGCCGCTATTGGGTTCGGCCGGATAAAGAATGACGCCGGTCTTGAGCCCGCTGTGCAAGCCCTGGCCGCCGACCACGATCGAACTGGCGACGGTGCGCTGAGCGATTGCGCCACGCGCCAGCCGCCCCATCCGCGCCCGCCGGGTCACGGCTGCGCCGTCCGCCTCGTGGGAAAGCGGCGCTCCTTCGCCACCGCCGCCCAGGACGCGCCCCACCGAAGCCAGCAAGCCGGCCAGGGAAAACGGCTTTTCGATAAAATCCGCCGCTCCCAACTTGGTGGCGGCCACGGCGCTGGTGATATTGCCGTGGCCCGAAATCATGATCACGTCGGTGGCCGGCGCGCACAGCTTGATTCGGCGCAGCAGCTCGATGCCGTCCAAATCCGGCATCCAGATGTCCAATAGAATCAGGCGCGGATGCTCCCGCGCGACGATATCCATCACGGCCAGCGCACTGCCGGTATCCAGAACCCGAAAGCCTTCGTCTGACAGGATGCCACGCAGCGAAGAGCGGATTCGCTCTTCGTCATCCACCACTAAAACCGTTTCCACCTTAGGCAAGCCCTTAACGCCCGGCCAGGCAGGCTCGTTGCGGCGCCGCTCGGCTAACCCACCAAGCGCGCGAACTGTTGTTCTTTTACGGAAAATTCCAGGATGAATCTACTGCCGTGAGGATGGCGCCCGCGCACCCGGACAAAACCGTGATGGTCAGAGACGATAGCCGAGACAATCGCCAGCCCGAGCCCGGTACCGCCCAGCTTGGTGGAGAAATAAGGCTCGAAAATCCGTCCGGCCAGCGCGGGAGCGATTCCCGGCCCGTTGTCGGCCACCTCTATGGTCACGATTCCGCTGGCGGGCTCCAGCGCCGTGCTGAGCTCGATCCGCGCAGGCACGCCGTTGCGCTGCTCGCTGACCGCTGCCACCGCGTTGTCGAGCAGGTTGACCAGCGCGCGCTTGAGCGCCTCGCGATCGATCGGAATCAAGGGCAGATTCGGTTCAAGCCGGCTGACTAGTTCCACCTCGGGCCACGCACCGCGAAAGTTGTGCACCACTTCCTCCGCCAGCGCGTTGAGATCGCCGGGCACGGGATTGAGCTGAGGCATGCGGGCGAAGGCGGAAAATTCGTTGACCAGGCGCTTCAGATCCTCCACCTCGCTGATGATCGTGCGGGTGCACTCCTCCACCAGCGCGGGACTTAACCCGCTGGCGAGATGGCGGCGGATGCGTTCGGCGGAGAGCTGGATGGGTGTGAGCGGGTTCTTGATCTCGTGCGCGATACGCCGGGCGACCTCGCGCCAAGCCTCCATTCGCTCGACCTTGGCAATCTGACTGACGTCTTCAAAAAACAGCACCGCGCTCAGGCGCTGATCGCCCTCCTCGCCCAGCGCGCTGGCGGTCACCATCAGCTCGCGTCCGCCCTGCTCGTCCAGGGTAACTGCGCGCGGGCCGCCGCGCGCCGGCAAGGCCCCGAGCAGTTGCGGTAGTTCGCGCACCAAAGAAGCGGCAAAGACCTGGGCGTAGGGCCGTCCGACCACGGCGCGGGCGTCGACTTCAAGCAGACCCTCGGCGCAAGGATTGATGGTGGTAATTCGCCCTTCGTGATCCAGCGCCACCACCCCGGCCGAGACGTTGCGCAGCAGGGTTTCGGTATACAGCCGCCGCCGCTCCAGCTCGGCGCTGGAGGCGCGCAGATCGGCAGTCATCTGGTTGAAGGAACGCACCAATTGACCGATTTCGTCGTCGGCCACCGCAGGGATTTCGTGATCAAGGTCACCTGCGGCCACGGCGTGCGTGCCTTCGGCCAAGAGCTTGATCGGCACGGTGATGCCACGCGCCAGGTAGATTCCGAACCAGCTCGCAAGCAGCACCACCACCAGCCCGATCATCGCCAGGGCGAGCAGGTAGTTGCGCAGGATGGGCTGCTTCAAGGCCCGCAACTGAACGAAATCCTCGAAACTGTTGGAAACCGCCGCGACCCGCTTGGCCAGGCTGCGCGGGATGTAATAATCCACCACCACCGCGCCCAGCACCTTATCCGCCTCGGAGGAGACATAAATCGGCGCGGTCCCGCGAATCACGTCCGAGCGGCCGAAGCCATCGGTGCGGCTGACCGCGTTACCGGCCAGAGTCCTGGTCAACAGCGGAGAGTCTGGCGAAACGCCGATCCCGGTGGGAATACGCGGGCTGAAGGAGATCACCAGGAGCTGGCGCGCCGGCGAAAAAACTTCCACCGTGCCCAGGTTGTATTCCTGCTGCTTGGCGTTGACGAACTGGTCGAGGGCCTGGCGTCGGGCCGGTGCCAGCAGACCGCGCGCGCTGATTTCTTGGGCCAGTTCGCGGGCATAATGGAGGGCGTTGTTGGCCGAATCCAGATAATAGTTTTTGGCGATATCCAGCGAATTGTCCAGCACTCGAGAATATTCGGGGTTGAACCAGCTATTGATATCGGTGCGCAAAAAGCTGCCCGAGACGTAGAGCAGAAACCCGCTGGGCAGCATGGCCACCGCGATAAAGCCCACCACCATCCGGGCCTGCAGCTTGGAACCGATAAGCCCGCGGTGGCGCTCGAAAAAGACCTTGGCGATGTTGCGCCCAACCAGAAACATCAGCAGCCCCAAGAGCAGGAAGCTGAAGTCAAACAGAACGATGACCACCAGGTTGGAGGGCAAGGAGGCGCGGCTGGTCAGAGCCGGCAGGCGGGTCTGGGCCAGCACGAAGACCACCAGCAGGACGGTGGCGATCGCGACCACCAGTAGTTCGCGCCGGCGCCGCTTATGGTCAGCCTCGCGCAGCAATTGGGCGGGAGCCGGGGACATGGTCGAAAAGTCTTTTTCCTCCCGGGCCTAGCGCCCAAAGAGTATCCACAAAAGGGAGAGCAGGACGCTGATCAGAATACAGGTCCCCAGCGGGAAATAAAACGTGATCCCGCCGCGCTGGAGATAGATATCACCGGGCAAGCGCCCCAGACCCGGAATCTGCCCTACTCCCCAAAGCATCAGCCCGCCTAGCAGTAGCGCGGCTCCCACGACCATCAGCAATTTTCCTATTGACGGTAGCATCGGCGCCATCGTGGTAATGCAAATTTAATCTATCAGTTGAAGTTGCCACGACAATAGCGCTCCCTGTACGCCATGTCTTCCCTGCCATCGCCGGGGAGAAGCACGAGGATGAGGGTTTGCCTTTGCCCGACGTCTCGCTAGACGTGGGCATGGGCGTGACTCTTAGCCGCCTCCTTGGCCTCGTGGCTTGCCTTGATCAGCTTTTCCGCGATTGGCGCAGGCACTTCTTCGTAATGGGAAAACTGCGACTCGAACGAGCCGCGTCCCGAGGTAATCGAGCGCAGGTCGGGAGCATATTTGAGAATTTCCGCCATCGGCACCAGCGCCTTGACCAATTGCGAATGGCCGTTGCTCTCCATGCCCAACACCTTTCCCCGGCGTGCGTTGAGATCGCCGATTACATCACCCAGGCATTCGTCGGGGCAATTCACCTCCAGGGTCATGATCGGTTCCAACAAAATCGGATGAGCTTTTTCAAGTGCCGCCTTAAGTCCCATCGAGGCCGCGATCTGGAAGGACATGTCCGAGGAGTCCACCGGATGCGAGGAGCCATCGTAAACCGTTACTTTAAGATCGACCAGCGGATTGCCGGCTAAAAAGCCCTCGGGCAGGGTGTTGCGCACCCCCTTTTCGACCGAGGGGATGAATTGGCGTGGCACCGCGCCGCCAACCACCGCATCGACAAATTCGAAACCCGCTCCACGCGCCATCGGCTCGACCTTCAACCAGCAGTCGCCATATTGGCCGCGGCCGCCCGATTGGCGCTTGTATTTGCCTTGGGCCTCGGCCTTACCGCGGATGGTCTCCTTGTAGGGGACTTTGGGGGCCTGCAATTCGACCTCGACGTTGTATTTGCGCTTGATTCGCTCGACTGCGACCTCGATATGAAGCTGGCCCGTACCGGACAGGATAATCTCGTGGGTCTGGGCATCGCGATGCATCTCAAGGGCGGGATCTTCTTCGAGCAGCCGCGCCAAGGCCTGGCTGGCCTTCTCCTCGTCGGCCTTGCTCTTGGGACGAATCGCGAAAGAAATCACCGGGTGGGGATGCTCGGGCGGGGCGAACACGATCGGCGCCTTTTCGTCGCACAGAGTATCGCCAGTAGTGGTCTCCTTGAGTTTGGCCACCGCTACAATCTCGCCCGGGATCGCGTTGGCCAACGGAACCTGTTTCTTACCCTCCAGGCGCAGCAGCTGGCCCAGCCGCTCCTTGCTCTGGCGGGTGGAATTGAGCACCGCGCTATCGAAGTGAGCCTGGCCTGAGATCACCCGGAAGATCGAAAGCTTGCCCGCGAACGGATCGACCACGGTTTTGAACACCTGAGCGGCGAAGGGCGCGTTGGCATCAGCGCTACGCGTGCGCGGCTCGCCCGTGTTCGGATCGTGTCCCTGGCGCGGCGCGCTCTGAGCCGGCGAGGGCAACAATTCGACGATCGCGTCCAGCAGCGGCCCCACTCCCAGGTTGCGGCTGCCGGAACCGCACAGCACGGGAACCAGCTTGCGCGCCAACACAGCCTTGCGCAGCGCGGTTCGCAAAGCCTGGTCTTCGAGCTTGCCCTGATCGAGGTACTGCTCGAGCAACTCGTCGTCGGTCTCCGCCACCGCTTCGCATAGCCGGGTGCGGGCTTCTTCGGCACCAGCCAGCAGTGGCCCGCTCAGTTCCTCTTCGCGCGGCTTGCCGCCGCTGTCGCCGTAGCGCAGCGCGCGCATCGCCAGCACGTCAATCACACCGCTGAGGGTATTGTCGGCGCCGATCGGCACGGTCAGGGCGACCGCCTTGATACCGATCCGCGAGAGATCTTCCAAGGCCCGCTCAAGGCTGCTGCTCTCCTTGTCTAGACGGGAGACAAAGGCGAGCGCCGGCAAGTCGGCGGCGCTGGCGGCGGCCCAAATCTTCTCCGCCTCCACCTTCAGATCGCCGTTGGGGCTGACCACCATCACCACCCCGTCGACGGCGCTGAGGGTATTGGTGGTCTCGACCAGAAAAGGGGCGTAGCCAGGGGTGTCGGCCACGATGACGGCGGTCTTTTTCCATTCCAGATGATGGAAGGCGGAATGGATCGAGACGTGATGGTTCAATTCCTCGGGCTCAAAGTCCATCACCGCGGTGCCATCGTCGGGCCGGCCCAAGCGGGTGAGCGCGCCGGCGGTAAAGAGGGCGGCGTCCGCCAATTGGGTTTTTCCCGCCCCACCCTGCCCGACCAAAGCGATAGTTCTCAGACGGCCAATTTCCTCCATCGGTGCCTCTCTTCGCTATGTGGAACACGGGCTTGAGAACTCTCGATTACAACTTTGTTACGCGATGCGCCAGCCCTTTCGTTGCCCTTCCCCCGGTTGGTTCTGCCCGGTCAGCTCGGCGTGGAATGCTTTTCCATCACAACCTCGCTCGCCACCACCGCCCGCACCTCCCTGCCAGTGTCCACCAGCAGCGCTCCTTGCTCGTCGATACCCACCACACGCCCCTGAATTAGCGCTGCCCCCTCGCGCAGGCTCACGCGCCGTCCGGTTAGAACCGAATAGCTGCTCCATCGCGATGCCATCGGGGCGAAGCCCGCGCGCTCCCATTCGTCCAAACGGTTCGCGAGACGTGCCATCAGGCAGCCCAGGATTGCCGCGCGATCCCACTGTTGACCGGTTTCGATTTGCAGCGAAGTGGCAATCGGCAAAAGCTCAGCCGGGAGCTGGTCACGGGTCAGGTTGACGTTGAGGCCGAGCCCGAGCAGGACGCAGGGCGCGCCAGGATCGTAGCCGATCACCTCCGCCAACAGCCCTCCCGCCTTGCGCTCGCCCAGCCACAGGTCGTTGGGCCATTTAAGGCGCGGCGAAACGCAAGCCACCTCCTCCAGTGTTTGCGCCAATGCCAACCCGGCCACCAGGCTCAACGACGGCAAGCGCGCCCCCCCCAGCGATGGACGCAAAATTGCCGTCAGATACAGGTTTACTCCGGGCGGAGAAAACCATCGATGGCCGGAGCGGCCTCGGCCCGAGCTTTGCCGCTCCGCGATAACCAGCGTTCCTGCCGGCTCACCCTGGCGGGCCAGCTCTGCAGCGGTGTTCTGAGTTGAATCGAGCTGGGGAAAGTAGAGAATTCGCCAGCCCAGGGCGCCCGTTTGACCGCGCTCCAGAGCACGGTAGGGATGGTCGGCGCGCGGTTGAAGCGGAAATAAATTCACGACCTCTCCAACATCTTTGAGCTACCCGCAACCGTTGGTGCGAAGCAAGCATCAGTACTGGGTCCAGCACTCGGACTGCGCCCTGTTTGCCACCTATGCTCAGCGGTTAGAAAAGAATTCAGACAGGTTATGACATATTTGCAATAAATAAGACTGTTATTGAAATTATAGACCAGTGTCAGACAGTCTTATCTAAAATAAAATCTACAAAGTGCTGCTTGAACCTTGAAAGACACGTAATATGGCCGTGGTCGAGCGGGGCGCACGTTCGAATCTTTATTTTCAAGCTTAGTAACCCTGTGGAGTGCGCCAACGGCCCATGGCGGGATCGTCTTGAGTTGCCACAGGCCTGGAGAGAGGGAGTCGAAGATGTTGAAGCGACGAAGCGGAACGATGGCGTTGGCCATCGCGATGGCGCTGCTGTGTGGCTGCGCGGCGTCCAACCGCAAAGAGGCGATGTGGAAGGACGCAGCCATCGGGGCGGCGGCCGGCGGCGTAATCGGCTGCGGTGGAGCGGCCGGGACGGCGGCCTTGAACAATTCCAACCGCGCCGAAGCCTATGAGATCGGATGCCCGACCGGGGTTGGGCTCGGGGCGATTATCGGCGGCGCCTATGGTTATCTGACCTACAAGCAGCCGCCGGCTCCCCCCGCCGCACCAGTTCCTCCCCCACCACCACCTCCGCCGCCTGCGCCGGCCCCGGTTCAGCAGCGGATCATTCTTCGCGGAGTCCACTTCGACTTCAATCGCGCCAATATCCGTCCGGATGCGGTGCCGGTGCTGGACGAAGCTATCGATATCCTCAAGCAGCACCCTAACGTAAACGTCGAGGTCAACGGTTATTGCGACGCTATCGGTTCGGCAGCCTACAACCTGCGCCTGTCGCAACGACGCGCCAACGCGGTTGCCGCCTATCTGGAAAGCCACGGCATCCAGGCTGGCCGGGTAAGCGCGCAAGGCTTCGGCAAGACCGATTTTGTCGCGCCCAACAACACGGCCGAAGGGCGCGCCCAGAATCGGCGGGTGGAACTGGTACCCAGCAACCAGTAAAGGACCTCGTCCGGCGTCGCCCCCAAGCCAGGCGCGGCGACTGCCCCAACCCGGAGTGCCTCGTTTTGACGCGAAGCGAGGCACTCCGGGCAATTCAAAGTTTTGGTGCGGCGTTCGGCAAATAATCCGCACGGGCAGCGCAAGGCTCGCTCTGAATCTAGCCGCCGCGTGACGCACAAGCAGGTTTCGCCGTCAGCGTCCCTGGAGACTGGGAGTTTTTGCGGAAATTCTCAGACCTGGTCAGGGCACGGGGGCATAACTGCACAGGCCGGTCGCTTCGTCGATCCCCAGCATGGCGTTGAGATTTTGAATCGCCTGCCCGGCGGCGCCCTTGCCGAGGTTGTCGATCGCCGTGATGACCACCAGGGCCTGTGCACGTGGCGCCAGCACGAAAGCGATTTCACAGCGGTTGGTGGCCCGTACGTTGCGCAACTCTGGCATCTCGCCTTCGCCCAGAATCCGAACGAAAGGCGAGCCGGCGTAGCAGCTCTCGAAAGCGGCCTGGATGTCCGCCGCGGTTACCCCCAACCTGGGGCGCATGAAAATCGAGCTCAAAATACCGCGGTTGACCGGCAGCAGATGGGGCACGAACAGGATCGCTATCTCGCCACCCACCGTGCGCGCAATCTCCTGCTCCATCTCGGGAACGTGACGATGGTTACCCACCCGGTAGGGACGCAGGCTTTCATTGACCTCGGCGAATAGCTGATCCAACGCGGCGGCGCGGCGCGCGCCGGTGGTGCCCGATTTGGCGTCGATCAGCAGCGAAGCTGGGTCGACCAGCCCCTGCTGGAGCAGCGGCAGCGCACCGAGCAGCGTGCCGGTCGGATAGCATCCGGGATTGGCAATCAGGCGGGCGCGGGCGATCTCCGCGCGATGGAACTCGGTCAGGCCGTAAACTGCCTGGGCTAGCAGCGCTGGGGCCGGATGCGCGACCCCGTAAGTGGCGGTGTAATCGGCTGGCTGCTTGAGCCGATAGTCGGCGGAAAAATCAATCACGCGCAGGCCGCGCTCCAAAAGCTCGGCTATCACCTTGGCTCCGACCCGTTCGGGCAGACAGGAAAGGGCGACTTGCGCCCGCTCCATGACGGCTTCCGGATTCATCGGCTCGAAGGCCGGCAGTTCCAGGCCGGCAAGATGGCGATGGACCTGGGCAACGGCCCGGCCGGCGTAGTTTTCCGAAGTCAGCAACGTCAGTTCGATCCGCGGATGGCTGGCCAGCAGCCGCACGGTCTCGATTCCCGAGTATCCGCTGGCGCCCAGGATCGCGACCTTGGTTTTACCCTGCGTGGCCATCCGCCTAGTCCATCACCTGTCCCAATCGAACTTGCCGAATTAGACCACGAAGTCGCAGCTTAAACTAGCCAGTCTGCCCGCGAGGGCGGACAACCGAGGCGAAATGTGACCCCGATGCCTTGCTGATTTCAGCTAGCAGTAAATATAGGATTGGCCGCGGGCAGGAGGTAGCCGATGGTTGGCGCGCACTTGATTTACCTGGTCAGCCTCAGTGGGGTAGTGCTCGACGGCTTGGGCGGGCTCTATCTGGCCTACGATCTGTTCGGCGCCGAGCGCGGGCTGTTGCGCTTCCTGACCACTTGCATCACCTACGGCGTGGTCTTCCTGGCCGGCTACGGGCTATTCCTGGGCGGATGGTTCGGGCTGATGGGCTTGGTGGTCTCCGGACCTACCCTGGCTACCGAACACTGGCGCCATCAAAGCGGCCAGCCGGAACCAGCTTGGGAAAAGGCGATTTATGCAGCCTGTCGCGCCACCAGCCTGGGCATCGCGGGCTGGCTCAGCCTGGATCGGCGTTTCGGCGGCGCTTTCGCCCTCCTGGGCACGATCCTGCTCTTGGGCGCCTATCTGATCGGTGGCGCCGCCGGGGAAGGCGTGCGGGTCTATTCGCGCCCCAAGCTCACCCATCGAGTGATTTTCAGTGGTAGCTCGCGCGGCTTGGCGCTGGGGCTGGCCGCGATGCTCGCCGCCACCTTGCTGCGCGAGCAGCGCGCGATTGCCCTGGGTATCCGAGTCGGGATCGTGATCGCGATCGTCAGCGCGCTGGCCGGGACGCTGGGGCCCAGCGTCGAATGGTGGGCACAGCATCTGCCGCCCCGCCGCCTGGGCGCCTACGGCGCTTTCCTGGTACTGATCGGTTCCATCCTGCAGACTATGCAGTACCTGTTTCCCTTGCTGCAATCGGCCGCGCAATGAGCCGGACGGAAAAGCTTGAATCTGGTATAAGGTTGCCGATAAGCGAGTGGCATGATAGCCGATTCGGATTGGAATAGCGCCACGGTGAAGTAGTTTTTAGAGCGGGGCGCCGGTTTGCGCCGACGCCCCTTCACAGTTTTCGCGATCGCGGTCTTGGCGGCGCGGAAGAAAGGTAAAGCTTATGAAGCGTAGGCGATGGGTATTTCCCTCGATCCTGAGTGCGCTCGCCGCCCTCTTGTGGTTGGCTGCGCACGGCCACCACGCCAGCGTGTTGGCGGCCACCGACAACGAGGCCGCAGCGACGGCCGATATGCGGCCAGGGTTGGATTTCGCCGCGGTCTTCGCGGCTGCCGGCGGCGGTCCGATTTCGCCCTGCCGGTCGATCGTCGATCCGTACCCGGCCTTCAACAGCGTGGCGGTCGATCCGCAAAACCATATCGCGGTGATAAGCGACAACGCCCTTAAGAGCGCGCTTGTCTACGATATCAACGCTGGGGAGAGCCCGAACAAGACGGCGATCACGCCCTACCTGTATCAGGTACGCGGTTACGCCACGCACATCGCCTCACCCGCGGGTGTAACCGTGGATCCGGTGGCCAAGCGCTTCTATGTCGCGGATAACGATATCGGCGAGAGCATTGGCACCTTCCCCTACGGCGCGCGTGGCAACTATCCGGCGCAATCGGTGGCAGTGCCGGTGGGGGCCTATGGGATAGGAATCAGCCAGACCTACCATCAGTTCGCGGTCAGCGAGGAAGATCAGCCGCTGATCATGTTTTTTCGGATTGGGGCCAACGGCGCCGACCATCCCTTGCGCGAGATTCGTGGGCCGCACACCCAGATGGCGGACCCGCGCGGGCTGGTTTGGGACGACGGCAACCACGAGATTCTGATCGCCAATCAGGGGGCCTGGAATCGCGGCTATTGGGATCGCGACTGGAACGGCGGCGGCCATTATCAGCCGCCTTCGCTGGAAGCGTTTTCCGACGTCGGCAAAGGCGACGTCAAGCCGTTGCGCGTGATTCAGGGCTCGCGCACCCAGCTCAATTGGCCCTTTCAAATCGCGCTGGACCCGGTGCATAACGAAATCGCGGTGGCCAATCTGGGTGGCAACTCAGTGCTGGTCTTCAAGCGCACCGCCCAGGGCAACGTAGCTCCGGTGCGAGTGATCAAGGGGCCTCACACCGGGTTGATGTATCCGATCGGGGTCGCCTACGACACCGTTCATAACCAGTTATGGGTGGTGAATTATGGCCACGAAGCGCTGATTTACGACCGTAGCGCATCGGGCGATGCCACCCCGGTGCGGGTGATCCGGTCGGCCCCGGCCGGGACCGCAACTGTGGGAATCAGTAACCCCTTCACAATGGCGTATGATTCCAGGCGCGACGAGCTCCTGGTCCGCAATTGAAACACCGACCCCCGCATTGGGGTCTTCGCCAGGATGGCGAGTGGAGCAAGCGCTCCGGTCAGAATCATTCACGGCCAGCACACCAAGCTGACCCGCACCGGTCACGGTATCGCTTATGACGCGGTGCGCGACGAGATCTTTTCCAGCGAGGCGCTGGCGGGCGCGATCGTCGTGCTCAAAGGCGGCTCCAATGGCGACGCTACACCGATTCGCGTGATTCAGGGACCGCATACCCGACTGTTTCGACCCTGGTACGTATTTCCCGACGACGCCAACCACGAGCTGGTCGTGGGTGATAACGTGCAGGGCTCGGTCTTGACCTTCCCGATAGACGCCAACGGCGACGTGGCGCCCAAGCGGGTGCTTCATGGACCCAAGACCCTGCTGTTCCAAACCTACGGCGTAGGGGTGGACGACCAGCGCAACCTGCTGATCGCGGTCTCCCAGCAGGTGCCGCTCAGCGCAGCCCAGAAGGCGTCTTTTCCGGCCGCTTTCCAGGCCCAGCGCCATGGCGGCATCCTGATCTTCCATCGCACCGACAGCGGCAACGTGGCTCCCTTCCGAGTCATCATGGGGCCTCATAGTGGAATTCAAGGGCCGGGCAATATCCAGGTGTACAAGGGGTTGATCTTCATGAATACCCCCAACGCGGTGTATTACCATTCGGCCTATGACCTGGGCGGTTACGCGCCGCGCAAGGAATGCACCGGGCCGCCGCCAGATCCCCTCGGCCTGGGCAGCCAGAACGTTTTCATCGGAGTCTGGGACGATACTCAAAACGGCGACGTCGGACCTCACTACGTCATCCACGGACCGGCCTCGCAGTTTGCCGCTCTATCGGGCATCGCGATCGATCCGAAGGATGGCGAAGTGTACGTGACCGACGCCGTGCACAACGCAACCTTCGGTTTCCTGGTGCCTGATTTCTTCACTCCGAAAAAGGACTGAACTCAACAGCAGGCTGCGGAAATCGCTCCGCAGCCTGCTCCTCCTCCCGCGCATCTGCGCCTTCGATCGAGGCCGCAAAACCGAGTTTGACCGAGCTGCACTTCGGCGTCGGATTTAGGACATCACCTGCCTAAACCAGGCAGGAATCACCGACTCCGGGCTGGCCACCGAGCAAGCAAAAGCTCGGCCCGATGACGCGCCATTGGCGCGCTCTCCCCTTCAGGCCTGTCTGCGGCCAAGCGCGGCAGCACGATCACGCGGTTTTCAAAATTATCGGAAACGGACTATGCTGGCCCACGGCATTGCCTGAAAGATTCGACTCCGGTCGCCGCCGGCGCTGGCGGCCACCTCAAGGAGGCTCCCATGGCGCTTGGATTGTCGCATGGCGGTTCGACCATTTTCACCAATTCGGTACCCGACGACGAGGTTCTGGTCGCGACCCTGGACGGATTGGTGCGTTTGAAGCGCGCTCGCGCGGGCTCCTGGAACGTGGCGCAGCGCACGCTTGAAGGCGCGCACGTAAGCTCCCTTATCTTCCCCGAGCCGGGCCTGATGTTGGCCGGGATTTTCAAAGGTGGAATCGTCGCCAGCCCTGACAACGGCCACACTTGGGAGCGGCGCGACAGCGGACTGTCGCAGAATGACGTGTACAGTCTGGCCGCCACCCGCCTGGAGGGCCATCTGCGGCTATACGCGGGTACCGAGCCAGCCGCCTTCTTTATCAGCGACGACCGCGGGCAGAGTTGGCGCGAGGCACCGGCGCTGCGCCAGGTGCCAGGCACCGAGAAATGGAGCTTTCCGGCGCCTCCTCATATCGCCCATGTAAAATTCATTTCGGTGGCACCCGACGAACCCGCCACCGTGTACGCCTGCGTGGAACAGGGCGGAATGTTGCGCAGCCGCGACGGCGGCGAGACTTGGAGCGTGCTGACCGGCTTCCACGACGACGTCCATCGAATGTTGATTCATCCGCTCCACCCCAATCGCCTTATGATGGTGACCGGATTCGGAATTTTCATCAGCGAAGACCGTGGCGAGAGTTGGCAGCAGCGCACGCGCGACGGCAGTTCTTCGGCGGTGGGCGATTATCCCGACCAACTGGTCTTCTCGCCTACGCGACCCGAACTGATGTTTCTGTCGGGGACCCAAACCAAGCCCAGCCGCTGGCTCAAGGACCGCTTCGCCGGCGCGCGTATCCTGCGCACGCGGGATGGCGGCCAGAATTGGGAAATCCTGGGCAACGGTCTGCCCGCGCCCGATAAGTGGCAAGCCTCGATCGAAGCGATGTGCCTGGAAGAATGCGGTCAGGCGATTGCGCTATACGCGGCAACCACCGCCGGCGAAGTCTATGCGAGCGAAGATGGCGGCGAAAGCTGGGGTTTGATCGCACGAGGGCTGGCGCCGATTTCCAAGGGCGCCCATTATCGGCCCCTGGTTCAGGCCGCCTAGTTTGGCAAAATAGGCGAGCGCTATCCTCGACTCCTCTTCGCTCGAAAACGGTAGAAGCAATCGCGCGCGGTGCCTCATCGCCGGGGCACCGCACTTCACCCCTAGCTGGGCGCTCGGACGGAGCCTGGGAGTAATTCTTCAATCCCCAGGCTGAAGCGAGAGACCGCGACCTGCGCGCTCTTGCACATCGCCAGGATTTCCTGGACTCGGCGTTCGGGGAGCTTGGCGGTGGAGATAATCAACTCATCGAATTCTCGCGCGGCTATCCGGCGGTAAAATTCGTCCAGATCGAGCACCGGAAAGCCGCGCACCAAGCGTCCCCATTTGTAGCCATCGTCGTCGGCAAAGGCGAGCGGCCGCAACCCAAGATGAGGGTTGAGCTCGATTTCCCGCAGGGCGGCGATACCGCCCAGCCCGGCGCCGAAGATAATCACGGGTCGGGGGCGCGGCTGCTGAGTTTTGAAGAAATGGTCGAAGAGACGAAAGGCCAGACGCGAACAGAGGATCAAAGTGGCAAGCAGATAGCCGTCGGTGATGAGCAGGGCCAGCCCGTGCGGTGGCGCGCCGAGCAGATAGGCAGTGGCGCCGCCTAACCCGAGCGCGACCGCCAGCGCGCGCATCGTGGCCAACGCATCCTCCAGGCTGGGGTAGCGGAAGTCGCGGGCATAAAGGCCTCCCCACCACAGCCCCACCATCTGCACCACCAGCAGCCCCGCCATCCAACTCGTCGCCCCGCGCTCGGGGCGCTCACCCACGACTATCATGGCCAGGGCCAGCGCCAGGAGCGCCGAGGTGGCGTCAGCGGCGACCGAAAACGCGCGATGGCGCACAAAGGGCAAGTCAAACAGCGGGAGAAACAGACCGCCGCCCAGCGGATGAAGCTCGGGATAATGCATCGCGCGCAGGGCGACGATCCCCATCGCGATCGCCAAAGCCAGCAGCAGGGCCTGCTGGCGATTATCCAAGGCAGCCAGGGCGAAGCCGGTCATGCCGCACAGCGCGGTCACCGCCCACATCACCAGAACTGCGCGCCGCTGGGTCATCCCCAGGGCGAGCAGGCGATGGTGAATATGGTCGCGATCGGCGGTAAAGAGGGTGGATCGATTTTGTTTGACGAACTCATAATGCTCGCGCTGACCTTGGAGTCGGATTACGCCCAGGCCGCGCAGCGCCCGCCTTATCGTGGTCAAGGCGACCTCGGCTAGCGGCAACCCGAGCACCGCCAGGGGGGCGGCGATCGCGGAGAGAGTAGCTGCCTTGGTGGTAGTAGCGAGGCTGAAGACGGCAAGCAAAAAGCCCAGCAGGAGGCTGCCGGAATCACCGAGGAAAATCGTGGCCGGGGGAAAGTTGTAGGGCAGGAAGCCGAGCAGTGCACCGCACAACCCCGCCGTTACGGTCGCCTCGGAGCCACTTTCGAGATGGATGAAGACGGCGAGCATCGTGGCCGCGCTGATCAGACCAACGCCCGCCGCCAATCCGTCCAACCCGTCGGTCAGGTTGATGGCGTTGACCACCAGCACAATCCAGATCAGGCTAACCGGCACCCCCATCCAGCCCAAGGACCAGCCGAATAGCTCTCTGATCTGATAGCCGGAAACGATGACTACCAGCGCTGCCGCGACCTCCACGACCAGCTTGATACTCGGTCGCAGATCCCAAGCGTCGTCGGCAGCGCCGAGGCCGGCCAACGCCGTCGCCGCGCCAGCCACGAGCAGATGGCGCCAACTCGGAAGTCCACCGGAGCCATGAAAGGGGGCCGGCACGGCGGAAAACCAATGGGTCACAATCGAGGCCGCTACCCCCGCGGTCGTAGCCAGATACACGGCCACGCCGCCCAACCGCGGTGTAGCCACCTCGTGCACCTTGCGCTCGCCGGGCAGGTCGAGCACACCCCATCGACGAGCCAGTCTACCCACAATCGGGGTGATAATGATCGCGGTCAGGGCCGCGCAGACAAGAGCGATAAGATAATTGAACACGAAGGCCCAGCAATTATCGCCGCCTGGCTTACCAGCGACTTTAATCCTACGCTTAAGCAGCTTGTCATCAGTATTGGGCCTAGCGCAAGCGTGGCAAGTTTTCGTAATCGGAAACTATCAAATTGGGCGGGTTTGCTCCTCTGATGAGAGCTCTAGGATGGGATTTCGAAACCGCTTTCTCAAGGCGATGGCGGAGCTTGTCCGGGGTCAGGTATTGTATCGCTCAGGTCGATGCAAACATTGCAGGGCAAGGTCGGCTTGGTAACCGGTGCGGCACGGGGAATCGGCCGCGCGATAGCCTTACGACTGGCAGGTGCGGGCGCCGCGCTGGCGATCAATTATCGCGACCACGACGAGCGCGCGCGCAACGTGGTTAGAGAGATCGAAGCGCTCGGCGGACACGCCCTGGCCATCCAAGCCGACTTGGCGCGAGTCGACCAGGTGCGCAGGCTATTTGAAATCGCACTCAACCACTTCGGCAGTCTGGATATCGTGGTCAACAATGCCGCGGTGGCTCGCTTCGAGCCGTTGGCCGAAGTCAGCGAGCAAACCTTCGACCAAATCTTCGCGGTCAACGTCAAGGGGGTGTTTTTCGCGATGCAGGAGGCGGCGCGCCGACTGAACGACGGCGGGCGGATTATCAACCTCTCCTCGGGTATCACGGTAAACGGTAGTGCCGGCGGCAGCGTTTACGGCGGCAGCAAGGGCGCGGTGGAAGAGTTCACCAAAGCGGCGGCCAAGGAATTGGGGGCGCGGCAAATCACCGTCAATACGGTTTCGGCGGGCTTCACCGAAACCGACATGTTTTACGAGGCGGTAGCACCCGCAAACCGGGCGCAGGCGGCCAGCCTCTCACCTCTGGGTCGGGTGGGGCAACCCGATGATATCGCCGAGGTGGTGCTTTTTCTGGCCGGCGAGGGCGGGCGCTGGATCACGGGCCAGCATATCCGGGCCACGGGTGGCGCCGACTGAAGCGGCCTGGGCGGGCGTGTTGGGCGCCCAATTCAACCCTGGGTCGATCGGTTAATGCAAAGCAAGATGGAAGTTCCGCCCTGCCCTTCCTTGCGTAAGCGTCGCCAGCAACCCTGGCCGATTCGCCTGACTCATTGGTTTAACGTCTTGTTTGTAATCTTGCTGGCAGGGAGCGGCTTGCAAATCCTGGCGGCCTATCCGGCCTTGGGACCGCGGGGCGCGCTCTACCGGTGGTACCCATTTCAGGGAATCGCTCCACCGCAGGCGCTGCAACTGGGCGGATGGCTGGCGGGCGGGCGCCATTGGCATTTCGCCATCGCTTGGCTGTTCGTGATCAACGGCGCCATCTACCTGGCCTATTTCTGGGGCAGCGGCGAATGGCATCGACGCCTCTTCCTGATCCGGCGCGACGGCCGCACCACGCTTTGGCAGTTGGCCTTCTACCTGCGCCTTAGCAAATCGCCGCCGCCGCCCGATTTTTACGACGGCCCGCAGCGGCTAGCCTACAGCGGCGTGATTGGTTTGGCGGCCGTGATGGTGCTATCGGGGTTGGCGATCTACAAGCCGGTTCAACTCCATTTCCTCACTATTCTGTTCGGCGGCTACGACGGAGCGCGCGCGGTCCATTTGGCCGGCCTGGGGCTGATAGCGCTGTTCGCCGTGCTCCACCTGGTCCTGGTCCTCAGCCATCCGCGCGAATTGGTCAAGATGGTCACGGGAGGGCAGCGTGAGTAAGGCCAAGGCGGGCGCCGCGCTTGTGACCAGGCGCAAGTTTATTCTGAGCGCCGGCGCAGCTACCCTGCTGGGCGGATGCCAGAGCCGCCCGGTAAGCGCCTTTCTGAACGCGATGCAGGACTGGAACGGCGGCTTCCAGGCCTGGCTCTACGCGCCAAGCCGTCTGGCACCCGAGCTTCCGCTCAGTGCGCAAACTCCCGAGGCTGCGATCCCGGTTTACTACGTCTCCGATTTCCTGCCCCAGGCTCCTCCCAACTGGACTTTGAGTATTGGCGGTCTGGTGCGTCGTCCGATGGTTTTGACCTTGGCCCAGTTGCAGCGCATGCCGGCGGTGGAGATGCGGGTGCAGCACCATTGCGTGGAGGGTTGGTCGGCAGTGGCATCTTGGCGCGGCGTGCGGGTGGCCGACCTCGCCCGCCTGGTCGATGCTCAGCCCGGCGCCCGTTATGTCGAGTTTCGCAGCTTCGACTCCAACTACTGGTCGTCGTGGGACCGCGCCAGCGCCTTTCATCCGCAGACTATCCTGGTCTACGAAATGAACGGTCATCCGCTGACCGCCGAGCATGGCGCTCCTGCTCGAATCTATTCGGCGGTCAAACTGGGTTACAAAATGGTCAAGTATCTGAGCGCGATCGACTTCCTGCCAGCTCCCAGCGGCGGCTACTGGGAAGACCAGGGTTACGACTGGTTCGCCGGAGTCTGAACCGCCTCCAGCGGTCGCCTGGAGTGCCTCCGAGGGCTGACGCCCGAACCGACCGCAGGGCGCTGGGCGCGGACTTTGACGCGAGAGCGGCGGCCATGTTAGAGCCTAGCCATCAGTGATCGAAGGTAGGTGAGCGATGGATCTGAGGGGCGAGCGCAGCGCGCTGCTGGTCGTGGATATGCAAAACGGCTTTTGCCATCCCCAGGGCTCGTATGCGCGGTTGGGGATGCCGGCGGCGCGGCTCAATAGCGCCACCCCGGGTTGTTTGCGCTTGCTGCAAGCCGCGCGCTTGGCCGGCCTACCCGTGATCTTTACCCGCGCCTATCACGAGGCGGATTTCTCCGATACCACCCTCAAGATGCGCGACTCGCCCAAGCTGCCAGGGCAGCTCCGCGAGGGCTTCGCGGTCAAAGGCACCTGGGACTACGAGGTACTCGATGAACTTCGCCCGCTCCCGGGTGAGTACGTCATCGACAAGATGCGCTACAGCGCCTTTATCTCCGCCGGGCTGGGTGTGATGCTGGGCGCACTCCAGATAAAGAATCTAATCGTATGTGGGGTGACCACCGCGGTGTGCGTGGAAAGCAACGTGCGCGACGCCTGCCAGAACAATTATCGCGTCTTCGTGGTTTCCGACGCGGTGGCGGAGATCGACCAAGCCGAGCACGACGCCGCCCTGCGGATCATGGACCGCATGTTCGCCTGGGTGGTGAACAGCGCGCAAGCGGTCGCCGCCATGGAAGCGCTTAACCGAGGGCGTAACGCGGCCTGAGCGCGGCGTCCGATTGTTCAAACCCACAACAACCTTAGGAGTCAGCGATGGCGAGCAGACGCAGAAGTATCCATCTCGAGGGTTTTTCTCACGGCACCAATCCGATTCCCTACGCCGCGGTGGTGGACAACGTCCTGATGTCGGGCGGGATCAATGGCCATGGCGCCGATGGCAAAGTTCCGGCCGATCCGGCCGAGCAAGTGCACAACATGTTCCACAATATCCGCCGGATGATGGACAAGGCGGGGGGTAGCCTGGAGGATGTCGTCAAGATCACGGTTAACCTCAGCCCCAAGGTCGATCGCAACCTGATCAACGGCCCCTGGAGCGAGATGTTTCCCGACGCCGACAGCCGGCCGGCGCGCAAAACCAATTTCGGCGAGCTGGGCGGCAACATGGTTTGCCAATGCGAAGTGACCGCGGTGCTTAAGAAATAAGGTGCTTTGGCGCGCTGGGCCGCTTCTGCGCTCGGCGCGCCTTTTTCCTTGCCGGCGATGCGTCGGGGGACGCAAGAATGGTCCGGCAAGCGCTTGCTCTCTTGCTATGCCCGGGGGCGGGATGAGAATCTGAACAACGGGGGTCGGACCTCCTGGTCCGGCGGTTTGGAGGATTTCAAGATGGCATCGCGACGCCGCGGTTGGGTGCTGCTGGTCAGCCTGCTGTTCACCCAGCTCTTCATGTTCGGGCCCACTGCCGGCACCATCGGGGTTTTCATCCCTTCGCTGATACGCACCTTCGGTTGGAGCCGCGAGGCGGTCTCTTCGATCGCGGTAGCCTATTCGGTGATGTTGGGAATCGGATGCCTGATCTCGGGCGGGCTGCTCGAAACCATCGATGCGCGCTGGGTAATGTCGGTAGGGGCCGTGCTTGCAGGAGTGGGGATGTTCTGTGCCGCCAGTATCCATTCCTTGGACGCCCTGTTTGTCAGCTATGTGCTGGTGGGCGCCGGCGTGGCCTTGGGCGGCGTCACCCCGGCCACCGTGGTTGCGGCCAACTGGTATCCCCATCGGCGCGGGACCGCAGTCGCCGTTACCCTGCTCGGCCTGTCGCTGGGTATGGCCGCGGCTCCGCCGCTGGTAATGCACATTATCGTTGCCCACGGCTGGCGCATGGGGATGATCGCCCTGGGGCTGCCGATGGTCCTGCTGGGCGCTCCGGCTGCCTTTATCATGGTCCGTACCCGGCCCGAACAGGCGCCGGCACAGCCCGTGGTAGCCGCCCACGGCCATGTCGGCGCAGCCGGCAATCACGGCTTGGAGCTTGGGGCCGGGATGCTAACCGCGCCGTTCTGGCTGCTGCTTGGCTTGTGCCTGTTCTCCCAGCTCGGAGTCGGCTCCATCCTCTACCACATGGTGCCCTACCTGATGCTGATCGGCTACAGCCCCGAGCAAGCCTCGATGATCATGGGCGCACAGGCCTTGCTCGTCTCCGCGGGCTCAGTCGGCTTTGGCGTACTCGCCGACCATTTCGGACCGCGGCCGGTCCTGCTGACGACCTTTGTCCTGCTTGCGCTGTCGGTCATGATGTTGATTGGGGCTACCGACCCGCATTGGGCGATGTTGGCAGTCACCGGTTTCATCATCGTGTGGGGCGTCGACATGGGCAACATGTCGGCGCTGGCCCCGCTGGTCGCCAACAGCCTGGGGATGCGTCGCTTCTCCACCTTCATGGGGATAGTGACCATGTTCTGGTTCTTCGGCGAAGGCTTCGGCCCACTCATCGCCGGTGGGCTGTTCGACCGCACGCACACTTACACGGTGCCCTTTGAACTGGCCGCGGCCTTCTTCCTGCTCAGCGCGGTCTTGACCGCGATGGTCTATCCCGCGCGCGGGGTTGCCGCCGAGGGCAAACGTGAAGAGCTGGTCGCCTAGCAACCGCCGGAATTCTGGAAGCAGATTCATGGCGCGGTAGGGGTTTCAAATTCGGCTTTCAGGCGCTTGGCATGGACGCTGCCGCACGCCGCCGGTAAGATTGGCTGCGTGCCGCCCGCGCCCCTCAGCTCGCCCGAGGACTGGATCCATCCAGCGGTTTCGACCTGCTGGCCCGGCGCTTGGGTAAGGCGCCTGGAGCGGCTACGGGGCGACGTCTCGATGCGCCAATACTGGCGCGGCTACCTCGAAGCGACGACTGGAGCGGCGCCGCGCAGCGTCGTGATGGCGGATCTGGGTCCGCACGACCTGCCGCGCTATGCGCGCGAGCTAAAGCTGATGGCAGAGCCGCTGCGCGAGAACCCGGTGCTCAACGCCCATCGCTTGATGAGTCTGCTGGGGGTCGCGGTGCCGGCGATCTATCTGGCCGCGCCCCAAGCGCGCAAGCTTCTACTCGAGGATCTCGGCGATCGCTCACTGCGTAAAATGGTAACCCGGCAGCCTGAACTGGCCCGCCCGCTTTTTCGCCTGGCGATCGACGAGCTGCTCAAGCTGCATGGCGCGGGCGAGCTCTCGTCGCCCGAGAGTTACTACGCGTTCGGCCTTTTTTACGATACCCGATTGTTCCGATGGGAGATGGAGCAATTTCTGCATCACGGGTTGGAGCCCGATGGCGCACACGCGATAGGCTTGCGCGGTGAGCTGGACCGGATCGCGATAGAATTGGGTTGCTTGCCGCGCGTCTTGTCTCATCGCGATTACCATTTCAATAATCTGATGATCCAGGACAGCGCCCACGCGCCGCGCTTGCGAGTGATCGATTATCAGGACGCGTTGATGGCACCGGCGGCGCAGGATCTCGCGGTGCTGCTCACCACCCGCGACAGCGGCTCCGTGATCACTCCTGGGTTGGAAGAGGAAATGATCGCCTATTATCGCGCTCGAGCGGATCAGCTTGGGATGGTGCTGCTACCCGAACGTGACTTCGCGCGCAGCTATTGGCTGTGCGTGCTGCAGCACGCGCTCAAGGTGATTGGCCTGTTCAGTTATCTGACCGGCCACGGCAAATCGGATTACGCCACCCTCCTGCCCGCGGCGCGCGCCCAAGCTCGCCGCGCCGTGGCTGCGCTGGCTGATTTTCCTGTTCTGGCCCGAGAGCTGGGACCATGAAAGCCCTGGTGCTGGCTGCCGGGTTGGGTGAGCGGCTGCGCCCGCTTACCGATAAAATCCCCAAGCCGCTACTGGAGTTGGGCGGTCGGCCCTTAATCCATTATCCACTGATGATGCTGCGGCGGGCGGGAATCACGGAGATTGTGGTCAACGTGCATCACCTGGCCCAGCAGATCCAGTCAGCCTTGGCCGACGGCGGCGCGCTCGGGCTGAAACTTTCCTACGCACCCGAAACCACGCTGCTGGGCACGGGAGGGCCGCTGCCCGGATTGCGCTCCTTCTTTGGCGAGGACAGTTTCGTAGTCGCCAACGCCGACACCCTGCTCGATCTCGATCTGGGGGCCATGATCGCGGCCCACCGCGAACGGCGCGCCCTGGTCACCTTCGCCGTACGTGTCTTGGACAATGTGAATGCCTATAGTCGCCTGGAGCTGGATCCCAGCGAGCGCTTGCGCCGCATCCGTTTTCTGCGCCGCGGCGGGGTTTTCGAGGACGTTCCGACCACGATCGATCCAAGCCTCGAGCCGACGCTGCGCGCCTATATGTTCTGCGGGGTCTATGTCTGCGCACCCCAGGCGCTGGCGGGACCGATGCCGCACGCGCCCTTCGGCAGTATCGAACATCTGTTCGCGCCGATGCTGGCACGCGGTCTCCCTTTGTACGGCTACCTGCATCGAGGGTTTTTCGTCACGGTCGACGATCTGGTGAGCTATGAGGCCCTGCGCCGACAATTCGCCGACCGGCCGCCACCGCTGTAGCCGTATCGAAAACGGACGCAGGCATAATCCAATCACTGAATTTATTGTCGATACTTGTCCTATAGCCGCTAATAGCTCTATTGAATTGAACGCTTTTGACCGTATGTAATAGCTTTCGCCGCAAGTAAGGAAGCATAGGATCGCGCAAAATGTGCGATCGCCGACACTAACGGCTGCGCTTCTTGGGTTACAGTCCCCACTCGAAATCAATCTTGCAAAACGTCTCGGCATTTGAGGCCTAATCCACGGCTGCCTCAATGTGGCAGCGCGACGAGGGGAGAAGTTCGCTATGCCCACCAAGGTGCTGACGGTAAAAGAGGCAGCAGACTACTTGCGGATCCACACTTCGACGATTTATCGCCTGCTGAAAAAAAAACAGCTCCCGGCTTTTCGGGTCGGCAGCGATTGGCGGTTCAATGTCGAGGACATCGATCGCTGGCGGCTGGGCGATACCAACCCGCCTCCGGTGGAACCCCAAATCAGCCGCAAACGCAACGTCCACGAGATTTGATGGGTGAGATCAATCTCGCTTTGGCAGCCAAAAGAAACGCGCCTTCGTCGCGATGGCGTAGTTGAAGCAGGCCGCCCTGGTGCGCAGAAAGGATGGTGCTCGTGGCTAAAATTTCGGCATCGGCTTGATCCAGTGTGGCTGGTTCGACCTCGGCCTGTACGCGCAGCCGTTGGCGCAGATCCCGCAACACGCTGGCCCGCCCCTGGAGAGCCAGCCCAGGGCTGCGCTTGGGGGCCAGCGTGAGCGGCCCCCACAGCCGCCACTGCAAATAAGGATAGGCTTCGAGTAGGCGTGCTCCCGTCGTTTCCAAAGCGGCAAAGGTAAGAAAGCCCGTTAGCATGAAACGGGTGAAAAGAGCGGTGCCTGAACCACCGGCGAATATGCCGGCACCAGGAAACAACGCGGCAAAAGCTGCTCGTAGATGAGGCTTGTCACAAATCGCCATTTGGCGCGCGAAGTCGTCCAAGACGGGCGTCGGGAACAGACTCAACCGCAGCGGCGGATCAAGCCGGCGCACAAGTTTGCGCAGCGTTTGGTCCAGTAACCGAGCTGAACAGAGCTGAGCGCGCCGCGCCGGCCAAGGCTGGTCCAGGCTCAGGTCGCGCGGCAGCCGTGGAGAATCCACCGCGACTATCCATCCCGCTCCCAGGTCAGGGCAAGCCTCGCGCAAACGCCCTTGCAGCAGCGCTATCGGTGCGGGACCGACGTCACGGAGCGCGATGCGTGCCCGGCGCAATCGGTTGCCAACCAGAATCGCCAGGTCGAGAAAATCCTCGCCGACGTCGATTCCCATGACCGCCTGCGGAGCCGGCTTGATTTCCTCGACGACGCATCGTTCCTGTACGTTTGGAACTTTCCTCGAAGGGAGCATCTTGGCGATGATTGGCCGCTAGGATGCCAAGGGGGCGGCGGCGGTTTCGGGCAGTCGGAGCACAGCCACGGCCGAGACCAAGGCGGCCACGATCAGGTAAAGCGCGGGCGCCATGACTGTGCTGTGGGCAATCAGCACCGTAGCCACCATCGGGGTGGTGCCGCCGAACAGCGTCATACATAGATTGAAGGCCACCGCGACCGCGCTGGCTCGCACCGCGGCAGGAAAGGCTTCGGTGGCGGCGGCTGGCGCGCTGCCTTCGTAAAGCGCAACGATGATCGCCAGGCCCAACTGACCGAGCAGCGCCCAGACAAAGCTGCCCCGGCGCATCAGCAAGAACAGCGGCCAGCTAAAGAGCGCAGCAGCGCTCGCCGCCAGCAGCAACAGCGGGCGGCGGCCCATCCGATCGGAAAGCCATCCGCTCAGCGGAATCACCAACAGCGCGCTGCCCAGACACAGAGTATTGATGGTAAAAACCTGGCGTTCCTGCAAACCCACCACCTTGGTCAAATAGGTGGTCAAGTATATGAAGACGGTATAAAAGCCTACCGCTTCCAGCAGCTCGAAGCCAAACACCAGCAGCACGCAGCGCCATTGGGCCAGCAGGATGTGACCGATCGTTGACGGGGTGGGCGGCGACACTGACGCGTGCGCCGCCAATTGACGGCGCAGCATGATACCGAAGAAGGCCGGGGCGAAGCCCAGGATAAAGGGAATTCGCCAGCCCCACGCAAAGAGGGTCGCCGGAGCCATCAGGTAGGCCAGCAAAGCGCCTAAGCCCGAACCCAACATCCCGCCCGCCAGACTCCCGAGCAGGCCGAAGGAGCCCATCAGGCCTCGCCGACCGCCCCCGGAACGCTCGACCAGAAAGACGATAGAGGTGGTGTATTCGCCACCCGCCGATAGTCCTTGAGTCAGCCGCAACCCCAGCATCGCCAACGGCGCGATCATTCCGATCGTGCCGTAGCCCGGGAGCAGGCCGGTAGTGCAAGTGGGCAGCGCCATCGCCAGAATCGACAGAGTCAGGGCTCGTTCCCGGCTATAGCGATCGCCGATATAGCCGAACAACACCGCCCCTAGCGGGCGGGTAACGAAGCCCAGGCTGAAAACGGCGAAGGCAGCGATCAAAGAGGTTGCGGAATTGCGACTGGGGAAAAAATAATGGCCGATCATCGGCGCAAAGTAGCCGTACAGGGAGAAGTCGTACCATTCCAGGACATTGCCGATAAGACCGGCGGCAATGAGCCGGCCGGGGGAAATCCCGGAAGGGGAAGCCGGATGTTGGGAACTTTTCAGCGGCGCGAAAGCCATCGCAGGCGCGCCGCAAACGCTCGCCGGGCGGCCTGAATTGCGCCTGCGACGCGCGCGTGGCGCGGCGATTTCACCCTATGCTCAGCCGGCCAGCTCGCCTTTGGCCTGGTCCAGGTAGCACCAGTCCCAGCTTTGCCCAGGCATTATCGAGCGCATCACCGGATGCTGGGTTTCCTTGAAATGACGGGTGGCGTGCTTGCCGGGCGAGGAATCGCAGCAACCCACGTGGCCACATTGACACTCGCGCAAGGCAACCCAGGTGGTCCCTTCCTTGAGACAATCTTCACAGGCATCGGGGGTATTGGGGGCAGCAAAACTCGATGCTGTCAAACCTTGTAAATGTCGGCATACATCCGCCATCTGACGATCCTCCTTCGAAGAAAAGCCGAGCCATCGCTCCCGCCAACGCCATCGGGCTTTGGCGCGAGGACAAGGCGAAAACGCCACGCTCAGGTTGATTTCGCAGCAGCGCTCTCGCCAACTCTATCGTCGCGCCGCGCCGGATTACAACCAAATAGACGATGGGTTTGGGGATTGAGTTACTTGTTCAGTGAAAAATGCAGCGAACGGTTTTTCTTGAACTAAACGATCGGTTGCGTAAGGATGGCCTAATACCGAGGCGACGCTGCGGCCCTCGATCGCGCGCGGCTGCTCAGCCGAATCGTGTGTCTCTGGCCGAACTCATTATGCCTCGAAGGAACCATCAGAGGTCTGCAAGGAATCGCCGGACCCAGCCGCAGGTTTAAGATCCACGATCGCACCCGGCGGCGCCGGAGTGGTTTTCGAAGTTCAAGCGGCCGAGCGGGCCGCTCGCCCCCTCCGGTAACTGCGCAAGAAAGGAACTCTATGGAAGCCGTTACCGTCTCCTCCGGGACTTCCGCCACGCAACCAGATCACGGCGATTGGAAGTTCCAAGCCGACGCTCTGCATGCGCGCTACGTGACTGTGAGACGCCTCAGCTCAAGGCTGTGCGAGCCGCTGGCCGCGGAAGATTACGTGATTCAATCGATGCCTGAGGCCAGTCCGGTCAAATGGCATCTGGCGCATACAAGCTGGTTCTTCGAAACCTTTGTCCTCGCACCCTTTTTGCAAGGTTATCGCCCCTTCCATCCCTATTACCAATTTTTGTTCAACTCCTACTATGAAGCGGTTGGCCCGCGCTGGGCCCGGCCGCGGCGCGGTCTGTTGTCGCGCCCAACCGTAAGCGAAATCAGCAACTATAGATGCTGGTTAGACCAAGAGGTAGCGCGCCTGCTGGAGCGCGCGGACCGAGAACTGATGCGACGCGTTGGGCCCATCCTGACCCTCGGCCTGCATCACGAGCAACAGCATCAGGAGTTGATTCTGACCGACCTGAAACATGCTTGGAGCGCCAATCCCATCTGTCCGGTCTATCGCGCTCCTGAGCTCTTGAATTCACCGCCGATCGAACCGGCGCGCTGGCTGCACTTTTCCTCGCGACTGGCGTGGGTTGGACATCGCGGCGGCGGGTTTGCCTTCGACAACGAATCGCCGCGCCATCGGGTCTTTCTGGAGGATTTCGAGCTAGGAAGTCGTCTAGTCACGGTCGGCGATTATCTGAACTTCATCCACGACGATGGTTATCACCGGCCCGAGTTGTGGTTGTCCGATGGCTGGGCGACATGCCAGTCACATGGTTGGGAAGCGCCGCTTTACTGGAGCCGCGCAGACGGCCGTGCAGATAACAAAGACACCCGCGAAGACAACCAATGGATGGCCTTCACCTTGGGTGGGCGACTGCCCCTCGCGCTGGGGGAACCGGTTTGTCACCTCAGCTATTACGAGGCCGACGCCTACGCACGATGGGCAGGGGCACGGCTGCCCAGCGAGATGGAATGGGAATGCGCCGCCGAGCCGACGCCGCTTGCGGGAAGCTTTTTGGAGAGCGAGCACTTTCACCCCAGCGCCGCGGTTGCGCCGGAGGATCGCGGCCCGCTTCAGCAGCTCCACGGCGAAGTGTGGCAATGGACCGCCAGTCCCTACGTCGCCTATCCTGGCTATCGCCCGATAGCCGGGGCACTGGGCGAATACAACGGCAAGTTCATGTGCAATCAGATGGTCCTGAGGGGCTCGTCGTGTGTCACCGCACGCAGTCATGCGCGCCACACCTATCGCAATTTTTTTCCCGCCGAAGCCCGTTGGCAATTCAGCGGTCTACGCCTGGCCCGCGACTGCGCATGATTACCCGCACCAGTTTCGAGCTCTACGACCTGGCGCCCGCTGCCGCCGACTTCCGTGCGGATGTGCTGAGCGGGCTGGCCGCGCCTGAAAAGACCTTATCCTGCAAATATCTGTACGACCAGGCGGGCTCGCAGCTTTTCGAGCGGATCTGCGCATTGCCCGAATACTATCCGGCCCGCACCGAATTGGCGATCCTGCGCCGCCATAGCGCGGAAATGGCGGAGTTGCTGGGCCCGGATTGCTTACTCCTGGAATACGGCAGCGGCAGCAGTACCAAAACCCGCCTGCTGCTGGACCATCTCGATCGACCCGCGGGATACGTTCCGATCGATATCTCGCGCGAGCATCTGCGCGCCTCCGCCCGTGCCCTGGCGCACGACTATGTCGATCTGGAAGTTCGTCCGGTCTGCGCCGATTTTACCGCGCCGCTTACCCTGCCCTCCCCCACTCGTCTCGCGCGCAGGCGCGTAGTCTACTTTCCGGGCTCGACGATCGGCAACTTTGTCCCGGCCGTGGCGCAAACGCTGCTTCAGGAAACCGCTCGGCTGTGCGGCAGCGGGGGCACCCTGCTACTTGGTGCCGACCTTAAGAAGGACCCGCGGCTGCTGCACGCCGCCTATAACGATCGCCAGGGCGTGACTGCCGCCTTCAATCTCAACTTGCTGGTGCGGATCAACCGCGAGTTGAGTGCGGATTTTCAAATCGATCGATTCTGCCACTACGCGCTTTATAACCCACGCGCCGGGCGGATCGAGATGTATTTGCTCAGCCGAATCGCGCAACGCGCCTCGGTGGCCGGGCACGAATTCTTCTTCGCCGAGGGCGAGGCTATCTGCACCGAATATTCCCACAAGTACAGTCTGGCGGATCTGCACACGATGGCTCAAAGGGCGGGCTTCGCTGTCGATCGGATCTGGACCGACGAACTCAACTACTTTGGCGTGCTCTACCTGAGGCGCGCCGCTTGAGTATATTTTCAGCGGTCGGCTAGCTATCAACGGTTTTCCAGCCCCCACACGACTCCACCCGGATGAATCGACGCGGGAAGCTAGGTACAGCTACTAATACGGCGTTCCTCAATAAGTTAGCAGAAAGGAATGCTTCGCGGGCGGCAGAAACCGGAGCGGTTTGACTCCCCAGGGGTCGCCATGTTCAACCACGCGCGCGCCTCAATCGTAATCGGCTACCGGTAGGGGCCGTTCATAAACGGCCCGCCGTCATTGACAGGGAAACGGGCGGTTCGCGAGCCGCCCTTCGGGCACACGGACCGCCGTCAACCGCGATCGCCTCGTTGGAAGGTGAGGCGTGCTGCGAAGGTACTTACGGGACTCGGCCTAGGCCAGGTTCTCAAGGCGCATGCTGAGATCCGCGGCTCGCACCGAATGAGTAATCGCGCCCACCGAAATCAATTCTACTCCGGTTTGCGCGATAGCCCGCACGTTGCCCAAATTGACGTTTCCTGAAACCTCGATCGGGATGCGTTTGGCCACGATCGAGCAGGCGCGCCGGATGTGGTCGAGATCCATGTTATCGAGCAGAATTACGTCGGCTTGCGCCGCCAGCGCCTCCTCGACCTGATCGAGGGTTTCGCATTCGACCTGGATTTTGAGGGTGTGCGGCGCGCCCCGGCGCGCGGCCTGCACCGCAGCGGCGATCGATCCGGCAGCCACGATGTGGTTGTCCTTGATCAGTACGCCACTGTCCAAGGCGTAACGATGGTTACCGCCACCACCGATGCCGACGGCGTATTTCTCGATCGCACGCAGGCCGGGATGGGTCTTGCGGGTATCGATGATGCGCGCGGCGGTTCCGGCGGCTTTGGCGACAAATTCAGCGGTAGCCGTGGCGATTCCAGTCATGTGCTGCAGGAAGTTGAGCATCACGCGCTCGGCCGCCAGCATCCCGACCAGATAACCGTCAAACTCCGCCGCCAACGCACCCGGTTCCAGCCGGGCACCTTCGGGGGCCAGGCTGCGCAGGCGCGGCTGCGCTCCGGCCAGGGCGAACAAAACCTCCACCAGCGGTCCGCCGCAGAACACCACCGGCGCGGCCTTGACCATGATCCTGGCCCGGCCGCGCTGATTGGGAGGAACCGTCAAAGTCGTGGTGACGTCGCCCTGCCCTACATCCTCGGCCAACGCCCGTTGCAGCAGGTCGGACAAGCCTAGACGGTTGATAAGCTCCACGGGCTATTCCTGCGTCAGCATTTGCAGTTGCGCGACCAGGGCCTGCTCGCGTTGATCCAGTTCGTCGGTGCGTTGCTCCATCTGTTCGATAGTCTCGGGCGCGGCCTTGGTCATGAATTCCGCATTACCCAAGCGTGCGCGATGCTGCTCCAGATGGGCGAGAACCTCGCCCAATTGTTTTTGCAGCGCCGCGCGCGCCTTGGTCAGATCGAAACTCTCCGGCGTCCTGACCCGCACTTCGCTCCATCCCAGCGCTGCCGCCAACGTCGCGGGCTGGCGCGGCGCGCCCATCGCCACTACCTCGATTTGCGCGCGTCCCATCACTTGGGCGTAGGCGCGCCACAGTTCGATTTCGGCCTCGATCGCCACGTTGGCGGCGACCAAGCTCACGCTCGCGCGCTGGCCGGGATGGTAGCCCGCCAGCGCACGCAGGCTATTGATCGCCTCGCAAGCCTCCACGCAATGCGCCATCGCCAGCCTCTCGGCCTCGCTTAGAGTCTCGCTCTGGGGCGTGGGAAAGCTGGCAACCGCCAGATGTTCGCTCAGATTCGCCTGCTCCAGAGCTGGCCGCAGCGCCTGCCACAACTCTTCGGAAATAAACGGCATGAACGGATGGAGCAGGCGCAACATCCGATCGCAGCAATGAACCAGCGTGTGCCTGGCTGCCGCTCCCGCCTGGCCACCCTGGCGCAATGGCTCCTTGGCCAGCTCGATGTACCAGTCGCAGAACTCGTGCCAGATGAAGTGATACAGGCGCGCCGCGGCAGTGTTGAACTCGTAGCCGTCGATCGCCGCCGTCAGGTCGATCGTGGTCTGACGCAAGCGGCTCAGGATCCAGCGATCGGCCAGGCCCAGCTCGCTGAGCGCTACTGGCGGTAGCGGAGCCAGCGGAGTGGGCAAATTCATAAGCATGAAGCGCACCGCGTTCCAAATCTTATTGGCAAAAGCACGCGAAGCCGCCAGGCGTTGATTGCTCAAAACCAGGTCGCGGCCCTGAACGGCAAGCTGGGCCAAGGTAAAGCGCACCGCGTCGGTGCCGTAGGTCTCCATGATTTCCAGGGGATCGACCACGTTGCCGCGCGACTTGGTCATCTTCTTGCCAAACTGATCGCGCACCAGCGGTGTGATGTAGACGTCGCGAAAGGGTACTTCGGCGGTGAACCACAACCCCAGCATCATCATGCGCGCAACCCAGAAAAAAATGATGTCGAAGCCGGTGACCAGCACCGAGGTCGGGTAATAGCGCTGGAAATCGGGGGTGGAATCGGGCCAGCCCAAAGTCGAGAAGGGCCACAGCCCGGAGCTGAACCAGGTGTCCAGGACGTCTTCTTCCTGAACCAAATCGCCGCCCCCGCATTTGGCGCAGCGTTGGGGCCGCTGCGCCGCGACAACCAATTCGTCGCAGGCCCGGCATTGATAAGCCGGGATGCGATGGCCCCACCAGAGCTGGCGCGAGACGCACCAGTCGTGGACGTTCTCCATCCAGTTGAAATAGGTATTTTCCCAAAAGCGCGGATGGAAGGTGGTCCGCCCATCGCGCACCGCCGCCAAGGCCTTTTGCGCCAACGGCGCCACCCGCACGAACCATTGCAACGACAGGCGCGGTTCCACCACCGTATCGCAGCGCGAGCAATGACCGACGGCGTGGCGAAGCGGCTCCTGCTTTTCGAGCAGCCCCTGCGCCTGCAAGTCGGCGAGCACGGCCGCGCGCGCCTCCTCGCGGCTCATCCCGGCGTAGGCGCCCGCCGCCGCGGTCATCCGCGCCTGCGCATCCATGATTTCGATTTCGGGCAGGCCGTGGCGACGCCCGAGCTCGAAATCATTGAAATCGTGGGCTGGAGTGATTTTGACCGCGCCGGTGCCGAAGCTCTGCTCCACCGCCGGGTCGGCCAGTAGCGCGATGGTGCGCGAGGTCAGCGGCAGGCGCAATTGGCTACCCAACAGCGCGCGATAGCGCGCATCCTCGGGATGGACCGCGACCGCCGTGTCACCCAACATCGTTTCCGGTCGCGTAGTCGCCACCACGACCGCGCCCGCGCCCGTGGCCAGCGGGTAGCGGATATAGTATAGGCCGCCAGTTTCTTCCTTATGCTCGGCTTCGAGGTCCGACAACGCGGTCTCGCAGCGCGGGCACCAGTTGATCAGGCGGCGATCGCGATAAAGCAACCCTTCTTCATACAGGCGCACGAAGACTTCGGTCACCGCGCGCGACAAGCCCTCGTCGAGGGTGAAGCGCTCGCGGCTCCAGTCGCACGAAGCACCCAGACGGCGCAACTGATGCAGGATGCGGCCGCCGTAAGTCTCGCGCCAAGCCCAGACCCGCTGCTCGAAAGCCGCCCGGCCCAGTTGATGGCGGTTGAGGTCCTCGCGCGCCAGTTCGCGCTCGACCACGTTCTGAGTGGCGATTCCCGCGTGATCCGTGCCCGGAACCCACAAGGTGTTGTAACCCTGCATGCGTCGGGTGCGAACCAGGATGTCCTGCAAGGTCACGTTGAGCGCGTGGCCCAGATGGAGTTGGCCGGTGACGTTGGGCGGAGGGATGACGATCGAAAAAGCGGGGCCGGGCGCGGTTGGATTGGCGGTGAAGTAGCCGAGATCGACCCAGCGCTGATACCAGCGTTCTTCGGCGCTTTTAGGTTCGTAGGTTTTGCTCAGTTCCAACGCTCTATTCTTCCACGCTTGTGCCGCTCGCGGCGCACTTTCGACTTAAGGGCAGGCAGCGCGGGAGCGCAAGCCATGTCCGGGCTCCGGCTGCCTCCTGGTTTGCGTCAAAATGACACATTTGAAGCCGGTTGCCCAGTACCTTGACGCGCCACCGGGACGGCCGGAACGCGGGCTAATCGCCCAGAATTCGTTGCAGCTTTTCGACCAAGGCGGCCGCGGTAAAGGGTTTAGGTATTAGTTCGACCCCCGGCTCGAGCTGACCGTGGTGGACGATCGCGTTACGCGCATAGCCGGTGGTGTACAGCACCTTGAGTGCCGGCCGGCGCCGGCAGGCTTCCTGGGCCAGTTGGCGGCCGTTGAAGCGGCCTGGAGCACCACGTCGATAAAGAGCGGGCGCTTCCTCTGCATAGAGATGAACGGGCCGTGAACATTACCTTCGAGGCCATCGTCGGCGGGCGCGATTCGCTCAGGCGGAAGGTGCCCGCGCCCGGTGGGTACGGATACAACAAAGGTCGAACCGGCATTGGGCGCGCTGTGCACCGCGGCGTCTCCCAAGAAGAGGTTCGCCACGGTAGTTTGGGCGCCATCCTGGTTTGATGCCCAAATTTGACGTCTAAAATGGTGCCCGCGCCGTACTCCGGGCGCGCGGCGGGTGGCGGAAACCAGCCTGCCGTAGATCCAGGGCCAAGTCGCGTGCGCCTCAACCGCATCGGCTCAGCTAAGCAGCTCGGCAGCTTCGGGCTGCCACGGCGGGCTCTTTTGGTATGGCCTCCCGTAGTGCTATTACCAGCGACGGCGCGCGTACGATTTCCTTCGAACGCGGGTCAAATCAGCGCGACGGGTGTGCGGCAAGGCATGATTGTCGACTGGATTTACAACAATCCGACTTGGGTATGGGCGCCGGTAGTGGTCGGGCTCTTCGTGGGCGCCTCCTGTGTCGGACTTTGGGTTTTCGATCGCGTAGTGCATATCGAGCTGAGGCGTGCCCATAACGAGTTGGCCGGCTTCGCGATCGCCGTAATCAGCGTGACTTACGCCGTCCTGCTGGCCTTCATCGCAATCGCAACCTGGGAATCGTTCACCGAAGCCGGCCTGATCGTCGATCGCGAGGCCGACTACGCGGGCAGCATCTACCGTGATACCCAGGGCCTGCCGGGCGACATGGGCCAGGCTGTCCGTCGAGACATCAACGATTACGTCAAGATCGTGGTCGACCAGGAATGGCCCGAGCAGGAAGCCGGACAGACCCCCGAGCAGGGCTGGGAGCCTCTGCGTAAAGTACAAGCGGCGATCGTCACGCTGCAGCCGACCAACCTGGGCGAGGCGGTGATTCAGGCCGAACTGTTGCGCACGCTCAACGAGCTGTACCGCGCGCGCTCCAGCCGCCTGGCCGCGGTCAGCGGCCATATCCCGCCGGTTATCTGGTGGATCATTGTGCTGGGTGGAGCGCTGACCACCGGCTACACATACTTATTCGGTTTTCACGACTTCCGGATGCATCTGGTGATGACCGCCTCGGTGGCGGCGTCGCTCGCTTTGGTGATCGTGCTGATCGTCGCGTTGGATTGGCCTTTTCGCGGCGACGTCAGTATCTCGCCCGAGGCCTTCGTAAAGGCGCAGCATTCCTGGAACGAGCTGCCCTACGCCAAGCAATCCCCGTGACAAAGTTTGGACCGTTGTCGGCTTTAGCTTCGCGACGGCTCGGCGGCCGTCGCCCGCTTCGTCAGGAGCCCTACCCTCCCCGATGGCAAAACCATGGGGGAGGGTTTTTTCGTCTCGGCTCGCCTTATCGGCGATACGGCCCGGCGCTAGAACGCCTGGGGGACCAAAAATGAGAACGTCCCGCCAACCGAACCGTCGGTAATGAAAATCTCGCCGTCCTGCGGATCGATCGCGATGCCGGTCGGCGAGGCCATTCCGGTGTTGGGCCCATGGATCACGAACTCGGGCGGTACGTCTCCGTCGTCGGTGATCTTCCACACCCCAACGAAATCATTGGGATTGCCTACGGTGAGGATTGGCACCGGCGGCCCGGTGCATCCCTTGCGCGGCGCATAGCCGGCCAAATCGTAGGGCGGGGTGTAGGGAGTGTTGCTAACCGTGGTGAAGATTCGGTCGTGCCAGACCTGCACCTGCTTGGCCCCAAGGATGCCAGTATCGGGACCGCCGATGAAGGCCTTGGGAGCGACGTCGCCGTTGGCCAGACGATCGAAGATAAAAATCCCGCCGGGCTCGACGTTGGTATGGAAAGTGGCCCCATAGACGCCGGCTTCGGCTCCCGGACTGCGGCTCTGGGAGGTCACCGCGATAATCAAATTGTGCTCGGGATCGACCGCAACTCCCGAAATCCCGCGCATCCGCGTCTTCAGTCCGCCGATTATCCGAATCGGCGCGACGTCACCGTTGGCATCCCAGGGATAGACCAGGATGTTGCTGCTGGCGTAATCGCCCACCACCAGCTCGTGATGCAGATCATCGACTGCCAATCCCCAAGGCTGATGGAGCTGGGTCTTGGGACCCTGGATAACGCGTACCGGCGCTACCTGGCCGTTGGAACCGCCTTTAAACGCCACGATCGAGCTGGCCAGCGGCTCGCTGCCCAGAATTTCGTCGCGGCCGGGATCGTAGGTCACGCCATGCGCGACCCGGGTAAGCTTGGTGATAGTGCCATAGATGCTTCGAATCGGTTCAACATTTCCCGCTGCCAACCTGGCAAACGATCCCACCCGGGGATCGGTCACTCAATTGGGCACAATCAGTTCGTCGCGCTTGCTGTCGTAGGCAATAGTGTAGGGATTGCCAAAGCCGGCGGTGCGCGTGCCGGCCGGGGCGTTGCGAATGAACCGCAGCGGCGTGGCGTCGCCCTCCGCGGTGCGATCGAAAACCATCGCGCTATGGCCGAAGTTGGTGACCCACAACGTGTTATGCGCGAGGTCGAAGGCCACGCTCATTGGGGTGACGATCTTGCTGTGCGGTCCCCGAATCACCCGGAGCGGTTTGACGTCGCCGCTGGCGGTGCGACTGAAGATCAGCACCGAATGGCCGGCGGTATTGGCCACCGCGATCTCGTTGTGGACGGGATCCACCGCGATGCCCGAGGGCCAGTTGAGCTGAGTGTGCCGTCCCTGGATGACTCGAAGCGGCGGCACGTCGCCCTTGGCGTTGTCGGCGAAGATGGTGATCGAGGGCGGCTGATAATGGCCGCCGCCGTTATAATCGACGTCCCAGTAGGCTTGCGACCAGTTGCCGTGGTTGACCGCGCCGATTTCGTGGTTGACGTCGTCCCAATAGATTCCGTGCGGATCGGCCATCTGAGTATGCGGGCCGCGAATGGAGCGCAGTGGCAACTCGGCGCCGGTGGCGCCGGTGCGATAGAAGATGATCTGTTCGTTGTGCTCGATCGACAGCGCCATCTGATGCAGGCGCTGGCTGAAGGCCAGGCCGTAGGAACCGTGCGGTACCGCGAGCACGCTGGCCTTGTAATCGCCGTTGGCGCCGTAAGGGAAACAGGCCACGTCGTCGCCCACGTCATTCTCCGTCACGCACATCATCCGGCGCGCCGGATCCAGCGCAACCCCGGTCGCGTAGGAAAGATAGGTGGCGGGTCCCTTGATCTGGGCAATCGCCCGTGTGGCCCCGCTGCTATTGCTGGCTTCGTTGATGTGATAGACCAGCAAGCTCTTCATGTTGGTGTCGCTGATCACGACCAAACCGTTTTTGGTGTCCATCCCAATGGTGTTGAATTCCGGATAGGGATCGGAGATCACCCGGCATGGCGCGAGGTTGCCGCCGCCGGCGCTGCCAAAAACCTTGGCGAAATTGAAGTGTGCCTTGCTCTGAGCGTTGGCTATCGCCGTGCCCAACCTGCCCTGACTTGTGCCCAGGCCGATTAACAAGGCGACACCCAGGGCGAGTATTCCTTTACCCGGTCGCCCCTTCGTACGTTGACGGCATTTTTCCACCATCATCATCTCCCACTAGGTTTGCGAAGCACCGATGGTCTCCGACAACAATGCAACTGGTCGAAAGGTCCCAGTTGCCCATTTCTTTCCTTTAAACTCTGCGCCTACATATCTGTCAAACCGTCACAATCCATCAACCGAAGAACGATCTTGGGGGCGCGACCGGCGACCGCCGCGCCGATCCCTGCTAGAGTAGCGGCCATGGCGGATCTCGACGACGCGCTCCTTGGGCAAGAGTTCATACGGTTCGTCAATGTCGTGCGCGAATTGCGCCGCTCCTGCCCGTGGGACCGGGCTCAGAGCGCCCCTTCTCTCACTCGCTACCTGATCGAGGAGGCCTACGAGGCGGTGGCCGCGATCGAAGCCGACGATCCATCCGGGCTGGCCGATGAGTTGGGCGATCTGCTCTTGCAGATTGTCTTGCACGCCACCATCGGGGCTGAAAGTGGCGCATTCGATTTGACCCAGATAATCAGCCAGGGCGCCGACAAGCTGATCCGGCGTCATCCGCACGTCTTCGCCGATAGGCCGGCGCGCGACACCCGGGAGGTTGCGCGCCGATGGGAGGAGATAAAGCGCGAAGAGCGGCATGCCGCCGCCGCGCACGCCACCCTCGACCGGATTCCCCGCGCCCTCCCTGCCCTCATACGCGCCGAGAAGCTGGGCGGGCGCGCTCGTACCGCCGGAATGGACTGGACCGACCTTCGCGCGGTTTTGGCCAAGGTCCGCGAGGAGTTGGGCGAGGTAGAAGAGGCCTTGGAGCGCGGCCAGGAGGCTGCCGCGGCGCAGGAGCTGGGCGACGCGCTGCTCGCGCTGGCCAATGCCCCCCGCTTCTTGGATGCCAGCGCGGAAGAGGTGCTGCGCCAGGCCTGCGACAAATTCGTCGGCCGCTTCAACTCGCTCGAAGACGAGGTCAAGGCCAGTGGCCGAACCCTGAGCGACCTGACTCCGACGGAGATCGACGCCGCCTGGGAACGCGCTAAAACCCGTCCCTCTGGCAGAGCGCACGACAAATAGTTTCATTGCTGCGAAGCGCTCGCCCTTCGTTTATTTTCGGGCCTCCACCCTAGCTGGCACGCCAAATGCTGTAGCTCACCTCCAGAGCGAGTGGTGAGGTCTAGCAATGGCTGATAAAGACACCGGCAGAAATCTGCGGCTGTGGTTGGCGAGGCAGCTTTTAAGGCACCAGATTGTTGTCGCTTTATTTACCATCTTGATGCTTTTCGCTGCGCAACAGACAATTTGTGGCTGGCTTTTCCCGGGTAGTTCCGGCCCCCAACTTACCGGTCAGGTCGTTTACGCCTCCAATATCCCCGGTCAATAGCTCAGATGACTCAAGGTTCGCTGCGTTGCGTCTACACCACAGGTGTGGTGGCTTAGCCGCACTTTCGGTTGCGCTCTTCCAGCTCGACAGCGTTGACTCTACTTACTGCGCTTGGTAATTTTCGACTCGGTTATGCCACACGTACCAGTTCATCCGTCGGCGATTAAACGCCATCGTCAGAACCTGAAACGCCGGCTGCGCAATCGCACCGTCAAAGCGCAGGTTCATACTGCGATCAAGCGGGTTACCGAAGCGATCGAGAGCGGAGCGGCGGTCACCGACCCAGCTCCCTTGCGCAACGCCATCAAAGAGTTGGGCAAGGCGGCCAGCAAGGGCGTGATGCATCGCAACACGGTCTCTCGGAAAATAGCCCGCCTCTCGCGCCAAGCGGCCAAGGTGGCCGCGGCCCCAGCCGCCAGCTAAATCGCGTCCCTTAACCCTTGTCGCCGCTCAGCGACCTCTCGCCCCAGACTGGGCCTGTGGTCGGCCTTGGGCGAGCAGCGCCAATAGCAGTCCCGAGAGCGCAGCCTCACGGTCGCGAATAGTTCCGTCTTTCATGCCGCGATCCAGTTCGACCGCGGCTCGATAGACCGCGTTGAGATGGGTTTTGCCGAAGCGCTTGGCTGCGTCCATCGCGACGGCGACCATCGGACTGCGCGGCGGCAGTTTAAGCGCGACCGCTACTTCGATCGGCGCGCGACGCTGCTCCAGCAGGTTAGCGGCCGTCACCATCCGGCGCAGGGCGGGGATGACTTCTACCGCCAGCAGCTCATTGGGATCGCGTCCCAGCCCGTAGGCCCCGTCCAAAAGTGCAAAGGCGAGCTCAGGGCGGTCGCCGGCCAAGCTCTCCGAAAGCGCAAAAACTTCGCCGCCCAGGCGGGAATCGCCACCCAGGCTGCGCACGAACTGATCGGGGGGCTGGATGGTCTTGACCAGCGCGGCCAAGGCTAGCGCGTTGTGCATCTCCAACAGGTTGCCGCCGTACTTGAGCACTATCAGATCGAGCGCAGCCGGGCTCAGCGTCACTCCCAGCCGATGGGCGAACACGCCGGCGTATTGGATGAGCTGGCTGTCATAGGGACGATTGCACGCGATAGTCAGGCCGTTGGCTTCGACCGCGCGGATCACTTTGGCGGGCGCGCTGTCGCGCTCGTAAAGCAAAATCAGGCGCGATGGCAGCCGCACGCTCTCGATCGCCTCGTTCAGCAGACCATCGTCGCCGCGTCCTCCTGCGTCCTGCTCCTCGCTCTCGTCGTCGCCCTCGGCTCTGATCCTGCGCGTGCGCAGAATCCGAGCTACCGCGGTGGTGGCTGACGAAAACAGGCCGGGTGCGGCGACCGCCTCCAACAGCGGGGCTAGATCCGCTGCGTTGCCAATATGAAATCGGCGCAGCTCCGCGGCCTCGCCCCGCGCAACCGCGCAGCAGCACTCCAGGACATATTCCTTGAGAAAGGGCTGGGTGCCAGTGATAACAATCGTTGCCGGCAGCATCGGCTTGCCGGTTTCGAACTGACGCAGGAAGGCTAGCGCGTTTTCGGCTGCCATCGCGAAGGCCAATTCCTAGCGCCGCACCAGCCGTCGTCGCCCGGCGTCGCCCTGTGCCACGGCTTAGTCCTTGAGCGCCTCAAAGTTGTCGTCGCCCTTGTGCTTGACGCCCATCCGCTCGGCCAGTACGTCGATGACACCGTTGACGAACTGGCTGGAGGCGTGGTCGCCGTAACGCTTGGCCAGCTCCACCGCCTCGTCCATGGTGGCGCGGGCGGGAATATCCGCCCGACGCAACAGCTCGAACCCGGCCAGGCGCAGGATATTGTGATCGATTCGGGACAGGCGAGCGAGCGACCAATTGGTGACAACCTGGGCCAGAAGCTGGTCAAGGTAGTCCATTTCGGCCAGCACGCCGCCGACCAGTTCAGTAGCAAACAGGCGAGCGCGCGGATCGGCAGGCACCTGCCCAATCAGCTCCTGCGCCTCACGCAGCGAGCGATCGCCAACGATATCCATGCGGTATAGCGCCTTGAGCGCCAGCTCGCGCCCTGCCCGTCTCAGTCCCATGCCCTGTATCCCAGTCGGCCGCGCTCAGCGCGGGTTCACTTTGAGATCGGAGAACAGATGCCCCAGCTTGAGCTGCTTGGTGCGCAGATACTGGATATTGAGCGAATGTGGCGCAGCTTCAAGCGCCACCCGCGTTACTTCCAGCCCATGCGCGCGCAAACCCTCGACCTTGTCGGGGTTGTTGGTCAGCAGCATCACTTGCCCGACCCCTAAATCGCGCAGAATCTGGGCCCCTATTCCATATTCGCGCAGGTCTTCCTTGAAGCCCAGCTCCAGGTTGGCTTCTACCGTATCCAAGCCGCGATCCTGCAGGGCGTAGGCGCGAATCTTGTTCCCCAGACCGATGCCGCGGCCTTCCTGATGCAGATAGATCAGGATGCCGGCCGGGCTCTGACAGATGCGGGTAAGCGATTGTTGGAGCTGCTCGCCGCAATCGCAGCGGCGCGAACCGAACACGTCGCCGGTTAGACATTCGGAGTGGATCCGTACCAGGGTGGGACGAGTGGGATCGATCCGGCCGTGAAGCAAGGTCAGATGTTCGCGCGCATCGACGATATTGCGATAGACCAGGGCGCGCATCTGGCCCATGGGCAAGGCAAAATCAGCTTCGGACACGCGCTGGACCAGCAGCTCGTGGGTACGCCGGTAGGCGATCAGGCTCTCGACCGTGCACACCGGCAGGCGATGGCGGGCGGCGAATCGCTCGATCTCGGGGCCGCGCGCCGCCTCACCCTGCTCAGTGAGGATTTCGCACAGGGCCGCGCATGGTCCCATCCCCGCCAGCCGCATCAGGTCCAAAGCCGCCTCGGCCCGGCCAGCCCGCACCACCACCCCGCCGCCGGCGCCGGCCAGCGGCGGCACATGACCGGGCATCATGAAGTCCTGCGGGCGAGCGGTCGGCGACGCCAGGGCACGCAGGGTCAGCGCCCGATCCGATGCCGAGATTCCAGTACTGACACCATGGCGAGCTTCCACTGAAGCACCCACCGCTTGCGCTTCGCGCAAATCGCCGCGCCGGCCCGACAGCAGCGGGATGCCCAGCTCGCGCAGGCGGCTTTCAGGCAGCGCCGCCGAGACGATTCCTCGAGCGTGGGTAACCATGAAATTGACCAGATCGGGGGTGACGGTTTCGGCCGCCGCAACCAAATCGGCCTCGCCCAGCGGACCAATCAAAATCACCATCTGGCCGCCGGCCAGATGCTCTAGACTGTCTTGCAGCGTCATGAGTGAACCATCGAAAATGCTACCATCGGCCGCGCGATCAGACCAGCAGGCCTGGGCCCCGATTCAACGCCTCGCCCGGCGGGGAGTGCCTTCCAACAGCCAATCCTGGCCGATCGCGGTGGCCGTGAGGTCGCGCAGCGCGAGTCCATCGGGCAGGCTTTCGATCGCGCCGATAGCCGGTAAGCCCGAGCCCGCGATTCGCGGCGCGAGGAAGAACGCGACCCGATCGACCACCCCCGCGGCCAAGGCAGCGGCCGCCAAATGGGCGCCGCCTTCAATCATCACCTTGGACCATCCGCGCTCGGCCAGTTGAGTCATCAGGGCGTTTAAATCGACCAGCCCAGCCCGATTGGCCGGAAGCGCGAGAATTTCGGCGCGATAGCGCTCGCGGGCCGCGGCGGTGTGGGCAGCCAGGGTGGCAAGCAAAGACGGGGCGTTCGATCGCTGACGAAACAGGCGAGCGGTGGCGGGGACGCGCAGGTGGGCGTCGAGCAGCACTCGCACCGGGTCACGACCTCCTTTTATTCTGCAGGTCAGGCGCGGGTTGTCGGCGATCACAGTGCCGGCGCCGACCATCACGACATCGCATTCGTTGCGCCATCGATGGACCAGGGCGCGCGCTGGCGCCCCGCTCAGCCAGCGCCGGCCAGGAACGGCGATCCGTCCATCGAGAGTAAGTGCCAATTTAAGCAGGCCGAAGGGGCGCCCCTTGCTGACCCGGCAGATAAAGCCCTCGTTGAGCCGCTGGCATTGCGCCTGGCGCACTCCCACCACTACTTCGATTCCGGCAGCTCGCAAGCGGCTCACACCGCGCCCGCGCACGGCGGGATATGGGTCGATACAGCCGATGACCACCCGCCCTACTCCGGCATCAACCAGGGCCTGTGCACAGGGAGGCGTTTGTCCGATATGGGCGCACGGCTCCAGCGTGACGTAAGCCACCGCGCCCCGGGCACGGCGGCCGGCGGCCTGCAGCGCCTGAGTTTCCGCGTGCGGACGGCCACCAGCGGCGGTGGCGCCCCGACCTACCACGCGTCCCTGATTAACGATGACGCAGCCCACCGCGGGATTGGGTGAGGTACGACCCAGAACGCCGGCAGCCAACAGCAGCGCCTGGCCCATAAAATGCTCATCCGGGCCCGCCGTGCGCAAACCCATTGGCCAGGCTCAGGCGGAGCTGCCGCTGTTTTTGCCCTTGCGAGCGAGCGTCGCGCCGGCCTGTTGGCGATGGCTTATCAGCTCTTCGAGTTCACGCATGAACTCACCGATGTCCTTGAATGATCGGTAGACCGAAGCAAAGCGCACGTAGGCGACCTGATCCAGGTCGTGCAGTTCGTTCATCACCGCGCCCCCCACAAACGAGCTGGGCACTTCCTTGCCGCCCAGTTCCAGCACGGCGGCTTCAATCCGGTCGGCCAACTGCTCGATCTCTTCCATTGAAACCGGCCGCTTCTCGCAGGCTTTCTTAAGTCCGGCAATCAATTTTTGCCGATCGAAAGGCTCGCGCCGACCATCTTTTTTGATCACCATGGGCGCGATCTCTTCCACCCGCTCGTAAGTAGTAAAGCGCCGCCGGCAGGCGGAGCACACCCGGCGGCGGCGAATGGTGCTGCCCTCGCTGGAGACCCGCGAATCGATTACCCGATTGTTGCCATGGCGGCAGAAGGGACAGCGCATATCACGATCACGGAGGGAACACGAGGCATCGCTCGCCGATCAACGGCGCGCTCAGCCCCCAACGATGAAAAGCCGACCGAATGGTGAGAATAAGCGCGCAGCAAGGCAGATTCGCCCTTAGCGCGCCGACCGCGCCTGACTTAACTCTTGTGCGCCTGGATGTAATCAACCACGTCTTTGACGGTGCGGATCTTCTCGGCATCCTCGTCCGAGATCTCCATTCCGTACTCCTCCTCCAGCGCCATCACCAACTCGACGATATCCAGAGAGTCGGCCCCCAGATCCTCGATAAAAGAGGCTTCCGGGGTCACCTCGTTGGCGGCTACGCCAAGCTGCTCGCTGATGATCTCTCGGACCCTGCTCTCGACGTCTGCGGCCATCTTGTACCTCTTCCTCCTGCCACGGCACGGTTGGCGCCGGGGTCAATCGCCCCTTGGATTTACGCTCCCACGGAGCCTCGGGCTTAACCGGGCGGCGCGGCGCTTGCCGGGCGAACGCAAACCGCCAGCATAGGGACTTGTCTTGGGCTAGGCAAGGCATCGCGCGCCTTCCGTTCTATTGCGTATGGTCATGCGCCTTATGCGCCTGGATCACGGCTAGCCAGCCGGAAAAATGCCTACAGCCTGTTTCATTCTCGCCTCCGCTCTAGTCAGGAGCAAAAGCTAGAGAAGCTTTTAGGCGAGCTGCTGCCGCATGGCCATCCAGGCGATGCCGCTGGGGGCTTTCTCGAACCTAACCCTGCGCCAGAGCTGAGCGCAAGCCGGGCAGCGACGCCGCCTCTTCCATCGAGTGGACCGGCAACTGCCGGTTGATTCGGCGCATCAAGCCAGCCAACACACGACCCGGTCCAATTTCGATCGCCTGTTCGATCCCAGCCTGCGCCATCGTCTGCATCGATTGGTCCCAGCGCACCGGCGCGGTGATCTGCTCCAGCAGCAAGGGCACTACCCGATTCGGATCGCGGTTGATCGCACCATCCACGTTCGCAACCACCCCTGCCGCCATTTCGCCTACCCTCAATCCGGCCAGCACTGGCGCCATCCCTTCGCGCGCCGGCGCCATCAAGGGGCAATGGAAGGGTGCGCTGACATTAAGCAGTACAGAGAGCTTGCTTCCCCGTGCCTTAGCCAGTTCCAATGCCCGATTGACCGCGGCGGCGTAGCCCGCGACCACGATCTGGCCGGGCGCGTTGAAGTTGGCCGGGCTGACGAATTGCGCGCCCTCGGTAGCTTGCCTGCAGACCTCCTCGACCACCGCCGGCTCCAGCCCCATCAGCGCCGCCATCGCGCCTTGACCGGGCGGGCAAGCGGCCTGCATGAGCGCTCCGCGTTGGCGGACCGCCTTCACCGCTTGTTCGAATTGCAAGGCTCCTACCGCCACCAGCGCGCTATATTCGCCCAGGCTGTGACCGGCAGCCAAGGTCGGACGCAGCCCTAATTCGCTGGTCAGGACGCTCCAAGCGGCCACCGAAACCGTCAGGATGGCGGGTTGGGTGTTGGCGGTCAGGCGCAGCAAGTCTTCAGGTCCCTCGAAGCATAGCCGCGACAGCGACTCTCCCAAGGCCTCGTCGGCCTGCTCGAAAACCTCGCGCGCGCAGGCGAAATTGTCAGCCAGCGACTTGCCCATGCCAACTTTTTGGGCACCTTGACCGGGAAACAGAAAAGCCAGGTTCATCGATTGTTCAGCGCTCGGGTTTGGGTGGCGTGTGCGGCGCATTCAGTGCAGGCGGGCTCGCTGGCTGCGGAGCTGTTTCGGCAGCCGGCTTGCTGGCGGTAGTGCCGTTACTGCTGATTCGCGGCATCACCTCCACCGTGACTTGGCGGGTGACGGGATGCTCGGCTTCCGGCTCGCCCTTCAGACTACCGGTGTCCCTGACCGGGTTGGCGTTCTGAAGACTGCTGGTGGCGCGCGCGGGCGCAACCGGTTCGTCTTCGCGGGGCGGCCGAGCCCCCTCGCCTTCGCGTGATCGGCGCTGCAGCCGCTCCCGCATCCGGCTGAACAGCGCGCGGAAACCCTTGTTGGGCGGCGGCAGGGCCAAATTGCCACTTAGCTGCGCCATCACCACCACGATCTCGCGATTGACCGCCTCGCCCAACGCGCCATTGGCTGCCGCCCGCAGGGCGTTGCGAATAGCTAGCGCACTGGAGCTGCCGTGGGCGATAAAGGCCGCGCCGTTGAGCCCCAACAACGGTGCCCCGCCATATTCCGAAGGCTCCAGCCGCGCTCGTAGCGCCGCCAGGCGGCGGCGAATGAGCAGGTAGCTTAGCCGGCCGCGCGCGCTGGTGGTGAAGATTTCGCGCAAACTGCTCAAGGCAAAGCGTGCCGTCCCTTCCGCCGTCTTGAGCGCGACGTTGCCGGTAAAGCCGTCGCTGACGATCACATCGGCCTTGGCATAATGGAGATCGCGTCCCTCCAGATAGCCGACATAGTTGACCGCGCCGGTCTGGCGCAGCAATGCCGCTGCGCTGCGGGTCAGGTCGTTGCCCTTGGAATCTTCCTCGCCGTTGGAGAGCAAAGCCACCCGCGGTTGCGCGATCCCGCGCAAATGGCGCATGTAGGCGCTGCCCATGGCGGCGAATTGAGCCAAGTTGGCGGCTTTGACCTCGGTATTGGCGCCCGCGTCAATGAGCAGGGTAACTTCCTCCAGCGAGGGGACCAGCGAGGCGATCGCGGGCCGATCGATCCCGGCCAGATTGCCCATCAAGGCAATCCCGATCGTCATCATCGCACCCGAGTTGCCGGCGCTGATTACCGCGCCCACCTCGCCCCGTTTCATCAGCTCGTAGCAAAGGTGAAGCGAAGAATGAGGTTTGGCCAGCACCGCCTCGATCGGCGATTCGTCCATCGCCACCACTTCAGCGGCGTGCTCGATGGTGAGCTTCAGCCCCTTGGTAGCATGCTCATTGAGTTCGCGCTGGATAATCTCACGGTCGCCAACCAGCACGACCTCCGAGCCCAACTCACGCGCCGCCATCACCGCCCCTTCCACGGTGGCCCGCGGCGCGAAGTCGCCCCCCATCGCGTCCAGCGCGATTTTTACCTTCATGCTCAGCCTTGTTCGGCCTCGGTCAATTGGCGGCCGCGATAGGTACCGCAATGGCGGCAGATGCGATGGGGCAAAGTGCTCTCGCCGCATTGCGGGCAACTGATTGTGTTAACCGCGGTCAGGGAGTCATGAGCGCGGCGCTTGTCGCGCTTGGACTTGGAGGTTCGGCGTTTGGGTACCGGCATGAAGCAATGGTTCCTTTGTCTTGGAATGCGCTCCGTCGTCAGGAGCGGGTTACTTTAAGCGAACGAAACACGGCGAAGCGGGGATCGGCTGGAGCCTGGGCGCAGCCGCACGGGGCCCAGTTCAGATTGCTCCCGCATCGCGCACATAAGCCACGGCATTCCTCGGCGCACAGCGGACGCATCGGCAAGCCCAGCAGCAGCTGTTCGCTGACCAGCGGCAGCAGGTCGACCTCCTCGCCGGCATAAGTCGAAAATTCAAGATCCTCGCCCACCAGGTCGCGCCTTCCCCCCTCCCCCAGCACCCGGGGAGCCAGCACAAAGCGAAATTGACGCTGGCTGGGGGTCTTGAATTCTTCGGCACAGCGAGCGCAAATCGCGCTCATCTCGGCGCGCAAGTTGCCCGCAAAAAACAGCTCCATCCCTGCCCGATAATAGCTTATGTGGACCGCGAATGGTTGGTGCAACCGGTATTCGCGCACCGGCCCGCGATCCAAAAGCCGGTTGACTTCATGCTCGGGAGCGCGGAACTCAAGCTCCTGCTCCTCGGCGGTGATTTCTTCTATGCGCAGTTTCACGGCGATGCCCCACGTAACCTTGGGCATATCCTACGGTAAGCATTATGACACGCCCTCGAACCCCTTCAAACATGCGAGGTGTCCCGCCTAGCACTGCTCAACATATCGCCGGAGGGATTCGCGCGGGTCAACCCACACAGCAAAAAACCGATCATCGCCTCATTCCCTACTCGTGCCAGCGCATGCCGCCCCGCGCGCGGCTGCACCGCTTTCCCAGTTCGCAGCAAACGATGCCGCGTGCCGCTCGCCGGCTCAACCCGGGAGAGAAAAATCTCGCGAGGTCTCAAGATGAGCGATAGAGCAATCTTCGTATGGCGAAAGAAAAGAGCCTTCACGACGAAACCGCGGGCGGACGTGCTTCAGGATGCCGAACCAGACGGACGCCGCCGTTTTTGTGCTGGTCGGGTTTTTGGCACGGATACGCCCAGCCGCGGACAATCGGGCGCCACAGGACACACCTCGCAACGCGGGCGCTGAGCCACGCAGATTCGCCGGCCATGCAGAATCAGGCGCATCGAAAAGGCGGTCCATTGATCGGGCGGCAGCAGTTTCTGCATGTCACGCTCAATCTGGTCGGGATCGCTCTGCGCGCTCAGCCCTAGCCGATACGACACCCGTCGTACGTGGGTATCCACGACCAGCCCGGGCTTGCCGAAAATATGACCGAGGATCACATTTGCGGTCTTGCGGCCCACCCCTGGCAGGCTGACAAGATCCTCCATGTTGTCGGGCACCTGACCATGGAAACGCTCCAGCAGAGCCCGCGCCACTCCTTGCAACGCCTTGGTTTTCTGGCGAAAAAACCCGGTGGACACGATTATCTGCTCGATAAGCTCTGCCGGTGCAGCCGCGGTCGCCTGCGGATCGGGCAGCCGCGCGAACAAGCCGGGAGTTACCTGGTTGACTCGTTCGTCGGTACATTGGGCCGACAGAATGGTCGCGACCAGGCATTGCCAGGCATTTTTGAAGTCCAGGCTGATGCGCGCTTGCGGATACAGTTGCTCCAAGGTCGCGACGATACGCTGTACGCGCTCCTTCTTGTGGACGACCGATTCCCTAGCGGCCATGCCTTCGCTCCTCGTTCACAGCTTGCGCGTCGAGATACCCAACGGGCTGCTCGAATTGAACCTGGCGAGCCAAGCTCGCAATTACCACCTCGGTCTGCAATCGGGTATGAGCATTATCCCATCCCAGTTCGGCCGCTAGCAGCGGCGCCGCCGCCCGGGCGGCGGCGGCCGCGTGCAGTGGATAGCGCCAGGCCATCGCGGTGCGGCGCAGGACAAAGTCCTCCAGCGTCACGGCCAATTCATCCCGAGCAGCGAAAACAGCCTCGGCCGCAAGCACGGGACAGCCCGGAACCAGCGGTTGGGCTAAATCCCGCCGCGCATCGATCAGCCGTTGGACCAATGCGGCGCGCCGCCCGTAGCGCGCATAGAGCTGCGGGTTCCAGCCTCCGGCTGGCGCAGCCTCACCCCGAGCTCCGGGTAGTGGCTGCGTCAAGCTGGGACAGGGTCCGCACTTGCGCCCCAGTTGTTGGCACACCATCGCCACCACTTCGTGGCCCAGCCGACGATGGGTGGTGAGCTTGCCGCCCGCGATGGTGATCAAGCCGCGAGGCGAGCAGGTGATGACCGCCTCCCGCGGCAGCGCGGAGGGCGCTCCGGGCCGCTTTGCCAAGACGCGGACACCGGCCAGACTGCCGACGATTGCGCTGGCCCGCAGATCGATAGCCGGCGCGACGCGCCGGACCACCTCCAGCAAATAATCACGCTCGGCCACGGTAACCGCGAGTTGGGCAGGATCGCCTTCGAATTCGGAATCGGTGGTACCAAGCACGATCGAATCCGAGTAGCGCATCACGAACACCAACCGGCCCGCCCCGTCGGCCAACACAAGTGAATCGCCTGCGTCGCCGTGAGGCCGGGCGAAGATCAGATGAACGCCCTTGGTCAGACGGGTCAGCGGCACGACTCCGGGCTGGTCGCGCCGGCGGATAGTATCGATCCAGGGGCCGGTGGCATTGACGATTACCCGCGCCCGCAATTCCACCCGCGCCCCACCGATCAGATCGCGCACTTCACCGGCACGCAGCCCGCCACTCGGCGCGTCCAATTGATCCAATTGGGCATAGTTGAGGACGGCGGCGCCGTGCTCGTGCGCATCCAGGACGTTCTCCAGCACCAGCCTGGCGTCGTCGCCGGCTGCATCCTGGAACAAGGCTGCGCCAATCAACCTCTCGGATTGCAAGCCGGGCTCCAAGACCACAGCCTGCCGCGCGTCGAGCATGCGATAGCGCTGTGAAGAAGGCGTGCCCGCCATCCGATCGTACAGCCATAGCCCGGCATGCAGCGCGAGTTTGGAGGGAGCAAGACCGCGATATAACGGAAATAGAAAAGTAATTGGATGGACCAGGTGGGGCGCGGTAAGCTGGCGCAGCCGCTCGCGCTCGTGCAAGGCCTGATAGACCAGGCGCAACTGGCCCTGGGGCAGATAGCGCAAACCGCCGTGGATCAGCTTGGAGGACTGGGAAGAAGTCTGCGCGGCGAAATCGGCGCGCTCAACCAAGGCGACGCGCAACCCGTGCAGGGCGCCGTCACGAGCGACCGCGGCACCATTGATCCCGCCGCCAATGACCGCCAGGTCGAAGGTTTCGCTGGAAAGCCGCTGCAATTGCGCGGCGCGCCAATTCACCTGACCACGCCTTGCTCAGGTTTGTCCCGAGTCCGACCCATCGTCATCGTCATAGCGCTCTTCACGCCACGGATCGCCGTGATTGTGATAGCCGCGCACTTCCCAGAAGCCGGGTTGATCGACGGCGCTGAACTCCAGCGCGCGCACCCATTTCGCGCTCTTCCAGCCGTACAACTTGGGTACGACCAAGCGGGCCGGAAAACCGTGATCGGGTTCCAACGGACGGCCGTCCAGGCCGTCGGCCACCATCACGTCCTCGGCCAGGAACTCCTCCAGCGGCAGGTTGGTGGTGTAATCCCCCTCGCACCACACAATCACAAAGCGCGCGCGCGGCGTAAGCTCGACCAGCTTGAGCAACTCGATGCTCCTGACCCCATGCCAACGGTTGTCCAGGCGCGACCAGGTCGTGACGCAATGAAAGTCCGAGAGCTGTTCAACCCGCGGCAAGGCCTTGTACCGAGCGTAATCGAGGGTCAACGGCGAGCGGACCTCGCCCAGCAGCCGCAGGTCCCATTTTGCCGGATCGAAGGGCGGGGTCGGTCCATAACTCAAGACCGGGAATTTACTCACCAGATACTGACCCGGGGGCACCCTTTTAGGGTCCCCAGCAGGCGGGATTGTTCTGCTCATCGCCGATCTTCCTCAGGGCTGGGCGGTCGCGCGATGGTTGCCATCACGGCGCAACGCAGCGCCGATCGCGTCGGTCATTTGCGCGGTGGTTGCACTGCCGCCCAAATCGGCCGTCAGCAGCTCTCCGCTCTTGAGTACCGCGCCGGTTGCGGCGCGGATTCGGCGTGCAGCCGTGGTCTCGCCGATATAGTCCAGCAACATCGCGGCGCTCAGGATAGCCGCGGTCGGGTTGGCCAGCCCCTTACCCGCGATATCGGGAGCGGTGCCGTGAACCGCCTCGAAAATCGCCCCCTTGTCGCCATAATTGGCTCCGGGCACAAGCCCGAGGCCGCCCACCAGGCCGGCACATAGGTCGGAGACGATGTCGCCGTAGAGGTTCTCCAGCAACAGCACGTCGAAGGCCTGAGGCTCGGTGACCAGCCGCATGCAGGCAGCGTCGACAATCTGCTCCTGATACTTGATTTCAGGATAGCGGCGCGCCACCTGACGCGCGCATTTGAGGAACAGGCCGTCGGACAGCTTCATGATGTTGGCCTTGTGGATAGCGGTCACCGTGCGCCGCCGCTCGCGTCGGGCGTACTCGAAGGCAAAACGCGCGATCCGGGTCGAGGCGCGGGCGGTGATCAACTTGATGCTCTCGACCACGCCGGGCACGAGTTGATGCTCCAGCCCGGCATACAGATCCTCGGTGTTCTCGCGCACCACCACCAGATCGACATTGCGAAAGCGGGTCGCCACCCCGCTCAAGCTTTGGATCGGGCGCAAGTTGGCGTACAGGTTGAAGCTCTTGCGCAAATATACATTGATCGAGCGATAGCCCTCGCCGACCCGGGTTTCCAATGGTCCCTTGAGCGCAAGCCCGGTATGGCGCAGGGATTTCAGCAAGACGTCCGGCACCGGATTGCCCACCGTTTTGAGCGCGCTGGCCCCGGCGATTTGACGATCCCATTGGATCTGCACTCCGGCGTGGGCCACTACCCGCACCGCGGCATCGATCACTTCGGGGCCAATCCCATCGCCCGGAATCAAGGTGACTGTCGGGATCCGCGTCGCGCGCGTTTTGGAGGGAGCGCCGTTGGCGCCGTCGATTCTTTTTTTCATTCAGTCAACCATCGCTTCCTAGTAAACCAGGCCGATAAACAAATCGGCCACGTTGGTGCGGGTTGCCCCGCTCTTGAATAAATCGCCCGCCGCCGCCAACACCGGGTAAGAGTTGTTGCGAGCCAACTCGGCCACCGGATCCAGGCCGCGGCTGCGCGCGCGCATGCTGCTGGTGCAATCGGCGAAGCCACCGGCGGCATCCGTAGGACCATCCACCCCGTCGCTGCCCGCGCATAGCAATGCCACTGGCCGCGAGGGTTGCAAGCGTTCCAGTTCCAGGGCGGCCGCCAGCGCAAGTTCCTGGGCACGGCCGCCGCGGCCGCGGCCCCGTACTTCGACCACCGGCTCGCCGCCGGCTAACCAACACTGCCGCGGCGGGGCTTGCGCCATCGCCCGCGCCAAGCGGCGACCGAGTTCGCGCGCCTCGCCATAAAGATGGCCGCCGGCGTGGGGCTCGAAACCACGCCTGCGAGCGCTGTTCGCGGCAGCCACTAGCGCGCGATCGTTATCGCCGACGATCACGTTCCTGACCTCTCGCAGCCGCGGATCGCCGGCTTTGAGGGTTTCCTCCAACTCGCCCGCCATTCCTGCCTCCAGCAGGCTGCGCACGCTCTCATGGGCACGTCCCCATAGCTTATGCCGAATCAAAACGGCGCGCGCCTGCTCGAAGCTGCTCGGATCGGATGCGGTCGGCCCTGAGCCGATAGTCGCCAAGTCGTTGCCGCGTACGTCGGACAAGATCAGCGCCAGCACCTCGGCCCCGTTGGCGGCGGCAACCAGGCGACCGCCCTTCAGTTGCGACAAATGTTTGCGCACGGTGTTGATCTCGCCAATCGAGGCACGGGTCCGCAGCAGCGCCTGAGTGATTGCCAACTTGTCCTCCAGGCTGATGCCGGGCGACGGTGCCACCATCATGGCCGACGCTCCGCCGCTGAGCAGGACCAGGAGCAGATCGCCGGCGTTTAGCCTCGCCGCCATCGCAAGCACCGCGTGTCCGGCGATCAGGGAGTTGCGGTCGGGTAGCGGATGGCCACCGAGGTAAAGCTGCCAACCATGCGCGCGTAAGACGGCGGCCGGCGGGGATTGGATTGCGGGCGCAATCGCGATCGCATGAGCCAACGGCGCCGAAAGCGCCTCCTGCGCCGCCACCGCCATCGGCAGGGCGGCCTTGCCCACCGCCAAAGCGATTACACGTCGGCCCGACAGATGCTGCGTCAACTGCGCATCCAGCGCTTGAGTGACCAGCACCCCGGCATCAACCGCAGCCACGGCATCGCGAAAGATTCCCGCCAGGTCGGCGCGAGAGTTTTCGCTAGGGTTCATCACTCATCGGCTCTCACCCATTCATCGGTCGTAACATGAGGCGAAATGGGGCGCCGGCATGAGCCCGAGGGCCGATCGGGTTGGCATTTGCGGAACTAACGACCGTTGCGGATGAAGCTCATGAACTCCTGGCGCGTGGTCTGGTTGCTGCGAAAGACCCCCAGCATCGCCGAGGTCGTCACCCAGGAATTTTGCTTCTCCACCCCACGCATCCGCATACACAGATGTTCGGCTTCCAGCACCACCGCGACTCCCATCGGATCGAGTTGTTCCCAGATGGTGTTGGCGATCTGAGTGGTCAGTCGTTCCTGGACCTGAAGACGGCGCGCGTAAAGTTCCACCAGCCGCGCCAGCTTGGAAAGCCCGATAATCTGGCGCTTGGGCAGATAGGCGACATGAGCCTTGCCGATGAATGGCAGCAGGTGATGCTCGCACAGCGAGAAGAAGTCCACATCGCGGCAGACGATCATCTCCTGATAGTCTTCCTCGACGAACAGCGCGCCGTTGATAATCTCCTTTGGATTCTGCTGATAGCCGCGAGTCAGAAATTCCAGAGCCTTGACTACCCGGGTCGGAGTGCGGGCAAGCCCCTCGCGCTGCGGATCCTCGCCGACGTAGGTTATCAGGGAGCGGACCGCCTCTTCGGCGGCGGTAGTGTTGGACGCCATGGTGGCCTCGTTTAATTCCTGCCTGAGACAGCTCCGTCGCTTGAGGAGCGTGTCCGCTTACCGTGGTTAATTCTAAGCCGCGCTCGGGAGTGGTGCGAGCGGGCCACGCAACAGTCAGGCGAGACTCAGGGTTTTTCGCTGGCGCGGATCTTTTGGTACTTGCGGTAATCGTAGCCAGTCGCCATCGCCATCAGCAAAGCCTCCATCCCGCCACTTTTCTCCCGGCGCAGAATCTGCAGACGCTCGAAGAATTCGCGAAAATCCTTGTTGGTCCGCTGTCCTTCCGGCACCGGATGCAAAAAGAAGTCGCGTAGCCGAGTTATGGTGAAGCGTAACGAAGAATAGCGCAGCTCGTTGGGAAAAGCGTCCCATTCGGCCAGCGACAGCGTGCGCACGCTTTCATAGCCTTGGAGCAGATGGCGAAAGCGCTCCAGAGAATAGGACTCATTCACGAAGCACAGCGCGTTGACCGCGGTGGCGATGTCGAAGATGAACTTGCCGCGACAGGCCGCTTCGAAATCCAGCATCGCGACCAATCGCTCGCCCCGAAACAGCAAATTATCCGCGAACAGGTCGCCGTGGATTATCCCTTTGGGCAGCTTGTTTTCCAGATAGCGGTCCAGATACTCAATCTCGTCTTCCAGGGTCCGCGTGATCCGGCGAAAATATGAGGGCAGTCGCCCTCTGACGTTGAGAAACAGGTCGGCTATCCGCTCGAAGCTGAAACGGTTGTCGATCCCTTTCTTGTAGCCCTTGCCGATTACGTGCAGCTCACCCAAGGCCCGTCCGATGGTTTCCAGCTGCGACAGGCGCAGCTTGTGCGGCATCGGGCTGCGCCCTTCGGCGTGCTTGCTTATCGACAGGCAGCGGCGCTGATACTCGCGGTAGTAGCGCCCTTTGCGATCCTGGAGCGGGTGGGGGCAGGGAAAGGAGTGCTTGTGGAGAAAGCTGAGCAGATCGATCTCCCGCTTGATCTCCATCTCGCCCTTGGCTTCGTCAATCCGCAGCACATATTTGCCCTTGGCCGTTTCCAGGAGGTAGTTGCTGTTGACCGAGCCGTTGGCCACAATGGAGACATTGAGAAGCCGGCCAAAGGCGTAGTCCTCGGCGAGCTCCTCGAGTAGATCCGGACTGAGCTCGGTATATGCTGCCATTAGGGTTGCGGAATCAAATCCGCCCGCAAGTGTAGAGCCAAGTTACAAGCGCGTCAACTAGAGTCTAGTTATAGTCATCTTAACGGTTTCAATTTAGCGCAGGCCTTTTCAGGACCAAGCGTGAAAAACCGGTGCGCTAAGTTCCCTCGATTCCCCGAGAACAGCCGACATTAGCACTTTGCCGCTGGCGCGGTTTAGGTTAATTTGTGCCAGATTTGCCGTGCGCCCAGGCGGGAGTCCACCCTGCGCGGTGCGGATAAGGCTAGAATTTGACCGACTGCGGTGGGAACCATCCGTGGTCAACAGCAGCAGAGCAGGAAAATGTCGCAATCTGACACAGCTCGGAAAGCCGTCTCCGTACCCCCTCACCCTCTTTTGAATCACCCTGCTCCTGCCTTTGAACTCCCCGAGGCTCGGGGCAATCTGGTTAACCTGGCCGATCTGCGGCGGGCGGGGTGGCTGGTGCTGTACTTCTATCCCAAGGACCTGAGTCCGGGATGCACCTCCCAAGCCTGCGACTTCAATAGCAAGGTTGCGCTTTGGCCGGATGTGCGGATCGTGGGTATCAGCGCCGACTCTCCCGCGTCCCACCAAAAATTTGCCCAACGCCACCAGCTTGCCTTCACTCTTCTGAGCGACGGCGATCATCGGGTCGCCGCAGCCTACGGGGTATACTACGGGGTATACAAAGAAAAGTCGCTGTACGGGCGCCAGTTCATGGGCATCGAGCGAACCACCTTTCTGATCGATAGCGCGGGGACGGTTCGGCAAGTCTTCGCCAAAGTCAAAGTTCGCGGACATGCTGAAGCCGTAGCGGCAGCGCTGGCCGCCTTGAAGGCCATACCGCAGCCTCAACTCCCGCAATAGCCTCACAGCGAGCCCTGCGCCAGCCTGCAAGCCGGTGAATTTTTCCTCGTCACGTTGAGGCACGAGCAGGCGCGTTGGCGCCGGCGCGAAAATTCACATCTGCGAACGCAGGCGAGCGAAGTGAACTTGGAAACGGTAGCGGTTTCCACTGGCGAAGCGCTCGCCCCTGGACAGCCTATTTACCGCCGCCGCGTTAATCCATCGCCAGATTCTGACGCAGGAACTGCGCTACCGTATCATCCACGCGCGTCCCCAACCGATCGCCGCCATGATTGAAGAAGCGGGTCTGGACCCTGGCCCCCCGCTCGCGCAGCGCGATCGCCAGTTGCTCGGCCTGGGCCACGGGTGCGTGGCGATCGTTGCGGCCGTGCAGGATCAGCACGTTGCAGTTGAGTTTGCGGGGCAAATGATCGATCACGCTGCGTTCCTTGAGGACACGCTTACTGGGCCAAACCTGATGGAGGATGGATAACTTGGTCAGCAAGCGGGCTTTGGGCCAGAACTCGGGCAAATCGTAAGTGCCCGACTGCAGGATGACCACCCGCGCTCGCTCGTCGCGATCCATCACCAGGCCGGCCGCCACTGCGCCGTTACCCAACCCCCAAACGCCCATTCGCGCGCGGTCGACATCCGGCCGTCCGGCCAGCAGATCCAGCGCATGCTGGGTAGCGGCAACCGCCTGCGGTCCGACGAAACGACCGGGACCGGAGGATTTGCCATTGCCCGGCAAGCTGATGCAGGCCAGGTTCAGCCCTAGTTGGGTGAAGTGATCCGCGCGCGTGATACAGTGCCCCGCGCTGCCGGCGTTGGGGTCCAGAATGAGCAGAGTGGGCCAGCGGCCCGATTGTCCAGGATGGGCCAGGTAGCCCTCGATCTGAAATTCGTCGCGCCCCGAACTGACCTTGAAATCGAACGGTTCGATATTGGGGTTGCGGCGCAACTCCCGGCTGGTGGCGGAGCGACAACCCGCGCCCAAACCGACTAGCGCTAGCATCAGCCCCGCGATTAAGCAGGATGCGACGGCGCGCGCGCGCGATGGCCAGCAATGAGCCCGGCTCATGCCCTGTCGCCCTTGTCGCGGCCACCTGCCGTCATTCGCGATCCTCCCTGGAGCGGGTCGCCATACCAAGCTTTTCTTCCAAGGCTCGCAGCCGGGCGACCAGTTCGGGCAGATGGCGCAAGATCGCCGATTGGCGGCGCCACAGCCGGATCGGCACTGCCGGCCGCCCGCCCACGGTGCTGTTATCCGCCACCGCGCCGGGGATGCCGCTGCCCGCGGCCACCCGCACTTGACGCCCGATACGGACATGGTCGGCGACTCCGCTCTGTCCGCCAAATTCACACCATTCTCCCACCATGCTGGAACCACCTACCCCACTTTGCGCGGCAAAGCGCGAAAATGCTCCAATCTCACAGTTGTGGCCAATATGCACGAAATTGTCCAGCTTCACCCCCCGGCGTACGACGGTCACACCTACCGTGGCCCGATCTATCGCCGCCAGTGCGCCGATTTCGACCTCCGACTCGACTAAGACTTGCCCTATCTGGGGAATTTTAACCAAATCTTCACCTTGCTGGACAAATCCGAAGCCCTCCGACCCCAGCACGGCGCCGTTGTGTATCGTCACCCGGTCGCCCAGGCGCACGCCTTCGCGGATCGAAACCTGGCTGTGGCAAACCACGCCGTCGCCGATTATCACGTCGGGATAAATCACCACGTGAGGATGAATAACCGCATCGCGGCCAATCTGCACCCGCTCGCCTATCACGACAAAGGCGCCGATGCTGGCGCCGGGGCCGATCCGCGCGCTGGGAGCTATCTGTGCAGTTGGATGGATGGCCCTGGCGGGCCGATAGGCACGATGGAAAAGCCCCAAGGCGCGGGCAAAGTCGAGCTGCGGGTTGGCGCTCAACAAGACCGCGCCGGTGACCTGCGGGGCCAGCTCGGCAGTGGTAATTACCGCGGCCGGCCGGACTTGCGCCAGCGCGCTCACAAAGCGGGCACTGCTGAGAAAGGTCACGGTCCCCGGTCCGGCGCCGTCAATTGGCGCCGCCGCGCTCACCTCCTCCTCACCCGCACCGCGCAGGGACAACCCTAGCGCGGCCGCCAGTTCGCTCAGCTTCATGCCCGCGTATCCTCTTGGATCGATTTAGCGCCACAATATAGTATTTTCGCAGCCAAGGCCGAACCCGTCGCCGGTCATACTTAGCAAGGACGAGGAGCTGGTCAACGGCCGGAGCACGCTCAGATGCAAGTGTCAGCCCCAAACTCAGCCTGCCAGGCTATCGATTTCGCCAAAGCCGGTGGCGTGATTCCCGTGGTCACTATCGACGTCCACAGCGGACGGCTTCTGATGCTGGCCTATATGAATCGCGAAGCGTTCGAGGAAAGTCTGCGCAGCGGACACGCCTGTTACTTTTCGCGCTCGCGCCAGCGGCTCTGGCGCAAGGGCGAGGAGTCGGGTAATTTTCAAGTAATACATGAGATTCGCCTGGATTGCGACGGCGACACCTTGCTCCTGGCGGTCGAGCAGCATGGCGATCGGGTGGCCTGCCATGAAGGGTATGAAAGCTGTTTTTTCCGCCGTCTGGAAGACGGGGCGTGGAAGGTGGTCGATTCGCGCCCGGTCGATCCGAGCAAATATGGCGAAAATTATGGCCACAAACCGGCCGCTGAGCGATGAGTATGAGTAGCCCCTCCGCGATGGCCGAACAACGCCTCAAGTTTGGCGTACCGAAGGGCAGCCTTGAGGCCCAAACCCTGGAATTGATGCGAAAGTCGGGCTGGCGGATCTCCGTCGATGCCCGTTCGTATCTGCCCAAGGTGGACGATCCGACCCTCAGCGCCCGTCTCTTGCGGCCCCAGGAGATGCCACGCTACATCTACGATGGTTCTCTCGATGCCGGCATTACCGGTCACGACTGGGTGGTGGAAAACGACGTCGAACTGATCCAGGTCGAAAGCTTCGTTTACTCCAAGGTCTCGCTCGCCCCCACCCGCTGGGTGCTGGTGGTGCCCGATAGCTCGCCCGTGCGCCGGATGGAAGATCTCGCCGGTCGCCGGGTCGCCACCGAGATGGTCAACTTCACGCGCCGGGTCTTCGCCCAACGGAAAATTAAAGTAGAAGTTGAATTTTCGTGGGGCGCCACCGAAGCCAAGGTGGCGGAAGGGCTGGTCGATGCCGCTATCGAAGTGACCGAAACCGGCTCCTCCCTGCGCGCCAACGGGCTGCGTATCGTCGAGGAGCTGCTGACCTCGACCCCGGTCCTGGTAGCCAATGCCGCGGCTTGGAAGGATCCCTGGAAGCAAGCCAAAATCCGGCAAATCGGGGTCTTGTTCAAGGGCGCTTTGGATGCCGAGGCGCGGGTCGGGATCAAGATGAACTGCCCACGCGCCAGCCTGGAGCAAGTCATCGCTCTGCTGCCCTCGATCACCGCGCCCACGGTTGCCCCGCTTTATCCCTCCGCCACGCTCAAGGGGCAGGAATGGGTCGCGGTCGAGACCGTGATAAGCGAGCATACCGTGCGCGAGCTGTTTCCCAAGCTGCTTGGTGCCGGAGCGGTCGGCATCATCGAGTTTCCCCTCAATAAAATCATCTAGGCTTGTTTGGGACCGATACGCCCGAGCGGAGGCCCCTCTTACTCCAACCGCCGCTGCCGTGATTAATCAGGCGGAAAGACGGCGAGATGTTTGGGCACGGCTCGCTCTGCTCGCCCGCTCACGATGACAGGGAAAGGATTCACAGGCTCCTCACGAATGACGCCTGGGTTGAGGTGAAATTATTTGAATGAGACTTGATATTGACCAGGATCATCGGCTCCCAACGCAAGCCTGAGGGAAGACTTGTTCGGAAGATCCGCGATGACTATGCTCCGGTGGACCTTCGATAACTAAAGCTTTCAACCCTGACTTTTATTTTGATATCGCCCGCTGGCTCAAGAATCCGCTTCCGCCTCTGGCTGGTCGCCCTCGCCAGCTTCGCGCTGGGATGCGGCAGCGTTGCGGTAGAGCCTGATTTCTACCATCCGCCTCAACCTACCCTCGATAAGATTCCACTCGAAGTAGCGGTCGAAGTCGCCGCGCCGCGTTTGCCCAATCTGCTGGTGAGCGGAGCGGCCAACCTGAGCACGACGGTGGCCCAAACCGTGGGCGAGCAGTTTGAAACCTGGTTCAGTACCACTCCTGGTTCGGTGGCCGAAGCGAGCGCCGATCTGGTGGCGCAGATCGGCATGGTTATCCCCTCCTGCGCGGGCCAGGCAAGCTGTCAGGGCTACGCGATGACGGTTGCCTTCCGCCAGCCTCGGTCCAATCATACCCTGCTCCAGTTCAGCCGTGGGGCGCAAAGCGCGCCGCCCCCGCGCCGGACCAGCACCGAGATGGTGCTGAGCTGCGTCTCGGTGGTGATGGCGCCCAATTGTTTCAAGCTGACCGGGGAGCTGACCCGCGACGCGATAGAACAGGCTACCGCGAGTCTTTTGGCGGGCATTGCCGGCGATATCCGCGACAGTCCTCTGTTTGTCGATTACACCAGCGCCAGCGAGGCCGCCCAGCAGGCTTTGGCCCAGACCCAAGCATCGTTGGAAGCGGGTAAGGAGCAGCAGCTTTTCGACGCCTGCCGCTCGGCAATCAATTCCCTACCCTTGCCGGTTGCGGCTTTGCCACCTGCCACTGCTTGGATGGAACTGCACGAGCGGGCGATTGCAGCCGGCCGCACCGGCAAACTGCCGGCTGAACCGCAAGCCGAAGAGCAGATGCGGGCGGGCGCGCTGGCCATGGAGAGCCAGCGACTGGCTACCGCTTTCGACCACTTTGCCCGCGCCGCAGCTCAGGAGCCGTGGCGGCCCGAGCCCTACTTCTCGATGGCGCAGGCGGCCGGGCGGATGGGCTATCCGATCAGCGCCCGCCGTTACCGCCAGCTCTACCTGATGGCTCAGCGCAGTTCCGCCTCAGCGCCGCCCATTCGCCTGTCGCCCTGAAAGCCGGCGCCGCTATTCGCCGCGCCAATTGGGCTTGCGCTTTTCGGCGAAGGCGCGCGGCCCCTCGACGAAATCCTTTGAGGCGCGCAGCCGTTCGATCCCCGGAAAGCGATTGGCGACCGCCTCGGAGAGCGGAAGCTCCAGACCCGCCAGCGCAGCCTGTTTGGTGGCTTGAATCGACAGCGGGGCACATTCCATGATCTCGGCCGCCCAGCGCTCCGCGGTAGCCTGCAACTGGTCCATCGGCACAACCTCATTGACCAGCCCCAGCCGGGCCGCCTCGGCCGCTGTGATCTGGCGTCCGGTCAGCATCATCCCCATCGCCAGCTTGAGCGGAATCTGACGGGGCAAACGATGGATACCGCCCGCCAGAGCCGCTAGACCCACCCGGGGCTCGGGCAGCCCGAAGCGGGCGTGCTCGGCGGCAATCACGAGATCGCAAGCCAGCACGATCTCGAAACCGCCGCCCAGGGCGAAGCCGTTGACCGCCGCGATAATCGGTTTGGTGATGTCGAAGCGTGCGGTCAGGCCGGCGAAGCCGCCGCTATGCTCGGGGCGCTGGGTGAAGCCATGCTCGGCGGTGTACTTGAGATCGTTGCCGGCGGAAAAAGCCCGCTCGCCGGCCCCGGTCAGAATAGCCACCCACAGTTCACGGTCGGCCACAAAGTCGTCCCACACCCGATTCATTTCCAGATGGCAAGGCGGATGAAGCGCGTTCATCCGCTCGGGTCGATTCAGGGTGATATAGGCCAGATGGCCGCGTTTTTCGTATTTGACGAATTCCAGTTCCACCTCTATTCCTCCTCTCCCAGCAAATCGAAAAAGGCCTCCAGGCTGCGCATCAGTTGGCTGCGGATCTGGGCGTGCGTGCCCTCGATCACATGCATCGAGATATGCGAGGTGCTGCCGTCGCTAAGCTGCGCGCTGGCGTCTTGAACCGAGGCGAGTTGGTCGCGCTCGTAAACACGCATGCCATACACCAAGGTAGCCTTGCGAGCGGCCCCTTTGACCAACTTGAGCTTTTGCGCCATATGATGCGCTCCTTGTCCGAATCGCCCCGACTATAGCATGCCTGCCGCCAATCCCCACCGCGCGCAACGCCGGCATCGACCCTGGCGCGGAAGAGCGATGTCCGCCCGGGGACGGGCTTGGCTGAGGAGACCAACGCGACTGGCTCCAGCTTCGCCTCCAGCCATCAGGGATAGCGCAGGTCGAAAGCCTTGGATGCCTTGATTGCCGAATCGAGCAGTTCACGCTGGTTTGCAATCGTGGCCTACAATCAAAGCAGGATGGATTGGACCGGCCTGCACAAGCCCGCTCAGCTCGGGCAAATACGTGGCGACGGTGGCAGATAGTAAAGGCTAGTCCTTAAGAGTCTCGGCGGCCGCCTCTCCAGGACCGTATTTTCCAGGCCGTTGACAAGCGAACAGCGGCCACCCAGAATCCTGGGCGTGAAACTGCCTGCATGCGCGATATTGGGTTTGGCTTTACTCCTGGTTAGCGGTTGTGGCGCGGCCTATCAGGCCTCAACCGAAATCCGCGCTCACCGCATGGAGGATTCCCTGCAACCAGGCGAAACCATGAACGCCGTACGCGACAAATGGGGTATTCCCGACCTGACCACCCACGAAGCGCATGGCGCCGAGGTCTGGAGCTACGCTCAGCGAGCCAACACCAATGATATCGCGGCCTCGCTCTTTTATACCGGCGCCAAGGAAGGCGACACCGGCAACTTCCTGGATCTCCATTTTGTCAACGGCGCGTTGGTCTCATGGGACAAGAAAAAGCATGTGATGCCGACCAAGGCGCGAGCCAGCTTCGGTTTCACGATGGGCCAAATGCCGCAGTCCGGGGTCAGCCACTTCTAAAGTCGTATCTCCGAAATCGCATCTGTTCCTACGGACCTGGGTTGGAGCTGGGCCCGCCTGCGGGTGCGGTACTGGCGCTGTTGGCAGAAAGCTCCTGACGCGCACGCCGATAGGCCTGCAGCGCATCGCCGTAATTCTTCTGATCCACCGCCTGATCGCCGGTTTGCTGAGCCTGTTTCGCCTTGGATACGTCGGTGCGTTGCGCTTCGGCTTGGGCAATTTCCCTGCGCACCTGCTCGGCCATGCTACGGGCGCGATAGGCCGCGCTGAGATGGCGACGCGCCGGTGCGGCAACCGTTCCCCCGGCTGCGGCTGCGGTAGCTGCATTTCTTTGCGGCGCGGATTGCGCATTGAGCTGGCTCTGGCGACGGGTCAGCTCGGCTTGGCGCCGGTTCAATTGGGCCTGGGCGATTTCTTCCGAGGTGGTCAGGGCCTGCTCGGCACGGCCGTATTGTTCCGCGGCATCGGTGTAACGGCCCGCCTGCAGCGCGGCATCACCCCTCATCTGGTAATCGAGCGCGAGCTTGGTGTCGATTCCCTTGCTGTTGGCGCGAGCGATATTGCCGCGCACACGCGCGCCGAGATTTTGGCTCAAACGCTCGGTCTCGCTGTAGGGGCTAAGCCCGTTGTTGGCGGTCGGCGAGGCGGCTGCCCCACCCATCCAATTGGGCAGCTCCGTCCCTTTGCCCCCGACCCAGGTCGGGACATACGCGCATCCGGTTACGCTCACGGCCAGGACGAACAGCAGCAACCCGTGTGAAGTTTTCATTGGTTTGAGCTCTCCGATGGTGCATTCAGCGGATGGCTAGCGCGTCAACCGATCATAAAATTGTGCTCGCTCGCCTCACAAGCGACAAAAATCGTGGACTCCGCTGGTCATTTAAAACCCAGAGCCCGTGGGCTATCGGCGGCTAAGCAAACCGCCCCACCGATTAGCATCTGGCTCGGCGGGCGGGGGCAGCCTGCGGGGAGCGCCGAGGGTGCGGGTCCGGGCGCTTGCAACGCCCCCATGGCATAAGTTGTAATACGGATGGCCGTATGGAAATCGGGGCCGCGGGGTGGGACTGATTCGGAGGTAGCGGGAGCTGGCCAGTGCACTGAAAAATTTTGAGGAAATCCTGCTCGACCGCTCCTGGGTCTCGCAGCAGGATCTGGAGCGAGCCCATCAACGACGCAAACCCGGCCAGGAATTGGCCGCGACGCTGGTGGAGATGGGCGCGTTGGAGCCGCAGCGTCTAGCGCGCGCGCTTGCCCAACAGTACCACCTGCCTTTCCAGGCCCACATCGACGAACACACCGTCGAGCATAAGCTCATCGTCCAACTGCCGATCAATTACGCCAAGAAAAACTGCCTGCTGCCGCTGTACAACGACGGCCAAGCGGTCACGGTCGCGATCGCCGATCCAGCCAACTTCGAGGCCCTGGACGATTTACGCCTGCTTTACGGTCAGGCGATCGAGGTGGTCGTGGCGCCCCATGAAGTCATCACCGACGCGCTCAACCGGGCCTACGATCAGGCCGCCAACACCACGCCGCACGATTTGATGATCGATCTGGGCGAAGAGCGGCTGGACATGGTCGCTAACGAATTGGCCCAGGAACCGCGCGACCTGCTGGAGTCCGACGACGCCGCCCCGATCATCAAGCTGGTCAACGGCTTGTTATCGCAAGCAGTCAAGGACCGCGCCAGCGATATCCATATCGAGTGCTTCGAGAGCGACCTGGTTGTGCGCTTCCGGGTCGACGGCATCCTGTACGACGTGATTTCGCCCCCCAAACGCTTCCAGTCCGCCATCACCTCGCGGGTCAAGGTCATGTCGGGGCTCAATATTGCCGAAAAGCGCCTCCCCCAGGACGGCCGCATTCGGCTCAGGATCGCGGGCCGGGATATCGACGTGCGGGTTAGCACAATTCCCACCGCCTTTGGCGAAAGGATCGTACTGCGGCTGTTGGATCAGGCACAGAACCTGGTCGATCTGGAGCTGGACAAGCTGGGCTTCGCGGGCGAGAACCTGCGCCGGTTAAATCGCCTGATCTATCAAAGTCACGGCATCATTCTGGTGACGGGTCCGACCGGTTCAGGCAAGACCACGACCCTGTATGCCTGCCTCAAGCAGATCAATTCAGTCGACAAGAACATCATCACGATCGAGGATCCGATCGAATACCAGCTCCATGGAATTGGCCAGATGCAGGTCAATCCGAAGATTGAGCTCACCTTCGCAAGCGGTCTGCGCTCAATTTTGCGCCAGGATCCAAACGTCATCATGGTGGGCGAAATTCGCGACAGCGAAACTGCCGAAATCGCCATCCAGGCCGCCCTGACTGGACATTTGGTCTTCTCCACCCTGCATACCAACGACTCCTTCGGCGCGGTCACCCGACTGGTCGATATGGGGATTGAGCCTTTTTTGGTCTCCTCTTCGATTCTGGCGGTGATTGCGCAGCGCCTGGTGCGGCTGCTGTGCCGCGAGTGCAAGGTGCCGTATACCCCGAGCGCCGAGGAGCTGTCGCGCATTGGCATGCGGCCGGCCCAGCTCACCGGGCCCATTTACCGGCCCGCCCCCAACGGTTGCAAAGCCTGCCGCGGCACTGGTTATCGCGGCCGCACGGCGATCAACGAATTGATGCTGATGGAAGACGAAGTGCGGGTGCTGGTGATGAAAAACGCCGATGCGGCCACGCTGCGGCGGGCCTGCACCAGCCGTGGCATGCGGCTGTTGCGCCAGGACGGGGCCGAGCAGATTCTCAGCGGTCTCACCACGGTCGAAGAACTACTGTCGGTGACCCAGGAAGATATCATTTGATTGGGGCACCGGCGCCGGAGGTTTAATGCCGGTTTTTGGTTATCGCGGCCTGGCCACCGACGGGCGTGCGGTCAGCGGCGTGATCGACGCCGACAGCGCGCGCGCCGCCCGCGGCAAGCTGCGCACGCTGGGGGTCTTTCCCACCGATATTTCCGAAGAGGTGGTCAGTCGCGCGCGCGATTGGCGCTCCTATCTGCCGGTTTTTCGCCTGCGCATGTCCGCCGGCGACCTGGCCTTGCTCACCCGCCAACTGGGCTCTTTGCTCACCGGCGGCGTGCCGCTGGTGGATGCCTTGAGCCTGCTCACCGACCAGGCCACTCGCGCTGGGGTCAAGAAGATGCTCTCGCAGGTGCGCGAACGGGTGCGCGAGGGCGCTTCGCTGGCCGACGCGCTGGCGATGCACTCCGACATTTTCTCCGAGCTGTACGTGGCGATGGTGCGGGCGGGCGAGGCAGCCGGTGCTCTGGAAACCGTGCTCGATCGCTTGGCCGATTATAGCGAGTCTCAAGCCGAATTGGTGCGTAAGGTGCGCGGCGCCCTGACCTACCCCATCATCATGATGCTGGTGGGAACCGCCATCATGGGCTTTCTGGTCACTTACGTAGTGCCGCAAGTGGCCACGGTCTTTACCCAGAACAGCAGTTCGCTGCCGCTGGCCACCCAGATCCTGGTCGGTTTTGCCGCTTTTTTAACCACCTATTGGTGGCTCATCGGCCTGATCGTACTGACCACGGTGGGCGGTCTGAGCTACTACATTTCCACTCCCAAAGGGCGCTATCGCTACGATCGGCTGGTGCTCAAATGCCCCTATATCGGGGAAACCGTTACCAAGGTCGTGACCGCTCGCTTTGCCCGCACGCTGTCAACCCTGCTTGCCAGCGGAGTGCAGGTCTTGCCCGCGATGGACGCGGTGCGGTTGGTGGTGACCAACCGCCTGCTGGCCGACGCGGTCCAAAAAAGCCGCGAGAGTATCCGCGAGGGGCACGGGATGGGCCAGACCCTGGCCGCTTCGCGCCTGTTTCCACCAATGTTGGTCGAAATGATTCGGGTCGGCGAACGCTCGGGGGAACTGGAGCTGATGCTGGAGCGCGCCGCCGGCGCCTACGAACGGGAAGTCTCGGCCTCCTTGGCCCAGATGACAACCCTGCTGGAACCGGTTATGACCATCGTGATGGCGGGCATGATAGTCTTCATGATTTTGGCGGTACTGCTGCCGATCTTTCAGCTCAATCAGATCATACAGTAGAGGCAGGCGATGAAATCACGGCGCAGAACAGAACAGGGCTTCACCCTGATCGAAATAATGGTGGTTATTTTGATCCTCGGGCTGCTCGCCACCTTGGTGGTGCAGAGCCTGCGCGGCGCCACCGACAAGGCCAAACGCACCAAGGCCATCGCCGATATCGCCGAGCTCAAGACCGCGCTGGACCGCTATTATATCGACAATGGTTCCTACCCGACCACCGACCAGGGGCTGCAGGCGCTGGTTTCGCCACCGGTTCAGCAGGGCATGACGGACAGCGGCGGCGCCAGTTCCAGCCGTTACGAGGATGGCGGATACGTGCAGAAGGTTCCGCTCGATCCATGGGGTAACCCCTACTTCTATCAAAGTGATGGCAACTCCTACACTCTCAAATCTTTCGGTGCCGATGGGGCCGAAGGTGGCGTGGGTAAAAACGCCGACATCGATGCCAGCCAGTTCTAGGAGTGCCGCAAACAAGTCATCAAAAGGGGGCGCTTCGCCGGCGGCAGCGAACCTGTGATATCCTAGCCTGCCCGGCCATGCCTCGCGGCGCTGTGAGTAATCGCGCAGGGGACCACGTAACGCGTTTCGACCCGGCTGGACGCATCGTGACTGGCGGTGGCGCGTCGGTTGCTCGCGCTGCCTTATGGGACGGTGCCACGCCGGCGCCCTTGAATCGAATCTTCGTAGCTGCAGTGAATTTGCTTTTGTAGACATTTACCCAGGTGAAAAGCTTCCCCCTACTACCCGCCGGCCGCGCTTTCCAAACCGCGTGTTCGCGAACAGGGACCAAGCGTGGGTTCACGCTGTTCGAAATCGCGGTGGTCCTGTTCATCATCGCCTTGATGGCGCTGTTGGTGATGCCGAGCGTGGGACGCTTCCAGATGTCGCAACTTAAGGAACAAGCTCGCCGTCTGGCCGGCCGCTCGCAATTTCTCTTCGACCAGGCGGCTACGCAAAAGCTGGTGCTGCGTCTGACCTTCAACCTTGACGCCAACAATTACTCCGTCACGCGTCTGGACCCCCATTCGCCCAATCCCGCCTTTGTTCCCGATCTCGATCCCGGGATGGGGCCAGTGCAGTTGCCCAAGAACGTGCGCCTGCGCGACGTGACCGTGCAGGACATCGGCACCATCAGCCGCGGAACCATCTCGTGCAACTACTACCCCGAGGGTTACGTCGACGCGACCATCATCCATCTGGCCGATCCCGCGGGCCGGGTCTATACCCTGGTATTCGCCCCACTGACCGGCAAGGTCGCCATCAACCTGGGCGACGGAATGCCCGGCCAAGTGAGAAAACCGTCGTGAACGCCAGAGCTGACCGGCGACGGTGTAATCAGCACGGGTTCACCCTGATCGAGGTAATGGTTTCGCTGGCCGTCGTCGCCGTCGGGCTGGTGGCGATGCTCGGTTTGCAGCATCAGACCCTGCAGAGCGTGATTCGCGCCAATCAACTGACCACCGCCGCGCTTCTGGCCCAGGAGATGATGACCCAGGCGGAGCTGCAAATATTTCCTCCGCTAGGCAACACCAGCGGCGATTTTCGCACCCTCAATCACGGTCAGTATCCCAATTACAAATGGACGGAATCGGTGTCGCCTTCGGCGGTTTTTCCCGACGTGCGCACGGTCCGCGTCGTGGTCTATTTTGGCAATCACTTCTCGCGCCATTTCGATATTACCGAAATGCTGCGAAATCCCCTCCCGATACCGGCCACGCAATGAGCCGCCCGTCGCGTCCCTGCCATGGCTTTACGCTGTTGGAGCTGATGCTGGCCCTGGCTCTGGTCGCCGTGCTCCTGACCTTGCTGTTCGGCGCCTTTCACGCCGTGGCCCAGAGCAAGGCTCAGGCCGAAGCCAGGCTTAACGCCGACGAGGAGGGGCGCGCGCTGATATGGACGGTGACGCGCGAATTGAGAGGCGCGGTTTACACCCCGATGATTCCCAGCCACATCCTGCTGATCGGTCAAGCCAACAAGCAAGGTGGACTACCGCTGGACAACCTGACGCTCTCGACAATTAGTCCCGGCCATCGGCAAGCGCTGAGCGCCTTTAGCGCTGAGAACTTGGTAACCTACACTACGGTACCCAATCCGCAGCATCGCGGCTGGAACGAATTGGTCCGCAGCCAACAAAGCGCGCTTCTGCTTGGCAATTCGGTCGCCACGCCGCCAGGGGTGGTGCTGGCCGACAACGTGCTCAGTCTGCATTTTCGTTACTACAGCGGGAGCAACTGGCTGGAGAGTTGGGATTCAACCACGGCGCCACCCGGACAGTTTTTGCCTCAGGCGGTGGAGATCGACTTGGAGCTGGCAACCGGGAGCAGACCGACCCATTTATCCACTATAGTGTCGCTGCCGATGGCGATTATTCAACGCTGACCAGGGATGGGAAACACGCACAAGCTCGTTCGAGCAATACGACTGCGAGATTTTCTCCTGCGCCGGTCCGCTCTGCTCCTCGCCGCTTTGCGAAAAGAGCGCAGCCTTCCTACGGCTTTTCGGCTACCGCGACGGTCAGCAGGGAACCCGGCCGTTCCTGCCAAGCGCGCTGGCCAGCGCGGAGTTGCGCTGCTCACCACTTTGTTCGCGATGGTCCTGATCACGGTCATGGTGATGGATTTCGCCACGACCGCTAGTCATGCCGAGCGCGCCGCAGCCAATCAGGCCAACTCGCTGCGGGCCTATTATCTAGCCCGTTCGGCGGTAACGGTCGGGATGGCGTTGCTGGTTCAAAACGCGCGCATGGCGGCGGCCACCAATGCGCCCCAGGTCGATAGTTTTCTCTCCTCCTGGGCGCTACCCTATCCACCGATGCCGATGGCGGGTGGGTGGGCCAGCGTATCGATCGTGGATGACGCGCGAAAGATCGATATCAACCAATTGGTGGGCGCCAATGGTCAAGTTAATCCCCAGTATGCGTTGATTGTCGGCACTTTGCTGGATACCGTGGGGGCGCCGCTCAGCCTCCTGCCTGCCTTGATCGATTGGATCGATCCGGACAGCGTTACCACTCAAGGAGGGGCGGAGGCAGACTTTTACATGCAACTGATGCCGCCATATGCGCCCAGAAACGGCCCGATGCCTACTATCGGCGACTTGAGCATGGTCCGTGGCGTAACCCCGGCGGTATTCGAGCGGCTGCGCAATTTCATCACCACCGCTCCCACCAGCCAGATCAACATCAATACCGCGCCGCCCCAGGTCTTGATGGCGGTGGCGCCTCAACTGGCCCAGACTTCCGGCGCGCTGCAGGAGATCATGAAGGTTCGCCTGACCCAGCCCTTCACCGACCCAAGTCAGATCAGCGAGCTATCTTCTGTGTCGAATATGGCCAGTAACCTGCCCAGCCTGTTCACCGTCCGCAGCGATTACTTTACCATTACCGGACTTGGCAGCTTTGCAGGCGCGCGCACCTTCGTCTACGCTACCGTGCGGCGTAATGGTATCGCGCCGGTATTGCTGCTTAACTGGAGCGAAGACTAATTTAAACTAAAGACAGTATGGCGCAGCGCATCCTGGCACTAGAAATGGCGGACGAACAGGTGCGGGCGGCGGCAGCCGAACGCGCTTGGAGCAATTTCGCCTACCTGGGCGCCTGGACTGAACCGCGGCTGGAAGGCGAAGAGGACCTGCTCCCGGCCTTGCTGCGCGTGCTGGAACATGCTGGCCACCCCGACATCGTGCTCTCGGCGCTATCCGGCGAGGTGGTAGCCAAGCGGCTGCTGACCCTGCCTTTTCACGACCAGCGCCGCTTGGAGCAAGCGGTGCCATTCGCCTTGGAAGAACATTTGCCGTTCTCGGTGGAAGACGCGGTGGTCGCATATGCCCCGTTGGCTCGGCGTAACAAGGAAACCTTGGTGCTGGCCGCCTGGGCCCGGAGCGAGGACGTGCGGGCTCATTTGGAATTCCTGGCCCGTGCCGGCCTGGATCCGAAGGTGGTCACGCTTAGCGCGTTTGCGCTTAGCTTGCTAGTACGCCGAGCCCCCAACGGACCCACTCCCAGCGCTCATCTACTGGTCAACTTGGACTATGGACGTACCTCGATAGCACTTCTGGATGAAGCTGGCATCCCGCGGGCACTGCGCATTCTCCCCCAAGGCTTCGAGCAGAGCACCGAAGCCGAAGACGGCCGAGGTAACTCGGTAGTCGCGCTGGTACGCCAGACCGCGTTGGCCGAAAGCGCCACGATCACGCCGGTGGACGTAATTTTGAGCGGACCCGCGGCGGTGGCCAGCGACGTTCAAGCTTATGTGGGCCAGGAATTAGCGCTTCCGGTGCGCAGCGTGGAGGAAATCGAGCCTCCTGTCTTGCGCGGCCCCGGAGCCGATAGCCCTGCCACTGCGGCCTGCCGCGCGATGCTGTTGGGCGAGTTGCCTACCGATCCGCTGCCGCTGATCAATTTTCGTCGCGGCCAGTTCGCTTTTCATGGCCGCACCGGCGATTTGACCCCGTTTTACGCCTCGGCCTTGTTGGCCGCGGCACTTCTCCTGATGGTGGTGCTGGATGTCTCCATCGGCCTGATAAGCGGCTACCGCCAGCTTTCCCATCTGGATCATCAGGTCCTGGCCGTAGCCGAGCCGGTGCTGCATGGCGTTCCCGCGCCCTCGATTGATCGCACCTTGGCCGCGCGCATCGCCCAGTCGCATAAGCGCCTGCGCCTGCTGGGCGGAAGCGGCAATATCGGCTCGCCCTTGGACACCCTGCTGGCGCTGTCACGAGTGCTGCCCGCCCGGCTGCGGTTGGATATCGACGAATTGACGATCGACGACACCAGTTTGCGAATCACCGGCCGCGCGGACTCCTACGCCACAGTGGATGCGGTAAAGCGGATGCTGATCCAGGCGCCAGTGCTGGACGACGTCCAGGTCACCGACGAACGGCCCGGCGAGAATTCGAAAATCGATTTTCATCTGACCGCGACTATTCGCGACAGCTTGGCCGAGGTCTCTCAATGACGAGCGCGCGCCAGCGGATCTTGGAGGCCTGGAATGGTACCTCGGCGGCGGCCTATGTGCAGGATCTTCGCCTGCGTTATCGGACCCACAGCCGTCGCCTGTGGGAGCGTTACTACAAATTGGAGCCGCGCGAACGGCGCCTGCTGCAATTGGCGCTGGCGGCCGTGGCGGTCTTTCTCGCCTACAACCTGATCTACTCGCCGGTGGTATCGATGCAGGCCAGCTTGGCCGACGCCATCCAAACCCGCCAGCGTGAACTTACTAGCGTGCGCCGGATGACCGTCAACTATCAGGAGTTGCAACGGGAAGTTACCAGGCTGGAAAAGCAAACGGCTCCGGCCGGCCCGGATTTCGCTCTCTCTTCGGTCCTGACCCAGGCGCTTGGCAGTGCGATAGGAAGCGCGAAAATCGGTGGCGTCGACGCTCAGCCTCCCAAGAAGATCTCCCCACAATTCAGCCAATATGAAGTCGCGCTACGCTTGAGCGGGGTCTCGCTGGCGCAGTTGGTCGATGGTTTGTACGCAATCAAGAATCTCAAAGTCCCGGTCGTGGTCTCCCACGTCGCGATCAAAAAGCGGCTCGATCAGCATGATTCCTACGATGCCGATCTAACCTGTCAATCGTTGGCCCGTAATGGCTGAGCTGAGCGAACTACGCACTGTGGATTTTTGGCGGCAACATCCTCTGCCGATAGCCTATATCGCCACTGGCGTGATTCTCTTTTTGGTATTTGTAATCGGCGGGTTCCCATACGACCGTGCGCTGAGCGGATCGCTGGCGCCGATGGGGCTGGACCTCTCGTACAGCGATCAGCATCCGCGCTTTCCCATCGGCGCGGTGTTGGAAAACGTCCGCCTGCGCGACGCCTCCGGCCGACAGAACCAGCCGCTGTTCGCAGGTGAGGAAGTTGCCTTGGCGCCCGGCTTGGGAACCCTGCTCGGTCGTCCCAGCCTGGACTTGAAAGCGGAGGCCTATGAGGGAGTAATCGCGGTTTCGCTGGGCCAATCCAAAAATTTGACCAGGGTGAACTTCACCATCGATCGAATCAATTTGGCGCAGTATCCGATCCCGACAAAAATGCGGCTGAGCATCCGCGGCCTGCTGTCCGCGGCAGGGATGCTTGAGGTCAATGACTCCACCCGGATGACGCAAACCGGTAACATTCATATTGTGGCGCATAATCTTTCGGTTGGGATGGGGCCCGGGTTGCCACACCTGATGCTTGCCACCTTGCAGGGCAGCGCCCGCATCGACCATGGCGTGGTCTTTATTCAACAGCTCACCGGTAACGGTCCTGACCTGAGCCTGGATCTCGCTGGTTCGATTCGGCTGGGGCCGAATGCCGCCCAGACTTTGGTGAATCTCAGCGGCCATCTGCATCCGAGCGCCGCGGGCCGCGCTCACCTCGGATTTCTGCTGAATTTCCTACCCCATCCGCCGGATTTTCGTCCCTACACCATCCGCGGTTCGCTGGCCTCGCCGGTCCTGGGCTAGACTAGCCGGAGGCCGGAAGGCGGGCCAAAAAATCCACCACCGCCTGCTTGAAATCGCGATCGACCAGCGCATTCATATGGTGGCGCCGCACCAGTATGCGAGTCTCGACATGGGGAACAAGTTCGCGCCAAGCGGGCAAATCATGCGCGAACGGATCGTTCTCGCCCGCCACCAATAGCACGGGCATCTTCAGCCCCCGGGCTCCGCTCTCATCGAGTCCAGCTCGGGGCCGGCGCAAAAAAATCGCAATCGCTTCCGGATCGTTGCCGGTGCGCCGGCATAGCTCGCGAAACTCACGTCCCGGATCGTCCGCCGAGTCGAGGCTTGGGTGAAGAATCGATTGCGCCAGCCGCTCCGTACGCCTCGGATCGTTAGGCCGGGTAACGTCGATTCCGGTCCCGCCCGCCACTACCGCGCGCACCCGCTCCGGATGATGCGCCGCCAGTCCCAGAGCGACCCATCCGCCCATCGAATAGCCCAATACCCGTACTTGCGCCACTTGCAAACCGTCCAGGAGCGCGATCAGGTCGTCCAGCAGCCGCGCCAGGCTGTATGCCTGCGGGGTATCGAATTTGTCGCTTTGGCCGTGACCGCGGATGTCCGGAGCTATCACCCGATAGGCCGAAGCCAGCAGGCTAATCCAGGAAGTCGCCTGCCAGCTATGCTCGGCATGCGAGGCCAGCCCATGGAGTAGCAGCACCGGTTCGCCCGCGCCCTGGTCCAGGTAATGAAGTTTAACCCCATGATTTTGAATCCATGCCATGGGCCCATTATTGCGCATGGCGGTTTGCGATTGGACCGCTCGGCTCGTTGCGATTGGGCGGCGCGACGTTGCCCAGTAATCGCGCGAATGACCGCACGCCACGTGCTTGCGCTGCTCGCCGCCTAACCATGCCAGAGAGAAAATTTTCAGACCTTCGTAGCGCGGGCTCGGCGGCCATCCACCAACAGAGAACGAACAGACAAGGGCATATCAGTTCCGAGAATTCAGCAGGCTCCAGCACGTCCAAGGCTTCGAACCAGGTTTCACTTCCACCGATGCCTTCAGCTTTCCCACTCTTCAGTGGGGCAAGCTGCCGTGCCCGCCATTTCCGAAGTTTCCACTAGGAATGTCGGCCGCATAGGTCGTCCACCATCCAAGCTGTCCATGCTCCAACCGAAAGCAGATGGCGCCGTCTCGATCGGTACGCAGCAAGCGGGCGCCTGCCGCGCGATAGCCCTCCCTTAGTCGTTCCGCCGGCGAGTGATAGCGGTTGTGATAGCCTACCGAGACGACCGCGAAGGCAGGAGCGAGAGTTTCAACGAACGGCTCCCAGAAAGCGGCAAGGCTGGCGTGGCGTGGTATTTCAAGCACAGTGGCACGCAACTGAGGATCGCGCCGCAGGAGTTGACGTTGATCCGCCCGATCGATCTCGCCGGTCAACAAAAAGCTGGTTTGGCCCGCCGCAATTCGCAGCACGGGCGAACTATTGTGGCGTTTACCAAGCTCTCCGGCCGGCGGGTTCAGGCATTGCACCGTTACGCCTGCGATGCGCCGCGCCGGCGTGTTCGTATCGAGGATGAGCAACCGGCTCGGGTTGACAGGCAAGCCCTGGGACTTGAGCTGGTTGGCGATTGTGGGCGAAGTCCACAACTCCGTGGGGCGGAAGTTATCGACGACGAATTGCAGGTTTCCAGGTTGACCTGGATAAGCGTGCTCAGGTTGCTGGAGGATTACGTAATCCACATGGAGAATCTTGCGCGACCAAAGAAAGGGGGCTACCTCGCGCTCGCCCAAGTTGGCGCTCGCCAGCCGGTCCGCGCCGTAGATCAGCATGACGGCCGAGCCCGGAAACTCCACTACCGCGGCGCTCGCGCCTTGTCCCATCGCGAGAAAAGTCACTTGCAGGGCTGGATTGAAGTAGCGCTCGCGCAGCCACCAGATGCTATCGCCGGCCAGCGCCAGAAGACATAAGAGAGCGGCAACTCGTCGCCATCGCCGGGGTTCAAGCACCCGCGCGCCCATTGGCAAGGGCGAGGTAGAGGCCGGTGGTGCGGTCAGCCACAGCATCAGGAGGAAATAGCTCAGAATCACTTCGAGCAGGGTCGGAGTGAAAGTGCGCAGCCAGGCGCCCGGCAGGGCGAGGAATATCATGGCCAGGCGATTGCTCAGAGCAATCGCCTGGCTGCTTAGCCGCAGCAGTATAACGGCTGGAACCTGCCAGATTAGCCCCAGGCCGGCTGCGCAAAGGCCGACGATCACGCCGCCCACGGCCATGATCGGCACCACTACCGCGTTGGCCAATAGACCAACCAGCGAGAATTGGTTGAAATAATAGGCGGTCAATGGCGCCGTTCCGACCATCGCGAAGAAGGAAACCGCAACCGCTCCGAACACCATTTTTGCTGCCCAAGTCAACGCTGGCCAAGGATGCAAGGGCGGGAGTATAGGCCGCTGCTGGCGCAGGCGTTGCTCCCGCGCCGCCAAGCGCCGCATCCCCAAAAGCACGGCGGCGACAGCGGCGAAAGAGATCTGAAACCCGATATCGAGGCTGGAGCCTGGAATGAACAGGCAGATCAAAAGCGCGGCCAGAGCCAGGCTGGCCATCAGTTCGCGGGCGCGATCGGCGAGCACAGCGGCCACGTAACACAAGACCATGATCAGGGCGCGCAGGGTGGAGATGCGACCCCCGGCGATCGCGGCGTAGGCCAGTGCGGCCAGTCCGCCGCCCCCCGCCGCCAGCTTGTTGGCCCATCCGCGAATCAGCAAGTAGGGAAACAGCCAGCAAATCGATCGCACCAGGACGAAGGCCGCTCCGGAAACAAAACCCAGGTGCAGACCCGAGATGACCAGCAGATGAGCCATGCCGGTCAGCGCGAAGGCCTCGCGGATCCGCGGCTCGAGTTGGCCCTGGTCGCCGATTATCAACGCTCGCATTTCGCCCCTCTGTGGTTGTTCAAGAGCGCGATCGATAAGGCCGCCGATGCGCCCACGCAGCGCCTGGATGAGGCCCCGGATTCCCCCCGGCTCCTGTCCCAGGATCGCGATTGCCCCGGGCTTAGCCAGCGCCGTAGCCGCAATACCCTGGCGCGCCAAATAGGCGGCATAGTTGAACTCGCCCGGATTGCCGAGGTTGTGGGGAAAACGCAGGCGCGCATCGATCGCCAGCCGCTGCCCGACCATATAAGGGCTGTCGCCCATCACAGTCACCTGAACCTCGCCCACGGCCGTGGTAGGCTTGGCGCCTCGCGTCCCTGCCCGCTCCAGGCGCATATAAAGCCGCCAGCCATCGTTCATCCGCTCGGGCGATCGATTCAGCACTCCTTCTAGACTGACCCGCGCGTTTTCGGGGAAGCGCCGGATGTCATCGGGAAGCAGCGCCCGGGAGTAGAGTTGCGAAGAGGCATGGCCGGCAGCCAGCGCGATAGCACCCATCGCTATGGTCATTCCCAAAGCGGGACGCCGATAGGCAAATAGGCCGAACGCACCCAGGGTCAATGCAACGGCCGGCCACAGCGACGGATGTAAAAACAGCCCCGTGCCGTCGCCGACCACAACACTGGCAGCCACCAGATAAAGGGGCGGAATTCGCTCATGCCAGGACGCGACTGGTTTGAGCATCGCACTCGATTGACAAGGCTGCGCCCCTGGCTGCATTCAATTCTCCCCAAGAGCACCGCACTACCGGCCGCCGGGGCTCGTCAAGCTAGCCGATACTGGTGCAGAGCGACTTGCAGCTTGCCGATAGCATTCGGCGGCCCGCGATGGCCAGAGTGACGTTGGAAATTTCTCCTGGTCCCCGGGCCTGGAACAAAACGGCCCATGGAGAAATCCGATCGAAGCGGGCATAATCGACATTAATGCTCTCACGCGCCATTGTTGATATCGTCGTTCTACTGCTGGCCTTTGCCCTCGGTGTGGCCTTTGGTCCCGCGGTCAAGGGCGCCCTTGGGTTGTTTGAAGAAGACCTGCATGTAGAGGTGGGGCTGATGCGCTCCGACATCACCAGGATGGTGGAGGGGATCGAGCAGCGGCTCAAGGACATCGAAAGCCGGCTGGAACATTAGCGTTCACCCGATCGCCTACCGGCAATACCCGCGCCTCGCGCCTACCAAAGAGTTGCTATCCCGGTTCGCCGTAGTCAGCACTGAATGAGTCAGCCGTCCTCCACAACGGCTCTCAGGATTTACTACCGCCTCGACATTAATGAGTTACGCAAGACATCGAAGCGCCAGGGTCAGGCCTCCGGCGAAAGGTGCGAAACCAAGTGTCCATGGGTCATTCAAGATCGAGCTTCCCGAGGCAAGCCCCTGGTGGCATGGCTTGACCACCCGCGATCGAGCGGACGTCAAGCTAAACCCCAAGCTCTACCCGCTGATTCGCCGGATCGGGCGCTAGGGCGTGTACAGTTCGACGCTGGCTAAGGGGAAGGCGCCGTTATTGAAGCCGCCGGCGATCAGTGCCGCGCCGGTGGGCAGCAGAGTTTCCGTGGCAAAGTAGCGCGCGGAATTCATGGCCGGGGTGGTTTGGGAGGCGCAAGCGCCGGATACCCCGGCGAAACAGTTGTTCACGGGATCGTACAATTCGGTGCTGCTCAGGGCGACGGTATTGACTCCGCCGGCGATCAGCACTTTGCCGTTAGCCAGACGCGTCGCGTTGGCGCCGTAGCGCGCCGCGCCCATTTCAGGTGCTGTTTCGCTTTCGCAGGCGGTGCCGATATTGCCGGCAAAGCAGTTGTTGGTCAGATCGTAGATTTCGCTGCTTTGCAAAGCCACCCCGAGGCTACGGTTATAACCTCCGGCGATCAGAACCTTGCCGTTAGCCAGCATTGCGGCCACCGCCAGATAGCGCGCATTGAGCATGGACGGCGCGGTCTGCGTCGCACACGGAGTACCGGCGTTGCCGGCGAAGCAGTTGTTGGACGGATCGTAGATCTCGCTGGACTGCAAGGCGTTGCTGTTGACGTCTTGCCCCCCGGCGATCAGGACCTTACCGTTGGGCAAGAGGGTGGCGGTGGCGTATTCGCGCGGGGTAAGCATTACTGGAGTCGTCTGGCTGGCGCAGGCGGTGCCGCTGGCGCCGGCGAAGCAGTTGTTGACCGGATCGTACAACTCAGTGCTGGCAACCACGTTGCCCGCGCTATCGTCGCCTCCAGCGATCAGGACCTTGCCATTGGGCAAGAGAGTGGCGGTGGCAAATTCGCGGGCCGTGTTCATCGCCGGCGCGTTTTCCGAAGCGCAGGCGGTACCCCCTACCCCGGCAAAGCAATTGTTGCTCGCGTCGTAAAGCTCGGTGCTGGCCAGCGCTACCCCACTGTTATCCTCCCCGCCCGCGATCAGCACGTTGCCATTGGGCAACAGAACCGCGGCGGCAAATTCGCGCGCTGTGTTCATCGAGGGCGGCTGACTTTGCCCTGCGCACGGCGTGCCAACAGCGCCGGCAAAGCAGTTGTTGACCGGATCGTATAATTCGCTGCTGGTCGTGTTGACCCCATCAACATCCTCGCCACCCGCGATTAGGACTTGATTGTTCAGCAGTTCGGTCGCGGTCGCCGCCGCCCGTGCGTTTTCCATCGTTGGGGTTTGGGCGGGCGGGGCGAAGCTGTTGATCGAGGCGGGCGCGGCGGCGCCGATCGTCTGATCGATCGCGAGCAAGGGAGCCAACGGATAGCTGATGGAGCCGCCGGTAGCCAGGTTGGCCAGGCCATTTGTAGTCAAAACGTTGGTGCTGCCGCCGAAGGCAAAGGCTCCGGGCACCGCTTGAAGTTGGCCCAAACCCGACAGCGCATCCTGAAAATCGACAATCCCGGCCACCGCCGGCAGCGGAAGCTGGCAGTAGGTCAGCGGCGCACCTGCTTGCATCCCGTCGAAAATTCCATCGCTTATATCCGCTGCCAAGGCGGTCACCAAGCCGCCCGGGGTATTGGGACATAGCTTTTGGTCTTCGTTGATGATGGCGCCCAGAATCAGCCCCAAGTTCGCCGCATCGGTGCCGCTATGGGTATAATCCGGCTGCAACAGCCCAGGATCAGTGGAGAGACCGTAAAACTGCTCGATTTCGCTCTTGGCCTGGCTCAGCGCGGCCGTGAAATTGCTCGCACCGGCGCTCAACAATCCCACTGTGCGCGAGTCGACAAATGTCGCCAGGGGATTGAGCGAAAGGCCCGTGGCCCCACTTTGGCTGCTCGCAAGCAGGAGCGATTGCGTGCCGGGACTGCCGATCGTCGCCCCATCCATCTCGCTTACGAACGATCCCCCTCGGGCGGCGATCCGCACCGGATTGGCCTGCTGCGTTACCGCAATGCTGAAACTGCCGTCGCTGCCGCTCAGGCCAGTCCCGATCTGCGACAAATTCAGCCCGCTGTTTGGATCCACCGCGTAAGCCGTGATGGCTGAGGCCTGCATCGGCCCCTGAACCGCGACTCCGGAAATCGTCACCGTAGGCATCGGTGTCGGCGTAGGAGTAGGCGTTGGTGAAGGCGTGGGTGATGGACTCGGCGTGGGACTAGGCGACGGCGACGAGCTCGGCGTTGGCGTTGGAGTCGGTGACGGTGTCGGTGTCGGGCTCGCGCTTGGGCTCGGCGTCGGCGTTGGAGTCGGCGACGGACTCGGCGTTGCAGTCGGAGTCGGTGACGGTGACAGTGTCGGGCTCGGCGTGGGCGAAGGCGTCGCGGTCGGCCGTGGCGTTAGCGTCGGCGTAGTCGTGGGGACTGGCGATGGCGAGGCCGTGGGTACCGGCGTTGGAGTGACGCTTGGGGTCGGCGTAGCTCCAGGAACCGGTTGCGTGGTCAGCGGAACATTGGTCCCATTGAGCTTATAATTCACCTGCACCAGATCGCCGACATTGCCGCAGATCGTGAGCGCGAAACCGCCTTCGCTATTGGCGGTCGTGCTGCCTTGGTAGCAACTGGCTGCCAGCGCGGCGTGTTCAAACAGGGTCGTCGCCCGACTTTGCCCCAGGATAGTTATGTCGGTGGCTGTTACCACGACCCCACCCGGGACAGCGGCCGGCTCCCCGAGTACGGAAACCAAGCCCGCCGAATTGGGTGTGCTGATCGCGATTTTGGAGTTGGGTTGTAGCGGTGGGACGGAGCTTGCCGGATACCCTCCGCAGCCGAAAATGGCTACTGCCACTATCGGAGCGAGCACATGCGCCAACAGGCGCGCGCGCCGCAACCGCGATGCCATCGCCAACACCAGTCGCCACAACCCAGCCAACTTCTCCGTCTCACTTCAGGCGATGCCGTCCGTCCAAAACCACGCTCTACTGACAGGTCGGAACATAGGTCTCCGCGGCGCCCGTGTAATAGAGCTGATAAGGCGTGCCAGTGATGGTACCGCTGGCATTGTCTTCGGCAATTCCGCCGGCGATCAGCACGTCTCCGAATTGCAGGTTGGCGGAAGCGTGGTAATAACGCGCCGTGTTCATGGTCGGACCGGCGCTAAAAGTGTCGGTGGCGGGATCGAAGATGTCGGTGCTGCCGAGCGGATTTCCGTTGGCATCGGCGCCCCCAACCAGTAGCACTTGACTATTCCACAGCGCGTTGGTCGTGAAGATCGCGCGCCCTGCCGACATCGTGGAGGTAAGCAGGGTGAAAGTCTGCAAGTTCGGATCGTAAAGCTCCGCCGTGTTCTCGACCCCACCCGAGGCATTGTAGCCGCCCGCTATCAGTACATCGCCATTGTTCAGAAGCACGGCCGAATGCTGCGCACGGGCGATGTTGAGACTGCCCGCGGTAGTGGTGAAGGTCTGAGTCGTCGGATTGTACAGCTCCGCGCTCGCCAACGGGATGCCGCTATTGTAGCCCGCAGCGTCGTAGCCGCCCACCAGTAGAACATTGCCGTTATTGAGCAACGTCGCGGTGTGCATAAAGCGACCGGTGACCATGTCTCCCGTGGTATAGCTGAAGGTACTGCTGGTCGGATCGTACAGCTCGGAGGTGTTGTAGGCGATATCGAAACCGCTGTCGGTACCACCGGCAATCAGCACGTCGCCGTTGCTCAGCGTGATGTTGCCGGTATGGAACCAGCGGGCGGTATTCATGTTGCCGGTCGTTAGCGTGAAGGTCTGGCTGCTGCTGTTGTAGACCTCAGCGCTATCCAAAATAACCGTCGAGAGGCCGCCGTCCGTGCTGGACTCGCCACCGCTGAACAGGAGGTTGCCGTTGCTCAGCACCGCGCTACTGGGTGAAGGCATCTGGCGTGCGACGTTCATGTACCCGGTAGCAAGCGAGAAGGTGCCGGTACTCGGCTGATAAACCTCCGCGCTGTTGGTGGTATCGGTATCGGTACTGGCGCCCGCCGCCTCCAGCACGGTGCCATTCTTAAGCGACGCGGCACCCTGCCCGGCGCGGACCAGGTTCATGCTTCCGGTAACCGTAAAATTCTGCGCGCCCGCGGCCGCGCAGGCCAAAGCGCCACCCACTTGCAGCGGCAGGCTGGCCACGCTTACCGACTTGCCGGTGGTTTGATCGGTCGCGCCGATCGCAGTGACCGTCTCCGTGGTTCCCGTGCTGGTGGCCGGATTGACCGTGGAACCGATCGCCGTGCTGAGCGTGAAGGTAGCGCATTGACCGGCAGCCACGGTCAGCGGTGAACTGAAGGTGAAGACCCCTGAACTGCTGGGAGTCAACGTCGCCGATTCGCTGCTCGAGCCGCTGGTGCCTTGCAGGATTAGGGTTGACAGCAGGGAGCTGTTGCTCGAGGTGAGGGTCAGGCTGTCGATCGACAAGGGGTCTGTACCGTTATCGCAGACCGTGAACGTGCCCACGCTGGTGCTGCCGCCCGGCGTGGTGGCGTTGGCGTTGAGCGAGGTCAGGTTGGCCGAAGCCACGTTGACAGTCGCGGTGCCCAGCGCCAGCGGCAAGCCGCCCACGCTCACCACCCCGCCCACGCTGGCATCCGTTGCGGTAACGACGGTCAGACTATTGGTGCTGGAGGCCGTCGCGGAGGCGCTGGCGGTCAACAATCCTCGCAACATCAGGTTAGCGGTCGCATCGGCAGCCAGACTCAGCGCGGGACTAAAGGTGAAAGTGGTGGTCGCGCCGGCCGTTGCGGTTACGCTCTGAGTCCCCGTGCTGTCGGTGGCGTCGAGCGTGAGCGAGGCAAGTACGCTGGGCGTACTGAGAGTAATCTGCATCGAGCCGATCGTTATCGGATCGGGGCCGTTGTTGGTGACTTGGAAAGAGCCCAGCCCAACCTGCTGTCCGGGAGTTCCACTACCGTTGGCAGCCGAGAACAGAACCGCGGTGGCGGTCGTGCTGCTGGCGATCGTCACCGACGAAACGCTCAACGGCAAACCCGTGATAGTCGCAGCCAGGCCGGTTGTGATGTCCGTTGCACTGACCACGCTCAAGGCCTGGGTGGAAGTGCTGCCCGCGCTCGCCGCGCTGGCAATAGTCACCGTAAGCGTACAATCCGCGCTGACCGAGGCCGGCAAGGTCAACGCCGGGCTGAAGGTAAAGGTCGAGGTCGCGCCAGGCGTGGCGTTGGCAGTGTAGCTCTTGGTCAAGCCCTGGCCGTAGGTAATCGTGACGTTCAGCGTCATCGCGGAAAACAGCGCGGAACTGCTGGAGGTCATCTGCACGCTGGGCAGAGAGACGGAGTCAGGACCGTTATTGGTGATTTGGAAGGTGCCGGCGGTGATCACGGCGCCATCCTTGGCCAGTTCGCTGTCATACGACACGATGTTCACGGAGCCGGTGGTAGGAGTGACGAAATTGACCGTCCCAACGGTCAGCGGTAAGGCCAGCGTCGACGCGGGCAAATTGTAGGTGCTATCGATCGCGCTGGCAGTGCTTACGGTTACCGTGGAGCTGGTGCTCAGGCTGACTCCGGCCACGACCGTACCGGTCAAGGTCACGGTCGCCACCTGAGTATTGGGCATGTTAAACGCGGGGGAGAAGCTGAAGGTGTTGTTGGCCAACGGGACGGCAGTCAGCGTCTGCGTACTCGATCCCACCACCGCTTGCAGCGTGAAATTGGTCAGCAATCCGGGATTGCTGGTGCTGAGCTGGATATTGCCCCAGTTCACCCCGTTGGGACCGTTGTTGGTCAGGGTAAACACCCCGATCGTCACAGTCTCGCCCGCTTTCGCATTGACGTTGCCTTGGGTGACCGAGGCCGCGGTCATCTTGGTCGGGCTGTCGAAGGTGATGGTGCCCACCGTCACCGGCATCCCGCTGACATCCACCACCCCGCCAAAGTCGGCATCGGTAGCCCCCACCGCCGTAACCGCCTGAATGGTGGGGGTGGTGTTTGGTGGCGTATTGCTCACCGTGCCGCTGAGCGCGAAGCTGGCGCTGGCGTTTACCCCCAGGCTCAAGGCCGGACTGAAGGTAAACACGTCGGGACTGCTGGAGCCGGCGGTGGCCGAGCTGGTGGCGGAACCGATTGTTGCTTGCAGCGTCATTCCCGACAGCAGCGCGACGTTGCTGGCGGTAACCGTGACGGTCGTAACCGAAATCGGATCGGGACCATTGTTGGTCAGACTGAAGGTGCCGCTGCCCACGCTCTGTCCCACCGTGCCGGTGTTGTTGCCCAGGGCGGTAAGCGCAATTGCTGCCGTCGTGGGGGTGAGCAGAGTGACGGTGCCAAGGTTGACCGGTAAACCGGTGACGCTGATCGTAAGATCGTAATTTGCGTCGGTGGCACCCACTGCCGTCACACTCTGCGTTGAGGTTCCGGTGGTCTGCGGATTGCTCGCGAGAGTGGCATTCAGCGCAAAGCTGGCCGCCGCTCCCTGGGCCAGGGTAATCGGGGTCAAGGTAAAGGTACTGGTACTTCCCGGCGAACTGGTAACGGTCTGGGTTGGGGAGCCGGTCGCGCTGGCGGTCAGCGAGAGGGTGCCGAAGATGGCGCTGTTCGTGGCGGCCGTCTGAATCGTATTGATCGTGATTGGATCGGGGCCGTTATTTACCACCTGGAAGCTGCCCGCCGCGACTGTCGCACCCGCCAGGCCGCGCGCGCTGGCCGCCGTCACCAGATTGGCGGTCGCCGTGCTGGGCGTGATCAGCCCAACCGTTCCGGTCGTCAGCGGCAAGCCATTGATCACGATGGTCTGACTGCTGTTGGAATCCACCGCGTTGATGGTCGCGATTACTTCCGTGGAGGCCGCGCCTGAGGAGGGGTTGGATGAGATAGTCGCGTTCAGGGCAAAGCTGGCGGTGATCCCCGCGGGCACGCTCAAGGCCGGGCTGAAAGTCAGGGTAGCCGGGCTGCTGGCCGAGGCGGTAGCGGTCTGGGTGTTGGAATTCACCGTCGCCTGCAAGCTCAAGCCCGAGAGCAATTGCGCGTTGCTGGAGTTGACCGACAACGAGCTGATCGTGATCGGATCGGGCCCATTGTTGACTACGCTGAAAGTGCCTGCGCTGACAGTAGCACCGGCGATGCCGCTGTTGTTGCCCGCGCTTACCAGGCTGGCACTGGCGGTGGTCGGGGTGACATTGCTCAGAGTCAGGGTTGCGACTTGGAGCGGGGTTCCGGAGATCTGGACGGACTGGTCGGTGCTGGCGTCGGTCGCCAGGACAAAGCTGATGGTTTCGTTCGACGTGCTTCCCGAGGGGTTGGTCGCCAGCGTGTCGGTCATCACGAAGGTTACGGTGCCGCCGGCGGGAACTGACAACGCCGGGCTGAAATTCAAGAAGCTCAGGAACTGGCTCGATCCGGCGCTGGAATTCTGCGTGGTCGATCCGATGGTCGCCTGTACGTTCAACGCCGACAGCAAACCGGAATCACTGGAGCTGATCGCCAGCGCCGAGATGTTGATCGTGTCCGGCCCGGGATTGCTGATCTGATAGGTCCCCGCGGGCAGGGTGCTTCCCGCGCTCCCGCTGCTGTTGGCCGCGCTGACCAGGGTCAAAGTCGGCGGGCAACCGTTGGATGCCAGCACTCCCACCGGCGCGCTCCAGTTGCCCTTGCCCGAGTCGCGATAATGAAAACGGAACTGGATGGTATCCGTGGTATCCAGCGACTGAACCGTGGCGGTAAAAGTCGCCGGACCGGAAAACTGGCCGCTCTTACCGCCGCACAGGTTATTGGGTAGGGTCAGCCCGCCCTGATACGACTCCCAACTATTTTTGTCGCCGGTGGGATACCAATGTCCGCCCTGGCTCACCACGTAGGTCTGGTCGGAGATTGGGATGGTGATCGGCGTTATACTGTTATCGGGGCACTTGATATTGACAATTACGTTCGCGGATGTAACCGCGACGCTGACCTGGGTGTTCTGGCTATCCAGAATGTTCTGCTGGACCCGGTGGTCCCCGCCGCCCTGATTGCCGTTTTGATTCTGCCCTTGATTGTTGCCGTTGTTCTGGTCGTCGCTGTTTAGATTGGGGATTTTCAGGTCGTAACCAACGTTGATGGTATCGCCGGGCGCGACCTGCTCGTCCCCTTCCATCGCTCCGCTGATCGTGACCGTGTTTTGATTTTGGCAAATCGGCGTGGGCGTCGGCGCCGCGCTTTGGGTCGGCGTTGGAGTGGGCGTCGCAGTGGGCGTGGGACTGCAGTTATCGTCGCCGTCCGAGTCCGAATCGCAGCCGTTGTTGTCGCCGCTAGTGTTGCTGTCGTCCTTGACCAGACCAGAGCCGTCGGCGGCCAGAACCCGCCCCGGCATCGTAATCGCTTGCTCGGTCAGTGACGTGTCTCGCGGCGTCGGGCTCGGGGTAGCCGCGGCGCAGCCGTTCCACCAATTACTCCACCAGCTCCCGTCGCAAACCGGGGTCGCGGCAGCCTCGGTGGGCTGCGCCGTGGGTGTGGCTTTCGGAGTCGAAGTAACGCAGCCCTGGTCGCCCGCCTGGCAGGTAGTCCGCTGGGATTCCTGCGCCCAGACTCGCTGACCAAACCAAAGCCCTAACACCAGCGACAGAATTAGAATTTGGCCAAGTAACAGTACTCTAGGGCGCATTGGGCTCCGTGTAAGGTTTTGTTCCAGTCACCGTTTTTGCCGAGCGAACGCTCGCAACCCCCCAAGCGCCCACTTCTCCACATGCCGGCCGCACGACCAGGCCCATCGATCACGTTCGAACCGTCCGATTTTCGTTCCAGCGGCTTCCGGAGCGGATTCTTTCACCGAACGATTAAAGCAGTTCAATAAATCTCCTTAATTTGTACCCTATCAGCGAACGAGAGTAAAGACGGGCAACTCATCTCTTTTATTCGTCAAAATGACCCGACTGCGCCGTTTTTGATCGTTATAGAGCAAGAAGCAGCCAACCGCCAGTACCAAAGGCGAGCCGCCGTTCAGCTATCGGGCGGGTGAGCCCGGCAGTAGTTTTTCGAACAATTTGACGGTCATTGGTCCTCTGTCGGGACACAATGGAGGCAAGGCCTACAGGCGCACATCGGATAGGCGTAGCTCCCAGGAGGAAGAACCGTGGCTGAAACAACTTCGGACTTCTTGATCGACAAGTTGCACGACTGGGGTGTCGATGTGATTTTTGGTTTCCCGGGCGACGGCATCAACGGGATCATGGAGGCCTTGCGCACGCGCCAGGACAAGGTGCGCTTCGTCCAGGTCCGCCACGAAGAAGGCGCGGCCTTCATGGCCTGCGCCTACGCCAAGTTCACCGGCCGGCTGGGGGCATGCGTGGCTACCTCGGGGCCGGGCGGTATCCATCTTTTGAACGGTTTGTATGACGCCAAGTTCGACGGCCAGCCGGTGGTGGCAATCACCGGCTTGCACTTCCACGACCTGCTGGAGACCCACTCCCAACAAGATGTGGATCTCGACCGCCTGTTCATGGATGTAACCGTCTACAACGCCCGCGTGATGGGGCCGGCGCATATCGAAAGCGTGGCCGAATTGGCCTGTCGCAGCGCCTTGAGCGCGCGTGGCGTGGCCCACATCACGATTCCGGCCGATACTCAATCAGCCCCGCTCAACCACGCCGCGCGTTCGATGCACGACGTCAAGCATCATACTTCCGACGCCTTCTCGCGCGGGACCCGGATCCCCGAGGACTACAACCTGCGCAAGGCCGCCGAAGTTCTCAACGCGGGACACAAGGTTGCAATCCTGGTTGGCCAAGGCGCGCTCAACGCTACGGATGAGATCGAGCAGGTGGCCGAGTTGCTAGGGGCGCCGGTGGCCAAAGCGATGCTGGGCAAGGCCGCGCTGCCCGACGACAGCCCCTATTGCACCGGTGGAATCGGGCTGGTGGGGACCCGCCCCTCACAAGAGGCGATGGAGGAATGCGACACCCTGTTGATGGTCGGGACCTCCTTTCCCTACATGGAATTCCTGCCGCGCCCGGGCCAGGCCCGCGCCGTGCAAATCGATCTCGATCCGACCCGCATCGGGCTGCGCTACCCGGTCGAGGTCGGTCTGGCCGGCGATAGCAAGGCTACCCTGCGCACCCTGCTGCCGATGCTGCGGCGTAACGAGGAACGCCGCTTTTTGAGCCGGGCGCAGGCAGGCATGAAAGAGTGGCACAAGATAATGGAGGATCGCGGCACGCGCCGGACGCGGCCGATGAAACCGCAGGTAGTGGCGTGGGAATTGGGCAAGCGACTGCGCTCGGACGCAATCGTGGCCTGCGACTCGGGCACGATTGCGACTTGGTGGATGCGCCAGATTCCAGCCCGCCGCGGCCAGATGCATTCGATCTCGGGCACCCTGGCCTCGATGGCGTGCGGGATGCCCTACGCGATCGCGGCTCAAATCGCCTACCCGCGCCGCCAATGCGTAGCATTTGTGGGCGACGGCGGCTTCACGATGCTGATGGGCGAGTTCGCCACCTGCGTCAAATATCAGCTCCCCATCAAGATCGTCGTGATGAAAAACAACACCCTGGGACAGATCAAGTGGGAACAGATGGTCTTTCAGGGCAACCCCGAATTCGGCATCGATCTCCATCCCATCGATTTCGCGGGCTATGCGCGCGATTGCGGAGGAAGCGGCTTTACTATCGAGGATCCGGCCGAATGCGGCCATGTCCTGGATCAGGCCTTGGCCATCCCCGGCCCAGTCGTGATTCAGGCCGTGGTCGATCCGCTGGAACCGCCGATGCCACCGAAAATCACCGCGCGTCAAGCGGCTCATTTCGCCGAAGCACTGATTCGGGGCGAGCCCAATCGCGAACAGATCGCCTTGACCGCCGTCGGCAATAAGATCCGCGAGATGGTTTGACCACCCGGGAGGGCGGGAGGCGCGCCGCGCATCGGCGCTCTCGTCGCCCTCCGTGTTTAACTTCGCCCGACGGGCGAGCCCTTCGGAGTTTGCGATGAGCGTCTCTTCGGTTACAGCGGTCACAGTGGGAAAGCCCCAGGTCAGCGCGTTCAGCATTCCCACCGATAGCCCGGAATCTGACGGCACTTTGCGCTGGGACAAGACCGTCCTGGTGGTGGTGGAAGCACCCGCCGCCGATCGGGTCGGCCTGGGCTACACCTACGCGGACGCCGCCACCGCCAAATTCATCGCCGATTCTCTGGCGGCCGTGGTCACCGGCCAGGATGCGATGAACGTGCCGGCGGCCTGGGCCGCCATGGCGCGCGAGATTCGCAATCACGGCCGTCCCGGCATCGTGTCCATGGCGATGGCGGCGGTGGATGCCGCCTTGTGGGACCTTAAAGCCCGCCTCCTCGAACTGCCCTTGGCGCGATTGCTGGGGATGGTCCAAGACGGAGTCCAGGCTTACGGTAGCGGCGGCTTCACCTCCTACAGCGACCGTCAATTGGCCGATCAACTGGCGGGCTGGGCCGACGCGGGGCTGCGCTCGGTCAAGATGAAAGTCGGACGCGAGCCCGCCCGCGACCACCATCGAGTCGCCCTCGCCCGCCAGGCGATCGGCCCCAAAGTCGGCCTGATGGTGGACGCCAACGGCGCCTACAGCCGCAAACAGGCTTTGGCGATGGCCGAGTTGTTCATCGCGGCCGAGGTTAGCTGGTTCGAAGAGCCGGTTTCCAGTGACGATCTCGCCGGTCTTCATTTGATTCGCAATCGCGCGCCCGCGGGAATGGATATCGCGGCGGGCGAGTACGGTTATCAACCGCTATACTTCCGCCGCATGCTCGAGGCTCAGGCGGTCGATGTGCTGCAGGCCGACGCCAGCCGCTGCGGAATCGACGGCTTTTTAGCCGCGGCCACCATGTGCCGGGCGCGTTCGATGCCGCTTTCCTGCCATTGCGCCCCCGCCCTGCATCTTCATCCCGCCACCACCGTCGAGGGCTTGCACGGTCTGGAATACTTTCACGATCACGTTCGAATCGAGCAGATGCTCTTTGACGGCGCGGTCAAACCGCAGGCGGGCGTGCTCAAACCCGACCTGTCGCGCGCGGGCAACGGGCTTGAGTTGCGCCGCGCCGATGCCCAGCGTTTCGCACTGTGAACCATTCCACGAGGTAAGTCATGTACGAATTCGTCGCCGATCGTACCCCCTCTCCTCGTCCCCTGCCGCGCGTCGATCTCGACCGCAAGAGCCTGGAGCGCGACCTGCGCCGCCATCTGCGCGGCGAAGTGCGCTTTGATGGCGCCAACCGCGCGATGTATTCAGCCGCCGCCGACAACTACCGCCAAGTGCCGATCGGGGTGGTGATTCCACGCGACGGCGCGGATATCGAGGCCGCCCTGGCGGCCTGTCGTCGCTATCGGGCGCCGGTGGTATTTCGCGGGGGCGGCACTGGGCTGGCCGGCCAGACCGTCAATCAGGCGGTACTGCTGGATATCTCGAAGTACCTGCGCACCATCATCTCGTTGGACCCGAGCAGCAAGCGCGCGCGGGTCCAACCCGGGGTCGTGCTGGATCAATTACGTAAGGCCGCCGGCCGCTATCAGCTTACCTTCGGACCCGACCCGGCCACTCACGACCATTGCACGTTGGGCGGAATGATCGGCAACAACTCGTGCGGCGTCCATTCGGTCATGGCAGGACGCACCGCAGACAACATCTTCGAACTGGACGTCGTCACCTACGACGGAGTGCGAATGAGGGTGGGACAGACCAGCGAAGCGGAGCTGGCGGCGATTATCGGAGTGGGCGGAAGACGGAGCGAGATCTATGCCGGGCTCAAGACTATCCGCGACCGCTATGGCGACCTGATCCGGGCCCGCTATCCGCGTATCCCCCGCCGGGTGTCGGGCTACAACCTCGACGAGTTGCTGCCCGAACAGGGCTTCAACGTCGCACGCGCCCTGGTCGGAACCGAAGGCACTTGCGTGGCGGTGCTGGAAGCCACGGTGCGCCTGGTCGACGACCCACCCTGCCGTGTCCTGTTGGTGCTGGGTTTCCCGGACATCTACAGCGCCGGCGATCACGCCGCCGAAGTTACCGAATACGGCGCGATTGCCTGCGAAGCTCTGGACGACCGGCTGATCCACTTCAATGAGATCAAGCACGCCCATCGCGGCGACATCCGGATCCTGCCCTCGGGCGGTGGTTGGTTGCTGGTGGAGTTCAACGGTCAGACCCGGGCCGAGGCCGAGGCCAAGGCTCGGCGCCTGATGGACGCGATGGAGCGCAAGGCCACGCCACCATCGATGAAATTGTTTGAGGACAAGAAGGAGGAAAAACGGGTCTGGGAGGTGCGCGAGTCGGGTCTGGGCGCAACCGCCTGGGTCCCCGGCTATCCTGCCGCTTGGCCCGGGTGGGAGGATTCCGCGGTACCACCGGAGCGGGTAGGCAATTACTTGCGCGATTTGCGCCGACTGATGGATCGCTATGAATACGAGGCCGCGCTCTATGGCCATTTGGGACAGGGCTGCGTGCATTGCCGTATCAGTTTCGATCTGGCGACCGAAGATGGCATCCGCAAATACCGCTCGTTCATCTCCGAAGCTGCCGACTTGGTGGTTTCCTACGGCGGCTCGCTTTCCGGCGAGCATGGCGACGGCCAATCGCGAGCGGAATTCCTGCCTAAGATGTTCGGTCCTGAGCTGATGGAAGCCTTCGGCCAGTTCAAACGGCTATGGGATCCGGATAACCGGATGAATCCGCACAAGGTGGTCGAGCCCCACCCGATCGATCAGGATTTACGCCTGGGGCCCGACTATCGTCCGCCCGAGCCGGCTACCTATTTCCAATATCCCGAGGACGACTTCAGCTTCTCGCGCGCCGCGATGCGCTGCGTGGGGGTTGGCAAATGCCGCCATCTGGAGGGTGGCACGATGTGCCCCAGTTTCATGGCCACGCGCGAGGAGATGCACAGCACGCGAGGCCGGGCGCGCCTGCTGTTCGAGATGCTGCAGGGCAATCCGGTCACCCGCGGCTGGCGCGACTCTGGCGTGCGCGAGGCGCTCGACCTGTGCCTGTCGTGCAAGGGCTGCAAGGGCGAATGTCCGGTCAACGTGGATATGGCCACCTACAAGGCCGAATTCCTGGCCCATTACTACAAGGGCCGCTTGCGCCCCCTGGCTGCCTACTCGATGGGGTTGATTTTCAATTGGGCGCGCTTGGCCTCCTACGCCCCGGGGATAGCCAACCTCCTGACTCAAACCCCTGGTCTGAGCCATCTGGCTCGGTGGGCGGGAGGTATCGACCTGCGCCGTCCGCTGCCGCGCTTCGCCTCTCAAACCTTCAAGAGCTGGTTTAGCCGGCGCGCTTTGCAAAACGTCGGCGCACCGCAGGTTATCCTGTGGCCCGATACCTTCAACAACTACTTTCATCCAGAGGTCGCGCAGGCCGCGGTGGCGGTGCTCGAGCAGGCCGGCTATCAGGTGCTGGTGCCGCAACCGGCGCTCTGTTGTGGGCGGCCGCTTTACGATTACGGGATGCTGGCGCTGGCGCGGCGCAAGTTGTGGCAGATCCTCGATGCTCTGCGTCCCCAAATCTCCGCTGGTATTCCAATGGTCGGGTTGGAACCTAGTTGCGTCAGCGTCTTCCGCGACGAACTCAAGTCGATGCTCGCGCACGACAGCGACGCGGCGCGGCTTAGTGGCAAGACCTTCACCCTGGCTGAATTCCTCGAAAAGGAAGCCCACTTTACTCCGCCTCAACTAAATCGCGCGGCTCTGGTTCACGGCCATTGTCATCAAAAATCGATTCTCGATTTCGAAACCGAGGAGCAGTTTTTGCGTAAGATGGGCTTGGACTTGCAGATTCCCGAGGAGGGATGCTGCGGGTTGGCCGGCTCGTTCGGCTTCGAGCGCGGCACCAAGTATCGGGTTTCGATGCAGTGTGGCGAGCGCCTGCTGCTGCCTGCCGTGCGCCAGCGCGACCCCCATACCTTGGTAATTAGCGACGGCTTCAGTTGCCGCACCCAAATCCAGCAGAATACCGGATGCGTGCCGCTGCACAGCGCCCAGGTAACTCAGATGGCACTGGCAGCCGATCGCAAGCTGGCGTTCGGACGCTCGATGGTGGCGATGCCGCGGCTGTACCCGCAGGCCGCCTCCGACCATCAATGGACGCCGCCCGCCAATTTCATCGATGGCGACGGCGCCCGGGCCAATCATAACCATCGCTGGCGCAACGGTGGCTTGGCGCTGGGGCTGGCCGCCGGATCGTTAGCCATCGCCTATCTGGCTGCCAGGTACGGCATGGCGGGTGCACAGGGAAGTTGGCGCAGCCGGCTTGGCTAAAGCATCAAAATGGCCCAGCCCGCACCTGCGTCGTCGCCGGACGCGCGCAAGCTGATCCCCGACTGGCTATTCGCTCCGGTCAGCTCGGCGATCCTGATCGCAGTGGCCGGAGCTTTTGGCTTGGGCTTCGGCCAGCCCTGGATTTTCGCCAGCCTCGGCCCCACCGCTTTCCAGCTCAGTGAATACCCCGATCACAAAAGCGCGCGACTCTACAATGTTCTGGTCGGCCACGGTGTCGGCCTTGCGATGGGTTTCGCGGCCTTGGCCCTGTTCAATTCCTGGGACGCGCCCAGAGTCCTGGCGACCCACGATTTGACCGCGATTCGGCTCTGGACCTGCGTGGTCGCGATGTTCCTGACCGCGATGGCGATCGTGCTGCTGCACGCCTCCCATCCGCCCGCGGGCTCGACCACGCTGTTGGTCGCGCTGGGCAGCTTTCAGACCGCCCACGGCGCGTTGACGATCGCTATCGGCGTGATCATCGTTGGCCTGACCGGCGAAGTAATCAAGCTGACGCGGCTGGCGATGATGCACCGCCGGCAGGTAATCGGCAGCAACGCGCCGATGGTCGAATGAACTATATCGAATCGCGGGTGGTTCGCCATTTTCCACGGTAGCCATGCCGCTAGCTCAGCTCGCGACTGCCATACCCCAGGATGCGCCGCGCTACGATCAGCAGATTTATCTGCTGGGTGCCTTCGAAGATGTCGGTAATCTTAGCATCGCGCATCCATTTCTCGACCAGGTATTGACGCGAATAGCCCAGCGGTCCCATCAACTCCACCGCCTTTTGCGTGATGCGCGTGACGGCCGCGCCCGCCTTCGCCTTGGCCATCGAGGCCTCCAGGTTGTTGCGCCGGCTGCGGTCAACCAGCCAGGCGGCGCGCCAGGCCAGCAAGCGCGCTGCCTTGAGCTGCACTTCCATATCCATGAACTCGCGCTCCAACGCGCTCAAGCGCTGGCGACTCAAGCCGTAGCGAATCGTGATTCCCTGCTGGGAGAGAAACTGGCCCAAAAAATCCAGCGCGGCGCGCCCTACCCCAATCGCCATCGCGGCCACCACCGGGCGAGTGGCGTCGAAGGTCGCCATCACGTCCTTGAATCCGCCCGCGGGTTTGATCTCGGGCGAACCCAGCAGATTGTCCAGCGGCACTCGGCAGTCCTCGAATACCAGCGCGGTGGTATTGGAGGCGCGGATGCCCATTTTATTTTCCACCCGCAGCACACTCATCCCGGGCGTATGGTGCTCGACCACGAAAGGTTTGATCGCGGCACGCCCAAGCGCGGGGTCCAGGGTAGCCCAGACCACGACAAAACCTTCCGATTGTTCGACCGCCAATTGCCCCGAGGTGCAGAAAATCTTGGTCCCGTTTATGACCCAGAAGTCACCCTCGCGGCGGGCGCGGGTGGTAATCGCGGCACTGTCCGAGCCGCACCCAGGCTCCGTTATCGCCATCGCCGACCATTTTGGTTCACCCTCGCGAAAGCGGCGAAGGAAACGCTCCTTCTGCTCCGGGGTTCCCGCCGCCATCACCGCCGCACCGCCCAGCCCAGGGCCGGGGATACTGAGAAACAGGCCAGCATCGCCCCAGCACAATTCTTCCGTGACCAGGCAATTGAGTACGCTCTTGAGTTCCGTACCTGCTTGCGGCTGATGCTCGCCGACATGGCCGCGCACCCCTCCCAGCATCCGTGCCGCATTCCACATCTGTTCCTCGAACTGGCGCGGGCGGGCGTGCTCGTGCTCGTCATATTGGCGTGAGATCGGCCGCATCATCTGCTCGGCTACGGCATGAAAGGTCTGCTGGCGCTGCAAGAGCGCCGGCTCGAAATCGAAATCAACCATCGCTCCTCTCCTTCAGGCTAGACCAGGGCCAAGCCTTCGAAGCTGACCAGGCCGCGCGCGTTGCGCAGCCACATTTCCACCGGATGCTCGCGGATATAGCCGTGGCCGCCCAGAATCTGTACCGCGTTATCGGCTATCTTTAACGCCGCATCGGCGACGTAATCGCGGGCCAGATAGGCCTCCTTGCCGCACTCGCGGCCGTGATCCAACCCCGCCGCGGCCTCCCAGACCAGCAGCCGGGCGGCATCGACCTCGATCGCCATTTCGGCCAGCATGAAGGCGATCGCTTGGCGGGTGGCGATAGGCGCGCCAAAGGCGCGCCGCTGACGAGCATAATCACGCGCGTATTCGAAAGCCGCCCGCGCCAAACCTACGCCCATCGCTCCCAGGGCCACCCGGCTTTGGGCAATCAAACGCGCCACGTCGGGCGCCCGCCCCTCCCCCAGCAAAGCCGCGGCCGGCAATTGGCAGTTCTCCAGGCTCAGGCTGTAGGTGGCCAAACCGTTAAGCCCCATCTTCTGTTCGCGTTCTCCCAGCTTAAGTCCCGGGGCCTGGCGCGGGACCAGCCAGAGTTGAAGGGCACGCTCCGCGTCGTGCGCCAGCACAACGATCGTATCGGCCTGGGCGGCCAGCGGCACACAACACTTGACGCCATCGAGGACCGCGCCATCACCCTTAGGGGTCGCGCGCAGGGCGAGCGCCGAGAGATCGAAATCGAAGCGCGGCTCCATCCAGGCCGCCGCGCCGGATTGAAAATCGGCTTGGGCCAGGCGCGGCAAAAACTGACGCCGCTGGGCCGGGCTGCCCCATTCCAGGATCGGCAGCGCCAGGAGATTGGTGGACAGGGCGTGCAGGGCGATGGCCATGTCGCCCCAGGCCAGCGCCTCGGCCACCACCGCGCCGGCCAGGATCGAGCGCGCTTCGCCGGCTCCGCCGTACTCGGTCGGAAGCAGCGCGCGCACAAAGCCGAAATCGGCGCAGGCCTGAAGTAAATGGGGCGGGATTTCGCCCGATTCTTCGGCCGCGCGCGCGGCCGGTCGCACTTGCTCGCGGGCGAACTCCTCGACAACCTCGCGCACCGCTTGCTGTTCGTCGCTCAGATCGAAATCAATCATGATCGCACCACGCTCCCCAGGCGGGCTTAGGACTTGCTCGGTGGTTCCTCGACTTGCTCCCAACGCTGGCGAATGCGCCGGTATTTTTTCTCCTCATGGACGCGGGCCGGCGGCGCCATTGGCTTGCGCAGCTTGGAAATGAGCCGGCCCTTTGGGCTGGAGGTACGCTTGCGTGCCATGGCTCAAGGGCGCAGCCCAATGAAGCTCAGTTGCAAGCCGCTGATGTTGCCGCCCTCGCCCCGGCGCGAAAAAAATTTATCGCTTTGGCAACGCGTACACTCCGGCGCGCGGTGGATCGCGTCCGCCGGCAACCCGGCCGCGCGCAACTGATCGCTCAACAAGCCGTGCAAATCGAGCAAAGCCTTACCGGGCAACCCCGCACGGATACGCTCGGGCGCTGTGGCAAAGGCCCGAGCGAAGCGGGCCGCCAGCTCGTGATCGACCTCGAAACAGCACCATCCGATCGCCGGCCCGAGCAACGCCTGGATGCGCTCGGGCCGCGCCCCCTGGGTAACCATGCGAGCCACCCCGACCGTCGCGATTTGCGCCATCACGCCGCGCCATCCGGCATGGATGGCCGCGACCACCCCGGCTTGTGGATCGAGCATCAGCAGCGGCACGCAATCCGCGGTCAGGATTCCCAGGACCAGACCCGGCGCGGCGCTGACCAGACCATCGCCTTGGCGCAGGGCGCGATCGCCGTGCGACACGACATGGACCTGGCTGCCATGGACTTGGCGCATCAGGATCAATTCGGGCGCACCCTCCAGCTGATTGCGCAGGCGATCCCAATTGCTTTCACGCGCTTGACCGGCGAGCGAGAAATCAAGCGCCAGCCCATCTGTGCCGCAGCGGGGCAAAAAACCGTGCCACAGCGGGTACTCTTGCCAAGCCGTCCAGAGCGCGGCGCCCAGAGCGCCTTTCCCCCAGTCGGGCGCGGTTGCGCGCTTTGAAGGGGCGGGGTTAAGATTTCTGTTTGCAATCTGCTGCATGGGAGACCCGTGATGGACGGCTACCACTTCATGATTGAGCGAAATCATCTGCTGTACAAGCTGGAGGAGCAACTTAACGCCTTGCGCAATCTGCCCGACCAGGAACGGCGCGCGCGCACCGCTGCCGCCCAGCTTAGCTTCGATCGGGAGTTGGCAGCGCTCTACGCGCAGGTAGCCGAGGAGTTTCCCGGCGAGCGCCGCCGCCAGGGACGCGCCCTGAACGACCCTCGCTGACGACTGGGTTGGAACGCTCAATCTCCATCCGGGGCGCCCGCACCAACAACCTGCGCGATATCGATCTCGATCTGCCTCTGGAACAGATCACCGTGGTCACGGGGGTCTCGGGGTCGGGCAAATCCAGCTTGGTCTTCGACACGCTCTACGCTGAAGGCCAACGCCGTTACGTCCAGAGCCTTTCCACCTACGCGCGGCTGTTTTTGGAGCGGATGGATCGGCCCGACGTCGATTCCATTTCGGATATTCCGCCGGCTCTGGCGCTCCGTCAGAAAAACAGTATCAAAAACGCCCGCTCGACGGTCGGCAGCATCACCGAGATCGGCGATTATCTTCGCCTCTTGTTTGCTACGATCGGCCGCACCATCTGTCCGCAATGCCAGGTCGAGGTTGGGCGGGACACGGTGGACACCATCGCGGCCCGCTTGCTGGCCCAGCCCGCCCCCTACCTGATTCTCGCACCATACAGCTTTGGCTCCCGCACGGCCGCCCAGGCGCTGGCCTATTTGGCCAAGAATGGCTATCACCGCCTGTTCGTCAACCACGCCGCGGTCGAGCTGCGCGAGGTCGCGCCCGCCCAGTTGGAGAACGAAGTCGAAGTGGTTGTGGACCGAGTCGTAGTGGCGGCGGAGGACAGCGGCGAGCGGGTGCGAGAGGCGATCGAAAAGGCACTCTATCTGGGCGAGCACCGGGCCAGCGCGGTACGGATGGAACGTGGTACGGAGGGGATGCGAGCGGGAGCGCGGCTGGACTTCGATACCCGCTTCAATTGCTCGAGCTGCGGGCGCCATTTTCCCGAGCCCTCGCCGGCGATGCTCTCGCCCAACAGCCCAATCGGCGCCTGCCAGGCCTGCGAAGGCTTCGGGCGCACGATGGAGCTGGATCTGGACAAGGTGATTCCCAATCATAATCGCTCGCTGCGCCAGGATCTGGTGGCGCCTTGGCGCACCCCGGCCTATCGCGAGATGCATAACTGGATGGTGGAATGTGCGCGACGGCGGCGAATCCGGCTGAGCGCGCCCTACAGCGAGTTTACGCCCGAGGAGCGTAGTTGGCTGCTGGACGGCGAAGGCACGGCGGCCGAACCAGGATCGACCGAAAAGCGCGCGCGTCGGCCACGCGGTCTTCATCGCGGCCCACATGAGCGCGGCCACCACCACCACCATCATCATCACAACCATCATCACGAATGGCATTCTGAACACGATCGCTGGCCGGGAATTCGCGGCTTCTTTCGCTGGTTGGAGCGCCGCCGCTACAAGACTCACGTCCGCATCCTGCTGGCCAAGTATCGGCGTTTTGTGACCTGCACCACCTGCGGCGGCGCCAAGCTCAAACCCGAGGCCTTCCACCTGCGGGTGGCCGGCAAGCACATCGCTGAAGTGAGCCAGATGCCGATCGGCGAGCTAGCGGGCTGGCTGGAAGGCTTGAAACTTGTCGGCAGCGAGCGCGCTCGCGTCGCCAGCGTCGTGCGCGAATTGCGCAGTCGAGTGAATTACCTGGTCGCGGTCGGACTGGACTACCTGGTCCTGGAGCGCAGCGCGCGCACCCTTTCGGGCGGCGAAGCTCAGCGCATCCATCTGGCCAGCGCCCTGGGCAGCCTGTTGACCGGAACCTTGTACGTGCTCGACGAGCCAACCGTGGGGCTGCACGCACGCGATTCACGCCGTCTGCTGCAGGTGCTGCGACAGTTGCGCGATCTGGGCAACACGGTGGTGGTGGTCGAGCACGACCCGATCATTATCGCGGGCGCCGATCGTCTGGTTGAACTGGGGCCGGCGGGAGGGCGCGAAGGCGGCCATCTGCTCGCCAACCGAGCGCCGCCGCGACGCGCCGGAAGCGCCAAGCTGGCGCGCGCGGTGCTGATGCGCGCGATCGCGCGCGAGCGCCATCGATCCGCCGGCGATCCGGTTCTGCGCATCGTGGGCGCCCGCGAGCATAATCTGCGCGACCTCGACGTCAGCATTCCCTTGCGCCGCCTGGTGTGCGTCAGTGGGGTTTCCGGCTCGGGCAAATCCACCTTGGTGGAAGAGGTTCTGTACAATAATTATCTGCAACGGATGGGGCAGCCGGTGGCTGGCGAGGTCGGCGCCTGCCGCGCCTTGGAAGGCTTGCAGCATCTCGACCGTATCGTTCACCTGGGGCAGGAGACTCTGCTACGCTCCTCGCGCTCCAATCCCGCCACCTACGTCAAGATTTACGACCATCTGCGCAAGCTGATGGCCGCGACCGCCGAAGCGCGTCGCCTGGGTATCCAAGCCCGAGACTTTTCCTTCAACGTGGTCGGTGGACGCTGCGAGCGATGCCAGGGCATGGGAACGGTTACCCTGGAGATGCATTTCATGGCCGACCTGGAGGTCAAATGCGAGGCCTGCGACGGCCGCCGCTTTCAATCCCACGTCCTGGGGGTGAGCTATCACGGGCTCAACATCAACCAGATTTTGGCCCTCACCGTGGATGAAGCGCGATCGTTTTTCGCTGGCCGAGCTTCCATTGTTAGCCCGCTGGATACGCTCAGCGCGGTGGGGCTGGGCTATTTGCAGCTCGGCCAGGCAACTTCCACCCTGTCGGGCGGCGAGGCACAGCGATTGCGCTTGGCCTCTTTTCTTGACGAGGGGTTGAATCCTCGCCAGCAGCGTAAATCCCTCTTCATTCTGGACGAACCTACCACCGGGCTGAGCAGCAGCGACGTGCGCACCCTCCTGCGCGTCCTGGTCCGGCTGGTAGACGAGGGCTACAGCCTCTTGGTGATCGAGCACAATCTGGAATTGATCGCGCATGCCGATCATGTGATCGACCTCGGTCCGGAGGGTGGCGCCGACGGCGGGCGGCTCGTAGCCGAGGGCACGCCGCTCGAGGTCGCTGGCTGCGCCCAGTCGCATACCGGGCGCGAGTTGCGCCGGCTTTTCGGGTTACCTCTCAAGGCGCGCCCGGCGGCAATCCGCGCCGGCGCGCGCCAAGCCGCCGGCCTCTAAAGTGATTGGCGGCGCGCTCGAAGGCGCGCGCGAGGCCGGCCGCGACCCGCCCCCAGCCATGCGAGTTGAGTTAACTTCAAGCGCGTAGCCGGTTAAACTAAATCGCGGTGGTAGATCATGGCGTCGATACCATCCAACCGTTTAAAGCCCTTCTTCCTGGAGCTGGTAGGACGGAGTTTCTCTCAGCTCCAGGTCGGCGATCGCCAGGTGGCTGATTATCTGGCCACGGTGCTGGCCGATTTCACCCGGCGCGAGAGCTGGCTGCGGCTACGCGATGCGCACGGGCGGCGTCTGGATAGCGCGGTCGCGATGTGGCTGCAGGCAGTGGACACGGGCGAGCGCGCGCGAGAGGAGCGCGAGGTGCGTAAATATATCGGCGATTACAGCCTGTTCATGGCCGGAGTGTTCCGCGCTTTCGTGCAGCGTCAGGGCCGCTTGGATTCATATCTGACCCAGGGCAGCCGCTCCTATCGTACGGTCTATGAGCTGGACGCCGCCGATCTGCGTCCCGGCTTCACGCTCTTCGAGGAACTCAGCCGCGACTTTGAGCGCTATGCCGGCGCACTGGATTACATGCAAAAATGCTTTTTCGCCCAATCCGCCGGCAGCAATCCCTTCGCCGGCGTGCTGCACCAGATCGAACGCCTGATCGGCAGCGACCGGCCGCGGAATTGACCCTGGAGCCACCAGCATCGGTGCCGGATGACGATTCCCCGCTGCGCCTGGACCTCTATCTGGTCCGCCATGGGATCGCCTCATCGCGCCGTCAGGCCCGTGACCTGATCGCGCGCGGGCTGGTGCAGGTCAACGGCCGCCGCTTGCAAAAGGCCGCCGCCGTGCAACCTGGCGATCGGGTCGAAGCGGCGCCGCCGGCCCCACCCGCGATCGCGCCTGATTCGGAGCTTCCGCTGACGGTCCTCTACCAGGACGCAACCTTGCTGGTGATCGACAAACCCGGCTTGATGCCTTGCCATCCCCTAAATAGCCTGGAGCGCCGAACCGTGATGAACGGCGTGGTGGCGCGTTTTCCCGAAACCGCGCTGGGATCAGCCAAACCGCTGGAGGGGCTGCTGGTCCATCGGCTGGACAACGGCACCTCGGGCGCGCTGATGGTGGCACGCAGCCTCGCCGGCCTGGAGCTTTTGCGCAGCGCGCTGCGCCGAGGCGAGATCGATCGCAGATACTTGGCTTTGGTCGAAGGCAGGTTGGATGGATCGCTCGAATTGGACGCTGCCATCGGCCATCATCGCCGCAGCCGCACTCGGATGGTGGCGCTGGATGGTCCGCGCGGCGCGGGCGGACGACCAGCCATCACTCGGGTAGATGGGCTTCGCCAACTTGGCGCCTACACGCTGGTCGAAGCTCGCCCCGCCACCGGAAATCGCCACCAGATTCGAGTACATCTAGCCGCTGCGGGTTTTCCGATCGCCGGCGATACTCAATACGGCGCGCAGCCTGTACCCACCCTGGCCGCCGGCCGCTTCTTTCTTCATCTGCACCAACTCGCTATCCCGGTGGCTGTGAGCGAGGGTCAAATCTCGCTCCGCGATAACCTGCGAACGGTATTAGCGCCACTGCCCAGCGATCTCGCTCTGACTCTTGCCTTTGTTGCCAGGAATCCGGCCAAGTAGTCCAATCTTTGCCTGTGGTCTCGGAGCCTGGGCCAATTTCAACCCCTGCGCTTGCCTAAGAATGGTAAGCGGTTTAAAAAGGCTTCGCCGTGTATGAATGCGCGGAGTGCCACCTGGAAAATTGGGCGAAGGCGGCGAACCCCCAACGTCTCTTCGGACTGGGACGCGGATAGCGGGGAATGTGAAGGGAGGCATGGAGCGTTCGAGAGCTGCCTCCAAGTCGCAGCGTGGGTCTCGTCAATACCGCCGGCGGCGGTTTTCACAACGAATTCTCTAAAGAGGTTCAGGCCGGCTTATGAATCAAGAGAGCTGTAAGATGGACAAAGCGATAGCCAAGCGCCGGCCCCGGCTTTTCAGCGTTCGCGGCCAGTGCGGGCGCCTGCCTGCTTTCCTGGGCTTGCTGGCGGGGGGACTGATACTCGGCACGCTGGCCCTGACTTATCCAGCCGCGGCGCAATTCATGCCTGGCACTCCTGGCCATCTCAATTACACTACCAATCCTCTGGAACCAGGCCCGGTCAGTCAGTCGGTCCAGATTCAGGCCCCGCCGATGGAGCCACAGAATCCGCCTAACGTGATGGTGGCGCCCGATCTGCAGCGGGAGCTGCAACACACGCCCTGGCCCCAGAACATCATGAGCCATCAATGGACCCTGACCGGGGCGTTACCGGGCGAGAGCATTTTCAGCCATAACTATCTCCGGACCAGCGACCCCAATACCCGTAAGCTCACGCTGAAAGAAGCGATTTATATAGCCCTGCGCAACAATCCCAGCGTTATCGCGGCCAGCATGGACCCGGTCTTGTCATTGCAAGCGGTTCGCCAGAGCTGGGCGGTGTTCGATCCCAACCTGACCAGTCAGGCCGATACCAATAAAAACGTCACCCCGGTGACCAACCCTTTCACTGCCGGCGGCCTGCCCAGCTTGGAGACCAAGAACTACGACTGGGACTTCGGCATCAGCAAGGTCTCCGCCCTGACCAACGGCACCATGGGGATCACCTTCGACAATAACTACAACAACACCAACTCGCTGTTGACCTCAATCAACAACTACTACACTCCGCTCCTGGAGATGTCGGTCAATCAACCGCTCCTGCGCAACTTCGGCAACGAGTTCGCGACCATAAACGTGCGGATCGCGCAGACCAATCAACGCCAGGCGCAGTACACCTACGAGCAGCAGCTCAATGATTTCGTGCTCCGGGTGGGCACCGATTATTGGAACCTGGCGCGGGCCGAGATGAACCTGGAAGTAGCCAAGCAGGCACTGGCGGTTGACGAAGATTTGGTGCGTCAGAATGCGATCAGCGTCAACGTGGGGGTAATGGCCCCTTTGCAACTCAAGGAAGCCCAATCCCAAGCCGCCACCGATCAGGCCAACGTGTACACCGCGCAGGGTGCTCTGGAAACCGCGCGCGCCGTCCTGCGTCAGGACGTCATGTACAATCCCACTCAGTCTTTCATGCCCGCCCAGTTGGAGGTCGCCGACCGCCCTCATCCCAACGAAATTCCGGTTAACGAGGAGCGCTCTCTGGAGTTGGCGATGATGTGGCGGCCCGAATTGGCCGCCCTGCGCCAGGAGATCGAAAGCCTGCTGCTGCAGGTCAAATACGCCGAGAACCAGACCCTTCCACAGTTCAACGTCGGAGCCGAATTCGGTATCACCGCCAGCGGCGGCGACGTGGTCTGCGGCCCCCCGGTGGTCGCCGGCCTGAACGTGGTGGGCGGAGTTCCTTGCATTCAGACCGGCGGCAGCAAGGGTGTCGCCCTGCCCTATAAAGGCGGCTACAACACCGCGCTCAACCGCCTGTTCCGCTTTACCTGGTATAACTACGCGGTGACCTTCGATTTCGAGCGCCCGCTGAGCAATGATGCCGCCAAGGCAGCGCTGGCTCAGGCCAAGACCACTTACGAACAAGGGCGAATGAACTACCGCAATGAAGTGTCGGAAGTAGTAGTCGACGTGCAGCAGTCGCTGGCCGGACAGACCGCCAATTACAAGGCGGCGCAGGCCGCCCATGTCGCCACCGCGACCGCGGCGGCGGCCCTGCACGACGAACGCGAAACCTTCCGGGTCGGGATGGCTACCACCCACGACCTGCTGCAGTACATCGAAAGCCTGGTCGCGGCGGAAGGCAACGAAGTGCAGGCGCAGGTCAATTTCGAGATTTCCAAGCTCCAGGTGCAACACGCCCAGGGCACGCTGTTGCGCGAGTTCAATATCAACTTCGTCGCCAACAACCCCAACGTGAAGCCCTGGTACGCCCAGTTCTAACTGGCCTCGGCGTCACCCTCCGCCCAGTCCCCGGCAGAGGGTGGCGCTAGCGCAATCTCTTCGCCGCGCCGATTCGCAACGTTGACCGCGCCCTGACGGGCGCGGTCAACGTTGCGCCCAAACCACGGCGGCGAGCACTCTGGGATCCCTGGTCCGCGCAGTGCGGGCGGCGGAGATCAACTTTACCTTGCGAAAGCCTGCGCGGCGGAACTCTTCCAGGAAAGCACCGCTTTCCCGGGCGCCGGCGATTCACGCAAACCAGTTGCGGATGTCTGTTTCGGCTACGCTCGTAACCCCTTCCTTCTTCACCAATTCGGCCGCATAGACCAGGCCGCCGGGGTGGACGACTCGTGCCAGTTCATGAAAAAGCCGGTCTCGCGCGGGGTTCAGATTGAAAATGCCATTGGCCAGCGCGAGGTCGAACGCACCCTCGCGAAACGGCATCGCACCACCGTTGGCAAGGCAGAAAGCGAGATTGCTGACGCCTGCCGCAGCGGCGCTCCGAGCGGCGCGCGCAAGCATCGCATCGCTGAAATCCACCCCAACGACCAGCGCCTCGGGTCCCGCCCGGCAGGCGGCTATGAGTCCGTCCAATCCGGCGCCGCATCCGAGATCAAGCGCGCGTATCCCATTTTTCACCGGCGCGATCAGGGGAAGATTGGCGACGCCCGCAAAAGCAGCCACGGCAGATTCCGGCAGCGTGTCGAGCAGTTGGGCGGGATAGCCGATACTTTCTGCATATTTCCGGCCCACTGGAAACGGATGTCCGTCTTTGGGATTCAGCGCCGCGGCCGAGTAGGCTTCCCTTACCGCCTCCTCGAGCACGCGAGCGTCGGTGCAGGCCAGCGGATCGCTCATAGAATCGCTATCTTAACGCGCTCGGGCTTCGATCAAAACCGCCTGCCTGTAGCATCGCGAAGCCGATGAATCGAATAGCTTCGATCGCTAGTGACCACGCCACTATCCGCCATGCAATCGCATTTGAGACCTTTGGCCTTTTCCGCGCAGTTGCTCGTTCAGGCGTGAAAGCTTTAGTAGTTGGCTGCTTCCTCGGGCGAATGACCGCGCTTGTAAACCAACACCGTGCGCTCGAACTCCATCACCTGCGTCCCTTCCTGGTTCAGCCCGCGAGTATGCACCGTGACGATCCCTTGTGTGGGCCGGCTCTTGGATTCGCGCTTGGCCACCACCCTGGACTCCGCGTATAGCGTATCGCCGGCGAACACCGGCGCCGTATTTCTGACCTTGTCCCAGCCCAGATTGGCCACCACCTTGGCGCTGACGCTATGCACGCTCATCCCGGTCAGGATGGAAAGCGTCACCGTGCTATCGACCAGCAGCCGCTTCCATTCAGTTTTTGCCGCATAAGCGGCGTCGAAATGCAGTTGCTGAGAGTTCATGGTAAGCAGACAGCCCCATATATTGTCGGTTTCGGTGATGGTGCGTCCGGGGCGATGTTCGAACACGTCGCCGATCTCGAAATCTTCGTAATAAAGACCGTAGGTCTCGCGATAGCGCTTGTCCCCGACCAGCTTGTACATCGACGGTAGAGTCTTCATTGCCGCGCTCCTTGAGCCGTTGCGCGCTAACCGCGCGCCTCGTAGGCCGCCAGCACGCGATCGATCATTTCGCCGGCTTGGCCCAGGTAGTTCATGGGGTCTGTCAGCGCGGCCAGCGCTTCGTGGCCGAGCCGGCCGCTGATTTCGGCATTTTCGCCAAGCAATTCCAGCAGTGGGCGATTTTGTTCCAGTGCGACGCGGCAGAGGTCGTAAACCAGGTCGTGAGCGCGCTCGCGTCCGAGATGGGGCGCCAAACCCATCATAACCGCTTCCGAGACGATCAAGCCGTTGGTCAGCTCCAGGTTGGCCCGCATCCGCGTCGTATCGACCTGTAGCCCCTCTACGATCGTGCGGGCGTGAGCCAGGGCGCCGGCGCTCAAGGCGAAAATCTCGGGTAACGCGATCCATTCGATTTCCCACGGCCCGGTCGCCCGCTCGTGATCCTCCACCATAGCTTCCAGCATCGCCGCGACCTGTTGGCGCACCATCGCGGTGCACGCGACGATATAGTTGCAGGAGATCGGATTGCGCTTTTGAGGCATCGTGCTGCTCGAACCCCGCCCTTGGGCGAAGGGCTCGAAGACTTCGCCTACTTCGGTCTGCATCAGGAGTTTGACGTCGGTGGCAAGCTTACCCAGGGTCCCGGTCATCAGGCCGAGAGCGCAGGCCACTTCCGCCAGGCGATCGCGGGTGGTGTGCCAGGCAATCTCGGGCTGTCCCAGGCCCAGATGCTCCATCAACGCGGCCTGCACCCGCAAACCGTCGTGACCCAACGAGGCCAGCGTGCCCGCCGCGCCCCCGAATTCACCCACCAGGGCGCGCGGCCGCAGTTGCGCGAGTTGCTGCCGATGGCGCATGACGGCGGCCAGCAGGGTTGCCGCCTTGAAACCGAAAGTGATTGGCACCGCTTGCTGCAAATTGCTCCGTCCCGCCATCGGAGTGTCTCGATAGCGCCGCGCCAGCCCGGCCAGCGCCCGCTCGATCGCCGCCAACTCTTCCTCGATCAGCCCCAGCGCCTCGCGCACCTGCAGCACGGTAGCGGTATCGGTGATGTCCTGGGTGGTCGCGCCCCAATGCGAGTATTCCCCCAGCCCGTCGGCGCAGCGCGCCACCAGTTGCTTGACCACCGGCAGGACCGGATAGCCGATTCGCTCGGTGTCGCGTTTGAGCGCGGCGAAGTCGTACAACTCCGCATGCCCCTGGCGCGCGATTTCTTCGGCCGCCCGTACTGGAATGATCCCAAGACTGGCCTGTACCTTGGCCAGCGCCACCTCGATATCAAGATACTTCTGGACGCGATTCCGGTCCGAAAATACCCGGCGCATCGCTTCGGTACTGAAAATGTCGCGAAAGATCTCCGAATCTACGGCGCTTGCGGCCATCAGCGTGATTCTCCTTGCCCGCCCAAGCTTAATCTGCGCTGGCCGCCGAGTTAAGGCGCTATCGAGGGCAGGCCCTTGGGTGGTCTGGAGAGCTATTGAGGGAACTGAAGAACAATCGCTCTAGATGCCACCACCGCAGCGAGATATTTTGACCCCAGAAATCCGATAACCGTTGGAGGTGGGAGTCCCATGAGTCGGCTGCCAGAGCTAAGCCCACAGACCCTGAGCCCCGAGCAAAAACGCATCTACGACGCGATCGGTGCCACTCGGCGCGGGCGCGTCAGCGGCCCCTTCGGGATCTGGCTGCGAATTCCCGCTTTGGCTGCCGCGGCCAATCAGTTCGGCAATCTCCTGCGCGGTGGTGGCCAACTTGAACGGCGTCTGATCGAGCTGATCGTGCTGATTGTCGCTCGAAGGTGGACGGCCAATTACGCCTGGAGCGTGCATCAGGAGTATGCGCTCCAGGCGGGCCTGGAGCCCGAAGTGGTCGAAGCGATCCGCACCCATCGGCTACCGTCCCTGCGCCGCGAGGACGAGCGGATCATCTACGAATTGGTCAATGAACTGCTGGACATGCGCCGATTGAGCGGATCGAGTTACGAGCGCGCCCTGGGCGAGTTGGGCGAGCCGCGCCTCATCGAGCTGATTACCACCGCCGGCTTTTACACGATGGTGGGGATGATGCTTTCGGCCTTCGAGGTCGATACGCGCGACGGCAGTCGGCCGCTCGACTAAACCGCGGCGAACGCTCCCGCCGCTTCGGCCGACTGCAGATCGGGGAGCACGCGGGTGACGAACAGCTCCAGCGAGTCTCGCGCTTCGCCCAGCGAGAGGTCGCCAAAGGCAAACTGCCCCAGCAGATAGTTGCATCCAGCTTGGGCCAGATGCTCGATTAAAAAGCGGCTCACCGTGGCGGGCGAACCCGCCACACCCTGACCGGTCTGGCGCAGTTGGTCGAACTCGGGCGGGCGGATATGCACGTGTTGCCAGCTCGGATCGGGAAATTCGCGCATCAAATAATAGAAGCTGTGATACCAGCGGCGATAGGCACGCCGCGCCACCGCCATCGCCGCCTCGTCGCTGTGCCCCACCACGATGAAGCGACCCAGCCCCAGGCGTGGCAGTGGCCGAGCGCCGTCGTGAGCGCCGTACCACACCTCGCGGTAGCGATCGGTGTAGGTTCGAGTCTTCTCCGGCCCATCCAGGCTCACGATCTGCATCCCCTTGCGCGCGGCGAACTCCGCGCTCTCGGGCGAATGGCTACCGTACCACAGCGGCGGAATCGGCCGCTGCAGCGGCTTCATCACCAACGGCACATCCTCGAAGTGATAATACTTGCCATGAAAGGTGAGCCGCTCGCAGGTAAGACCGTTGAGGACCAATTCCAAGGCTTCGTCGTACACCTCGCCGCGTAGCTTGGGATCGGCGCCATAGATTCGACTTTCGATGGGCGAGGCGCCCCTGCCGAAGCCCAATTCCATCCGCCCGCCGCTCAGATGGTCGAGCATCGCGATCTCCTCGATTAGACGCAGCGGATGGTACAAGGGCAGGACATAAACCAACGGCCCGAAGCGAATCCGGCGAGTGCGCTGCGCCAGCGCGGCGAAGAGGACGTTGGGCGACGGCGCCATCCCAATCGGGCTGCCGTGATGCTCCGCCACATGGTAGGAATAAAACCCTGCCTGCTCGTACAATTGGACAAGTTCCAGGCGCGCCCGATAGAACTCCTGCAAGGATACCGCGCCCCGGTCCAAATGATCGAAAACCCCAACCTCCATTCGGTCCTCTCTGCTGTTGGTCGCCCTTATTGCCTCGCCGCCGAGAGATCCCCTCGGCGCAAGCCGCGAACCCACGTGCGAGTGAACTTGGATCGAGTTCGCTCGCGGGTCGGCGGCCTCGGGGACGAGGCTTATCGCTCCGTCGCCGTTCGCGGGCCGCTCAGGCCAAATCTTTGGGCCTGATCGGCAGATTGCGAACGCGCTTGCCGCTCAAGGCGAAAATCGCGTTGCCCACAGCCGGCGCGATTGGTGGCACCCCGACCTCGCCGATGCCGCCCATCGGCGGTCCGCCGGCCACCGGATAGACCTCGACCTTGGGCATCTGCGGCATTCGCAGCACCGGATAGTCATCGAAATTGTGTTGTACCACGCCACCGTGCCGGATCGTTATTTCACCCATCAGCGCCGCGCTCAACCCGTAAACGATCGCGCTTTGGACCTGCGCCTCGATGGTGTTGGGGTTGACGATCGTGCCGCAATCCACCGCCGCCACCACCCGCCGGACCCGAACCTCGCCCTTGCCCTCGATCGACACCTCCGCGACCTCGGCTACGTAGCTGCCGAAGGAGTTGTGCAACGCGATTCCGCGCCCGACCCCGGTCGGCAACGGTTTGCCCCATCCCGCCTTGTCCGCGGCCACCATCAACACGTTGCGATAGCGGCGCGCCCCCTCGACCAGCTTGAGCCGGAACTCGTAAGGATCCTTGCCGGCCGCCGCCGCCAGCTCATCGACGAAGCTTTCGACCACGAAGGCGGTGTAGGAATGGCCCACCGAGCGCCAGAAGTGAACCGGGATGCCCGGTGCGACCAGGGCATATTCGATCTGCTGGTTGGGAATCGCGTAGGGCAGATCGACAGCACCCTCGACGGCATACTTGTCGAGATCGTGCGGTGGCCGATGGCCCTGCAAATCCTGCAGGAGCGAAGGGGCCGCAATTCGATGCTGCCAGGCAACGATATTGCCGTTACGATCCAGGCCGCCCGCCAGCCGGCTGTAGTTGACCGGCCGGTAGGCGTCGTGACGCATGTCGTCTTCGCGGGTCCAGATCACTTTGGCCGGCCGTCCCAGCGCCTTGGAAACTTCCACCGCCTCGACCACGTAATCGACCATGCCTCGGCGGCCAAAACCGCCGCCCAGATAGGTCGTGGTGACGTTGACCTTTTCCGCGGGCAGCCCCGTGATTCGCATCGCCTCGCGCAGGGCCGGAGTCTGCCCCTGGGTCGGCGCGTATACGTCGCAGCGATCGGGCCGCACGTCGGCGGTGCAGTTCATCGGCTCCATCGTGGCGTGGGCCAGATATGGAAGCCGATAGATCGCCTCGATTGTCTTGGCCGCGCTGGCTTGAGCGCGCTGTGCGTCGCCAATCCTTTGCGCCACCACCGCCGGCTTGTCCCCCGCCTCGCTCAACATCCGCTCGATCTCGCCGCTGTCCAAATCTCCCAGCGCTCCCTGATCCCATTCCACCCGTAGCGCATCGCGCCCCTGCTTGGCGGCCCAAAAATGCTCGGCCACCACCGCCACCCCGGTGCTGATTTGGACAACCTCGCGCACGCCGGCAACAGCCTTGGCCGGGGCAGGGTCGAAACTCTTGACCTTGCCGCCGAAGACCGGGCTGCGCGCCACCGCCGCATGCATCATCCCCGGCAGTTTCACGTCGATTCCGAAAACCGCCCGGCCGTTGACCTTGATTGGAGTATCCACTCGCGCAATCGGTCGCCCGATCAGGGAGAACTCCTCGGGGCTCTTGAGGGTCACTTTGGACGGCACCGGCTGAGATGCCGCGGCCATGGCCAGCGCTCCATAACTCAGGCGCTGGTGGCGCGGTCCAATCACGTAGCTGCTGCGAGCGTCGCAATCGCTCGCCTTGACCTTCCAGCGCTGGGCCGCCGCCCCGATCAGCATGGTTCGCGCCACGGCTCCCGCCTGGCGCAGCTCTATCCACGAACCGCGCACGCTGTTGCTGCCGCCGGTCAGGTTGATGTGCATCAGCGGGTTGGCGTAGGCCGGCAGCGCGGGGGCCTGTTCCACCCGCACCCGCTTCCAATCGGCGTCCATTTCGTCGGCAAGCAGCATCGGCAAAGAGGTCAGCACGCCTTGCCCCATTTCCGAGCGGCCGACGATCAGGGTGATCGAGCCGTCGCGGCGCAAACGGATGAAAGCGTTGGGCGCAAAGCTCGTCCCCGCCTGGCTCGCCTCGGCAAGAGGCAGGTAAAAGGCCACCAGCAGTCCGCCGCTGGCGGCGGCTCCGGCACGAAAAAACTCCCGGCGCGATAGATTGGTTGCGACCGCCATCGCTTAGGCCCTCCCTAAAGTAGCCGCCGCCCGATGGATCGCGGCTCGGATCCGCTGGTAGGTTCCGCATCGGCACAGGTTACCCGCCATCGCGGCGTCGATTTGCTCGTCGCTGGGATGGGGCGTTTGCGCAAGCAGCGCCGTCGCCGACATGATCTGACCCGACTGGCAGTAGCCGCATTGCGGCACCTCTTCCGCGATCCAAGCCTGCTGTACTGCATGCCCGGCCGCGCTGCGCAAACCCTCAATCGTGGTGATGCGCTTACCGGCGACCAGCATCACCGGGGTCACGCAGGAGCGAATCGGACTGCCTTCAACATGCACCGTGCAGCATCCGCACAGCGCCGCGCCGCAGCCGAATTTGGTCCCGGTCATCCCCAGGTGATCGCGGATCACCCACAAAAGGGGCGTAGCCGGATCCACGTCGATCCGATGCCGTTTGTCGTTGATAGTCAGCGTTAACATCGCAATGCTCTCCCCGTTGAGCTGAAGCCGGTAACACCCTGTCGTGCACCCTCCGGCCCGACGCCGAGACTGTAGCGCGGATCGGTCCGACGCGGGTACTGGAAAGGAATTTATTTTTTCGCGCGCGCCGATTGCTGGCACGCGCGGATTGTTACGGTGCGCGCCGCTGGGTTAAGCTCTGCGCCAGGAAGGAGTCTATTCATGAAGTGCAAGGCAATCGTGGTCAAACGCACGGGCGGTCCCGAGGTTCTCGAACTGGCCGAGCGGGAAGTGCCCGAGCCCGGCCCGGGCCAGGCGCTGGTTCGCCAGCGTGCGGTGGGGCTCAACTTTATCGATATATACTTCCGCACTGGGCTTTACCCCATGCAGCTTCCCTACACCCCAGGCAACGAAGGGGCCGGCGTGGTCGAGGCGGTGGGAGCGGGTGTGAGCGAGGTCAAAGCCGGTGACCGGGTGGCCTATTGCCTGGGACCGATCGGATCCTACGCCGAGGCCCGGGTTTTGCCCGCCGCGCTCCTGGTCAAGCTGCCCGATTCGATCGACTTCGACACCGCGGCCGCCTGCATGCTCAAGGGGCTTACCGCGCACTTCCTGATCCATTTCACCTATGCGGTCAAACCCGGCGACACGATTTTGCTCCATGCCGCGGCCGGCGGCGTTGGCCTGCTGCTAAGCCAGTGGGCCAAACATCTGGGCGCCACCGTGATCGGCACCGTGGGCAGCGAGGAGAAGGCCGCCGTGGCCCGCAGCCACGGCTGCGACCACGTGATCGATTACACCCGAGAGGACTTTGTCGCCCGGGTCAAGGAGATCACCAAGGGCGCGATGCTGCCGGTGGTGTACGACTCGGTAGGTCAGGCGACTTTTCTCAAATCGATGGACTGCCTGCGCCAGTTGGGCATGATGGTCAGCTTCGGTCAGTCGTCGGGCAAAGCCGATCCGATCAGCGTCAACCTGCTGGCCGACAAGGGCTGGATTTTTCTGACCCGCCCCAGCCTGGTGCCGCATGCCAACACGCGCGAAAAACTGGTGGCTAACGCAAGCGCGCTCTTCGACGTAATCAGCCGCGGGATCGTGCGGGTTGAGATCAATCAGCGCTTTCCGCTGGCCCAGGCCGCGCAGGCTCATCGCGCGCTGGCCGATCGCGCGACTATCGGCTCGACCGTGCTGATTCCCTGAAGCCGCCCGGCCCCTGGCATGACACCAACGAATGATCGCAATTCGCTTCCGCCTCCGCGCTACCGCGCCGGCGCCCTTCTTTATCTCGCTTTCGTCCTGCTTGGAGCGACGATAATTGGAGCTGGCGCTCGGAGCACTGCGGCGCAGGAGTTTTCCAACCAGCCCCTCTCGACGCCTGGCGGTCCCAGCGGTTTGCTGGCGCTAGCGATGGTCACGCCGCCACGCCCGATGCTGGCCGAGGGCGCCACCTACCTGGCTTACGAACTGCAGGTTACCAACTATCAGTCGCTGCCCGTAGAGTTACTCACGATGCGGGTCGAGAATGGGAAGGCGCGATTTGATTTCGACACCACCGCGCTCAAGACGATGATTGACCTTCCGGCGCGCTACGCGCCTGAAGGGCAGGAGCTCACGCTGGCGCCTCTGGCGACACGCATCGTCCTGGTCTGGTTGCGCTTCCCTTCGCCGGCCGCGATCGCCCCCGAGTTGGTCAACCACTTGGTTTATCGATTCGCCGGCCAAGGGCAAAACAGCCCTATGGCCGTGGTAAGTACGCCCTGGCCGGTAACTCGTTTGACGCGGCTTACAATCGCGCCGCCGCTGCGCGGTACGCGCTGGGCAGCGGGCAACGGCCCGTCCAATACCTCAAGCCATCGGCGCGCGATGTTCGTCGTGGATGGCAACCTTTATTTTCCCGAGCGCTTCGCCATCGATTTCATCCAGGTTGACGAGCACGGACGCAGCTTCAGCGGCGACCCCAAGCGCAACGCCAGCTACCACTGTTACGGCGCCCCGGTTCTGGCGGTCGCCGCCGGCAAGGTCGTGGCGCTCACCGACGGTGTTCCAGACAACATTCCGGGCTCACTGGCGATTACTCCCACGCTCAACAATCTGGGCGGCAACATAATCCTCCTGGACTTGGGCCATGGCCATTATGCCTTTTATGCCCATCTGATTCCGGGCAGCCTGAAGGTACATCGGGGCGAGCGCGTCCACGCCGGACAGGTCCTGGGCCTGCTGGGCAATTCGGGCAATTCTTCCGAACCACATCTGCACTTTCATCTGGTCGAAGGCCCCAGCGGCCTGGGCGCCCAAGGCATTCCCTACGGCTTCAGCCAGTTCACCCAGCGTCCCGAACGCCTGGTTGAGGTCAAGGATGGCTGGCAGATTCGCAAGGAAAGCGGCGCCGCCCACGCGATGCACGATTCGCTGATGCTGGACGGAGCGATAGTCGATTTCCCAACCGCCAACTAATGGTTGAGTGCCACTTCGCCGAACAACTCCACGAGCTGTTGGAGATGGCGCTCCAGAGCGAAACGACGCGCTTGCGCCTGCGCCCCCATCCGTAAGCGGGCATATTGGGCGGGGTCGCGCAGGCAGCGTGCGATCGCCTCGGCAAGGTTGTCGGAGTTAAGCTGAGACGCGGGTGCCAGCGCCCCGTTGACTCCGTCCTGTAGCCATTCGGGAATCCCGCCCACCGCAAAGGCCACCGCGGGCAGCCCCTGAAGACCCGCTTCGGGACCGATCAGACCGAATGGCTCCGGCCACAGGCTGGGCACGATCAGCAAATGGCTGTGCTCGAACCATCGGGTCAGCTCGGCGCCGCCGGCCCAGCCCGCGAAATGGATTCGCACTTGGGGCAGCGCCGCTTCCACCTGCTTTGCCTGCGCCTGCCATCGCGCCCGCTCGGGCCCATCTCCTACCAGGGTCAGAAGCAAGGAGCGTCCCAGGCGCTGGACCACTTGCGACAATGCGGATAGCAGCATCGCACCGCCCTTGAGCGCGGTCATCCGGCCGGCGAACAGCAAGCGCAACTCGCCCTGCGCACAATCCTTCTCTATCGAGCCCGCTTCTCCGCCATCGCGGACCGGCAGATAGATGCAGCGTATCAGCGCGGGATCCAAGCCTTGGCGGATATATTCCTCGCGCACGTATTGGGAGGCGACCAGCAGGGTACGATAGCCTCCCATCCGCCGCGCGCGGCGCCGCTGGAGGGCGAAATCGCGCGCCATCCGCAGCGGATTCAAGCCGCCGCATCGATGGGGGTAGTAATGCAGCAGGCAGGGCCAGCCCAGCCGCCGCTGGCATTGCGCGAAACCCGCATTGGCCCAGCGCTTGTAGCCGCTGATGCAAGCGCCCCAGTAGGCGTGGGCGAACAACACCGCCGGCGCCAGACGCAGCAAGGAAGCTTCCAGCGCGGCGTCCAGCGACCAGTTGACGAAAAGCAGATCCGGCCGCCAAACCCGCAGATGGTTGAGTACCGTCCGCTCGCCGAGCTGAGCTATCGACCAGCGCGGGGAATGCGCAGGCAGGCTGATCTCACCGGCCGCCTCGCCGCCGCCCTCCTGGGAAAGGAAGGCCAACTGATGGCCGCGCGCGCCCAGCGCCGGCAATACCAGGTCGAGATAGGACTCAGCTCCCCCACTTTTGCTCCATGCCCGATGGACTACTGCAATCCGCATTTGGAACGAGCGAGGCTGATTTTCAGCACGGCCTCATTCGAATAGGCTTGAAGAGCAAAGGCGCGCGTCCGCACGGAGGGATCGATGATCGACTTTTATTACTGGCCCACTCCCAACGGTCACAAGATCACCATCTTCTTGGAGGAAACCGGACTCCCCTACGAAATCCACCCGGTCAACATCGGCAAGGGTGAACAATTCGAACCGGCCTTTCTGCGCATCAGTCCCAACAACAAGATGCCGGCGATCATTGATCGCGAGGGGCCGCGGGGCAAGCCGTTGGCGCTGTTCGAATCAGGCGCCATCCTGATCTATCTGGCCGAAAAGAGCGGCCAGTTGATGCCTTCCGGCCCCGAGGGTCGCTACCAGGTCATCCAATGGCTGATGTTCCAGATGGGTGGCGTGGGGCCGATGCTGGGCCAGAATCACCATTTCCGCCGCTATGCTCCTGAAAAAATCCCTTACGCCATCGACCGCTATACCAACGAGGCGCGCCGGCTCTACGGAGTCATCGACAAGCGGCTGGGCCAGGCGCCCTACCTCGCCGGCGATTATTCGATCGCGGACATCGCCACTTTTCCTTGGCTACGCGGTTACGAGGGCCAGGGTCAGAAGCTTGAGGACTTTCCAAATCTCAAGCGCTGGTTCGACGAGATTTCCCAGCGCCCGGCTGTGATCCGCGGCCTGGCAGTGATGGCCGATCAACCGCGCCCGCAGCTCGACAACCCCGAGACCTGGAGCGTGATGTTCGGGGCCAAGCAATTCGAACGCCGCTGAGGGCCTGTTAGGACCGAAGGCTGGCCTATTCGAATTGCCCGGGGTAGCGCCAAGCCGGGTATTTGAACAGCCTGGAGCAATCCAGCGCGGGTATTTTTGCCGGCTGCCGCTCCGAATAGTTTGCCGGTCGCGAGCAATCGGCGATCGCGATGCGATCACCAGCCGCGAACACGCCTCGGACGCGAATTCCACCAGGCGGTACAAATAGCACCTGGAATACCGGCCGCCTGTTGGCATCGACAATCTCCAGCTGCCTCGGAGGGCAAGTAGCGCAGGTATGCGGATGGCGCCGGCGGCGGGTAGGCGCTATGTAAGGGGCAGGGTTATGGTCGGTTCGGCCATGGGCCCGAAACTTAACCCAGGAGGATGTTCACGATGGCAACACCTGTTCGCCGGATCGTGACCGGACATAACGCCGCCGGCCGTTCGATGATTCTTTCCGACGGGCCTGCGCCCGACGTGATTGCCTCCGAGGCCTCGCCACAAACTGCCTCGACCTTGCTGTGGCTGACCGATCGCGCCCCTGCTTCCAATCGCGGCAACGAGGACGCGGCCCCGGCCGGCTTGCGGGTGCCCACCCCGCCGCAGCATCGGGGCGGCACCGTCTTTCGGATCAGCGAGTTTCCACCCGACAGCTCGATCGATACCAGCAAAGTGGACATGCGCAAGGCGGGGGTCCATGTAACCGAAGATCGTTTGCGCAAGCATTATCGTTTTCATCAAACCGATACCGTGGACTACGCCATCTGTCTGGAAGGCGAAATCTGGGCGATGATGGACGAGGGCGAAGTCCTGATGCGCCCCGGCGACGTACTGATTCAGCGCGGCACCTACCATTCCTGGGCCAATCGCAGCGATCGAGTCTGCCGGATGGCTTTTATTCTGATCGACGCCGAGCCGCTTTAGGAGCCTTGGAAATGGGCGCGCCCTCGCTGTTTCCTCGCTTCTCGCCCGCCGAGTTCGAGCGCCGCCATCGCGCGGTGCGCGACGCGATGGCGCGTGACGGGGCCGAAGCCCTGCTGGTCTATGGAACCCCAGGCGGGGCCGAGATCCCTTACCTGGCGAATTACCTGCCCGCTTCCCCCTGCTGGCTGCTTTTCCCACGCACGGGCGATCCCACCGTGCTGGTCCATTTCTTCAACCACATCCCTTGCACTCAAGCCCAGTCGATCGTCGATGACGTTCGCTGGTATGGCCCGGCCCCGATTCCCACGCTTAGCATGCTGCTTGAAGAGCGCGGCCTGGCGCGGGCGCGGCTTGGGATGGTCAGCCTGAACGCGATTCCCTACAACCAGGTGATTGAGCTGCACCGCCGTCTACCCGAACTGGAGCTGGTCGAATTCGGCCGCCAGTTCAACGCTATCCGTTGGGTCAGGAGCGATGAGGAAATAACCTTCCTGCGCCGTAGCGGCTATCTGACCGACCTGGCTTGCGAAGCGCTCGAGCACGGGCTGCGCCCGGGCCTGACCGAGCACGAGATCCGCGCCCTGATTGTTAATGCTTTCAACGGACAGGAGAGCGACCCGGGAATCCATTTTCTGGCTACCACCAGCATGTCGCAGCCAGATCGGTTCGTGCCTTGGCAACGGCCCGGTGCGCGCGCGGTGGCCCGCGGTGACGTGCTGATTACCGAGTTGACCGTGAGCTACTGGAGCTACGGCACCCAGATCCATCGGCCCTTCGCGATCGGCGCGCCACCCGCTCCAATCTATCGCGAACTGTTCGATGTCGCCTTGGAATGTTACCAAAACATCCGTCGGATTTGCCGTCCCGGAACCACCAGCGACGAGATTGTGGAGGCTTCCGCGATTATCGAGCAGCGCGGCTTTACCACCTACGACAGCCTGTTTCACGGCGAACGCGGCAAGTTTCCCGAACTGGGAAGCGCTTCGGCGGTCCATCCGCGCGAGCCCTGGACCCTGAAGGAAAACATGGTTCACGTGATTCAGCCCAATCCGATCACACGCGACCATCGTGCCGGCTTGCAACTAGGCGCGGCGGTCCTGGTGCGCCCGGAAGGGGGCGAGCCACTGCACAATTTCCCCTTCAAGTTTTCGGTCTGCAGCTAGCCGCGGGGCACCGATCACTACTGCTTGTAGCCGAAGCGGCGCAGCAAGGCATGTCGCTCGGCCCGTTCGGCCTCGCCTTCGATTCCTTTGGGAGCGCTGCCGTCGATCACTCCGATCACGCCCCTACCCTCGCCCTCGCACGCCACCAACACTTGCAGTGGATTGGAGCTGGCGCAAAAGAGCGCGCACACTTCGGCCACTGCCTTGACCGCGTTGAGTACATTGATCGGAAAGGCCTGCGCCAACATCACCACGAACACGTGCCCGGCTGCGATCGCCTGGGCCGCCTCCACCGCGCAGTTTTCCAATTCCCTGTCGCTCCCGGTATGCCGGATCAGGCAAGGACCCGATGCCTCGCAAAAGGCTACCCCAAACTTGATTCCCGGCACCGCCTGCACCAGGGTCTCGTAAAGGTCTTCCACCGTCTTGATAAAATGGGCTTGGCCGATGATGCAATTGACATCGGCCGGCTTGCCAATTGAGATAGCCTTGAGTTCCATGAAGCGCTCCTGCTTGGAATCGAAGCCAATTGTAGCTATCGAGGGCGCGACGGTAAAAGTCGCGCCGAACAGAGCTTTGGACGGATGCGATGGCTGAGGGCGGCGCACTGCCGGCGTGGTTCTACCGACTTTCGCAATCGGCTCAACGATGCTACCTGCGCAGCGAGGCGATCCCGGGTTACGATTTCACCCCTGGCCCGGCCACCATTGCGCGCACCCGAGCCGCGGTCGCGGCCCTGAGCGGCGGTTCGCTGACCGCAATCAACGCGGCCTGCCAAGCGCTGGCGGATGAGATCTGTCGCGAACTGGGGGTGGCGGCGATCAGGGTCGAGATTCGCGGGGTACGCCCGCGCGATAGCCGGCGCGAACTGCACGGGATCTTTTATCCTAACGCGCGGCCACCGCGACTGATGGTCTGGATGCGCACGGCGCAGCGGCGCGAAGTGGTGCGGCCGAAAACTTTCTTGCGCACGCTGGCCCACGAATTGGGCCATTACTTCGATTATTCGCTGCTAAAGTTGGGTGATTCCTATCACACCAAAGGCTTTTTCCAGCGCGAGTCCTACCTCGCGCGCCAACTTTTTGTGGCGCTGGAAAATAAAGACGGGCCGCGCCCCGGCTGATCGCCGGAGCGCGGCCCGTCTGGTTGGGTCAAGGTTGCTCTACTCGACCGGGTAGGAGTTGTTGGGCGACGCCCCAAACACCCACACGCAGCCCTTGGTGCAACTGAAGTTGCCCGGCTGGGTCGAATTGGGAATCACCGTCAGTGGAGCGCTGTTATCCCAGGTATCAGTGTTGAGCGGGCCCGGCACAATGATGTGGCCATTGACCGAATCCGCTGTCACGCTATGAGCCGGCGGCGACGGAGCGACGAGCACGGACGCACCGACCTGATTGGTCGCTGCATTCACGATACCGATGACGCCGTTGAAGCCCGCGCCTGCGAACAGATTGTAAGGTTGGTCATACCAAACCTCGTCCGCTGCCGCTAAATTGCCGAAGGGCGCCGCGATTACGCTGCCCGAGGGATTCATCAGCTCGGCAAAGTTGGCCGGTCGCCCCCCGGCAGTATTGGGGAACGGCGCAGGGAAAGCGGTATTTGGCGTCAACGAATTCGGGCAGCCCAGGAAAATGTTGCCGTTCGGTAACAAGGCCATTCCCGTGGCTCCGCAGCTTACGACCTGCGAGAACGGAGAAGTAGCGGTCGTCGGCACCGTAACCGTCACGGACAAGGGCGACACTGAGTTGATCTTGATTTGCGCGACGCCGCCAATCTCATTGCCGTTGGCATCGTTACCCAGATCGGAGTCAGTTGGCAGGTTCTGGTAGAAGGTGTCGGTGCTGGCACTCCACTGCGACTGCTCCAAACCTCCGTCGGCTTGCGGGAAAATGATCTGGCCGAGCACCTTGCCGGTACCTGCCTGAACGATACTGACCCACGGGCCGCAAGTCGCCGCGCCGCAGGCCGCCGGGTCGGCGGGATTTACCCCCGGCACCGGATGAGGAGTGGCAATTAGGATCAGATCGTCTTTGCTGTCGTAGGAAAGCTCGTCTCCCCGGTTTACCGCCGCGGTAGCTGCCGGGCAGGTCACCGTCGGAAACTTCGACGGATCGCCGCTGATTAGGGGGGCGCCACCGACTCCGCAGGTCAAGCTGACGGGGTTGGTAAAGCCCGATACGGGAACCGGCGGGCTCTTGGTCAAATCAAAGGCCCACACCACGGGCTGAGGCGTAGACGTAGCACAATTGGTCGCGTTTGCCCCCGAGATGTCGCCTACCCAAAGTTCATGAAACGAGTTGTTGGGCCCGATTGCCGTCACCGCGCCATTCGGCCCGTTGCAGTCATGATCGGTGGGGGAGTTATTGCCGCCGAATTTACCCTGGTTGATGTACTGCACAAAGGTGTTGTTGGCGGTGTTGATCTGATCGACCGCATTATTGCCCGAGTCGGTAAACCAAACGTTCTCGGCCCCCCCAAAATTGTCGAACCAACTGATGTCCATCGAAGTCAGGATGCCGGGCTTGCCGCTTGGCAGGTTTCCCAGCTGAACCGTTGCCAGCAAGCCAAAGGAGCTGGGCGTCGGCGGCGGCGTGCTTTTGGAACTGCTTCCGCAAGCGCCGGCTACCAGCGCCAGGCCGAGCAGCCCTAGCATACGAACATTCACCCAATCGCGTCTCATTCTGCACCCTCCCGTTGTTCGAACCTGGTTGATAAACAAAGACGTTTTCCGAACCCGGAAGGGACTTCTAGCGCTTTTCCAAACCTTTTGCCAACTGAAAGAGCACCTTGGCACGATCAAATCGTTCCGCCGCCGGACAGTATTTTGGTTCAAAATTGGCAAAAAACGGCGGATGCCATCACATCAGCCAGCGCTGGCAGCGAGAGCAAAAGGCGGATTTAGACGAATTATACCATGAAAAGCGCTAAATCAGGTACTGGGATTATCGCGCTGGTCGTTAAAGATAGGCTGCCAAACCGCGCTGCTTGAGCTCCTCGATTACACGGCGCACCTCCTGGGTGCGTTCTCGATGGGCGATCAACAGGGCGTCGTCCGTATCGATCGCAATCAGATCTTTTACTCCCAGCAGGACCATCAGGCGGCCGTTGGCTCGTGCCAGCACCTGGGCCGAGTCCAGCGCCAGGACTTGGCCCATCAAGGCGTTGCCGTGACGATCGCGCTGGGTCTCCCACAGGCCATTCCAACTGCCCACGTCGTCCCAGCGAAAACTCGCGCGCACCCCAATCACCTGGCCGCTCTTCTCCAGCACCTCGTAATCGAAGGAGTCGAACTTGAGCCCGGCGTAGCGCCGCTCCCATCCGCGCTCCTGCTTGACCAGCCGCGTGCAGGCGGCGGCCAGCGCCGGCACCTGCTTTGACAGTTCGGCCTCCAGGCTTTCCTGGCTCATCACGAACATTCCGGCGTTCCAAAAAAAACGACCCGATTGAACCATTTTGCGCGCGACTGCCGCCGGCGGCTTCTCGACAAAGCGTTTGACCCGATAACCGCCGGCAATCGGCTCACCCGCTTCCTGGTAGCCGTAGCCGGTATCGGGCCGGGTGGGTGGCACTCCGATCACCACGATCGCTTGCCGGCGCGCGGCAATCGCAATCGCGCGCGCCAGGGTGGCACGAAAGCGACTGGCGGGCTGAATGAAGTGATCGGCCGGCATCACCGCGACCACTCCCTCACCCCGGCGCTGCTTGATCAGGGCGCAGCCAAAAGCGATCGCCACCGCGGTGCCGCGCGGCTGCGGCTCGATCAGCAGGTTTTCGGGCGGAATCGCTCCCGCCAGCGCGTCGGCAAACGACTGCGCCTGCGCCGCTGGAACCAGGACGAAAATCCGCTCGGTCGCGATTAGCGGCGGCAGGCGGGCGATGGTATCGGCCAACAGCGTGCTCTTGCCGTCCAGGCTAAACAGCGGCTTGGGGCGCAGGCGACGGCTAGCAGGCCAGAACCGGGTCCCCTGCCCGCCGGCGATTATCAAGGCGCTGGGGAGCGCAGCCGTGCGCGCCACGCTTGCCTTGCTCACATCACCCCCTGCTGCTTGAGTTGCTGCTCGAAAAGGGCGCGAATCCGCTCCAATTCAGCCTGATCGGGCGCCTCGAAACGCAGCACCAGGGCGGGCTGCGTATTGGAGGCCCGCACCAGTCCCCAGCCGTGGTCGATTTTTACCCGCAGACCGTCAATATCGTTGACCTCGTAGCGCGGGCGGAAATAATCGGCCAGCTTGCGCACGATCTCGAACTTGCGCTCGTCGGGAACGTCCACCCGGATTTCCGGCGTATTCGCCATCGCAGGCAAATCGGCCAGCAGTTTGCCGATTCCGCATCCGGCGCGATCGATTATCTCCAGCAAGCGGAACGAAGCGTAGATCGCGTCATCGAATCCGTAGTAGCGGTCGGCAAAGAACATGTGGCCGCTCATCTCTCCCGCCAGCGCCGCATGCTCCTCTTTGAGTTTGCTCTTGAGCAGGGAATGGCCGGTCTTCCACATGATCGGGCGACCGCCGCGGCGAGCGACGTCGTCGTACAGCCGCTGCGAGCATTTGACCTCGCCGATAATCGTCGCACCCGGCTGCTTAGCCAGGATGGCTCGCGCGAACACGATCAGCAACTCGTCGCCCCAGACGATGCGGCCGTTTTCGTCCACTGCTCCAATCCGATCGGCGTCGCCATCGTAGGCGATCCCCACGTCGGCGCGCGCGTCTCGGACTGCTTTGATCAAATCCTGCATGTTTTTTTCGACCGTGGGGTCGGGATGATGGTGAGGAAAGCGCCCGTCCATCTCGATGAACAGATCGACCGTCTTCAACCCCAACTCGTGCAGCAGGGGAACCGCCACCACCCCGCCGCATCCGTTGCCGCCGTCCACCGCGACGGTCAGAGGGCGGGAAAACTTGAACTGGCCGCGGATGTAATCGCGATAGTCGGGCAGCACCGCCCGCGCTTGGAGCCGCCCGCGCTGCCCGCCGGCGATGAAATCCCGCCGCTGCATAATCCGGGCAACCTCCTGGATCTGCTCGCCGAAGATGGTTGAGCTGCCCACGCCCAGCTTGAAGCCGTTATACTCGGCGGCATTGTGACTGCCGGTGATCATCACTCCGCCGTCCATCTGCCAATGCAACATCGAAAAGTACAGCAACGGGGTCGGCACCACGCCGATATCCACCGCGTCGATTCCAGCCGGCAGCAGTCCCTCTAGCAGCAGGTCGCGCAGCCGGTCCGAGGACAACCGACAGTCGCGGCCCACCGTGATGCTCTTCTTGCCGGCTCGATGCAAAATGGTGGCGTAAGCGCGGCCCAGATTGACCACGAAATCGTCGTCGAAGTCTTCCTCGACCACGCCGCGGATGTCATATTCCCTGAATACTTGTAGATTCATCGATCCTCGCAACGGCACAGTTGTACCCATAGTCTGAGAAACCAAGTCTCTCGGCGCAAGCGCAAAGCAATGGTTGCGGCCACTCCAGAATCGGCTCAGGCCAAAGTGGCCTTGATAACCGGCGCCGGACGCGGAATCGGCCGTGCGATCGCGATACGGCTGGCTCAAACCGGCTTCAAGCTGGCGCTGGCCGCGCGCAGCGGCGAAGAACTGGCTGAAACCCGCCGCTTGAGCGGACTGGCTCCGCGAGATTCACTTATCGTTTTGCTCGACCTGGCGCAAAACGACGCCCCCGAAGCTCTCCTCCAGGCCACCCTTGACCGCTACGGAAGGATCGACCTGCTGGTCAATAACGCCGGCTGGGCACCGCCGCGCCGGGCGCTGGTCAAAACGGCCGAGGCCGATGTCGATCGGATGCTGGCCGTCAACCTGCGCGCGCCCATCGCGCTGGCGCGCCTGGCCGCGATTCAGATGGTTGCGCAAGGCGCGGGGACGATCGTCAACATTGCTTCCGAAGTCGGCCGCCAAGCGCGCGCTGGCGAGGCGGTCTATGCGGCGGCTAAGGCGGGCCTGATCGCCTTTACCCATGCCTGTTTCGATGAACTGCGCGGCCATGGCGTGCGGATGGCGGTGTTGCTCCCAGGCTTGGTCGATACCGCCCTGATTCCGCCCAACAAACGGCTCAACCGCGCTGCGATGCTCCATCCCGATCAGGTCGCCGCGACCGTGACCCAGATGGTCGCGAGCCCGCCCGAGGCCTGGCCGGTGGAGGTTACCCTCCTGCCGCTCAACGATCCCCTGGCATGATGGCCAAAAGCGCCCGAGCGCTGCACAAGCAAAGCATGTCGCCGCAGCTCGATGAGGAAATTCCTTGAGCTGGTCACCGATGCTCCCAAAGAGATGGACTTTGCGAGTCATGCCCTTGGACACGCTAAGGTTTGCACGCCGGCTGGAAGCCGATATTTTCGAGACTCGCGGGCCCAGGCCGCCGCTCGGATGGGGGCTAATCTCGCAGCGGGCCGCGCCGCCAGATGTGCTATCGGAACGCGGTTGCGCAGGACCCCGAAAAGTGCCAAGAGATCAGATTATCAATTACAGCTTGCTCGCCTTTGGGAGGCATCGCCGTGGGTGAAATACTGGGTATCGGAACGACCCACTACCCGGGCTTGGTGGTGGCCGACGAATATATTCCGGCAAGTTTCCTGCGCATCATGAATGCTCCCAATGTTGATCCGCGCTATCGCGACCGGGCGAACTGGCAGGCGGAAGGACTGGCCGAACTGGGGGATGACAACGGGCTTGCCACCTCTCGCCGCTACCGAGCACGGATGTGGGAGAATTTTCGCCGCCTGCGCGCCGAGGTGGATGCCTTCAATCCCGACTTCATCGTGATTTTCGGCGACGACCAGTACGAAAACTTCAAGGAAGACATTATCCCGACCTTTTGCGTCTTCGGCCTCGACGACGAGCTTGAAGTGCGGCCGTGGTCGCATGGGCAATGGTCCAAGGTCCCTAACGCCTGGCACGAAGCCAAGGACTGGACCCTGCGCCTACACGGCCATCGAGATGGCGCCCGTGCGCTTACCGCCGGGCTGATTCGGCGGGGAGTGCCGATGCCCTACGCGTACAAGCTGCATGGTGACTTGGCGCACGCATTCGTCAACACCGTGCTATACCTGGATTGCGATCGCCGCGGCTTTCCGCATCCGATCGTGCCCTTCCACGTCAACTGCTACGGCAGCGCGGTGCTGTCGGCAGGCGGCGCTTTCGATCAACTGTTCAAGCAGGTTCACCAGGAAGCGATGCCAGACCCGCCGGGGCCCAGCCCCGCGATGTGCATGGAAGTGGGCGCCAAGCTGGCGCAGGCCGCGGCTGACAGTCCGTACCGGATCGTTCTGATGGCCTCGTCAAGCTGGTCGCACGCCTTTTTGTCCAGCGCCATGGGCTGGGTCATTCCCGACCATCAGTCCGATCGCCAGATGCTTGAGGCGCTTAGGCGCGCCGATTATGCTTTTTGGCGCACCCGGACCCAGGCTCAGGCCGAGGCCGCCGGGCTACATGAGATGCTCAATTGGTGGGTACTAGTTGGGGCGATGGAGGAGTTGGGACGCAAGCCGGTTATTCACGATTATATCGAGAGTCAGATTTTCCTCTCCGATAAGTGTTTCGCCTCTTTCCCAGCCAAATAACCGATCCGGACGCATCCCCGGCGCGCGGGGCGGGGCGTAGCCCGTCCCCGGCGCCAAGACGGGTGCGCTCGTGAGCGCACCGGTTCGCCGCGCGCCGCGCCGCCCGGCCCGGACGGCTTCGCGTTCCTCACCGCGCCGCCGCCCCACCCCCCGACCCCTACCACGCCGGCGCTGGGGTTTGGTGGTCACCGCCGGCGCGCTGGGCTTGCTCCTGAGCGCCGCCGGCGCTATCGCCCTTAACAATGTTCCTCTGCTCGCGCCTCCGGGCCTGCGCGCCCGCCTGAGCCGCTACCTGTGGTACAACTGGGCCGCGACCAGCGCACATGGCGCCAGTCTGGCGGCCTGCGACCAGCTCGTGCCCCGAGCGAATGGGCGGGTGGCGCGCACCGCGTCACCCGCCCATTCGCCAGCGGACGCCGGCCCGGCTTTTCCCGAACTCATCCAGCGCGGTTTTCCCGGCCTTCCCCCTGACCAACTCTTTGCGCTTAGCCACGAGACGATTCAAAATCTAGGCGGATGGCGCGTGGCGAACGTTGACCCTGCTTCCCGCATTCTGCAATGTACCTATACCTCGCGCCTGCTGCGGCTGGTTGACGACATAAAAATCGTGGTTCTGCCCGACAGCGAAATTGCCTTATGCTCGCGCTCGCGCCATTTCCTGCCCGACTTCGGCTCCAATCTGGGCCACATCCAGGAGTTCTACGCTGCCCTGGGCCAACCTATCGAGCACGCCTATGCCAGTCACGCCCAAATCCTGCAGCAACGCTTGCGCGCCAGCGGTTGGCGCTGAATGGAGTATCTCATGCCGATAAGAGAGTCTGAGATCGACGCCCTGGCTCATGCCTTGATCGACGGCTTGATTGCCCAGGGACAACTCGTCCCCAAAGCCTCGGTGGAAGATGTTATCGCCTGCGTGGTCGAACTCTTCTCCGACAACTTCGAAACCGAAGCCAAGCTGGACGATGAGGCCGACCGGATGGCTGAGACCCAGGCCCGCCAGCATCCTGGCCTCGACGCCAGCCGGCTGCGCACGCTTATCAAGCAGCGCCTGGCCGAACAAAAAGGTTTCACCCTGTAATCAAATGAAGCTAAGCGAAGCGCGGATGCTCTTTTTGGTTCGCGAAGCCCTTACTCGGCTGCGCGACGAGGGTTTGGCGGAGATTCCGAATTTTTCCCTGGCGTTGCGCCGGGGACGTGAGATGGTAGCGCAATGGGCCGAGCGCGGCGACCAGATCGACGCCGCGGTCCGGCGTAAAATCGCCTCGTTGCGCCGCGGCGTGGTGGAGGGAAGCAGCGAATGGCAGATTCTGTACCGCCGCTACCGCGAAGAGGAGCAACGCAAAAAAGGGCCGCGCTGACCGCGATCGACCGGCTCGAAGATTTCTTCGCCCATCCCCCCCGTTTCGTTCCCGAAACCTGCCAAAGTGCAGTGCGATGCCCAGTAACGCGGTGAAGGATCTGCCGAAGGCAGTTCAAGTGACCTGGGAAGAGACCGGGAACACTTCCGCGGAGGGTCGCGCGAAGCGTTTCGAGCACGGCTTGCGCTGCTCGCCGGCCGAAAAGAGTCCCACGTCTCGATCAGGATATAGTCATGGCGAAGCTGGCGAGCTAGCGGCCCTGTCTCGCAACGCATGGGCCGGGGAGCCGATGCTCCCCGGCGTTGGCGTGGATCAAGCGTGCAGGTCGGTATGCGGCTGGATGGTCGAAGCAGTGGTTCCCGCGCGCAGCCCCTCGGCGTGAAGGCGGCGGATACGTTCGTACTCCTCGTTCTCCGCCCGATCGCGCACCGCAGGCACCAGCCCCACTGGCATCACCTCGCGGCGGCAAGCCTCGTTGAAGGCCTCGGCGAACGAACCGTAGGCCGCACCCAGCGAGCTTAGGATCGCCGCGGCGCCACCCGCGGCAGCCACCAGTCCATAAGGGCCAAAGCGCGCGATTCCCAGCAGCACCCAGGAGATCCACAGAAACAGCAGTGTGCCGTTGAGCGTGGCCGATTCTGCGAAGGAGGCCACCCACAAATAAGCGATGACCACGCCCGAGGCCACCAGCACCACGCCGATGGAAGCCGAGGCGCTGGCGCGCACAGTTGCGCTCGTGGAGAGCAAGCCAAAGGCCGCCAGGCTGGGGGTGTTGATGATCCCCAACCAGGCATAAAGGACGCCCACGTAGGAAAACAGGGTAGCGCCCATGGTATTGCCATAGGCAAAGCACCACATTCCGGCCAGAAACTCTCCAACGCCACCGATGATGACGGCTTCGCCAAAATACGGCATCCAGCCAACTGGCGATTGAAACAGGACAGCGAAACCTAACAGGAAGGTAGTTATTCCAAGACAGGCCAGCCCCAATGGAAACGGGTTGGCAATCCCTTTATCCTTGCCCGGCGTCAGCATAAGGCACCTCCATCAGTGCAGTGGTTAAGGGCCGAGTTGGGCCCGCGCGCGGCGCCCTTGGAAAGGACAAACGTAAGGTTAAAGTGCCACCGGCCGGGCTAAACCGGCACGATCGTTATAACTATAGCCACAATTTTATGCCCCTGGTTCCCGCGGTGAAACTTTTTATCACCCCCGGCGGACCGCTGGGCGTGCTGAACAATTGCTAATGATGACACCCACGAGCGTCGCCGCTCTATTTCGTTTTCCTCGTCCTTTCTTCTACAGAAAGCCAATGCATCTTTTTCTGGCCACGTTTCGCTGGTGAGCAGCCGAGATAATCTCACGCTTCCGCGTCCTTATTTGCAGCGGCAGCGATTGGAAAGGGTGCTTGGAAGAGCCTGACGCGAAAATTCGCAGGCTTTGAGTGCAAGAACGAAGATCAGAACGTCAAGTCGAGGCTATTGTGCCAACAGCGACAGCCCGTTCGCTCAGCTTTCGTGGTTTTCGGAGTTACGGTTCGCACCAGACGTGACTGGCGTGTGCCAGCAGCTCATCCGCCTGCGGCGGGCCCCAACTCCCGGCCGGATACGCCGCTATCCGCCGCGGGTTCTCCCGGCTCCAGGCGTCCAAGATGCTTTGAACGAACGTCCACGACCGCTCCACCATATCCGCGCGTACGAACAAGGTCTGATCTCCCAACATCACTTCGTACAGCAGCATCTCGTAAGCCTCGGGCGAGATGGCACCGAACACGCCGGCGTAATGGAGATCCATGCGCACGGGCTGGATAGTCAGGCCCAAGCCCGGATGCTTGGCGGACACGGTGAGGGAAAAACCTTCGTCGGGCTGAATCCGCAGCATCAAAATGTTGGCCGGCAAATCGGCGTGTTCGGCGAACAGAATCCGCGGCAAGGGCCGAAAGTGGATCGCGATCGAGCTGGTGCGCTTGGCCAGCCGCTTGCCGGTGCGCAGGTAGAATGGCACTCCCGACCATCGCCAGTTATTGATCGACAGCTTGAGCGCCACGAAGGTTTCAGTCTGCGAACCGGCTGCCACCCCAGTTTCTTCCAGATAGGCTGGAACCGTCTGATCGCCGATTTGACCGCCGTCGTAGCGCCCCCGCACCACTTGGCTTGCAACTTCGGCGGGTGTAAGCGGCCGTAGCGCGCGCAAGACGTTGAGCTTGGCCTCCTGAATCGCCTCGGCCTCCAGGGTCGCCGGCGGCTCCATCGCGATCAGCGCGAGCAATTGCAACAGATGATTCTGCACCATGTCGCGCAAAGCGCCGGAGTGGTCGTAATAATCCGCCCGCGTACCCACCCCTTCCTGTTCCGCCACCGTGATCTGCACGTTATCGACGTGATGATTGTTCCAGACCTGCTCGAAGATGCTGTTGGCAAAGCGCAGTACCATGAAGTTGCGCACGGTTTCCTTGCCTAGGTAGTGGTCGATGCGAAAGATCTGGCTTTCGGCCAGATACCGATGCAGCCCCTGATTGATCGCCAGCGCGCTGGCCAAATCGTTGCCGATCGGTTTTTCCACAACCACCCGGGTGAAGCCCGCAGCCGCGGGCGGATTGATTAGCCCAGCCTGATGGAGCCATTCCACCCATTTCAGAACCGAGCTGGGCGGTATCGCCAGATAGAAGATTCGATTGGATGGCAGGTTGGCGGCTGTTTCAATCTGCTCGAGCGCACCGCGCAGGTGAGCAAAGCCGGCCGCCCCCTCCACGCCCGCCACATAGTGCAGGCGCGCGGCAAAGCGCCGCCAACACCCGTCATTGAAGCCGCTGCGGGAAAAGCGCTTGATCCCGTCGGCAGCGTGGGCTCGAAACTGCTCCTGGGTGAGAGACCGGCGCGCCGCACCGATAATTCGCGTGGTTTCGGCCAGCATCCCCTGTTGGCAGGCGTCCAGATCGTAGAGCGCCGGCATCAGCTTGCGCATTGCCAGATCGCCCGAAGCACCCAATATAACCATCGCACATGCGGGGACCGCGGCGGCCCCGGCCAACCGTACGCTTTGAGCCATCGCTAGTTCACCTTAGCTCCAATGCAGGAGGAGCTGGGAATCCTGGCTCAGCCGATCAAGGCTGATCGCCCGACGAGTCGCTTCCCTGATCGCCCGTGCTTTGGTCGCTGGCTTGGCCCAGGTCGGTCTCGTCACTGGTAAAGGTTATCAGCAGGCGCGAGGGTTCTTCGAGCGGAATGATCGCGAAGCGGGCCACATGGGTGGTATTGACCACCACCGTGGTGGCGGACCCTTCGCTCTTGATGTCGGAATCGCGGAAAATCGAGCGGTCGAACACCATGTGCTGGTCCAGCTTGGAATCGGGCTGGGTGTTAAGCAAGCGCACGGTCAGGGTGCTGAAATCGGCGCCACCCTCGAAATGCTGTTGGAATTTAACCGGCCCGCTCAGATCGAAAATGATCGAGATCGGCTTGGGCGAAGAGGCCAGTCGAATCCCGCGTAGAGTAACTGGAGGACCATTGTCGGCTACCGCCGGAGTCAGGGCCGCGCCACCCGCCGCCGCGCCACCCGCCGCTGCGCCGTCGCGCATCCCGTCGCGCTCGTGATGGTTAACGGTTATCAACGGTGGTTCATCTCGGGGCGGACCGAAGCCGCTTTCGGCCAATACCAGCCTTAGCGGGTCTTCTTCGGTATCGACCGGCTGGTTGAGTTCTTTCAGTTCCTTATCGGCGAGCGCCGCATATTTGGTTTTGCCGTAATCCGCCTTGATTGCGGCGAAGGCCTGTGCCGCGGAATATTTCTTACCTTCTTTCTTCAAGGTTTCGGCCAGATCGTACAACCCTTTAGGCGCCACCGGCGTCTCCGGATAGAGCTCCATCAGCTCGGCATAACGCGATTCGGCGGCGGGAAAATTTGCCTGCTTGGCGTAGAAATTGCCAATCATGTACTCATTGCCAGCCAGCACCTGACGGCAAACCTCGATCCGCTGATGGGCCAACTCGGCAAAGGCGCTTTCCGGATAGTGTGCCTCCAACAGGCGAAACTGCTCCATCGCCGACTTGGTGTTGCTCTGGTCCTGGGCGGCGCTATGCATCTGGTCGAAGTACGACATTCCCAGGTAGTAGCTCGCCAGCGGCAGCTCCTTGTTCATGGGATGCATCCTGACGAAATCGCTCAAGGCGCTGATCGCCTCGGGATAGTCGTGCATCGTGTAATAGGTCAGGCCGATCTTGAGTTCCGCCTCCTCGGCCAAGGGACTAAAAGGGTATTGGTCGACCAGACGCTGGTAGTTTTCGATCGCGCCTTTGTACACGCCCCGGTCGTAAAAGTACTCACCCTGGGAATAATAGTCATGGACCGACGGAACCTTCTTGTTGGCGCAGGCGGTGACCAGGAGCGCCAGGCAAACGGATAGCGAAATTAGCCGACCTTTCATGTGGAACCCACAGCAGCCTATGAAATGAAGGGAGCGAAGGCAAGCTGAACATCTCAACAGCTTGCTCGCTTATGCGCTGGGCTTCGATAGCCCGGAGCGACTGTAGCAAGCGCGAAAGATTTGACGCCCGGCGCGCTCGAACTTGCGCCCGAAGGCGCCCCGCAAGTCGTCGGTCTCAGGCCTTTGGACCAGCTCGAAGCCACCCGCGCGCATCAGCCCGCTGAGCACGCAAAAATAGGGCTGCACGTCGGTGGCGAGATAGACCACCCCGTCGGGGCGGATACACCGGGCGAGACCCGCCACAAAGGGCGGAGAAAAAAGCCGATGGCGCTGATGGCGATTTTTTGGCCAGGGATCGGGAAAATAGATGTGGAAAGCCGCCACGCTGGCCGCAGGTAACAGCAGGTTGACCACGCTGCGGGCGTCAGCATGAAGCGCGCGCACATTGGGCAACCCGGCATCGATCACACCTCGCATCAACCAATGGAACGCCGAGCCGCCCAGTTCGATCGCTAGAAAATTGCTCGTCGGATGCGCTCGCGCCCGCGCCACGATGAAATCGCCCTTACCGGCCCCGATTTCGACCTCGATCGGCGCCGGCCGGGAAAACCACCCTTCGGGATCGACACGAAAGACGCCGCCGCGCGTGATCTCCTTGTCCAACTCGGACAGAGCCAACGCATAGGCCGGATCGCGAAACAGGCGAGCGGTGTTGCGAATTCGTGCCATCGAAGCCCGGTGCGCGCTCAACCCCGTGCCTTCAGCAAATCGAAAAGGCGAGCGCAGCCGATACCGACGCTAGCCGATCGCGCCGCCAGCCGCGAGAGGCGGGCGCTCCCGCACCGCGGTTCTTTGCAGGATATTTAAGGGACAGGCAGGCTTTGCTAACCTGACGAGAAAATGAGCGCGCGCGAAAAATTGATCCAAATCCGCGAGGAGCTGAACGGGCAGTTTCAAGAGCGCAGCGAGCTGGTCGACGGGGCCCTGTGCGCCTTGCTGTCGGCCCATCACGTGCTGATCGTCGGGCCACCGGGAACCGCCAAGTCGATGCTGGCCGAAGAGCTTTGCCAACGCATCGAGGGGGCGACCTACTTTCAGTGGCTGCTGACCAAATTCACCACTCCCGAAGAGCTGTTTGGCGCGGTCAGCTTGCGCGCCCTGGAGCATGACGACTACCGCCGGGTGACCAGCCACAAACTGCCCGAGGCCCATATCGCCTTTCTCGACGAGGTCTTCAAGGCCAACTCGGCTATCCTCAACGCCCTGCTGACAATCGCCAACGAACGACTGTTCCATAACGGCCAGGAGCGCATGGCCGTACCCCTGATCACCCTGTTCGGCGCGTCAAACGAATTGCCCGAGGAGGACGACCTCACCGCGCTCTACGATCGGTTTTTGCTTCGCTTCGTGGTCGATTATATCGCCGAGGATTTTCGCTTCCTCAAGATGATCGAGGCGCAGCCGCCGGCCCGCCGCACCCGGCTGCTGTTCACCGAGTTGGCCGAGCTGCGCCAGGCCACGGCCGCGGTGGAGCTGCCGGCGGCGGTGATGCATGTCGTGGCGGATTTGCGCCGCGAGTTGCGCGCCCAGCAGATAATCGCCTCCGACCGACGCTATCGCCAGGCCCTCGATGTCCTGCGGGCTCACGCCCTGTTGATGGGGCGGGCGCAGGTCAGCGAGGAAGATCTGCCTTTCCTGCAGCACCTGCTGTGGAAGGACCCCGAGGAGCGCGGCAAGCTGCGCGACGTCATTCGCCAGCTCATCAAGGGCTACGAGGAGACCGCGCGCGAGTTGTTGATCCAGAGCGAAGAATTGCATGAATACGCCAATCGCGCGTGGGAGAGCCAGGAATTACGCGACCGCGCGCGCTTCGAAGCCACCGCCAAAATCGCCAATATTCTGCTGCGCTTCGAGAGCTTGATGCGCGAGGCGGGCAACAGCGGCCGACCTCTCACCGCGGTCGAGACGATGCGCGCCCAGGTCAAGAAGATCCAACAGACGATGCTTAGCGAGCTGTAAGCGCGCCTCCCGTATGCCGGCCGAGGAAGTCTCTCCCGCCATCGTCCTGCGCACCCGCGATTATGCCGAGTCGGATCGGATAGTCACCTTGCTTACCCGTGATGCCGGCAAGCTGGCCGGAATCGCCAAGGGGGCCAAGCAATCGCGCCGCCGCTTCGAGCGCAAGCTGGAAGTCTTTTCCCACGTGATGGTCTATTATCGCCGCCGCCCGCAGGGAGAGCTGGTTTTTATCACTCGCGCCGAAGCCGCCGCCCTGCCCGCCTTCGATTTGACCGACGACTTGGCCAAGATCGGCCTGGGCAGCTACCTGGTGGAGTTGACCGACGCGCTCAGCCGCGAACAGGGCGAGAGCGCCGGCGCCTACGAAGTTCTGGCGGCCGCGATGTTGGCCTTGACCCGGTTTGGCGCCAGCCCGGCGCTGCGCCAGGCCTTCGAGTTGCAACTCCTGCGCTGGGCTGGCTACCAACTCGAGTTTACCCGCTGCCGGCTGTGCGCGGCCGAGCCCGGGCCTCAGGTCAAAACCTTTGGCTTCCTGGTCTCCTACGGCGGCATTGTGTGCCAAGCCTGTCGGGTTCGCGCCGAAAGCGAGGCTATCAGCCTGGATGCTGACAGTGTCGCCGCACTGCGCCGGCTAGGCTCGCTGCCACTGGCTGATGTCGGACAGGCACGGTGGGGCAGTCCCATCGCGCAGGCCGCGATCGGCCGCTTCATAGCCCCGCTGCTGGAGCGCAAACTGCGCTCGCTCAGCTTCCTTGAGCGGGTGCTATAGCCCGGACGACTGCCCGCACAAGCGGCTGATTTTTCTTGACCAGCATCGCGGGATGAAAACGCACGGTTGACTTCTCACGTAGGGCCACCGCTCACGCCCCGGTTTTCACTATCTACCTGGAGTTCGCCCGATGGTAGTCCTGCAGCGCGGTTACCCGGCGCGCCCGATCCCCCAGCGCGCTAAGCGCGCTTACCGCGGCCTTGGCCCCGGCCATGGTGGTGAAATAAGGCAGCCGAATTTCCAACGCGGTGCGTCGAATTGAAAAGGAATCCTGGCGAGTAGCCGGTTCGGGAGTGTTGATAACCATCACGATCCGTCCCTCGCGCATCAGATCGACTACGTGAGGACTGCCCTCGGCGACTTTGTTCACTTGCGCGCAGGCCACTCCCATGCGGCTGATAAAGGCGGCCGTGCCGCGGGTCGCGATAAGTTCAAAGCCGCGCTCGGCTAGCCCACGCACGATCGGCTCGAGTTCCGCCTTGTCGGCGTCGCGCACCGAGATGAAGACGGTGCCCGCCAGCGGCAAATCGGTGCTTGCCGCCAGCTCGGCCTTGGCAAAGGCGGTCGCGAAGTCGGGGCCGATTCCCATCACTTCGCCGGTGGATTTCATCTCCGGCCCCAGCATCGTATCGACACCCGGAAAGCGGACGAAGGGGAAGACCGATTCCTTGACCGCGACATGGCCCGGCGTGATCTCGCGAGTGAAACCCAACTCCGCCAGCGTGCGGCCGGCCATCACGCGCGCCGCCAGCTTTGCCAGCGGGACCCCGATCGCCTTGCTGACGAAGGGGACCGTACGCGAGGCGCGGGGATTGACCTCGAGCACATAAATCTGGCCGCGATAGTAAGCGAATTGCACGTTCATCAGCCCGCGCACGCCCAGCTCACGCGCCATCAGTTTGGTTTGCCGAATCAATTCCGCCTGCACCGCCGCGGACAGACTGCGCGGCGGCAGGGAGCAGGCGCTGTCACCGGAATGGACGCCGGCGTACTCGATATGCTCCATGATTCCGGCGACCACCACGATTTGGCCGTCGGCAATCGCATCGACGTCGATTTCGACGGCATTGTCCAGATACTGGTCGATCAGCAGCGGGCGCCACTCCGAGGCCGCCAGCGCATAGCCGGCAAAGGCGCGCAGCGATTGCTCGTCGTACGCGATTTCCATCGCTCGCCCTCCCAGCACATAAGAAGGGCGTACCAGGACCGGATAGCCGATTGCGCGGGCCGAAGCCGCCGCCTCCGTCAGATCGCGCGCCATCGCGCCGCGCGGCTGTTTGAGGCCCAGCCGCGCGACCATCGCGTTGAACCGCTCGCGATCCTCGGCCCGGTCGATAGCGTCGGGCGGGGTTCCTAGAATCGGCACCCCGGCGCGCTCCAGCGCGGTCGCCAGCTTGAGCGGAGTCTGGCCGCCGAATTGTACAATCACGCCCGTCGGCTGCTCTCGGCGCGCGATTGCCAGCACGTCTTCGAACACCAGCGGCTCGAAATAGAGCCGGTCGGAAGTGTCGTAATCGGTCGAGACGGTCTCCGGATTGCAGTTGACCATGATGGTCTCGAAACCGTCTTGCTTAAGGGCAAAGGCCGCGTGCACGCAGCAGTAGTCGAATTCCAGCCCCTGCCCGATCCGATTAGGACCCGCCCCCAGGATGATCACTTTGCGACTCGCGCTGGGCGCGGCCTCGTCCTCACCGTCGTAGGAAGAATAAAGATAGGGCGTGAAGGCTTCGAATTCCGCGCCGCAGGTATCCACCGTCTTGTACACCGGCGCGATTACGCTCGCCTCGCGCCGAGCCGCGACCTCGGCCTCGCCCATCGCGCGCAAATCGGCGATGCGGCGGTCGGCGAAACCCAGGCTCTTGGCCTCGCGCAACAGCGCGCGATCCAGCTCGGGCGCCGCGCGCAGCCGCTCCTCGGCGCGCACGATGCGCGCGATTGCCTCGATAAACCAAGGATCGATCAGGCTCAGGCGCGCCACTTCCGCCACGCTCATTCCCAAGCGCAAGCCGTCGGCCAGATAATACAGGCGCTGGCTGTTGGGATTGCGCAAGCGGCTTTCCACCTCGGCCAACGCCTGCTCGCGCGCCATCCCGGCAACTCGACTCTCCAAGCCGTAGGAGTTGGTTTCCATCGAGCGCAACGCCTTGTGCAGCGATTCGGCGAAGGTTCGCCCCATCGCCATCACCTCGCCCACCGATTTCATCTGTGGGCCCAATTCGTCGATGGAGCCGGGGAACTTCTCGAAGGTAAAGCGCGGAATCTTGGTGACGACGTAGTCGATCGTCGGCTCGAAGCAGGCCGGGGTCTGGCGCGTGATATCGTTGGCGATTTCATCGAGCCGGTAGCCGACCGCCAGGCGCGCGGCGATTTTGGCGATCGGAAAACCCGTGGCCTTGGAAGCCAGCGCCGAGCTGCGTGAAACCCGGGGATTCATCTCGATTACGACCATCCGGCCGCTGCGTGGATCGATCGCGAACTGGATATTGGAGCCGCCGGTATCCACGCCAATCTCGCGAATGATGCGCAGGGCGGCGTCGCGCATAAGCTGATATTCCTTGTCGGTCAGGGTCTGGGCGGGCGCCACGGTGATCGAATCTCCCGTATGCACTCCCATCGGATCGAGGTTCTCGATCGAGCAGACGATGACCACGTTGTCGGCCCGATCGCGCATCACCTCCAGCTCGAACTCCTTCCACCCTTCCACCGATTCTTCCAAGAGCACTTCGTGGCTGGGCGAAGCGGCCAAACCCCAGGCCACCTTAGCGCGCAAGTCGGCCTCATCGCGCGCGATCGATCCGCCGGTGCCGCCCAGGGTGCGCGAGGGGCGGATGATAAGCGGCAAGCCCAGCCGCGCGCGCGCTGTTTCGGCTTCGGCCACACTATGAACCGCGGCCGATTGCGGCACCTCCAACCCGATCCGCACCATCGCCTGCTTGAACAGATCGCGATCTTCGGCTTTCTTGATCGCGGCGATACTGGCGCCGATCAGCTCCACGCCATGGCGCTCCAGCACCCCGGCCTCGGCCAGCTCCAGCGTCAGGTTGAGCGCGGTCTGCCCGCCCAAGGTGGGCAGCAGCGCGTCAGGCCGCTCGATGGCGATGATCTGCTCCACGCTGGCCACGCTCATCGGCTCGATATAGGTGCGGTCGGCAAACTCCGGGTCGGTCATGATAGTAGCCGGATTGGAGTTGAGCAGAATCAAGCGCAACCCTTCCTCACGCAAAGCCTTGAGGGCCTGGGTTCCGGAGTAGTCGAATTCACAGGCCTGGCCGATCACAATCGGGCCCGAGCCGATGAGCAGGAGTGATTTCAGATCTTTACGTCGTGGCACCGTCGGCTAACGTCCTGTCTCCAAAATAACTGTCCAAGCTGAGCGCGTTCGCGGCGCAAACCGACTCCGGCTTGGCTGGTCCGGCGCAGCCGCCGTCCAAACTCGCGCAGCGGTCCGGGATCGGGTGGCTTGGATCCCTCCGGCCGCTTCGATAGCGCCGCGCGGGCGGCTAGTCGCGAAGCTCTCATGGAATCCGAAGCCTGCCGCGAGCGTTTGCACGTAAGCAGCGCGCACTAACGCTTCTCCCCTTCCATTTCCATCACCCGTTCCAGAGCCGTCGCTCCGTGACGCGCGAAGGCCTCGACCAGACGGCTGAAGCGCACGAACAGGTAGGCCGCGTCATGCGGGCCTGGCGAGGCCTCGGGATGATACTGGACCGAAAAGCAGGGCAGGCCCTGACCATGCAGCCCTTCTACCGTGTGGTCGTTGAGATTCAGATGGGAAATCGCGGCGCGCCCGGCCAACGAATCGGCCGCCAGGGCGAACCCGTGATTTTGAGCCGTGATCTCGACTCGCCCGCTCGCGAGATCCTTGACCGGATGATTGGCGCCATGATGGCCGAAACCCAGCTTGTAGGTGCGACCGCCCAGAGCCAATCCCAGGATCTGATGGCCTAGGCAAATACCGAAGATTGGCCGCTTACCCAACAAATCCGCTACCGCCCGGCGCGCATAGGGCACCGCCGCCGGGTCGGCCGGACCGTTGGATAGAAAGATCCCGTCGGGGTGATGCGCCATAATCTGTTCCGCGCTGCTGTGCGCGGGCAGGACCTTGACCCGAAAGCCGGTCTCGACCAGGCATCGCAGAATGTTGCGCTTGATCCCATAATCGAGCGCGACCACCAGCGGTGCGTCGGACCTGGCTTGGGTCCGGCGATAGCCTCCCTCCAGCGCCCAATGCCCCTCGCTCCAGTCGTAGGCCTCTTGGCAGGTCACTTCCTTGACCAGGTCGCGCCCGATCAGCCCGGGCGAAGCCTGGGCCTTGCGCACCAGGCTTTGCGGATCGAGATCCTGGCTGGAGATAATCCCTTCCTGGGTGCCGTGAGCGCGCAGATGGCGCACCAGGGCACGAGTGTCGATACCCTCGATCCCCACTACTCCGGCCCGCCGCAGGTATTCATCCAAGGGCATCTGCGCGCGCCAGTTGGAGGGAACCGGCCAGTTTTCCTTGACGATAAAGCCGTCGACGAAAATGCGGGAGGACTCCGCGTCTTCGGAGTTGATGCCAACGTTGCCGATCTCCGGATAGGTCATGCAGACCAACTGCCCTTTGTATGACGGGTCGGTCAGAACTTCCTGGTAGCCGGTCATCGCGGTGTTGAACACGACCTCGCCGACGCTCTCGCCGATCGCGCCGAAAGCGAAACCGTCAAAGACCCGGCCATCGGCCAGGGCCAAGCGCGCGGGCTGCTTCGAATTCACGCCGCCTCCATGGACTTCTTCTCCGCTCGCTTCGGCGACGGAGAAGAAGGAAGAAGTGGATACTGGAATCGCCGCCGTGGCGCGGTACAAAAGCGAGCCGCACCGGCCACGACCGGAGGTAAGGAGAGCCCTTTCATTGGTCCAACCCCTGCGGCAATGCCGCTTGGTAAACTATCTTGCCAGCCACGATTGTCAGCCGTGCCCGCCCCCTGAGCTGGCGCCCCTGGAATGGGGTGTTGCGGCTAAGGGAACGGAACTCGTCGGCGCGCACCTGCCATCGCAGGCCGGGATCAATCACGCTCAGGTCGGCAGGACCGCCTTCGTACAGGGCGCCGGCGTCGTCCAGGCGCAGCAAACGGGCGGGATTCAAGGCCATCATTTCAACCAGGCGCATCGGGCTAATCACGCCGTCGCCGACCAATTCCAGGGCCAACCCAAGCGCGGTCTCCAACCCGATTACGCCGTTGGCGGCGGCGCTAAAGACGGCCGCCTGCTCTGAATCGAGCCGCGCCGGCGCGCCATGAAAGCATCCGGCCAGCGCTTGGCCGCCTTTGGAAGCACGGTCGTGCGGGGCATGGTCGGTAGCGATCATATCGATGGTACCGTCGGCGATGGCGGCGCGAATTGCCTCGACCTCGACGCTGTCGCGCAGCGGCGGATTCATCTTAGCGTCGGGACCCCATTGCAATACCGCCTGATCCGAGAGGCTGAAGTGATGGGGCGTGACCTCGCAGGTGACTTTGGCGCCGCGTGCCCGCGCGGCGCGAATCAAATCGATCGAGGCGGCGCTGGAGACGTGAGCCAAATGGACCGCGCAGCCCGCGCCCAGGGCGATCGCCAAGTCGCGTCGCACCCGCTCGCTTTCCGCCGCCGCGGGAATCCCACCCACCCCTAGCGCGCGGGCGACCGCTCCCTGGTTGATCGCGCCCGCGCGGCTGAGTTCGCGCTCTTCCTCATGCAGAGAAATGGTCAAACCCAGGGAGCTGACCTCGCCAAGCGCGCGCAAAAGCAAGGCCTGATCGTCAACCGGCATCCCGTCGTCGGAAAAGAGTCGGACCCCAGCCTCGGCCAAAGCGCGGTAATCGCAATTCTCGCGTCCGCGCAGCCCCAAGCTGACCGCTCCCACCGGATACAGGGTTGAAGCATCGACCCTGGCCGCCCGCTCCAGCATATAGCGAGTGATCGCTGGATTGTCGTTGACCGGTTCCGTATTGGCCATCGCCGCTACCGCGACAAAACCACCAGCCGCTGCCGCCCGCAGGCCGCTCTCAATCGTCTCCTTGAGGGGAAAGCCAGGATCGCGAAGATGGACGTGGACGTCGATCAGACCGGGGACGACCCAACAGCCGTCAGCTCGGATAACTTCGAGCTGCGGTGGTAGTTCGAAGCTGCCGGCCGGCGCAATCGCCTCGATCGTGCGATCCACGATCAACACGTCGCGCGGGGCCTGAAGCTTGGAGGCCGGATCGATGACCACCCCGCCGGTGAGCAGAAGATTACTCACGCCGGCTCCTGAGGCAGCGCCTCGAGCATCGAATAGACCAGCGCTCGATCGAGGGATTTGCCTTCGCCAGCCACCTCGCTCAAGCGCACCGAGACTCGTTCGTTACGTGCCGTGGGCAGGTTGCGACCGACGTAGTTGGGGCGAATGGGCAGCTCGCGATGGCCGCGGTCAATCAGAACCGCCAGCTTCATCGCCGCCGGCCGGCCCTGCTTCCATAGCCGCTCCATCGCCCTCTGCACCGTCCAGCCGCTGTTGATGACGTCATCGACCAGAACGATGGTGCGCCCTTCCACCGCCCCGCTGTGAGCACCATCCAGATCGATTAGCGCGTCTTCTGCGCGGTAAACGTCGAGCGCCAAGCATGGCGGCCCGACTCCGGTCTGAGCTTCGATAAGCTTGCGCAGACGCAGCGCGATCAGGGCACCATGGCTGACCACCCCTACCAGCGTGACCAAAGCCGGGTCGGGTAAGTCGCGCACCAGTTGCGCCGCCATCGTTTCGATCGCGCGGCCGATCTCGGCCGCGTTCATCACCTCGCGTTGCGGGCCGCGGCGATAGGGTTCGTAGCCCTGCTCCTCGGCCTGCTTGACGCTGTCGAACACCACCAGCGAACCCTCGGCAAGCCATTGGCGCAGATAGCCCAACAAGCCGGCGTCGTAGCGATAATAGCGCCGGCTGGTGGAGTGCCCCACGTATTCCAGCGACAAGTCGCGCTCGCAGAATTCGCATCGCAGCCTTAGCGCGCGGCCGCCGGTGCCGGGAACCAGGTTGAAACGCGAGCGCAGGTAACGCGCCTCCTGGCGCGAGATACACTTGGGGTTGGCGCACATCGGCGCGCTCTCGGGTGCCAGCCGCAGGGCAGATGGGCTGGCCGCACGTGCCGGGCGGCCGCCGGCGCTCTCCAGCATCCAGGCTATCAGCGCCATCCGGACCGGGACCCCAGCTGCGGCCTGCTCGAAATAAATCGCGCGCGGGTCGCTATCCAGTTCGTAGGCCAACTCGTCGGTGCGCGGCAGCGGATGCATCACGACCGCCTGCTGGGTGCGCGCCGTGCGCAGGGCGCGGGCGTCCAGGCGCACCGATGGGCTGCTCGCGCCCAGGCTCTCGGGATGGCGCTCGCGCTGCGAGCGGGTCATATAAAAGGCGTCCAGAGCGGCCGGTTGTACGCCGGCCTGTACCGACAGCGGCACCTCGCCGGTAAACAGCGCCATCTGATGGGGCGCGCTGGGGGTCAGGTAGAGCGCATCCAAACCGCCGGCGAGGCTCTTGAGTTCGTTCATGGTCACGGTAGAGAAGCTGTAGTTGCGCTCGGCCGCCAGGCGCGCCAGCACCTGCTCGGGCACTTCCATCCCGCTGTTGGGCACCGCCAGGACGTTGGCGCCAAAGCGGGCCAGCGCGTAAATCAGCGAATGGACCGTGCGGCCGAACTTCAGATCGCCGCAAACCGCTACGGTCAGGCCGCGCAGATTCCCCTTTTTCTTACGCAGTACGTACAGATCGCACAGGGTCTGAGTGGGATGCTCGCGGCTGCCGTCGCCCGCGTTGATAAGCGGACAGCGCGCATATTCGGCCGCCACTCGCGCCGCCCCGTCACAAGGATGACGCACCACTATCAGGTCGGCATAGGCGCTGACCACGCGCGCGGTATCGGCCAAACTCTCGCCCTTGGCCGCCGAGCTGGCATCCATATCCGGCGAACTGATGACCTCGCCGCCCAGCCGATACATGGCCGATTCGAAGCTCAGCCGAGTACGGGTGGAGGGTTCGTAAAAAAGAGTGGCCATGATCAGGCCGTCGGCCAGATGCAGCCGCTGGCCAACTTCCAACGCGGCGGCGAACTCGTCGGCCAGAGCGAAGATGCGTTCGATTTCGGTCAGCGAGAGGTCGTCGATCGAAACCACGTCGTATTTGGGCAGTCGCGCCATCGCGTACCTTACCCGGCCGGCCGAACCTGATCGGGAGCGGCACCCAGCAGCACGCCGTCGCTGCCGTCAATTTCGGCCAGCCGCACATAAACTCGCTGCTCGCGCGGCGCGCTGACGTTCTTGCCCACATAGTCGGCACGGATGGGCAACTCGCGCTCGCCACGATCGATCAATACGGCCAGCTCGATCCTGTCCGGTCGTCCGGCATCGGTCAGCGCTTGAAGCGCGGCACGCACGGTGCGGCCGGTATAAAGCACGTCGTCCACCAGAACCACATGCTTGCCCTCGATCGCGGGAAGCTCGCGCGCCAGCAGGCGCGGCCCTGCGCCGACTTCACGATGGTCGTCGCGGTAGAGCGAAATATCCAGGGTGCCGCGGCCGACCTCTCCGCCCGCCAGCTCGGCCAGCATCCGCTGCAGCCGAGTTGCCAGGACCGCGCCGCGCCGCACGATCCCGACCACCACCAGTTGAGCGGGGTCGGGCTGATGTTCGTGGATTTCGTGGCTCAGGCGCTTGATGCTGCGGGCCACCGCGGCGCCATCCATCAGGCTGCGGGTGCTCTCGTTCATCATCTGCGCGCAAAAAAATACCCCGGGCCGATTTTTGCCCAGGGCAGACCGTTCAGGTTTTTAGAACTCATCCAGCACCTTTCTCGCCCTCGCCGGGGTCGAATTAAAAGGCTATGACGTTTAACTATCCGAGCTGAGGCTAACGTCGCGATGGGCACCAGTCAAGCACGAACTGGGGATAACCTTACGACTTACTGCGTCTTTGGTTCTGAAGCCGTAGGGCCGCGAATTCGGAGATGCGCTCGAACCACGCTCATCCCACCGGCATGGACCGAGGAATTTCGCCGATCGCTGTTCACGAGGGCAAAAAGGCCTATGGTTCGGCGAGCGCGGTGGCTCGCCCACTGACGGCATCGGCAAGTCCGAGCCTTGATTTAAAGTTGGAGATGGTGAACCTTAGCGAATTCTCAAAACGGACCGGCTTGGCTTCCCCGACGTGCCGCGCTACGCCGGGGATGGCAAAACCGATGCGAGATCTTTCGGCCGCATCGGCGCTTGCTGGCTTAATCGCGATAGGCGGATGGCCGCGGTACGCTTATTTCCCGCGTGGCTTGAAGTCCGAGCCCATCGCCACTCGGCGCACCGCGTCGGAGTCTGAAGGCTGATGGCCAATCTTATGTGGCGGTGCGGGAATCTCTATGACTCGATTGCTTAGCCGCCCCACCCCGCTGACCTCGACCTCCACCACGTCACCCACCGCCATCGGCCGCGAATTGGCCGGAGTGCCGCTGTACAGCACGTCCCCCGGCATCAGCGTGATATGGCGGCTCAGGTCGGCCAGCATGTAGTCGATTCCAAACAACATCCCTTCGACCGTGTCCTCCTGCACCACGCGCCCGTTGAGATAGGTCCGCAGCCGCGCCTGGCGGATATCGATCCCGCTGACGATTCCAGGGCCGATCGGCGACATGCCGTCCATCCCCTTGACCCGCAGCATCGAGTTGCTGTCGGTTTCGCGAAAGTCGTGCACGCCGACGTCGTTGCCCGGCGCAAAGCCGGCGATATAGTCCCAGGCCTCCGCCGGTGCGACGTTGCGCATCGGCTTGCCGACGATTACGGCGATTTCGCCTTCATAGTTGATGAGCTTGCAATCGGCCGGTTTGGCGAGCAAACCGCGATGGGCGTTAAGGGCGCTGATTGGCTTGTGAAAATAGGTTGCCGCCGGGGTGTCGTTGCCGTGTAGCTCGCGAAAGCGCGCGGCGAAATTCACATGCACGCAAATAATCTTCGTCGGCGTGCAAGGAGGGAGATAAATCGCTTCCGCCTCGGCCATTTCCCGCCCGTCGGGAAGGCGCAACCGATCGCCCTCGGGCCTCACCCAGCGCGCCTGCCCCTCATGCAGAATCCGGCGCCATTCCTGTCGCGGACCATCGAGAACACTCATGACTAACCTCCCCTAACGACGGCTTGCGCTATCGGAAACCGCGCCGGCCATTTTTACGATTTAATCATCGTGCCATCACGCCGGCCAGTTCTGCGCGCCGACAAAATGGGCTAAAGATAAGAAGCAGGATCGGCAGGCAACAGCCGGAGGCGAAGATGGAACCCATCCGAGTCGTTCACTATCTCAATCAGTTCTTCGGACAGCTCGGCGGCGAAGAGGCCGCCGGCGTCGGGCCGCGAATCGAAGCCGGCCCGCTTGGCCCGGGCCGCCAATTGCAGGCACGGCTAGGCCCGGGGCTGACGATCGTGGCCACCGCGATCTGCGGCGACAACACCTTCGCCGACCATCCCGAGAGCACGGCCCGCGAGCTGAGCGCCCTGATTCTGCCCTATCGACCGGATCTGGTGATCGCCGGCCCGGCCTTCAACTCGGGTCGCTACGGCTATAGCTGCGGCCAGCTTTGCGCCACGATGGAGGCGGCGGGAATCCCTGCGCTCACCGGAATGTACGAGGAAAATCCCGCGGTCGAACAATTCCGCTCCCGGACCCTGATTGTGCGCACCGGCGCCACCGCTCGCCATACCGCGCAGGCTCTCGATGCGATAGCCGAGTTGGCGCAGCGGGTGGCTCGCGGCGAGCGTATTGCCTATCCAGCCCAGGTCGGATGCTTCCCGGCCGGGATGCGGCGGGCGGCAATACGCGAAGCGGAGGCCGCCGAGCGGGCCGTGGACATGCTGCTGCGCAAGCTAGCCGGCGAGCCCTTCGTCAGCGAGATCAGCCGGCCGACTTTTACCCCCGTAACGCGCGCCACGATGCGCGTCCCGCTGTCGCAATCCACCATCGCGCTGCTCACCGACGGCGGCCTGGTGACGCGCGGAAATCCCGAGCGGATGCCCAACGGGTACACCGATCGGTTTACCGCGGTCTCGATCGACGGCCTGCGCCACTTCACGCCTGAGGCGGTGGAAGTCAACCATGGCGGCTACGATACCCAGTTCGTCAATTCCGACGTCAACCGGCTGGTGCCGCTGGACGCCGCGCGCGAACTGGAGCGCGAAGGTCTCTTCGGCCGCCTGTACGAAACCGTCTACGCCACCGCCGGCCTGGGGATGGCTTTGAACAACGCCCGCGAGATCGGCCGCCAGATCGGCCAAAGGCTGGTCCAAGCCCGGGTTGACGGAGCGATCCTCACCTCCACTTGAGGCACCAGCACGCGCTGCGGTGCAGCGCTGGCCAAAGAGATCGAGCGGATGGGCGTGCCGATCGTGCAGGTCTGTTCGATGCGCCAGGTGGCGGAGATGGTTGGCTCGCCGCGAATCGTGATCGGCAAAAGCGTGCTTCATCCCACGGGCGATCCCAGCCTGGATGAAAGCGGCGAGCTGGCCCTGCGCCGGCACATCCTGGAAAGCGCACTGGCGATGCTGGCCGCCGGGGAACATTCCAATGCGGCTTGAGTGGCATCTGACCCAGGTCGCACGGGCCGAGTTCGGGCCCACGGCAATTAGCGGCGGATGCCTGCGGGTAGCGCGCGAGGAGCTGTGCGCGCTGCTGGCCCAGGACCGGCGCCTGAGCGGGATCGACTTGGAAATCGTCAATCCGGGCGAGCAATGCCGCATTACTGACATATTCGATATCTTCGAACCCCGCTTCAAACCTGAAGGGCCTAATTTTCCCGGCCTGCTCGAACCTGTGCGGCGAGCCGGCGAGGGGGTGTGCGCAATCGCGCGCGGCGCCGCGGTGATGGTGCTCAACGCGCTGGAGGACAACTACCGCAAGACCGTGGAGATGAGCGGCGCGGCCGCCGCTCTGACCCCTTATTCGCGCACCGCCAACATCTGTATCCGCTCGCGCCCGGCCCCCGGGGTGAGCCGCGACAGCTACTATCGCGCGCTCAAGGAACTGGGTGCACGCGCGGCGGTATATCTGGGCCAGGCGGCGGATCGGGCCGGTGCCGACGAGGTCGAAGTCTTCACCCTGGAAGGTGACGAGGGTGGGCGCCAAGCACTGCCGCGGGTCGCATACATTTTTGCCGTCGCCTCTCAGCAGCGCCCTACAACGTCGGATCCGATTTTATACGGCGACAACGTCCGCCATCTAATTCCCACCGCGCTTCATCCCAACGAGATAATCGACGGCGCGGTGCTGGCGCCCTATTGGAATTTCGGCAGCGAAACTTACACCGTGCAAAATCACCGTACCGTGCTCGAACTCTACCGTCGCCACGGTCGCGAACTGACCTTCGCCGGCGTGATCGCGATGGTCGCCGCCGAAGTCGAAGAAGCCCGCGCGCGCAATGCCATTATCGCCTCCGGCCTGGCGCGCCATGCACTGCGCGCCGACGGGGTCATCATCACCAAATACGGCGGCGGAATTCCCGAATCGGTCGCGATGGAGACTTACGAAGCCTGCCAGGAGCTGGGGGTCAAAGGCACCATCGTAATCTGGGCCCACGGCGGCGACGGCCGCATCGAAGGATCGCTGACGGTCATCTCGCCTCATGCCGATGCTTTGGTAAGTTGCGGGATCAACGAAGAGCGGCTGGAGTTACCACCGTGCGCTCGCGTGGTCGCCGCCTCACCCGCCGCGCAGGCGCTGATCGCGCAGCCTGACGGCAGCCTCAAGCCGGCCATCGGACCACTGCAATTGCGCATCTTGGCGCTGGCGGGAGCGGCCGACCAGCTTGGCGGCGGCCGGCGCTCCAGCGAGGAATATTAAGCATGCGTGTGCTCAGGCGATGATCCGTCCGGCATTATTGGCCGCAAGCGCGGTGCTGGCCCACACTCCCAGCCTGATTCCACTGGGTTCCAAGCCCAGCCGCGAACTGGCGCGTGATCCGAAGCTTGCTTTCAATCTGTCGCACAGCCTGCGTGATTTTTCCCGGGCTGTCGGCTACGCCCCCAATCAGGCCTTTATCGGCGCGATTCATCCAAGAGAAATGGGACCGCGGCCCCATTTCGATCGAGTAGTTGAAGGAGCCTCGCGCTACGGGCGCGATGGCGAGGTGATGCCCGAGGAGGAGTTCTTGGGTCTGATGGCGCTGGCCGATCGTTTTCGGCTGATGCGTCTGGCGCCGGACTTGGCGACCTTGGTGATGGCGGCCCTGCGCGACCATCCGCTGGCCGCCGGTTGGGAGCTCGATCGGCTGGCGCTGGCCGCGGGTAACGTGGAAGAGGCGCTCGCCCACGGCGCGACAGGGATTTATCGCGCCGGCAGATCGATGGCGACCATCTCCCCAGGCCATCCGCAGGATCCCAACCTCGGCGGCGCCATCCTGGCCGAGAATCTGGCCTGCAAGGCCAGCGGCGCGCTGGCGCTCAGCCATCTGTTGGCACGGCACAATTTGGCCCCTGACACAATTGATTACGTCCTGGGATGCGCCGAGGAGGCGGTGGGCGATCGCTATCAGCGGGGCGGCGGTAACATGGGCAAGGCAATAGCCGAGATGGCCGGATGCGGCCGGGCCTCCGGAGCCGACGTGAAGAACTTCTGCGCGGCCCCGCTGCCAGCCATCGTAATCGCCGCCAGCCTGGTCGCGGCCGGGGTCTTTCAACATGTTGCGGTGGTCGGGGGCGGATCGCTAGCCAAGCTGGGGATGAAGTTTCAAGGTCATTTGCAGCACGCAATGCCGATATTGGAAGATACTGTGGGCGCCGTCGCCGTGCTGATCGGACCCGACGATCACCGCTCGCCGCTGCTCCGGCTGGATTGCGTGGGGCATCATCCTGTTGCCTCGGGCGCGGCTACCGAGGCGGTCCTGAACTCGCTGCTAATCGCGCCGCTGAGTGGTTTGAATCTCAAGCTGACCGATATCGACCAATTCGTCACGGAGCTGCATAACCCGGAGCTGACCGAACCCCAGGGCAGCGGCAACGTGCCTGAGCGCAATTACCGAATGATTGCCGCCCTGGCTATCCGGCGCGGGCTGCTGGCGCGCACCGCCCTTGATTCTTTCATGGCCGCTCGCGGCCTGCCCGGTTTTGCCCCCACCCAGGGGCACATCGCCTCGGCTTTCTGCTATCTGGGCCACGCTCGCCGGGCCCTGATGACGGCGCAGGGGGCACAACGGATAATGTTGGTGGCCAAGGGCTCGCTGTTTTTGGGGCTGATGACGGAGCAGTCCGACGGGATGTCGGTGCTGCTCGAGCGCAATCCGCGACTGGAGGAACAGGAGTAAGCAATGTTTGCTGGCAAAAAAATTATCGTTATCGGTGAACGCGACGGCGTGGCCAGCCCGGCGATTGCGGCCTGCGTGCAGGCTGCCGGCGCGGAAGTGGTCCTGGTCGTCACCGAATGCTTCGTTTGAACCTCGGCAGGCGCGATGGACCCGCGGACGCAGCAGGCAATTATCGATGCCGCGGCCAAGTACGGCCGCGATCAACTGATCGTGCTGTTGGGCACGCCCAGCCCGGAGGCCGCCGCGATCGCGGCCGCCACCGTGGTCACGGGCGATCCGACGTTCGCGGGGCCATTGGCCGAGACCCAGTTGGGTCTCTCCGTTTATCACATCCTGGAAGATGAGGTTCGCGCCGCGCTCGATCATAAAGTGTACGACGAGCAGGTCGGCCTGATGGCCGAAGTGCTGGACGCCGGCGCGCTGGCGGCCGCGATGGAAGAAGCGCGCGCGCAGTGAGGTCGATTGCTGGAACCAATCTGAAGCCCGGCGCCGGAGCTGCCTTCAGGCTTGGAGGGCGGCAGCTCGCGCGCGGCCTTTCTTCCTGCCGGATAGGCGATGGTGCGCCGCTGGCGAGCAGGCTTTCAGCTCTTGCCCGGTTCGCCCTTGGCGGTCATCCCGGTATCGACGAAGACGCGACGCCGCACCATCAGCCAGCGCCCGTTTTCCTTGCGCAGGACGTCGCGGTAGCCGCCCACGGCCGCCAGTTCGGTGCGACCGTGCCAGGTCTTGTAGTAGAGAAAATAGCAACTGCCGGTGCCGTTGTCCCCTTCCAGCTCGGCGGCCACGTTGGTGATGAAGTGACGCGGCTTCATCCCGCCTAGCGATTTAAGGTACTGCTCGGCGAACTCGCGCAAACCGGCGTGGCCTTGCCGGCGCCCGAGCACGGGATGCTCCACGCAGGCGTCGGCGGTGAAGCAGTCCAGCCAGTCATCGACTTGGCCTTCGTCAATGCTATTGGCGTAACGCATGTAGAGTTGACGAACCTGCTCCCAGTCATCTAGTGGTTCGATCATCGCCATCCCGCCTTCCGCGCTCGATTAGATCGCACCCGCCTGCCGCAGTCCTTCGACCTCGTCCCAGCTATAGCCAAGGGTTTCGGTCAGAATCTGCTCGGTGTGTTCCCCCAGCTCCGGCGCGCGGCCGCGGGCGTCGCCCGCGGTGCTGCCGAACTTCACCGGCAGTCCCACCAATTTCAACGGACCGTGCATCGGATGTTCGTACTCGACCACATACTGATTGGCAAGGACTTGAGCATCGCCCATCAGATCCTCGATCCGATTGATCGCGCTGTAGATAAGCTCGCCCTGGGCGCGAAAAAGCGCAAGCCATTGGGCCAGCGGACGGCTGGCGAAGATCTGGTCGAGCACGGCAATCGCGGCGGCGCGATGTTCGGTGCGCGCCGTTTGGTTGGCGAAGCGCGGATCGCTTACCAGTTCAGGGCGTCCCACCAACTCGCACAGGGTGGCCCAGTAGCGGTCTCCCTGGATCATTCCCAATGCTATCCATTTGCCGTCCTGGCATTTGTAATGGTTCCACAGCGGATTGGCGGCCGCTTCGCGCGTGGGTGTACCCATCGCCCGCCCCTGAATTCCGGCCGCCGACACCGTCAGTCCCTGAAGGGCGACCATCGCGCCCAGATGCGAGGTGTCAAGTCGCTGCCCCACCCCGGTGCGCTCTCGCGCCAGCAAGGCCACCATGGTCCCGTACGCCAACATGATCGCTCCCATCTGATCGGCGATTCCGCCTACGATATAACATGGCATTGCCTCGGCCGGTGCGCTGGCCAGATACATGAAACCCGAGCGCGCCTGGCCCAGGTAATCCAGTGCGCGTTCCTGGCTATCGGGTCCGTCGGGGCCGTAGCCCGAGGCGCTGGCGTAAATCAGGCGCGGGTTGAGCCGGCTCAGGGTTTCGTATCCCAGCTCCAGACGCTCCGCCACGCTCTGGCGAAAATTCTGCACAAAAACGTCGCTACGTTGGACCAGGCGATGAACTATCTGGCGACCGGCGGCGGTCTTGAGGTCAACCGCCAGGCTTTTTTTGTGACGGTTGCAGGCTTCGAAGTAAAAATTGGGGCCGTGAGGATCGACCTGCAGTCCCCCGATCGACGACATCCCGCGCCCCGGATCGCCGCTGCCGGTCTGTTCGACCTTGATTACCTCCGCCCCCAGATCGGCCATCATCGTGGTCGCGGTCGGACCGAGCTGCCAGATCGTCCAATCCACCACTCTGATTCCGTTCAACGGTTTGTCCATCGCGTCGTCCCTCGTTGCGATTGAAATTGCCTGCGCCAGCTCCTAACAATGCCACCATGGCGGTGTCGGGCAGTTCGCCCTCCCCCTCCCGGCCTGGGGCCTGGGCGGCGTGGGGGCTTAACTTTCTCTTTCCCTTGCGCTGCGCCGGATGCAACCGGCTGGCGCCGCTGGGAAGCCAAGCTCGCATTTGCGTCGCCTGCGCGCAAACCTTCCGCACTCCCAGCCAGCCGCTGTGCTTCACTTGCGGTCTGCCCCTGGCCAGCGCCAGCGAGCAATCGCGATGCGCCCGCTGCATGCACAACCCACCCTACTTCAATCAAGCCCGCGCCCTGGCTTGTTATGAAGCCTCCGCCGAGTCGGAAGGCAACATCCTGGCATCCATCTTGCGCCGTCACAAATACGGCCCCAATCAAGCGCTGGGGGCGGTCCTGCACGAGCTGCTCCTGCGCGACTGGCCTTTGGCCCCGCATTACGATTTGGTCGTGCCCGTGCCGTTGCATCCGACCCGCCTGCGCTGGCGCGGCTTCAACCAAGCGGCGCTGTTCGCGGCCGCCGTGGCGCGCCATCGCGGTAGCAAGCTGGGCGCAACCGTTCTGGCCCGAGTGATAGCAACTCCGCCCCAAACCGCTCAAGATTTCGCCAGTCGCCTGCGCAATGTCCACAACGCCTTCGCCCTCCGCTATCCTGACGCGGTGGCGGGACGACGTATCCTTATGGTGGACGACGTGATGACCACTGGCGCCACGCTTAATGAATGCGCCCGCGTGTTGCGCCGGGGCGGGGCCGCGGAGGTCGACGTGCTGACCATTGCGCGGGCGCTATGAGCGACGAACGCGCCGTCTGGGATCAGCGCCATCGCGAGCAGCGGGTTGCGGGACCCGAGGGCTTTGTCCTGGAACTACTGCCCCTGTTGCCCCGCGGTTTGGCCCTGGACGTCGCTTGCGGGGCGGGAAGGCACGCAATCTTTCTGGGACGATGCGGCTACCACGTTCAGGCCCTGGATTTCTCGCTTGAAGCGATCGAGCGGCTGGCTCGCCAGGCGCGGCGCGAACGACTGGAGCAGGTGCATGGCCTGGTCGCCGACCTGGAGGATTATCCACTGCCCGCCGACTATTATGACCTCATCGTGAACATCAATTACCTCGACCGTCAACTGATACCCCGGCTCAAGCGCGCGCTCAAACCGGGGGGCGCGCTGCTGTTCGATACTTTTCTGGTCGACCAGGCGACCGTGGGCCATCCCACCAATCCCCGCTTTCTGCTCGACCATTACGAGCTGCGCGAGCTGATGGCGGGACTGGAACTCGCCCGCTATCAGGAGCGCTTTACCGTCAGCCCCCAGGGGGTCAAGTCTTGGCGCGCCGGCGCGCTGGGGCGGCGACGATGAGCGCACCAGGATTGACCTATCGCGGCGCCGGAGTCGATATCGACCTCAAGCAGCGGCTGGTACCGCTGTTTCGAGGCTTGGCCAAAATCGCGCCCAGGACCGGCGTGCGGGGCGGGATTGGCGGCTTTGGCGCGTTGCTCGATCTGCCCCATTCTGAGACCAGCCCGGTGCTGGTGGCAGGCACCGACGGGGTCGGGACGAAATTGAAAATCGCGGTCCAGATGGATCGGCACGACACGGTAGGAATCGATTGCGTCGCGATGTGCGTCAACGACATCCTGTGCGCCGGCGCCCGCCCCTGGTTTTTCCTGGATTATATCGGAATCGGCAAGCTCCGCGCCGGCGTCGCGCTGGCCCTGGTCAAAGGTATCGCACGCGGATGCGCGCAGGCGGGCGCCGCGCTGGTTGGCGGCGAGACCGCTCAACTTCCCGGTTTGTACCCGCCAGGCGAGTACGATCTGGTTGGGTTCGCCGTGGGTCTCGCCGAGCGCACTCGTATCCCCGATCCCAAGCGCTTGCGCGCCGGCGACGTTCTGGTTGGATTGCAAGCCAGTGGTCTGCATTCCAACGGCTATTCGCTGGCCCGCCAGGCGTTGCTGGAACGGGGCCGCTTGAAACTTGGCCGCACAGTGGCTGAACTTGGCTGCACGCTGGGCGAGGAATTGCTCCGTCCCACCCGCATCTATGCCGAGGAGGTCCTGGCGCTGTTCGCCGATTTCAAGCTCAAGGCAATCGCCAACATTACCGGCGGTGGAGTGCCCGAAAATTTGCCGCGCGTTCTACCGGGTAACCTGCGCGCCCGGCTGCGCCGTGGCAGTTGGCCTCTCCCGCCGATCTTCGAGCTGATCCAGCGCTGCGGCCAGATAGGCCAAATCGAGATGGAGCGCACCTTCAACCTCGGTTTGGGTATGATCGGAATCTTCGATCCAACCGACGTTGACGCGGCGCTCGCCTACCTACGCCGCCGCCGGCTGCCAGCGTACGTGGTCGGAGAACTCAGCCGCGGGCGGCGAGCCGCGACCCTAGCCTGATGGCCACGCGATTACCGCCGGTCCGTCTCGGGATCCTCATTTCAGGTACGGGGACCAATCTGCAAGCGATAATCGACGCTATCGCGCAGGGTCGGTTGCAAGCGGAAATCCGCCTGGTTGTTTCCAATCGCGCCTCGGCGCCCGGGCTGCAGCGCGCTCAGGCGGCAGGCCTGCGCACGATGGTGATAGATCATCGCGCTTTCGCCTCCCGCCAAGCGTTCGATTGGCGGATGCGCCAGGCGTTGGAAGAGGCTGCGGTAGAGCTGGTGATTCTGGCCGGTTTCATGCGTTTGCTCTCGCCCGTGATGCTGCAGGGCTTTCCCGACCGCATCATGAATATCCATCCAGCCCTGCTGCCGGCCTTCCCGGGACTCGACGTGCAGCGAGCCGCCATCGATCATGGTGCAAGATTTTCAGGTTGCACGGTGTTTTTTGTCCGGGAGGGAATCGACGACGGACCGATCATTATTCAAGCTGTCGTGCCGGTTTATCCCACTGACAGCCCGGCCGATCTGGCCCATCGCATCCAGCTCCAGGAGCATCGGATCTACCCGAGGGCGATCGCGCTCTTCCAGCAAAAGCGCCTGCAAATCAGCGGCAAGCGGGTGCTTATCAAGGATTGGGACACCAGCAACGCCGGCGCTGCGCTAATCAATCCGGAGTCGGACTGAACGCCCACCATTCCCGTTCCGCAACAGGGCGGAGCAAAAAAAGCCAGGCCTTGACGACCCAGATGGCTAAAAAACAGCATACTGCCAAAACGCTAGTTTTCTTAAGCTTTTTCAGCCTGAACTCGCAAAGATGATGGAGATGGACCGGCGGCCGCGCTGCTCGCCGAGGTTTCGATCATACGGGCTGCATTCTGTGGACAAACCGGCTATTGCCCACAGCCCTGCAACTCAATGCTACCTAAAGCGCAAGGGTTATTAACAGCTTACCGTTTCCATCGCCTAATGCGGCATCCGGTCAGCGCTTTGATACCCAGCCGAATGGCCATATAATGCCAATTATTGTTTGGTGACGAATATCTGGCCGAGGAGGTCCCGAGTTGGCTCGAGTAGAGGTCTATACCCAGAAAATCTGCCCATACTGCGTTCGTGCCAAGGCTCTGCTGAGCCGCAAGGGGGTGGCGTACGAAGAAATCGATGTCACCGACGACGTCGAGTTGCGCGCTCGAATGGTGGAACGGGCGGGCGGCCGGCGTACCGTGCCCGAGATCTTCATCGACGGCCAGATCGTGGGCGGATACGACGATCTGAAAGCTCTGGATGATCGCGGCGAACTCGATCATTTGCTGGCGCAGACGGACTGAGCCTCAGGGCGCAGATTTCGGGGAACCCGATGGCCGAGGGAATATACGACCCGGAGCGCTTTCCTGAAAACTTCTATCGTGGACTGGTGGTCCGCTTGAGCGCGGCCGACTACTCAGGAACAGTACGCTCCGATAGCGGACGCGAATACAACTTCAAGTTTCCATTTGTCGCCGTGGTCGGGGCCCCAATCGGCGGCGCCGCCCCGGGTTTTGACCAACTCAGCGTGGGCGCGCGTGTGGCCTTCGACGTAGGCTGGAATTCCAAAGGGCTGGTCGTCACCACGCTCAAGCGCTTGTAGCCTTTCACTATTTATCCACGAAAAACCTGAGTAGTTTTTCCCGGGCCTCCTACTCTGCTATGCAAGCTTGCAGGAGGACGGACGCATGCTGGACGGATTCAAGAAATTTCTACTGCGCGGCAACGTGGTCGATATGGCGGTGGGAGTGGTAGTGGGAGTCGCGTTCAATGGGGTGGTCAATGCGCTGGTTAAGGATCTGATAACCCCGCTGATCGCGGCAGCGGGGAGAAAGCCGGATTTCAGCGCGGTTAATTTTCAGCTTCACGGCGCCACCTTCATGCTCGGCGATTTTTTCAATGCACTGTTGTCCTTCTTGATGATCGCGGCGGTGGTTTATTATCTGGTCGTGATGCCGGTCAATCGCCTGGTCGCGCACTTCACTCCCGCCCCAGTGGTGAGCACCAAGGCCTGTTCGCAATGCGCCAAGGAGATTCCTCTGGCGGCTCGTCGATGCCCCTATTGCACCTCCACCTTGGGCTGATTCAGGCCAGCAGCACCGCCACGATTCCGGCCACGAAGACGCCGTCGAAAGTGCCGGCTCCGCCGATCGAGACCATCGGCGCGCGCATCTGCGCCACGCTGGCCAGATTGCTCAGGTCAGCTCCGAGCAGGCATCCCATGGTGCCTGCGACATATGCGATCGAGGCTCGCCGGGACCGATCTACCAGCCAGGCCGCCAGCGCCGCGACGATTCCTGGAAGCAAGGTGGGCACCGCGATCCCTACCCCGGGCACGATTCGGGCGACGCGATGCACGATTAGAGCGACCAGCGCGATGGCGATCGCGGCGCGCAACCATCCCCCAAGCCGCCAGAGGAGGTAGAAGGAAAAAATTGTGGGGATCAGCGCCCCGCCGACATTAATTGCGATCACGGTACGGCCGACCTGGATCGCGGGTGGGGAAACATAGGGCACGCCGAATACATAGATGGTCTTGGCGGCGACCATATGCTGAGTGCTGACCGAAGCGATCGGCAGGTTGATCAGGCTCCCCAGGACGGTGAGCAGGAGCAACAGGGTAATCGCACGATGGGATATGCCCAACCGGGCATAGGCGTACTCGATGGCGCCAAACTCGATAAAGGCCAACAGCACTGCCAGCACCAGCACCAGCAGCCCAAGCATCGGCGAACTCACGGGAGGATACATCGGCTACCTTGCCAGCAGCGGCCGGGTCAGGACCCGCTTGACCGCAGCATGCCATCCCTCAAGCCGCCGGGCACGTTCGCGAGGGCTGAACTCTGGAGCAAAGCGGCCTGACTTGGCCTCTTGCAGGGGGGGTGGTTTGCGCCACACGCCGCACGCCATTCCCGCCAGCTTGGCTGCGCCCAGAGCCGTTGCCTCCAGCGCGCCCGCGCGCTGAACCGGGCGGCCCAGCACGTTGGCCTGGAACTGCAGCAGGTAATCGTTGGCGGCTGCGCCGCCGTCGGCCCGCAGCAGCCTAATCCGCTTGCCGCTATCGCGCTCCATCGCGCCGAGCACATCAGCCACCTGAAAGGCGATACTTTCCACCGCCGCGCGCACGATGTCGGCTACGGTGGTACCGCGGGTCAAGCCCATGATCGCACCGCGCGCTTCGCTGTCCCACCATGGCGCGCCCAAACCGACAAAGGCGGGCACGAAGAAAGTCTGGTCACCATCGAGGCCGGCGCCGGCGATAAGACGCTCTGTGTCTGCCGCCTGTTTGATCAACTTCAATCCGTCACGCAACCATTGCACGACCGCGCCGGCAACAAAGATGGATCCCTCCAGCGCCGCCGCCGGCTCGCCCTCGGGGCCGAGCGCCAGGGTGGTCAGAAGGCGGTTGCGCGAAGCCACCAATCGCTCGCCAGTATGCATCAGCATGAACGCGCCGGTACCGTAGGTCACCTTGGTGTCACCTGCCTTGACCGCGCCCAGGCCAAACAGGGCCGCTTGCTGGTCGCCTATCGCGCAGCCGATGGGAAGCGAGCGCGCCCCGATCATCCCGGCGGCGGTTTCCGCCAGCGGTCCTCGCGAAGGTACCACCTTGGGCAACATCTCGGGGGGCACGCCGAACAGTTCCAGCATCGCAGGATCCCACTGGCGGGTACGCAAATTAAGCAGCGAGGTGCGCGAGGCGTTCGTGTAATCAGATACATGAGTCTGGCCGCCCGATAGCCGGTAGATGAGCCAGCTCTCGATGGTGCCGAAGCACAGCCCGCCACGCGCCGCCCGCCGGCGGAGCGCGGGCGAGCGATCGAGCAGCCATTTAAGCTTGCTGGCCGAAAAGTAGGGGTCGAGCAACAGCCCGGTGCGCCGGCGAATCGCCCCTTCATGGGCTTTCATCTCCCGACATATGTCGGCGCTGCGCCGGCATTGCCAAACGATAGCCGGTGCCACCGGCCGGCCGCTGGCTCTGTCCCACACCAGCAGGGTCTCGCGCTGGTTGGCCAGACCGATTACTGCGATATCGCTGGCGCGAGCGCGCGCCAGGCGCAAGGCATGGGCGGCCAGGGCACGCACAGAGGTAAAGATCTCTTCGCCGTCGTGCTCGACCCACCCCGGCTTGGGGTAATACTGCTGGATTTCACCGTAGGCGCGCGCTACCAGCTTGCCGCTATCGTCGAGGAGCAGCACGGTGGTACCGGTGGTGCCCTGATCGATCGCCATCACCAAAGAAGCCATGCTCGCCCTTCCCGCCCGCGTTCAAGCTGTCGTCTGGCACCTTAAGTCAGCACCACGCCCAGAGACAACCGCAGCCGCGGGGCTGGCTTGCCTCTGCCACGCTCGATGGCCATGATAGCCGCAACTGGCACGGGGGCTCCGAACCACCCCTGAAGGGGCTGATGAGCGAAGAAATCCGCAGCATCGCGGACTTGATCCGCTACTTTTCCGAGGGCGCCAAGGCGCGCGAGCATTGGCGTATCGGGACCGAATACGAAAAGGTCGCGGTCTTCGCCGATAGCGGCTACGCGATCCCCTTCTCCGGCCCGCGCGGCGCCGAAGAGATCCTGCGCCGGCTGGCTGATCGCTACGGTTACGAGCCCGAGGAAGAAGAGGGCCGCATCCTGGCGCTCAAGGCGCCCAATTCATCCATTACCCTGGAGCCCGGCGGTCAGATCGAGCTCTCAGGCGAGCAATGCGCCGATATCCACTGCGCGCACGAGGAATTCAGCCGCCATGTCGCCCAACTACGGGAAGTCGCCAGCGGCCTGGACATCGCGCTGCTGGGTTTGGGGATGCAGCCGCGCAGTCGTCTGGACCAGATCGAGCTGCTGCCCAAGACTCGCTACCGCATAATGTATCCATACATGGCGCGGCGCGGCGGTCTTGGGCAGCGAATGATGAAGCAGACTGCCGGGGTCCAGGCCAACCTCGATTACAGTGACGAAGCGGACGCTATGCGCAAGCTGCGGGTGGCGATGGGGATCGTGCCGCTGCTCCATGCTATCTTCGCCAATTCGCCTCTGAGCGATGGCGGGCTCAACGGCTACCTGAGCTTTCGCGGGCGAGTTTGGTTGGATACCGATCCCGACCGCTGCGGGATTCCGCCCTTCGTCTTCAACGAACAGGCGGGCTTCGAAGACTACGCCCAATACGCCTTGGACGTACCGATGTATTTCATCATCCGGGACCATCGCTACCTGGATTTGACTCGGCCGCCCGGGCTCAGCTTCCGCCATTTTTTAGCCCACGGATTTCAGAGCTATCGGGCCACGATGGATGATTGGGCCAACCATCTGACCACGATCTTTACCGAAGCTCGGCTCAAGCGCTACTTGGAATTGCGCTCACCCGACAGCCAGCCACCAGCCCTGATGTTGGCCTTTCCCGCCCTGTGCAAAGGCCTGCTCTACGATGCCGATTGCACCCTGGCGGCCTGGGATCTGGTCAAGCGCTGGAGCTTCGAACAGCGCCTGGCATTCGATGCGCAGGCTCACAAGGCAGGGTTGGAAGCCCGGCTGGATCGCGTCCGTATGCGCGATCTCGCGCTGGAATTGTTGGAAATTGCCATGTCCGGCTTGAGCCGACAGGGCGCATTGAATGCGCGGGGCGACAATGAGAGCATATACCTGCTGCGCACGCTGGACTTGGTGCGCGGCGGCCACAATCCAGCCTCACTGGTAGTGGGGCGCTGGAAAGGGGCGTGGAACTACGATTTTGCACGGTTGGTGGCGGGGACATCGTACGACAACGAGGAGTGGGCTTAAGTGCGGTTTGCCATCTCTGAGAAATCCGTAGTCGTGCTCAACTTCGTCTTGATCGCAGGATGCTCATACTTCGCCGCCCATGGGGTCAACCAGATCGTGGCGGCCCATTTCAACTTACCGCCGGCCGCCAGCAGCGGCCTTGAAGAGCAGCCGCCAGCCAGCACTCTGACCCGCGCCGTCTATGACCTGGTGGTTCAGCGAGATATCTTCAACGCTTATAAACCGCCGCCTCCGGCCGCCGCCCCGGTGGTCATGGACTTGCATCTGACCTTGACCGGCACCTCGCTGCTGAGCAAATCCAAGCCCTTCGCGATTATCGAAGACCAAACCACTCGGGAGCAGAGCCTGTACCGTCTGGGCGAGACGATCCCCAACGCCGGACCGCTGGTGAAGATCGAAAAGGCACGGGTCCTCATCAATCATGGTGGTAAGCTGGTGGCACTGGAGATCCCCAGCAATGGGATGCCGCAGGCACAGCCGATGCCGGGATTTCGGCGCGGTTTTCCCGGCCGCATGCCGTTTCCAATGGCGCACACCGACGTCCATCCGGCGGGCAAAAACAACTACGTGATCGATCGCAGCGCCGTGCAGCGCAACCTCCAGAACCTGGGCCAGCTTTTTACCCAGATGCGGGCTATCCCCAACCTGGCCGGCGGGCAGACCGACGGCTTTCGCCTGTCGGAAATTCAGGGCGGTTCCTTGTTCCAGCAAATGGGCCTGCAAAACGGCGATGTGGTTACCTCGATCAATGGCCAACCGCTGAACGATCCGACCCAGGCCATCGCCTTGTTCAACACCCTGCGCAATGCCAGCAACATCTCGATGGAAGTCGAGCGCGGGGGCCAACCGGTGACTCTTACTTACAACATTCAATAATCGATGCTACTGCGTAGCGCGCGGTCCAGCGAGCGAGATCAGGTCCTCGATCTACTGGCCGAGTGGTACCACGATCGGGATTTTTTCGCGCGCTACAATTGCTACGACCCCGCCTTCCGAGACGACTTGTGTCTGATCGCTGTAGAAGGGCTCAAGATCGCGGCTACCGTTCAGATCTTCGACCGCCGGATAAACCTGGCCGGCGAATCGGTCAGGTTGGGCGGAATCGGCTCGGTTTACACCAGCCCCTCCCGCCGCCGCCAGGGGCTGGCCTCAGCCCTGCTTAAGCTGGCCGCGCAGCGGATGGTCGATGAAGGATTCGAACTGTCGCTGCTCTTTACCGATCTTATCGCTTACTATCGGCGCTTTGGCTGGGAGGAAGCGGAACGGCAGTTCACCCCCTTGTTCAATATCGCTTCGATCGCGCAACCCACAGCGCCCGGCGAAATCGCCTTGTTTGACCCTGGACGGGATCTGGACGGCGTGATGGCAGTGTATCGTGAGTATAGCGGCTGTCGCGACCTGACGGTTTGCCGCGATTTGCGCTATTGGCAGGGGAATTTGCGTTATGCCGGAAACCCCGGGGAATATTTCGTGGTCTGCGGCACTGGCACCCAGGTCCGAGCTTATGCTCGCGCGATACGTTTTTTCGATTATCCAATGGTGATGGAATACGGCTATCGTGCCCGCGAGCAGGACGCGCTTGTGTCGGTCCTCAAGCATCTGGGCGAAGTCGCCAACGGATCCGCGCCTGGCCTTGGCTCGGCTTCCTGCCCTGCTTTGGCTCCCGCCAGCCCCGCTCAGCCCATAGGGCTGCTCGTCACTCATTCGGCTCATGATAGCGAACTGGAGCGAAGGTTGGCCCAGGCCGGCGTCACTTTGATGCATCATGGCGATCGCCTGTACATGTGGCGCGTCTTGATGCCCGAGCGCGTCGGCCCGCGTCTGGGCGTGCGGCCTGAAGAGGCGCAAAGACGCCTGATCGAACTGGCCAGCTCGCCGCAGTCTCTGTACTGGACCTCCGATCGTTTCTGATCCGGCTTCGCCCTCCCGAGCGCGACCACACGATGCGAGCTCTTGCAACCGTACCATCTATTGCAGTGACGGGCCGATTGCGTCGATAATTCGACTTCCCCTTTTTTTGGCGGTATGGGCCAAGGGGTGGATGGCCGGGGTGTGGAGGTGGTGGTGGATGGAAAGCGGTGGCAGGCGCACGGCGCCTTGGTTTATCCCATACACGTTGACAATAGCTCTCGTGCTCGCCGGCCCGGCACTTGGCTTGGCGGCCCATCGGCACGCCCCTGAGCGCGGCAGGCATCTCAAAGCGCCGCCCGCCCTGCCCCAGCCCTATGTAGCCGCCTGCGTAATGGAGCCAAGATCGGGTCAGGTCATCTACGACCTGAATATGCATAAACCGTGGCCGCCGGCGTCAATGACCAAGATGATGCTGATGCTGATTGTGGCCGAAAAGCTGCATGACGGCAGCCTCAAGCTGGACGACCAGGTGACGGCTTCGGCGAACGCAACCAGGATGGGTGGCTCGCAGGTATACCTTAAGGAAGGCGAGACCTTCTCTTTGGACGACATGATGAAGGCGATTGTGGTCCATTCGGCCAACGACGCGTCGGTGGCGGTTGCCGAATACCTGGCCGGATCGACCGGCGCTTTCGTCGTGATGATGAATCGCAGGGCCGCGCAATTGGGCATGCGCGACACCCACTATTATTCGGTCCACGGATTGCCGCCCGCGCGCGGCCAGCAACCCGATATCACCAGCGCCTACGACAGCGCTTTGCTGGCACGCGAGCTGATAAAATATCCCGACGTGCTGAGATGGTCTTCAATCGATACCACCGGCTTTCGCCACGGCACTTTCCAATTGCGCAACACCAACCATCTCATTCGCAGCTATGCCGGATGTGACGGGCTCAAGACCGGCTTTTACGATCGGGCCGGTTTCAATGTCACGGCCACCGCCAAGCGCAACGGCCTGCGGCTGATCGCGGTAGTCCTGGGATCGCCGCGCAAGAGCGAGAACTTCGAGACCGCCGCGACCCTGCTCTCGCAAGGCTTCCTGAATTATTACAACTATCCGGTGGCCAGGCGCGGCCAACCGATCGCGCGCAGCGTCGCGGTGCGCGGTGGTGCCGCCTCGCAAATTGTGCCGGTGTGGGGCGAGGATTTGCGTCTTTTCACCAGACGGGGCGAGGAAAATCGCTCCTTCACCCTTGCCTTCGATCTCCCCGCTCGGCTCAACGCTCCGCTTGCGGCCGGCCAACAGGTAGGGATCGGTGAGCTAATGGTAGCAGGCCGTCCAGTCGCTCGGGCGCCGCTCTTGGCACCCGCCGCCGTGGCTCGCGGATCGTTGTGGTCGCGGCTGGCCAGCGCGCTGTAGCGGGAGGCGCGAATCGATCATGCCCGAAATCGACGATATTCAGCTCGTCCGGTGATTCCGGTGCTGAGTACGAGAGCGAATTCTTCAATCGTTGGAGAGGTTGAACGCTGCCCTCTGCCATGAGCCACTCTATCCGTCCGTTTTTCGTACCATGCGTCTGATGCCCTTGGGGTTCGCGGCCCTGACGCTGGTTTCGACCGGCTTGGGCGGGTTGGCCGCGATTTGGCTGCGCGACCGCCTTCATCTTCTACTTGGCTTCAGTTCCGGCGCGGTACTGGCAGTTGCATTATTCGACATCCTGCCCGAAGTCTTCAGCTTTCATCCGGGTTCGCGTGTCATGATGGCTACCGCCGCCGGCTTCCTTCTGTTTTTTGCCTTGGAGCGCTACACCGCCCTGCATCGAGCGCGCGAGCACGTCCATGAACGCCATCGTCACAATCCTGAACTGGGAGTAATCGGCGCCGCCGGCTTGGCTTTGCACAGTTTTTTGGACGGCGTCGCGATCGGTATCGGCTTTGCCGCCAGCATGAGAGTCGGAGTGCTGATCGCGCTGAGCGTTATCGCTCACGACTTGAGCGACGGCCTCAACACTGTCACGGTGGTCCTCGCCCACAAGAATTCGCTCAAGCGAGCCGCGAGCTGGCTGTTGATCGATATGAGCACCCCGGTGCTGGGCGCCGCCAGCACCCTGCTCTTCCACCTGGACCCTTCCGATCTGCCCTGGGTTCTGGCCTTTTTCGCCGGCTCCTTCCTGTATATCGGCGCATCGGATCTGCTGCCCGAGGCCCAGCAACACGACTCGCCCCTGGTGGGTGTGGCCACGGTCGCCGGGATGGCGGCGATTCTGGCCGCCAACTCTTTTCTGCACCTGGGCTGAGAGGCGGTTTCAATGGCTGGGCGGCACCAGCGGCGGCACCGCCGCACCAGGGGGAGTGGTGGGCCATAGAGGGTGGCCGGGAGCGGCCGCGGCAGGCGGCTGGGGATGGTAACTGGCATAGCCGATCACGCCGCCGACCACCGCGCCAAGCACCATCCCGACCGGACAACCAATGGCGAAGGCGGTGCCGCTGCGCGAATCGGCGATCGCCGCGGCGGTGCAGCCTACCGCGCCGCCGGCGAAAAAGCCGATCGCCGCGGTATCGGCGGCAGCCTTTTCACGATCGGTCAGATCGCAGCCGCACACGCTCAGCAGCATCAACAGGGTCAGCGCCTGCCATAGCCGATTCCGGCTTTTCATCGCGATGCGGCCTCGTCACTGGGCTCTGATCCGATTGTGGGCCGCCGACGCGGCGCCAGCCAGCAAAAACCTCCGATGGCCCGGCAGCGCGCGACACGGATGACGAACGCCGTCCGCCGCGCTCAGCCTTGGCGCCACGCGCTTGCCATCTCATCGGCCTGGTGCTATCGTAAACACTTGAGTGAAAGCGCGCAGGATAGTAATAGGCTGCGTGGCCCTGGCCGCTTTGGTGGCGACCTTATTGTTGGGCCATGCCAGCTTGCGGCCCGTCTGCACGCGAATCCACGGCAACGACCAGTTACGGATCCTGGCCGACGCCATTGCGCCGGGAACGGCGCGCTTTTTTTGCTATAGCGATGCCGGCGCGCAGATGCGCTTCGTGCTGGCGCGCGATTCCCAGGGTAAGCTGCACTCGATCCTGGACGCCTGCCGCCAATGCTACAAATTCCACAAGGGCTTCAGCTTTCGTGACGGCTACCTGGTCTGCCGGCTGTGCGGTAACCGCTACCCGATCAAGACCATGACTACGGGCAAGGCCTCGTGCGTGCCGGTGCGGCTGACCACTCATGCCAAGGGCGACAGTATCGAAGTCAACCCCGCCGACCTGCGGGCCAATCGATGGCTGTTCTAAGACAGCGCCGGCGCCGATCAAGCGCGCTCGCCCTGTTGCTGGCGGTCGCCATTTTGGCCGCGGCCCTGCCCGAGATGGCCGGCTGGGCGGTAGAAGGCGGCGCTCCCTGCTTGCTCACTCTAAATATCTGCAACCCTGGCGGCGGCACGGGCCGGGCCGCTCCCGCGCACGAAATTGGCCTGCTGCCCGCCCTGTTTCCGATCTCGACGATCTTTTTCACCACCACTCTCGCTCTCACGCTGATCGCGTCACATTCGCGTTCGCCTCAGGCCCCGCAGCCGCCTCCGCCCAAGACACGCGCTTAGCGCGTGTCGGCTCACAAATTCTCTCCAGCGCCCCGGACTCGCGCGTTCGCGGTTAAAGCGCGTGACGCGCGCACGTGGTTATCCGCGGAAAGGAATTTATGCGGCGGCTTTGCCTGTTGGTTTTGTTCGCGACATTCCTCTTACCCAGCGCTAGCGCCTGGGCCCACGGCGTGGTGGGAGATTATATCTTTCTGGAGCCGTTGATAGCGGAAGATCCAACCCCCGCCAACGAACTGGATATCGTAGAGCCCTCATGGACGCGCGGTGCGGACGGCCGCACCTTCACTCTTGGCAGCTCGATCGAAAAGGTGATCGGGAACGGCGATGAAAACGACGGTTGGGTGCCCCGATTAAGCCTCGGAGCGGGCTCGTCCTGGCTTTACCAATCGCCCAGGCACGGCGCCAATGAAAGCGGTTTCGATGATCTTGATCTGTTCCTGAAATACGCCTTTGTGGTGATTCCCGACCACGAATTCTTGGTCGGCGCGATGCTCGACCTGCAATTGCCTACCGGCAATCCCAGCGTGCAGAGCCAGAATCACACCAGCATGGGACCCGAGCTGGTGTGGGAAAAGGCCCTGGGTGATTTACCCAACTGGCCGGTCCTCGAATATCTGCGCCCGCTGGGTTTTCAAGGGGATTGCGGCTATCTGCCGGCGCTCGGCGGTTCCACCAGCCATCTATTGTTCGCCGATCAAGTGGTCGAGTATTCCCTGCCCTATCTCAGCAATTCCGTGCGCGATTTCGGCCTGCCGGACCCACTGCGCAATCTGTTCCTGTTCACGGAGTTCAACTACTCGCAACTGCTCGCGGGACCAGCCGGCCAGACCTTTCCCAACCTGGTGGCCACCCCCGGGATCGCCTACGTGAGCTACTACTTCGAGCTAAGTCTGGGGACTCAGTTCGCGCTTAACCACGCCAGCGTCCCCGGCACGCACGCTGCGCTCATCGGACTCCTGGATATTTTCTATGACGACATTCTTCCCCAGACCAATTGGGCCTTGTTCGGGAGCAGATAAAATGGCTATTCGCCAGCTTTGCCCACTGATTTCCGCGGCCTTGCTGCTGATTGCCGCGCCGGCGGCCTGGGCTCATTCATTCCCCCGCCGTGAGAACCCGTGCGCCGGACAGCAATTGCAAACCGCGCCTTCGCAAGTGACAATCGACTACGACGCGCCCATCGAAAGGCTCTTCTGTTCGCTCAAGGTGCTCGACGCCGGCGGGAAAAATCTCGCCCTGGGAGCGCCGATGGTTGGCGCGGGCGGCTATTCACTCTCGGTAAAACTTCCCACGCTCAAACCCGGTCGGTACACGGTCAAGTGGGCCGTGCTCTGCGTCGACACCCATCATACCGAGGGCTCGTATACCTTTACCGTGGCGGGAGCACGGTGAGCGCGATGGACATGGCCGGCCCGGCCAACCTGGGCCGATTTTTGTGCGACTGGCCGTTTGTTGCGACCGTGCTGCTGCTGTTCGGCCTATGCAGCTTCGCGATGCTTCTTCCTCGGGCGACCGACGTTTCCGAGCTGGGTATGCGATTTGTGGCCCCGATTCGATTGCTGGCCCTGCTTCAACTGGCGCTGTGGCCGCTGCTGCTCGTCCGGGTGGCTTCTTCCATGGCGGGGGTCGGAGCCCGGGCCGTCCTACCCTTGCTACCCGCGATCGTGGGTCAAACCCAATTCGGCCATCATTGGCTTATCGCCACCCCGCTGATGCTGGCGGTGGTCGCGCTTTCCTGGCGCGCGGGCTTTACCCTTTGGCAAGCGCGAGCGCTCGCCTTGCTCAGCGCCGGCCAGCTCTTGTTGTGGGCGGCCTCCGGTCACGCCATCGACTATGGCACAGCCGCCATCGCAGCATATCTAGTCCACGAGCTGGCCGCGGGTCTGTGGCTGGGATCGCTATTGGGCTTGTGGCTGGTGGCGCCAACCGCGGGCGGCGCGCTTGGCAAAGTCGCACCCCGGGTGTCGCAAATCGCGGGCTGGTGCGTCACAGGAATCGTTATAAGCGGGGCTTACCTCGCCTACTGCGGCCTGGGGCTTAACCTGACTCATTTGTTATACTCCAGCTACGGCCGCACCTTGTTGTGGAAGCTGGCCTTGGTCACAGGGGTGGTGGCGATCGGGGGATATAACCGCTATCGCCTGTTGCCAACTCTGAGCGATAAGGTCAAGAGTCGCGAGCTACTGCGCAACGTAGCGGTGGAGTCATTACTGCTCATAGTGATAATCGGCGTCGCCGCCCGGCTCGCCAACACCCCACCCGCCCACATGGCCCCGTAGCAGCCGAGGGAGTGATCTGGCGATAGGCGGGCATGGCGGCCCGCTCCGCTAGAAGACAACTAAATCGCGCGAGATGTTTGGACACGGCAGGCAAGAATTGGACAAACCAGTCAATCAGAGAGCCGGTCCCTCCATCAGTAAAGGAGCCACGGACTGAGCAGCGCCATTCCCTGGCAAAGCATTCCCAACGCAGGCAGCCAGGCTTCTGGCACGCCCGTGAGCCCGGCCAACCAACGCGGCCATCCATCTGCTGCGCCACTCGCGTTCGGCATCAGAGCCGCCTTCAGGCCACCCAGACCGCCGCCGATGATGGTCACCTCCAATGCCTGACCCGGCGGCAGGCCGGCTTTTTCGCGTGCGATCGCGATCGCCCGCTCCAGCCCTCCCAGCGCGTCAACCAGGCCGTTGCCCAACGCCGCGCTGCCGCTCCAGATTCGTCCCTTGGCCACGGCCTCGGTCTGCTCGGCACTCAAATGGCGACCTTCGGCCACCTTGGCGGTAAAGTTGCCGTACAGCTCTCCCATCACCTGATCGAGCTGTTGCAACTCATCGTGGTCGAGCGCGCGGGTGAACGACATGGCGTCGCCATTGGGTGCCATCTTGACCAGATCGGCGGCCACTCCCAGCTTGCGCAGCAGCGCACCGATGCTGAACTTCACGTAAACCACCCCAATCGAGCCGGTGATAGTGGCGGACTGCGCGACGATCGCGTCCGCGCCCGCGGCCACGTAGTACCCACCCGAGCCGGCAACGTCGCCCATCGAAACCACTACCGGCTTGCCCAACCCTCGTACTTCTTTCACCGCCCGCCAGACCAGATCGGAACCGACCGCGGCGCCTCCTGGCGAATTGACTCTGAAGACCACCGCCTTGACCCGTTCGTCGCGCCCGGCGCGCAGCAGCTCGGCCGAAGTACGAACCGCGCTGATGAACTCACCGCTCAGCGGCTCGTCGCCGGTGAGCACTGGGCCGACGCCGAAAACCAAGCCAATCCGCGGCAACTTGCCACGATCTTTGCGCCAACGCACGCGTCGCAAATAGCGGGTCAGGCCGACCACCCGTTTGTCGTTGGGACCATGGTTGGACAGCATCTCCTGGCTGTAACCAATCCGGTCGATCAGCTTATCGGCGCAGGCCGCCTGCGCGCCGACGAAGCCGCGAGTGAGCATCGCGCGCGCCGCCGGCGCGCTGAGATGGCGGGCGCGGGCAACGTATTCGACCATCAGGCGCTCGCTGTCGCCGAGCACCTCCGCGATACTCTGGCGCAGCGGAGCCGACATGTCCTGGCGGCTGAAGCTTTCGGCCGCTCCTTTGTATTCTTTCCACTGCAGGGCTTGCGCGTCGATTTGCAGCCGTTGCAGCGCATCCTTGAAAAACAACCCGCCCGCGCTCAAGCCCACCATCGCCAGCGTCGTATCCGGGTTGGCGATGATCTCCCCGGCGGCCGCGGCAATCAGGTATTCGCGCGCGGACAGCGAATCCCCCTCCAGCACGGCGACGGTTCGCTTACCGGCCGCGGTCAGGGCGCCGATCAGATCGTGCAACTCTTGAGCACTGGCCAGGCCACAGTGCAGGCCTGCGATCTCGATCATGACCGCACTTACTCGAGGGTCGCCCACGGCTTCTTGAAGAGCCTCGCGCAGTTGATGAAGAGTAGGAGCTTGCCCACCGCGCAGGCGCTCCAGCAACGGCGTGGCAGCGTGCTCGCGCAGGGTGCCGCTCAGGCGCGTGCGCAGCAGGCTGTCGGGCGCGATGCGAGCCGGCCTCGCCACGATCAGCAGGTAGGCCACAGCCGCGGCCAGCGCGACAAAGATCAGCAGCCCACCCACGGCGTGCCAGCCCAGGGCTACAAGCAAGGCACCGGCGCCCATCGGCACCAGCACCGCCACCGCCATCCGCAACTTACGCGTCACAAGCGCTCCTTCGCGATTTCGTCTCGATTCCGATGTTCGGCCTCACGCTTTTAGATTAGCCTTTTCCGCTAATGAAAGCTGTCGCCGTGATGCTGGCGCTCGCTCTACTCGCGATCGCTCTGAATTCGCCAGCCCTGGCTCGAGAGCCGTCCCTGCGGCCGGTGTTTTTGTGGTGGCACAAAAAAAAGCCCAAACCGCCCCTGATGATTCCACGCCTGCCGCTCCAGGCCGCCCCTGGCATCCGAGTCATCGCCGCGTTGCCTCTGGGCCCGGACTTCAAACTGCTGGGGAGCGCACCACCGCTGTGGGTCACTGGCCAGGAACTGGCGGTGGTCGGACGGATTGGTCAGCGCACGGTGATCGCGGGTTTCTCTGGAGATAATTTCCAGCAGAGCGGGATTCTGGTCGCTGGGCCCAAACCAGCCCTCGGCACGCTGCTTGACGCCGCCCTCAGCGCCGACCACGAGCGATTCGCCACAGTCTCCAGCCTGAGCGATCGGCTGACAATCGGCCTGAGTGCCGCGCAGCGAGTGGGTCCCAGCACAATAGTAAGCGAAATCCCCGGCCGCTTCAGCGCGGCCTCGATCGCCTGGCTAGGAGCCAATCTGCTCGCTATCGGCGCGGTCGAGCTCGGCACCCCGCCGCCCGCACCCGATGCCACGGCTCCAACCCCAAACCCAAGCGCAAGCGCCACGGCAACCGTAGTGGGCCCTCCGGCATCGGCCACTGTCAGCGCCAGCGCCACACCCCAGCCCTCACCCAGCGCAACGCCGGTAGCCCTGGTGCCGCATCTGTTCGTGGTCTCCCTGGCTATGGCATCCGAGCCGATCGAGCCGCAATTGGATTGCCTGGACCAGATCGATCCGACCCGCCTGTACTGGAGCAACAACGGTCGGCTAGCGGTGGCTGCCGGCGCGCCGCCGAACACCGGACGCTGGTATCTGATCGATCGTATGCAAGCCACCTGTTCGCCGATTGTGGTACGCGGCGGTATCCCGTTCGGTTTTTTGCAATGGGGCCAGAATGACGGCCGCTTTCTGTTCACCGCGGTTCCTAACAACGGCAGCGGCGTGAGCGCGATCGCGGTGATGGAATACACCCTGGCCGACCACGCCGCCCAAACCGTAATCCAACCGGCCACAGCCGCAACCTACACTATCGGCACCAACTTGGCAGCGGTCGGCAGTCGCAGTCTGACGCCGGCGCTCATACGCACGACACCCGATCGCCTGGTCCCGGCCGAGTTGGATTGGTTTACCTGGGCCCACGCCCAGGTGCAGATCGTACCGCTGGGCGTACAAGTTCGCGCCCGCGCCTTGCTGGACGCTCAAATCGGTTACTGCGCCTCGAGCGCGATGTTGAGCGCGAAACTGTCGGCGCCCGGCCCAGCCGGCGATTTTCCCGCCCTGATGTGGATCGCCAATTCGTTGCGCGCCGGCGGTGTGCTCGCCTTCGGCCAGACCCACGGCTTTCTAAGCGCCAGCTTTTCGCCCGCCTGCGATCGGGTTGCGCTCCTGGGCGGCCAGCTTGATCGGCCCACCGGCGCAGTCCTGGCGATGCCCACCCTGCCTCATTAGGACAAGAACCCGACGTGAGGCTTGCCATCAGGTTGCCGACTGCACACTGGCGTCGGGGCGATACCCTGGCGCGGACCAAAACCGAGCGCTCGTTGTACCACCAACACCCGATGGCCATCCCAGTTTAATTTCTTCCCGAGCGGCCGGCGCCCGGTGATAACTTCTAAGCATGGCGACTTACGGACTTACCTAATTTTCCAAAATATTTTTCACAATGGAGAGAAAGATCGATGGCTGAAAAGCAAGAAGATAAAGGGCAGATGACCGTCGAAGAAGCCGGACGCAAAGGCGGCGAGGCCACCCGCGAGGAACACGGTCCGGAATTCTACTCGGAGATTGGGCACAAGGGTGGGTAGCGCGTGCGAGAGTTGGTCGAAGAAGGCAAGGAAAACGAGGACGTCAAAAAGTAGAGTTATTTATCATGGCCGAAAAAGAAGAACAGAAGGGCAAAATGACTGTGGAAGAGGCCGGGCGGCGCGGCGGAGAAACTCGCAAGGAAGAGCTGGGGCCCGAGGGATATTCCGAGATCGGCCGTAAAGGCGGCGAGACGGTCAAGGAAGAGCGCGGTCCTGAGTTCTATTCGGAAATCGGCAAAAAGGGTGGACAACGGGTGCATGACCTGGTGGAAGAGGGGAAGGAGAGCGAAGAGAAGAAGCGTTAGTCCAACCCCCAACCGGGAAGCGAGCGAGAGAGTTATCGTCTCGCCGACCGCCTATTCAAGGTGCCTTATGACGCGAGGAGTCGGTGGCGAATCGCCAGCCAACGTCCAGAACTTTCTCAAGGGGCAGCACTATCCGGCCAACAAACACGACCTTCTTGCAACCGCCAAGCACAATCAGGCCCCTTCCGAAGTGATCGAAGTGCTGCAGGAGTTAAAAGAAGATTCTTTCGGAGGGCCGCAAGACGTCATGAAGGCCTACGGCGAAGTTCGCTAGGTCAAAAGGAGCGTGAGCGGCGGCCGGCGGCCCCGCAACTCCACGCCGCGAAAGCCGCTGGGTTTGCGCGCTCAGCCGCTCAGCACAACGAAAGCCGCACTGATAACACCGACCAAAGCCTCTCCGGCTACCAAGCCGGCCGCAAACAAGGTTGCGCGCCGGCTTGGTTGATGGGCCAGCCATCCGCCCAGCGCTCCCAGCGCGATGGTGACGCTTAGCCCCAGCGGAAGGTAAAGACCGATCGCCAGGGGCATCGCCGCGGTTCGCCAGCGGCTACCGTGTGCCTCGAGCCGGCTGTCCAGAAGCTCCAGGCCTCCTGCGAGCAGCGCCCCAAGCAAAACCATCGACCAGGGCAAGCCGCCACTGAAGACAGCACGCAGGACTTGAGCAATCAGAAAAGCTTGAGGCGCGGCCAGCGCGCGAGCCGATGCATGAGGTGTGCCCGCGATACCGTAGACGCTCAGCAATAGCTTGAGCACCGGAGCTATCACTATCGCCGAAACCAACGCCCCCAGGAGAATCCCCAGTTCCAAGTTGCGCGGAGTAGCGCCGACATGGAAACCGGTGGCCAAATCGTGCAGCGAATCACCCGCCATCGCGGCGGCAGTGGCAACCACGGCACTGACTAGAATAGCCAAGATGGGACCGGCAGTTGCACCCGATCCCAGCAATTTCAAAACCAACGCGACGGCCAACAGAACGATCAGCGTCACTCCCGAGACTGGATTGTTTGAAGCGCCGACCAGGCCGGTGAGGTAACCAGAGACGGCGCAGGCAAAAAAGCCGATCACGGCCAGCAGCAGCGCAAGCCCAATGGCCAAGCCCCAATGACCAACCACCCGCGCGTAAAGCACGGCCATCACGGGAATGCAGGCCAGGACCGCCGTCATCACCCAGGCCAGCGATAAATCCCGATCGCTGGCGGCCGATTTCTCCTCGTTTCGATGGGTCGCGGCACGGGCGCGAACAAGCGCCCGCACGATCGGCGCACGCATTCGCCACAACGTGGCCAGACCACCGGTAAGCATCGCACCGACACCGACGAACCGAATTTGCCCCCGCCAGAGTGTATCGGCGGCCGCGCCGGCGGCCAGATGGCGCAGCTCGGGATGGTAGAGGCTGAGCAGCGGGACCAGGATCAGCCAGGCCAGCAGCCCGCCGGCCAAAACGATCCCCGCGATAGGCGGACCGACCAGATAGCCGACTCCAAGCAATGCGGCAGAAAGATCGCAGGAAGCGGCGAAGCTCATGTCGTACAGCCAGCGCGCGCCGCCGGCGGCGGCAGGGATCACCCCTGCCAAATCTTGCAAGGCTTTGAGCGCACCCGAGAGCAGACCAGCGGTAAGCAGCGGGGCGAGCACCGGGCCGCCGGCTTCGCCGGCTCGCAACACTTCGGCACAAGCCACGCCTTCGGGAAAGGGCAATCGCTCTTCAACCACATAAGCGCGACGCAGAAACACCACCAGCAGGCTACCGAGCGTACCTCCGGCCGCGCATAGCAGGGTCATCTGCCAGTACGACAAGTCCTGCGGACGCCAACCCAAGACCACCAGAGCTGGGAAGGTGAAGATCGCACCGGCAGCCACGGCCTCGCCGGCCCAGGCGATAGCTTGGACGACGTTATTTTCCAGGATGGTCGCGCCGCCCGCCAAACTGAGCAGCGCCATCGAGACTACGGCCGCAGGAATACTGGCGGAAACCGTGAGTCCCGCGAACAGCCCCAGATAGGTGTTGGCCGCACCCAGTACTACCGCCAGCAGCAGCCCCAGGACCACCCCGCGCAGGGTCAATTCGCGCGGCGGTGGCTCAGGCAACGGCGCCAAGCGCTTGCGCCAGAGTGAAGCGCCCTTCGTACAGCGCGCGTCCCACGATGGCCCCGATCACACCCTCGCTCCACCCTTCGCGCAAGCGGCGCAGATCTTCCAGCGAAGCCACCCCTCCCGAGGCGATCACCGGCAGTCCGCTGGCCCGCGCCAGGCGCAGGTGCGGCTCCAATTCGGCGCCGGCGTTGGTCCCATCGCGCGCGATATCGGTATGGATGATCGCGGCCACCCCAGCCTGACGAAAACGAGCCGCGGCCTGGGCCGCATCAAGCGTGCTGGTCTCCCGCCATCCCTTGATCGCCAGTCGCCCATCGCGCACATCCAAGGAGCCGAAAATGCGGCCTGGAAAACGGTGGCAAGCGGCTTCCAGCAAGGGAGGATCCAAAAACGCCACCGAGCCCAACGCGACCCGTTGGGCGCCGGCCGCGAGCGTGCTTTCGATCGCCTGCAGGGTACGCAAACCGCCGCTCACATCGATCGCGACCGTGGTGGCGGTTCGAATCGCGGCGATCGCTTCCAGATGGCAGGGACGACCGGCGACCGCGCCGTCGAGATCGACAACGTGAATCATCCGCGCGCCGGCCGCTTCCAGCGCGCGCGCCGTCGCCGCCGGATCGTTGCCAAAGATCGTGGCCTGGCTCATGTCTCCCTGGCGCAGCCGGACCACTTTGCCCGCCTTCAGGTCGATGGCCGGGATCACGCAGAAGCCGGTGCAGATTGCCGCGCCCCGCGCACCCGCTCCATCGGGAATCCGCGGCCGGGTCATGCTCAGGTCAGTGTCCCCTTGGTGGATGGGACGCCGGCGTTGCGCGGTTCCAGCGCGGTGGCCTGATCCAGCGCCCGTGCCAAGGCCTTGAAGGCGGCCTCGATAATGTGATGGGGGTTGCGTCCCGCATGCATCACCAGATGCAGATTCATCCGGGCCTGATCGGCCAGCGCATGCATGAAGTCGTGGACCAGTTCGGTTTGGAACTGGCCGACTCGCTCGTGCTTGAACTCCAACCCGTACTCCAAGTAAGGCCGGCCGCCGAAATCAACCACCGCCATCACCAGCGCCTCATCCAGCGGCACGGTCGCATCACCGAAGCGTCGAATCCCGGCTCGCGTGCCCAAGGCGTCGGCGAAGGCGCGCCCCAGCACGATACCGACGTCCTCAACCGTGTGGTGATCGTCGACCGCCAAGTCCCCGCTCGCCTCCAAAGTGAGATCGAAGAAACCGTGGCGGGCGAAGGCCTCCAGCATGTGATCGAGAAACGGCACGCCAGTGGCAACCTGGGCCTGGCCGCTGCCGTCGACAACCAGCTCACCGCGAATGGAGGTCTCGCGGGTTTGCCGGTCGATAGTGGCACGGCGCGCGGCCGGCGGGGTCGCGCGCGCCAGCGTCAAGGACTGGCCGGAAGAGTTAGTTTTTTGGCGCGCCATGGTTCACCTTGGACCGTTTTCTCAAGCGCTGCTCGACCGCCCGCGCATGTCCCTCAAAACCTTCCAGACGCGCCAAGCGCGCCACCGCCGGGCCGATCGCCTCGATCGCGGCCGGGGTGGCCTGAATTATACTCGTTCGCTTGATGAAATCGTACGCGCCCAAGGGCGAGGCAAAGCGGGCCCAGCCGGCGGTAGGCAGGACGTGATTGGGACCGGCCAGATAATCGCCAAAGGGAGCGGGCGATGCGCCGCCCACAAAGATAGCTCCAGCCGAGTCCAAATGGCCGACCCAGCGCGCGCTTTGGCGCACCTCGAGTTCCAGATGCTCGGGCGCGATCCGATTAGCCAGGCCGCAGGCCTGCGCGATGTCTTCGACAACAATCGCCGCGCCGCGCCGGCTGAGCGCGGTTCGCACCGCCTCCGCCCGTGGCAAATCGCTCAAGCTGCGCTCCAGCGCCTGGTCAACCTCCAGCGCCAGGTCTTGCGAAGTGGTAATCAGGATGGCCGATTCGTCGCCCGAGCCATGCTCGGCCTGAGCGATAAGGTCGCCAGCGATCCAATCGGGGCGGGCGCTATCATCGGCTATAATCAGCACCTCGCTGGGCCCGGCGACCATATCGATGCCGGTGACACCGTAAACCAGCCGTTTGGCGGCTTGAACATAGGCATTGCCAGGACCGACAATTTTGTTGACCGGGCGGATGCTCTGGGTGCCGTAGGCCAACGCCGCGATCGCCTGCGCTCCCCCCACCCGATAGACCTCGCTCACACCCGCCAGCGCCGCGGCGGCCAGAACCACCCGCGCGGCGGGTTCACCAGGCGCCAGCGGCGAGACCATCACTATCTCCTTGACCCCGGCGACCTGGGCCGGAATCGCGTTCATCAGCACGGTGGAGGGATAAGCCGCGGCGCCGCCGGGAACGTAAATCCCCACCCGTGCCAGCGGCCGCACGATTTGCCCCAGCCGTACCCCCAGCCGATCGCGGTAGCTGAAAGAGCGCTCGACGGTATGGCGATGGAAGGTGCGGATGCGGTTTGCCGCCAACTCCAGCGCCGCGCGCTCTTCGCGCGCCAGGCCACGCAGTGCGCGGGCCGACTCCTCGGGCTCTATCCGAAGCTGGGTGGGGCGCAGGTCGACATTGTCATAGCGCTGGGTCAATTCGATCAGCGCCTGATCTCCGCGCTCGCGCACCGCCTCCACGATCGCCGCCACCGCGCCTTCGACCCCGTCATGGCCGGCGCGCCGCTGGGCGAGCAGGTTATCCAGCCAGCGTTTGCAGGCAGTGGAGCGGGCGTTGAGAATCTGGATGCTCATATGGCCTCGTGATCGGTAACCCGGCGTACCCGGGCGCCCAAACCGCTCAATTTGCGCTCCAGCCCCTCATAACCGCGGTCCAGATGGTACACGCGATGAACTTCCGTGGTATTATCCGCCGCCAGCCCGGCCAGCACCAAACTGCTGCTGGCACGCAGATCGGTAGCCATCACCGGTGCGCCACTCAACCGCGGCACGCCTCGGATCACCGCCGTGGGCCCTTTCATCGCGATATCCGCCCCCATTCGCAGCAATTCCAAGGCGTGCATAAAACGATTCTCGAAGATCGTCTCGGTGATCACCGAAGTACCACTGGCCATGCTCAGCAGTGCCATCATCTGGGCCTGCAGGTCGGTAGGAAAGCCGGGATAAGGCAGAGTTCGTAGCTCCACGGGGCGCACGGGGCCCTGACGCGCTACATGCAGGGCGCGGTCGCGCACCGTGATTTGGGCGCCGCTCTCGCTCAGCTTGGCGATAACCGCGTCCAACGACTCCACCGGCGCCCGTTCGATCACGACCTCGCCACCGGTAATCGCCGCCGCCACCATCAGGGTCGCGGCTTCGATGCGATCGCTTATCACTTCGTGATCGGCGCCGTGCAAACGGGCCACGCCGTCGATTTCGATCACGTGCGAGCCGGCTCCGCCGACTTGCGCTCCCATCGCATTGAGCATGCGCGCCAGATCCTGCACCTCGGGCTCGCGCGCCGCGTTTTCGATCGTGGTGCGCCCGCGCGCCATCACCGCCGCCATCATGATGTTCTCGGTGGCGCCCACCGAGGGGTTGTCCAGCCACAGCCGGGCCCCCACCAGCCGCTCGCCGTGGGCCTCGACATAGCCGTGGCGCAGCGCCACCCGCGCGCCCAGCGCGCGAATCCCCTGGATATGCAGATTGACCGGCCGCGCGCCAATCGCGCATCCACCCGGGGTCGAGACCCGCGCGCGCCCGCTGCGAGCCAGCAAAGGCCCGAGCACGATGAAGGAGGCGCGCATGGTCTTGACCAGCTCGTAGGGCGCCTCCTGCGAGTGAATTCGGGTCGCGTGCAATTCGATCGTGTGGTCATCGAGGTAACGGCTTTGCGCCCCCAACCGGGCGAGCAAGGCCAAGGCGGTAGTGACGTCGCGCAGCCCAGGCACGTTGCGCACGACTACCGGCTCGTCGGTCAGCAGCGCGGCCATCAGAATGGGCAGCGCCGCGTTCTTGCTGCCGCTGACGCTGACCTTGCCGCGCAGCGCGATCCCCCCTTCCACCACAATCTTGTCCATCTAGTCCACCTTCATTCCCATCGCCCGGCGACCACGCGTTGGTGGCCGGCCAAATCCCGCCATCGTGCTGTCGTCCGCGCGCCCCCGGCTCGGAGCAGCGCCGCGACCGCGTCCGCCTGCCCCTCGCCTACTTCCACCATCATCTCGCCCCCGGCCGCCAGATGAGCTTTCGCCCCGGCCGCCAGCACACGATAGCAAGCCAGCCCGTCGATACCCCCGGCCAGCGCCAACCGCGGTTCGAAGCGGGCCACCTCCGGCGCGAGTTCATCGAGCACCTTTTGGGGAATATAGGGCGGGTTGGAAAGGATCAAATCGAATCGTTCCTCGCCCAGCGCCTGCCACCAATCGCCCAGGCGCAATTCCACATTGTCGCATTCCAGTCGCTTGGCGTTGATAGTTGCCAACGCCAGGGCGCTTGGAGAGATATCCGTGGCGACCACTTCGAGCTGCGGCTTATGGTGAGCCAGGCTGAGCGCGATAGCTCCGCAGCCGGTGCCCAAATCAAGGATACGTGCGGGGTGGGGTGCGCGCCGGTCAATCGTCTCCAAGGCAACCTCGACCAGCAGCTCGGTTTCCGGGCGCGGGATTAATACCTCAGGTGTTACTTTAAAAACGAGTGAATAAAACTCGCGCTCGCCGACCAGATAGGCGAGCGGCACGCGTCGCACCCGTTGTTCAAGTAATAGATTAAGTCTGCCCAAGGCCGCAGGGGCGACCATGAAATCGTTGGCGACCAACGCCGCCCGTTCGCATCCCAAAACGAAGGCGGCCAAAAGCTCGGCATCCAGCTCGGGGACGTCCACGCCGGCGGCCCGCAACTTTGTCACCGCTTCCGGCAGCCACTGGCGCACCCGCTTTTCATCCACGATCGGCGTGGACATCGGCTCAGGCACTCAGAGCTTGGGCCTGATCGTGCGTATTGAGAGCGTCGATCAGCGGATCGAGGCCGCCGTCAAGGACCCGGTCGAGCTGGTGCAGAGTAAGGTTGATACGATGATCTGTGACCCGCGATTGAGGGAAATTGTAGGTCCTGATCCGTTCGGAGCGGTCGCCCGTACCGACCATCGAACGCCGGCTCTGCGCCATCTTGGCGTCTTGCTCCTCGCGCGCCTTCTCCAATAGCCGAGCGCGCAGAATCTTGAGCGCGCGAGCCTTGTTCTTGTGCTGCGATTTCTCGTCGCGGCACACGATCACCATGCCAGTGGGCAGATGGGTAATCCGGACCGCGGAATCGGTCGTGTTGACGCTCTGGCCGCCCGGACCCGAAGCCCGCATCACATCGATGCGCAAGTCCTTTTCTTCGTTGATATTGACTTCGACCTCGTCGGCTTCGGGCAACACCGCCACCGTTACCGCCGAGGTGTGGATTCGGCCCTGAGCCTCGGTGGCAGGCACGCGCTGAACCCGATGAACCCCACCCTCGAATTTCAGCCGGCTATAGGCACCATGACCCGAGACCGATGCGACCACTTCCTTGATTCCGCCCAGGCCGGTGCTGCTCATGCTCAGCACTTCGACCTTCCAGCCCCGTTCTTCCGCGTAGCGGCTGTACATTCGGAACAACTCGCTGGCAAACAGCGAGGCTTCTTCGCCACCGGTGCCGGCGCGAATCTCCAACAGTACGTCGCGCTCGTCATTTTGGTCGCGCGGAGTCAGCAGCTCCTTGAGCTGATTCTCCAGTGCGTTCTGCCGCTCGCGCAGCGCCGGCAACTCGGCCTTGGCTAATTCGCGCAGGTCCGGGTCGTTACCCTCCAGGCCGGCACGATACTCCGCGATATCATCGAGCACCCGGCGATAGGCGCGAATACATTCGACCACGCCGGCGAGCTGCGAGCGCTCCCGCCCCAGACGAGCGTACTCGCGGCTGTTGGCCATCAAGGCCGGGTCGCTGAGCTGGCGCTCAAGCTCGGTATAACGCTCTTCGATCCCTTTTACTTTGTCCAGCATCTAACCAGCGCCAGTCGCTTCAGATCATGGCAGCGGCTCCGGGGAGGCGCCGCAAACCGCTCGATGTTGGTTGGAGCCCGGCAGCCGGTTGTCGGCTTATTGCAGGCCGTATTTGCGCTTGAAACGCTCGACTCGGCCGGCGGTATCGACCAGACGCTGCTGACCGGTGTAGAACGGATGACACTTCGAGCAAACTTCGACGTGCAGGGTCGAGAGGGTGGAGCGGGTTTCGAAGGTGTTGCCGCAGGCACAAGTGACCAGGCAGCGCCGATAATGCGGATGGATTCCCGTTTTCATTGTTTTAAGTGCGTCCAGGACGCCCGATTAATATAAGCATTTACCAGCCCCTGCGCTACCGTACAACCGGGCCTTGGCTGGCGATTGTCCCTGTCCTCCTTTTTCCGTTGTTGGTTGCGGTGGCAGCGGGCGCTACCCAACCCCTGCCCGCCGGCTTCGCCCCGCCCGGGCAGAACCTGTTCACCCCTCTGCTGCGCCTTGGCCCTCCCGGCGATCCCAAAGCCGCGCTGCAGGTAGATGACTCGATTATAGCGCTGGTAGAAAAGCTACTACTCCATCCTGCCGTCTCGCCCGCTCTGGCACAGGTCCAAGATAGCTTGCCCGCTCGTCAGAGCACCCTCCTGCGGGCGGCCGCGCTCTACGCCGATCCCAAGGTGCGCTGGCAGCTACAACCCCCTGACGTTCATTATATCAGCGCCCAGGGCCACCCGGTGGGAGCCGATTTCCTCTACGATCTCGCACCCAACGCGGCCCTGCCCCAGAAACCGGGGGAGTACACCGGGATCTTTGCGCTGACCCCTGCCGCGCCGGTTATCGACGGGATGCCCGCCAGCGTGATCGCACGGCTGGAGGGCGCGCTTTACCTGGGCCATTTCAAACCGCCGCAGGCCCTGGCCGCGATCGCCGGCGCCATGCGCGAGATTTACGGTAGCCTGACGCCGCCCTGGGACCACTCGCCGGGCGCGTTCAACTACCACGACCGGGCTGCGATGGCTCGTCTGGGCCGGGATATGCCAACACTGCATGCGGAAATCACACGCGACTTCGCTATCGGCAATTTGCTCGACGAGTTCGCCGACCGCCAGGGCCCCTATGTGCTGGTCAACCTCGATCTGCGCATTCGCCCCGCCGCGCTGGCCCCCTACCCTCACCTGCGCCGCTTCTATCAGCGACTGACCGACCATGTGGAAGGCTATTCCGACATCACCGATGCCGCGGGCCACCGTTGGCTCCATCTGGGCTTCAATCAGGGCCATTTCCAGGTTGTTTTCATGCTGCGCGAGGGGCGACCGGTACCCTTCGACCGACAGATGCATCCCGCCGGAGCGCCGCTCGATCTGACCACGCTATCATCGGGCCAGTTCCAAACCACAACTTCCTTATGGGTCAATCGGCTGGGCGTCAGGCTGGGAATCGGCCAGTTGCGCTACACCAGCGCCTGTCAGGCCGACGGCGACCGGCTGTCGCTGCGCAGCCGCATGACCAGTGAGCCGATAGTCCTGGCGCCGCCCGGAATTCATGCCTTGATAATGCTGGTGGCCGGCCACTTCATGCGCACCCTAGCCCAAGGCAACGACGGCCGCGGCGCCGGCGCCTATATCGTCGCGGGGCCGCGCCCCATGGGCACGATGCTTTCGGGCGGAATGGAAGGTGAGTTCGAATACTCGCCGGCGCTGGAGATTATCGCCCGCGTGGGAGACGCGATCGTCGCGGCTGACGACGATCGGGTGCGCAACGAAGAGCGCGCCCTGCTCGGGCGCCTGCTGGGCGCGGCTTATCGCGATTACCGCCAGGCGCAACCGCGCTTGTTAAGTGCCGATTAATCCCAGGGCGTGGTTGATCCGCGCCACCGAGCGTTGGGCCCCCAGGACTGCGATCACCTCGAAGATTCCGGGGCTGACCGTGCCACCGGTCAAGGCCACACGCACCGGCTGAGCCAGTTGCCCCAGCTTCAGCGCGAAGCGCTCCAGCACCTGGGTAAAAGCGGCCTCGATCGCGTTTTCATTGAAATCGCCGTTAAGCGCCTCCAGCGCCTGTGCCAGCGCCCTCAGCGGTGCGGCTATCTCGGGACGCAGGAACTTGACGCGGGCCTTTTCGTCGATGCCGATATCGTCGGTCAGATAGAAGCGCGCGAACTCGACCAGCTCGACCAGGGTTTTGGCGCGCTCGCGCAATGTTCCTACCATCGCTTCGAGCCAGTGCCGATCGGAGGGCACCGGCAGCCCGGCCCGCTCGATAAAGGGTACCACCTCGCGCGCCAATTGCTCGTTGCTGCGCTGCTTCAAGTAATGGAAATTCAGCCACAGCAGTTTTTCCGGATTGAAAATGCCCGGGGACTTGCCGCAGGCCTCGAAGTTGAAGTATTCGATCAGCTCCTGCTTGGAAAAAATCTCCTGATCGCCATGCGACCAGCCCAGCCGGGCCAGGTAGTTGAGCAAAGTCTCGGGAAAATAGCCGGCATCGCGGTAGGCGAACACGGAGGTCGCGCCATGGCGCTTGGATAGCGGTTTACCGTCCGCTCCCATCACCATCGGCAGATGGGCGAAGGCGGGCGGAGTATGACCCAGCGCCTCGAAAATCTGGATTTGGCGCGGGGTGTTGGGTAAATGATCGTCGCCTCGAATGACGTGCGTCACCCCGAAATCGCTATCGTCGATCACGCTGGCGAAGTTGTAAGTCGGAACCCCGTCGGAGCGAAAGATGATGAGATCGTCCAGCTCGCGATTGTCGAATACCGCGACCCCTTTGACCAGATCTTGAACCACCGTTTCGCCCTCGTCGGGCGAGCGAAAGCGGATGGTATAATTGCGGCCGGCGGCCCGATCGGGCAGCGCCAGATCGGAGGAAAAGGGGCGCTTGCGGCAGGTTCCATCGTAACCCGGTTTACGCCGTTCGCGCTCGGCCTGGCGGCGCTTGGCCTCCAATTCCTCGGCGCTGCAATAACACGGATAGGCCTTGCCTTCGGCCAGCAGGCGGCGGGCCTGGGCTCGGTAGCGCTCAAAGCGGCTGGATTGGAAATAGGCCGGGTCGGGCGGCCCCGCGTCCCATTCAATCCCCAGCCAGCGCAAACTTTCGACGATTTCGTCCAAGGATTCCTTGGTCGAGCGCTCCTGGTCGGTATCGTCGATGCGCAGAATGAACCTGCCGCCCTGGTTGCGCGCGAACAGATAGGCGAACAGCCCGGAACGGACATTGCCGATATGCAGCGAGCCGGTCGGGCTCGGCGCGTAACGCGTACAGACACTCACGATCGCTCTATTCCCACTCGATAGTTGCCGGCGGCTTGGAGGTAATATCGTACACGACCCGGTTGATGCCGCGCACTTCGTTGGTCACTCGGCTGGAGATGCGGGCCAGCAAACCGGCCTCCAGCCGAGCCCAGTCGGCCGTCATTCCGTCCTGCGATTGGACCGCGCGCAGGGCCAGCACGCTCTCGTAGCTGCGGCCATCGCCCATCACACCCACGGTCTTGAGCGGCAGCAACACCCCGAAGGCCTGCCACAAAGTCGTTCCCAGCCCGGCGGCTGCGATCTCTTCCATCACGATCAGGTCGGCCTGACGCAGCAAGTCAAGCCGCTCAGCCGTGACCTCGCCCACGATCCGCACCGCCAGCCCCGGACCCGGAAAAGGCTCGCGCTCGACGATTTGCGCGGACAGGCCCAGCTCCAGGCCCAAGGCACGAACTTCGTCCTTGAACAATTCGCGCAAGGGCTCCAGCAGCTCCAGCGCCATCCGCTCGGGCAAACCACCGACATTATGATGGCTCTTGATCTTCGCCGAGGGGCCGCGCGCCGCCACCGATTCGATAACGTCGGGATAAAGCGTACCCTGCCCAAGATAGCGCACATGCCCTAGGGCGCGCGCTTCGCGCTCGAACAGATCGATAAACGTGTGGCCGATGATCCGCCGCTTCTGCTCGGGGTCGATCACGCCGGCCAGGCGCTGGAGAAACAGGGCTGCCCCGTCCACGACAGCAAGTTCTATCCCCGCTTGGCGCGCGAACGCTTGTTCCATCCGTTCCCGATCGCCGGCGCGCAAAAGGCCGTTGTCGACGAACACGCAATGCAGGCGCGCGCCGATCGCGCGATGGATCAGAGCCGCCGCCACCGCGGAATCGACCCCGCCCGAAAGCGCCATCAGGACCCGCTCCTCGGGCCCGACCTGAGCACGGATGGCGGCCACTTTGCTGTCGACAAAGTTGGCCATCGTCCAGTCGCCGGGTTCGCCACAGATGCGATAGACGAAGTTGCGCAGCATGCGTGCGCCTTGCGGCGTATGGGCAACCTCGGGATGGAATTGGATGGCGCGCAGGCGCCCGTCGCGGCTGCGAATCGCGGCGCAGGGGGAATTGTCGGAATGGGCGATCGGGCGCAAATCGGGCGGAAGTTGATCAACCTGATCGCCATGGCTCATCCAGACCTGCTGGCGCGTATCGAGCCCCTCGAACAGGGCGTCGGGCTGATCGATAATCAGGGTTGCGGGACCGTACTCCCGGCGCATCGCCCCAACGCTGCGCGCACCCAGGCTGAGCGCGATCAGATACATCCCGTAACAAATGCCCAACACGGGAACGTCCAGGCGCAGAACCTCTGGCGCCAGCTTCGGTGCGTCGTGCTCGTAGGCGCTGGCCGGACCGCCGGAAAGGATTATGCCGCGCGGATTGAGCGCGCGGATCTTTTCGAGCGGCAGGTCGTAGGGATGAATCTCGCAGTAGACTCGCGCCTCGCGTACCCGGCGGGCGATGAGCTGAGTGTATTGGCTGCCGAAATCAAGGATCAAAATCATCGGGTTTGCGCGACCGAGCGCCTAATATAGCGAATCGAGCTGAGCGCGGCGACCGCTCGCCGCTACTTTGTCTGGGCGGCCACGGCCGCGCCGCGCGCGCCACCGCGACGGCGAAACATCAACCGCAACGGGGTACCGCGCAGGTCCAGCGCCTGGCGGAAGCGATTTTCCAAAAACCGCAGGTAATGAACCGGCAGGTCGCGCTCGAGATTGGAAAAAAACATCAGGCGCGGCGGCGAGCTAGCCACCTGGGTCACGTAGAGCAGCTTAAGTCGGCGCCCGGCTACCACCGGCGGATCCATCGCCTGCGTGGCCGCGGCCAGGATCTGATTGAGCCGCGCGGTCTGAAATTGGGCTCGATAGCTCTGGCCCACCACCAGCGCGGCGGGCAGAAGCCTGGTCACACCGTCGCCGGTCAGGGCCGAAGTGAAAAGCAGCGGTGCGCTCTCCAAAAAGCTGAAGCGCTCGCGCAAATCGCGGGTAAAGGCGGCCTGACGGCTGCCCGCCGCCGCCGCCAAATCCCATTTGTTGACGACCAGGATCAGGGCCCGGTCCTCGCGCTCCACCAGATGGGCCAACCGCGCATCCTGATCGGTCAATCCCTCGCTGGCATCGACCGTCAGCAGCAACACCTCGGCTCGCCGGATGGTCTCGATCGCGCGCCGCACTGCCTCGTGTTCGATTTCACCCTCGATTCGCGCCGGGCGGCGGATACCTGCCGTGTCGATCAGCAGAATTTCGCCCTCGGGCAGCTTTATCCGCACGTCGAGCGGATCGCGGGTGGTGCCCGGAACCGCGTCCACGATCGCGCGCGGTCCGCCCACCAGCCGATTGAGCAGCGAGGATTTGCCGGCATTGGGCCGGCCCAACAAGGCCACCCGCAGGGCTGGCGGTGGGGGCGACGATTCTTCGACGGAAGGCAGGCGCGCCACCGCGGCATCGAGCAGCTCGGCGACCCCGGTGCCGTGAGCGGCGGAGAGCGGGAAGATATTTTCCACGCCCAGGGCGTGAAATTCGCTGGCTTGCGCGCGCAAACCAGCGACGTCCAGCTTGTTGACCGCAAGCATCAGCGGCCGCCCCACTTCGCGGATCAACCCCAGCGCTTCCTGGTCGGCCGGGTTCAACCCGGCCCGTCCGTCCACCACGAAAATAATCACGTCGGCGGCCGCCGCCGCGCGCAAAGCCTCGGCTACCACGCGCTCGGTCAGCCCCTGGCGCTCGTTCAACTCCAAACCACCGCTATCGACCAGGGTGAATTTGCGTCCCTCGTGCTCGACCAGCGCGGCATTGAGATCGCGCGTAGTGCCCGGGACGGGACTGACGATCGCGCGCCGATAATGTGCGATCCGATTGAACAGAGTCGATTTGCCGGCATTGGCCCGCCCCGCCAGCACCACCAGCGGCAAGCCCGAAGCAAGCGCACCGACCGCGCCGGTGCTCTCTACGTTACTTGTCACGCACTCATCTTACCGATCGCGTACGCCCCTCGCGACCGCCCCTCGGCCGCCCGGGTGTTTGCTCGTCAGCTTCGGTTAGGCGGGATAGCGTTCGCTTCGAGCGCCGCAGATGAACCAAGCTTGGCTGTTGAGAATTGGACCGGCCAGCGGAAACGGGGAAAAGCAGGTGCGTTGCAGCGAAAAGTCGTGCCCTATTCGCTCGCGCAGGGCGCGCCAGTTGAAGCCCTTATGGGTGTGAAACGGAGGTAGCCCGGGCGCATTGTCGTACAGCGGGCGCGCGATGGCGGAACGCGAGGTGGCCAAGGTCATACGAACCAATTCGCCGACGGTGTAGCGTTCGTTGTAGCGATAATCACCCAGGTTGCGCCATCCTGCGATGCGACGAACCATCTGCTTGAGGATCAGCGCGGGGCCGATCTCTATCGGTACGCTGATAACCAGCCTGCCAGCGGGCGCCAACAGCCGGCGCAAGTCATCCAACACCTGGTCGATTTCGCGCTCCCGACAATGCTCCAGTACCTCCATGCAAGTGATGAGGCCAAAGCTGGCGGAAACTGTGCTCAGCTCATCCACGGTGCAAAAGCGCAAGCGCGGATAATCGGCAAAGCGGCGTCGGCAATCCGCCACCTGTCCAGGCTCGTAATCGGTGCCGACCGCATCGGGAAACAGATCGATTACCTGGGCCATGAAGGTGCCGTCGCCACATCCGTAATCCAGCAGGCGGGCGCCGGCCGACGGCGCGATCAAGCGACGGGCCAAGGTGAAGCGACCGCGATGACTCAAGCGAATCGTAAAGCTGCGCGAGCCAAGCTGCTTGCGCTCGTAGTGGCCGCGCTCGCGCATCATCCGGCCCCTTTCGGCGTCGATGGCGCAGGCACGTCGTGGCGCAACAGGATCAGCCCGTGCCGATAGTCCATCGTCAACAGCGGCGTGAATCCCTTGGCCTCGCTCTTGTGGCGCGCCCAGACCGCTTGGGGGATCAGGACGTAGCCGGGCGGCAGCGAGGCGAGCGGTCCCGACTTGAGTGGGACCGTGCGTTCCAGATAAAAGCCCAAAGGCTCGATCGAGGCGTCGAAGTCGTAGGCGAAAAGCGGCTGGCCGGGAATAACGATCTTGTCGATTTGCGCCACCGCGCGACGCAACGGGTCCATCGCCACCACCCTTTGTCCGCGCAAACTGGCAATCGGCCAGCGCAAGGCCTGAGCGAAACCGAGCCGGCTATCGCAATCGCGCACCTCGCGCCAAGGGATGTAGAAGAAGTTGGCGACGATAAGGCATCCGCACAAGGTCGCGATCGCCGCCGTGGCCCATCGCCAACGCGGGGCCGCGACACGCAGCGTCCACCAAGCCAGCAAGATAGCGCTGGGCGGCCACAAGGGCAGCAGGTAGGATTTGCGCTTGTAGGCGGCCAGTTCGAAGAACAACGCAGTCACGAACCAGAACAGCGCGAACAGCCGCAGGCATTCCTCGCGATGGTCTTTCGCGCCGAGCTTGTGCGGCCGGCGAGCGCGAAGGAGCGCGGTAACCGCGGCCACGGGTATCAGCAGGCTGAGCGGCCCGGCATTGAGCAGCAACGGCTGCAAGTAGTAGCCGATCGGCATAAAGCCCAGGCTGCCGAAGAAACGGCCGAAGTTCTCGCTGCCAAGCTGCCGATCGAGAAAGCTGTAACGGCCGCCGAACAGGCAGATCGCATACCACGAGCAGGCCAGCGTCGCACCGACGATCAGAGGGCCAGGACGCACAAGGGCGAGCAGATCGCGTGCACGTCGCTCCATTAGTAAAAACAGCACCACGGCGGCGCCCGGCAGAAGCGCGCCCACCGGCCCTTTGGCCAGAACCCCCAAACCCAGGGAAGCGGCCAGCAGGTAATGCGCTGCCTTACGACGTGCATGGGGGTTATCGCGCGCACCGCTCCACCAACAAAACGCGAAGAGCGAAAGCGCCTCGCAGAAGGTCAGCGTCATATCGACACGGCCCATCCGCCCCTGACTGACGAACTGGTAGGACGAAACCAGGATGAGGCCTGCCAGCAGGGCGCACGGGCCGTCCAGAGCGGCGCCGGTAAAGCCGATGGTCAGCGCGACGGTGGCGATAGCGTATAGAGCGGCTGGCAACCGCAGGTTGAAGGCGCTGACCCGATGAACTCCGGCCAGCCGATCGAGCGTCAGAGCGCTCCAATGGAACAACGGCGGCTTGTACATCGGCTCGCTGCCATTGTCCAAGGGAAAGAGCAGATGGCCATGTTCGACCATCTGCTGCAAGAAGACGCCCTCAACGGCTTCATTGACTCCGCACACTGGGGCAGCGTCCAGCCGATTAAGGGTGAGGACGGCGGCCAGCAGGATCAGGGCCGCGGCCCCAAGCCAAGTTGGGGCTGATAATGGGGATTTCATCCGATGCAAAAAACTGCTCTGCGACTGCCGCCCCGCCGGGCGCCCTCTCAAGCCCGGGATCGAATCACCATAGCTCAAGAGGCCAGCCCCGTGGGAGATAGGTCCACGCTCGCCGGCGGCGCCGGCCGACCCGTCATAGCGGCTCAGGGCTGGGGCAGAATGTCGACCCGCTGCATCATGCCGATGTCCTCGTGCTGAAGGATGTGGCAGTGGATCACCAATTGCCCCACCGTGATCGGATCGTAGTGGGTGACAAAGGTGATCGAGCCGAAGCTGACGTTCGGATCGGTAATCACCACGGGATTCTTGACTGTAGGCTGCGGAGTCGCCGCCGGCACGATGAAGCTGTCATGCCATTCGGGCACCGGCAGAGGAATCCCGTTGACCGCCGTCACCAGGAAAGGATTTTGATGAATGTGGAAGACGTGGTCGGAGAAGGAGCGATTGGTTACCGTCCATTGCTCGTAATTGCCCACGAACATGTTGTTGAAAAGCGGAGTATTGGGGTCGAACAAGCCACCCTTTTTGAAACCCACGAGCGGTTCGTCCGGATTAAACGGCACGCTGGGCACGCCGGTGTCGTCGGCATCGCGAATCATGTTGAGGTTGTAAAAAGGCAATCCGCCCCAATAGGCCGCGTTGTACTGCTGGAAATAATAGCCGCACACGGGTAGGCGTTGGCTGGGCTTGGCCTGATTGCCGGTTGGGTCGGTGCCGCACAAATCGAAGGTGACATGGCGAATGGCGTTGGGCGGCGTACTGGTCATGGTGCTGATACTGGGCAGGCCGGTGGGAGGCGGCAGCGGGCCGCTGGGCAGCGCCATGTCCATCGGATTGCCGGTAACGACCACCGAGGCCAGCGTGATTGGGTACGAGGGCGAGGGAAAATCGCCGTCGATCCGAGCGATCCGCTGGGCCGGGGCGATCCCTTGCGGAGTCACCGAAGCCGGGGTGGTTTGCGGGTTGAGGGCCTGCAGCAGATAGGTGCCCGGAGCGCCCGCCTTGACCAGCACATCGACACGCTGACCGCTGCCCATGACATAGGGTGTGCCCGCGGGGAGGGTCAGCATACTGGGAACCGTGATGCCGTCGTTCGCGATCACGTTGAGGGCGTGCCCTTGCAGCGCTACCAGCAGATTTTCCCCCGTCCCCGCATTGAGCATCCGCCAGCGTTGCACCTCGCCGGGATGCATATAGAGCACCGGAGCGATGACTCCGTTGGTGGTGAAATAGGTATTGCTGGTGATGTAAGGGCTCCACAGTCCGTTGGCCTGCTGGGGCGTGGTCGAGCCGAACTCGTCGGCGGTGGGATTGACGTAAACCACCTGACCGTTGGGCAATGTGTGCAAGCCCTGAAAGACCATCGCTACGTCCTTGGCGGCCTGCACCTGCGGCACATAGTCCAGCGTCCCCGGACCACCCTTGACGATCAGCATCCCGGCCATCCCCGCCATCAGTTGGAAGGTGACCGCGCCATGGTCGTGCGGGTGATACCAAAAGGTGCCGGCGTGATGGTAGGTAGGCAGAGTAATCGTGACCTGGTTGGTCGTGCCCGGATCCATCTGGCGATAGACGTTGTCGCTGTTGCCTTGGGGCGAGACCTCCAGCCCATGGGTATGCAGATTGGTAGTGTAGGGCGCATGAGGAAAAGCGCCCGCCCGCGTCACCGGCGGATTAGGCGGAAAGTCATTGACCAGCGAGATATTCAGGGTATCGCCCGGATTAACCACCAAGGTCGGCCCGGGAATGGTGCCCTCGTAGGTTGGACCTTGGATAAGCGCACTGCCGCCCGAGGTGGCATTAACCAGGGCGTTGGTCGCGATCTCTGCGTGAAGCGTCGTATTGAGTTGGCCCGCTACCGACTCACGCACCTGCGGCTGAGGAAAGCCCGGCAGGCTGTTATTGCTGCTGCTGCTACCGCTACCGCAAGCGATAATCAGGCGCGTCACGCCAACTATCGCCACGATTGCCACCGCCAAGGCGAGCGGCCGGCTGCGCCAATTCAGCTTTGGTGCTATCTTATCCAAACCGAGCTCCGTACAGATAAGAGTTTCGGCGAATAACCGCCGTTGGCGTACAATGGCCGAGAGCTGAAGAGATGTCAAAGAAGTTGCCTGAGGCGAACCGTGTTCGTGCCGTTTTGACCACGGTTGCCAACCAGCACGATGTTTGCCTCGTCGCCGACCGATCATTTGCCTCTGAATGGCGCTGGCTGCTCGCTGCGATCTCCTTGACCCTTTGCGCCTGCCATTGGGGAACACCCCCTGGCGCCTATGACGCTTTCAATCGAGCCGACTGTCTGCCCGCGCTCACGATGCAGGATCAGAGCGGCCGGCAGTTAAGCCTTGCCTCGCTCAAGGGCAAGCCGGTGCTGGTGGATTTCATTTACACAAGCTGCCCCGGCCCCTGCCTTACCCTGACCCAGAAAATGGCACGAGTGGCCGCCCAGATGGCTCCGGCGCTGGGCAACCGCTTTACGATGGTCTCGATCACGATCGACCCCGAGCACGACGGTCCCCATCAGCTCGCACAGTACGCCCATCAACAGGGGGCGCAGGAGCGAGGCTGGCTGTTCCTGACCGCCCCGCCGGCGACCGTCGATCGGGTGCTGGCCGACTTTCAGCTTCGCCGGGTGCGCCAGGCCGACGGCTCGGTGGCGCATTTGGCGGGCGTGTTCATTTTAGGGCCGGACGGACGCGAGCGGCGCGAGTACGACGGCGAGGTGGTCAAGGTAAGCACCATGGTCGGCGACCTGCGCCATATTTTGGAGGCGCACAGCTAAGCCGCCTGGCCGAAGGCAAGCCAATGTCGCTACCAAAGGCAGGTAACTTCTTCAGATGGTAGTGTTCGGCCGGATGCCAATCGGACCTCTGGCCTCGCTGCTCATGGTCGCGCCGATGGTCGCGATTGTCGCTGGATGTAGCCGCGGCGGCGAGCTGCGCGGCACGATCGTGACCGGCGATTTCGTCATCCCGGCGGGCACCGTGATGACCGCCCAAGGCGACGTGACCATCGAGGCCTCGCGCAAAATTCAAATCGCCGGCACGCTTTACGAATTGGGCACCGCCAACGTGGTTTTTCGCTCGCCCGTGGTCACGATCAGCGGCCAGGTACGCAAGCTGAACACGCGCGTGGGATGGTGGCGCGAGGCGCGCTTCAGCGCCAGCACGATGCCGGCGCGGATTCGCCACGCCTTGGCGGTGCGGCTGGGACTGACGCCCAAGTACTGGCCGCGCGGACAACTTGATTGCTTTTCGCCAATCCTGGGACCACCCACGGACCAGAACACCGTCGCTCGCTAATGCGGACTCCCCTAAAATAACTTCGAGCCTCGCGTCAGCCTGAGAGCCTGCGAATCTGTCTTGCTGCTTAATGCGCCGCCGCGCTGGAGATCTCGCCCTGGTCCGAAGCCGGCGCACGCCCGGAAATCTCAGCCCCGGCATGGGGCGAAAGCCTAAGAAAAGAGGGAATCGATAGGGTGGCCATCAGCACGACCGAGGCGAAGGCCCAATCGATATCGCGGGCCGAAAGCGCCCCGCCCCCGTGCATACTCAGCGCCACTCGCATCGTCAGGGCCGCGCCTGCCACCCCCAGGCTGGTGCAGACTTGCTGGGCCATGCTGGCCAGCGTGCTGGCGGCGCTCATCAGCGGATTGGGAATGTCGGCATAGGCCAGCGCGGTCAGGCCGGTGTATTGCAAGGAGCGAAAGAAGCCGCCGGCGAAAAGAATCAACACGATAGTCAAATGGCTGGTGGAAGCGGTGAACCACAGGCAAGCGGCCACCGATACCGCGGAGACCAGGCCGTTGACCACCAGCACCGTACGAAAGCCCCAACGCCGCACGATCCGATGAGCGGCCACCCGCACCAGCAGCGAGCCAGCGGCGCTGGTAAAAGTCAGCATTCCCGAGGCAAACGGGGTCAAGCCGAAGCCGATCTGCAACAGCAGGGCAAGCACGAAGGGCATCGCTCCCACGCCCATCCGATAAAGGCCGCCGCCCAAGGTCGCGATGGAGAAGGTTTTGATTTCGAACAGCTTCAGATCGACGATCGGCGCCGCGCGCCGGCGGGCGTGGTAGGAGTAGAGCACCATGCAACCCAAGCCGCCGCCCAGCACCGCCACCACCAGTGGCATGGGAACGATCCCACGGCCCACCGTCTCCAGCCCAAAGACCAGGCCAGCCAGCCCCAAGCCGGTCAGGATAAAGCCCGGGAAGTCGAAGGGTGGAACCTCTTCCTCCAGGATGTGAGGTACGTAGGCGGTGACCAGAATCAGGCCGAGGATGCAAACCGGCACGTTGATGAAGAAAATCCAGCGCCAGGAGTAGTAGGTCACGATAAAGCCGCCTAGCGGCGGCCCGATTACCGGACCTATCATCCAGGGAATGCTGAGGTATGCCATCGCCTGGACCAACTCGCTGCGCTCCACGGTCTTGAGCACCACCAGCCGGCCCACAGGCACCAGCATTGCACCGCCAAAGCCTTGCAGCATCCGCGCCATCACCAGCTGGGTGAGCGAATGGGAAAGGCCGCACAACACGGAGCCGACCGTGAAGATTATGATGGCCAAGCGGAAAATCTTGCGCGCCCCGTAGGTATCGGCAATCCAGCCGCTCAAGGGCACGAACACGGCCAAGCTCAAAAGGTAGGAAGTAATCGCCAGGTTGAGCCGAATGGGATCTTCGTGCAGCGACTGCGCCATCACCGGTAGCGCGGTCGTAATAACGGTGGTGTCCAGCGCCTCCAGGCACAACGCGCAGCCAATAATCAACGCGATGAACAGGTTGCTTCTGCCCTGGGGCAGCGGGCCGGCCCCTGCCGCGTCTGTGCGCAACAATTGCTTCACGATTGACCAGTACGAACCCGCTTTCCTTAAAACCCGCGCCAGCCTCGCATCCCGCGAAGGCTCGCCGCCCGCCGCTGGCAGTCCAAGTGACTAGGGCAGCGCCGTATCCTAGCATCCCGCCATCTGTCGAAGCACCGCATGAAAGATCGCCCACCGCCGCCCAAGAATCGCACCTTGCCCAACCCTTTGCATTGCTGGCCTTGCGTGATTTTTTTGCCTGTCCCGGCCTTTAGTGCTAAGCCGCCCGACTAAAGAGGGCGCCAGCAGCCCAAGAGCGACCTTGATGACCTTTGTTCAAAAAGCCTCTTTCTTACTGCTCCCGACGATTTTACTCGCACTTGGCGGTTGCGGCGGAGGCGGCGGTTCGTCTTCCAACCTGCGGCCAGGGGTTATCACGGCGAGCGTGCCCAATGCCCAAGGGATGACCACGATTGAGGGCAGCCCAGGCACGGCGCCGCCCGGCAGCGTCGTCACGGTCAGCTCGCGTGAGTCATCTTCTTTGGTCACCGGCACATGTGCCAGCACCCAAACGACGGCGGCCATCGATGGCAGTTTCACCCTCACGATTTGCGCCCAAGCCGGTGCCGTTATCGATCTTCTTGCGATCACATCCACGCCGACCGGCGGCAGATTCGCCCCAGTTTCGCTAGGCGAGGTGACAGTCCCCTGATGGGGTGGGCAAGGGCGCGCGCGCCGCGCAATCCAGTGGGGACTTTGCCGGGGAATGAAGCTGAGCTAAAGTCTTAGCGAACGGAAATTAAGCCGGCTCGCTATCGCGTCAGAGCCAGGCGAGGATAAAGAGGGCGCGCGCAGCCGATGAGAACCTGGTTTCCTATATTGATAACATTTTTGTTCGGCGGCTTGGTCGTTGGCGCGATGATCTCGATCAACCGCATTCTGGGGCCCAAACGGCCTGGGCAGATCAAGTCCGAAGCTTTCGAATGCGGCAACCCGCCCAGCGGCAGCGCCTGGGGCCGCTTTTCGGTGCGCTTCTACCTGACGGCTATCCTCTTTCTGGTCTTCGACGTCGAAGTCGTCTTTTTCTATCCCTGGGCGGTTGAGCTACGGTCGCTTGGAATGTTTGGCTTGGCCGAAGTGCTGGTTTTCGTCGCGATTCTGGTGGTCGGCCTGCTTTACGCATGGGAGCGTGGCGCGCTGGATTGGGATTAGACGCGCGCGGCCAAGACGAGCGCAATTCGAGGTCGGATTCGATTCTCGGGCAGGAGTGGAAACTGTTGGACCAACTCTTGGATAAGATTAAGGAGCAGATGGGCGAGCTGGCTTGCGAAGTCAGCCACGGCCAAGCGACCCTCATCGTCGAGCGCGCCCGTGCGCTCGATCTCTTCCATCGATTGCGAACCGATCCCGAGTTCGATTTCAACATGCTGATAGATCTGACCGCGGTGGACTGGCTGGGGCGCGAACCGCGCTTCGAGGTGGTCTACCAGCTCAAATCGCTAAGCCACAACCTGCGCTTGCGCGTCAAAGTGCCGATCGCGAGCGACGAGGCCTGGGTGGACAGCGTCATCCAGGAGTGGAAATCGGCCGATTGGCTGGAGCGGGAATGCTACGACATGTTCGGCATCCAGTTCAAAGGCCATCCCGATCTGCGCCGGATTCTGCTCTACGACGCCTTCCAGGGCCATCCTCTGCGCAAGGATTATCCCTACAACCGCCGCCAACCGATCGTACCCGAAGTCGATCCGATCGCGACCCCGCGTCCGCCCTCGCGCTAATCAAGGAGCTTCCACAAACCATGGCTTTACCCGCACGCTGGAGCCGCCCCTTGGCGGTCAGTGACTCGGCCGACGAAGTGATGGAGCTGCAGATGGGCCCCTCCCATCCGGCTTCGCACGGGACCATCAAATTCAATCTCAAGCTGGACGGCGAGCGGATTTTGGATTGCGATGTCGAGGTCGGCTATCTCCATCGCGGGTTCGAGAAGATGTGCGAGCAGGGGACTTGGACCCAGGTCTTTCCCTACACCGATCGGCTCAACTACTCCTCCTCCTGCATCAACAACGTCGGCTTCGCCCTTACGGTGGAAAAGCTGCTCGACCTGGAGGCGCCGGCCCGCTGCCAGTACGCGCGAATGATGATGAGCGAGGTAGCCCGCATCGCCGATCACCTCACCTGTCTGGGGATGGCAGCGGGCGAAGTGGGAGCCCAAACCGCCATGTTCTACACCTTGGAGGCGCGCGAACTGCTCTACGACCTGATCGAGGCGGTAACCGGGGCCCGCCTGACCGTGACTTGGTGTCGGATTGGCGGCATCGCCCATGACCTGCCGGCCGATTTCGCGCAGCGCGTCGCGGTCTGCTTCAAGCATCTGGACGCCGTGCTATCCGATTGCGACAAATTGCTGTCACGCAACCGCGTCTTCATCGATCGGATGTGCGGGGTGGGCGTGCTGGCGCGCGAGGATGTGATTTCCTACGGCATTACCGGCCCGCTTCTGCGCGCCAGCGGCGTGGCCTACGACGTGCGCAAGGCCGACCCCTACCTGTTCTATGACCGCACCGAGTTCGAGCTGCCGTTGGGCGAGCAGGGCGACAACTACGACCGTTTCAACGTCCGTTTCCAGGAGATTCTTCAGAGCAAGCGGATTATCGAACAAGCTTTGCGGCAAATTCCCGAGGGGCCGGTGACGATCACCGACCATCGCTATGTCCTGCCCGCCAAGGATCGGGTTTATAACTCGATCGAGGGGTTGATGAACCATTTCAAGCTCATCATGGAGGGTATCAAGATCCCCGCCGGTGAAACCTACGGAGCGGTGGAAGGCGCCAACGGCGAGCTCGGCTTCTATGTGGTTAGCGACGGCAGCGGCCGGCCTTACCGGGTGCGGGTGCGTCCACCCTGCTACCTGGCGATGGGGGCGCTGAACAAGATGCTGATCGGGCGGATGATCGCCGACGTCATAACGACCTTCGGGATGATCAACATGATCGGCGGCGAGTGCGACCGCTGAGGCGCGCCAAAGCGCCGGAAGGGCACCCTCCCCCCCTGCCCCAGGGGAGATCCCCCACGCCGCTGCGTCCAACCCGAAGCATTGATCAGGGGAGTTCGGTTCCTGCGCCTCTCAACGGTCCGGCGAAAGCGGTGGGAGTCGGTGCCGGTTTCGATGATTTAGGCGCGATGGGTGATACGGCTGAGCAAGATCAAGGATGTGCTGCGCGACCGACGCGACCTCACCAAGAGGGACAATCTCAAACGCCAGCTCGAAGACCTCGCGAGAACGGCTGAAAAGGCGTTACGTCAGGTGTGACAGGACACTAGCGTCCCGGTTAAGTGAACCAATAGCGGGTTTGACCATTGAAGCCGCAGACGACGAAACGCAGTGTCGACGAAGTGCTGCTTCCCCGTTTTGTCAAGCCTCCAATAAGCATTTTGGACGAGTGGCGGAAGAAGGCTTCGGGTTCATCCTAATCGGCTAAGGGCACGGTTCGGCGTTCTAACGTTTTTGCTTCAGCAACTCGTCGAGGGTCTCGAGGCCCTCACGTTTCAGCACGGTGCCGAGTTTGGTATCCGATCGATAGCCTTTGGCGAAATCGTCGCCATATTCTTCCCGCAGCGTGCGCACCAGCGTGTCGCTGCGCTTTTTGCGGATTTCGCCGTCTCCGTCACGCATCCGATCATCGAGACCCTTAGGGTAGTGCAAGATCGTTCCCTCCGTCATGGAATACGAAAATATTCATAACGAATTCCTGACACATTGACAAGCGACGCCCGCCCCATTATGTTCTGCGCATGAACCGAGGCACAGGTCCCGCGACGCAGCGCCTAGGTGAGCTAGCAGAATTGATTACTGCTGGTTTTTCGCCTTATGGACGCTCCCCGGCGCATCGTGGTGCGGACGAGGTCCGCATCATCGGCACCAAGGACGTCCAGAGCGGCACTCTCGACCTTGGCCATCTGGAGCGGGTGGCAGTGCCTGACGCGGCGAAACTTGCGCCGTACCGCGTGGCTACCGGAGACGTTGTAGTGGTGATTCGCGGAGGCGCCTTCCGATCAGCGGTCTGCGAAGAAGAGCCGGCCGGCACTATCGCCGGCGGCAACCTCGCCATCATCCGCCTCAAGGTCTCAGGACCCATCGGCCCCTATCTGTTGCATTCGATGCTGAGCGCGCCGGCCGGGCAGGCTGCGCTCCGTGGACTTGCCCAGGGTTCGGCCACGCTCGCTATCCATCCATCCATGCTGGCCGAGCTCGAGATCGCCGTGCCGAAACTAGAGGAGGCGCGTCGGATCGAGGAGTTATGCCGCGCGCTCGCCGTCCTGCGCTCGGCAACGCTCGCCACCCTCCGCACGCGCGAGCAAGTTGTCGGGGGCATCGTCGGCCGATACTTCGCAGAAAGTTAGAGGAGATCGCCTTGGCCCCCACTCTTGCCCGCGACCAGCTCAACACCAAGCTTTGGGGAGCCGCCGATATCCTGCGCGGCTCGATCGATTCCAGCGACTACAAGAACTACATCTTCGGCTTCCTCTTCCTGAAGCGCCTATCCGACTGCTTCGAGGAGGAGGCCGAGGCGATAATGGTGCGCGAGCGGCGGGCGGGCACCTGCGAGAAGGAGGCGCGCGCCATCGCCTTCGAGGATGCGGACGAACATCCCTTCTTTGTGCCCGACCGCGCGCGCTGGAGCGAGATCAGGAAGCTTGCCGCTAACATCGGCAACGAACTGAATAAGGCCTGCGCCGCGCTGGAGGCCGCCAACGGTGCGAAGTTCGAGGGCGTGCTGCTGGGCATCGACTTCAACGACGAGCGCCGGCTGGGCGACGCCAAGGCGCGTGACACGCTGCTGTCGAAGCTGATTCAACACTTCTCGACCATTCCACTGCGTAACGATGATATGGCCGAGCCCGACATGCTAGGCCGCGCTTATGAATATCTGATCGAGAAATTCGCCGACGATGCCGGTAAGAAGGGCGGTGAGTTCTACACGCCGCCTGGCGTCGTCAAGCTCGTGGTCGACCTACTCGACCCGCGGGAAGGCATGCGTATCTGCGATCCTACCTGCGGATCGGGCGGCATGCTGATTGAATGTGCGCGCCACATCGCGGCCGCCGGCGGTAATCCACGGAACATTTCGCTTTACGGCCAGGAGAAGAATCTCGGTACCTGGGGCATCTGCAAGATGAACATGCTGATGCACGGGCTGATCGACGCGCGCATCGAGAAGGGCGACGTGATCCGCGACCCCAAGCTCACCGACGGCGGCGAGCTGATGCTGTTCGACCGGGTGATCGCCAATCCCCCTTTCAGTCTCGATCAATGGGGTTACGAAGAGGCGGAAAAGGACCGCTTTGGCCGCTTTCGCTACGGCGTGCCGCCCAAGACCAAGGGCGATCTCGCCTTCATTCAGCACATGCTTACGACGGTCAACGCAACAGGCAAGGTCGGCGTGGTGATGCCGCATGGCATCTTGTTCCGCGGGGGCCGCGAGGCCGCGATCCGCAAGGGTTTCCTGGAAGACGATCTCTTGGAGGCGGTGGTCGGCGTTGCGCCTAACCTCTTTTACGGAACTGGAATCCCGGCCGCGATCCTGGTCTTCAATCGCGACAAGCCGCGCGCACGCCGCGGCAAGGTGCTGTTTGTCCACGCCGCCAAGGAATTCGAGCCCGGCAAGAACCAGAACTTTCTGCGCGCCGCGCACATCGAAAAGATCGCTGAGGCCTATCGCCGCTTTGAGGACCTCGAAAAGTTCGCGAGCGTGGTCGGCCTCGACGCTATCCGAGCCAACGACCATAACCTGAACATCTCGCGCTATGTCGATATCGCGGAGGAGGAGGAGAAGCTTGATGTGGCCGAAGAGCTGCGGAAGCTGCGCGACATCGAGAAAGAGCGCGCCGCCGCCGAGGTGCGCATGAACGCGCTGCTCGCCGAGCTCGGCTTCAAGATCTAGCGGAGATGGCATCCTTGGGAAGCACCTTCGGCCGGCCGCCTGCGTGTGCAGACCTGCAGGGTCATTCGCCGGCCTGGCGGGCACAACCGCCGCCTATATCGCAGGAGCTCCAGGCAACCTGGGCATACCGTCAACCATGACCGGATCAGGATTGTTCCCAACCAGGCTAAAGAAAAACCCTCCGTTACTCTGCGGCCGCGCCGCAGCGTCCGCTGGCGCAGGCCGGAAATTCCAGAGTGATCGCCGAAGTGCTGCATAAATTGCCAAGCTCTATGCCCGGTATCCGGCGGACGGAGCGAACATGAAGCGGCCAGCGCCGGAGGGGTGGCGTGCGGCACGGCTGAGCGATGTCGCCGATATCGTCATTGGGGGAACACCGTCGCGTTCAAATCCCGCCTACTGGGATAGCGACAAGAGAGGAGGCAACCGTTGGGCTTCGATCGCCGATCTCAAGGGACCGCTTCTCGACCAAACCAGCGAACACATCACCGACGAGGGCGTTACGCATTCTAATGTGAAGCTGGTGCCAGCGGGCCATGTTTTGATGAGCTTTAAGCTCACGATCGGCCGGGTTGCCGTCAACCAAGTTCCGCTCTACACGAATGAAGCCATCGCGGCATTAATGAACCTGCGGGGCGTCAACCGCGATTTTCTGAAGTACGCGCTCCCAGAAGCGGTCGAATCCGTCGAACAAGACGAAGCCGTTAAAGGCAAAACACTCAACAAAGAGCGCCTAAAGGGGCTTCCTATTCTTCTTCCCCCGCTCGCCGAGCAAGAAAAGATCGCCGAAGTCCTCGGGAGTGTCGACGCTGTGATCGCGGCAACAAGACGCGTAATCGAGCAGACTCGCAGCGTCAAGCGCGCGCTGATGCAGGAGCTTTTCACGCGCGGTATCCCCGGCCGCCACACGCGTTTCAAAGACAGCCCGCTAGGGAAGATTCCGGCGGGTTGGCAGGTCCGAACCGGGAATCAATTATTTGTTCTTGGGTCGGGGCATGCTCCAGCTGATATGGAGTTCAACGACGAAGGCGATCTTCTTTTTGTGAAGGTCGACGATTTTAATGACGCACGTAATCGGCGTTCCATCAGCGCATCGGTAGCTCGCTTCCGCCGAGAAGAGCAGAAGTTAGACATCAAACTGTTTCCTCCGGGAACGATCATCTTTCCCAAGCGCGGCGCGGCGATCTTCAAGAGTCGTGTGCGCCAACTCGCGAGAGCCGCGACTGTTGATTCGAATCTGATGTGTTTGACGCCGATCGGCGTCAATCCTGACTTCATTTGCATGTATTTGGAATGGCTCGGCCTCCATCAGCTTTCGGACAATTCAGGCGTTCCGCAGATTAATAACAAACATCTCTATCCGATGCGGGTGCCTGTACCACCGGCCGAAGAGCAGGCACGAGTTGTTGCTATCCTATCCACAATCGATGATCGACTGGACGGAGAGGCTGAGAGTCTATCGGCGATTGACCGGACAAAAGTCCAACTAATGCACGGTCTCCTTTCCGGCGATATCGCCGTATCCACCGCCACCTCGCTCCGGATTAATCCGCGCATGAATGACAACCCATCTGGCCATGGCGGTTGACCCCGATGCCCAACAAACGCGCGATCTCGATCCGAATATTGAAGTCGCATGTCGCCGACCCGGCGGATGCTCTGAAGGAAGGGCATCATTTGCAGGAGATCGCGCTCGCCGACGCTCCCGACAATAAGCGCCTTTTTGCCGGCCAAGCCTATCGCATTCCGCCCAAGTGGCTTTCGTTCTTCAAGCAGGCCGACCGCAGCACGATGCGCAACCTTTTAGGCGCCGCCCCTGCGGCCATTCTCTTCGTGTCGGTCGCCTTGGAGGGCGGCGACAATCAGCTCCGCCGCTGGCTCGCCATATGTTTCGGCATGGGCTTTCAGGCTCTTCGTCTGGAGACGCTCGAAACCTCGGCCGGACTGCGCATTGCGCTCAACCGGATTGGACGCCAGCTCATCAGGAGCGTGGATACGCGCCGGCCGGAAGACGCCACGTTGCAAACCCGGTCCCAAAATAGCCGGACCGCCGACATTTTTGATTTCGGCGTCGACCCCAACCGTATCATCCTGCAAGCGATCACCGGCAAGTGCAACGATGAGGGATTCGGCGGCACGCTAAGCGGTGACGACGGGCTCAAGCTCAATTGCGTAGTGGATTACGCGACCGTCGACGCCAAGGCCGCGCAAATCGTCGGCGCCTATAGCGACGAGACCTATCGCGAGCATTTTCCGTGGTTCGGCAATGTTAGCCCCATCCACGACCGCGCTCAGGTCGAGCGGCTCGATTCCGCGCTTGTCGGGCGACTGGCGGCCGGCAACACGGCCGGCGTCCATCTGGCGCCGCCTGAGATTGTCGATTACCAGGCAATCGATCGATTCAAATACACAGGCATGGCCCGCGGCCGGGACGGCCACGATGAGTTGCGGATTGCCGACTATCTTGCACTCTTTTCCGAAGACGAGCCTATCGTGCTTGCCAAACTCAAGCACGACAAGGTCCGCGTGAAGGCGGAGGATCAAGACCAATTTTTCGACAGGTGGCCCGTCTATAACTGCATCGCCGCCGAAATCGAGATCGATGGTGTTCTGTATGTCCTTAACGCTGGAGAGTGGTATTCCGTCGTCCGCGCATTTGCTGACCGGATCAACGCGGAGATTGCGCAAATCCCCGACGCTGCCCTGAACCTTCCTCCTTTCCGGTCAGGTGAGGACGAGGGCGAATACAATCGACGCGCCGCGGAAGCCGCGGATATTCATCTTTTCGATCGCTCGTTGGTCACTTTCGAGGGCGAGCGGGGCCGGGTTGAGTTCTGCGACCTGCTTACCGAGGCACGCCAGATCGTCCATGTAAAGAAGCGCACCCGCTCGGCTTTGCTCAGCCATCTCTTCTTGCAGGGATTTGTCTCGGGCGAGGCCTTTCTTGACCATCAAGAGTTACGACGCCAGATTCGCGACCGCATGCCGGGGATCTCGCATCTAATCCCCGAGGCAGCGCCGAATAGCGGGGAGTACGAAATCGTGTACGCGCTGCTGCATGACGGTGCGGCCACGCTCCCATTCTTCAGCAAGGTCGCGCTCGCCGGACTTCACAAGCAACTTCGTCGGATGCGTTACCGGGTCGGTATCCGCTGGGTCCCGCAGGAGGCAGCCGATGCCTCCTAATTGGGATGAGCTTAGCCAGTCCGAGGAGCCGGCGGCGCTCCTGTTGCAGCGGCTCGGGTGGACCTTCGTGCCGCCGGAGGCCCTCGACGGCGAGCGTGCTAGCCCGCGCGATGTGCTGCTGCTGTCGCGCCTTGAAGCCGCAATCCGACGGCTCAATCCCTGGATTTCGGCCGAGAATGTCGCTCGCGTGGTGCGCGAGCTCGGCACCGTGCAGGCGGCGAGCCTAATGGAAGCCAATGAGAGATTGCACATTCTGCTGACCTATGGCGGGACCGTGCGCCAGGACATTGGCGACGGACTTGGGCTTAAGGACCGGCCGGTGCGGCTGGTCGATTTCGACGATCCCACGGGCCTGGGCAACGAATTCGTCTTCACTCGCCAATTCTCGGTCCAGAACGCCAAAGGGCTCACCATCGTCCCTGATATCGTGCTGTTCGTGAACGGAGTACCGCTCGCGGTAATCGAATGTAAGAGCCCGAAGATTGCCGAGCCGATTGCCGAGGCGATCGGCCAGACCCTGCGCTACCAGGAGCTGGAGGACCGCTTCGAGCATCTGGGCGCGCCGAAGCTGTTCGAGACGGTGCAGGTGCTGGCGGCGATCTCCGGTGTGGGCGCGAGCTACGCCACCGTCGGCACGCCGCGCAACCATTGGGGCGGGTGGAAGGTGCCTTATCCCCTGACGCTCGACGAGTTCCAGAAGTCTGAGGGCGATCCCGCCGCGCAGAATGTGCTGCTCTACGGGCTCTTCCGGCGCGATAATTTCCTAGACCTCGTGCGCAACTTCGTCGTGTTCGAGGTCGATAGCGGCCGCCTAGTCAAGAAGCTCGCGCACTATCAACAATTCATCGCGGTCAACCGCGCCATCGCCCGCATTCGCGAGAACGACGGTCCAGCCCGCGGCGGTGTCGTGTGGCACACGCAAGGCTCCGGCAAGTCGGTGACGATGGTCTATATGGCCTTGAAGCTCAGGCGCATGCCGGAGCTCAAAAACCCCACGATCGTCATAGTCACCGACCGGACCGACCTCGACCGCCAGATCAGCGGCACCTTCACGGCCTGCGGCTTCCCCAATCCCGAGCAGGCGGTGCGCATCAGTCACCTGAAAGAGCTTCTCGCAGCCCATGCCGGCAAGACCATCCTCACCACCGTGCAGAAATTCGGCGGCATTAACGAGATGCTGGCCGAGGCCGACAACATCTTCGTCATGGTCGACGAGGCGCACCGTACGCAATACAAGAGCCTCGCCGCGCGCATGCGCCAAGCGCTCCCCAATGGATGTTTCCTCGGCTTCACCGGCACTCCGATCGACAAGAAGGACCGCAGCACCTTTGCGACCTTCGGTAGTTATATCCACACCTACACCATCGACGAGGCGGTGAAGGACGGTGCTACGGTGCCGATCTTCTATGAAACCCGGCTCGCCGATCTGCACATCGCCGGAGAGACTATCGACCAGGTCTTCGAGCGCGTGTTTCGCGACCGGACGCCCGAGGAGCGCGAGGAAATCAAGCGCCGCTACGCCACGGAGGAGGCGTTGGCTGGCGCTCCCAGCCGCGTCCGACAGATCTGCCTCGATCTCATCGCTCACTTCGAAAAATACATCTATCCAAACGGCTACAAGGCGCAGATCGTCGCGGTCAATCGCGAGACCGCTGTGCTCTACAAGGAGACGCTCGACAGTCTCAACGCACCGCCTTCTGCCCTCATCATGTCGATCGCGCACAACGATCCCAAGCGCTATCGCGACGCCGCCGTGCCGAAAGAACGCCAAAAGGCGGTCATTGAGGACCAGTTCAAAAAGAAGGGCGATCCGCTCGCTATCCTGATTGTCTGCGACATGCTGATCACCGGATTCGATGCGCCCGTCGAGCAAGTGATGTATCTCGACAGCCCGTTGCGCGAGCACACGCTGCTCCAGGCCAACGCACGCGTCAACCGCGTGGCCGACGAGGTGAAAACATACGGCCTTGTCGTCGATTATTGGGGTGTATCACGGAACCTGCAGGATGCGCTGGCGAGCTTCAACCCCGCCGACGTGGCAAACGTGCTCAGGCCCAAAAGCGAAGAGCTGCCGCGGCTCGAATCGCGCCACCAGACCGTGATGCGCTTCTTCCACGGAGTGCGCAAATCTGACATGGAAGCCTGCCTAAAAGTGATCGAGCCGGAGGATGTGCGGGCGGAGTTCGAGCAGGCATTCAGGCGCTTTGCCGCGAGCCTCGATATGGTGCTGCCCGACCCGGCGGCGCTGCGCTTCACCGCGGATTTGCGCTGGCTCGCCGATCTGCGGGCAACGGCGCGAAATCGCTTCCGCGACGATACATTCGACCTCGCCGGCTGCGGTGAGAAGGTGCACCAGATGATCGAGCAGCATATTCAATCTTCCGGTGTACGCGAATTGATGGCGCCGGTATCCGTGTTCTCACACGACTTCGACCAGGTGGTCGGACGGCTTACGAGCACTGAGGCTAAGGCAAGCGAGATAGAGCACGCTCTGCGCCACGAGATAAGTGTGCGACTTGAGGAGAATCCGGCCTTCTATCGCTCGCTCAAGGAGCGCCTTGAGGCGCTGATCGAAGCGCGCCGCCGCGCACAAATCGACGCGGCCGAGCAGCTTAGGCTCTTCGGAATGCTCCGCGCGGAGATGCTCGGCGCCGCGCGGAAGGCCGAGAGCCTGGGTATGACCGAGGAGCAGTTCGCCTTCGCAAACCTGTTCGACGGCACGATCTCGGCAGAGCAGGCGAAGGATCTGGCCGGTGCGGTAATTGACGCGCTCAAGCCGCTCGCGGTCATCGACTGGCAGAGTAAGGAGGACGTGCAGCGCGAAATGCGCCGGCGGGTGAAGCGGCTCTTGCGCGTCGCGGGCATCCGCGATGGCATCGAAGAAACCACCAATGCAATCATTGATCTCTCGCGCGTAAGGCTCAAGGCATGAGCAGCATGAAGCGCAAATTGGTGGTCGGCAAGACCGTGATCTCCTACAGGCTCAAGCGCAGCGCACGGCGCAAGCGCACCATAGCGCTCATCATCGAGCCGGGGACGGACCTCACCATCCTGGCGCCGGCGCGCGCCGAGCTCGCGCGCATTGAGGCCGTGGCGCGCAGGCGGGCTGGATGGATACTGCGCAAGCTCGCCGACATCAATGAGCGCAGTCACACGCTTCACACCCGCGAGTTCGTCGACGGTGAAAGCCTGACTTATCTCGGCCGCCAGTATCGCCTGCGCGTGTCCTACGCGACCGGTGAAAAGACGAACTGCAAGCTCCGCGGTGGCTGGTTGGAAGCGGCCATCTCTCAGCCAGCGCGCGCCTCCGATCGCCAAAGGGCGGTGGCCCTCGCCGTCGAGAGCTGGTACCGCACGCAAGCCAAGGCGCGGCTTCCCATCCGTGCCAAGATTTGGGCTCAGCGTCTCGGAATCGCGTTCCGCGAACTCCTGGTCACGAGCCCTGCCAAGCGCTGGGGGAGCTGCGATGCCACGAACAACATGCGTATCAATTGGCGCATCATGATGGCGCCGCTGTCCTTGGTCGACTACGTGCTCGCGCATGAACTTTGCCATGTCAAGCAGAGAAACCACTCCGACGAGTTCTGGCGCCTCTTGGCGTCCGTCATGCCGGATTGCGAGCGCCGGCGGGCCTCGCTCAGAAAGCTGGGCGCACATTATTCTCTGTGATTGGACGACACCGCGACGCAACATCACTCTCCGAAGCATCGCCAGTAGAAAATCGCGAACTCGCCCCAGAGATGGCACTTGATCCAGTTTTCGGCCGGCTAAACCTAGGCGGCGAACAGTGGTGTGAGTGTGGGGGCGAGCCGATTTGACCGTTCCTCATCGGTCGGGTGGCGCAGATCCCCCCCTGCCCCGCTGCCTCGTCAGGGATAAGAAACCCCGGCTGAGGGAAGACTTTTGAACAGCCATGGGCGGGGAGAATTGAAAGTGGGGGCGGATGCGAAGAGCCGCCCGGGAAATCGCGCGCCGTCGTCAGGCGGCGCGCGCGTGAGCTTCAGGAGTTGACCGCGGCCAGGGCGGGTTGCAGCGGGCTGACGGCGCGGCGGACAAAATCGAGCACCTCCAGGGCGACGCGCTCCTTTTCGGTGTCGACCGAGACGATGTGGTAGCTCTCGCTCAGCGCCACCAGCCGCTTGTTGCGTGTCCCCACGCTGCCCATCACCAGATCCACGTTCTGGGCAAAGGGGCAGACGTGATCGCCGCGGCTGTGGATTAGCAGGACCGGCTGCACCAGGCGCGACAGCCGCGGCCGCACTTGGGCGGCAAGCTGGCTGAGGCTGAGGGCCGCTCCGAGCGGCATCAATTCCATGCGGGGATGGATTTGACGCGCGGCGGCATCGTGGATATCGGCGCCGGCGCTGTGCAGGTAGATTCGGCTCGCCCATGGTCCGGCTTGACCGACCAGGAAAAGCGCCAAGCGCTGCCATCGGGGCAGAAAAAACGCGGGTGCCAGCAGCACCACGGCGCTGACCGCCGCGCGCTGTTCGATAGCCAGGCGGGCGGCTAATACCGCACCGGCGGATTGTCCTACCACCACAATCGGATCGCCAAACTCGCGCAACCGTTCGCATCCCTGGACCACGCTCTGGTACCAGTTGTGGTGGTTGGTGGCGCCCAGCTCCTGCGGTGACTGGCCATGGCCAGCCAATCGCACCCCCAGACAGCGCAAACCGGCGGCACTCAGCCGCTCGCCCAGATGGCGCATCTCGTAAGGGGTGCCCGACAGGCCGTGAATCAGCAGCACGCTGGCCTGAGAACCGGGGAAAAAGAACTCGGAAGTGTCGGGAGTTGAAAGTGCTGGTGGAGGCTCGTTATCGTCCTTGTCCATCGCTCGCATGAGGCCTTCAACCTCTACCGATAACAACTGAATTTCGGTCCATTAAAAAATTTGCTGCCCGAGGTGCGACTCTCGGCAGGATCGAGGGTCGCTTCGATTCAGCGCCTCCGCTGGTCTAGCCTTGAATTATACAGGGTGCGCCACGTCTTGGATTTACCGCACGCTACGATTGGCTGGGTGCGCTACTCAGCGCGTTGGGATCGATGGTAATGCGCGCTTGGCTCTTGAGGTCGTCGACATAACTCAGCCATGCCTGATTGCGCATCGTTTCCAGCATTTGCTCCTTGTAATGCGGCTCCGCCTTTTGCCACTCGGCCAGGCTGGGCGCGGCCGCGCTGTCAACCCGAACCAGGTAGGAATTGCCGTCATTGGTCAGGACCCGGCCGATAAGTTCAGGCAGCTTGATCGGATCGCCGATAGTCTGGTTGAGGCTGGGAAAATCGCCGATCGTGGGTACGTTGCTACTGGACCTGTCGAACCTCCCGGTATGCCGCACCGTCAAGTTGTCGGCCCGAGCCACGGTGTCCAGGTCGGAGGGATTCTTCATCCGCGCGAGCAGCTTGATAGCCTGCGCGCGCGCCATCGCTTCGGCTTGGCGCTGAACCACCGCATCGCGCACCTGATCCTTGATTTTCGCCAGCGGCGGAACATGCGCGGGCACCCGCTTGATTACCTGGAGGAGAAAATTGCCGTTGTTGTCGGTACGAGCCGAGCCGATTTCGCCCTTGTTCAGCTTGAAGGCGGCATCGGACAACTGGTTATCGACCCCCAAACCGCTAATCGGTTCGTTGGCCGCGAAGGGCGCGGTTTGCGCCACAGTCAGGCCGCGCTTGGCCGCGATTTGCTGGAGCGTCAGGTTCTGGTTGAGAGCGGCAGCCAGATCGGCGTGCAAATCGGCGTCGGCTTCGTCTCGAGCCTCGCTCTGGCGGAGCTGGTCGATTATCTGCTGGCGTACCTTGGTCAAAGGATCGGTATGGGCCGGCTCAACCTGCTCCACCTGGATGATGTGGTAGCCGAAGCCGGTGGCCACCACGCCGCTCAATTGCCCAGGTTTGAGCGCGAAGGCAGCATCCTCGAACGGCTTGACCATCTGGCCCCGTACGAAGAAGCCCAACTCGCCGCCATGATGATTGGTGCCGGCGTCGTCGGAGTCCTTGTTGGCCAGAGTGGCAAAATCGGCCCCCGCCTTGAGTTGGGCCAGAATTTTCTCGGCTTTGGCCCGTGCCTGCGCACGCACCGCCGGCGAGGCGTTTGGCGCCACCGCGATCAGAATATGACGGGCACGCACCCGTTCGGGATAGCTGAACATCGCCTCGCGGTTGCGCTGATAGAAGTCTTGGATCTGCTTGTCGGTGGGATTGATCCGCGCCGCCAGCTTATCGGGCTGATAGCGGATATAGGCGATCGCGACCTGCTCGGGCTGCCGAAACATTTCGCTGTTCTGCTTGTAGAACTGGTTGATCTGCTGATCGGTGGGGTTGATTTTGGAAAGGAAATCGGCCGCCGGCAATTCCAGGTAAGTGAGCTGAACCTGCTGATGTTCCCGGTCGTAGGCCTGGCGTGCTTGGGCGTCGCTGACGTTGATGCCCGCGCCGATCATATTTTGGACCAGTTGCTCGGTCAGATCGGTGCGGGTCATTTCCTCGAATTCGGCCGGCTCCAGGTCGCTCTCGCGCAGCACCGCCTCGTAGGTGGGCAGGTCGAAGTGGCCGTCGCGTTGGAAATTGCGATTGGTCTCGATAAAGCCGCGCAAGTCGGCATTGCTGACCCGCAAGCCCAGGCGTTTTGCCTGGCGCAGCACCAGTTGGCGCTCGATGATCCGCTCCAGCGCCATCTCGTTGATATTAAGTCGGCGCAGGAACTCGGCCGCCTGTGCGCCGTACATGTTGGTCAGCGAGCGGCGCAGCTCCTGCGATTCCCGATCGAGCTGGTCGGCCAGGATTCGCTGTCCGTCCACGGTAGCCACGGGATGAACCTGGTTGAACAGGCCGGTACCGATGCCCCAGAAAACGAAGACTACGGTGATTACGCCCAGGACGATCCGAATCGTCCAGGAATAGGCGTGCTTGCGCATTAGGTTCAGCATCTTGCCCCGGATCTTAACGAAAACGCTTCGATTTTCGCAATCACCCGCCTTCTGGCCCCGCCGCGCCCTGTTTCCGGCCCATCCTTGGGACACTTTGCTGACCCAAGGCCTCGCTTGCGCCTTGCTTCCGACCAATTATCTTTGTTAGCTATTGGCACGGCGAGTCTTTGTTGAGCTTGAGACTTGAAACGGTCCAGGCCGCGCATGAGCAATACCAGGCCGAGCAGCTAGACTCGTACGACCTGAAAGCGGTCTTATCATAGCACGGGTCGCGGGAGGCAAGGGCGGAAGGCGGTGGTGTTCAACTCAATCCTGGGCTGGTTTTCGAACGATCTGGCGATCGATCTCGGCACGGCCAACACTCTGATTTATGTCAAGGGCGAGGGCATCGTGTGTAACGAACCCTCGGTGGTGGCGGTCCAGAAGGACACCCGCAACGCACGGCGGGTGCTCGCGATCGGCGCCGAGGCCAAACGGATGCTGGGGCGCACGCCCGGTTCGATAATCGCGATCCGGCCGTTGAAAGACGGCGTGATCGCCGATTTCGAGATCACCGAAAACATGCTGCGCTACTTCATCCAGAAGATTCACAACCGCAAGACTCTGGTCCGGCCGCGAATCGTGATCTGCGTGCCCTTCGGGATAACCGCGGTGGAAAAACGCGCGGTGCGCGAGTCGGCCGAATCCGCCGGCGCGCGCGAGGTTTATCTAATCGAAGAGCCGATGGCGGCGGCGATCGGCGCCGGCCTGCCGATCACCGAGCCTGCCGGCAATATGATTGTCGACATCGGCGGCGGGACCACCGAGGTGGCGGTGATTTCGCTCTCAGGGGTGGTCTTTTCGCGCTCGGTGCGGGTGGCGGGCGACAAGATGGACGAGGCCATCATCCAGCACATCAAACGCAAGTACAACCTGCTGATCGGCGAGCGTACCGCCGAGTTGATCAAAATAACCATCGGCTCGGCCTATCCCGGCAACGAGATCCAAACCATGGAGATCAAGGGGCGCGACCTGGTCGCCGGGGTGCCCAAGACGATCGAAATTACCGACGAAGAGATCCGCGAGGCCCTGATGGAACCGGTCCATCAGGTGGTCGAATCGGTCCGTATCGCGCTGGAACGGACGCCACCCGAACTGGCTTCCGATATCGTCGACAAGGGGATCGTCCTGGCCGGCGGTGGCTCGCTGCTGCGCAACCTTGACGTCCTGCTGCGCGAGGAAACCGGCCTGCCGGTCACCCTGGCCGACGATCCGCTGACCGCGGTGGTAATGGGCGCGGGCAAGGTGCTTGATGAACTCACGCTGCTGCGCGATGTTACGGTGGACTGAGACGACGCGCTGAAGTGGCCGACCGCACGGCCCGCGGCGCGCCGGGCGCAAGATAAAAGCTGGCGGCCAGCTTAATGCAAGACTCAAAGGGCAGCTTCCTGCGCCGTAACCGGGTCGTCTTGGCGGGCGGTGTGCTGTTGTTGCTGGCCGCCCATATCCTCTCCAGCGGTGTGCGCCAGGGCGATTTTCTGGCCCGCCCTCAAGCCGTGATCCTACAGGCGATGCGCCCGATCGCCGACACCTTCAACCGCGCCACTTGGAGCGCGCGCGACCTGCTGGACCATTACCTGTGGCTGACTTCGGTCGCGCGCGACAATGAGCGGCTGCGCGCGGCGCTGAGCTCGATGCCGGCTTTGCAGACCCAACTGGCCGAATTGCAGCGCCAAAACCAGCAACTGGCGCAATTGCTCGACCTCAAAGACGCCTTGCAGTTGGCCACCGTGGGCGCGGCGGTGATCGGCAGCGACGCCACCGGCCTGTCGCGCAGCGTGCTTATCAATCAGGGAACCCAAGCGGGCGTGCGCCCGGGGCTGGGGGTGATTTCGATCGCAGGCGCGGTGGGCAAGGTTCTCATCAGCGGCAACTCGGTGGCCCGCGTCCTGCTGCTGTCCGATCACAACTGCGCCATCGATGTCTTCGATCAACGCTCGCGCGCGCGCGGAATCGTTTCGGGCCTGGTCGATGACGGCGTAGTGATGCGCTACGTCGAGCGCACCGAGGACATCCAGTTGGGCGACACCCTGATCACCTCCGGTCTGGATGGAGCCTTTCCACGCGGCGTGCTGGTTGGTTACGTGCGCGCCTTGACCCGTGAGGGGCCCGGTCTGTTCGTCAATGTCTCGGTGCGCCCCGCGGTCGATTTCCGCAGCTTGGAGCGGGTCCTGGTCATCACTCAAAGCCCGCCCCGCTTGGAAGACTCCGACCAGAGTTAGGCTGGACCGTGCGCTTGACTGCACTTTACGCCGCGGCCACGCTGCTGGCGCTGTGGCTGCAAATCGAGCTGGCACAATGGCTACCGCTTGGCCCCCTGGTGCCCGATCTGGCGGTTATCCTCGTGGTCGATCTTGGGTTGCGCCAGCATGACGGCCTGGCGCCGCTGTTGGCTTTCGCGATCGGCTACGCCCTGGACGCCTTCTCGGGGGCCCAATTGGGCCTCAATGCCTTTTCTCTTACCCTGATTTATCTGCTGATCTATGAACTGGCGCGCCATGCCTGGATGATGGGCGCGGTGATCGAGCCTTTGTTGGTAGGCGTCGCGACGATACTGCATAGTGGATGCGTGCTGGCGCTGGGCAACGGGCTGGCGTCGCTGTGGCCGCCGCCCGCGCGTTTGCTCCACGCGATTATTCTACAGGCCCTTATCGGGATTCTTCTGGCACCATTGGCCTTTCGACTTTTGGCGGGATGTCGCCGGCTGCTGCGATTGCCTGCCCGCGTAGCACAGGAATAAGTTGGGATAGAGGCTGGCGCAAATGGCAATCCTTGGCGGCAAAGGCACCCGGCTGGCTGTCCCCAAGCTGGAACCACGGCTGGCCTTTTTAGCGCTCTTCATGATGCTGGCGTTGGGCGGCGTCGCCCTGCGCCTTTACGATCTGGAGATTATTCACAGCCAGCAGATGCGCGAGCTGGCCAACCGCAATCGGATCCGCAATCGGCGCATGCCCGCCTCCCGCGGCCTGGTCTACGACCGCCGCCATCGCGTGCTGGTCGATACCCGCCCCTCCTTCGACGCCCTGATCGTGCCCGAGGATGCGCAGGATATTTCCACCACGATCGAAAACCTGCAGCGCTACCTGGGCGATACCAGTATCGCCGACACGCTGGGCGCGGCCGAGGATCAGGGCCGGCCTGCGTTCGAGCCGGTAGTGGTCAAGGAGCGACTTGACTGGGACCAGGTCGTCGCGTTGGAAGCGCATCAACTGCAACTGCCCGGGGTCAGCATCCAGGTTACCCCGCGCCGCCGCTATCTATACGGCCCTCTAGCCGCCCACCTGCTGGGCTACGTGGGCGAGGTCAGCTTGCAGGAACTCAAGGGGCTGCCCGGCTATCACATGGGCGACGACATCGGCAAATTCGGCCTGGAGCGTGGCATGGAGGGGCTGTTACGCGGGGTGGCCGGCGACCAGGAGATCGAGGTCGATGCGGTGGGGCGCCGCTTGCGTATTCTTAATGAAGTTCCCGAGCAGCCTGGGGCCAGCGTGATCCTGTCCCTCGATCTTGATCTACAGCAGACCGCCGAACAGGCGCTGGGCGATCGGGCGGGCGCGGTGGTGGCGCTGGATCCTAATAGCGGGGCAGTGCTGGCGATGGCCAGCCATCCCAGTTTCGATCCCAACGAGTTCGCGGCCGGGCTGAGCAGCGCGCAGTGGCGCAAGATCACCAACGACCCCACCCACCCGCTGGAAAATCGGGTCATCCAAGGGGTTTATCCGCCCGGCTCGACTTTTAAGCTGGTCGATACCATCGCCGGCCTGCAGGACCATTTGCTCAACGCCTCGACCAGTTTCTACTGCGCCGGCGGTTTATGGTTCGGCAATCGGGAGTACCGCTGCTGGCGCAAACAGGGGCATGGCGATATCAGCCTGGTGCGCGCCATCATAGAATCCTGCGACGTGTTCTTCTATCAGGCCGGCGAGCGGCTTGGAGTGGATCGGATCGCGACCTGGGCCCATCGCTTGGGCCTGGGCGAAGACACTGGGATCGCGCTGGCTCACGAGCGTGCCGGAACCATCCCCTCCAGCCAATGGAAGTATCAGCACTTCCACGAACGCTGGTATCCGGCCGAGACTCTTTCGGTCGCGATCGGCCAGGGCTACGTCGGCGCCACGCCGTTGCAAATGGCGCAGCTGGCCGCGGAAATTGCGGCCAACGGGGTCCGTTATCGCCCCTATTTCGTGCAGGCGGTTGAGGGATTGGATGGCCACGTGATTCAGGCCACCACCCCGCAGGTCGAAAGTCGGATTCCGCTGGATGCAACCCAAATCGCGGTGCTACGCGAGGCGATGTGCGGGGTGGTCAACAATCCCGACGGCACCGGCCATGCGGCGCGCCTGCCCGGTATCGTGGTTTGCGGCAAGACCGGAAGCGCGCAGGTCGTCAAGGAAGCAGCCGGCGCGCGCACCGACGCCAAGCATCAGCCCGAGCGCTTTCGCGACCACGCCTGGTTTATCGCGTTTGCCCCGCGCGATAATCCGCAAATCGCAGTTGCCTGCTTGATAGAACACGGGGGCCATGGCGGCAGCGCGGCGGGCCCGGTAGTCAAGGCCGTGCTGCAGAAGTATTTCGAACTCTATCCACCCGCCCAGCCGCCCGCGCTCCCTACCCTGTCGCCAGTCAGCGCCCCTTCGCAACCGACAGTGCCGGCCGAACAGAGCGAATAAGCGATGCGCGTAGGGATCGATCGGCGCCTGATTTACCACTTCGACTGGTTGGTTTTCTTTCTCACTTTGGCGATCGCGATGGTGGGGCTGATCAGTGTGGTCAGCGCCTCGCAGAGCGAGCATCATTCCTTCCACGCCCTGATCTTGCGACAGATGATCTGGATGGCGGCGGGGGGTGCTGCGATGTTCGCGGTGGTGATGTTCGATTATCGCGCGCTGGCCAGTTACGCCTATCCAGCCTACCTCCTGGTGGTCGGCCTGCTGATCGCGGTCAGCGCGATTGGCCAGGCCACCGGCGGTTCGCGCCGATGGCTGAACCTGGGCCTGTTTACCCTGGAGCCTTCTGAATTGGCCAAGCTGGCTCTCATCCTGGTGCTGGTGCGCTACCTGCGCGACGAGCCGCCGGCGGGCGGGATGCGCTTGCGTCACCTGATCGTGCCGGTGCTGTTGTTCGCCATTCCCGGCGCTTTGGTTCTGAAGGAACCCGACCTGGGCACTATGCTGACCCTGGCCCTGATCTTCGCCACCGTTATCTTCGCCGCCGGGATCAATCTGCGCACGATGGCGGTACTGATTCTGGCGCTGGGGCTGGCGGCGCCGCTGGCTTGGCACGTGCTCAAACCCTATCAGCGCCAGCGCGTAGTCAGCTTTCTCAACCCGCAGTCCGATCCCCTTGGCGCTGGCTACCACGTAATCCAGTCCGAGATCGCGGTGGGCTCGGGCGGCTCGTGGGGCAAGGGATTTTTAAAGGGCACCCAAGCCCGCTTGAATTTCCTGCCCGAACAGACCACCGATTTCATCTTTTCGGTCTATGCCGAAGAGTTCGGATTTGCCGGCGCCAGCCTGCTGCTGGCGTTGTATGCGGGATTGGTCGGGCGCGGCTTGTGGATCGCGCGGCATGCGCGCGATCGCTTCGGCGCCCTGCTGGCCTTGGGCCTTACCGCGATGATGTTCTGGGAGGCCACGATCAATATCGGGATGGCCACCGGAGTGTTACCCGTGGTGGGAATCCCCTTGCCGCTGGTCAGCTACGGCGGCTCCTCGTTGATCGTCCTGATGGCCGCGATGGGCATCCTGATCAGCATCAATACGCGCCGTTATCTCTTCTGAGCACCTGCCACCTGCTCATCCAGCGATCTCCGAGGCAGGGTATCACGCTCCGCGAAGCGTTCGGCTTTTGCCAACTTGCTTACGAGACCGCGCGCTCGGCCGGGCCTTAAAATGTGAGCGAGCAATTGGGAATCACTACCACCTGATTGGCACTGAAGGAGGCCAGCGCCACACCCGGCAGGTTGCTCGCGTCGAAAATCCCGGCCGCCAGGCCGAAGGGGTTGGGCGCGGCCAGCACGGTGTCGAGCGCGAAATTCCCCTGGCCGTCGCCGTAGAGAATGCTCAACTGACCGGTGCCCGCCAGGGCGACCGCGATATCGGGACTACCGTCGTTGTTGAAGTCTCCAACTCCCAGCGCCGAGGGCGCGCCGCCGTAGGTGGTGGCAACCGTGACCGCGGTAGGGAAACTGCCCGCGCCGTTGCCGAACAACACGCTGATGTTGTCGGACAGGCCGTTAGCCACGGCGAGGTCCAGATTGCCGTCCTTGTTGAAGTCGCCCAAGGCCACGGCGCGAGGGAACAGCCCGACCGGAAATGCCGTGGGCGAGCCGAACTTGCCGGTCCCGTCGTTGAGCAAAATGTCGACGGCGTCGTCACCGGCCGCAACCACGGCTAAATCTTTGCTGCCGTCGTTATTGAAATCCCCCGCCGCCAGCGCGATGGGGTAGTCGCCGGCGCTATACTGGGTGGGCGGTCCGAAATCGCCCGCGCCATCACCAGGCAGAATCGTCACTGCCGCGGCCCCGTAATCGGCCACCGCCAAGTCGGCTACGCCATCGTGATTGAAATCGGCGCTGGCGATCGCCACCGGGCTGTTAGCGGTGGTGGTAGAGTAGGAAGCGCCGAAGTTGCCGGTGCCGTCGTTAAGCAAGAATGAGATATCGCTGGAGACTTGGTTGACCACCGCCAGATCGAGTAACCCATTGTTGGTGAAATCGGCCGCGGCCAAAGCAAAGGGTTCGCTGCCTACCGGGATTTGCGCGCCCGCTGCCAACCCGCCGCCGGCCTGGCCCAAAAGCATCGTGACTTCATTGGAAGAGGCGTCGGCAACCGCCAGGTCGGTTAGCCCGTCGCCGTTGAAATCGCCGCTGACCAAGGCACGCGGGCCCGCACCTGCCGCCATTCCGGTAAGGGAAAAGGAAAAACTACCGTTGCCCTGGTTGGGCAGAATGGTCAACGTGTTGCTGCCGGTATCGGCCGAGATCAGATCAATCGAGCCGTCTCCGTTGAGGTCAGCCGCCGCCAGCGCGGTCGGTTGCGCGCCGGTGCTGTAATACCGGGGCGCATAAAAGCGGCCCGCCCCATTGCCGATCATCACCGCGATCATGTTGCTGCCCCAATCAGCCGCGGCCAAATCCAATTTGCCGTCGTGGTTGAAATCACCCACCGCAAGCCCTGTGGGTTTGGTTCCAGCTATCAGATAAGCGGCCGAAAAGTTTCCGGTTCCGTCACCCGTCAGAATCACCGCCAGTGGCTGGTTGGGGCTGAGTCCCAGGGAGACCACCAGTTCAAGCTGGCCGTCGTTTTTGAAATCGCCGGTGATTATGTAATCGGGTTTGCCGCTGAGCAGAATGTTATGCGCCAGGGTGAAGTCACCCGCGCCGTTGCCCAGCAGAATGCTTACGGTCTGAGATCCGCTGTTGGTTACTGCCAGATCGAGCTTGCCGTCACCATTGAAGTCCGCCGTCACCACGTCCATCGGCAGTACCCCGACCGTGGGAGAGGAGGCGACGCTGTAGCCGGAGGCCAGATTGAGGACGACCGAAACCACGCTGCTGCCCTCGCAAGCCACCGCTAGATCGACTCGCCCATCGCCGTTGAAATCCCCCACCGTCATTCCCTGGGGCACATGGCCCACTGCCACGTTGGCAGCCAGCGTAAAGCCACCCGTGCCGTTGCCGTACAGGATCGCCACCGAGCTCAACCCCATCGATACCGCTAGATCGGGCTTGCCGTCGCCGTTGAAATCGGCCGTCACGATACTGCGCGGAAGCTGGGGCAGGGAGACGTCGGGCAAGCGCAGATAACCGCCGGTTTTTTGCCGCAACAACACCGAAATCGACCAGGAGTCGGCGTTGAGCGCCACTAAATCGGGTAACCCGTCGCCGTTCACGTCGATGGCAAGCGCGCCGAGCGGATGGCTGCCCACCGTCAAGTCATGACGGAGCAGCCCGCAGGCCGCCAACAGACGATGCGCCGGAACCATCGCATCAACGATCAGAGCGCTTAGCACCACCATTAAAACCACGCGTGCCTTCACGACCGCTTCCTCCCAGCGCAAGTGCCGGCAGTCTAGCGATCAAACTTGGTGGCGGCGGGCAAGAAGGAGCAACGGTGGCCGATGGGACGTTACCCGTACCAGCGGATTTCAGGTGGCGATTTTATGCCGCCGGATTCGATTATCATGCTCAGCTTTGCTCCAGCCGGCCGCGCGCAGGTTTATCATCAGGGCGCTTGGGTGTGGTAGCCGAGCCCGGATCAAGAACTTGGGGACTCGATTCTCCCGTAAGCGCTAAGTTATGCTACGTGCGAAGTAGGTCGGACGATGCCCCGATTTTCCTTACGTAATCCCCATTTGATAATCGTCACGGCGGTGCTCATCGCGACCTTCGGGATCATGTCGTTCTCGCGGATGGCGATCGACGTCTTTCCCCGCCTGTACATCAAGGCCGCCGTGGTCGCGACCTTTTATCCGGGCTTCGCGCCGCTGGCGATGGAACAGGACATCACCAGTCGCTACGAGCGCTTCTTCACTCTGGGCAACGGGATCGAGCATATCGAGTCGCGGTCAATCCCGGGCGTCAGTGCCATCACGGTGTACTTCCATCCCGACGTCAACATCGGCGTCGGTGCCGCCAATCTGGCCACGCTGGCGATGGGCGACTTGGGGCTGATGCCGCCGGGCACGCTGCCACCCCTGGTGCTGGAGTACAACGCCTCTTCTTCGATCCCCGTCATCCTGGTGACCGTCTCTGGTCCCTATGACGAAACCGAGCTGCAGAACGAGGGGCGCTATAATGTGCGCAATTTCATGGCCACGGTCGAAGGAGCCTCGGTGCCCTACCCGTTCGGGGGCAAGATTCGCCAGATCATGGCCTACGTCGACCGGCAGAAGCTGCAGGCCCAGGGCATGACCCTGGCGGACGCCGTCAACGCCATCAACGCCACCAACCAGATTCTCCCCTCCGGCGACGCCAAGATCGGTCCCTACGACTGGTACATCTACTCCAATGCTCAGATCCCTTCTGCCAGCGCGCTTAACCACGTTCCCGTCAGGCTTGGCCCAAGCCAAGCGCCCACCTTCTTTGGCGACGTTGGCAAGGCCGAGAACGCCGCGGAAATTCAGTACAACCAGGTCCTGATCGACGGCAAGCCTTCCGTCTATATTCCGATCTTCAAGCAAACCGGGGCCAACACCTTGGACGTCATCGCCGGGGTCAAGCAAGCGGCCAAGAAAGTCACCGGATTGCCGGCGAATATGACAGTGGGAACGCTGTTCAGCCAGCAGGGGACCATCCTGGATGCGGTCCATGCCCTGGAGCATGAGGCGGTCTCCGGAGCGCTCCTTGCTTCGCTGATGATCCTGATTTTTTTGGGCAGCCTGCGCTCGACCTTCGCGATCTTTCTCTCGATACCGCTGTCGATTCTCGTCGGCGTGGTTGGTCTGTCCTTTTCCAGCCAGACCATCAACCTCATGACTCTGGGCGGCTTTACCCTCGCGATCGGGCGCTTGATCGACGACTCCACCGTGGTGCTGGAGAACATCAATCGCCACCTCGCGATGGGCAAGGAGCCGCAACAAGCGGCGGCCGAAGGCGCCGAGGAAGTAACCTACGCGGTGCTGGCCTCGACCATCAGCACGATTGTCGTCTTTCTGCCAGTGGTCTTCCTCTACGGAGTGAGCAAGCAGCTTTTCAGCGCGCTGGCCCTGGCCGTGCTGTTTTCAATGGCGGCCTCTTACCTGGTTTCCATGTCGATTATTCCGATTTACTGCGCGCGGCTGCTCAATCCCGAAGAGGCTCGGCAAACCGCCCAACGGGAAGCTACCGGTATCGACAATCGGCGCGGACCGTTGTCGGCCTTCGACCGCGCATATGGACGGTTCGCGACTCGCTTCGCCCGTGTGCTCGATCGCACGATGGATCACAAGCTGTTGCTGATCGGCGGATCGCTCGGCCTATTTGTCGCGTCGCTGTTTATCTTCCCCTTGCTGGGGACCAGAATGTTCCCGGAAACCGACGCCGGCAAGTTCGTGATCAATATCGCCACTCCGGTGGGGACACGGCTCGAACTCACCTCCGCGGCCGCGGCCAAAATCAACGCCGTCATCCATCGCGTCATACCGCCGCACGACCTGCAAAACGTGATCGCCAATCTCGGCGTGGTGCCCAACATCTCGGCCCTCTACACGCCGAACTCCGGCGAGGACACCGGACAAATAATGGTGGCCCTGCGCAGCGGCCATAAACGCTCGACCCAACACTACGAACAGGCCGTGCGCGTCGCGCTCGCCCAGGCACTGCCCGACGTTCGCACCTTCTTCAGTTCGGGCAGCATCATCGACGCGGTGCTCGACTTCGGGGCGCTGGCGCCGATCGATGTGCAGCTCAGCGCGCCGATGAGCGAAGATTATGCGCCGATGTTCGGCTTCGCCCGCCAAATTCAAAGAAACCTGCGCGCGGTGCCCGAAGTGGGCCAGATGATGATCAAGCAGGTGGCCGACTATCCCACTTTGAACATCAGCGTGGATCGGACCAAGGCAGCGCGGCTGGGGATAACCGAACGTTCGGTAATCACCAATCTCATCACGGCGATCAACAGCAACGACATGATCCAGCCGTCAATCTGGATCGATCCTCGCAACGGCGACGACTACTATTTGAGCGCCCAGTATTTCGAGGAAAACATCAATTCGATTCACACCTTGCTCGACATCCCGGTGGGCACGCGGCTGCGCACCAATTATCACGATTACAACTATAGTAGCGCCCGACCGCGCTCCGACACGGCCTCGGGTCATGAGCAATCCATCCTGCTGGGCGACGTCGCAAGCGTGCATAAGGCGCGGTACCCTTCGGAAGCCGACCACTACGATATCCAGCGTGTCGTGGATGTATTGATCTCGCCGCGCACGAGCGACCTGGGCGGCACGTTGAATGCGGTAAAACGGGCGCTCGCCAGCTTGCGTCCGCCGCCCGACGTCACGGTCTATTACCGCGGCTCGGTGGTCAACATGCAAAGGACGTTCAAGAGCATGGAAAGCGGCTTTTTGTTGGCCGTCTTCGTGGTTTACCTGGTCGGCGTCGCGCAAGGCCGCTCATGGCTGGACCCCTTCATTTTCCTCTTTTCGGTTCCGATGGGCTTGATCGGGGTGGCCTGGATGCTTTGGGCCAGCCGCACCACCATCAACATCGAGTCGATGATGGGGGTGATCGTGATGATCGGAATCGTGGTCTCCAACGCGATTTTGCTCATCGACTTCGCCAATCAGCGCCGACTCGCCGGCCATAGCCTGCGTCAGGCCGCGGTCGACGCCGCGCGCATCCGGATGCGGCCAATTTTGATGACATCCCTGGCGACCATCGCGGGCTTGGCTCCGCTGGCCCTGAAGCTGGAGACCGGCTCCGGTGCCTCCGCGCCACTGGCCCGCTCGGTAATCGGTGGACTGGCGGTCTCGCTGGTGATGACGCTGTTTCTGGTCCCGAGCGTGTGGGAACTATTCTATTCATTCAAACAAGCGCCGCCGCCCGGACAACAGGACGCGAACTTGCCATGACCGGCCAACGGGCTGCGACGGCGCCCGCGCGAGGTCGCAATCGAAAAGGCGTAATCTCCCACCTCGGTCTGGGATTGGTGCTCATCGGAGTTTTTTGCGTTTTTGCATGCGCGAAGCCGCCCCAGACCGCGCGAGCACCTGAACCCACGGTCGGCGTGATACATCCACAGCGCGGCACAATGATTCTGAGTATCGAGCTGCCCGGCGACCTGGTGGGTTTTTACGAAGCCGCCTTGCACGCCAAGGTAACCGGCTACTTGAAAACGATTTCGGTGGACAAGGGGGACTCGGTCGAAAGCGGGCAGACCTTGGCGGTTATCGAAGTACCGGAACTGCACTCCAACCTTCGGCACGCTCAGGCTACCTTGGCGATTGCGAAGATAACCTACCAACGCTTAAGGCGTGTCCAAGCCGCCGACCACCGACTGATCTCGCAGGAAGACGTTGACATTGCCAACGCCCGCTACCGTGAAGCCGAGGCTGCGGTACACACCCTCGAGACGATGGTTGGCTATACCCGGATCATCGCGCCATTCGACGGCATCATTACCGGCCGCTTCGCCGATCCAGGCGCGCTGGTGCGCGCGGGCGGCGGCGATATCGGGGTGGACGAGAGCTCGGCCTTGATTTCTCCCGGGGCCACCGAGGGCTCCGGAGGCCATCGTTTAGGAGGAGGTCCGCTCTTGACTCTGGCCAAGGTGGATAAGTTGCGGGTCTACGTCTACGTACCCGGAAGATGGTGCCGTTACATCCGCCGCGGCACCCCTGCCACGTTGCGCTTTGACGAGGAACCCGGATTGACCATTACCAGCGCGGTGGTACGGTACGCCGGCGCGCTTGACCTGACCACGCGGACCATGTTGACCGAAATCGACATCGATAATCCAAAGGGAACTCTCTATCCCAGAATGTATGCGCGGGTGAAACTCGACCTCGTCGTCCATCATGGCGCTCTACGCTTGCCAACCACTGCGGTCGAGAGCGAGGGGCCGTCCGCATCGGTCTTTGTCGTGAGAAACGGCCACTTGGCCAAGGTGCCGGTGCTAACCGGCATCACCGAGCCAGACCTGGTCGAAATCACTTCCGGCCTGTCCGTCGATGATTTGGTTGTCAACCCGCCCAATAGCGATCTGCGCGACGGCGAAAAAGTTCGCTACTCAATACTGGATACACCTTCCGCCCAGTCCGATTAAGCGTGGCGGTGGCGCTTTCGTAGTGGCCGCGGTTAAGAACGATGATTTGGCGAGCGGCGCGAACTCCGACGCTCTCACCGCCATGCTAAACAACCGGCAGATGGCTCTTCAAGCGGGCGAAAAAGTCTTCGATCCGACGGTCGTTGCGGCCGAAATCGCCGATCCCCTCGCGGCCGCGCGATCGCATCTGAATAATACTCCCATTACCTTGCGGTCGGACCTCGATCACCACGTCATCGTGAAAGCGAAAGATTGAACTGGTAGCGACCGCTTCCAGGCTTCGCGCGGCCGGATCGACATGCGTGACCTGCCAACTGCGCGTCGCCCTGGCTACATCCACCACCTGTTCGAAAGCCGCAGGTGGCGGCAGCGAAGTGGTCAAAGGCGCCAGCCCGGGATAACCACGCCGCTGGCGCGGTTCCATCCAGGCCTGATTGTAGGCCAGCGAGCGTGAGTTGTTGGCGGGCAGCGTAACGGCGAACACGAACCGCGGCGGGTTGTTGCAATCGGTAGTCAAGTCGTTGATCGCCGGGTAGCGCATCGCGATCAGGAACAGGATAACCGCACCGGCGCTGATCGCGCCCCCGATAATCAAGGCAAAGAGCGCGCGCTGCTGGGTCCCGAAACGGCGGGTTTGGAAATAGCCAACTACTCCAAGCACGAGGGTGAGCATCCCGAAGAGCAACCCAAACAGCATTATCTGCAACCCAAGCATCGGGTCGATAAAGCGAAGATGAGCCGCCAGGGGTCCCGCGACCACCAGCGCCAAAGCGATCAAAGCGTCGAAATATCCCAGCCATGCCGCGGCCATCGGTTACGATGCATAGCCGGTCAGCCGCGAGCAGACAAGCGGACGGTAGGGAATCTAACCGCTGAGCGATAGTGGGTGTTGCTCCGCCGAAGCACTTTTGGCCGCAACCGGCGGCGACTCTGCGCTGGTCCGAAGCGCGGCGTATCCCAGGTGATGAACAAAATGGCCTACCAGCAACAGCGCCGCCAGCGCGCTGGGAAGCGCGAGCACCGGTCGCCCCGCCGCCAGCACGCCCAGCCCCGCCAGGATCAGGCATCGAAGCTGGCATCGCCTGACCGCGGCGCGTTGGGACAGACCATGGTCGATCAGGCGATGGTGAATATGGTCACGATCGGGCCTACACCAGGCAGTTACCAACCGGCGCCCGCGCCGGTCGCTGGAGGCAGCGGCAAGCACCGGCCAAGCTCGTCGAACGACGGTAACGAGAACCTCCAAGAGCGGATAGGCCATAATCAGCAGCAGCGCTTCCAGCCGCACCCATGCCGAGCAGAAACTGCTAATCCGCAAGGCCAGCGCACCCACCGCGAAGCCGGCCAGAAGGGCCCCACTGTCGCCAGCGAAAATGGTGGCCGGATAGCGATTGCGCAGCCAGAAGCCGGCCCACGCCCCGGCTAACAGGGCGACGGCACCAAGTTCGGCCGGTTGGCGGCTGAAGATGGCCAACGCGGCCAGCGCAGTCAACTCGATGATGGCAACGCCGGCGGCCAGACCATCCAGGCCGTCGATGAGGTTACTGCCATTGCTGATTACAACCAGCCAGGCCGTGCTGAGGAGGGTCAGCGCGCAGGCACCAGGCCAACCCCGGCCGGGACAGAGCTGAACAAACAGCAGGCTTACCGCCAACGCCGCCACGGTCTCCACCAACAAGCGGACCGTGACAGGCAGCGAGCGCAGGTCGTCAATCAGTCCCACGCCGAAGACGGCAGTTGCGGCCAGCGCCAGCGCCGGCCATTGCCCACCGATCAGGCTTGTGAACAAGGGCCGATTGAAGGGCGCGCTGAGCAAGAACCCGCAGATGAGAGCACCGAAGACCGCCAGCCCGCCCAGCCGCGGGATTGGAGCGAGGTTGACCCGGCGCGGCTCGGGGCGATCGATCGCACCCATCGCCCGCGCCAGGCGGGCAACCGGCGCGGTTAGACTCCAGGCCGCCAGCCCGGTTGCGACCACCAGCATCGCCAGCGCGACCATCTCACTGGCGCCCATCGCGCGGCAGATCGTTGGCTGCCCGGCTGACGAAAAACGGCCCCAGCGCCAGCGCGTCCATCCGGGTGCGGATGAAACAATCCACCGCCTCCTCGGGCCGGCATACGATGGGTTCGTTTTCGTTGAAGCTGGTATTGAGCAGGACCCCGATTCCGGTGCGCCGCTCGAAGTCTTTCAAAAGCGCATGCAGGCCGGGATTGAGCTGAGCGCTGACGGTTTGCACCCGCCCGGTGTGATCGACGTGATCGACCGCGGCCAGGCGCGCCCGATAGGCCGGCCGGATGGGAAAGACGTGGAGCATGAAGGGCGAAGGCTCGCTGGAGGTGAAGTACTCGCCCTGGCGCTCGGCCAACACGGCCGGAGCGAAGGGGCGAAAAGCTTCACGATGCTTGACCCGAGCATTGAGCAGCTCGCGCATCCCCGGCCATCCTGGATGGGTCAGGATGGAGCGCGCGCCCAACGCGCGTGGTCCCCATTCCATCCGCCCCTGAAACCAGCCCACCACCTCGCCCGCGGTCAGCGCCGCGCCCGTGCGCTCGATAAGCGCCGGCGACTCCAGCCGCTCGAAGCGCAGGCCATGCGCCGCCAGCGCCTGGCGGCATCGCCCTTCGCCGTACTCCGGGCCGCAATAAGGATTGTCCAGGTGCAGTCGGGGCGCGTTGGGTTGCAGTCGCTGCCAGGCGTAGAGCGCCGCACCGAGCGCCAACCCTTCGTCCCCGGCCGCCGGTTGGATGTAGCTTTGTTCGATCCCGGTTTCGGCTTGCAGCTTGCCGTTGACTACGCTGTTGAGCGCGCACCCACCCGCCAGCGCCAGCCGCGAACTCGGGGTCAGGGCTAGCAACTGGCGCACCAGCGCGAGCGCGGCCAGCTCGAAGCGACGCTGCAGGCCGAAGGCCAAATCCTTGTCGCGCGCCGTCAGCGGAGCGCCCGGCGGTCGCGCCGGACCAAGCTCGGCGCTCAGCTTGGGAGTGAAGCCGGCGGTCAGGCGGATGCGACCATCCTCTCCGATCGTAAAGCCCTGATCGGCGCCGGTGGGGGCGAAATACTCGAAGTCAAGTCGGTAGTCGCCTTGAGCATCGATTTGCAGCAGCCGCTCGAACAGTTCGCTGTAGCGGTCGCTGCCATAGGGCGCCAACCCCATCACCTTGCCTTCATCGCCGTATTCGCCGAAGCCTAAGAAGCGCGAGATGATGCCGTAGAACAGCCCCAAGGATTGGGGCAGGTAGATACGCTTTAGGACCTCGATGCGTCCACCTTCGCATCGCGCCAGCATGGCCGAGACAAAGTCGCCCGAGCCGTCGTAGCTGAGCCCGGCCGCGGAGTCGAAATCCGAGCACAGGTAGGCGCTGGCGATATGGGCCAGATGATGCTCGATGCGATGGACGCGGAAGCGCAGTCGCTCGGGCGCCACCTCCAGCTCCTGGGCGAACAAGAGATGCAGATCCTCCAGCGCCGCCCGCCGCCGCCCGATCGCGAGCAGGTTGGGCAGGCGACCGGGATTGCGTAAGGCGTAACCCAGCTTGCGAGCCAGATTGGCGCGCGGATTGCGTGCGATTGCGACGTGATCGAGCTCATCGATAGTCAAGCCGCCGGCCGCCAGGCAGGTCTCGATCGCGCGCCGCGGGAAACCGCCGAAATGCTTGACCCGGTTGAGCCGCTCTTCCGCCACCGCCATCACGAGATGGCCATCGCAGAGCAACGCCGCCGCCGCATCGCCGTGAAACAGGTTAAGTCCCAACACGTTCATCGGATCGCAATCTCCTTGTCGCGGGGAATCGGGACCTCTGGCAGCCCCTCAATGTTTGCTTCCGGGAGCGAGCCGCCAGCAGTGCGCAGTTCGAGGTACTTGAGGTCGATTACCAGCCGAAACCACAGTGCTTGCAGAAGGTGGTAGGACAACCCCTCCCGGCCGTCTAAAAACCCGCCTAAAAGTAGGTAGCGCCAGGCAAAATAGAACACCGCCCGCCATCCCGCCGGCATTCGCCGCCAGACGTGCCGAGCCACCCAGCGCTTGGTCGCGGCCTGCCCCGCCAGCTCCACACCAGAGTTACCCGCCGCCATTTCGGCCGCTTCCAGGGCGGCATAGCGCAGGTGCTTTTCGATCCAACGCTCCAGCCCGTTGTGGTTTTCATGAAGCAAGGCGGCATGCAGGTAGCCGACTCGGCCCTGCAACACGATGTGCTCGTTGACTCCGCGCTGTTCGCAGCGGCCCCGCTCGCGTCGAAACAGGCGCAACAGCCAGGTGCGGAAATAGCCGCGTCTGATCCAGCGCCCCATCCATAGAAAGCGCCGGCGCACGAAGTAGCCATCGCAGGCGGGTCGGCTCGCAAGGCGGCGCCCGATCTCGGTGGCGAGCTGTTCGGGGACCGATTCGTCGGCGTCCAGAAAGAGAATCCACGACGCCGCGACGGGCAGCATTTGCAGGGCGTAGTTGCGCTGGTCGGCGTAGTTGGTAAAGCGATGCTGGAAGGATTGGCAGGCAAAGCCCGCTGCCACTTCCAGGGTCCGATCGGTGCTGAAGGAGTCCAGCACCAACACCTGGCGCGCCCATCCGCATACCGAGCTCAGGGCCTGGGCCAGATTGCGCTCCTCGTTATAGGTCAGGATGATGACGCTCACGTCGGCCTGCATGGTTTCCTCAGCAGCTCACCGACGGTCTGCACCAGCGCCGCGCGATAGCGCACCAGCGAGAAGTTTTCGCTCCATTGGCGCGCGCTCTGCCCCATCGCGCATCGCGTCTTGCGATCGACGGCCAGTTGTTCGATTGCGTGGGCCAGCGCTTGCGCATCGCGGATGGGGACGATCAGGCCATCGCGCCGGTCGCGCGCCACCGCGCCGCAATTGGGGGTGACGATCACCGGCAGCGCCGCGGCCATCGCCTCGTACACCACCGCCGCGCTGCCCTCGCACAACGAGGGCAGCACCAGCGCGTCGGCCCATCGGTAGGCCGCGGCCACGCCGGCGCGATCAAGCGGTCCTGTCAACTCGATACGATCGCGGATCTGGGCGCGGCCCCATGGAGTCAGGTTGATCGGGCCAATCGCACGGCATTCGACCCGGTTGGCGCCCAGCAGGCGCAAGGCGCCATCCAGATATTGAATTCCCTTTTGCAGGCCGACGGTTCCCGCAAACAGCAGGCGCATCCGGCCCTCGCGCGTGCGTGTGGCGGGAGGGAGGAAGCGGGCGCGGTCGATGCCGTAGGCGAGTAGCCGCAGCTTGTCTTCAGCGACGCCTTGGCAGCGCAAGCTTTCGAGCACGAAAGAGGAGGGACACAAGATGGCGTCGGCCAGCGCCCATTCGGCCGCTTCGCGCTCACCCTCGAGCCGGGCAGCCAGCGCGCTGGCCGCGGGCGTCTTATCGGCGCGCTCCCAACCCGGCCATCGGCGCGCCTCTTCCGCCATCAGGGGAGCGTGAAGCGTCGCTGGCGCCGAGCTTTGCTCCAGCAAGCAGCGCGTGCCCAAGGCGCGCGCGGCAACGAAAATCTCCTCTGCTACTCCGGTAAGGGCGTAAACCGCATCGGCGCCGGGGCGCAGATGGGCCGCGACGCGGCCGGCGAAAAGCTGGCCGGTGCGCCGGTAATGGGCCTGACGGGCGGCACGGCTGCGCGTCCGTCGTTCCTTGAGCACGGTGCGCAGCCCTAGCCAGTCAAAGGAACGGACCCGCGCGGGGTCCAGGTCGGCGCAGTCGCGACGCGCCAGCCGCCGGCGCAACCAGCCCGGAGTGGGCGGCTGCAGCAAGGGGCGCAGCAGCCGCTTATTGCCGCAATAGATATCGGTATAGAAGGTCCGTAAGAGCCCGGCGTGCTCCAACGTCGAAGGCAGCCCGTACTGCAGGCGCGCCCCTACCATCGCGACGTCGATCGTAAACGGCGTGGCGATTTCGGAGCTTTGCGCGGCCAGAGAAACGGAGCGATCCATACTGGCGCGCTATGTAACGAGGAAATGGCTACTGATGCGGTAAATTCGTTAAGGCCGGATTCGATCCAGGGGTTAATGATCCCTGCAATCACCGGTGACGTTGGATTGGCACATCCATGGCCTGCCCGGCGCCGCCCGTGGTCTGCGCTCCGATCCCGCTCAAAAAGCGCGCCGAGGCTTCATATACAACGCCGCATAGGTAATTATGGACGCAGGCCGGCGCGCGGCCTCCAGGAGACAGGCATGGCAGGCAACGACAGCCCCGACCAGCTCGCGATCAACACCATTCGCACCCTGGCGATCGATGCGGTCCAAAAGGCCAACTCCGGCCATCCCGGTACGCCGATGGACGCGGCTCCTACCGCCTACACCCTGTGGCAGGAGTTCCTGCGCTATGATCCGCAAACGCCCCTATGGCTCAACCGCGACCGCTTCGTGCTCTCGGCCGGCCATGCCTCGATGCTGCTTTACGCCCTCATCCACCTAAGCGGGGTCAAGGCCGCCCACGCGTCTTACGGCAGCGGCGAGCGGCTGGCGGTGACCCTGGAGGACATTCAGAATTTTCGTCAGGCCGGCAGCCGTTGCCCCGGCCATCCCGAATACGGCTGGACCTCGGGAGTGGAGACCACCACCGGGCCGCTGGGCCAGGGACTGGCGACCAGCGTGGGGATGGCCTTGGCGCAGCGCTTTCTAGCCGCCACCTACAATCGGCCGGACTATCCCTTGTTCGATTACAACATCTACGCGCTGTGCGGCGACGGCTGCATGATGGAAGGGATCGCCAGCGAGGCGGCCTCGTTGGCGGGCCATCTGCGGCTCTCCAACCTTTGCTGGATTTACGACAGCAATCGGATCACGATCGAAGGCGGCACCGAGTTGGCCTTCAGCGAGGACGTGGCCGCGCGCTTTTTGGCCTATGGCTGGGACGTGACGCAGGTCAGCGACCCAAATGACGCGGTCCAGTTGCGCGCCGCCTACCGACATTTTCTCGCCAATGCCAAGAGCCCCACGTTAATCATCGTTCACAGCCATATCGGCTACGGCGCGCCCCATCGTCAGGATACCGCGGCTGCCCATGGCGAGCCGCTGGGGCCCTCCGAAGTGCGGCTGGCCAAGGAGTTTTTCGGCTTCAATCCCGAGGAAAGCTTTGTGGTTCCGGCCGGGGTACGGGAACATTTCGCGGCCGGAGTGGGCCAACGCGGTGCCCGCCTGCGCCAGGAATGGGAAGCGATGCGCGCGCGCTACGGCGCCCAATATCCGGATCTGGCGCGCGATCTGGCGGCTATCGAAAGTCGCGGCTTGCCGGCGGATTGGGAGCGAGCCTTGCCCAACTACCCGCCCAATCCCAAAGGGATGGCCACGCGCGACGTCTCAGGCCAGCTACTCAACGCGCTCGCCCAGCGTATCCCCTGGCTTATCGGGGGCGCGGCCGACCTGGCGCCCTCGACCAAGACTCGCCTGACCTTCGAGGAGGCCGGTGATTTTCAGCCTGCCCGGCCGCTGGGGAGCTATCGTGGCCGCAACCTGCATTTCGGCGTGCGCGAGCATGCGATGTGCGCGCTGGTCAACGGCATGACGCTGAGCGGACTGCGCGCCTACGGCTCGGGCTTCCTGATCTTCACCGACTATGCCCGCGGCGCCATCCGCCTGGCCTCGTTGATGGATCTGCCGGTACTGCATATCTGGACCCACGATTCGATCAGCGTGGGCGAGGACGGTCCCACCCATCAGCCAATCGAGCAATTGCTCTCGCTGCGCGCCATCCCTGGCATGCTGGTGCTGCGGCCGGCAGACGCCAACGAGATGGTCGAGGCCTATCGGCTGGTGTTGCCGCTGACCGACCGACCAGCCGCGATCATATGCACCCGTCAGCCCCTGCCGATTCTGGATCGGACCAAGTACGCCTCCGCGTCGGGGCTGGCGCGCGGCGGCTACATACTGGCCGATCCGGCCGACCACCAGCCCGACGTCATCCTGATCGCCAGCGGCAGTGAAGTAGCGCTGTGCCTTGAGGCCAGCGCCAAGTTGGAAGCGCAAGGGCTCAAGGTTCGGGTGGTCAGCATGCCCTCCTGGGAGCTGTTCGACCATCAGAGTCAGGATTATCGCGAGCACGTGCTGCCACCCCAGGTCGGCGCGCGGGTCACGGTGGAGGAAGGCTCGCCGCTGGGCTGGGCGCGCTATGCCGGCCCCAGCGGCGAGGTGTTGGGGATGCGCACCTTTGGGATGTCGGCGCCGATGACGGTGGTCGCCCAGCATTTCGGCTTCACTTCCGATCACGTGGTCCAAGCCGCGCGGCAAAGCCTGGCGCGCAGCAAGTAGCTTGGCAACTCGACAAGGAGAAACACACTATGCAGTTGGGAATGATCGGTCTGGGACGGATGGGCGCCAACATGGTTCAACGTCTGCTCAAAGGGGGCCATCAATGCGTGGTCTTCGATAGCCATCCGCAAGCGGTCAAGGAGTCGACCGACAAGGGCGCCCAGGGCTCGGCCAGCCTCAAGGAATTCGTCGACAAGCTGAGCACGCCGCGCGCTATCTGGCTGATGGTCCCGGCGGCGGTGGTCGATTCGGTGCTGGCTTCGCTCAGCCCGCTGCTCAAACCTGGCGATATCGTGATTGATGGAGGTAACTCCTACTATCACGACGACATCAGACGGGCCAAGGAACTCAAAGCCAAGCAGATCCATTACGTGGACGCGGGCACCAGCGGCGGGGTCTGGGGGCTGGAGCGGGGCTATTGCCTGATGATCGGCGGCGAAGAGGACGTAGTGCGCCATCTCGATCCGATCTTCAAGACGCTCGCCCCGGGCATGGCCGCGGCAGGCCGTACGCCGGGGCGCAGCGGCGCTCCGACCACCGCCGAGAACGGCTATCTGCGTTGCGGCAGCAACGGCGCCGGTCACTTCGTCAAAATGGTCCATAACGGGATCGAGTACGGCTTGATGGCGGCCTTCGCCGAAGGTCTCAACATTCTGAAAAATGCCAACGTGGGCAAAAAGAAGAGCGAGGTCGACGCCGAGACCGCGCCGCTGCGAGCCCCCGAGCTGTATCAGTACGACCTCGACCTGCCCGAGATCTCCGAGCTGTGGCGGCGGGGCAGCGTAATCGGCTCATGGCTGCTGGACCTGACCGCAACCGCTTTGGCCCATGATCGCGAATTGGCGAGCTTCCAGGGCCGAGTTTCGGACTCGGGCGAAGGGCGTTGGACCCTGCAGGCCGCGATCGACGAAGGCGTGCCCGCACCGGTTATCAGCTCGGCGCTCTATGGCCGCTTCGCCTCGCGCGGCGCCGAAGAGTTTGCCGACAAACTGCTGTCGGCGATGCGCTACGAGTTCGGCGGCCACGAGGAGAAATCCGGAGGCAACCAGTGATGGCCGCCACGCCCAGCGACGCTCTGGTTTTTTTCGGCGCCACCGGCGATCTGGCCTACAAGCAAATCTTTCCCTCTTTGCAGGGGCTGATTCGCGACGAGGGTCTGGCTATTCCGATTATCGGCGTGGCCCACTCGGGGTGGGATGTGGAGCGGCTCAAGGCGCGCGCCAAGGATAGCCTGCAAGCGCATGGCGGAGTCGATGCGCAGGCCTTTCAGAAGCTGTGCGAGCTGTTGCGCTACGTCGACGGCGACTACAACGATTCGGCCACCTTCGCCAAGTTGCGCCAGCTCCTGGGCCAGGCCAAATGTCCGCTGCATTATCTGGCCATCCCGCCAAGCCTGTTCGCGGTAACAGCCGAGAATCTGGCCAATTCGGGATGCGCCGAGAACGCGCGCGTGGTGGTGGAAAAGCCCTTCGGCCACGACCTGGAGTCAGCGGCCAAACTCAACCAGATCCTGCATCAGTACTTTCGCGAGGAGGCAATCTTCCGCATCGATCATTACATGGGCAAGGAGCCGGTGCAGAATATCATGTACACCCGGTTCGCCAATCCGACCTTCGAGCCGATCTGGAATCGCACCTACGTGCGCTCGATCCAGATCACCATGGCCGAGAAGTTCGGGGTGCAGGATCGCGGCCGCTTCTATGACGAGGCCGGCGCGATCCGCGACGTGGTGCAAAATCACATGCTGCAAGTGCTCGCGGTGCTCACGATGGATCCACCCACCGGCGAAGAGCACGAGGCGGTGCGCGACGAAAAGACCCGCCTGCTCAAGGCCGTGCGCCCGCTGGAACCTGCCCAGGTGGTGCGCGGCCAGTATCGCGGCTATCAGAAGGTGCCGGGCGTGCGGCCGGGATCGACCGTGGAGACCTTCGTCGCGCTCAAGCTTTATATCGATACCTGGCGCTGGGCCGGAGTGCCCATCTTCATTCGCGCGGGCAAGGAGCTGCCGGTCACCTCGACCGAAGTGGTGGTAGAGTTCAACCGACCGCCGCGCGAGACCTTCGGCGAGGTAGTGCCGGCGCTCTCCGGCCACGTCCGCATGCGCATCAGCCCCGACATCAGCATCGGGATGGGGCTGCGGGTCAAGACCCCAGGTGAACGGATGGTCGGCAAGGACGTCGAGTTGATCCTGACTCGACAGGCGGCCGACGACATGCCGCCCTATCAGCGGCTGCTGGGCGACGCGATGCGCGGGATGAGCGAGCTGTTCGCGCGCCAGGATCTGGTCGAGGCCCAATGGCGGGTGGTGCAGCCCGTCCTGGGCGACGTTACCCCGCTGTACCAGTATGAATCGGGCAGCTGGGGCCCCGACGAAGCCTGGCAACTGATCGGTGCCGACGGTCCCTGGCTCAACCCACGCGCGCCCGAGGGTACCAATGAATAAATTGGTGTTTCTGTTCGATGTAGATAACACCCTGATCGACAACGACCGCGTACAGGCCGATCTCGGCGACCATCTGGAGCAAACCTACGGGCGCGCCACCCGTGATCGCTACTGGCAGTTATTCGAGGAGCTGCGCGGCACGCTGGGATATGCCGATTACCTGGGTGCGCTGGAACGCTATCGGCTGGAAGCCCTGCACGATCCCAAAGTGCTGTGGATGGCCAACTGGCTGGTGGATTATCCCTTCGCGCAACGGCTTTATCCCAACGCGCTGGAGGTCGTGGCACGCACGCGGCACTGGGGCCAGGCGGTTATCCTCTCCGACGGCGACGCCGTCTTTCAGCCGCGCAAAGTCCAACGCTCGGGCCTATGGCAGGCTTTTGACGGACGGGTGCTGATTTATGTCCACAAGGAGCAGATGCTGGCTGACGTGGAACGCTTTTATCCGGCCGCTCACTACGTCATGATCGATGATAAGTTGAGAATTTTGAGCGCAATCAAGCGCTACTGGGGCCGGCGCGTCACGACCGTCTTCCCCAAGCAGGGCCATTATGCCAACGACCCGGCCGCGCTGGCCCAATATCCGGCGGCAGATCTGGAGCTGAATCGAATCGACGATTTGCTTGACGTAGAGCGCGCCAGCTTGGCGCAAGTTTGAAGCGGAGGATCAACCCTCATGAACGCACCGCAAATGCTCCATGACCTCGGGCAAAGCCTGTGGCTGGACAATATTACGCGCGAGCTGCTGAGCAGCGGCACGCTCAGGCGCTATATCGAGGAGCTGTCGATAACCGGGCTGACCTCCAACCCCACTATCTTTGACCAGGCCATTACTCGCAGCGCGGCTTACGACAACGACATCCGGCGCCAGGTCAAGGCGGGTCAACGCGGCGAAGAGTTGTTTTTCGAGCTGGCGATCGCCGACCTGACCCAGGCCGCCGACCTCTTCGGGTCCATCCATACCCGAACCGCGACGGTGGACGGTTTCGTCTCGCTGGAGGTTTCGCCGCTGCTGGCCTACGACACCGCGCGAACCGTGGCCTCGGCCAAGGAGCTGCACGCCAAGGCCCATCGCGCCAACCTCTTTATCAAGATTCCTGGCACCCGCGAGGGGATTCCCGCGATCGAGGAGGCGATTTTCTCGGGCGTTCCGATCAACGTTACCCTGCTCTTCAATCGCGATCATTACCTGAGCGCGGCCGAGGCCTACATGCGTGGGCTAGAGCGCCGGATCGCTGCCGGCCTGTCGCCCGACGTGCGCTCGGTGGCCTCGCTGTTCTTAAGCCGCTGGGACAAGGCCACGATGGACAAGGTGCCGGGCGCGCTACGCGACAAACTGGGAATCGCGATCGGCCAGCAGGCGTACAAGGCCTACCGCGATTTGCTCGACAGCGATCGCTGGCAGCGGCTGGAAAACCGCGGTGCGCGGCCGCAACGCCTGCTCTTCGCCAGTACCGGGACCAAGGATCCCAAGGCCTCCGACGTGCTCTACGTCGCCGCCATGGCCGCGCCCAACACTATCAACACGATGCCGGAGGAGACTCTGATGGCATTCGCCAAACACGGCGAAGCTCCCCATCCGATGGCGCGCAACGGCGCCGACAGCGAGCAGGTGCTGGCCCAATTCGCCGCGGCCGGAATCGACGCGGCCAAGCTGGCCGCCGACCTCCAGACCGAGGGCGCCAAGTCGTTCGTCACCTCCTGGCAGGATTTACTGGCCGCGATCGACAAGAAAAGCAAGGCGCTGGCATAAGGCCGGCACAAAGGGAACAGGATTCGACATGGCTACCGAGCAACCCGACCGCGGCGATGCCTGGCGCGCCTTGCAGCACCATTACGAGCAGATCAAGGGAATTCACCTGCGAGAGTTGTTCCAGCGCGACACGAGGCGCGGCGAGCAGATGGCGGCCGAAGGCGCTGGACTGTACCTGGACTACTCCAAGCATCGCATTACCGACGAAACCCTGCGCCTGCTGTTCGATCTGGCCCGCGAGCGCGGGGTCGAGCAGCGGCGCGACGCGATGTTCCGCGGCGAAAAAATCAACGCAACCGAGCGGCGCGCGGTCCTGCACGTTGCATTGCGAGCGCCGCGCGGCACTCGGATCGAGCTTGACGGGCGCGACGTCGTGGCCGAAGTCCATGGCGTCCTGGATCGGATGGCCGACTTCGCCCAGCAGGTGCGCTCGGGAGCCTGGACCGGCCAGACCGGCAAGCGGATCAGGAACGTGGTCAACCTGGGGATCGGCGGCTCCTACCTGGGGCCGGAGATGGCATACCTGGCCCTGCGCTCCTTCAGCGACCGCGCGCTGCGCCTGGGTTTCGTCTCCAACGTCGATGGGGCCGATTTCAGCGAAACTACGCGAGGGATGGACCCGGCGGAAACGCTGTTCATCGTTTCCTCCAAGACCTTCACCACGCTGGAGACGATGACCAACGCCGCTACGGCGCGGGGCTTTATCGTAGATGCGCTGGGCGCCAGCGCGGTCGCCAAGCATTTCGTGGCAGTTTCCACCAACAGCGCCGAGGTGAGCAAGTTCGGGATCGATACCCGCAACATGTTCGGCTTCTGGGACTGGGTGGGAGGGCGCTATTCGATGGACTCGGCCATCGGCCTGTCCACCATGATCGCGGTGGGGCCCGAGCATTTCGGCGCGATGCTGGCGGGGTTCCACGCCATGGACGAGCATTTTCGCGGCACGCCGCTGGAGCGCAATCTGCCCATCCTGATGGGGCTGCTGGCGGTATGGTACAATAATTTCTTCGGCGCGCAGACTGTTGGAATCATGCCCTACGCAGCCGACTTGGCGCGCTTTCCCGCATACTTGCAGCAGTTACAGATGGAAAGCAACGGCAAGCACGTCGACTTGCAGGGGAGCGCGCTCAGCTACCAGAGCGGGCCTGTCATCTGGGGCGAGCCGGGTACCGACGGGCAGCATTCGTTTTATCAATTGATCCATCAGGGGACCAAGTTGATTCCCTGCGATCTGATCGGTTTCTGCCAGCCGCTAAGCCCCCTGCATCACCAGCACGACCTGCTGATGGCCAACCTTTTCGCGCAGGCCGAAGCTTTGGCCTTCGGCAAGACGGCCGAAGAGTTGAAGGCGGAAGGATCACCCGATTTCCAGACTCCATACCGGGTCTGCGAGGGTAATCGACCCACCAGCGTGATCCTGGCCCAGCGGCTGGAGCCGCGCACGTTGGGCGCACTGGTGGCGTTGTATGAACACAATGTTTTTACCCAGGGGACAATCTGGGATATCGATTCCTTCGATCAATGGGGCGTGGAGCTGGGCAAGGTGCTGGCTCAGCGCATCGTGCCCGAACTGGCGCGCGGCAGCGAGCCGGCCTTGGCTCATGACAGCTCCACCAACATCCTGATTGGACGATACCGTCGGCTGCGCGGCGCCTGAGCGGAGCACTGAGACAATGGCCACCAGCTTGGGCTACAAGCAACCGTTATATGTTCTACCCTTCGACCATCGCAGTTCCTTCGAAAAGGGACTGTACGGATGGAGCGGCGCGCTCAATGCGGAACAGAGCGCGCAGGTCACCCGCGCCAAAGAGGTGATCTACGACGCCTTTAAGGCGGCAATCGGGGCGGGTGTGGCGCGCGAGCGCGCCGCAATCCTGGTGGATGAGCAATTCGGCGCGGGGATTTTGCGCGACGCGCGACAGAACGATTTGCTGTGCGCGATGCCAACGGAAAAGAGCGGCCAAGCCGAATTCAACTTCGAATATGGCGCGGCCTGGGCCGATCACATCGAGAGCTTCCGGCCCAGCTTCGTCAAAGTGCTGGTGCGCTACAACTGCGAAGACGACGAGGCCCTCAATCGGCGCCAGAGTGCGCGGCTGCGGCGCCTATCCGACTACCTGCACAACCGCGCCTACCGCTTCATGTTCGAGCTGCTCGTCCCTGCCACTCACGAGCAACTGGATCGCTTCGAGGGGGACCATGACCTGTACGACCGACTCCTGCGCCCCTCGCTAATGGTTGCCGCGCTCAAGGAACTGCAAGAGGCCGGAGTCGAGCCTGACATCTGGAAAATCGAGGGGTTGGAACGGCGCGAGGATTGCGAATTGGTAGCCGCCACTGCGCGACGCGACGGCCGCTCGGAGGTGGGCTGTATCATTCTGGGACGCGGCTCCAACGAACAGAAGGTCAGGCAGTGGCTGAGCACGGCCGCGGGAGTGGATGGTTTTATCGGCTTTGCGGTCGGTCGCACCTCCTTCTGGGATGCGCTGGTGGGATTGCGCGACGGCACGCTCGGCCGCCAACAGGCGATAGAAGCGATCGCCGCGCGCTATCGTGAATGGGTCGATCTGTTCGAGGCGCCACGCCCATGAGCGCGACGCCACCTTCGCCCGACCCTTACGCCGATCTCAAACAGGCCGCCGCCGAGCATGCGGTCGGGTTCGTCCAGTCCGGGATGGTGATTGGGCTGGGCACCGGCTCGACCGCAATTTTCGCTACCCGCCTGATCGCCGCTCGGCTGCGCGAGGGGCAGCTTCGCGATCTGGTCGCGATCGCGACCTCTCGCGCCACCCATGATGAGGCCGCGCGGCTGGAAATACCGCTTTTGGCCGACGAGATGGCGCGCGACATCGACCTTACGATCGACGGTGCGGACGAGGTCGACCCCGCGCTCAATCTGATCAAGGGTGGCGGCGGCGCCTTGCTGCGCGAAAAGCTGGTAGCAGAGGCCAGCAGCCGCGAGATCATAGTGGTGGATTACACCAAACTTTCGCCGCGGCTGGGCACCAACCATAGTTTGCCGGTGGAAGTCATCCCTTTCGCATGGCAATCGCAAGCACGCTTTCTGCGCTCGCTGGGCGCCCGCCCCACCAAACGGCGCACCGCCGGCGGCGGCGAATACCGCACCGATCAGGGCAACCTGATTCTGGATTGCGACTTCGGGCCAATCGAGGAACCCGCCGCTCTAGGCGCGCTGCTCGACCATCGAGCCGGGATTATGGAGCACGGCCTGTTCATCGGTCGAGCCTCGATGGTGGTGGTCGCACGACCTGAGGGGATCGAGGAATTGACTGCGTCCAGAACGTGATCCGGGCTTAGCGCGGTCGGGCTCGCAGCGTTCCAAAACTTAAGCCTGTAATAAGATTTTCTTACCCTGATTGGGGTTGATTAGTGCGCAATCCACCATTAATGTGCGGTGCAAGCAATGCGGAAGGGATTGACATACCTGCTGGCGCTCGGCTTGAGCTTGGTGCTGTTTATTGTCGCCGCGCAAGCCGAACTGATAACGGAGCCAGCCAGCACGGCCAAACCGCAATTCAGTTTCGAAAAGAGCTCACCCCGGCGGGCGGTGCCTTTTCCGATCATGCTGAACGCGGCGGTGCGCGCCTACGTCGACGCCTACTTGGCCAACTCCGCAGGGTTGCGTCGATGCTACCAGCGTTCGGCCCCCTATTTCAGCCAGATGGTGAAGGTTCTAAACCAGCGCGGCCTTCCCCCCGATATCGTTTATCTGGCCTTCGCCGAAAGCGCCTTTTCCTCGCGTGGCGCCGGCCCCTGGCAATTGACCAAGCGCACCGCGCGCCGCTTTGGCTTGCGCATCAACCGCTACTTGGACGAGCGGCGCGATCCGATCAAATCCACCCGCGCGGCGGCCGAATACCTGGCCGAATTGCATGACGAAGTGGGCGGCGACTGGCGGCTGACAATCGTGGCCTGGAACCAGGGCGAAGGCGGCATCGATCGTTTCGTGGGTTGGGACAACGTCAACCCCGACCTGATGCTCAAAGACTTGCCCTCGCGCACGCGCTCGCTAATCGACCGCTTCATGGCGGTGGACTTCATCTCGCACAATGCCCAGGCCTACGGCCTGCAGCAGGCAGATTTTGCGCAAGTCGCCGACGACTACGGTAAGCTTCATGTCGGCCCCGGCCTGCTGAGCAAGGTCGCGACTCGGCTGCATCTGAGCACGCGCCAGTTGCGCCAGCTCAATCCCGCCCTCCTGACCGACCGCATTCCCCGCGGCGGTTACGATCTCACCGTTCCCGCCAGCCGCTTGGCCGGCCTCGACAACTAGCCGGGAATCAAGTAGCGCCTGCAGCCGCGCCGGTGGCTTCGTCACCAAAAAAAATGCCGGCGGCGGGCTCGTAGCGCTGTCGATGGATTCAGCCCGCATCTGGAGCACCGACCGACCTCGCTCGGATGCCAATCTCTCATCGCATTTCGAAATTTTCTGGATCGTTTTTATGTCACCTTTGAGCCGGCGGGCAGCGCCAGCCATCTGAGCCAGCGCGCACGTGTTGTGCCGGCGAGCAGCGCGCGCTGGGCGAAATATCTGGCGCGCTTGCTCCGCGCATCTGCCGCGGACCTCTTCCAAGTCACGCTGAGCCGCCTTCGGCGGATTTTTCATCCGTTCAAAATGCCTTAGATGCCAATTCGCAGCGACCGGCCGGCTAGCGGGAACATCCTCCACTTCACCGTCGCAATGGCGAACACGGCGACCAGCCCCATTGATCTGAAAAAACTAAAGGTCGGCCGCGTCGAAACGTGCTTTGATCAAACAGCAAGCGCTTCAACGATCATGGCCGCGTCGCGCCCACGCCTACTTCACCGATGCTTCGCTTAGCACGTAGTGTTCTGTATTTGAGCTGTGCAACAGGAGTAGTGCTGGCGGTGGTGATTGCCCTGTTCTCTGAACGGCCTTGGCAACCGCGCAACGACGTCACTCAGCCCATTCCATTCAGCCACCGTGTTCATGCAGGCATCAACCATATTCCGTGTGAGTATTGCCATGAATATGCTCGCCGTTCCGCTTTTGCCGGCGTGCCGCCGGTCGAACGCTGCGTTGGTTGTCATGGAATCAACGGCGGTTACCTCCGTCCGACAAGGACGCCGCTCACCGAACATTCCGGTTCCCCATTCGATATTCGCTGGAACAGAGTCTACAACCTGCCTGATTTTGTCCGCTTCGATCACCACGTGCACCTGCACGCCGGCGTGAAATGTCAGGAATGCCACGGGGCGGTCCAGACCATGGAGCGTATCGTGCCTGCCTACACGATCAACATGGGCTTTTGCGTCAATTGCCATACCAAACGGGGCGTAACCCGGGACTGTTTCGTATGCCATTACTGAGCAAGAGGCTGAACCAATGAGTCTGCCCATCAGCCGCCGCTTGTTTCTGAAGCTAGCAAGCACCGCAGGTACATCAGCTCTGACCGGCTGCTTGCCGACCAGACACTTGGTGCCCTACGTAGTGCCGCAAGACGACGTGATTCCCGGGATGCCGACTTTCTATAGCACGGCTTGCAACGAATGCCCCGCCGGTTGCGGCGTGGTGGCCAGAATACGGGAAGGGCGGGCCATCAAACTCGAGGGCAATCCCAAGGATCCAATCGGACAAGGCGCGCTGTGTGCGCGCGGCCAAGCGGCCTTGCAAGGCCTGTACAACCCCGATCGGCTAAAAAAGCCGATGGTTCGCGGCGAAGATGGAAAATATGCTAGCTGCTCCTGGCCCCAAGCATTGAACCTGCTGGCCCGGCGCATCCGCGCCGTTGCCACAACGGAGCCTGGACGAATAGCGATAATCGCACCTTGGAGCGGTCCAACTACGGAGGCGATTATCGGTCAACTGAGCGTTCCGGAAACGCGTCGAGTGATTTATCAACCGCTGGGCGACATCGCCGCCCACGAGGCCGTGCGCAAACTCTTCAAGCGCGATGACCTGCCGGTTTATCGGCTCGATGCGGCCGAGGTAATGGTGTCCTTCGGCGCTGATTTTCTCGAGACCTGGCGATCGCCGGTCGAGCTGAGCCGTCAATATGCTCGCTTTCGCACACCCAAGGGCAAAGGCCAAGCCGCGCAAATGGGACTTTCATATTATGTCGGGCCGCGCGAGAGCCTCAGCGCAGCGAAGTGCGATCGCTGGCTTTCCTGCCGCCCGGCCACGGAGCGAGCGGTCGCCTTGGCGATGCTGCGGGTGGTCGCACAGGGCAATCTGGTGCGCGGCAATCTGATCGACCGGCAGGAACTACTGCGCCTGACCGCGCGCTTCGACTCTGCGACCGCGGCGCGCCTAAGCGGCCTGGACGAGCAAACTATCGTCCGGATTGCGCACGACTTTGCGCAAGCAGATGGCGCGGTAGCGCTGGCCGACGGCAATGACGCCGATCTTCACATGGCGGCGATGGCTTTGAACGCCGCCACTGCCAATCTTTCCCGCACTGAGCTGTTTTTGCAGGGAACCATAAACCCTCCACCAAGCAGCCCAGTGGAAATTAAGCAATTGATAAGCGAGATGGAGCACGGCGATATCGACCTCCTGCTGATTGTCAACGCCAATCCACGCTTCACTTTCGCGCCGGGGTTGAATTTCGACCGAGCTCTGGCGCGCGTGCCCTTCAGCATCTGGTGCGGCACCGTGGCCGACGAAACCGCAGCCGCCGTATCGCTGGCGCTGCCGATCCATCATCCGTTGGAATCGTGGAGTGACCTTCAACCTCGCGCCGGCTTGTTCGTGCTGGGGCAGCCGGTGATGGCGCCGGTAACCGATAGCCGACCGTTGGACGATCTTTTGCTGTTTGTGGGACACAGCGCGGCTCACAAGCAACCGCTCTTCAGCGATGCCGGCGCGGCACGAATTGCCACCTGGCAAGCGATTTATCGCCAACAAGGAGGCGGCAATGACTTCGACGACTTATGGACACAAGTCCGCCGTGACGGTGGATTGTTTACCGCGACGCCGGTGGCAAAAGTCAGGCCGGATTGCACGGGTTGGACTCCCAAGCCGGCGCGCGAAAGTGCTTCGGCGCTGGAACTCGTGACCTTCGCCCATCCATATTTCTATGACGGGCGCGGTGCCGACAAACCCTGGTTGCAGGAGTTGCCCGAACCGATGACACAGGCGGTCTGGGACCCCTGGGTCGCGCTTCATCCGAACACGGCGCAAAAACTGGGGTTGAAGAAAAACGACGTTGCCGAGATCAGTACCGCTCACGGTGCAATCGACGCTCTCGTCCATATCGATCCGCATCTTTGGCCCCAGGCCGTGGCGATTCCAATCGGCCAGGGACATACCTCGTACGGTCGCTACGCTAATGGACGTGGCGGCAATACCTGGCAGCTTCTCGCCGCTAACTCGCGCGTCGAGCCCGTGAACGTGCGCCCCACCTCACGAACCGGAAAGCTGATCACGGCTCAATATACCGCCGACATGATGGACCGCGAGATCGTGGAGGTAATCGATTACGCTCAGCTACGCCAGGGACATAAGCCGCCACCCAAAGAGCCTCTGCCGCCTCGACCCTGGGAGATGTACGCCAAGCGTACCTACCCTGAGCATCAATGGGGCATGACCATCGACCTCAACTCCTGCACCGGCTGCAGCGCCTGCATCACCGCCTGTTACGCCGAAAATAATCTGCCGGTAGTGGGCAAGGCGGGCGTGGAACGAGGCCGGATTATGTCGTGGATTCGGCTGGAGCGATATTTTCCCCGCCGCGCCGACGCGCCACAGATCTATACGATGCCGATGCTTTGTCAGCAATGCGATCATGCCCCCTGCGAGCCGGTCTGCCCGGTGTACGCTGCTTACCACACTGACGAGGGGCTCAACGGCCAAATCTACAATCGATGCGTGGGCACGCGCTATTGCGAAAACAACTGCCCTTACAAGGTGCGCCGATTCAACTGGTTCAATCCCGTGTGGGAGTCACCGTTGCATCTTCAGCTCAATCCCGACGTCACCGTACGTGGCATGGGAGTCATGGAAAAGTGCACGTTTTGCGTCCAGCGGATTCGTGCCGGGGAAGTCGCCGCCACCGTTCAAGACCGGCCTTTGCGGGACAGCGAGATCGTACCTGCCTGCGCCCAAACCTGTCCGGCCGAGGCCATCGTTTTTGGCGACATGAAAAATCCAGACAGCGCCGTGATGAAGCGGCGGCAGAGCAATTCAATCCGCGCGTACGCCGCTTTGGAGAGTCTCAATACCGTTCCCTCCATTACGTACCTGCGCACCGTGTACCGCTCTCCGGAGGCTCTGCGGTGATTCACACGATCGGTGTTTCCACAAACATAGCTGCTGCATTTCCTGAACATATTACGAGGCGCGCTCGATGGCAGTAGCTCGGACTCAACTGCGCGCCACCGAGCCCACCTTTGAGGAGATCAATCAGGGGGTTCTCTCCACCTTGGAACCCCCAACGCGTAGCTTTTTTCTTGCGGCCGGCGGCTTGGCCCTGATTGTGGCGCTGGGCACCGCAGCATGGGGGTATCAGATCTACACTGGCCTGGGTGTTACGGGCATGGGCCAGCCCGTGATGTGGGCTTTCTACATAACGAACTTTGTGGTGTGGGTCGGTTTGGGCCATTCAGGCACGCTGATCTCGGCCGTCCTGTACCTGTTTCGCTCGCGTTGGCGGCCCAGCGTTTATCGCGCGGCGGAAACCATGACCGTGTTTGCCCTGACCACCGCAGGCATCTTTCCGATCTTGCATTTGGGCCGAGCCTGGTTTTTCTATTGGCTGGCTTTTTACCCCAACGAACGTGTTTTGCAACCGGATTTTCATTCACCGTTGGTTTGGGACGCATTCGCGATCGGCACCTACCTCACCGTCAGCGTGATTTTTCTCTACCTGGGAGCAATCCCCGACCTGGCGGCCGTGGCTGCGGCAAGCGCCGGGGTCAGGCGCACATTTTACCGCATGCTCTCGTTAGGCTGGCAGGGTACGGACTGGCAGTGGCGCAATTTTTCCGCCGCTTACCTGCTCTTGGCCGGTCTGGCCACACCGCTGGTCATTTCGGTGCATAGCGTAGTTTCTTTCGATTTTGCCATGGGGCAATTGCCAGGCTGGCACGACACGATCTTTGCGCCCTATTTTGTTGCTTCAGCGATTTATTCGGGGCTGGGCATGGTGATCATGATATTGATCGTGATCCGCCGCCTGTCTGGACTCCACCAGGAAATCACGCCGTGGCATTTCGATCAGCTTGGCAAGCTGACGCTGTTGATGTCTCTGATCATCTCTTACGCCTACCTGATGGAGGCTTTTTTTGCCTGGTACAGCATGGATCCGTATGAACAGACGACTTTCAGCATGCGTTACTTCGGCCCTATGGCCCCTTTGTTCTGGTTGATGGTCTGGAGCAACAGCATCATGCCCCTGGCATTGTTTTCGCGCCGCCTGCGCCGAGACCTTCGTTTCATGTTCATTTTGGGAATTTTTGCTGACATCGGAGTCTGGTGCGATCACTTCGTCATCATTGCCGGCTCTTTAACCACCAACTTTATGCCTTCGCAATGGGGCTTCTACCGGCCCAGTTGGGTAGAAGGAGCGATAACGGCAGCCAGCATCGCATTTTTTACTCTGATGTACATCGCTTTCGCGCGAATCGTGCCGGTCATTTCGCTCACCGAAATCAAGCAGGGCGCGCGTTGGCTGCATCGGGTAAGAACGGGCTTACGCAGGGGAACGGCTTGAACGAGCGTTAACTATGTTGGTCGTCGCTTGGTATGCCAAGGAAGAACATTTTCTAGAGGCGATAACGGCCTTGCGTGAAATTCGCATTAGGCATCCCCGCGCCTTTATGCCCTTTCTGAGCGAGCGGGCGATCGAGACCCTCGACACACCGCCCAGCCCGACCCGTTATTGGATTCTCCTGGGCGGTATTTTCGGTAATTTCGCGGGCTGGGCCCTGACTATCATGTTGTCCATCTACTGGCCCCATTGGGTGGGCAACAAGCCCATCATCTCGATTCCACCGTTCCTGATCATTTGCTTCGAAATGATGGTGTTGTGCGCAGCGGGCGCCGGGTTGATGGGTTTTATCCTCCACAACCGGCTACCCCGCCTGGATTATTATCCGGGCTTCGACGATTGTTTCGCGCTTGACCACTTTGGCTTGGCGGTCGAATGCCCGTCCAGCCGGCGTGAACGCGTACGCGAAGCGCTCACAGCGGGACCGGCGGAGTTTATTCAGGAACATTCGGATCGAAGCTCTGCCACCTCACTAGTCAATTAGGGCCTACTGGAGCAGCGATCATGCTCAGCCAGAATCGGTTTCGCATCTTGATGGGAATTGCGTTCGTAGCCGGGCTGGTTGCCCTTGGCTTCGGCCTGGCGCGGGTATCTCCGCAGCGAGTATGGGAGATTTTTTTAACCAATCTGCTGTTTTGGCTAGGGGTGGCGCAGGCCGGCGTCGTCGTTTCCGCCTGTCTGTATCTGTGTTACGCGCGATGGGGCGGCTCGGGACTGTATCGGCTGGCGGAAGCAGGAGTGGACTTTCTCCCCGTTGGCTTTTTGCTGTTCTGGGCTTTGCTCGCCGGGCGCGGCGCCCTGTTTCCGTGGATTTCTCATCCCGTGGCCGCCAAGGCACCGTATCTCAACGTGCATTTTCTGTTTGCCCGCGACGGCGCAGGGCTTTTTTTGATGACTGCGCTAAGTTACTACTTTGTTTACCTTTCGCGCCGTCCAGATGCCGTTAACTGGGCGGAAACCACTTATGAGGAGATTGAGGATCCGCCGGCGGCGGTTCGTCACCTTGCTCCTGTCCTAGTCATTGCCTTCGTTCTTATTTACACGATGCTGGCGATCGATCTTGTCATGTCGCTGTCGCCGCAGTGGTCAAGTACGATGTTCGGCGCCTATTTCACCATGGGCGCCGCAGTCAGCGGGCTGGCGGCGATGGGCCTGTTTGCAGCATGCGGTTGGCGTCCGGCCCGCCACGATACCGCCCTGGAGCGCGGCGGTGTGCTTCACGATCTGGGCAAACTGGTTTTTGCCAGCACCAACTTTTGGACTTATCTCTTGTTTTCGCTGTACCTGGTGATTTGGTACGGCGACATACCCCGGGAAACTTTTTTCGTGGTACCGCGGGTACAGGCGTGGCCTTGGGCCGAACTGGGATGGTCGGCCTTCGTTCTTATCTGGGGCTTTCCCTTCGTTCTCCTGATGGGACGCCAGCCGAAACGAAGTCCGCTTATTCTCGGCCTGACGTGCCTTCTGATTTTGCTAGGAGTGTGGCTGGAGCGCTACGTGTTGATCGCACCTTCACTATCTCGCTACGCGATCCCTTTTGGCTGGGTCGAGGCGCTAATTACGGTCGGTTTCGCCGGACTGTTCGGCTTGATTGTACCTCAGGGTCTGCGTCGAGTACCACAAGCGACTTTTCACGAGGCGCAATAGCTCATGGCTGGCAAGAATCGACAGCCGAGCTTGTTTCCTTTTTGCGTTCGCGCAGTGACGCTGCTGGCCTTGCTACCAGTTTGCGCAGGATGCAACACGCCGATGGACACCTTGCATCCGCAGTCGGACCTGACCCGCTGGATGGCGTCCCTTTATTGGGAAGTCATCGCCTGGGACACCCTGATTTTGACTTTGGTGGTTACTTTGATCGTTCTGATAATTGGAAAGTTTTCCAGCCGCGGAGATGCTCAACGGACTCAACTTGTCCCAGCTCAGGAGCACATCGCGCTGGAAATGCTGTGGACGGCGGGACCGGCCTTCGTGCTGTTTGTGATTCTGGTGCCGGCGGTGGTCCTTAATTTTCGCACCCAACCGCGTCAACCACCGGCCAATGCGCTTCAGATTCAGGTGATCGCCCATCAATGGTGGTGGGAGTTTCGCTACCTCAACGCTGCGGTCAAGCCCGTCGTTTGCGCCAACGAGGCGCACATCCCGGTGGGGCAACCGGTCAGGTTGTGGCTGGAATCAGCCGACGTGATTCACAGTTTTTTCGTGCCCCAACTGGCGGCCAAGCGGGACATGATTCCCGGTCACGTCAACCAGCTTACCTTCGTGCCAGACCGCATCGGTGAGTACTACGGTCAATGCGCCGAGTTTTGCGGTCTCTCGCATGCCAATATGCGCATGAGGATATTCGTCGACAGTCCGACCCGGTTCGCCGCCTGGATGGCCAACCAAAGCCTGCCCGCTCAGGCCTTGATTGCTCGCACGTCAACCGCGCGATCTCTCGTGTCGGGGGCGCGCGTATATGAGGAAAGTCCCTGCACTGCGTGTCACACGATAAAAGGGGTGTCGAAGGGGACTTTGGCCCCGGATCTGACTCACTTCGGTTCTCGTACCACGCTGGCCGGGGGCACGTACAACAACAACCCGGCGACCCTGACCGCCTGGATCCAACATCCGGACCGGCTTAAGCCCGGAGCGGAGATGCCGGGGTTGGAATTGCAGGGCCAGGAGCTGGCCGCTTTGGTCACGTACCTGGAACATCTCAAGTAGGGAGCACTGACTATTCATGGCTGTCGCAGCCCCGGCCCTGGCTTACGAAAAAAGTTATCTCGATGGCGGTCTGATCGAGTGGCTGACTACGACGGATCACAAGAAGATAGCCGTGCTGTACGGGCTTACCGGCCTTGTGTTCTTGTTTATCGGGGGCATGGAGGCGCTGGTGATGCGCCTGCAACTGGTCCACGCCAACAACAATCTGATCTCCGCCGAATGGTACAACCAGCTGTTCACGATGCACGGGACCACGATGATCTTTCTGGTCGTGATGCCTCTCGGGATCAATTTTTTCACCATTTTCGTGGTCCCGCTCCAGATTGGAGCCAGAGATGTGGCCTTTCCCCGGATCAACGCCTTTACGTACTGGCTGTTTCTGATGGGAGGCATTCTGCTCAACTCCAGTTTTGCCATAGCCGCAGCTCCGGATGTCGGATGGTTCGGCTACGCCAATCTGACCGAGCGTGCCTTTTCGCCTGGAGTAAACGTGGATTTCTGGGCGGTCGCTTTGCTGATTCTGGGAATCAGCACCCTGGTCAACGCGATCAACATGTTCGTCACCGTGGTGAACATGCGCGCTCCCGGGATGATGTTTATGCGCCTGCCCTTGTTTACCTGGTCGATCCTGGTGGCCCTCGTGCTGATTCTGGTGGCCTTTCCACCGTTAACGGTGGGACTGGTCTTTCTGCTTCTCGATCGCTGGATCGGTACTCACTTCTATCAAGCGGTGGCCGGTGCCTCGCCGTTGCTATGGCAGCATCTGTTCTGGCTGTTTGGCCATCCTGAAGTCTACATCATGGCCTTGCCGGCCTTCGGAATCATCTCGGAGGTGATTCCGGTGTTCTCCCACAAACCGCTGTTCGGCTATCCGGTAATGGTTTATTCGACCATTCTTATCGGTTTTTTGTCTTACGGAGTATGGGCACACCATATGTTCGCGGTCGGGATGGGGCCGGTGGCTGACACCGCCTTCATGACGACTTCGATGCTGATCGCGGTACCGACCGGAATCAAGATTTTCAGCTGGATCGCAACGAGTTGGGGTGGACGCCTGCGTTTCAACACCGCATTCATCCTGGCCATGGCTTTTCTGATCCAGTTTACGATGGGCGGCCTGAGCGGCGTGATGCACGCCACCACGCCGATCGATCTGCAACAGACCGACACCTATTTCGTAGTCGCGCACCTGCACTATGTGCTTCTGGGCGGCAGCTTTTTCGCCTTGCTTTCAGGGCTCTATTACTGGTGGCCCAAGCTTACAGGTCGAATGCTCAGCGAAGGCATGGGGAAGATAAGCGCATTGCTGACGATAGTCGGTTTTAATGTCACGTTTTTTCCGATGCACATTCTGGGCGCCGAAGGGATGCCGCGACGTATTTACACCTACGCCCCTGGGATGGGTTGGGATCGCCTCAATCTGGTCGCGACGATTGGGGCCTTCATCCTTGCCAGCGGCCTGACCCTGACTTTGTTCAACATCGTGCGCAGCTTGCTGCGGGGAGAGGCCGCGGAAAGCGACCCCTGGGATGGACGCACCCTCGAGTGGACAATCCCATCCCCGCCTTCCGAGATAAACTTCACTCAGGTTCCGGTGGTGCGGGCTCGCGATCCGTTCTGGGTTTTCAAGTACGGCGTGGGCGCCGAGCCGCGCCCGGTCCTGCCGGAGCCGGGCGGCAGACGGGTACGCGCCGACGCCGGGGGGCCTGCCCTTACCTATCTGCCGCCCGATCAGTACGAGGCTCCTCCGCCTTCGGCGTATCCGATTTTGCTTGCCTTCAGTATTTTGCTGTTCGCTGTTGGTCTGATGGTATGGCTGCGCCTGGTGTTTTTCAGCCTTGCTTTAATCGTTGCCACCTTGATCGGAATGGGCTTCGAGCACGAAGCCTACGGTGAACCGGCGCGTAATCAGCCTGGGCTGATGCCGGGACGAGTGGACAATCGACAGTTGGGGATGTGGACTTTTGTCGGTTCGGAATCGATCTTCTTCGCCTGCCTGATCGCCACCTACATCATATACAAGGGTCGCTCCGCGGGCGGCGCAAGCGCGGGCGAAATGATCGACCTGTGGCACACAGGCGCGGCGACGTTTGTGCTGCTGGGCAGCAGCGTGACGATGGCGTTGAGCACCGTGGCCCATCGTCAGGAGCGCACCAGGCGGTCGCAGTTTTGGCTGGCTGTCACCATCCTGTGCGGTGTGGCCTTCTTAGGTAACGAGGTTTACGAGTTTACCGACGCCGCTCAGCGCGGCCTGAACATCTGGACCAATCTTTTCGGCACCACCTACTACACGCTGGTCGGTTTTCACGGCCTGCACGTCACCGTCGGCGTGCTGTGGCTATCGGTATTGCTGGCGGCGTCGCTGGCCAAAGGCTTGCCGCCAAGCCGTCCGATAGCGTTGGAATGCGGGGCAGTCTACTGGCATTTCGTCGATTTGGTATGGGTCGTCATCTTTGTGGTGGTTTACATTTTCAAGGGCGTGGCGCCGGGCTGAAGCGGCAAGGGGTATTCAAATGGACCTGACGCGTCGCCACCCCAGCCTTCTTCCGGTTATTGCCGGACTGGCGGTATTCGCTCTTGTCGCTCTGGAGCTTGCCCTTTACTATGCGCAGGTTCCGACTACCGTTCTGGTACCAGTGGTTCTGGTCGCCGCCGTGACCGAGCTGATGCTGCTGCTATTGCTGGTGGGCGGCCTTTTGCAAGCGACCGCGGCGTTCAGCGTTGTTTTCTTTCCTCTTCTTCTGCTCGCATTTCTCCTGACCGGGACCTTGAGCCTCCTGATGCTGGTGTTTTTCGCGCGTGGTGGTTGAATCAACGAGGTTATTATCATGCATGGGCTGATTTCACTCCGTCCGCGGGAGGGTAGCTGCCATATCAGCTCCTCTACCACGATTCTGGCGAGCGCCTGCGACGGGTTGGTTCGGGAGAACACGACCGACGGCCTGTTCGTTCATCAAACCCGGCTGATCTCGAAGCTCGCTTATCTGATTGATAACACGCCATTCACCGGAGCCGGCGCAGGCAGCCAGCGGCTTGACTCCTGGCTGGGTTACTACATCGCACGCTCGCCCCAGATAAGCGCAAGTGTAAGCCCGGCGGAAAAGCCCATCGCGCTTCAGATCAGAAGACGGGTCAATGGCGGTTTGCGCGAGGAGATCGAGCTTTGCAATTACAGCGGACGCCAGTCGGTCTTCACGTTCGAAGTGGCACTGGGAGGTGATTTTGCCGATCTCAGCGCGGTTGCGTCCGGGCAGCGAAAGCAACATGGCGAGCTGAAAACGAGCTGGCAGGGAAATCCGGCTTATAAACTTGATTTCGAGTACGAGGCAGAACGCGAATACCAGTGCCAGAACGAGCATGGTATGGCCCATTTTCATCGCGCGATGGAGCTGCGGGTGGAAGCCGCGGACAGCGAGCCAAAATATCGGGACGGGTCTATCTGCTTTCAAGTAAGCTTGCGTCCTCAGCAGAAATGGAAGGCATTGCTCAGTTTTATTCCCGGGTTTTTTCCCGACGAAAGCACCGGCGCCGGACCGTTTGCGGACATGCCGAGAGGTGAGGAGGGAACAACGCAACCGCGTAGCGCTATGGTGCTCGGTGAAAGTTCCGGGGAGGCGCTGGGCTATACGGTCAAGGCGGCGTTCAGTCGTGCTTGCGCCGATCTTTGGGACTTGCGCTTGCGCAATCTTCCGGCGGATTCGCCAGGCTGGACGGCGGCCGCCGGACTACCCACGTATTTGGCGTATTTCGGCCGGGATACCTTGGTCGCAGCGCGCCAAGCTATTTTGTTCGACGCCTCACTGTTGCGCGGAAGCTTGGAAGTGCTGGCCCGCTGGCAGAGCAAGGAGGTCAACGAATGGCGTGACGCTCAACCGGGTCGGATGCTTCATCAGGCGGAGATCGGCCCCGACGCGGTGCTGAACGTCAACCCTTTTCGCCGCTACTACGGCACTATCACCACGCCAGCTCTGTTCCCAGCCTCGCTGGCTCAGCTTTGGCGTTGGACCGGAGATCGCACCGTGCTTGCGCGCCTGATCGATCCGGCACTTAGGGCTCTTGATTGGCTCGATCACGACGCCAGGCGCGGCGGCGACGGGTTTTATTATTACGATAGGATGTCCGAAGCCGGCGCGAAAAATCAGGGTTGGAAAGATTCGGGCGAAGCCGTGGTCTACGAAGATGGCAGCCAGGTAGAGGATCCGATCGCGATATGCGATGCCCAGGGATACGTTTATGAAAGCAAGCTGGCAACGAGCCATATTTTGTGGTCTTTGGGACGCAAGCGCGAGGCTCACAAGATCCTGGCTGATGCACATGACCTGAAGCAGCGCTTCAATCGGCGCTTTTGGTTGGAGGATGCAGGCTTCTTCGCGATGGGCTTGGACCGCACCGGTCGCCCGATCCGGTCCGTTGCCTCCAATCCTCTGCATTGCCTCAATACCGGAATCATCGAGGACGAGCTTGTCGCTCGCACTATCGACCGCCTGTTCAAGGACGATTTATGGAGCGGCTGGGGCGTACGTACCCTTTCCACCGCTCATCCCGCGTACAATCCGTTCAGTTATCAACGCGGGGCGGTTTGGCCCTTCGAACAGGGTTCGCTGGCGGCGGGGCTGTGGCGCTACGGCTATTACGATCGGCTCGAGCAGCTCGTCAAGAGCCAATTCGAAATGGCGGCACTCTTTGATCACTGCCGCCCGCCCGAAGTTTTTGGCGGCCAGCCGCGCGACGGCGACCACCCCTTTCCAGGGCTCTATCCTGACGCCAACTGGCCTCAGCTCTGGTCTTCGGCCAGCTTAATTTGCCAAATCCAACATCTTCTCGGCCTCAATCCTTACGCGCCGCTGGGAGCGCTGCTGGTAGACCCACATCTGCCGGCTTGGCTGCCCGAAGTTACGCTCGAAGACGTGAGTATCGGCGGGGCGACGCTGAGTATCAATTTCAGGCGCCAGGGCGACGGTCGCACCAGCTACGAGGTGCGCAAGCTGCGCGGCAGGTTGCGAATCGTGCGCCAACCCAGCATCGATTCGCTGACCAGCGGCCCGCTGACCCGCGCCAAGTCGCTGCTGGGCAGCTTGATGCCGATTGGCTGAACGGCTTTTGGTTGATGTGTTCCGGGGGTGCTCCGCACAATTGGATCATCCGGGAGCGCGTGCGCGGATACCGGAGAAATCAGAATCGATCTTAGCGAGGCGTCTATGCCAATTCTCCGAGCACTGGTCACGCCGGTTTCCGCGCTTGCCGAGCGCGCACGCTTGCCCAGCAGCGTGGCAGTGGTTCCTGGACTGGTAGCGATTGTCGACCAAAACCCGGCCGCCACCAATCAATCGACTGTTTCCGGCGGCGTTTGGTTCGGCGGATGGCTGGTGGTGGCCTTCGTTATTATCGCAGCCCTGATTGTCATTGGGGTCCTGCTGTTTACCGGTCTGGTCCGCTGGCCACTTGGCGGCCCGCGTGTCGTGCCACGGCCGGGACCGCCCGAGCACGGGCCTCGGATGGCGCCCGGTGGGCCAGCTACACTGCAACCGGCACCGCGCAATCAGGGGCCTGACGCTCAGCTCGGCTCCGATCCGGCGGTGCCACCGCGTCCTCCCGATCGGCGCTCCTGAGCGGTCGCCTAATCTAGACTCCGCTGCGGCGGGCCCAATACTCCCAGGCCCGATCGATGCCTAACGGGCTGGTTGCCATTTTGGTGGTCTCGGAAACTTCTTCGTCGCTCAAGAAAGTAACCTCGCCCAGCCGCATCGCTTCGGATTGCAAACGAGCGTTGACCATCAGATAAATCGCGGTGCTGACGGCAGCCTTGAGCGTGTGGCCCACGACGGCACAACCGTGCCCGCGCATCAGGGTTACCGTGTTCTGCGCCAGGCAGTCGGCGAGATCGCGCCCCTGTTCCAAGGTGCGAACCAACAGATCCGTAGTTCCAAACTTCGATCTGATGTCCCACACGGGGATCCGAGCGCCGATGGCGCCCGCGGTATGGAGCAGCGGTCGCAAGGGCACCTTGGTGACGGTGAACGGAATCACTTCGTAGGCGTGGTTGTGAATCACGGCCATCACGTCGGGACGAGCACGATATATGGCCCCATGGATAGGCCGTTCGGCATACATGGCGCGCCCGTTCTGATCGATAGGGTTGCATTCCAGGTCGTATTCGATCAAATCGGCCCGGCTGACCAACTCGGGGGCGCGCGCGCCGGAGAGAAAAAAGCGGTCCGGTCGCTGCGGATGGCGGATACTGACGTGGCCAAAAGCATCGACCACCCGCTCGTGGGCCAAAATCCGATTGGCGACCACCAGGTCAGCCAAATGCGCGTCGAGATCGCTCATGATTAGTCCTCCAACACTTCAGGCTGCGGGAATAGAAATGCATCAAACCCGAATTCGATATTAAAGGGCCAGCTCCTCCAGCCGCTTACCCGCGGTCTCTGGGATCCAGAGCAGCACCAGGAACGCGCCGACAATGGGGCCGGCCCCGAACAAGGAGGCAGCGTTGCCCAGTCCATGCATCGGAATGGAGAGCAAGCCTACCGCCAGCGGGGCAAAAGTCCAGCCAAGTTGACCTAGGACCTGGACACACAAGCAATAGCCGCCGGCACGCACGGCGGTGGGAAACAACTCGGACGACAGGGCGGAGGCGGCTGTGCGCGCGCCCTGGTAACTGAACATTGTGGCGGCCAAAGCGATAATCATGCCGTGATGAGTGGCGCTTTGAAACAGCACGGCCATTGCCAGCCCGGACCCCACGCAAAACAGAAACGCGGCCGGACGCCGACCCAGGCGATCCATCAGGAAACCGCAGCTAAGGGTACCGGTGGTCGCAACCAGGTAGGCCAGCACCACGGCAAATCCGATTTGCCCCGAGCTCCAATTATGATCGCGCTTGGCATAGAGGCTGAAAAAGGAGATGGTCGGTCCGCCGACCAGACCAAGGCTGTTGCATAGCAAAGCCAGGAGCAGGACGCGCCGGCGATAGGGTCCACTGAGCGGTGCGATACTCTTGCGCAAATGGCTGAGCACTCCGGCTCCGACCGAGTCGAGGTTGCCAGCGGCGCGCAAATTTTCGAAACGCGCGGTCTCGCGAATCGCGCGCCGCAGCAGCACCACCAGGAGCAGGGGCGCTATTCCCAACAGATACATCCCGCGCCATCCCCAACGGCTGGGCGCCACATAACCATAGAGCAAGCCCGCCGCCGCGACTCCGAAGAACGCCGTCATATGGAGCACGGCGACCCCGCGTCCGCGCGCTCGTTCAGGAAATTCCTCGGAAATGATCGTCATCGCGACGCCAAACTCAGCGGCCAGAAAGATCTGCGAGCAGCTCTGAAACAGGGTAAAGCTCGCCATCCCTCGCGACAGCGCGGTCAGCAGCGTGAACAAGGCGTAGCACAGCACGGTACAGGAAATGACCGGCTTGCGGCCGAAGCGATCCGCCAAGGTGACGACAAAAAACGACAGCAGACCGCCGAACCTGACCACCGCCGCCATCAGACCGATCGAGGCATTGCTGAGCGCAAAAGTGCGCGCGATATCGGGCGTGCAGAGATGGAAAATGGTGATATCGTAGCCTTCGAAAATGGTGGCCGACATCAGCGCGCCGACCAGCAGGATCAGATAGCTGGTCGAGCGCTCGGGCACAAAGCCAGCCGGCTGCGAGGAAGACGAAGCCGTGATGGCGCCTGAGGTTCTAGCTTCCATTTAACATGCGCGCATTCGTATCAGAGCAATCTTTTATCTCTGTCAGAGTCGGCCACGCCTCGCAAGCCAAGGCTTGCGTGCCGGCCGACGCGGCCCGCTTTCGGCGCCATCCAGCGGCGTGCCGTCCGCAATAGTTGGCTGGCCGGATCGACTGATTATACTTTCGCATTTATCACCCCTTTGGGGTGTGCTAATTACCAAAGGAGGAGCGTGCCCTGCTGCACGCCCATCGACCAGGCAAGGAGCCTCACAGCGATGCTGACGCGGGCCGAAAATCAGATGCTGACTCAAGTCGGACCGGGCACTCCCATGGGCGAGTTGCTGCGCGAATGCTGGACTCCGGCCTTGCGCAGTGCCGGCCTGGAAGCTGACGGCGCACCCGCGCGGGTGCGGCTTTTGGGCGAGAATTTCGTCGCATTTCGCGCGGCCGACGGCCGAGTCGGTTTCTTTGACGAGGGCTGTCCCCATCGCTGCACCTCGCTGGCCCTCGCCCGCAACGAGGACAACGCCCTGACCTGCATTTTTCACGGTTGGAAAATCGACGTTTCGGGCAAGGTGGTCGAGGTCCCTTCCGAGCCGCCCGAGCGACGTGCCGAATTTGCCGCCAAGGTGCGAGTTCGCCATTACCCGGTGCGAGAGGCCGGCGGCCTGATCTGGGTTTACCTGGGTAAGCGCGAGCAACCACCCCAGTTCTACAATTTCGAATTCCATCAAGGGCCGGCCTCCGCGATCGTGCGCCGGGCGGTGGTACACGGCAACTGGCTGCAAGGCTTCGAAGGGCAGTTAGATTCGGCTCATCTGGGGATGCTGCATAGCAGCGCGATTGCCGCCAATCCCTTTGCGATAGATAACCGCACCGGCCCGATGTCGCGAGCCAATACCGCACCCAGCTTCGAGTTCGTCATGCAGCCCTACGGTTTTCGCGAAGCCGCCTTGCGCCATCTGCCTGACGGTACGGTCTATGCGCGAATCCGCGAAGTCGTGCTGCCCTACTTTTCGTTCATTCCCGGCGATCAAGGCAAATCGCGTTTGGTGGTGGCGGTTGTCCCGATCGACGACGAATGGAGCGCCCACTGGTATTACTACATGAATCCCTACGGTCCGGTGCCGCAGGATTACCGCGACTGGTCGTTTTGGGGCACTACCGACAACGACGACAACTACAGCCAGGATATGGGCAGCCGCGACAACATGTGGCATCAGGACCGGCGCGCGATGAAAGAGGGGCATTGGAGTGGCATCATGCGCAACTTCACCTACGAGGATTTTATCGTGGAGGAATCGATGGGGCCGATCGCGGATCGTAGCCGCGAGTACCTGGGCAGTAGCGATACCGTGATCATCCGCACCCGCCGAATGCTGCTCAAGGCTCTGCGTGACCATCGCGAGCACGGCGCCCTGCCCTTTGGCCTGGACCGCCGGATCGACTACAGCCGGGTGCGCGCTCTGGCGATCCGCTTCTCCGCCGCGCAAAATTGGCTGGAGATAAATCCGCTCGACCCACCCCCGGCGCTGTAGATCGCGACCGTCAGGTTACCCGCTTCCCTGAACCGGCAAAAAGCGGACCGCCCGGTCCGAAAGCGGCGATGAGGCATTGCCGTGCCGGCGGCGTTTTACCGCCTCGCGTTAGCGCTGCGCCGCGCCGCCGAAGAAGTCCGGCACCAGGTATCCAAAGACGCCGTTGCGCACGCTGTCGCTGGCAAACAGCTCGTTGTGCCCGGGGTCAAGCGCCAAACCGTCGGGATGGAGCAGCTCGGAAGCAGGGCCCATGATGATGGCGCGCGGGGGCGCGTCGCCGGTATCGGTTTCGTTCCACACCCCGACAAAACCCAACGGGCCGGTAAAGGCGAGCAGCGGTCCGTCGCAATTGGGTCGCGGCTCGAAACCACCCTGGTCGTACGAGGCACCCAGATAGTGGTTGGACGCGATGGCGTAGATCCTTCCTCGATAGTACTGGACGTGCCAGCCGCTGACGATTCCGGTGCTGGGCCCGGAGATTACCGTTTTGGGCGGTACATTGCCACTTGCCGTGCGATCGAAGGTGAAGATCGCGGGGGCGCCGTGAGTGGAACCCGAGGCAATCACGAGGTCGTGGTCGGTATCGACCGCGACGCCGCTGGCCCCGGTCATTTGCGTGCGGTTACCGCGAATGACTCGCAGCGGCGCGATATCGCCATTGCCGGTGAGCGGAAAGACCAACAACCCGTGGGATACGATGTCGGCGACCCATAACTCATTGTGCTTTACGTCAACCGCGGGCTGAAAGGGGTAATGAATAGAGGTGTGAGGCCCTTGAATTACCCGTATCGGCGCGACATTACCATGACTGCCGCCGCGGAAAAAGACGATCGAACCGGCCAACGGCTCGGTACCGATAATCACGTCGTGAAGCGGGTCGTAGGCGATACCATGAGCCACGCGGGTCAATTTGGTACGCTGACCTTCGATAACTCTAACCGGAGCCACATTTCCATTTGCCGACCTGGCAAACGCCGCAAGTCGCGGATCGCTGACTCAATTGGGTACCAGCAGTTCGTCGCGCTTGGAATCGTAGGCCAGCGCCATCGGATTGCCGAAACCCGCGCTCGGCGTTCCTTCCGGCGCATTGCGAATCACCCGGCGCGGCGGCGTATCACCTTCGTCCCGGCGCCCGAACACGACCGCGGTGTGTCCGAAGTTGGCTACCCAGATCTGATCGTGGCTGGCGTCGTACGCCACGCCCATCGGATAGTGGATTGCGGTGCGAGGTCCGCCCAGGACCCTCAACGGCGCGGCATTGCCCTTGGCGTCGCGGGCAAAGACGAGGATTTGATTGGCCGCCTCGTTGGCTACAAACAATTCGTTGTGGACTGGGTCTATGGCGATACCGGTGGGCCAGTTGAATTGAGTCTTCGGTCCCTGGATAACCCGTATCGGCGCCGCGTCACCCTTGGAATCATCCTTGAAGATTCGAATCGAAGGGGGAAAGTATCTTCCGCCGCCGCTGTAGTCGGCATCCCAATAGCCCTGGTTCCAGTTGCCGTAGTTGGAAACAAAAATTTCTCCGTGAGCGTCGTCCCAAACTACACCGTGCGGATCGGCAAGCCCGGTGCGAGGACCGCGAATGGAGCGCAGCGGGCGCTCCGCGCCGCGAGCTTGCAGGCGATAGAAAATGATCTCGGCGTTATGTTGGATCGATACCGCCATCTGATGGTAACGCTGGCTGAGCGCGATGCCGTATGATCCGTGGGGAACCGCGAGCACGCGCGAGTGGAAATTGCCATTGGCAGAGTATGGAAATCCGGCAACGTCGTCGCCAACGTCGTTTTCTGTGGTGTAAAACTCGTGCCGCACCGGGTCAACCGCCACTCCGGCGGCAAATGACAAAAAAGTATTCGGGCCTTTCACCCATCCTTTATACTGGGTCGTGTTCGAAGCGCCAGGCGGCGCTTGCACGGCCAGCGAATAGATCAGCACGCTTTTCAAATTGGTGTCGCTGAGCACCGCGATTCCGGCCTTGGCGTCGATTGCGATGCCGTTGAATTCGGGAAACGGATCGCACAACGCGCTGGCCGGCATGATATCGCCACCCGGAATCGAGTAGGAATCCAGCAGGGCCTGAAATTTCGCCGGCAACGCAACTTTGATTCCCTTGGGATGGCCGTTGGCGTCGGCCTCCACCAGACGCTCGCCGTTGCCCATCACCTTGGGTCGCGCCAACGGTCCATTCGCCGGCGCGGCGGTCTGCGCCGCCGCGGTGCCGCTCCAGCTAAAGCCGGGCCATCGCGCCCAATGGGATGGGGTCCAGAGGCCAACGGCGATCGCGGCTGCCACGCCGATTAAGCCCGTGAGTACGGCGAGCCTGTTTCCGCTCATGCTCCGATGGCTCCTTATGCGGCGTGCGGGGGTCACGCGCCAGCATGGATAGAAGCAAGCGGGCGGCGGCGCCGCCCGCTTCCATGCCTGAGTAGTCTTGCGTCCCTAGAAGAAGTTGGGAAGCACGTAGCTGAAGACGCTGTTACGTACACTGTCGCTGGCGAAGATCTGGCCGTGCTTGGGATCGATCGCGATTCCCACCGGATGCAACAGCTCCGACGCGGGGCCCAGAATGATCCCCCGCGGAGGCACATCGCCATTATCGCTCTCATTCCAGACCCCCACGAAGCCCAGCGGCCCGATAAAGGGCAGCATCGGGCCGTCGCAATTCGGGCGCGGCCTGTAACCGCCGGGATCGTAGGAAGGTATGTAATAGAAATTGGAGGCGACCGCGAAGATCTTGGAATCAGCCACCTGTACGTGCCATACGCTGATGATACCGGTAGTCGGCCCGGTAATGATCCGTTTTGGGGCAACGTTGCCGTTGGCCGTACGATCGAAAATAAAAATCCCCGGTCGATAGTTGTTGCTATATCCGGTAGCAACCACCAGGTTATGCTCCGGATCGACCGCTACTCCGGTGACCGTCCCGACTACCGCCTTGGGGCCCTTGATGATTCGCAGTGGCGCAATATCGCCGTTGCCATCCAGCGGGAAGACGTAAAGCGCCTTGGCTTCCAGATCGGCGATCCACAGTTCGTTGTGCACTGTGTCCACCGAAGGCTCGTAGGGCGAGTGCAATAAGGTATGAGGACCCTGGATTACTCGAATCGGCGGCGTGTTGCCCGCCGTGCCGCCACGAAAGAAGACGATCGACGCCGCCAGCGGCTCGGTCCCGATGATTACGTCATGCTTGGAATCGTACGCGATGCCGTGGGCGACCCGCGTCAGTTTGGTGCGTTGGCCTTCAATGATCCGAACCGGTTTCACGTTACCGCTTGCCATCCTGGCAAAGACCGCAATACGCGGATCGCTCACTCAATTAGGCACCAGCAGTTGGTCGCGCTTGGAGTCGTACGCCAATGCCATCGGGTTGCCGAAGCCCGCCGCCATGGTCCCGGCCGGGGCGTTGCGAATTACCCGTACCGGCGTGGCGTCACCTTCGGCGCCGTTGTCGAACACCTCGGCGGTGTGGCCGAAGTTGGCCACCCATAACTGATGACGCACTGAATCATACGCCACACCCATCGGCTGACGGATCTGGGTCGCGGGTCCGGACAGGACCCGAATCGGCGCCACGTTGCCGTTGGCGTCACGCGGGAAGACCAGGACCTGATTACCCGCCTCGTTGGCGACATACAGCTCGTTGTGCGCTTCGTCGATCGCGATTCCGGTGGGCCAGTTGAACTGAGTCTTGGGTCCCGAGATGACGCGCACCGGAGTTATGTCTCCCTTGCCATCATCCTTGAATACCCGAATCGAGGGCGGATAGTAGTGACCGCCGCCGCTATAGTCGGGATCCCAATAGCCCTGGTTCCAATTGCCATAGTTCGAGACGAAGATTTCGCCGTGCTGTTCGTCCCACACTACCCCGTGCGGATCCGCGAGCCCGGTGTGCGGTCCCCGGATCTCGCGCACCGGCGGCTCGACGCCGTGAGCCTGCAAACGAAAGAAAATTATCTGGGCGTTGTGCTGAATCGCCACCGCCATCTGCTTGTAGCGCTGGCTGAGCGCGATTCCGTAGGAGCCGTGCGGCACCGCCAACACCCGAGACTTGAAATTGCCGTTGGCCCCATAAGGAAACGCGGCGACATCGTCGCCCACGTCGTTTTCCGTGGTATAAAATTCGTGGCGCACCGGATCGACCGCTACTCCGGCCGCAAAGGAGAGAAAGGTGTTCGGGCCCTTCACCCAATGCAGGGGCGTGGTGATGTCGCTATCGCTGGGCGGCGCCTTGACGTTGAGCGGGTAGACCAACGCACTCTTGAGGTTGGTGTCGCTCATGACCACAATCCCGCCCTTGGGATCTATCGCGATGCCGTTGAATTCGGGATAGGGGTCATGCAATTCGGTGGAGGGCAGGCAGTCGCCGCCCGGAATCGAATAGGAATCCAGCAGCGCCTGAAATTTGGCCGGCAGCGCCAGCTTGACCCCTTTGGGCCGGCCGTTGATATCCGCGCCCATCACCCGCGTGTTGCCTCGTCCGCTCAGCACCAGCGCCGGAATGCCCGGAACGTCCTGGCCTTTCTGCTGGCCCCATGCCGGCATCGTGCCCAGCCGCCACGTCGTCCCGTTTCCAAGCCCCAAGCCAAGCATCAACCAAGCGCTCATTCCCGCTAACGCGGCACCCACCCAGAGTTTCTTCATTTCGCACCCTTTCCTACCGGAGATAGGCGAACCATGCCGTTGCCACCTGTGGCGCCCAGCCTGGGCGCCACAGGCGTCTGCGGACTTGTCTAATTTAGTTGGACTTTCCAGCCAGCGCAAAGGCAGAGACCGACCTTGTCCTGGCATGGGCGTCTGGGCCCATGCCTACTCGAGTGCGCACACCGCGGCCGCCAGCCCTTCGTACTCGGCCCATTCGTTGTAGGCTTGGGCTGCGATTCGTAACCACAGCGCCCCTGCCTGAGCAAAAATCTCGACTTCGATCCGATGGTCGCGGGCCAGGCGCGCGCGCAATTCCAGCTCGATGGCGGGACGCGAACGAACTGCCCCGATGGCCAGCGCGCCGACCGGCTCCAGCGCCAGCCGGATCGTCGCCATCGCCGCGCACATCGGTTCCGGTGCCGCGGTTTCGGTTCCCCACGCCCGCGCCAGCATCTGGCCCGCCTGCCGTGCCAAGGACGCATTGCGCGCCATCAACTGAGCGCCGCCCAAATTGGCGTGCGCGGCTAGAGCCGCCGGGACCGAGAGCGCGGCCGTCGGATCGCGGGTCCCGGTCCAGTCAAATTCCGCGGTGAAGCCGCCACCATAACCATGCGAGATGGTCGTGGGGTGTATCACTTCGTCAGCGTGTGGATTCGCCCACAAAAAGCCGCACGGGCGCGGTGCGAACAACCATTTGTGACAGTTGCCGACATACCAGTCGGCGCCGGTGGCCGGCAGATCCAGCTCGATCTGACCGGGCGCATGGGCGCCGTCAATCAGCACGCGCGCGCCGGCTCGATGCGCCAGCTCGGCCATCGCCGCCACCGGCAAAACGCACGCGCTGCGCGAAGCGATGTGGTCGAGCACCACCAGCCTGGTGCGTGCGCTCAGACAAGCGGCGAAGGCTTCGATAGCCTCGCCCTCATCCCGCAATGGCATCGGCAAGTGAGCGGTCACCACCGTGGCAGGACTGCGGTGGGCGGCGAATCCGATCGCCTTGGCGATTGCCGCGTAGGCGTAATTGGTGGTGAGGATCTCGTCGTCACGAGCCAGTTCAAGCGATCTCAGAACGGCATTGCAGCCGGTGGTGGCGTTATCCACGAAGACCAGATTATCCGGCCGCACCTTGAGATAGTCGGCCAAGGCGCCGGCCGCGGCCCGCATCATCTGGGGCAATTCGCGAGCCATGAAACCGCTGGGATTGCGCTCGATCCGTTCACGCCATGCCGCCTGCTCGGCCAGCACGCAATGGGGCGTTACACCGAAGCCGCCATGGTTGAGATAGACCACATCCGCGGCCAGCGGAAAATAGACACGAGCCGGGGCGCCGTATGCCACCCGGTCTGCGTGGGTGATTGCGCTCACGGCGCTATACTATCGGGCGCGCGCGGTTGGTTGAAAGCTGTTCTGGCCGTCTCCTCTCCGAGGAACATTTCTCCGAATGAGTGCGGCCTCACACCCCAGTCTGACCGGTTGCGAACACGACTGGCGGGCCTCAGCCGTTGGCAAACCTGTTTTGCTCTCTTCCGCTTCTCTGCTAAACATCGCAGGCGATGCGCCCGTAGCTCAACTGGACAGAGCATCGGACTTCGGATCCGAGGGTTGGGGGTTCAAATCCCTCCGGGCGCGCCCGCCAGCTCAGTTTCTCGCGCGCGGCAAAGCCCGACAAGCCAGCTTGAGCAGACTGTTGAACTGTGCGAAAAGAGAAGCCTTGACAGGCTACCGTGGCGTGCGCGGCGCGCACGCATCGCAAAATCGACGTCGAGGAGAAGCTTCGCGATGGAAATCGTCAGACAGGAGATCGAAATCCCCACCGGCCAGGAGCGGATGTCTTGTCACATAGCGCGCCCGGCCAGCGGTGGCCCCTACCCGGCGCTAGTTGTGGTAATGGAGGTTTTCGGCCTCAACGACAATATCCGCAAGTTGGCCGACCGCTTCGCCGGCGAAGGCTTCGTGACCCTGGCGCCCCACTTGTACTTTCGCGTGCCGGGCAAAAACGTGGTCGGCTACAGCGAGATGCCCGAGGCGTTTAAACTGGCGGCTTCGCTCAACGACGACCAGGTGGTTGCCGACATGGGCGCATGTATCGATTACCTCAAGACGCAGAAGGACGTTAAACCCAAATTTGGCGTGGTGGGTTTCTGCATGGGCGGCCGAATCACCTTTCTGACCGCCTGCCGCAACAGCGCGGTGGACGCCGCGGTCCCCTTTTACGGCGGTGGGATGGTGACGGCGCAAGCCGGCCGCAAGGCCCCGATCGAGTACGTCAACCAGTTGCGTGCACCCGTCCTGGCCTTTTTCGGGGGCAAGGATGCCTTCATCCCGGCCGCCGATGTGGAAAAATTCCGCAGCGAAACCCAGCGCGCGGCCAAGGCCGTCGAAGTTGTGCTCTACCCCGATGCCGACCACGGCTTCATGTGCGATGAACGCCCCTCCTTCCATCCCACTCACTCCAAGCAGGCGTGGGGCCGAGCGGTGGAATTTTTCAAGCACAATCTGGGTTAGCGACACAACCGGGCCGGTAAGGCCGGCAACGCACGGAGGGCGGTGATGGAAATCGTCAAGCAGGAGATCCAAATTGCCAGCGGCCAGGAAAAGATGGGCTGCTACCTGGCCCATCCCAAAGCACCCGGCCGCTACCCCGCGGTTGTGGTCACGATGGAAGTGGTCGGGCTGACCGACGATATCCGTCACACCTCCAACCAGTTCGCCGAGCAAGGCTTTGTCGCGATCGCGCCCAACCTGTACTTTCGTATCCCAGGTCCCCAAACCCTCCCCTACGGCCATCTGCCCGAAGCTTTGAAGCTTGCGGCGACCCTGACCGACGAAGGAATCGTGCGCGACATGTCCGCGGCTATCGATGCCGTCAGGGTCCATCCGCAATCCAACGGCAAAGTCGGGGTGGTCGGTTTCTGCATGGGCGGACGGATCGCGTTTCTGACCGCCTGTCGCAATACCACCCTGGATGGCGCGATTTCGTTTTACGGCGGCGGGATTCTGCGACCAGCTCAGCCGGGAGCCGCACCCGCGATCGAATACCTCGGCAGCCTGCGCGCTCCGATGATTGCTTTCTTCGCCGGGCAGGACCCGCATATTCGATTGAGCGACGGCGAGACTATCGGCGCCCAGGCGAAGCAGCTGGGCAAGCAGGTGGAGGTGCGGGTTTACCCGGAAGCTGGCCATGGCTTCATGTGCGAAAATCCTGGGCGCGGCTCCTATCACGAAGCTTCGGCCAAAGATGCCTGGCCGCGGATGCTCGACTTCTTCCGCCAACATCTGGGGTGAGTGCGCGCCCGGGCTTACCGTCGCGTTATCGTAAGCCACGCACAAGAGCAGCCCGTGACGAAAAGCGACGATGATCCCGGTCATGACAATTTTTGCGCCGGCGCGCCACTGAAGGAGTGAAGGAAAAGCCGTGTCCGGCGGACGGAATGCGGTTATAATCGAGGGCGAGCGATAGCCTCGGTGGAAAGATTTATGCGCAAAACTGCATGTCGGTGGCTCGCTTTGTTAGCGCTGATGGTCGCTGTGGGTTGGCCCGCGCTGGCGCGGGCTCAGGAAAATCTTCTGCTGAATTCGGACCTCAGCCAAGGCAGTGGCAATTCGCCTGCCGACTGGGTGGCGCAGAGTTGGCTGCAAGGCCAACCCAACTCCAAGTATCAGGGCACGCTCCAGTGGCTTTCCCAAGCACAGCCGGCTGAGTTGGAGATCAGCAGCAGCGCGCCGGATGATGCGCGCTGGGTGCAGAGCTTACAACTCGACCCCGGGCTTTATCATTTTACTGCCGAAATCAAGACCGACAACGTGGGCAAGGGCGTGGTCGGCGCCAATATCAGTATCCTGGAAGGGTGGTTTCTGTCCCAATCAATCACCGGGACCAACGACTGGCAGCCGGTTGGGTTCTATCTGAACGTCCCAGCCGGAGGAGCAAACGTGACTTTCGCTTGCCGGCTGGGTTTCTACAGCAATCTCAATACTGGCGCGGCCTATTGCCGCAACATGAGCGTGGTGCCGGCCACGGCCTCCCCGGGCGGAGAGGAACCGCTTTACCAGCTTCCCGCCAGCCCCTGAAAATCCGCCGGCTTCCGGCGGGCTCGTCGCGGCTGCCGTGAGTAACCACGCTGAGAACGGCGCGAAATGTTTCGACACTGCTCGCGTTGCTCGTGGGCTCAACATGACAGCATTCACTTGCTTTCAGGATGAGGCGCGCGGCTCGCCAGGAAGCTGTCTGCAAAACGCCACACTAAGCCGAACGCACCAGCTTGTGCTTGAGAGCATAGCGGACCAGCTCGGCGGTGGAATGCAACCCCAGCTTGTCGGCCAGGTGGGTTCGATGAGCCTGGACCGTCTTGGGACTGATCTGAAGCTGCTGCCCGATCATTTTGGCGGTCGCCCCCTGCGCGATAAGGCCTAAAATCTCGCGCTCGCGATGGGATAGGGTCTCGCGCCCGCGATCTGGCGCGACATTGGTCAGGCGATCGATAATGGCGGGAGTCACTGATGGGCTCAGATAACGTTTGCCTGCGGCAATCGTCTGTAAAGCGCCGAACAGCTCACTGGGCGCATCGCTCTTGAGCAGATAACCGGCTACCTTGGCCTCCAGCAAGGCCTGCAACAGATACTCCTGGTCCGCATACTGGCTGAGAATCAGGATTTTGGTGCGCGGAGCACGCCGGGCGATGCGGTAAGCGGCTTCCACACCGTTGAGGCCGGGCAGATCGATATCCAACAGCGCGATGTCCGGCGCCAACCGCGCTATCAACTCCGTACCTTCCCCAGCGTCGCCGCAATCGGCAAGGACCTTGAACCCTTGTGAATGCAGCAACGCCTGGAGCGATTCGCGAAAAAGGCGATGGTCGTCGATCAGAACCAGAGTAATGCTCTTGCGTGATTCGCTCACGTCGCACCCAGCACGCATTCGGCCCGACTTCGAGCCTGCGGGCCCAGCACCGGGTGAGGTCAGACGATCGACTTTGACCCGGAGCCGCGTGATGTTAGCTCGCGCGGCTTCGGGGTCAACCAGCGGGTTTCTCAGACTTGATAAATCAGCCTCGATGCAGGTTGGTCGGCGCTTGGTTGGTGCCTGCTGTCAGCGATTGCCCAAAACCTGACCCAGGCGCTGCATCTGCGCGCCGAAGGTGGTCCAATCGCCGTTGCGTAGCGCCTTGAGCGCCGCGTCGTAAGCGGCGGCGGCCTGAGTCGGGCCGGGGGCTACCACCGGCGCGCCGGCTCGGGGGGCGGTCGGCGGCGGCGCCGCTTCGACCACGGCGGGCAAGGCGGGCTGTCCGTTTTCGAACAGGTCGGCCAGCGTGCGTTCCAAGTCGTCGCCCATCACGACACGGTCGCTGTAGGCCGCGATCACCCGCTGCAACTCGGGCAATTGCCCGTTTTCGGCGCGCAGGTAGAGCGGCTCGACATAGAGCAGCGAGTCCTCGATCGGGATCACCAGCAGGTTGCCCATCACTACTCGCGATCCCATCTGATTCCACAGCGAGATCTGCCGGGAGATCTCGGGCGCCTGATTGATGCGGGCCTGAATCTGGTAAGGCCCGTAGATGAGCTGATCCTTGGAGAAGGCGTACTCGATCAGATGGCCGTATTCGTCGCCGTCGCAACGCGCCGCCAGCCAGGAGATCATGTTGTCGCGCCCCTGCGGCACCATCGGGAGCATCAGGATGTATTCCTCGTGGGCCACGCCGGGCAGCCGCATGATGACATAATAGGGCGACATCGGGCCAGTATCGCCGCCGTAGTTCTCGCGCGGAAAGCCCCACATATCTTCTTTATTGTAGAAGACCTGCGGGTCCACCATGTGGTAGGTGGAATAGATGTCCGCCTGAACCAGGAACATATCCTCGGGGTAGCGGATGTGCGCGTGCAGATCGGACGGCATCGCGGAGAGTGGTCGGAACAGACGCGGAAAGATCCGCTCCCAGGTTTGGATTATCGGGTCCTGCGGGTCGGCCACGTACAAGGTGGTCTGGCCGGTGTAGGCGTCGATCACCGCCTTGACCGAGTTGCGGATATAGTTGATGCCGTCGGCGTTGCGCTGCGAGTAGGGATAGTGGTCGCTGGTCGTGTAGCAATCGATAATCCACGACAGGCGGCCGTCATGCAGCACGATATAGGGGTCGCGATCCTGAATCAGGAACGGCGCCAGTTGCTGGAGCCGATCCTGGACGTTGCGCCGGATCAGGATCGCGCTCTGCCGGGTCATCGTGGTGGTCACCAGCAGATTAAGGTCGTGGTAGTAGTAGCTGAACAGCAGGCGGCGCCAGAGGCTGTCGATCTTGATGCCGGCCTCGGCGCTATAGTAACCGTATACGTTATCGGCCCCGCGCGCGTAGTCGAATTCGGGCGTGTTCGCCTTCACCACCACGTAATTGCTCGGCTCCTGGCCGAAATAGATCCCCGGCTGCTTGATCGCCAAGCCGACATCGGAGACAGCGGGGATGTTCTTGACGAAGAACCGCGGCAGCCCCTCGCGGTCCTTGGCATTGACCGGGCTCATCACGATTCCGCTACCGTGGGTGAACTTGAGGTGCTGATTGACCCAGGTTTGAGCGTTATCGGGCAGCAGAGCGGTGGACAATTCCCGCGCCGCCAGCATCACCTCGGAATATTTGTTCTGAATCCAATAGCGATCGACCGCGACATTGCGAAAATCGTAATAAAGCCGGATCTCCTGCAACTGGCGGTAAGTCGCCAGCAAGGGGCGGGGATCCCACAAGCGAATGTTCTTGATCGTGGGCGAATCCTTGCGCAGACTGGCCGCGGTCAGGGTGCCGGTGGTTTTGAAGGGAACTACGTCGATCCCGTCAAGCTTATAGGCGCGTCGGGTAAGCGCAATATTGTTGATTAGGTAGGGGCGCTCAATCCGCAGCTCATCGGGTTTGACCCACAGGCTTTCGATCACCGGCTGGAGCAGGTTGAGTACCACCGCGGGAACGAACACCACGACCACCGCCATCACCAGCCGGCGCGCACCGCGGCTTCGAATGTTGGCCAGGCATAAGGCAGCGGCAATCAGCGCCAGCACCGCCAGCAGCCAGTAACCCGGCCGCCACAGCACGTCGTCGATGTAGCGAAAGCCGAAGACCACGCCATCGCTATGGAAAAGCAGATCAAAGCGCGCAAGCCAGTAGGAAAGCGCACGTTGGATGAAAAAAACCCCCAGGAGGATCGAGAAATGCGCTACCGCCGAGCCGCTGATACGCGGCGGAGCCTCCTGGAAATCCAGCGCGCCGCGGGCCCAGTACACCCCCGCGCTGACCGCTGCGACCAGGACCACCAGGAGCAAAAACAGATCGCGCAGGTCGTCCAGCCAGGGCAAGGTAAACAGATAAAAGCCGATGTCCTTGTGGAAGGCCGGCTCGGTCTTACCGAAGCTGACTCCATAGATGCCCTTGAGGTAGACGTCCCAGTTGGCCGCCTCGCCGGCCGCGACGAAGATCGCCAACAACAGCGAGACGCCCACAATCAGCAACCGCCAAGGCACTCGATCGCCCAGCGAACGAATCACTTCGGGCAGGCTGACCCGCGCCAGATCCTCGGGATAGCGCACGATTCGCAACCGCTCGCGCTCGGGCGAGGCGCCCAGCGCGGCGCTGGCGCTCACCCACAGCACGGCGGCGGAAAGGATAAATACGGCGACAAACACCCCGATCTTGGCCATCAGTTCGGTGGTGAAGGCGGCGCGGTAGCCCAGCGAAGAGAACCACAGGAAGTCCACCAGCACCGAATCGGCCAGCCCCAGCACGATCAGCACCACGATGACCGCCGCGGCCAGCGCGAAGAGCAGGACGCGGGGACGTATCTGACGGCCCTTAGCGCCGGGCTGCAATGCGCGCCACATGCTCACGTACCACCTCGGGGGGGCAGAGCCAGACAAACAGTTTGAGGCTGAGAAAAACGATCAACAGGAAGTCCATCTCTCCCACAATCGGTATCATCTCCAGTTCGAGGTTGGGCGGCGCCACCGCCATCACCAGACCCAGAATCGGCACCAGCTTGATCAAAGCGGGCACCCGCGCGTCCCGCATCAACAGATAGAACAGCCGGGCGAATTGCGGCAGATAAGCGATCAGCCGCGAAAGCCGCAAGGGATTGAGCAGATGCGGTCTGAGAATATCTCGCAGAGTCATAGGAATATTGCAAACCACCCTAGCACTTTCCGGCTGTCGTGTGATGTCCCCGCGGGTATGAATCGCTGGTACAATTTAGCCGGCATCGGAGGAACCATGAAGCGACACATGATGCTGGGCGAGTTTCTGCTCTCCTACCTGCGCAAGCTGGGAGTCGAGCACGTCTTTGGAATTCCCGGTGACTTGGCTCTCAAACTATTCTTCACCTTGGGGCGCAAGCACGGCCTGCACATGATCACGCTGTCGCACGAGCCCGGAGTAGGCTTTGCCGCCGACGGTTATGCGCGGGCCACCGGCCGTATCGGTGTGATTTGCGTGACCTACGGGGCCGGCGGCCACAACCTGGTCAACCCGGTGGCGGGCGCCTACTCCGAGCGGGTCCCGCTGCTGATTTTTTCCGGCGGCCCGGGCGAGGGTGAGCGTAAGCTGGGCACCCTGATTCACCATCAGGCGCGCGATGTCGAGTCGCAATCGCGCATCTTCAAGGAGGTCACCTGCGCAGCCTCGGTCCTGACCAACCCGCGTACCGCGGCCGAAACCCTGCACAACCTGGTCAAGGCGGTGTGGGCCGAGCAGAGGCCGGGCTATGTCGAAATCCATCGCGACATGGTGGATCGCGAAATCGAAGTACCTGCCGAACTTGACGAATGGGACGGCCGACTGCACTTTCCCACCACCACCGACAGCCATCGGGTGCAGGAAGCGGCCCGCGAGACCGCCGCGCTCTGGAACGCCAGCCAGCAGCCGATCCTGGTGGTGGGGATAGAAACCAGACGCTACAAGCTGGAGCGCGAGATCCAGACGCTGGCCGAGCGGCTGGGGGCCCCCGTGCTCAGCACGTTCCTGGCCAAGGGCGCCTTTCCGATGGACCATCCCTTGTTCATGGGCATTCACATCGACGAGCTGAGCGCGCCGCCGATAGTGGAGCGCCTCAAGGCGGCCGATCTGGTGCTGAACCTGGGCTGTGAGCGCACCGATATGAATTACGGCAATCGCCCTCCCCACATCAATTACGAGCGCACCGTGTGGGCCGCCGAGCATCGGGTGGATATTCGCTTCCATAGCTATACCGAGGTCGCGATCCGCGATTTCGTGCGCGAGTTGTTACGCCAGAAACTCAAGCCTCGTCACGAATCAGTGCATTACGCCGACAACCTTCAAGGCGCGCCGGCGCTGCCCAGCGCGCCGCTGCGAGTGCGCGAGTTGTTGCGCACGGTCAACGCCTTTTTGGCCCGACACGCAGGCTACGCGGTAATCGCCGACTCAGGCGACATGCTGTTCGCGGCGATGGACTTGCGAGTGCCCAACGGCGGACTCTATCTGGCCCAGGGCTTTTACGCTTCGATGGGTTTCGCGATACCCGCCGCGCTCGGGCTGCAAACAGGCGTCAAGCAACGGCCGCTGGTGATGGTGGGAGACGGCGCCTTTCAAATGACCGGAGCGGAAATTTCCCATGCTCCGCTGCTCAAGCTCAACCCGATCGTGGTGGTGATCAACAATCAGGGCTGGCAGATCTTTCGCCCGATAGCCGAGCGGCCCGACCTGCTGACCATCCCACCCTGGCCCTACGCCGCGTTGGGCGAAGCCTGGGGCGGGCGGGGATTCGTGGTTACCACCGCGAGCGAACTGCACGATGCCTTGGAAAAGGCCCACCAAGGCGAGAGCTTCGCGCTGATTGAGGCCCGGTTGGCGATGGACGACCTGTCGCCGGTGAGCCTCAAGTATATCGAGGCGGCGGCGCGCCGTTCCCAGGCGCGGGATCACTAGCGCCGGCTGACTTATAACGCGCGCTTGATCGAAGCGCGCAGCGGGCGCTGGCGCAACCACGCGGGCCCCAGCGCGAGAGCGATCGCCGCAATCGCGGCGGCTAGCAGCATCCAATTGCCGGTGTGACGAGCAAAGGCGGCAAAGCGCTCCCATTGATCGCCCAGTACAAAGCCCAGGTAGCTGATCGTGGTGCACCAAAGCGCGGCACCCAAAACATTGAAGAGCAAAAACCGCCAAAACCCCATCCGCATCGCTCCCGCCATCGGCCCTGCCATGAAGCGCAAGCCTGCCACGAAACGGGCAATCAGCACGGCCTTGTCGCCGTGGGAGCGAAAGAACAGCCGAAAGCGCAGGTAGCGCCGGCGCGTCCCCTTCCACATCCGGCCCAGACGAATCAGCACGCGCCTGCCGCCGGTGCGCCCCACCAGGTAGCCGAGATTGTCGCCGATCACGGCGCTGGCAAAAGCCACCAGAATTACGGTCTTGAGCCCGAGAATTTCGCGGCCAGCCAAAAAGCCCGCCGCCAGCACGACGCTCTCTTCAGGCAGCGGGATACCGATGTTGCCGAGCAAGACGCACACGAAAATGCCAACGTAGCCCCATTGCTGAAGCAGCAGCTCAATCTGCGTGGGGTTCAGATGATGCATCAAAAGAATTGCAAGGGCGCGTCATTCCGCGGCTACGCCCAGCAGCACTGTGCGATCTTACGGCCTGGATAGCAACCCCGCGGCCTGCCCTGTCGGGTCGAAAAGCATCGGTTAATGCGCGCTCTGCCGGGCTTCCTCGATCAGCTCTATCCGATAACCGTTTGGATCTTCGATAAAGGCAATAACCGAGCCGCCTCCACCGCTGCTGTTGGAGTGGCGCATCGGACCCGGCTCTCGCACCACCTTGACACCGTTGCGTTTGAGCTGTTCGCACACTCCGTAGATGTCCGCGACACCCAGCGCCAAATGACCGTAGGCATCGCCCAACTGGTACTCGTGCTGATCCCAGTTATAGGTAAGTTCCACCACGCTGCTGTCGGCTATCTCGCCGTAGCCCACGAAGGCCAGGGTGAAACGGCCGCCGGGATAGTCCTGCTTGCGCAGCAGCTTCATGCCCAACAGCTCGCAATAAAAGCGCAGTGACTGGTCCAGGTCGTTGACTCGCAGCATGGTATGCATCAGGCGCATCGCACGATTCCTCTTGGGCCCATGGGGTTTTGTCGTTCTTGTTTCCCGCTCTTTGAATAGCAGCCTCGCCTCGGCGGCTCTCAGGCGGCAGCCGCCCGGTAGGCCACGCCGATCGCGGCCAAATAGGTAACCAGCGCAAAGCCCAGCGTGATCGCGGCCGATGCCGCCAGGGCCGGAAGGGATCCGACCGCGCTGGGATTGGCCAAATACAGGCTTTGGCGCAGGGCGGCCATCCCGTAAGTAAGCGGGTCCAGGCGCATCGTGCATTGTAGCCATCCCGGAGCTCCCGAGGCAGGGAAAAAAGCGCCGGAGAGCAGCCAGATGGGAATGAGAATGAGGTTCATGATGGCGTGGAAGCCCTGGGTAGACTGGATCCGCCAGGCGATAATCAGGCCGATATTGGTCAGCGCAAAGCCAACCAGTGCCATCATCACGATGGCCAATAATACGGCGCTGGCGCTGAGGGCGATTCCGGCCAGCGGAGCCAGGCAAAGAAAAATCACCCCCTGCATCAGCGCCAGCGTGGTGCCGCCCAGCGCCTGGCTCATCACCACCGACCAGCGTGAAATGGGCGCGACCAGCACACCCTGCAAAAAGCCTGTCTTGCGATCTTCCACGGTGGAAATCGTGGCGAAAATAGCGGTGAACAGCAGGACCAGCGCGATCACCCCCGGATAGAAATATTCGACGTAGCTGACTCCGCGCGGCAGCCCGGCGGGATGAAACGAGGCGTTGAGCCCGATGCCGAGCAACAACCAGAACACAAGCGGCTGAAGAAACGCCCCGATCACGCGGCTGCGTTGGCGCAAAAACCGCACCAGTTCGCGCTGCCACAGGGTACCGATTTGCAGTATCGCCAACGCCATCGTCCTACCCGGTCTCGCCGGCGCGAAAGCGCCGTCCGGTCAGGTGTACAAACACATCCTCCAGGGTGGGCTTGCCGAAGGCTATGCTCTGAACCTCGGAGCCGAAACTATCGACGATGGCGCCGACCAGACGATGGCCGTCGCGACGCTCGAGTCGGATTGCACCATCCACCAGTTGGGCTTGCACACCAAGACTGCGGTTGAGCCGCGGCACGAGGCTTTGGGGGTCGGCCGCACGTACCACAACTACGTCGCCCCCTACCGACTCCTTGAGCTCGACCGGAGAGGCGAGCGCGACCAGCCGGCCGTCGTCCAGGATAGCCACGCGGTCGGCACGCTCCGCTTCCTCCATGTAATGGGTGGTCAGAATGATGGTTACCCCTTCGCCATCGCGCAACTCGCGCAGGTAGTCGTTGAATTCACGGCGCGCGGCCGGATCCAGTCCTGTGCTTGGCTCGTCGAGCAGCAACAAGCGCGGACGATGGAGCAGCGCCTTGGCCAATTCGGTGCGCCGCTGCAAGCCGCCGGAAAGGGTCTCGACCAAATCCCGGGCCCGTTCGCTCAAACCCATGCGAGCCAGCAATTCCGTCACGCTCGCGCTCAAGGTGGCGCCCGATAAGCCATACAGATGACCGTGGTGAAGCAGATTTTCGCGCACGGTCAATTTGTCGTCCAAGCTGGGATGCTGAAATACGACGCCCAGCCGCAGCCGGATTTGCGCCGCCTGGGAGGAAAGGTCGGAGCCCAGGATCAGGACTTGGCCGGTCTGCATCGCGACCAGCGTGGATAACAGGCGAAACAGCGTGGTCTTTCCTCCGCCGTTAGGCCCTAGGAAGGCAAAGATTTCACCCTCCGCGATAGTAAAATTTACCTCGCGCAAGGCCGGCCGCATGGCGTAGGAGAAACAAACCTGGCGCGCGACCACGGCGTCGCGGGTGGCGGCGTGGGGCACAGGCGGCAGGGGGGCAACCGAAGCGGTACTCATTGGGGTGATTATCACGCGCGGGCGCGCGGGGGGCAACCAACCTGCCGCCAGGGGCGCGTCGGCCGGACAAGCGCGAGTTCGCGCTTGTCCGGCCGACACTAACTGCGCAGGGAGACGGCGCGTTGCGCCGCTTCCCTACCACTTGCCGCTCAGGCCGCCGCTTTGGCGCTGCCCCCGGCCTCGCTCTCCTCCGCGATCGAACCGCGCTTGGAGAGCACTACCGCCACCGTCAGCATGACGAGCGAGACCACGATTACCAGCACCCGGCCGGTGCTCATCTCGCCCAGCGAGGAGGGCGCAAAGGGCGCCGCCAGGATCCCGACCAGGTTCATCACCTTGATCATCGGGTTAAGCGCCGGACCGGCGGTATCCTTGAACGGATCGCCTACCGTGTCGCCCACCACTGCCGCCTTATGCACGTCGGTGCCTTTACCACCCAGGTAGCCGTCTTCGATCTTTTTCTTGGCGTTATCCCAGGTCCCGCCGGCATTGGACATGAACACCGCCAGCAATTGTCCGGTCAGGATGGTGCCGCCCAGGAAACCGCCCAGGGCCGCCGCGTTAAGCCCAAAGCCGACCAGCAGGGGCGCGAACACCGCCAGGATACCCGGGCCGAGCAGCTCCTTCTGCGCGCTGGCCGTGACGATGTCCACGCAGCGGCTGTAATCGGGCTTCTCCTTGTATTCCATGATCCCGGGATGCTCGCGGAACTGGCGCCGGACTTCGTTGACGACCTGATAGGCCGCCCGCCCCACCGCCTTGATCGCGAAGGAGCTGAACAAAAACGGCACCGCGCCGCCGATCAACAGCCCCACGAACACCGTGGGGGAGTTGAGCTGGACCCCAATCTGTCCCAGATGCGCCTCGTCGATAAAGGAACGGAACAGCGACACGGCCGCCAACACCGCGGTGGCGATCGCCAGCCCCTTGGTCAGGGCCTTGGTGGTGTTGCCAATCGCGTCCATCCACGACAGCGTGCGCGAGGCCTCTTCCTGGTGCACCCCGCTCATCTCGAAAATGCCGTGGGCGTTGTCGGTAATCGGCCCGTAGGTGTCCATCGCCAGGATGAAGCCGGTGGTGGTCAGCAGGCCCAGACCGGTCAGCGCGATCCCGTAGAATTGCAGGGCCAGCGAATCGCGGAAGATGATCATCGCGGTGATAATCGAAATCGCGATCATCACCAGCGCCCACACCGAGGACTCCATCCCCTCGGCCATGCCTGAGAGGATCAGAGTGGCTGGGCCGGTCTTGGCCGCGGTCGCGCATTCCGTGGTCGGGCCGTAATCGGGATGGGTAAAGTAGTTGGTCAGCCACAAGGTCACGACCGCCAGCGCGATTCCCACCGAGGCAGTAATCGCGAAACGCCAGTCGGGCGCACCCGTGCGGGGGTCGGTCATGTAGAAATAGTTGACGATAAAGAAGCCCACGATCGAGACCGCGGCCGACACCATGTAGCCCTGCACAATGGGCTTCATCGGATCGCGCATCGCGGTGCCCGCGGGAACCCGCACGGCCATAATCCCGATAATCGAGGAGAAGACCCCCACCGCGCGCAGGATCAAGGCGAAGATGATGAGCTTGAGGGCAAAGGCACCCGCCATCGGCCCATAGGCGCGCAGGAAATCGCTTTCGCCCAAGGCGTAGGCCGCCAGAATAATCGCGGCCACCAGGGTCACCTCATAGGACTCGAAGACGTCGGCCGCCATCCCGGCACAGTCGCCGACGTTATCGCCGACGTTATCGGCGATCGTGGCGGCGTTTCGTGGATCGTCCTCGGGAATCCCGGCTTCGACCTTGCCCACCAGGTCGCCGCCGACGTCGGCGGCCTTGGTGAAAATACCGCCGCCCACGCGCATGAAGAGCGCGGCCAGCGAACCGCCGAAGCCAAAGCCGACCAGGACCTTCATCGCATTCTCGCGGAAGATCAAAAAGATGATGGTGGCGCCAAGCAGGCCCAGGCCGACGGTGAACATCCCCGAGACCCCGCCCGCCTTGAAGGCCAGCTCCATCGCGTCCTTGAAGCTTGTGAGCGCGGCGTTGGCGCTGCGCACGTTACCTTTGACCGCCAGCCACATCCCTACGAAGCCGGCGCCGTAGGAGGCGCTGACTCCCATCAGGAAGGCCACCGCGATTCCGATCGGCAGCTCCAGGCCGCTGTAGACGTGACGGTACATCAGGAACAGGGCCACGGTGATCGCCAGCACGAACCAGCGCATGGTTCGGACTTGGCGGCGCAGGTAGGCCATCGCGCCGATTTCGATCGCCTCGGCCACATCCGTCATCGATTTGGGTCCGGGATCGGCGGCCAGGACGATCCGCACCAGGAACAGGCCATAACCCAGGGCCACCAGGGCGGAGATTAGAACAAGCCACAGGATTAGGACCTGGGCGCCGGACAGCGCCGGCAGTATTATGCTTGCCTCACTCATAGTTGTTTAACGCTCCCACAGATGCGATTCGGGACCACCCTCCAAGATAGATTCGGCTCCAGTGCAGCCGCTGATGCATATAGGGAAGTGCGGCGAATCTCAAGACCGAAGTGTCGCCGCGAAAGCCTATGAGGTTTGCCCAATTATGTCTAGCATCTTGGCGCATCCCGCGCCCGCCCGGGCGCTCGCCGCGAGATGCGCGGTTCGCTAGACTGGCCAGCAAGGCGCAGGCGCAATGAGGCAGGCGGTTGATCGGCTGCCGGCGCGTGTGTTTAGTTCAACAGCTCGGAATAATATGAACGTCAACGTCGAAACCGCTTCAACCCTACGCCGCAAGGTCACTATCGAACTGGAACCGGACGAGATTGGTCGCGAACTCGATCGCTCCTACGCCGAACTCAAGCGCAGCGTCCATCTCAAGGGCTTTCGCCCCGGCCACGCCCCCCGCCCATTGCTCGAACGGATGTTCGGCGATCAAGTGCGGGCCGAGGTGATTCAAAAGCTGACCCGCGAATATACCGACAAGGCGCTGGCCGAACAGAACCTGACGCCGGTGGTCACGCCTGAAATCGTTACCGAGGAGACCGATCTCAAGAAGGTCCTGCGCTTCAGCGCCGTCTTCGACGTGGCGCCCCAAGTCGAGGTCAAGGACTACCAGCAGTTGCGGGTCCAACCGCCCAGCGCCGAAGTCAACGAGGAGCAGATCGATCAGACCCTGCAGCGGATGCGCGAGCAGATGGCGCCGATCAAGCGGGTGGAAGGGCGCGACGTGGTCCAGAGCGAGGACTTCGCGGTGGTCGAGTTGGAGGCCTACGATGCGCAGGGGCAGCCGGTCGCCGGTAGCAAAATGGACCACACACTGGTCAAGATCTCGGACAAATCGCTGGCTCACGGCCTAGATCAACTGCTGATTGGGGTCAAGGTCGGCGAGCATACCAGCCGCCAGCGCAGCTATCCGGCGGAATACGAGGAGAAGGACCTGGCGGGTAAGACGATCGAATGGCGGCTGCACGTACACGACCTTTTTCACGCCGAACTGGCCGCGCTCGATGACGAGTTTGCCAAGGATCAAGGGGATTACGAGAACCTGGCACAATTACGGGCCAAGTTGCGCGAAGATCTGCTGGCCCAGACTCGCCGGCAGGCGCAGGCTCAGGCGCGTGACGGCCTGATCGAGCTGATTTTGGAGCGCAACCCCGTCGACGTGCCCGAATCGCTGGTCAACCACGAACTGGCGGTCTTGGAAGGCGAACTGAGCGAGGCGCTGCAGGCTCGCGGGATGGCGGCCGAGCAAGCGCACGAACAGGCCCACAAACAGCATGACGAGCTGCGGCCGCGCGCCGTCAAGCGGGCCCACACCGCGCTGGTCCTAGATGCGATCGCCGAGCAGGAACAGGTGATGGTGGAGGACGAAGAGTTGGCGCGCGCGGTGGGCGAGATTGTCTCTTCCTCGGGCGCGGCGCGCGAACGAGCGGCCAAGTATTACGCGGAGGAAAGCAATCGCGCCGAGCTGCGACGGGCCCTGCGCCGCGAAAAGACCAGCGCGATGCTGTTCACCCGCGCCAGTGCGGCCGAAGAGGAGCCCGCGGAGGCGAAGGCGCAGACGACTTCGCCCGAAGCGAAGGACACTTCGGCGGAGGGCAACTAAGCTGGGCTTTGATAAGGCCGCCAATGGTGTTTCGATGTTGCCCATGAATTTTAAACTGGATAGAATTCGGAATGAGGCTGGTGGCATGGCGGCGCACGCTGCGGTAGCGGTGCCGGGTATAGTGTTTTTATGAGCAACCTGGTCCCAATCGTTATCGAGCAGACCGGTCGTGGAGAGCGGGCGTACGACATATATTCGCGTTTGTTGCGGGACCGGATCGTGTTCCTGGGCACCGAGGTCAATGACGACGTTGCCAACCTGATTACCGCGCAGTTCCTGTTTCTGGAATCCGAAGATCCCGAAAAGGAGATCTCCTTCTACATCAACTCGCCGGGCGGTTCGGTGACCGCGGGCCTGGCGATTTACGACACCATGCAGTTCATCCGGCCGCCGGTATCGACCTTGTGTCTAGGTCAGGCGGCCAGCATGGGCGCGGTGTTGTTGGCCGCGGGCCAGAGCGGCCGGCGCTACGCCCTGCCCCATTCCCGCATCATGATCCATCAGCCATTGGGCGGAGCGCAGGGCCAAGCCACCGATCTGGACATCCAGGCGCGAGAGATCTTGCGCTTGCGCGAAGCGATTAACAACATTTTCGTGCGCCACACCGGGCAGAGCTTGCGCAGGATCGAAAAAGACACCGACCGAGACCTGTTCATGGGGCCTCAACAGGCGGTTGAATACGGAATCGTGGATGAGGTAATCGTGAGCCGGGGCCCTTCCAAGGGATGGACGGGAGGCAATAATGGCCAAGCATGATGATCGCGCCGGCAGCCTGGTTTGCTCGTTCTGCGGCAAGAGCCAGGACGAAGTGCGCAAATTGATCGCCGGGCCGACCGTCTATATCTGCGACGAGTGTATCGACCTGTGCAACGACATCATCGCCGAAGAAAGCGATGGCGAGGAGGCTTTCAGCCAGACCTCGGCGGTACCCAAACCGGCCGAGATCAAGCGGGTCCTGGACCAGTACGTCATCGGTCAGGACCGGGCCAAGAAGATCCTGTCGGTGGCGGTGCATAACCACTACAAGCGCATCGACTCGCAGATGGTGACCGGCGACGTCGAGCTGCAGAAGTCCAACATTTTGTTGATCGGACCCACCGGGGTGGGCAAGACCCTGCTCGCCCAGACCCTGGCCCGCTTCCTCCAAGTGCCCTTTACGATTGCCGACGCCACTTCGCTGACCGAAGCGGGCTACGTGGGCGAGGATGTGGAGAACATCATTCTGTCGCTGCTGCAGAATGCCGATTACGATATCGAACGCTGCCAGCGTGGGATCGTATACATCGACGAGATCGACAAGATCGCGCGCAAGGGCGATAACCCTTCGATCACCCGCGACGTGTCGGGCGAAGGAGTACAGCAGGCGCTGCTTAAGATCATCGAGGGCACGACCGCCAGCGTACCTCCCAAAGGTGGCCGAAAACATCCGCAACAGGAATTTTTGCAGGTCGATACCACCAACATCCTGTTCATCTGCGGCGGCGCCTTTGTCGGTTTGGAAGACATCGTTCGGCGCCGCTTGGCGGGCAAAACGATGGGTTTTCGAGCCGACTTGAGCCATCGGGCGGCCAAGACGATTTCCGAGCTGCTGGTTGACGTGCAGCCCGAGGACCTGCTCAAGTTCGGCTTGATCCCCGAATTCGTCGGTCGGCTGCCGGTGATCGCGACGCTCTCCGAGCTGGAAGAAGATGCTCTGGTACGGATCCTGACCGAGCCCAAAAACGCCCTGGTGCGCCAGTACCAGAAGCTGTTCGACATGGAGAACGTCCATCTGAAGTTCACCCAGGGAGCGCTGCGTGCGATTGCGCGCGAGGCGCTCAAGCGCAAGTCCGGGGCACGAGGCCTGCGCGCCATCATGGAAAACATCATGTTGGACGTGATGTACGACATTCCCTCGCAGCCCAACATCAAGGAAGTGTTAATTTCAGAGGAGGTTGTCAGTCAGAAAGAACCACCACTGCTGGTTTACCAAAAAGCCGCCGAGACCGCGTGAGTTGGGGAGACTCCAAAAGAATGCTTTTTCGCAACGATAAAAAAGACAGTCGTGACAATACCGTGCAGATAGTGCCCTTGTTGCCGCTGCGCGAGTTGATCGTCTTTCCGCACGAGGTTTATCCCATCTTCGTGGGTCGGCATAAGTCCATCCGGGCGCTGGAAGAAGCCGAGGCCCAGAAAAAGCCCATCCTGCTGGCCGCTCAGAAAGACGCCAAGGTCTCCGAACCTACCGCCGACGATATCTACCCGGTGGGCACCCTGGGTGTGGTGGTGCAATTGCTGCGCCTGCCCGATGGTACGGTAAAGGCGCTGCTGGAGGGCAAGAAGCGGGCCCGGATCATCCGTCACACCTCCGACCAGGATTACTTCCAGGTCGAGGTCGAAGAGATCGAGGAGAACTACGAGCGCACCACCGAAGTGGAAGCCTTGATGCGTTCGGTGATTTCGACCTTCGACAACTATGTGCGCCTGAACAAGAAGATTCCGCCCGAGATGGTCACTTCCATCGCGGCCATCGAGGACCCCGCCTATCTGGCCGACAAGCTGGTCGGTCACCTTGGCATCAAACTTGAGGAAAAACAGGCCCTGCTGGAACTGACCAATCCAGCCGAGCGGCTAGAGAAGATTCTGGGCTACATGCGCTCGGAATTGGAAATACTGGAGGTGGAAAAGCGCATCCGTACTCGGGTCAAGAAGCAGATGGAGAAGACCCAGAAAGAGTACTACCTCAACGAGCAGATGCGCGCCATTCAAAAGGAATTGGGCGAAAAGGACGAGTTCAAGAACGAGATCCAGGAGCTCGAAGACAAGCTCCGGGAAAAGAAGATGTCGGCCGAGGCGCGCGAGAAGTGCGAGCGCGAGATCAAGAAACTCAAGATGATGTCGCCGATGTCGGCCGAAGCCACCGTGGTCCGCAACTACCTGGACTGGTTTTTGTCCTTGCCGTGGTACGAGTACACCGAGGACAAACTCGACATCAAGGAAGCCGAACGCATCCTGGAAGAAGACCATTACGGCCTGGACAAGGTCAAGGAACGGATTCTGGAATACCTCGCGGTGCAAGCCTTGGTAGGGCAGATCAAGGGACCCATCCTATGCCTGGTCGGACCGCCGGGAGTCGGCAAAACCTCGCTGGGCCGCTCGATCGCCCGCTCGATGGGACGCAAGTTCGTACGGGTCTCTTTGGGCGGAGTGCGTGACGAAGCCGAGATCCGAGGCCATCGCCGCACCTACATCGGCGCCCTGCCGGGCAAGGTGATCCAGAGCATGCGCAAGGCGGGCGCCGGCAACCCGGTCTTTTTGCTGGACGAGGTGGACAAGATGTCCACCGACTTCCGCGGCGACCCCTCCTCCGCCCTGCTGGAGGTGCTTGATCCCGAGCAGAACTTCTCCTTCAACGACCATTACCTGGACGTCGATTACGATCTGTCCAAAGTGATGTTCATCACTACCGCCAACACCCTGGAACGCATTCCCCGCCCGCTTCAGGACCGGATGGAGATAATCCGCATCCCGGGCTACACCGAGAGCGAGAAGCTCAACATCGCCAAGCGCTACCTGCTCAAGAAGCAGCGCGAGGCCAACGGGCTGAAGGAAGACAACGTCGAGTTCTCGGACAAGGCAATCCTGGGGCTGATTCGCCATTACACGCGCGAAGCCGGGGTCCGCAACCTGGAGCGCGAGTTGGCCGCGGTCTGCCGCAAGGTCGCGGTGGAGGTGGTCAAGAACGACCGCAACGCCAAGGTCAAGGTCAACAGCTCCAGCCTGAGCAAGTACCTGGGGCCTGCGCGCTTTCGCTACGGGCTGGCCGAACAGACGCCTCATGTCGGGGTGGCGACCGGTCTGGCCTGGACCGAGTTGGGCGGCGAATTGCTCTCGGTCGAAGTAACGATCGTGCCCGGCCGCGGCAAGCTGACGGTCACCGGGCAACTGGGCGAGGTAATGCAGGAGAGCGCGCAGGCCGCGCTTTCCTACGTACGTTCGCGCGCGGCGGCCTTTGGATTGGACCCCAACTTCTACCAGCGCATCGACATCCATATCCACATCCCGGAGGGCGCCATCCCCAAGGACGGGCCGTCGGCCGGAATAACTCTGGCCACCGCACTGGTCTCGGCGCTGTGCAAGGTTCCGGTGCGCAATGACATGGCGATGACAGGCGAAATCACGCTGCGCGGGCGGGTGCTGCCGATCGGAGGGCTCAAGGAAAAAGCCTTGGCTGCCCATCGCGGTGGGATCAAGACTATCCTGATTCCCAAGGAAAACGAGAAGGATGTTCAGGACATCCCGGCCCAGGTACTTAAGAACCTCAGCGTGGTGCGGGTCGAGCACATGGACGATGTGCTCAAGCGAGCGCTCGTGCTGGAAAACCCCGAAGGCTTCCTCAAGCCCTATGACGACGTCGATCTGGCCTTCACCCCGGAGAACCTGCCCGATCCGCTCATGAGCGAGGAGGACGAGGATGAGGACGACGAGCGGGGCAAGGAATCGCCACCGACTCCGACCTTGACCATGAGCTTGTTGGAAAATCGGCGGTCGGACCTTGACAAGCACTAACCGGCAGAGTTTAGCTAGCCCCTACTGAGTTGACTTCGGGGATCACAGCATGACGAAGACGGAATTAATCGAAGGGCTGGCTAACAAGCTGGGAATTCACAAGTCCGAGGCGGAGAAGGCGCTCAACATCGTGCTCGACGACATTGTTGCCGCGCTCCGCCAAGGAGAGCGGGTAAACATTTCCGGGTTCGGTACTTTTTCAGTCTCCTCTCGCCGTCCGCGGACCGGCCGCAACCCCAAAACCGGCGAATCCATCCAGATTTCGGCTAGCCGGTCGGCCAAGTTCAAGGCGGGAAAGCAGATCAAGGACTCGCTCAACGAGGAAAGCGCCGACACTGCCAGCGCCAGCGCCGGCTAGGCAGCCGCCCGCGGGCTTCTCGTCCGTTAACCAAACGGCGCCGGACTAACTCTGGCGCCGTTTTCATGCAGGTCTGCCGCGCGACGCGGCTAAACGCTTTGTCTCCGCCCGCACGCTAGCCTGAGCGCAACCCGCCCCGCCCCACTAGCCAGCCGCGACAATGGCGAATTGCCCGCTGCGCCAGGGCTAAAAAATCCCCTTGGGCGGAAGGCCAAGGCGCCATTGGCCGTACATCGCGCCGTTGGTATGGAAATCGACGGTGACATGATGCGCAGCCGCATGAACGTCGCGCCAAGCGCGCTGAATCGGCGAGGACAGCGGTAGCGCGTGAGCGCCTAGCGGCTCGAACAGAAGATCGATCGCGCTTACCATCAGCCGCGCGACGTACGCATGATCGCGGCGGTTGCGCAGGCGCGATTCCAACGGCGGCTCCTCGCCGCGGCGGGCGCATTCCTCCACCTCGCGCGCATCGCGCCGCATCAGTAACAAGGCGCAATCCAGCAGCGCGGCGGCTTCGGCCAGCCGGGTCTGGACGTGGGGAACCTGGGCCAGCGAGTTGGCGGCTAGTGCCGAGCCGCTGACCCGGGCATGGCTCGTGGCCCAATGGGCGAAATCGTCGATCGCACCCTGGACCATTCCTAGCGCGGGCGTCGCCACGCAAAACGGAATATTGGGGCGGAAAGCCACCTTGTAGATAGGCGCCGAATGAAGCCGGGCGCCAGGCGCGCAACCGAACTCCAGATCGCTTGCCTTGAGCACGCGGTGGGCGGGAACAAAGGCGTCGCGCACGGCGACCGTCTTGCTGCCGGTCCCGGCCAAGCCCACCACGAACCAGTCGTCGATGATTTCCACCTGCGAGCGCGGCAGCACAACGTAGCCCTGATAAGATTCCGCGGCCGAATCGGGGAATGTCGCGCCGAACAGGAACCAGGGAGCGTTGTCACAGTTGCTGGTGAATGGCCACTGACCGCTCAAGCGAAAACCGCCGGGCGCCCTCGCGCAGGTACCGATGGGAAACAGCTGATGGGCGAGAATCGTTCCAGGGTCGATACCCCAGATTTCTTCCTGAACTTCCAGGGGAAACAGCCCAACCATCCATTGGCCAGCCATCGTCAGGCTCGCGCACCAGGCAGTCGCCCCGCATCCCTGGCCCAACTCCAGGTTAATCTCTATGAGTTCGCTGAGGCCGTATTCGAAGCCGCCAAAGCGCGCCGGCTGCATCAGCTTGAACAGGTCGGCCTGGCGCAGCATCGCGATCGTCTCGTCCGAGACGCGGCGATTGCGCTCGACGCTGTCGGCGCGGCCCTTGAGAGCCGGAATAAGCGCGTGCGCGCGCTCGCGCAGTTGCGCGAATGCCACCTTCTCGCGCTGGGGATCCTTGGCCTCGATCGCTGCGCTCATGCCGCTATATGGCTTTAGTTCGGGTTCCAGGGCAAGCCCTGAACAACCGACCGCGTCGCGCGGAGCGCCCGGCACCATGCCGCCGCCTGCGCTTAGAGAAGCTTGGGGCGAAGCTGCTCAAGGCCAAAGCGGGCCAGTTCATGGTCTTCGTCCGCGGTCCGGCCGCTGATGCCAATCGCGCCCACGGTCACCTTCTCGTCGCGGATGCGCACGCCGCCGGGTAAGGCGGTCAGGTGCGGGTTGGCAAACCAGTTAAGCTCAAAGCCAAAATGACCCATCATGTCGCGAAACTCGGTGGTATCGCGGCTCATGTAGATCGCGGTAAAGGCTTTATCGCGGGACAGATGGACCGATCGCATCGGCGCCCCGTCCATGCGACCAAAGGCGATCAGATCGCCGTGCCCGTCGACAATCGCCGCGCAGATGGGCAAGCCCTTGTCGCCCGCGCGAGCGAAAATCGCGCCGATACACTCGACGCATTCCTGGTAGGTTGGTGCTCTCATAAGCGATCCTCCCTGGTCCCGAACCCGGATAACGAGCTTTGTGGGCAGCCTGAGCCAGGACCGCGCCTTAAGTCAACCGAGATCTGCAAAACAGCAAATTCGTTTATCGGCCTGGCTCGCCCTGGTTCTTCGGCTACTCAGCGGGCCGAGCAGCCCGCCTAGGTAACCGCGTACTTGGAGAAACTAAAGCCGCCGTACGTTTCGAGTGCGGCAATCTCATGAGCCTTAGCCAACCTGATTTAGGAAGGGGTCAGTGGCTGAGGAGGAAGGACTCGAACCTTCAATCGCCTGATCCAGAGTCAGGTGGCTTGCCAATTAGCCGACTCCTCAGCGCTGAATCGAATGTAGCCGCGGCGCGGGCGAAGGGTCAAGCGGCACTCCCGCCTGGCGCCGTCAATGGCGATCGGCGGCGTGCAAGGCCTCGGCGTGACGCTCCACCAAAGCGTCGCAGCGGGCCAGCAATGCCGGGTCTTCGCAATACGTTTCTATCATATAGCTCAGATCGCTCATGTCGTGGATGAGCAATCGCTGGTAGCGCTCGTACTCGTCGTCTTGGTGGACGGCCTTGAGCAGCGCGCCGACCTGATCCTCGATTTCGCTCTCTTCGGCCTCGAGGGCCGCGGCCAGGGCGCGCTGAATGGTCAGTCCGGGCCGCGCGGCCGCGCGCTCGCGCTCGAGCATGAGCCGCAAGCGGTCGATGGCGGCGTCGTCCAGCGGCAACGGACTCTGTTCATCCAATAGCCCCTGCACTTCGAGCATGGTGGAGACCAGGGTCAGCGCGCCGACATGGCCGGCTTCATCGCGGGCCATCGAATGCCAGAACTCGTGCAGCTTGGAGTCGGCGCTGAAGACCCGGGCATAGCAGGCATACAGCGCCATCGTGGCCTTCTCCAGCGCGGTCGTGGCCTCCATCAATTCGCGTAACGTAGCCATCTATCCGCGCATCTTAATCTTAGCCGGCTGGGCAGCAAAGAGCGGCCGGCGGCTTTCCGCCCGGCCGCTCTTGCTTGCACACGAAAGGCGAGCGCAGCTCAATGGGCCAGCTCGGTGGAACGTATCTCCCGGATTACCGTCACTTTGATTTGGCCGGGATAGGTCATTTCGTTTTCGATTTTCTTCGCCACGTCGCGCGCCAGCAGAACGGTATCGTCGTCGCTTACCTGGGAGGGTTCGACGATGATTCTCATCTCGCGTCCGGCCTGCACCGCAAAGCATTTGTCCACGCCTTTGAACGACTTGGCGATGGTTTCCAGATCCTCCAGTCGCTTGACGTAACTCTCCAGCACCTCGCGCCGCGCGCCTGGGCGCGCTCCCGACAGGGCGTCGGCGGCATCGACCAGCGGAGCCAGGATGGTCTCGGCCTTGACCTCTTCGTGATGGGCCGCAATCGCGTTGACGATCTTGGCCGACTCGCCATATTTGCGCGCCAGCTCCGCGCCAATCAGCGCATGCGAGCCCTCGACCTCGTGGGTCAGCGCCTTGCCGATATCGTGCAGCAGGGCGGCGCGACGGGCCTGCTTTTCGTTAAGCCCCAGCTCGGCTGCCATCGCGCCGCACAAAAACGCCGCTTCCATCGAATGAGCTAGCACGTTCTGCGCGTAGCTGTAGCGGAACTTAAGCATCCCCAAAAGCTTGACCAGTTCGGGATGGACGCCGTGGATGCCAACTTCTATCAGCGCGCGCTGGCCCGCCTCGCGAATGGCTTCCTCGACCTCCTGCTCGGCTTTGCGTACGACCTCCTCGATCCGTCCGGGATGAATTCGACCGTCGGAAATGAGCTTCTCCAAACCGACCCGGGCGATCTCCCGGCGAATCGGATTATGGCAGGAGATGACGACCGCTTCGGGGGTATCGTCGATAATGATATCGACTCCGGTCGCGGCTTCGATCGCGCGGATGTTGCGTCCCTCGCGGCCGATAATCCGCCCCTTCATGTCGTCGGAGGGCAGCGCGACCACCGAGACCGTGCGCTCGGCGACATACTCGCCCGCCAGCCGCTCGATCGCGATACTGATGATCCGTTTGGCGCGCCGGTCGGCTTCCTCGCGCGCTTCCTCCTCGACCAGGCGAATATGCCGGGCGGCCTCATGGCGGGCCTGCCCTACCATCTCCTCGACGATCGAGCGGCGCGCCTCTTCACGGGTCAGGCCGGCGACGAATTCCAACTGCTGGCGGGTCTGCTCCGCCAATGCTTGCTGTTCGGCCTCCTTGTCGGTCAGATTCTTCTCGCGTGCGCGCAGGCTTTGCTCGCGCCGGTTGAATTCGGCCTCGCGATGCTCGAAACTCTCGACGCGCTTTTCGAATACCTCCTCGCGCGCCTGCAGCTTGGTCTCCAGCGCGGACAGCGCAGCCCGGCGTTCGCGCAATTCCTGTTCGACCTGAGCACGATTTTCGACCAGCAGATCCTTGGCCTTGAGCTCGGCCTCCTTGATGATGATATCGCCCTTGTTGCGGGCTTCGGACAAAATTACGTTGGCTTCGGCCGTAGCCGCGGCCAACTGGTGGTTATCTCGCCGGCGGGTAAGGACATATACCACCCCGGCCACAATCAGAGCCACAATCAGGCCCAATGCGAGCCCGATCACAATCGTCACCTGGGTACACCTCCTTTGACAGGTCCGAGCGTTTCCGCCCTGGGGCGTTGAGCGGCTCGGCTCGCAAGCTCGGTTACAAGCAGATCCATGGGCTGGTCCCACGGATCCGCGGGCAGTTTGTCGACGATTTGAAAAGAGTAGGCCAAACCAACCGCGGTACAACCGGGAAGATGGGCCAGCAGGCGATCGTAATGGCCGCCCCCCCGCCCCAGCCGTTGCCCCGCCCAAGTAAAGGCAAGGCCGGGGACAAAAACAACCAGCTCTCGCACCATCTCGGGCTGTAGACGGCGACTACCGATAGGCTGGGCGAAGCCGCGGGGACCGGAAGCCAATTCCCGCAGCGAGCTGACCTGAACCAAAACCAGGCCTTCGCCAACATCCAAGCGCGGATAATAGAGCGCACGGCCACTAGCGAGGACGTCGGCGGCCAAGCGGTCGGTCGCCACTTCGCGATCCAGCGGGGCGTAAAGCGCTACGGCCGCCGCCCGCTGGTAGCATTCCAAGGCCAAGGCGCGCCTTTGAATCTGTTCGGACCAAGCCTGTGCCCGAGGTTTGGGAAGAGCGGCGCGGGCACGGCGCGCCAGCTCTCGAATCTGCATTTTTCGGTCATCCGCCATGAACTCTCCATGGCGGGAGCAGAGCTCCAAATCAGATCCGACCGGCAGTCCGGGAACCGGCCGGCAGCTCGGCGATCAAGGGTCGCTCGTGAGCTGGATGCCGCTGCTTACCATCACCGTATAGGGTCACCGGAAAAGCCCGCGAGCGCCATCGCCGCCCGCGCACATCTTACTTGGTCGAGCTCCAAAATGCCCCCGTCGTCGTTCGGCCAGCCTTTACCCCAAGCCAAGCGGCCGAGATGCGAACCTGGTCACTTCCTCTCCATGAACGATCGCGACAAGCGCTGATTCAACGCGTCGATCTGCTCGAGCAACTGGCGATGTTCACCGCGCAGCCGCTCCAGCTCATCGGCGAAGTTGAGCGCCGTCAGGATGGCCAGGTCCACCGCGTTGACACTGCGCATCTTGACGCGAATGGATTGCGACTTTTGATCGACGGTACGGGCCACCGCGCGGACCCATTCGGCGTCAGCCTCGCTGGCGACGACCAGATGCTGTCCCATTATTTCGATGCTGACGCTGGCCATCCCGTATTTTGCAGGGCTCCAGCCCCTCAGCTAAGGTCCAAGCCATCGAAGCGCGACAGCAACTTCTCGATCCGGCCTTTGATTTCCAGCCGTTCGCTTTCGTGTTGCTGGCACTGATTTTCGATCTGCTGGAGTTGATTGCTAACCTCTTCCAGGCGGCGATTGCCCGCGGCCAATTGCTCGCTTAGGCGAGCGTTCTCCTGTCGGAGCTGCTCGGCCCGCTCCACCAGCGCCTGAATTTTTTGCTCTAAATCGTGCAGTATTTCCAATGCCATGATGTACCGCTGGTAATGTATTTTTTAGCCAAAGAGGCTGTCAAGCAGCATACGAACTTCCGCCTTGGCTCTCCTCCTCCGCAAACAGCGCCTCGGCGAACTCACGCCCGTCAAAGGGACGCAGATCATCCAGTCCTTCGCCGACGCCCACAAACCTCACCGGCAACTTCAGCCGGTCGGCGATGGCAATTATGACTCCGCCCTTGGCCGTGCTATCCAGTTTCGCCAGCACGACACCAGTTAATGGCACCGCGTCGGCAAATATCTTAGCCTGGCTTAGCGCGTTTTGACCCGTGGTAGCATCCAAAACCAGCCAAGTTTCGTGAGGTGCACCGGGCAGTTCACGGCCCACCACGCGCGCGATTTTCTTCAGCTCCTCCATCAGGTTGACCTTGGTCTGGAGCCGGCCCGCGGTATCGATTAGAACCGTGCTCGTCCCCCGGGCGCGAGCCGCCTTGACCGCGTCGAAAGCCACCGCTGCAGGGTCCGACCCGGGCTTCTGTTTGATGAGATCCACCTCGACGCGCTGGCACCAGACCTCCAACTGCTCGATGGCGGCGGCGCGGAAGGTATCCGCCGCGGCCACCAGTACGCTGCCACGATCCGCCTTGAACTGAGCTGCCAGCTTGGCCACCGTGGTCGTCTTGCCCACACCGTTGACCCCCACCAGCATTACCACCAGCGGAGCCTCGCCGCTTTGAGCCGGCCGACGCTCCACCGCGCTCAAGGTGGTGCTGATTTCGCCTTTAAGCGCTTCACGAATGGCGTCAGGAGTCGAAGCACCCTTGAGCCGGCCGCGCACCGCGGCAACCAGCCGAGTGCTGGCATCGACCCCCACGTCAGCGCTGATGAGAGCCTCCTCCAGGCCCTCATAAATCTCTTCAATCGGGGCTCCGCCGCCCATCACGCTGCGCAGGCGACTCAAAAACCCCTCACGCGTGCGACGCAGCCCGAGGCGAAAACGCGCCAATGGCGGCGCCGCCGCAACCGGCGCCGGCACGACTTGAGGTGGCGGCGCGACTTCTACCGGCGGCGGCACGACCTGAGGTGGCGGCGCGACTTCTACCGGCGGCGGGAGCGGTGCGGGAGCGGATGGCGCGACCTCGATCGGCGCGGCGGCCACTTCGGGGGGCGAGGCTACTTCGGCAGGCGCGGGAGGAGTCCGGGCAAGCGCCGGAGCGACCTCGGCGGGAGGGGCGGTAGTCGCCGAAGGCGGCGCGAGCGGGACCGGCGGCGCGACTTCGGGCGGAGTAACTTCAGCCGGGGGCAAGGGCGGCGGCGCAGGCTCGGCCCGTGGCCTGACAACCCTGGCTGGAGCCCGCTTGCGCACGCTGAATTCAATTAAGACGCCCAGCGCGGTTAGTCCGGCTCCGCTGACAAAGGCTGAGGCGATCAGAATAATCAATTCGACGGTGTTCATCGATGAGGCAGGGCCGCAGGTGCAAGCTCAACGCACGCGGCCATCCCCAAAATACCAGCCCGCACCCCGGTTAGAAAACCAACCGGTTCAGGCCGCTTCGGGCAGCTTGAGGGAAATGATTCGCGATATCCCGGGCTGATCCATGGTCACGCCGTGAATCTGGTCGGCGGTCTGCATCGTGCGCTGATTGTGAGTGATTACGATGTACTGGGAGCGCTCCTTGAGTTCCCGCACCAGGCCGGTGAAGGCGGCGACGCTGAATTCGTCGAGCGGTGCGTCAACCTCATCGAGCAGGCAAAAGGGGCTGGGATTAAGCAAAAACAGGGAAAAAACCAAGGCCAGCGCGGAAAGAGCCTTTTCCCCACCGGAGAGCAGGGAGATCTCCTTGACCTTTTTGCCGGGCGGCTGAACCAGAATATCGACTCCCGCCTCCAGCAGATCGTCCGAATCCACCAACTGCAGATGACCGCGGCCACCGCGCAGCAACTTGGGGAAAACCTCGGAAAAATGGCGCGCCGCAGCTTCGAAGGTTTCGGCAAAGCGCTGGCGCGCCTCGCGGTTGAGCTTCTGTACGGTCTGATTGAGATCGGCCAGCGCCTTTTCCATGTCTTCGCGCTGAACGTTCAAGCCGCGGGCTCGTTCTTCGAGTTCGGCGACTTCGCTTTCGGCCGCCAAGTTGACTTCGCCGATACGAGCCAGGCGAAGGCGCAGATCGCTCAGCCGGGTCTCGTCGGCCCCTGCGTCACGTCCTTGCAGGGCGGCGGCCAAAGCTTCGGCTGCCTCGGCGAAAGTGATGTCGAAGCGCTCGCGGAAAGTATGCCCCAACTCCTGGCAAAGGGTGGCGGCTCGCTCGTGGCGTAATGCACAATCGACGCTTTCCTGCTCCAGGCGCGCGACTTCGCTATGCGCGGCAGAGGCCGTCGACCGGGCCTCGGCGCTGTGCTGCCCCAGTTCCTGGGTCTGCTGCCGGAGTTGAACCACGGCAGCGTCCAGCTCGACCTGGCGAGCGCGCTCCGTCTCCTCCTGTTGCGCCAGGCGCGCCAGCTCGGCCTCCAATTCGGCTTTCTCGGCACTGGCCTGATTTAGCGCCTCGCGGTCGCGCTCGAGCTGGCTCTCCAACTCGCCGGCACGCAGACTGACCTGCCGCAGCTCCTGTTCCAAACCCGCCAGTTTGGCCTTGCGCATCTCGACCCGCGAGGCCAAGTCGAGCATCGCTTCGGCGATCCCATCGGCGCGGGTCTTGTACTCCAAGCCTTCGGCCCTGGATGAGTTGAGCTGATCGCGCAGTTCCTGTTCCAACAGGGCCAACTCCCGTAGCCGTTCATGCAAGGACGGCAACAGCGCCTCGATTTCGTTCAGACGCCGAGACGCCCCCTCGCGGCGGGCCTGGGCCAGCGCGCGTTCCTGCTCGATACGAGCCAATTCGTTGCGGCGCTGGGTCAAGGCCTGCTCAGCCGCCAGCGCGATCCGGCGGCGCGCCTGTACCTCGCCGTTGCACTGTTCGCGCCGAATGCGCGCCGCGAGCAGCCGAGCCGCGGCTTCGCGGTCGATCTCCTCGGCCCCAGCCACGGCACTTTGGGCATCTTCGACCGAGATCAACAGGTCGGCGCCCTCGGCCTCGATATCGACCATGCTACCGCCGCTGATCAGGGTTTCGGGCCACACTACGTCGCCCTCGCGGGTGACGAAGACCGTCCCGTGGCCATTGAGACTGGAGGCGGCCAAGGCGCTGGACAGATCGTCGGCGACCAAGACTTGACCTAGCAGAGCTTCGGCCACTGGCTCGTAGCCGGGTTGGACGGAAAGCATCTCGACCAATCGGCCGCTGATTCCGGCCGCCGACAAGCAATGACGGGGCGCGGCGGTAGCGGGAGGCGGAACGAAACTCAATCGCCCCTTGCGATTGCGCTTGAGAATTTCGATCGCGCGCAGGGCAAAGTTGGGGCTGTCAACGATGACCGAGCTTAGCTGATCGCCCAACACGGCGCGCATCGCGGGTTCCAGTTCGCGAGGAGCCCGAATGACCTCCTGCAGGAATCGCGGGGTTTGGGCCGGTCGATCACCGTTGAGCGACTCCAGCACGCTGCGCAGCCGCTCGCCGGCCGCACTGCGTTTAAGTCGCTCTACCCGCGCGCTGGCGGTGGCCAGAACCTCGCGTGCCGCCTTGAGACGGGCAGCAGCCTGCTCGCGCGCGCCGCGGGCTTCCAACTCGGCTTCGTTGGCCGCGACTTGATCGGCTTCCTGCTCGGCTATCGAGGCTCGCCGCTGCTCCAGCTCGGCCTGGGCATCGGCGACCGCCTGGGTGACGGCCTGAAGCCGCGCCACGCTCTGGGTCTGGGCCTCGTCCTGCCCCGCCTGGGTCTGGCGCAAATTGGCCTGCTCGCCGCTTAAGTCGCTCAGTCGGCCGCGAATCACGGCGGCCTCGCGCATCAGATCCGCGATTTTATCTTTGAGGGCCTCAAGCGCGTCTTCGTGATGTTTGAGCTGGGCGGCCGCCGCTTCGTATTGCGCCTTGAGCGCCAGCAACTGCCCCTCGCTGTCGTCCCCCGGGTTGGCTTCGCGCGCTTGCCTTGCGCCGACCTCGGCGCGCATCGCGCGAGCGGCTGTCGCGCGCTGCTCGGTTTGGCCTATCCGATCGACAAGCTGAGGCTGCAACTCGACGGCCGCGCGCAGCCGGCGTTCGATGAAACGACGATTCTCCAGCCGTTGAGCGGCGGTCGCACGCACTCCTTCCAGCTCGCGCGAGAACTCGCTCAAATGACGCGAGGCTTCCTGCTCGGCGGTGCGCGCATCCTCGAAGCTTTGCTGCAAGGCAAGCTGACGGCCGCGGGCTGCATCAAGCTCTTGCTTGAGCTGCTCGCCGCGCGCGCTGCAATCTTCAAGTTCGGCCTGTTGGGCAAGCAAACGGCGCCCAGCCGCCAGTCGCTCCAGCTCGTCGAACTCCTGCTTGACGCTCTTGTAGGCTTCGGCTTTCTTGGCCTGCCGGCGGGCGTAGGCGAGTTGGCGCTCGATTTCGCTGACGACGTCTTTGAGCCGATTGAGATTTTCGAGCACGCGCTCCAGCTTGCGCTCGCTCAATTCCCGTCGTCCCTTGAACAACGCCAGCCCGGCAGCCTCTTCGATCAGCGATCGCAACTCGGCCGGCTTGGCATGAATGATCTCTTCGATCTTGCCCTGTTCGATGATCGCGTAGCCGCGGCTATGGACCTGGGCCGCCATGAACAACTCGGTGATGTCCTTGAGCCGGCAGGACATCTTGTTGATCAGGTATTCGGAATCGCCCGAGCGGAACACCCGGCGGGTGATCGCAACTTCGCTCAGGGCTTCGAATGGCGGCGGGAGCGGACGTTCTTCCTGGGCCTCGAGGATAAGCGATACTTCGGCCATCCCGGCCGCCGGATTTTTGTCGTTGCCGGCGTAAATCAGGTCTTCGCTGGCTTTGCCGCGCAAGCGAGTAGGCGCCTGTTCGCCCAACACCCAGCGGATAGCGTCGACAATATTAGATTTGCCGCAACCGTTGGGGCCAACCACCGCGGTGACGCCTGGGGCGAAACTAATCGTGGTAGGTTCGAGAAAAGACTTGAAGCCGACAATTTCAAGCGCTTTGAGCCGCATACCACCTCTCCACCGCCCTTTTCCCCGCGTCGCAAGCGCCGGCCCAGCCCTTGCCAGCGCGCCCTCGACACCCCAATACGTAAGTTTATCCCATACCGAACCGGTTCAGGTCAAGATAACGGCGCTAGATAGCGTGGAGGTGCGACAGGCCTACCACAATAAGTTGCGGTAAAGCGGAAACTTGGAGTTCAGCCCTGAACCAGTTCGGTGTTCCAGTAGGCGCTGTCCAAGGTGCTCAGATAAGGCTGCCATTCCTGGTAGCGCAGGCTGAAGGTCTCCAGATTAAAGGGGGTCCACTGCGGCCGGCGCGGCTGCTTTATAAGTTTCATTCCTGCCTCTTCGGGAGTCTGGCCTCCCTTCTTGCGATTGCAGGCATGGCAGGAACAGACGACGTTTTCCCACGAGGAAACCCCGCCGCGCGAGCGCGGAATGACGTGATCCAGATTGAGGTCGGTGCGGGAAAAGCGCAAGCCGCAGTATTGGCAGGTGTTGCTGTCACGGGCGTAGATGTTGAATCGAGAGAAGCGGACATGGCGCTTGGGAACGCGCTCGTAGGCGGTCAGCAAGAGCACTCGGGGCACGCGAATAAAGCCACCCACCACCCCAAGCCGCTCGTGATGGAGTTCGATTGCGAGGTCCCGCCAGGAGGCGAAATCAAAAGTTCGATACTGTTCATCGACCGCTTTTGCCACCCCTTGGTAAAGCAGCGCGAAGGCGCGCTTGACCGAAGTGACATGAACCGGCAGATAGGAACGGTTCAGGACCAGAACCTTGCTGTTGAGAAGAGAACCTCCGGCGGTTGGCAACCAGAGAGTATCGGCCGCGGCAGCCATGTCTTCATGCATGGTTATTGCTACGGGAGCCGAAGTCAAGCTATCGGCCGGGGAAAACCGCGCCGCTTGCGTCCTCTACTCGCGATTTTCTATGATGGGGCATAGGGAGTGTGGGAGGCGGTGGCTTGAAGTGTTTCCCGAAGCCGGAATTTCCCGTTAGTCGGAAAGACCGCGGCATGCCGCTTGGGCGTGTCTTGGCTCCGAACCGTTTCTCCCCACCCGATTCATCCGCATGCGCCAGGCAAGAGTGAAACGCGAACTGATTATCAATGCTTCCGCCCTGGAAGTAAGAGTAGCGCTGCTTGAAGATCGAGCCCTGACCGAGTTCATGGTCGAACGAAACCTCGTTCGCGGGCTGGCCGGCAACATCTACAAAGGCAAAGTAACCCGAGTGCTGCCGGGCATGCAGGCAGCCTTCGTGGATATCGGCTTGGAGAAGGCAGGCTTTCTCCATGTCTCCGATTTTTTGGACGAGGTCGGCGAATTCGGCAGTCTAGTCGAAGATATCGCCGAAGATGAACTGGACACCGAATTGGCCGAGGACCCTCCTGCCGATATCTCCTGGGAAGAAGGTCCTGGCCCCGACGGAGTGGACTTGGAGGAGGAGCCGGCGGCAGCCACTCCAGCCAAGAACCGGCGGCGGGGTGCACGGCGCAGCCGCCTGCCGATCGAGCAGCAACTCAAGCGCAACCAGGAAATTATCGTTCAAATCGCCAAGGAACCGATCGGCACCAAAGGAGCTCGGCTGACCTCCTTCGTCTCCCTTCCGGGACGACATCTGGTGTACATGCCCACCACCAATCATTTAGGCATCTCGCGGCGAATCGAAAGCGCCGAGGAGCGCAATCGACTGCGCACCATCGTGACCGAAATGCGGCCGCCGCAGGGAGGATTTATCGTTCGTACCGCCTGCGAGGGGGTAAGCAAGCGGGAAATTCAGCAGGATATCGCCTTTCTAACCCGGTTGTGGGCCGACGTGGTCAAGCGCGCGGAATCGCAACCGCCGGCGACCCTGCTCAATGCCGACCTGGATCTGGCTTTGCGCGCGATTCGCGACCTTTTCTCCAGCGACGTCGAGCGGCTGTGGTGCGACCATCCGCCCACCTTCGAGCGGCTGACCCAGTTCGTTCAGCAATATATGCCGCGGCTGCGCGCGCGCCTGTCTGCCTACGAGGGCCCCGAGCCGATCTTCGATCATTTCGGGATCGAACCGCAGCTCCAGCGCGCGCTGGAGCGCAAGGTATGGCTGAAGTCGGGCGGCTACCTGGTTTTCGATCAGGCCGAAGCGCTGACCGCGATCGACGTCAATACCGGGCGTTTCGTGGGCAAGCGCAACCAAGAGGAGACCATCTTCAAGACCAATCTGGAAGCGGTCGAAGAGGTCGCCAACCAACTGCGGCTGCGCAATATCGGCGGGATCATCATTGTCGATTTCATCGACATGACCAAGGAGGCTAATCGCAAACGAGTCAGCGAGGCACTGTCCCACGCCCTCAAGCGCGATAAAGCGCGCACCTCGATGCTTAAAATCTCGGAGCTGGGCCTGGTTCAGATGACCCGCAAGCGGACCCGCGACAGCCTGGAAGCGCTGCTGACCGAGCAATGCCCGCAATGCGAAGGGCGGCGGGTGGTCAAGTCGATCCCGACCCTGACCGCCGACGTGCTGCGAGGGATTCAACGCGAGGTCAGCCGGCGCAATCACGGCGGGATGCTGCTGGTGAGACTCAACCCCGACCTAGCGCGCTACCTGTACGGCCCGGGCTTTCCGGCCCTGGAGGAGTTGGAGCAGCGCTTCGACGTGAAGATCGTGCTCAAGTCCAAGGAAGAGCTGGAACCCGGGGTGTTCGAGGTCAGCCAGGCGCCGGCAGCCGCCTGAGCGGCCGCAAACGCTCTTTTCGGGCCGCCTCCCTCTCTCATACCCACATCAGCTACGCGGAGCCGATTCGTCCCTCGCCCAGCGCCAGACCGTCCCAGGCCGACGCTCGAACTCGGTCGTGCCCTGGGGCCGGAAAGACCAACAGCCCCAATCCCCCGCTGAGGACGAAGGCCGCCGCGGCCAGTTCGAATCCAGGGACATAACTGCCCGTCAGATCGAGCAATCTGCCCACCGTGTACGGGCCGCAACCTTGGCCGAAAGCTCCGGCCAGCGTCACGATCCCCATCAAGGTGCCATAGCGGCGGCGTCCCTGGCTCTGCGCCAGCATCACAGGCAGCACCACGTTGGTTCCCATGAAGATGCCCCAGAGCATCACATAGGCGACCACGGGTGCGATTCCAAAAGACAGATTCCGCGCCATCAAGAGCGCGACCACGCCGGCCGCGATCAGGGTGAAGCCGGCGAGCAAAGTGGGCTTGGTGCCGCGGCGATCGCTGAGCGCACCCATCAAAATCGAGCCTGGACCCAGCAGGAAGGCCTTGGCTCCAAAGATCACCGCGGCGGTGGTCGCCGCATAGCCGATACTGATGAGGTATGGGATGGTGTGGAAATATACCGCGCCCACCCCAGCCATATACAGAAAATTTATTGCTACCAGTAACCAGAAGCTGAGCGTGCGAAGCGCCTCGCCGACGTCGAGGCCAGGCAGAGCGGGTTTGGAAACCAACTGGGCTTCGGTCGAAGGAGTGGGTGCCAGCCGGTGCCACCAACGGCTGGAGGTCTCGATTCGTGCAGGCGTCGAAGCGGCCGCAGGCGTGCTCCTGACCATGAACAAACCGATCGGCGCGGCAATAAATAGCATCGGCAAGCCCACCGCGGTCATCGCCGCTCGCCATCCGGCATGAAGGAGAACGGCGGTGGCAAAACGAGGAGCCAGCGCCAGGCCGAGCGACATCCCGGCGGTAAGGATACCTATCGCCAGGGCGAAGCGATGAGAGAACCAGTTCGCGGCCACCACCGCCATCGGAACGTGAGTGGCAAGCGCGGTTCCGGCACCGATCATCGCATAGCACAGCACCATCGCGTGCAGTGAGTTGCAGCGGGCCGCGGCGACAAAACCGATGCCGGCCAAGGCCGCGCCGACCGCCACGATTAGGCCGGCATCGAAGCGATCGAGCAGGTAGCCGGCAAGAAGCGAAACCAGGCCCAAAAGCAATTCGCAGGAGCTGGCCAACTCGGAGACCTGAGCGTGGGACCAGCCGAATTGACGGATGAGCGGGTTGAAAAAAACGCCGAGGGTGCTGATGCTTGGGCCAAAGAGAAAGATCTCCGCGATCGTCAGGCTGATCAGCACCTTATGGGCTCGCCGTAACTGGATTGATATCAAGGATCTTCCTCCATCGGCCGCGCGCACGCCGCCGAGGCAGCCCTATTTGCTGCCTCCGGAACCGTTACCGCCGCCGGTGACCGCGCGCCGAGCCGCCAAAAACGGTTCGATCAAATCGAGCGGCAGAGGAAAGACAGTGGTGGAATTGCGGTCGGTCGCAATCTCGGCCAGGGTCTGCAAATAGCGCAGTTGCAAGGTAAGCGGATTGCTGGCCATCACCGTGGCCGCCTCGGCCAGCCGCTGGGAGGCCTGGAACTCGCCCTCGGCGGCGATGATCTTGGCCCGTCGCTCGCGCTCGGCCTCGGCTTGGGCCGCGATCGCACGCTGCATATCCTGGGGCAGGTCGATGTTCTTGAGTTCAACCATCACCACCTTGATACCCCAAGGCTCGGTTTGGGAATCGACGATGGCTTGAATGCGAGTGTTGAGTTTCTCGCGTTGGCCGAGCAAATCGTCGAGATCGGTTTGGCCGCCGACTGAGCGCAATGTGGTTTGTGCCAGTTGGAGGGTAGCAAACAGGTAATTTTCCACCTCGACTATCGCGCGCGAAGGATCGACGACGCGAAAATAAAGCACCGCGCTAACCTTGACCGTGACGTTATCATGGCTGATCACGTCCTGGGGCGGAATCTCCAAGGTAACGGTACGCAGATCGACCCGTTGCATCCGCTCGATCCCCGGGATGACAAAGACCACGCCCGGGCCGCGATGGGGCAGCAGGCGTCCCAAGCGAAAGACTACCGCGCGTTCGTATTCGCGCAGCACGTTAACGCCGCTCAAAACGATTATGATCACGAACGCGACTACCACGATGGCTACCAACGGCATGACGAACCTCCGCGTAAATGGCGCGCCGGCACAAAAAAGGCCGGCTGCGAGGGTAGTATTCCAGATAGCGTTGGTTCACAAGCCGCAAGCAGGACGAGCTCAGCTCCCCGCGGAGCGAAGCGGGTTAGCCACGGCTGGCTTGACGGTCAGTTCCAAGCCATCGACCGCGATGACCTCAACTTCCGTGCCCTCAGGCAGGCTGCAATCGCTGACCGCTCGCCAAATTTCTCCCCGCAGCGCGATCCAGCCGGGATGACCCGGAGCGATCGCCTGGCAGACTTCACCCCGTTCACCGACCATCGCTTCGGGCCCGATACGCGGCGGCCGGCGGCGCTGGCCCAGGCTCCAACTCAACAGCAGTACGACCATCAGGAGCGCGGCCGCGCCGAGGGCGATTACCCCGCGCCCGATCAGCAGATCGCTGCGCGAGGGATCGATCAGAAACATCGCGCCGATCACAAAAGCGATTAAGCCACTCACCCCCACTACCCCATAAGTGGGAACGAAGGCCTCCGCGCCCAGGAATCCCAAGCCCAGAATCAACAGGAGAGCACCCATGAAGTTGATGGGAAGAATCGACAACCCGGCCAAAGCCAGAAACAGGCAGATCGCACCTACGATACCGGGCGCGAAAAGGCCGGGATGAGCGAACTCCAGATACAAGCCCACCAATCCCGCCATCAAGAGCAGATAAGCCAAGTCGGGATCGGCCAGCTTGTCCAGCAAGCTCTCGGGAAAAGTCATGGTGTGCCGGATAATCGGCACCCCGGTCAGTAACAGTACCTGGGTCGAGCCATTGACTTCGACCTGCCGGCCACTGGCCTGGAACAGAAGGTCCGGGAGGTCTCGGGCCACCAGATCGATCACGTGCAAGGCCAGCGCCTCCTGGTCGTTAGCCGCCACGCTCCCGCGCACCGCCTGCTCAACCCAGGCCTGATTGCGGCCGCGATGCAGCGCGATGCTGCGCGCCATCGCAGCCGTGAAGTTCACCACTTTGCGCCCCTCGGCTCCAACCGGCGCGCCACCGCCGGGTTGGACCGGATGAGCCGCACCGATCGAGGTCCCCGGTGCCATCGCGGCGAGGTTGGCGGCAAGCGTAACGAACATGCCGGCGGAAGCCGCAGCGGCGCCCGGCGGCGCGACGTACACGATCACAGGCAGCGGCGCGCTCAAAAGAGCCTCGACGATCGAGCGCATCGAAGAGAGCAGTCCTCCGGGAGTATCCAGCTCGATAATCAAAGCGCGCGCCTGCCGGCGGCTGGCCCACTTCAGGCTGTGACGGACAAAGTCGGCGCTGGCCGGGTTGATGGTGCCGTCGATTTGGATCAGCGCCACTGGCCCTTGGGACGGGCTCGCGCTCCAAACCCACGGCGGGCTGCAGAAAAATAGCAGCATCAAACCGGCGATCGATATAAGCGCTTTCACCCTGCGTTCCCCCCAAGCAGGCCTGCGACCTTGGCTATCCGTCTGCTTGCCAACCATCACTGTAGTCTCTCCCCCAAAAGAAGAAACATGTAACGGCGCGGTCCTTTTCCCGTGAGCTAGGCGAGAGGGCGCAAACTGCGGAGACTTTTTTGCTGGTCAGGCCGAAGGTCGGCCGGCGCTATCCAATCCGAGCGCACGCATCACTTCCTGGATATCGGCCCACACCAAGCGCTTGTCAGCCGGGTTGCGCAGCAGGTAGGCCGGATGAAAGGTCGGCATCATGGGTACGCCCTGCACGCGCTGCCAGTGGCCGCGAAGCTTCCCGATTGGTGTCTTGGTGGCGAGCAGCGCATGAACCGCGAAGGTGCCCAAGCCGACGATAACTTCGGGTTTGACCAGGGCAATTTGCCGCCACAGAAACGGCTGGCAGGCGGCGACTTCATCGGACTCGGGATTGCGGTTGCCTGGCGGGCGACATTTGATGACATTGCAGATGTAGACCTCGCTGCGCTTGAGGTGCATCCCACGTTCGATGATGTCGGTCAGGAGCTGGCCGGCGCGCCCCACGAATGGCTCCCCCTGCGCGTCTTCGTCGGCACCTGGAGCCTCGCCCACGAACATCAAGCGAGCCCTTGGATCGCCGATTCCGAACACCAGATGGGTTCGACCTGAGTGGAGCTTGCAGCGCTGGCATTGGCCGATAAAAGATCGCAGCGCGGTCAAGTCGGCGGTCTCTCCAAGCCCCGGATAGAGGGTACTCAACTCATTTGCGCCCGCTGGTGGCGCGATTGCGGCGGCTGGCGTGGAAGTTGGGACGGCCGAGGTCGCCGGCCTGGCGGGCACAACCGGTGGTGCGGGCAATCCTTCCAGCCCTTCCTCGATCAATTGCGCGGTGTAATCGCGAATCGAGTCGATGATCAACTTACGGCTATATGGCCGATCGCTCATCGCAACCTTTGGCTCTGGAACAAGCCGGCGGACTCAGACCGCTTCAAAAGCACCAATGGTTTGGCAAGGGACACAGGGCCCGACGATCGATCAGCGGCGCGACAAGACTCGCACGGCGCCGGCCCGGCGCGCTGCCGCTTCCGGTTTCATCGCCGCGACCCGGTCCAGAATCAGGTTGGCTACCTCGTCCTTGCTCAGCTTGGGATGGGATTCGACACGCCCACTTGGATCGATCAAGCTGACGATGTTGGTATCCACAGCAAAGCCGGCGCCTTCGGCGGTAACGTCGTTGGCGACAATCAGATCGAGTTTTTTGTGCTGCAGCTTTGCCCGCGCGTTGTCCAGCAGCGCTTCGGTTTCAGCGGCAAAGCCAATGATCCGGCGACTGCCCTTGCGCGCCGCCAACCCCGGCAATTGATCGGCAATCGGCTCCAGTTCCATGCGCCAGCGCACGGAGCGCTTTTTGATTTTTTGCGCAGCCACCACCGCCGGCCGAAAGTCGGCCACTGCCGCTGCCATCACGAGGATCGTGCACCAGGCGAAGTTGTCGCTGGTCGCACGCAGCATCTCCTCCGCGCTGACCGTCGAAATGCGAGTGACCGAGCCGGGCACGGGAAGCGCCGTGGGTCCCGAAATCAGCCGCACCTCGGCCCCTCGCATCCAAGCCGCGCGGGCCAAAGCGTAGCCCATCTTGCCCGAGGAGCGATTGGACACGAAGCGCACCGGATCGATCGCTTCCTGGGTCGGGCCGGCGCTGATCAGGAGACGCTGACCGGCGAGATCGTGAGGGGTGAGCAGGTGCTCCACCTGCTCGACAATCGAGGCCGGCTCGCACAAACGTCCCTGCCCCTCGTAACCGCAGGCTAGCGGTCCGACCGCCGGCTCGATCACGGTGACGCCGCGTGCTGCCAAGCGGGCCAGATTCTCTCTGACCGTGGGATGGGCATACATGTGTACGTTCATTGCCGGGGCGAAGGCAACCGGGCCGTGGGCAGCCAAAAGCACGGTGGTAACGAGGTCATCCGCGATGCCAACCGCAGCCTTGGCGATGAGGTCAGCGCTGGCCGGTGCAATCACAATCACGTCGGCGGTATCGGCCAAGCGGATATGGCCGATCTGCGATTCCTGGCCAAGGTCGAAAGTCTGACTGGCAACCGGCCTGCCGCTCAAAGTTTGGAGGGTCAGAGGAGTGATGAACTGGGCCGCGTTGGGGGTCATCATGACCTGAACGCGGGCTTGGCGAGCCACCAGCAGGCGAATGAGTTCGGCCGCCTTGTAGGCGGCGATACCTCCGCTTACGCCCAAGAGGATGTTTTTTCCCGCCAACGCCATCAGAAATTCGCGGTGCGCTCCCGATTTTCAACTTTATGCCGCACCGCGCGTCGCTGGCAATCCGCGTGCGGGCGCGGTCTTGCTCAGCGCTCGATCTCACCCTTGACAAACATTTCCACGCGCTGGCGCGCCAAGTCATCGATTATCTGTTGCGGCGGATGCTTCATCGAGTAGGCGGAAATAGAATGGAGAGGACCGCCGATTTTGCGGTCGCGCGCCAACTTCACGCAGCGTATCACGTCGATCACGATTCCGCCCGAATTAGGCGAATCCTGCACCGACATCCGCAACTCCAGTTCGATCGGCGTACCGCCGAAGCCCTCACCCTCCACGCGCAAAAAGCAGATCTTGTTGTCCCGTTGCCAAGCCACGTAATCCGAAGGACCGATATGAACGTCGTCCGCGGGGAGGGGTTGCGGGAGCACGCTCTGAACGGCCGAGGTCTTGGAGATTCGCTTGGAGCCCAGGCGGGAACGATCGAGCATATTGAGGAAGTCGGTGTTGCCGCCGGTGTTGAGTTGATAGGTGTGGCGCAGCTTGATACCGCGATCGGCGAAGACCTTCATGATGGTGCGATGCAGGATGGTCGCACCCAGTTGCGATTTGACGTCATCGCCGACCACCGGGATGGCGCGGCGGGTGAATTCATTGGCCCATTTGTCGTCCGAGACGATAAAGACCGGCATGCAGTTGACCAGGCTGACGCCGGTGGCCAGACAGGCCCGCGCATAGCGCTCCACCGCCAGCTGACTGCCCACGGGCAGATAGCACAGCAGCACCTCGGCACCGGTATCTCGCAAATGGCGTTCGATATCGACGGCGGGTTGGTTAGCCGGAACGAAGGTGCGTTCCGGCGGATACTCGGTCATATGAGGCGCAACTCCGTCGAGTTGCTCGCCCATCACCACGTTTACCCCGTAGTGGGGCAGATCGCGCCAAATGGTTACGGTATTATTAGGTGGGGCGAAGCAGGCCTCTTCCAAGGGTCGGCCGACCTTGCGCCGATCGATATCAAAGGCGCAAGCGACTTCAATGTCGGTAGGGAGGTAACCGGCCAAGTTGTAATGCATCAGGCCCACGGGCGGGGCCTGTGGGCTGGCATGACGGTAGAATTCTATTCCTTGCAAGAGGGCGGAGGCGCAATTGCCCACACCCGCAATCGCTATCCTAATTTTAGCCATCGAGGATCACTCAGCTCCAGTCCCCCTCCCCTCGCGCCCCGGTCACACTCCGATAACTCCGCCTCAACGCGGATCCTGAACTTTCAAACGGCTCGCTCGCCGCCGGCACAAGGCTAGCCGCGCGTTCATTTGCTGAAGCGGGAGGGAAAGGCAGGTGCAAAACTCTGCTCGGGATGCAGTTTGCGGGCCCGCTCAATCAACACCGCCTCGCTTTCCAGGTTGTTCGGGTCGGGAATGCAGCAATCAACCGGGCAGACGCGCGCGCATTGCTCGACGTCGAAAAAACCCACACATTCGGTACATTTATCGGCCACGATATAGAAGATGTCCTGCACGGAGGCCGGGTGCCGCACCCCGTCGAGCTCCCATTCGTGACCGCCCTCATAAATCGCAGTATTGGGACATTCGCGCGCGCAAGCGCCACAATTGATGCATTCCTCGGTTATAATGGTCGCCATCAGCCGTTCGAAAACGCCGCCCTGGCCGCCGCCGGAAGCATAGGTGGAGTTAGCCTAATCAATTGGACGCCAACAATAGCGGCTAGCCACAAATGCAGCAAGCCAGGAGGCCTTTCAAGGGAGGGTTCCTATCAGTTGTTGGGCAATTTGAGCAAACCCCCGGCTCAAGGGATGGTCGGGTTGAGCACGCACGATCGGGACCCCTCGATCACCTCCTTCTCCGACCGCCGAGTCCAAGGGCAGTGTTCCGAGCAAGGGGACCCCCTCCTGGGCGGCCATCCGTGCCCCGCCACCGCTGCCGAAAATCGGCTCGCTTTGGCCACATTGGGGGCAAACCAAACCGCTCATGTTCTCGACCACGCCCAGGATCGGGCAGTGGACCTGGTGGAACATGCGCACCGCCCGCATCGCATCCAACAGGGCCAGATCCTGCGGGGTAGTCACGATCACGGCGCCGTCGAGCGCCACCAATTGGGCTAGCGTCAACTGAGCGTCGCCGGTTCCCGGAGGCAAGTCCACGATCAGGTAATCCAATTCGCCCCATGAGGTTTGCTGGAGAAACTGGCGGACGGCGCTCATCACCATAGGCCCGCGCCAAATTACCGGCGCACGTTCGGTAAGGAAAAAGGCCATCGAAATCAGCTTGATTCCATAGCGCTGCACAGGAAGAAAGCGCTCGGGGCCGGCGCTTTGGGGCCGTTCCGCCATCGCGTCGAACATCAGACCCATCGAAGGGCCGTAAATATCGGCGTCAAGCAGGCCCACCGCCTTCCCGGTCGCGGCCAAGGCAAGCGAGAGATTGGCAGCCACGGTAGATTTTCCCACTCCACCTTTGCCGCTGGCCACGGCAATCACGTGCCGCACTCCAGCCAACCGCACCCGGCCGGTTTTTTCACCCAGCTCGGGTTCCAGCCGGCGGATTCTAAGCGCGATCGGAGTCAGTTGCCGCTGCTGCCTCAACCGCGCCTGGATCGCCGCCGTCAGCTCACGCATCAGGCCATCGTTTTCGCTCGCCTGGCGCAAGGTGATGGCGAAGCCGCCACGCTCCTGGGGCGCGATATCCTCGACCATGCCAAGCGTGACGATATCGTGCTGGTAGCCGGGATAGGGTACCTGGCGCAGCGTTTGGAGGATCATGTCAAGTTTCGGATCGGCCACCGGTTCGATTATGGCAGAGGCGCTAGCAGCGCGGAAGGCGCGCCGGCCAGGAGCCGATTAGCTCCTGGCCGGCTTGCATCACATGCTATCAGGGAGTCGGAGAGGCCGAGGCGGAAGTACTGGCGCGGGGGGTGGTCGAAGGTGAGGCGGCGGTCGACGGCGAAGGAGAAGCGACGGTTGAGGCCGAAGCGCTAGGCGAGGCGCTCGCGCGAGGGGTGGTCGAGGGCGAAGGCGAGACACTCGCGCGAGGGGTGGTCGAAGGCGAAGGCGAGGCACTCGCGCGAGGAGTGGTGGAGGGCGAAGGGGAAGCGCTAGGGCTGGGCGAGGCACTGGGCGAAGGCACCGGTGAGGGAAGAGGTCCAGGCACACCTACGGTGCAACGGGTGAAGTCCAAAGGAGGAGCCGTGGTCAGGGGGCCAGGTTGCACCGCCGACAGAATGGAGCGAAAACCCAGCCTGACCGGATTTTCTTCAACCGCCGAAGGGGTGGTGCCACCTACCGCCATTCCACCGCTGGAGCTGGTGCCGGTCAGGGCGAAGGGAGCAGTCGCAATTTCGCTGGGAGTGCAGAACGGAACCAGGGAGTTGCTCTGATTGGCCATCGCGTCGATCGCGTAGGTTACTGGACCACTGGGCATCGCGTAGCCATTGCCGTTGCTTGAGAAGCTACCCACCACTGGACCGCCCGCGGGCAGTGCAAACTGGTAGCAAGCACAGGTTCCACCGTTGGGACAGGTCTGCGATAGCTTGCTGCAAAGCGCGGTCGTGGCCGATACACCGGTAGTGGTTACCGCACCCGAAGCCCCACTAGCACCCGAGGCGGCAAAGATCTCGGCCGCGCCGCCCGGACCGCTGCCGGCATTGGTGGCGACGCCACCGCCGCCGATGCTGGTCCCTTGCGTACCCGCACCGCTAGTGCTTGCCCCAGCCGAAGCCCCAGAAGCACCTGAGGCACCCGAGGCGCCGGTAATCAGGATCGGCGGCTGCGGTACGGTGTTGCTGCTGAAGTACGGCACCGCGACGAAGATCTCCACGCTGGTTCCGGGAGGAGTGATCGGCTGGGTCGCCCAGAGCGTGATATCGGCCGGCAGGCTGGAGGAAATAGCGCCGCTGGCCCCCGAAGCACCGCTGGCCCCCGAAGCACCGCTGGCTCCCGAAGTCGCGACGCTGACCAGCCCTGCAACCGTAGCTCCGGCTAACGACATGGTGGAACTGGAGCTGGAGGTGGGAGAAGAGGAGCTGCTTTCGGGCACCAAGGGGATCGTCAAGGGGCTGGCACCTCCGGTATCGCTCACGATTACGCCGTCAGTAACCGTGGGGCTGGAGGGAGAAGCGATCAAGGAATTCGTGACCGAGCTGGCCGAGCTGCTGGCCGAGGGTGAAGCGCTGCTGGAGGCTGAGGGCGAGGCACTGGCGCTGGCGCTCGAGGAAACCGAACTCATGGAGGAAGGGAGAAATTCGGTATCGGCCACGATCTCATAACTGCCAGGTGAAACCGGGCAGAAAGTGAAGTGCCCGCTGCCATCGCTGCGCGTACTGGAGACCACGTTGGCGTAAACCGCGGGGTTGGCGCCACTGGCCCCGCTGGCGCCACTGGCCCCGCTCACGATTCGTCCGATCTGCTCCAGCCACAGATTGGCGTTGCTGACCGGAATCGTGTCAGGACTGATAGTCGAGCCCATCACCGTGCCAGTCACCACGCTGCCGGTGATTACCGGATTGGTCCCGACCAGGCCGGCATGAATTTGCGGCAAAAACGCGAAGCTGCCGTTAGCCTGTTCGACTACGCTGTTGCAGCCGTTGAAGGACAAGTCAAGGTTGCTGAGCGAGGACGAGGAGGAACTCAGATCAATGCTATTGCCGGACAGATTTACCGCCGGCACGGTGATGCCAGTGCTGGCTTCCGTTGGCAAGGTCAAAGGATGCAGCACGCCGAAGCCATCCTGCACGCAGTTAAAGACGTTGGAACCCAGTGCCGCGCAGGCGTTAGTGGATGGTGCCCCTACCCCACTGACTGTGCTGGAAGAACTGGCTCCGCTCGCCCCACTGGCACCGCTCGCGCCGCTGGAGGTCGTGGTGGTCCCGTTCACCAACATAGTCACCATCAGTTGCTGATATACCCCGGCGCTCACGCTGCTCCTGCTACCCAAGGTGCTGATGAAGCATTCGTCACCGCTGCTGGCTCCAAGCAGATCGACTTGCTGCGGGGAGCTGGACAGGCCCGAGGTGAAAGTGACGAAACCCGCGCTGCTGGCGCCCGACGCACCGCTCGCGCCGGATGCCGCAAAACTCTCAGCCGCACCCCCGGGGCCACTCCCGGCGTTGGTGGCAGTTCCTCCGCCACCGATGCTGGTCCCCTGGCTACCGATGCCGCCGGTACCTCCGAGCGCGCCGGTACCACCCGCGCCCGTTCCTCCTACCGCACCGGTACCGCCCACCGCACTACTGGCCCCGGACGCACCACTGGCCCCCGATGCGCCAGTCACGGCGCTCGAGGCCGCGGAAGTACTGCCGCTGACGTCCGCGATGGTCACGTAGATGTGCTGGAGATTGTTGGTGCAAGCAGCCGCTGGGCTGCTGACTCCGATAGTGATCGGGACCGTTTGCTGAAGCGCGGCAGAACCGGGATCGGTATTCGTCCAGGCCCGACTGCCGACTCCCGCGGCCAGCGCCAGGACGGCTACCCCGATCAAGATCGAGACCCGTTTTCGCGCCCTTATGCCGCTAACTAGTCTTCTCACGGACATCCCAAGCCCTCCCTGAATAATTACTGAGTCCTCGTCATTTACGGCTGAGCTGGCGCGCCACGTCCGCTATTCACGAGGTATCCGAAATTTACCACAGCGTAGAATGTGTTCTGTGTTTTTAATCTGCGCAAACCGTCGCGGTTGCCCGTTACCTTTGCGCGTTTTATGGCGCGTCGCAGACTCACTGACTAAGTCGCTCAGCGCTTCCGAGAGAATGGATAAAACCGACTTGATTTACACAATCAAGTGTTTACTCGAACAAAGCCAACTCGTCGTCTCTTGCACGCATACGGATGGTCAATGATGATGGAACAACCAACACCGACGGTGATTATTTATCGATAGTTCGTCTAGATAATTGCTGAATTGAGAAAACTACGCAGCAACTCCGTCAGTATTTTCCCTTAAGCGTGAACGTCATATCGCTGCGAATAAACCCTTGCAGACTCACGCATCACAATGGACGATAGTTGACTGAGGACGACGATGATCGAGAGAGCTAAAGACCTAAGCTCGACGGGCCGGCTGGCAGGAGGCGTCGTTCGCTCCCGTCACGCCAGTCCAATAGTTCCGTAGCCGCTTAGATAAATGCCGAAATAGGCCAAGGCAATCAGAAGCACCAGAACCAGCGTTCCTACATCCGCCGCACGCAAACGATATTGCAAATAACTGGTCGGATTGGCGCTGTAGCCAAATCCTCGCGCTTCCAACGCCATCGCCATATTGTTGGCCTTGCGCAAGGCTCCCATGAAGACCGGAATGGTCACAGGCAAGTAGCGGCGAACGCGAGCTACCGGCCCACCACGGTTGAATTCATGGCCGCGCAGCGCCTGAGCCTGGACTACCACCAGAGCTGCGTCGATGAATAATGGCACCAACCTGAAGGAAAGCGTAATCGCGAAACTGATCCGGTACGGCACGCCCAGTTTAGCCAGACCGGTCGCGAATTCCTCCACTTTGGTGGTAGATAGAAAAAGCACCGAAGTAGCCAGCAGTTCAGCTAGCTTCAGTCCGCGACCGAAGCCGAACTCCAAAGAAGCTCGACTCAAATAGAGCGGCCCGAGATAGGCCAGCGGGCGGCCTTGGCGATAAAAAAGCATCCAGGTGAGAGTGGTGGCGAAAATAACGATTATGAACAACCAACGCAGGCGGTAGAAATTGGGCCATGCGTCGGTAAAATGAACCACACCCAGAAGGATCAGTCCCAGCGGAAGCAGCGCGAGCGGTTGATCGACCCAATATACCGACCAGAACACGGCGAAAATGCCGACTATTTTCACCGCGGGATGAAGGCGATGAATGAAGGTCTTGCGGTCCAGATACAGATAGATTGGCATCAACGCGCTCCGCGCAGGGCACGGACCAGTTCGGCTATGGTCAGAGCGTTGATTCCCAGCCGCCGGCCCAGTGCTGCGACCTCGGGCAGACGAAAAGCGGCCGCCTCGAGCAATTCGGGCTGAGCCAGCAGCTCCGCCACCCCACCGTCAAACAGCTTGCGCCCCTGGCTCATCAAGACCGCGCGGCGGGCATAGTTTGCGACCAACCACGGCGTATGAGTAATGATGATAATAGCTGTGCCAGCGGCATTCAGTTCGCCGATCAAATTCATCATGCGCAGTAGGTGGGGATAATCCAGCCCGGTCGTCGGCTCATCAAGGATCAGGACTTTGGGCGCCAGCACCAGCACACTGGCTACTGCCAGGCGCTGACGTTCGCCGCGTCCAAGCAGGAAGGGATCGCACTTGCGCAGATGGTCCAGCCCGACAGCCTGCAGTACCTTTTCGCAACGCGCATCAACCTCCTTGGGGTCGAGGCCGAAGTTGCGCGGGCCAAAGGCTACTTCGTCCTCGACCGTGGCGGCGAAGATCTGGTGGTCGGGATTCTGAAAGACGTAACCGACCCTGGCCGCGATCTGGGCCGCGGTCAAAGCCTCTACTGGATTGCCCGCCAGCAATACCCGACCGCGCTGAGGGCGCAAGAGCCCCACGATGTGTTTGGCCAACGAGGTCTTGCCCGATCCGTTTTGCCCGACAATCGCGACAAACTCGCCATCCTCGACGGTCAAATCGACCTCGTCCAGGGCCGGCATCGCGCTCTCGGGATAGATATGACCGAGTCCTTCGACGCGCACCAATGGCGCAATCACCGGCCGGTTCTGCTGGTTCTCATTGGGAGCGAAGCGTGAATGAGAGCTTGGACCTGGCGAAGCAGGATCGGGCGGCCTCACTTGGCTCCCCATAGAAGCTTCGATCAGCGCCTGGGCCTGATCCAGATCGCGCGCATAGCCCTCGATTCCCAACTCGGCGAGCACCTGGTTGATCCCGGGCGGCCGCACACCGCATTTCTCCAGCATCTGCACCTGGGTCAGGATCCGCGCGGGCGGCCCATCGGCGACAATTTCGCCATGATCGAGCACGATCACGCGATCGCAGTGGCGCAATTCCTCGGTTTCGTGCTCGATTACCACCAGGGTGAGTCCCTGATCGCGAAGCTGGCTTATCAGACAAAAGACCTCGGCGCGGCCCTGCGGATCGAGATCGGTGGTGGGCTCATCGAGAACTATCAGTTGGGGGCGCAGGGCGAGGGCGCAGGCTATCGCCAGACGCTGCTTTTCCCCGCCCGAAAGCGAAGTGGGATCGCGGGTTTGAAAACCCCGCAGTCCCACCGCGGCCAGGGCCGGCTCTATTCGAGCGGCGATCTCTCGCGGAGGCAGACCGAGCTGCTCAAGGCCAAAGGCGACTTCGTGGGCGACATTGGTCGAGAATAGTTGGGCCTCGAAGTCCTGAAAGACCATCGCGACCAAGGGGGCGATCTCGGCTACCCGTGTCCCCGCAAGCATGCGGCCGCAAACTTGGCCGACACCGGTAAAACAGCCTTCCTCGAAGGTTGGCACGATGGCATTGAGGGTTTTGGCCAGGGTTGACTTGCCGGCGCCGGAATGGCCCAGGACGGCCAGGGTTTGGCCGCGCTCCAGGCGCAAGCTGACGTTGCGCAAGGCCGGACTCGCGGCGTCGCGATAGGTAAAGCTGACAGCTTCCAGCGAGATTGCGAGAGGTGATTGCGCCGCAAGCGCATCAGGTGCTTGCCAAGTCCGGCTCACATCAACCCCAAGCCCGTGGCCGCCAACAGCACAAAGGGCGTCACGACAATCGCGATCGCGCGATCGTAGGGTGGATGCAACATGCTGGCCGGCAGCAGGTGCGGCAACCACATTCCGGTGGAAATCAGATTACCGGTGGCCCAGGCCCCGCTCACGCCGGCGCCGAGCATTAGCAGACCGATCCTGGACTGAGCAGGCGAGCGGCGAGGCAACTCAGGCATGACGTCGCGATACAGGAGGCGGCCGGCTTTGACCCGCGGATAGAGCGCCGCGAGCATGAAGGGCGCCAGCACCAGGGTGGCAATCATGTTGTTGAATACGATCACGTTGCCCAGCAGGGCAAAGGGCCGTAGCGCCATCAGGTTTTCGCCCCAGCCCACGATATCGGCGCAGAAGGCACTGGCCAGCAGGCAAACAAAGACGAACTTCGCGGCAAGCCTCGGCGAGGTCAGGAGCGGGCCTTGCTCTCCGGCCAGTAGCTGCCAGGTCTTGTAAGGGACATAGCCGTAGGCCAGGTTGCCCAAGAACCCGAAGATATCGCCGGGGCCAACTCCGCCAAAAAAATCACCGATCAAGTTGCCGATTGCCGCGCCCCATCCCGCCGCCGGCCCAAAAAGAAAGGAGCAGACCACGGGGATCGCGTTGGCCGGCCGTACCTCGGTGACCCCGGGAATCAAGGGGATGACTTTGAAGGGAATCAGCACGGCGGCGTACAACGAAGCACAAATCGCCGTCAGCACGACCATCCGGGTGTTGCGCCAGACCAAAGCAAGATCGGTCATCGGCCCCGCTCCCGGTACCATCCGAGGAAACTGCGGCCTGGTGAGCAACCTGCGCGCACGGCGTCAAACGCGGCGCAGCTCGCGAGCCACTTCATAGGCAAAGTAGGTAATAATCAGATCGGCCCCGGCGCGCCTGATGGCGGTCAGCACCTCCATCGTGGCCAGGCCCTGGTCCAACCAGCCATTGCGACCGGCCGCACACAGCATCGAGTATTCACCCGAGACATTGTAGGCCGCCAGCGGGCAGGCGAACTTCTGCTTGACCCGGTAAATGAGGTCGAGGTAGGCCAGCGCCGGCTTGACCATCACGATATCGGCCCCTTCCTCCAGATCGAGCGCGACCTCGCGCAGGGCCTCGTCGCCGTTGGCCGGATCCATCTGGTAGGAGCGACGATCGCCAAACTGCGGGGCCGATTGCGCGGCCTCGCGAAAGGGACCGTAAAACGCGGAGGCGTATTTGGCCGAATAAGCCATAATCGCGACTTGGTCGAACCCAGCCTGATCCAGGGCGCGCCGGATCGCCCCCACTCGGCCGTCCATCATGTCGGAGGGTGCGACCAGGTCCGCGCCGGCCTGCGCGTGCGAGAGCGCGGCGCGGGCGAGCAACTCCAGCGAGGCGTCATTATCTACCACACCGTCGCAAACAACGCCGCAATGGCCGTGGTCGGTGTATTCGCATAGACAGACGTCGGTAATCACCGCCAAGTCGGGCACATGCTCTTTGATCTCGGCCACTGCGCGCTGGACGGCGGCGGCAGGATTCCAGGCTTGGCTGCCCGAGGCGTCCTTGGTGTCTGGGATGCCGAACAGAATCACCGCGGGCACGCCTGCCGCGTGCAGCTCGCGCGCCTGCTTAAGGGCGCGGTCCACCGACAGTTGCGCCACTCCCGGCATCGCGTCGATCGGCAGGGCCTGATCGCGTCCCTCGCGCACGAATAGCGGGGCAATCAGATTATCGGGCGACAGTCGGGTCTCCCGCACCATCCGGCGCAAGACCGCGCTGCGGCGCAGGCGGCGCGGCCGACTTAAGGGAAATGGCATGAGCTGTAAGTCCTCGACATGAGATCTATGTTAGATTTGTTTTATATCGGTTGCGCGCGACGGGCAAAACGCCATCACCATTCATACGGGAGGCAGGAAACCATGGCCGGGAAATTCGTGCCGCTGAGCGATGAGATCTACGACTACGTGTTGCGCCACGGCCATAACCGCGATCCCCTGCTGGCCGAGTTGCAGGCGGAAACCCATCGGCGGGCGGGGATTCACGCGCGGATGCAGATCGATCCGATACAGGGGAGCTTGATGGCCCTGCTGGTGGCGGCCAGCGGGGCCCAGCGAGCGCTGGAGATCGGCACCTTCACCGGGTACAGCGCGCTGTGCGTGGCGCGCGCGTTGCCGCCCCAGGGGCATCTGTTGTGTTGCGACGTAAGCCAGGAATGGACAGCGATTGCGCGACCCTATTGGGAGCGTGCCGGAGTCGCCGCCAAAATCACGCTCAAGTTAGGGCCGGCGCTGACCACCGTGCGAGCTCTCCCCGCTCAGCCCAGCTTCGACTTCGCCTTCATCGACGCCAACAAGGACGACTATCCCGCCTACTACGAAGAAGTCCTTACGCGTTTGCATCCCAACGGCTTGATCCTGGTGGACAACGTCCTTCAGCGCGGACTGGTGGTGGACGCCCACGCCAACGATAGCGAAGTGCAGGCAGTGCGCGCTCTCAACGAGCGCATCGCCAGCGACAAGCGGGTGGATGCGGTGATGCTGCCGTTGGCCGACGGACTGACGATCGTGCGCAAGAAATAGCTTGGCGTCTTTATCTGCTAATAGATCCCAGGAACCAGCCGTCAGGTACAGGCACAGCAGGCCTCGTACTGCGCACCGAAGTTGGCATCCAGTAACCTCTCTTCTGAAGGGATGCGCGCCAGGAGCTGCACTACGAGCAGCGTCCTGAGCATAACCCCGACCCCGGAACGAAAGGCCATGGCCCATACCAGCGCGAGGACGATCATCCTCGGTAGCCGAGATGGCGGATGACGCCATAGATTCGGACCTCTTCTCACGTTGTCAAACCGCCTGTGGCGGATTCTCCACTTCGTTCAGAATGGCATGAAGGCGAGTGGCGATTCGCCTCCGTTCCCCTCCTGTCATGTTGAGCTGCGGGCACAACGGTCCGCGCCACATGAAGGCCTGGCCGCCCACACCACTAAAGGCCGGTTTTCTGCTGTCTGCTAGGCCGCAGATGACAGAGCCCGTGAATTCAGGCATTCAGCGAAGCAGGCTGCTCTAGCAAACGGAAATCAGGTCGGCGGTATGCCGAAGTATTCGCAGACTGCGGCAAATAGGCCGTCGATAGTGTAGTCGCTAGCGCTCGCCACTACCTTAAAGCCATACTGGCGCGCGGTCTGCTCCGTGATCGGTCCAATTACGGCCGCCGCTTGTCCGGGGGCTAGCGGACCAATCAAGGAGCTGAAATTAATCACCGTACTGGAACTGGTGAAAGTCACCAGATCGATCCCGCCCGCGGCCAGTCGGCCGCGCAAGCTTGCCAGTCCCAGCGGTTGCGGCCTGACGGTGCGATAAGTTGCCACCACGTCAACTTCAGCGGCACCGGCCTCGCGCAGCATCTCGATCAGGACTTCGCGAGCCACCTGCGCGCGCGGGATCAGGAAGCGCGCGCCGGCAATTCGCTCTCGGCCGATGGCCGGAATGATCGCTTCGGCGCGATATTCGGCCGGAACCGCGTCGGCCAGCAACCCGTAATCACTCAGCGCCCGGGCAGTGGCGGGGCCGATTGCGGCCAAGCGCGCCTGGCCGAGGGCGCGCACGTCGAGTTTGAGCTCACGCAGACGGCGCATGAACCATTGCACGCCGTTGGCGCTGGTGAAGACGATCCAGTCATAGCCGGCCAAATTGGCCAACGCCCGATCCAGCGCGGCGTAATCATCGGGCACCTGGGCGGCGATGGTTGGCAGCTCGAAGACCTCGGCTCCAAGCTCGCGCAGGCGATCGGCCAACGGACCTGCACCGGCGCGGCTGCGGGTAACCACGATCCGGCGGCCGAACAACGGCCGTCGCTCGAACCATTGAAGCTGCGCCCGCAAACCGGCAACCGCGCCGATCACGAAGATTGCGGGTGGGGCAAGCTGCGCGCTATCGACCTCGCGCGCAAGCCGAGCCAAGCTGGTGACCAGGCTGCGCTGAGCCGCCCCAGTCCCGTGACTGATGGCGGCCGCAGGGGTCTCGGCAGGCAGTCCGGCGGCGATCAATTCCGCCGTGATTGCATGCAGGCGCGCATGCGCCATCAAGAGCACCAGGGTGCCGCGCTGGCAGGCCGCTTTGGCTAGATCGGTCCATGGCACGGCCGCCTCGGGCTGTTTGTTCGGCTCCTGATGGCCGGTGACGATCGCCACGAACGAGCCAAAATCGCGATGGGTCAGAGGGATACCGGCGAAGGCCGGGACCGCAATCGCGGAGCTTATCCCCGGCACCACTTCGAAACGGATTCCGGACTGGGCTAAGGCCAGCCCTTCTTCGCCGCCGCGCCCGAAAATGAATGGGTCGCCGCCCTTGAGGCGCACCACGGTCAGGCCGGCTTGCGCCTTTTCAACCAGCAAACGGTTGATTTCCTCCTGCTCCATCGCCCGCCCACCACCGCCTCGCTTGCCCGCGTAGATTTTCTCGGCCTGCGCAGGAGCCAAAGCCAGCAATTCTTCATTGCTCAAGCGGTCGTAGATGACGACATCGGCACGCGCCAGCAAGCGCGCCGCGCGCAGGGTGAGCAAATCCACCGCGCCAGGGCCTGCGCCCACCAGATAGACGCTCCCCGCGGCCGGCATCAGAGGATCAGCTCATGGGCGCCGTTGGCAATCATCCGTTCAGCCAGCGTCCTGGCGGCCTCGGTTACCAGCGCCGTTTGGGGACTACCCGCCAGCGTCACTTCGTCACCCATCCATCGCGCACCGTCGAGGCTGAACAAGGAGGCGCGTAGGGTAAGCGCGTTCGGACGGGCCCACGCCCGCACCCCAACCGGCGAGGCGCACGAAGCCCCCATCGCGGCCAGAAAGGCCCGCTCGGCCTCAATCTCGCATCGTGTGACGGAGTCGTCCAGAGCCACGATTGTGCGTTCGATTTCGGCGCTATCGGCAACCGGGCCGGCGTTGAGGGCCTGCAGTGCCAACGCCCCTTGGCCGCCTGCGGGAACAAAATCGCGCTCGGGAAGCCGATGCCAGGCGAGATCTGAGGCGCGGCCCAATCGCTTAAGGCCAGCCAGCGCCAGGATAATAGCGTCGAATTCACCAGCGGTGAGTTTGGCCAAGCGGCTATCGACGTTGCCGCGCAAAGGGCGCACGTCGAGGTCGGGACGCAGGCGCAAGGCCTCGAAACGGCGGCGCAGCGAAGCGGTTCCCAGGCGAGCACGGGCGGGTAGCTCGGGCAAGTCCGAGGCGCCGATCAGCACGTCGGCCGCATCTTCACGCGCCGGCACCGCGACCAGTCTGAATTGCGGAGCAAGCTGGGCGGGAAGATCCTTCATCGAATGGATCGCCAGGTCGATTCTTTTCTCAAGCAGGGCCTGTTCCAGTTCGCGTACGAACAAGCCTTTGCCGCCGATTTGCGCCAATGAGGGTGAACTCAGCCGATCGCCGGTGGTGCTGATCGGTACGATCAGCCATTCCAGATCCGGCCGCGCCTGGCGCAATTGGCGAGCGATCAGGCCAGTCTGGGCTAGCGCCAGTTGACTGGGACGCGAACCGATTCGCACCTGCGTCGCCATCGCGCCCTCGCCTCAGTCCTCGCTCTCCTCGCCGTCATCGAGAGGGCCCGCCAGGGCGGCGCGGGTGTCGGCCAACGCAACCAGGTCGCCTCCCAGCAGCCGACGCGCCACTTCAGCCACGTAGGCCGCATCGGCCACGCCACGGCTGCGCCGCAATTCGGAGACGATTTGGTGAAGAATCTTATTGACGAGCCCGCGGGTAAGCCCTTCGATATGGCTACGTTCGCGAGCGGGCAAAGCCGCCAGCCAGGCGCGATGGCGGTCCAGTTCGACCGTGCGCAGGCGCTCGATATTGGCGCGAATGTCCTTGATAGCCGGAACCAAGTCCAAACCCGTAAGCCATCGCCAGAAGGCTTCCAGCTCCAGTTCGACGATCTCTTCAGCCTGTCGCGCCGCACGCGCGCGCTCGCCGCGAGTATCTTCGATTACCGCCGCCAGATCGTCGATATCGTAGACATAGACGTTTTCCAGCCCGTTAAGTTCGGGTTGGAAATTGCGCGGTACTCCGAGATCGATCAGAAAGACGGGGCGGTATTTGCGCTCATGCATCGCGGCCCGCAATTCATCCAGCGCCACTAGAGGGCGCGAGGTGGCCAGCGAGCCGATTACGACATCCGCAATCTTCAAGTAAGGCTTGAAATTATCGAAGGGCACCGCGGTCCCGCCCAGCGCGCGCGCCAGGGCCACGGCGCGATCGAAAGTGCGATTGGTGATGAGGAGGGATTCCACGCCCAAGCGGCCCAGTTGGCGGGCGGTGGCCTCGGCCATCTCACCCGCACCCAACAGGAGAACGGTTTTGTGTTCGAGCGAATCGAAAATCTGGCGGGCCAGGGTAATCGCGGCGGTGCTGACCGAGACTGCACCGTGACCGATCAGGGTCTGTTCGCGAACTTTCTTGGCGACGGCAAAGGCCCGATGGAAGGCGCGATGGAGGATCAGGCCCACCGAGCCAGCTTCAGCGGCCTGGGTGTATGCGGCTTTGAGCTGGCCCAGGATCTGGGGCTCACCTACCACCATGGAATCCAGGCTGGCGCCGACCCGGAACAGGTGGCGCACCGCCTCGCGCCCCTCCAGGCGATAAATGTTGGGGGCAAAGCCGGCACTGGCCAAACCGCGCTCGGCGGCAAAAAACTCCACGGCTTGAGCGGCGGCCTGCGCGGCCTGCGCGCTCACCCCGATCAGCTCGACTCGGTTACAGGTCGATAGGAGCGCGGCTTCGCTGAGCGCGGAGGCCTGATGGCGCAGGCGCCCGAGCACGGCGCCTATCTCATCGTCGGCAAAGGCAAGCTGCTCGCGCAACCCGACCGGGGCCGTGCGATGGCTGATACCGGTAATGAGCAGGTCCTGTTTCACGTCAGCCGAAGCTGCCCCCGTGCTTGCCTGGAGAGAGCAGACTCAAGCCTACGAAAGATCCGGCCAGAATAACGAACACCATGATGGTCAGAGTCGCGGCCCGCCGCCCGCGCCAACCCGCAGTCAGGCGCGATTGCAACAATGCGGCATATAGGACCCAGGTGACAAGCGCCCACGACTCGCGCGGCTCCCAGGACCAAAAATGGCCCCAGGTATTCTGGGCCCACAGCGCGCCGCTCAAAATAGCCAGGGTCAGGAGCAGAAAACCCCATCCCAGCAAGCGATAGTTAACTTGATCCAGCCGCTCCAGGCTGGGGATCTTGCCCACCGCGCCCGGCAGCGGGCGATGGGCCTTGAGCCTGGATTCCTCAAAAAGATAGACCACGCTGACCACCGCCGCGAGCAACAACAAAGCCTCGCCCAGGAAGGCCAGAGTGACATGGACGGGCAACCACAGGCTGCGCAGCGTGTGCGGCAGCTTGCCGCTGCCACCGCGCATCGCTTCGGCTGCGCCCAGCGCGATCAGCGCGGCGGGCGCGACCAGTGCGCCAATCACGGCCAGGCGAAAGCGAGTTATCAGAAACAGTCCCAGCAAGGCGGTGAGGCAGGCCAGAAAAGAAAGCGCCTCGGGAAAATTAGCCACCGGCAAATTACCGCTGGCCCAGCCACGACCAATCAGTGCGCCGGCATGAAATATCACCGCCGCACCGAGAACTGCGCTCGCCCAGCGGCTCAAATTGGAAACGCGCCAACTGAAGTCCACCGCAAACAGAGCGAAGGATAGAGCGTAGCAAAGCAGCGCCGCCACCAGCCACGGCGTCATGGTCCCGCTCCGGGAGTGTAGGGGCGCGCGGCGAGAGCCAACCCCAGTTCGGCCCAGGGGAGCACCGCACCCAGGCAGCGCTCGACGATATCTGCGGCCGCCGGGGTATCGCCCCGAGCCAAGGCCGCTTCCAAGTCGCTGTCGGCCAGCGCGGCCAGTTTGCGGGCGCGCACTTCAGCGCGAGGTTCGTGACGCTTGAGCCAGTCGCGCACCGCCGCCATAATTTCAACCATTACTTCAAGTTGGGGCGAGAGCTGGGCGGCCAGCCGGGTGCGCAGCCGGGCGGCCACCGCCGGGCTGGCGCCCGCAGTGGAGACGGCCACCTGCACGCGGCCGCGGCGCGCCACCGCCGGCACAATGAATGTGCAACGTTCAAGCTGATCGGCCACGTTGACAAGCGCGCCGCGGCCGCGCGCTTCGGCGTATATCCGGCGCCCCAGCTCGGGATCGTTCACGGCGCAGTAGATAAGGCTGTATCCCGACAAGTCGCCAGGCTGATAGCATCGTTCCACGTGACTGAGGCGCCCCGTGTCACGCGCTTGGCGCAAGGCCGGAACCAAGCTGGGGCTGATGACCGTCAGGCACGCGCCGGCCGACAGCAGGCTCTCGCATTTGCGCCACGCCACCGCACCGCCGCCAATCACCAGGCAGCGGCGCCCTTCCATCTCGATAAACAAAGGGATAAAGCCCATCGTCCCGCATCGCGATTGTATTACAGGCCAAGCGGGTGAGGCGAGCGGGGCGAAAGATAGAAGCTACGCGGTTGCTTGCGATCCGCCTCGGCACTTGCTGCTATATTTTGGTGACGCCAAATAAGCCCGCCACGCGCGCGGGCTGGACTTTGAGCGAAGCCAGGGCATACTGAGAGCCGTCGAACGGGTTGGAGAACAAGGCGCGCAGTTTCGAGGTTTGAGCCACGGTGAACGACAATTGGCAGATGGTTATCTGGAACGACATCAACTACGTCGCACGAATGCGCGTTCGTGAGGATGGACGGGCTGAGTTCGAGGCCTTTCGGATCTTTCGCTTCGAGGAAAGCGGCCGCGTGCTGTATAACCCGGGCGACTATGAGATCAACACCGATCCAGTCTCGGATCTGGACGCCGCCCAGCGCTTTGTCAGTGGCGAAATCGCCGCCGACGGCTGGTCCAGCGTCCATTTCAACGAACAGGAGCGTACCCCCCTGTTCTTTGGATCCAAGACCGATGCCGCCAGCATGGGGCTGCTGATTGCTCGGCTGTACGATTTAGCCCGCGGCATGTTGAACAACCCAAAATGGTAATCGCGCATGAGCCGAAACTGCCTTCACCCAGACCTGGAATGAGGTCCGGAACGTTCCCAAGCTTCAGCCTGCGATGAGGTCGTTTGACCCGATTGCGGGCCAATTCGAATCGTTACGGGCCTGGCCGCCTGAGGTTTCGATTCAATTTCAGCAGGCCCTCTTGAGTGGCAGCGGGTTGGGGGCCGACGCGCGGATCCTCGAAATCGGCTGCGGCACCGGACGCGTGGGCAGGCCCCTGTGCCAGTCTCGCGCCCGTTACCACGGTCTGGACCATTCGGCGGCGATGTTGGAGGAGTTTCGCCGAGAGCAGGCCGACGCGCCCGTGGTTTGCGCCGAGGGCGGACAAATGCCCTTCACCTCCAGGCAGTTTGATTTGACGCTCCTGATGCAGGTCATCGGACCACGCGCGGATTGGCCGCAGCTTCTGGCCGAGGCGCTCCGCGTGCTACGCGCAGGCGGGGTGCTGGCGATGGGCCGGCGCGAGCGAGGCGCGAACAGCCTAGAGGCCCGCCTCAATCGCAAACTCAACCAACTGCTGCCGGCCGCGCGCGAGGACGCCGAACACAACCGCGCCCAGGCGCGTCAATGGCTGGACGCGCGCAGCCGAAGCCATCGGGAAATTGTGGCGGCGAGCTGGAGCGAGGAGCATTCAGCCCGCCAGTTTATCCAACGCAAACGCAGCGCCGCACGTTTTCGTAGCCTGCCTCAAGCGACCCAGGATGAGGCGCTCTTCGCCCTGGAATGCTGGGCGCACGAAAATGTGGGGGAACTTGATCAACCGTGGCCGCAGGCGCAAGTTCTAGTTCTTGAGCTCTATTGGCCCGCTGACTAATACGATGACCCAACCGCCAGCCGATTCACTTTACTCGCCGCTCGCCCGGCAGATGTTGGAGCAATCGCTGAACCGCCTCACCATGGCTCAGGCTGAAAGGGCAGCGGACTTTCCGATCCTGCCATGGGCCAACGTGGTCAAAATCGGCGGCCAGAGCATCATCGACCGCGGGCGACAGGCGGTCTATCCGCTCATCGACGAAATCGTCGCCAACCTGGGGCGTCACAAGATGATCCTGGGCACCGGCGCCGGCACGCGCGCGCGGCATATCTACAGTATCGCGCTGGAATTGGGCCTGCCCACAGGAGTCCTGACCGTGCTGGGTACGGCGGTGGCCTGGCAGAACGCCGAGATGTTGCATTACCTGCTGGCCAAACACGGTATTCCCTTTATCGAACCGCTGGGGTTCAGCGCCCTGCCCCATTATCTGTCGGTCAGCGGCGCGGTCGTCTGCCAAGGTATGCCGCCTTATAAACTATGGGAAGAAAATCCTAGCTATGGACGGATCCCGCCCCAGCGCACGGATACCGGATGCTTTCTTATCGCCGAGGTCTACGGCGCCCGCAAGATGATCTACGTCAAGGATGAAGCGGGCCTGTACGACTGCGACCCGAAGAAAAACCCAAGCGCCCGATTCATCCCGCGCATCTCGGTTAACGAGCTGCTGGCCTTGGACCTGCCCGATCTGATCGTGGAGCGCGCGGTGCTGGAGCTACTGGGCCGAGCGCGGAACATCAACGAGATCCAGTTCGTCAACGGATTGCAACCGGGCCAGCTCAGCGCGGCACTTTCTGGGGAAGCAGTCGGTTCGATAATCTATCGCGACTGAGGGCCCGGCGCGGATGGCACAAAACACCAAGCACGACAACCACCTGGTCTCGCGCCTGATGCGCGAGTCGCTGGTCGATCGTGCGGTCATGGCAGCCAGCGAATCACCGGTGGCGGCGATCCTGCCGCAGCTCAACGTTCTGCAAATCGGCGGCCGGATAATCGATCGCGGTCGTCAGGCGTTGCCGGCGCTGTTGGAGGAGATTGTCGCCAATCAGACCGAGCATGTGCAGGTAATCGGGGTGGGCGCTGGACTGCGCTCGCGTCACATCTTCGCGGTTGGCACCGATCTCGGTTTGCCCACCGGCGTGCTGGCCACGCTCGGCGCCAAGGACGCGGCTCAAAACGCCTACATGGTTTCCTGCCTGCTGGCGCGCCACGGTTTTGTCTATCTGGAGGCGCCCTTCATGGTGCAATTGCTGCCGGCGATGCTGGCGGCGGCGCGGGGGGCGGTCTTTAACGGGGTACCGCCTTACGACCTGTGGGAACATCCCCCGGTTCACGGCAAGCTCCCACCCCATCGCTCCGACAGCGGCGCCTATATGACGGCCGAGGTTTTCGGCGCGCGAAAGATGATCTTCATCAAGGACGTTGACGGGCTTTACACCAACGATCCGGTGCATGACCCCGACGCGCGGTTTATCGCTCGTATCAGCGTGGCCGAACTGCGCCGCTTGAATCCTCCCACCCTGCCTCTGGACCCGATCCTGTTGGAACTGCTGGCCAAGGCCAAACTGGTCAAGCAGATCCAAATCATCAACGGTCTGGTTGGCGGCAATCTGACCCGCGCCCTGGCAGGTGAGCCGGTGGGCAGTATCATCTATGCTTGAACCACAAGCTTGGCGACGGCGCCGATCAGCGCGACGCGCCAATCTCTGCCAAGGAGCGTCAGATCCGTGAGCATTCAACCGGAAGTTAGAGTAGGCAGTCAGAATCTCACGGCTTATCAGGGCACGACCGTGCTGGTAACCAACGGCGCCGGCGAAATCAGGACCGGGGCCGAACAGGGCCTGTTCCTGCAGGACACGCGTTTTTTATCCACCTACGATCTTTTGATCAACGGAGTCAAATGGGACTTGGTGCAATCCACTCCGTTGCGCTCATACTGCCACCGGCTGTATTTCACCAATCCCGAACTCGGAGTCCTTGACCAGGAGTCGATCGCGCCTCATTCGCTGGGATTGCGGTTGGATCGGAAAATTGGTGGCGGCCTGCACGAGGATTTGACCTTGACCAACTATTCCGGACACGCCGCCAGCTTGCGACTGCGAATCCGGCTGGACTCGGACTTTGCCGACATTTTCGACGTCAAGGCCCATCGCTTTGTTTCGCGTGGCGTGCGCGATTCGGTGTGGAATAGCGATGAGCGCGAACTGCGCATCTTCTATAGCAACAACAACTTCCGTCGCGAACTGATCTTCAAGATCGTCAATTCCAAACCGACGCCGCATTTTTCCAACGGCCAGATTCTGTTCGAGATAATCTTGGCCCCGGGCGAGGTCTGGCATACCTGCAACCTGTTCACGATGGTCGTCGATGGAGTGGCTCATCCACCGCTGTATCCTTGCGAGCTGGAGGATCTGCCGCATAAGCACATCGCGCACGAATTCCTGCATGACAACTGGACCGCGCGCACCACCTCCCTGTCCACCCCCGATTACCGGGTGGGAGCGATGTATCGGCAAGCGGTGGACGACATCGGCGGACTGCGCATCCACGAGTACGATTTCGGCGAAGACATGTGGGTTCCCGCCGCGGGCGTGCCCTGGTTCGTTACCCTGTTCGGGCGCGACAGCCTGACCGTGGCCTACCAGGCCATGATGGTATCGCAGACCTTGGCGCCGGGACCACTGGCTAAGCTGGCTCAGTTCCAGGCCACCGCGGTGGATGATTATCGCGACGCCGAGCCGGGCAAAATCATGCACGAGGTTCGCCACGGCGAACTGGCCCATCTGCACAAGATTCCTCACACGCCTTATTACGGCACCGCCGACGCCACGATTCTGTATTTGATCGTGCTGTCGGAATATTTTCGCTGGACCGCGGATCGTTCGATCCTGGAGCGGCTGCGAGAGACCGCGCTGCGCTGTCTGTCCTGGATAGACAACTACGGCGATCGCGACGGCGACGGTTTTCAGGAATACCAACGGCGCAGTCCTACCGGCTATTACAACCAGTCCTGGAAAGATGCCGGCGACGCTATTCTCTATCCCGACGGCCATCGCCTCGTGGCGCTGCCCATCGCGACCTGCGAGTTGCAGGGCTACGTTTACGACGCCAAACTGCGGATGGCGGAGGCGTTCGAGGCCCTGGGCGATACCAGGCAGCCCGACAGGCTGCGCCGGCAGGCGCAGCAGTTACGCGACGCGTTCAATCAACACTTCTGGCTTCCGCAAGAAAAATTTCTGGCACTATGCCTGGACGGGAACAAGCAGGCGGTGGCAACCATTGCGTCCAATCCGGGCCATTGCCTGTGGTCGGGAATCGTGGAGCCCCAAGCCGCGCGCGCGGTAGCCAGTCGCCTGTTTGAAGAGGACATGTGGAGCGGATGGGGCGTGCGCACCATGTCGGCGGCCCATCCAGCCTACAATCCGCTGGAATACCAGCGCGGATCGGTCTGGCCTCATGACAACGGCTTTATCGCGGCCGGACTGGCGCGCTATGGTTTCCGGGCGGCTGCCAACCGAATCGCGGAGGCCATCTTCGACGCCGCCTCGGCCTTCGAGCATCTGCGCTTGCCCGAGCTGTTCGCTGGCTTCGCCCGCACCCGCGATCCTTACCCGGTGCAATACCCGCAAGCCAACGTCCCCCAGGCCTGGGCTTCGGGCAGCATTTTTCATCTTCTGCGCACGGTGCTTGGGCTCAATGCCGACGCGCCCCACCAGCGACTCTATGTGGACCCGGTGCTGCCCCAACGGCTCCAGGAGCTGACGCTCAGCAATCTGTCGGTGGGGCAAGCACGGGTCAGCTTGCGCTTCGAGCACAAAGCGGGGCGTTCGGGCTTCGAGGTGCTGGAGTGCAGCGATTCCAAGCTTAAGATCGAAGCTGGAGCTCCGCGCTGGTATCAGCCAGGCGAATAGCTGCGCTCAGAGCGCGCGGCTTTGTTCGATGACCCGTTCGTAGAGCGCTTCGTAGCGTTGGGCCATCACGCTGGCCGTGAAGCGGCTTTCGAATTCTGCACGGCAAGCGGCGCGCGAGATGCTCTCGACTTGCTTGACCGCGGCTACCATCTCGTCCACTTCGTGAGCGATCAGGCCGCTGACTCCGTGGCGGATGACCTCCGGCACCGAGCCGTAGGGACGCGCGATCACCGGAGTCCCGCAGGCCATCGCCTCGATCATCACCAAGCCGAAGGGTTCGGGCCATTCGATCGGAAACAGCAGCGCTAGCGCATTGCCCAGAAATTCGCTCTTCTGCACGTCGTTGATCTCGCCGATGAACTCGACGCCCGGGCGAGACAGCAGCGGCTTGACGGTACGCTCGTAATATTCACGGTCGGCGGCATCGACCTTGGCCGCAATCTTCAAGGGCAGGCCCGCCCTGGTAGCCACCTCGATGGCTAGCTCGGGCCGCTTCTCGGGCGAGATTCGGCCCAGAAAGGCCAGGTACTTCCCACCCTTCGGATTATAGCTAAGCAGATCGAGCGGTAAGCCGTGATAGACCGTGCCTACCCAGTTCATGAAAGGCAGCGGCGTGCGCTGAGCATCGCTAATGGAGATCACCGGTGGCTCCAGGAAATGTTCGTAGATGGGACGAAGCGCTTCCACGTCCAGCCGCCCGTGCATCGTGGAGACCGTCGGCGGCACGGGAGCCATGCGGACGTAGGGAAAAACCCAGTAATCGATATGGGCATGGATGACGTCGAAACGATCGGGCTGCTCGTAAAGATCGCTGAGCATCGGAAGCTGCAAGCCCGGACCGATCGGGGTCAGACCCGCCAGGCGCAGGGACTCGGGATGGCCGGCTTCCAGCCGCGCCGCGGTGCGCGAATCGCCGGACGCATATAGCGTGACGTCGTGCCCCCGCCGCACTAATTCTTCGGTCAGGTAAGAGACCACGCGTTCAGTCCCGCCATAAAGCTTCGGCGGCACGCTTTCGTACAGCGGGGCTACCTGCGCGATGCGCAAGCGGCGCCCTGGCTGAGCAGTTTGGCCGAGATTCTTACCGACAATCTGTGAGCTGTTTTCCATAGCCGTGGTATCGTCCCCATGGTGCGCGCCGTGCGCGCCACCTCTAATCTTCCGCCTACCCTCGTGCTTCGAGCCCGGAAGCGACCGCTCTTCGATTGACCGCCGCGACACTGCGCCCGACCAGCAACGAGTTTGGCTTCTACTCGACAAGCTAGATTTGTGCCAAGCTCGAAGGCTTGAAACGACGGCCGCAATCCAGGGTATCGCGAGAGCGATGACGCAGGCGGGCTAGGAGAGTAACCGGTTTAAGGTGGCCGGGCCGAAGCCCGGTGGAAGGTCCGCACAAAATGCAGGACCTAAGTAGGGGGAGTGGGCTAAGCTTGAAGGGTCATGGAAGCCACCCCGGCGAAAAGGCCCGAGAGAGAAGCGCCGCACGACCTCGAGCGACCCGGAGTGCCCGGACGTCCCGAGGCTCCGCGGCCGCAGCTTCCGAAGGCTCCCGGTGAGCCTGCACCGCCCGAAATTACCCCTAGGAAGCCGAACCCCGCTCCCCGAACTCAACCGACCCGAGCATAGAACGAACCGTCGTCAGGAGCAGCGCAGCTATTCGGTCTCTTGCTGTTGCTGCAGTTGCTGAAGTTGGCGGCGCTGGCGCTCGATTTCCTGCTGCTGCTGCTGGATCTGGCTTTGGGTCTGCGACTGCTGAGCTTCCGTATTCTGCATCGAGTTACCCACCGCAAAGCCGCCGATTCCGCCCAACGCGCCACCGATCGCCGCGCCGGCGCCCGGAGCACCCACCGCCGCGCCGATAATCGCACCGGTGGCCGCACCCAGACCACCGCCCAGCAAGGTACCCTTTTCCCGCGTGCTCAAGGGCTGGCCGGAACAACCGGTAACGCCCAGCACAACTACCACGCCAAGGAGACCTACCAGCAAAGCCCTTTGGGATCTTGTCATTATTTTTCCAACCTCCAAACCTATCGCTCCCTGCATGGGGCACAACGGCTCGATCGAATTAGGCCGCACCTTCACGGCAGCGCGGCAATAGTTTTACCGTTTTCGTCAGCGAGCACCAAGCCTGGCTTGCCGTTGGTTTCGAGATGAAGTTCAGCCCGGTCTTTGCCATTTTGATCCAGTAAAAGCAGGGCCGGCACGCCTTGTTGCGAGACTCCCAGGCCGGCGCGAGCCAGGCCACTGTTGGAATCGTACAGGGTCAAGCTGGTTTCGCCGGTAGAGTCTCCGGAGAGCCCGCCGGTCTCCTTGCCCTTGGCATTGAAAATCGCGATACCGGCACGCCCGCGTGCCGCGTTTTCGCCCACTGCCACCCGGCGCTGACCGTTTTCGTCGAAGAAAGCGATCGAGGAGTTTCCCTCGGCAGTTACCGCCAACTGGGCACGACCACGACCGCTGTCGTCGAACATCGTCAGGTTGGCCAGTCCGTTAAGACTGACTCGGAGTACCGCGCGATGCTCGCCGTGAGGGCCGGCAAGGATAAACTCCGAGGCTTCAACTGTCTTGGGATGGCGATGCGAGCTTACGGCCGAGGCCGCCGCCGGCAGCAGGATCGCGCCGGCAATCCCTCCCGCGATACCCCCTGCCAACGCCAACCCCAGGAAGAGGTTTCTGTCCCGCATGATCGATTACTCCTCTCTCAAACCGAGATTACCTTAAGACCGCGAACCTGACCAACTCGCCGCCAACGCCGCCGGTTTAAAGCTTGCCAGCGCAAGCTCGGCGTGACGGGAAACTATATGCCAGCGCGGGATCGACCGTCCAGAGTCCAATTAAGGCTTATGCTTTGTCCAGCCACGCCTTCGTAGCTGCTGGGGCAACGGTTGTTTTGTCCGCGACTATCCCAGGCGCTCGCGCCGCGCGGTTCCTTGACCGGATCTGTCGTCATCTGTGTTAGTAGCTCTACCGATCTGGCCGTTCAGGGCATCAGCCAGGTATCATCGGCTAGGCAGACAGGAGCGTGGGTTCTCAAATTTGACTTGAATAAAGGATGATACCAGCCTGTCATTCTCAGCGAGTCTACACTGGTTTTTCCGTCTAAAGCCGCTGGGGAAAAACCGACGCGGTCTGGTCCGTTTCAATCAGGCTAGATAGGTATACGTCCAGCTTGGGAAGCTGGCATCACCCGCGGTGGATCGGGAGACGGGGAAAGGGGCGGCGGCGCGGCTGAAATATAAAGACGCCATAAGAAACCTGCAGAGCAATTGGCCTATCATGGGAGAAACCTCGCTGGCTTTCTTCCCGACCTGGCTAATCGAAGCCACCGCACACTCCCGCAAACCGTGCCACAAATTTGCCATCGGGCGTGGCTGAGGCGCAGCGCACCGCGGCCGAAGGCAGCCGCCAGCGCAAGCACTACACGGCCAGGTTTCGTCGGCGCCAAAGCGCGGCGTGCCGACCGTAGCTGGTTGGCCAGTGCTTCCCGCCACAACCGAGCGTCGCCACCAGCAAACCGATGGTGCGTCAGCGTCGAGTCGCAAATGAGTCGCTGCATAAAACCATAGGAAGCGTGAAGTTTTTGCGCGCATCAGGCCGACGGATTCAGAATTGCAGTAGGTCGGTTGGTGGTGACGCGGCACGCGACGGGATGCGGACCAAGGCACCCCCAACAAACGCAGGCTGTTGGTGTTCGCTGGTTGGCGGTGACGCGGCGTTTCACGCCCAACCAATTTTAACAGAGCAGCTCGATCGCCGGGATCGGCCAGCGCCTGATCCGTAAGCGGGTAAGGATGGCGGGCCGACGGCGCGTTTTGCCGCCGATGTGGGCCGGCCAGCGAAAAAGGCTCGGCCGCGGGTTCGGCAACCGGGGTAGCGTTCATAGACCGGCTTGGGTCAAGGCTGCGAAGGACTCGGGTTTATGGGACCAGCGCGCGTAATGACGAATGACCATCGCCAAGCTGGAATGGCCCAACTGATGGGCCACGTACTGCGGATTGGCACCGCTGGCCAGCAGGATGGTGGCATAGGTGTGTCGGCAGTGATATGGCGGGCGCGGCCGCACCCCGGCGGCGGCCAGCAAAGCGGGCCATCGCCGGGTGCGAAAATTGGTCCAATCGATGGGCCTGCCGCGGGCGCCGATAAACAGCCAGGGGGCGCGCCGCGGGAGGGCGGCGAAGCGGCGCAATTCGGCCACCAGGAGCGGACCCAGGTCGACCTCGCGCTCGGAGGCCGAAGTCTTGGTCATCCCCACTCCGTACCGGCTGCGCGAGCGGCGCACGCAGAGCAGGGAGCGCTTGAGGTCCAGGTCGGTCCATCGCAAGGCCAAGGCTTCGCTGGGACGCAAGCCCGTACCCAAGAGGGTGGCGAGCAAGGCCCTCTCGCAGGGCGAGCGCGCGGCGCCAATCAGCTCGGCGCACTCGCGGCGGTCGAAGGGGTCGATGGTGGCGCGCGGTTCGCGCAGGGATCGGATCAGTCGGGCCGGATTGCGCGGGATCAGCGCCTGCGCTTCGGCCAGGCGAAAGATGGAGCGCGCGCGGGCCAGCGCCATATTGATGCGGCGCGGGCCGAGGCCGGCCTGCTTGAGGCCGAGCAGCCAGCTCTCCAACTCCAGGTGGGTCACCTGGTCGAGCCAACGGGTGCCCAAGGGTGGCGGGACGAGGTATTTGCGCACCAGCAGCAGGTAGTCATAGAAGGTGGTCGGCCGCAGATGGACGCGCTGAGCGGCGAGCCATTGCTCGGCGTAGGCCGCCACGGTGGGCGCCGGTGGGCGCTGGGGTTGCAGACCGAGGCGGACCAGATTGCGGCTGAGGGGAAAGCGGGCGGCATAGTCGAAACGGCCGGCGGCCAGGTCGCGCTCCAAGTCGATGGCCAGGCGGGCGGCCAGACGGCGGTTATCCCGGCAATCGGCGAGATGGAGGAACTCGCGGCAACGAAATTGGCGGCCGGCGTGGAAGAATTGAAAGCTGACGAGCAGGCGGCCATTTTGCGCGTGGATTCCTGCCATCGGATTAAACCCGGACCAGCCCCTCGCGCCGCATCGCGCGGGCCGGGTCGAGCAGGCCGCTCAAGGCCCGGGTACGCAAGGTCGGCCAATGGAAGAGGGTGCGGCCACCGACCCTCAGCAAGCCATCGGCGTAAGTCAGGCGGCCTTCGGTGATCCAGTTGTAGATGGTGTTGGGCGCGACGTGCAGGCGCTGCGCCGCTTGCGGGACCGTGATCATCTCAAGCTCGGACATGCCTTTGATACCTCCAGACCTCAGCGCGGACTTGAGTTAAACCCCCTTGCAAGCTTAGTCTCGCTATCCTCCTTTCCCGGCCGCGCTAGCGCGCGGCGGCCTTGGCGCTCGGAGCGAACCCGCAGTTGGCGCTCAACCCTTGATCAGCAGCTCCATCGGCAGGCCGGTGAGCTGATGCATCTTGAGCACTTCGGCGCCGCGCGCCTCGCGCATATTGCCCACCCGCCGCCATCGATAGAGCGTGGGCTCGCTGACCCCGATCGCGAGGGCGGCGCGGCCAACCTCGCCCTTCTCACAGCCGGCAATGATGCGAATGGCGGTCTTCACGATATTGCTCAGTTCCGGTTGTTGGCGGCGCCCGGCGCCCGCCCTGAAACTGCCCTCCGTATGAGCGCGCCTTTTCATAGCGCGATCGAACGGCGGCACTTTAGGTCCCGGCGCGGCCCACGGTCAAGTAAAACGTTTATCAGATATGATAATAAATACACTGCAATTTTCCTTTCCGAGTCTTCTCGAAATGCACTCATTTGAGCATATCCTTGAGCATATTTGATGATATCGCAAGTTATTTGCACGACTGACAACGGGAAATCCGGCACTTTATCAACAATCAAATTTGACACGGAAGATCGGCTCGTGGCTTAATGGAAGGGCTCGAAGCGACAAGCGCGCACCGAAACCCTATGCAGAATGAAACGGGCGGTAGGCTGAGGCGGAAAGTATCGGAGTAACGGAGCGAAGACACCGCCGCGCTGGTCTGGTTTGGGCAGGCGGCCGGCGCCGGCGCGCTCGGCGGTCGGGGATGGATCGAGGTGGTGGAGGAGCGGCAGGACTCCCGAGCACGCCCGCCGGCGAGACAGCGGCATTCAGGGCAACGATCACGTCTCAAGCAGCAAATCTTCCGCAAGTGGAGGAGTTATGGCTGTGACCCCCGGGCAAAGCGCGGCGCGGGCAGGCGCCAAAGCCACAAGCGTAGCCTTGGTTCGCCATCAACGTCCCTCGCGCCGGCTGTTGGCAGCGGCGCGCACTTTGGCGCAACGGATCCAGCGACTGGATTTGGCGCATCCGGGAGCGTTGGCCTCGGCGCTTAAGTGGCGCCAGGAGATCGGATGGCGCCAGGAACAGGTGGTCCAATGGTTCGCGCCGGCCAAGCAGGCGGCGTATGCCGCTCATGGCGCGATTTGCCGGCAGGAAAACCAAGCCCTGGCACCCTATCGAGTAGCGCGCGAGGCTTTGGACGCGAAGCTGACGCAATGGCAGCGCGAAGATCCGCGTCGGCGGCGGGAGTTGGAGCAAGCCTGCGCGGCGGCGCGGGATGCGAGCGGGCGTGGCTTGAGCCTGCGCGAGCATTGGCGCGCGGAGGTGGCCGATATGCTCGCACTGGTCCGCGCGGTAGCGCGCGACTCCAGCCTGCTCTATCTGCTCCAGCCCAATCTTGCCGGCCTCAATCATCTGGCCCGCGCGCAACGCGACGGGCTGCATCTGCCCGGAATTCGGATCACGCGGGTGGCGTTGTTGGCGCGTGACCAGCATCCTGCTGCGATAGCGTCCAGCAACGGTGAAAAAAATCCGCGCGGCGCACTCCTCGGCGATAAGATTTAAGGCAGTTAGCGCGCGCGGCTCAGGAGCCGCGGACGGTGAAGGAATGGTGCGGGCGCGCCGGCTGAAGCTCGCAAAAGGAGGGGCGCGATTTATGCTTAGCGTGGGAGACAAGCTTCCCGACTTTCGGCTGCCCGCCGTGGTCAGCCTGGAGGAGGGGCGCGAATTCAGCGAGGTAAGCCAGAACAGTTATGCCGGGAGATGGTTGGTGCTGTTTGCCTGGCCGATGGATTTCACCTTCGTTTGCCCGACTGAGATTGCCCAGTTTTCGCATCGCGAGCCCGACTTTCGCGCCGCTGGCGCGCAGTTGCTGGGAATGAGCACCGACACTCATTACGTCCACCTGGCTTGGCGCCGCACCCATCCCGACCTGCGCAATCTGCGCTATCCGATGTTGGCCGATTTCCGGCGGGAATTGAGCCAGGCCTTGCAAATCATCCACCCCCTCGACGGAGTAGCAATGCGCGCCACCTTTATTGTCGATTCCGACGGTGTCATCCGCTTCGCCAGCGCCAACGACCTGGCCGTAGGGCGCGATATCGGCGAGGTGCTACGAGTCCTGCAGGCCCTCAAAACCGGAGAGCTGACGCCCTGCGGATGGCGTCCCGGCGAGGCTACGTTGGGCTCTGCCTGAAACCCTGCGCAAGCAGGCCTATACACCTACGGCGGGGCGTTGTGTTGTACCAATCAAAGAATCGGGCGTCTCCTTATATCGAAATTCGCTAAATGCAGGCGATATCGAGGATCTATGAGTTTGCCGCGAATCTCAAATCGTCCATTCCGTGGCCCCATCGCCACGGAATAGCACCTCGGAACGGAATAGCACCGCGGACCTTCACTTGAACGCGCTACGTCGTGGACAACCAATGGAAGCGTCGGCCGGAATTGAAGGAACATGAGTGGGTGTGGCCGAGCCGTGGCGGCGGAGAAATCTGACGTGGGCGGGCACGGTGGGCCCGCTCCACTAAGAGACAAGCCGCAGAGCGCCAACAGACAAAGCGATGGCTCATGATTACTATTCGCAGTCGGCCATTGCGATCGCGCGGCGCGAGGTAACCGGGAGTAATCGCGCGCAGGAACCGCGCGGATTTTCGACACGGCTCGCGATGCTCGCCGGCTTCAACATGACTCAAAAGAGCTTCGGGCCTCGGTTGGTGTCGACATGACAGGAGGGATGCACGCAAAGCGCTTCCCGGCATCAAGGTGGCGTGAAGAATCCGCCGAAGGCGGTTCACACTGACCTGAACTAGTCGATTCTTCCTGGGCAGTGAAAAGCCAACAGAGCAATCGTTCGTTTCGGTGCTCTGCTTGCCCCAATCGGGAACCGAGTTGACGGCGCAAGCCGGCAAGCTCTGCTACCCTGCCTTTAGGTAGTGCCCCCAAAAGCTTCCGTTCGATGAGAGTTTGATGCGAGGGAAGACATGTATTCATTCCCTAAGGCGCAAGTGCGTCTTGGAATAGCCGAGCCGCAAAAAACCCCATTGAGAGTTTGGTGGCTCGGAGTGGCGGGGCTGATAGCCGCCTGCAACGCGACGCCCGGAGTCACCCGCCTGTCGGCGTTTCCGGCAAAGACCACCGACGATACCAAAACGGTCTTCGTCCGTTCCGTGGTTTGCCAGGACTGCCACCCCGCCGAGTACCGCGAATGGCGGACCTCGATGCATGCATACGCCCAGCACAGTCCGGTATTTCTGGCCTTTACTTCGACTGTGCTGATTAACAGCGGCGGCACATTGGGAACCTTCTGCGTACGTTGTCACACGCCGGTGGGAATTTCTTCAGGCGAAAGCGCGATCGCGCCCAACGATAAGCGTACCGAGGCGGCCTTGGACAGCGTGGGATGCATCTCGTGTCATGCCACCAACCAGCCCAACCAGGACGCTTCGTCGGTGTTTCATGTTCCGGTACCCGGTGATCCGGAACCGACAATTTACGGTCCGTACTATGGCAGCGACGAACTGGATGCGCCCGCCAGCATGCGTCTGATCAAGAGTCCCCACCGGTCGCGCCACGCCGATTACTTCACGCAAGCCCGCCTGTGCGGTAATTGCCACGACGTTTTTTCCCCTGATGGCTTCCGGATCGAGGAAGCATTCAGCGAATGGCGTAACGGGCCGTACGCGCGGGCGGGAATCACCTGCCAAAATTGCCATATGGGTCCGGTCCCGGGCCGCCCGTTCAAACAGGAACAGCTTCCCAAGGATTACATAGTCGATACCACTTTGTTTCCGAATGCTCCTAAAAGGTATCGCTCCAACCATCGTTTCACCGGCCCCGATTACTCACTTCTGGCGGCCTTCGGACAATCCGATTTGGGGCTGGACAACGAGGCTTTCGCGGCCTTGGGCGCGCAATTGGAAGCGCAACGCCAAACTTTGTTGCGCAATGCCGCACGGATGGTGGTCCATTACCCCGAGACCGCGGCCAGCGGCAGCACCATCGCGATCGAGGTAGCGGTTACCAATAGCGGGGCGGGACATAATCTGCCCACCGGCTTCGCCGCCGAGCGACAGATCTGGTTGGAGGTAATCGTGCGCGACGGCGCGGGCCATCAGCTTTACGCTTCGGGAACCTTGGATCGCTTCAAGGATTTGCGCGACGAGGATAGCGCGGAAGTGGCAAAAGGTTTGGTGCCGCTGGATTCGGGATTGTTCAATCTGCAAGCCAGTTTCATCTCGGCCGGCTTTCGCGGCACGCAGGTGGAGAATCTAAGCACGGTCAATCGCTTCATCGACCCGACTCCTTTCGTTATTCCCGCGACCACGCCGGCGTTGATAACCGGTTTTCCCAATAGCGGACGGATTTTCAAGCGCGGAATTCCACCCCTGGCCACCCGTACCGCTCGTTATCGAGTGCGCATTCCCCAGGATACTCGCGGACCGCTGCTGCTGAGCGTCCGCTTGCGCTATCGCAATCTGCCTCCCCATCTGCTGCGGGACCTGGGAATTGCGCAGTTGCAATCCAAATTGCGTATCGCGGATATCCAGGTTTATCGGGCGAAGATCGCGGTCACGCAGCCGGTTGAGCTGGACGCAAGCAAACCCCATCCCGTATTGCTGGCAACTTCCGTCCATCCCGATGCCGCACCGGACAACGCCAACCATCCAGGCGGCAACTGAGGAGGGATCGGGAGCGCGATGAGGGTGCTACTACGCAGGCAACGGGGATATTCGACGAAATGGTGGTGGCCGGCGATGGTCGTCCTGTTTGCTTCCAACGCCCAGGCCTTCACCCTGCTGGGGGCGCCCGACCTGCTCTCGCCGGGGCAAGCGCCCAATTTCGGCTTCGATTTTCTGGGCGAACAATTCAACCCGCGGCTGGATATCGACGGCTTCGTGCGCTTTCAGACCTTGGCTTATCGGATGGACAACGCCGACAACGGCTATCTGGTCCCGGAAGTCGACCTGGATCTCAACCTGCAGCTCAGCGCGACCCAACGTATCCACGCGCTGTTTCGGCCACTGGAGCGCGGCGATTTGCAGCCCACCGAATACGAATTCGGACCTCGCAACCCAGGCTGGATCCTGCGCGACGAAGCGGTCCCGGCAGACCTTTACTACGAGGGCCAGCCACTGAACTGGCTTAGTCCCAACGATCGTTGGCCGCTGGATATTACCGTCTCCGGCGGCCGAATTCCGCTGACTCTGCAAAACGGCATCTGGTTCGACAACATCTTCGACGGTTTCATGATCTCCAAAAACAACATCCAACTGGGCAACCTGTCCAACCTCAATCTTTTGTATTTCTTGAGCGTGGGCGAAACACAGGGCGGCCTGACCGAAGCGCAGTTCCAGCAGATTCGAAAAAAGCTGACGGGAGTGGCAGGCGACGCCGATTGGTACGCCTATTTTCTCGAATTCGGCTTCGCGTGCAGCTACGACAACGCCAGCTATCAGGGACAGAACTTCAATCGCTGCTTTTGGGCGGTCGCGAGCACGCGCACTTTCGGTGCCGGCGGCGGGATCAGCCTGCGCGTGATGGGCAGCACGGGCAACAGCTCGATGGGCAGCGGCGAGCTGCTGGTGCTGGAAACTCAGCATCGCTTGCTGGGCACTCTGGCCTACGCCAATTTCTTTGCCGCCACCCCCAACTGGCTGCCACCTTCGGTTCAGGGCGAAGCGCTGAGCAACGAAGGGGTCCTGTTCACCTTCGATCGGCTGGCCCCCTTTCCCCAGCTCGACGCCAACGGCGCCGATACTATCGGCGGCGCCGTAGGCACCATTTTCAAACCTAAAGGGATCGTCACCTACACCCCGGAGGTGGGCTTACTGATCGATAATTCGGCGCTGCATAACGATCAGGCTGGTTGCGCGTTGCAAATCCAAATGGACCTGTCGCGAGTCCTGCTGACCGCGCCCGGGCTGGAGGGGGTGGCGCAGCGCGGGCTGTTCTACGGCGCGCTGGCCCGACTGACGCTGGTGGCGATTCGCAATGAGAACACGGTGGTAGCGCGAGATCGATTCGATTTCGGCGAGCGGCTGGAGCTTATCTACCGCTTCTGAGGACGGCCGCGTGCTGCGCTTCAACCTCAGCCTGACAGCCTGCGCCGCAATCCTGATAGGCGCCGCGGTGGTGGCGATCGGCACGCCGGGATGGGCCGCCAGCGTCTCGGACGGCACCCAGGTAGCGCGTCGCCGATGCGCCCAGTGCCACGGACCCACCGGGATGGGCGACGGAAAAGAGCTACGCAAGCTCGACGTACCTGTCATCCCGGTGCCGTGGCCAGACAAGCAGAGGATGGCCAAGTTCACCGACGAGCAACTCAACCAGATTATTCTGCTGGGCGGCAAGGCGGTGGGAAAGTCGCGCCTGATGCCGCCCTTCCGTCACAAGCTCTCCAACTCCCAAATCGCGGATGTGGTCGCCTACATCCGCTCGCTGGCGCAATAGGCCGATGGACCTGCAGCCATTGCTGGCGCGCTCGATCGGTCGCTTCGCGTTTAATTGGAACAGCCCGGCCAGTTGGCTGACATTGCTCGTGATTGCGATGGCAGCGGCCGTCGTCGTATGCCTGGCGTCACCGCGCCGCTGGCGCCTGCGAGGGAGGCTGCAGGTCGGCCTGTGGCTGGAGGCGCTGGGGCTGTGTCTGATTCCGCTTGCGATGCTGCCGATGGTCGATGTCGCGATCGTGCACAACTCGACCAGCGATGCTTTTTGCGCCACCTGCCATCGTGCGATGCAGCCCTACTTCAGCGACATGCGTGCGCCCGGGAGCCGTGCGCTGGCGGCCGTTCACTTCCGCGACGATGCGATGCTGGGAAGAAACTGCTATGGCTGCCACGCCGATTTCGGAATCACTGGGCTAGTGGCGGCCAAAGCGGCGGGCTTGCGCGACGCCTGGGTCAACCTCGGCGGCGGCTATCGCTTTCCCAATCCAATTGGCGACCGCTTTCCCAATCGCTTGTGCCTTAAATGTCACGCGCATTCAGCCCGCTTTCTGGCGATCGACGCCCATCTCGAAGATAACCGGCACATCGCCGGCGATTTGCTCAACGACGCAAGCAGTTGCGAAGAATGTCACGGACCCGGCCACCAGATCGATGGGCGGCGCGCAAAGTCGTGAGCGCCTACCAACCCTGCGCACCTGCGACCCGGCTTTTGGCAATCGTGCTGGGATTGCTGGCAATCGCGACCTTTGCGACCTTCAATCCCTACCTGGTGATCGTGTTCGCACTGGCTCAGGTGTTAATCCTGTGGTTGGCCTGCGGTTTCATGGCCCGATTGATCCGCGCGTTGTGCGGCACCAAGCCGGGATTTCGCGCGGCTCAAAAGCCTCGCCACGACACAATCTGCCCGCCTTGAAAATGGCCGGATCGGGTTGGAGTGGGAGCAGGCGCTCGGTCGCGCTGACCGGGGCAGCACGACAAGCGAGCGAAAAACGATGGCGGTCACGAAAAGGCTCCGGCGAAGGGCGTGACCGCCCGCCAGAGCCTTTTGCGCAAGACAGAGGCTATCGCTTGGAGTACTGGGGCCGCTTGCGAGCTTTGTGACGACCGTACTTCTTGCGTTCGACCGCACGCGGATCGCGGGTGAGCAGGCCGTTTTTGCGCAGCGTCGCGCGCATCGTCTCTTCGATCTCGACCAGGGCCCGCGAAATTCCCAGCCGTACCGCATCGGCCTGCGCCGAGATGCCGCCGCCATGGACTTCGGCGAGCACATCGTACTGGGACATCGTTTCGGTCACCTGCAGCGGCTCCAGGATTCGCATCCGCGAGGTGTCGCGCGGGAAGTAATTTTCGAAGGAGCGCCGATTGACCGTGATCGTGCCGCCGCCGGGCAGCAGTCGGATGCGCGCCACCGCGGTCTTCCGCTTGCCGGTAGCCTGGGTCACGTTTCGTTTGTCAGCCATAAACCGCGATTCCTATCTCCGTGGAGTCAGCCTGGGATCGACTCATTTGCGCGCGCGCGGCTACAGATTCTTGAGCGCGACCGCACGTGGCTGTTGGGCCAGGTGCGGATGATCGGGGCCGCGATAAATCTTGAGCTTGGTGAAAAGCCGCCGGCCCAGCCGGTTCTTGGGCAGCATCCCGCGCACGGCGGTCTCGATCAGATGCTCGGGCCGGGTTTCGAGTAATTTGCCCGCGGTCGTGGCGCGGACGCCGCCGGGATAGCCGGTATGGCGGTAGTAGACCTTATCGCTGCCCTTGGCCCCGGTCAGTATCACCTTGGCGGCATTGATAATGACCACGAAATCGCCCGCGTCCTGGTTGGGGGTGAAGTCGGGCCGATGTTTGCCGCGCAGGATGCTGGCGGCACGCGAGGCGACCCGGCCCAAGGCCGCGTCGGCCGCGTCAATCACGACCCATTGGCGAGCGGCGAGCGCGCGCTCGTGGGAGACGCTCCTGGTCTGTTCGCTCAGTTTCAACTCTGTATCGCCGTCCTCACCGCGACCGTGGCCGCGGACAAAATCCTGCCCTAATAGTTGGCGGGGCCGATGGGATTTGAACCCACGACTTCCGACGTGACAGGCCGGCGTTCTAACCGAGCTGAACTACGACCCCGCCGCAACCATCCTTTTTGCCATGTTCGCGGCCACCGAGCAACCTGCCCTTCGAAACGGCTTCGCCCTGGCTTCCAAGCTATTATGAACGAAGTGAACAATCCACCAAGGGGGTTCAACGGCTGACTTGGGAAGAGGCCCAGGGAATAATCGCGCGGAGGAACCGCGCGAGATGTTTCGACGCGGCTCAACATGACAAGAAAAAGAAGGCGCAGGCAGACGTGGGAAAAAGTCAAGCATGAGGTGGGGGCGGGCACGGCGGCCGGTCCCACTAAGATAAAAACTAACCGACGGGTAGCCGGCAGACGAGAGCCTGGCAATCCCGACAGTTCGTAAAGCTCATAACCTCCGAGGTTTCAGCCCGAAGCTCACCAATGCCTTCAGCTTGCCACCACGCCGCACTGGTTGCGGCGACGGCGCACAGGCGACCGCGATGCATTGCCGATCAGAGAGCTTGTAAAAACGCCACGAGATCGGCCTTTTCCTGATCGGTTAGCCCGATCGAGAAACGTTGGTCATAGAAGTTCACCGCGTCTTGCAGCGTGGCCGCGGATCCGTTGTGGAAATACGGCGCACGCGCCGCCAGGCCGTGCAGTATCGGCCCCTTGACCTTCCCAACATCGGCGCATTTTCCGCTGATCAGCGCGCGCCCCAAATCCGTGACGGTGAACACCTGGCCCTGCAGCGGCCCCGACGTACACTGGACCGTGAACAGCGGCAGCCCTGAAACGTCCAGAGCCGGCGGACTGGCGTCGGCCACTCCGATGTCAAGCGCGAGCTTTTCGGAATGATTCCCGACGTTGGGCGAGTCGTGACAGGTGGCGCAACTGCCGGTAATCGGCTTGGCACCGAGCGGGTCGCTCGAAAACAGATTCAGGCCATTGACGCCGGAAATCGTAAACTGCCTGGTGTTGAACAGCGCCTCCCCTCGCGCGATTGACTCGCGAGCCGAGTTGCTGGCGCTCGGAGCGCTCAGGCTTTGCCATGCGTCGTAAAGCGTGAAGACAAGGTCATCGAAGCCGGGACTGAGGGAATCGTTTATGCCGATGAAGAATTCCTGCTGCGAGAGATACGCCGGCCCTCCCTTGGCGCCGTGCTTATCGAGATGACCAGCGGCGTTATCGTAAACCTGGGCGTCGTAAAGCTGGGACTCAAAGCTCACGATTTGCGCAAGTTGGTCGCTGGTGGGAGGGTTCAACGCCTGGGCATGGCCGAGGATCGCATCGGTTGCCTGGCTCTCCAGGCTCGGCTCTCTGCCGTCCCACATGATCGCCAACGGCGCACACGAAGGATCGCTATCGGGGCATTTGGTCAGAAACTTTAGATTGGCCGAAATCAGCGGCCTGCGGTAAACCGACACGATTGCCGGGTCTGCGGCCAGATCGGTGCAGCCGTACGGGTCGCTCACGCCGATGATCGCGAAATCCCTCGGCACCGGCGGATTCGATCCGAGCTGGGTGGCGGGCAGGGGCAGAAAGATCCGGATCAGCCCTTTCGATAACAACAGGCCGTATGCCTTTCGCCGCGCTGCGGGGGTGCTGACATCATCCGTGTCGCAGGTCGCGCCATCGACGAGCCGGAAAATCGGATCCGTACCATTGCTGTTCGCAAAGCGTTCCTGGAGCGAAGCGGCACTCACGCCCCATGCGCTTCGCGGCTCATGGCAGGTCACGCAGGCGCGCCCATTCGTCCCCAGACTGACAAAAAATGGATTCCGGCTCGTGTCGGTTGGCGCGGCCGGATTGTAGGTCTCCACCGTGCCGCTGGGATCATCGGATTGCAGATATTGGGGGATGATCGGTGGGAACACGCCCGGAGACGAAACCTTGCTGCCTGGGTCGTGGACCGCGAGCGCAAGTTGATGAACGATGGCAGCCCATGGGGGGATGGACGGCTTGGCCTGTGCTTGAGCAGATTCGACAGGAGCAAGCCAGCAAAGAACCCCAAGCGAAAGCGCCAACAGTCTCTCGTTGATACCCCAGCTCATTTTCTCCATCGACCGGCACCGATTTTCTGATCCTGGCCCTTTTTAGCTGGCCAGAAGCGTTAATCTAAAACCAAAGATCGCGATTTGCTCTAAACAGCGAGCTATTGACGACGGTGAACCGCATCGAGCTGCGTTTAAGGGCCCCGCTAACTTCTTTAGATCAGACTTTCCTTCTTTGAGCCGAAATCTTTTTTATATTGAAACAACTTTTGACTTCTGCTTTTTTTTGGCGCTTGTAGCTGAATTCTAAAAATAACGCAAAGGGTTTGAGGATTTTGGACGGTTACTGCTGGGATTGACGAACGAAAGAGTACGGCTCCGTCGTTTTGACAGCGTCGGCAGCCTGCTCCGGCCCATCGAATCCTGATTTCAGGCACACCTCGGTTATTATCCTGTCGATGCCGGTAGCGGCCGCGACCTGCCGCAGGCAAACAGCTATCGCGGACGGCCTTCGGCCAGCAGCAGCCCAGAGCGGCACCGGGCTTGCTGGACCAGACGGCGGCCCAGAATTGGCCCGCCGCTGCTTCAGGCTGGTGAGCGGCCAGTTGCCGATCGGCTTGGGCGGCGCCAGCCACCGCCATAGATTG